>JAESGL010000017.1_pt1 | contig 413881 bp, 399 predicted proteins | sample 9269711 | NCBI WGS metagenome assembly JAESGL01 (sample SAMN14515918, study PRJNA621676) | algae metagenome | isolation source: Kastovskya adunca ATA6-11-RM4 and co-occurring heterotrophs from soil and... | place: Chile: Atacama Desert | collected 2011-06-27
GCTTCACCTCGACCACCACCGTATTGCTACGGCCGTGGCTGAAGCTCTGCTTCACCTTGCCGGTCTCGACCGTGCGCTTCAGCCCCAGCGGCTGGCGCATTCCGAGTTTCGGCTTGTCGTTGTCGGTCTCGCTCACTCAATATCCTCGTCTGTCGTCGCGGCCCCGGGAATCGTCGACGCCGGCCGGTCGAAACCGGGCGCCGATGCGCCTTGCGCGGCCGGTGCGCAAGGGGCGGAGGTCAGTTCAGGGCCGATAAAGCGCAGCCAGCGCGCCAGGGCTTCCCCGGTGCGCGTCGCTGCCGAACGGTCGATGACGCCGACGTGTACCACATTCTCACGTCCCAGCGCCAATCCCAATATGGTGCGCGGGACCGGCAGCGCCAAGCCCCTGAGGTCGGATCCTTCGCGGTCGGAACCGACGCGCCACGCCTGCGCCAGCTTGCGCGCGCCGTCCTCCCCCGCGTCGGCGGCGTGGTACAGCGCATGGAGCTTGCCGCCGCGCGCCGCCTGCTCGATCCGGTCCGACCCGGTAGCGAGATTGCCCGCGCGGGCCTCCAGCCCAAGACGATCGAGCGCGCTGCGCTCCAGCGCGGCGGCGATGCGGGCGGGCAGGTCCTCGGCGATGGTCAGCTCGCCCGTCCTGAACGCGCGCGACAGGGCGCCGCGCAGCCGACCCTTGGCGATCGCCTGCTCCAGCTCGGCACGCGTCACCCCGATCCACGCGCCGCGCCCGGGCGCCTTGCCGCGCACGTCGGGCAGCACCGCGCCGTCGGGCGCCAGCGCCAGCCGCACCAGCGCATCGGGCGAGGCGCGGTCGCGGGTGAGGATGCAGGAGCGGACGGGGTCAGTCATGATGAAGTCCGTCATGCCGGGCCTGTCCCGGCATCCAGGGCAGCGCACGCTGGGTCGGATGAGGGAGCGGCAACCGTGCGTCTACATCCTGGCAAGCGGGCGCAACGGCACGCTCTACGTCGGCGTCACGTCGAACCTCGTCGGGCGACTGATGCAGCATCGCGACGACACCTCTGCCGGGTTCACCACTCGCTACAGCGTCCACCGGCTCGTCTGGTTCGATATGGCCGAGACGATGCTCGACGCCATCGCCACCGAGAAACGGATCAAGAAATGGCCGCGGCGATACAAGCTGAACCTGATCGAGGCGGGCAATCCTCGCTGGCGAGACCTTGCCGGCGACCTGGGTCTGCCGCCGATGCCAGCCGACCGCGACGCCTGACGCCCTGGATGCCGGGACCAGCCCGGCATGACGGATCGGTCCCGTCATCCCGGGCTGGTCCCGGGATCCAGGGTGGCGAGCGATGCCGCTCGTTGGCTTGCCCGGCGCCGCTACCGTGTCATTGCGAGGGTGCCGCATCCGCGTCCTCCCTCGGTCGGTCGCGGTCGGCGATCAGTACGCCGCCCGCGCCGTAATTCTCCGGCGACACTTCCTCGATCACGACCTGCACCGCGGCCGGGTTCTTGCCCAGGCGCGTGACCAGCGAGGTCGTGACGTCGGCCACGATCCCCGCCTTCTGCGCGGCGCTGGCCGCGCCTGCCAGTCTGATCGAGACGAAGGGCATCAGGCCTCCTGCTGCTCCGCCCCGTCGACCGGCGCGGCGTCCTCGTCGGCGAACCAATGCGCGCGGGCGGCCATGATGATCTCGTTGCCCTGCTCGTCGGACAGGCCGTACTCGCCCAGCACGCCGCCCTTGTTCTCCGGCCGGTCGCGGCGCGGCGCCTCGTCGTTGCGGCGGCGCGGCTCGGCGCGCTTCTTCTCGACCAGTTCGTCGGTGGCGAGGTCGGCGAGGTCGTCCAGCGTCTTGATGCCCGCCTTGCCCAGCGTCACCAGCATCGCCTCGGTGAGGTACGGCAGCTCGGCGAGCGCGTCCTCGACGCCCAGCCCCTGACGTTCCTCGCGGTCGGCGGCCTCGCGGCGCTCCAGCGCCTCGGCGGCACGGCTCTGCAGTTCCTGCGCCAGGTCCTCGTCGAAGCCCTCGATACCCGCCAGCTCGTCGAGCTCGACATAGGCGACCTCTTCCAGCGCGCCGAAGCCTTCCGCGACCAGCAGCTGCGCCAGCGTCTCGTCCACGTCCAGCTCGTTCTGGAACATCTCCGTCCGCTCGGTGAACTCCTTCTGCCGCTTCTCGCTCGCGTCCGCCTCGGTCAGGATGTCGATGCCCTTGCCGGTCAGCTGGCTGGCGAGGCGCACGTTCTGGCCGCGGCGGCCGATGGCGAGGGAGAGCTGGTCGTCGGGCACGACCACCTCGATCCGGTCCTCTTCCTCGTCGATCACCACGCGCGCCACGTTGGCGGGCTGCAGCGCGTTGACGACGAAGGTGGCGGTGTCGGGCGACCACGGGATGATGTCGATCTTCTCGCCCTGCATCTCCTGCACGACGGCCTGGACGCGGCTGCCCTTCATGCCGACGCAGGCGCCGACCGGGTCGATGCTGCTGTCGTGCGAAATGACGCCGATCTTCGCGCGGCTGCCGGGATCGCGCGCCGCCGCCTTGATCTCGATGATACCGTCGTAGATCTCGGGCACTTCCTGCGCGAACAGCTTCTTCATGAAGTCGGGATGCGCGCGGGAAAGGAAGATCTGCGGCCCGCGGTTCTCGCGCACCACCTTCAGGATCAGCGACCGGATGCGGTCGTTGACGCGCACGACCTCGCGCGGGATCTGCGCGTCGCGGCGGATGACGCCCTCGGCGCGGCCCAGGTCGACGACGATGTGGCCGAACTCCACGCGCTTGACGACGCCGGTGATGATCTCGCCCGCGCGGTCCTTGAACTCCTCGTACTGGCGCTCGCGCTCGGCGTCGCGGACCTTCTGGAAGATGGTCTGCTTGGCGGCCTGCGCCTGGATGCGGCCGAACTCGATCGGCGGCAGCGGATCGACCAGATAGTCGCCGACCACCGCGCCGGGCTGCAGCTTCTGCGCGCCCTTCACGTCCACCTGCTTGTAGAGGTCGTCGACCTCCTCCACCACCTCGACCACGCGCCACAGGCGCAGGTCGCCGTTGTTGGCGTCCAGCTTGGCGCGGATGTCCATCTCCTGGCCGTAGCGGGTACGGGCGGCGCGCTGGATCGCGTCCTCCATCGCCTCGATGACGATCGCCTTGTCGATCATCTTCTCGCTGGCGACCGAATTCGCGATCGCGATCAGCTCCGCACGGTTGGCGGTGACGCCCGTGGCCATCTCAGTGGGTTTCCTCTTCTTCGTCCGCGGACGTGTCCTGGATTATCTCTTCTTCCGCTCCCTCCATCGAGAGCGGGACGGTGGCGTCGATCAGCCGGTCGGTCAGCACCAGCTTGGCATCGGCGATCAGGGCGAAGGGCACGTGCGCCACCACGCCGGTGCGCGGATGGCGGACCGCGATCTGCCCGTCGGCGTCGATGCCTTCGAGATCGCCCTTGAACTGTTTCTGCCCGTCGACCGCTTCGGTCAGGACGATGCGCGCTTCGTGCCCGGCCCAGTCGGCATAGTCCTTCAGCCGGGTGAGCGGGCGGTCGATGCCCGGCGAGGAGACCTCCAGCCGGTACGCCCCCTCGATCGGGTCGCGCCCTTCCGCCTCCAGCGCGTCGAGCCGGTCGGACAGGCGGCGCGACAGGTCGGCGCAGTCGTCGATCGTCAGCTGGCGCGTGTCGGGCCGCTCGGCCATCACCTGCAAGGTGCGCTCGTCGCCCTTGCCGAACAACCGCACGCGCACGAGGTCGAAGCCGAGCGCGGCGGCTTCGGGTTCGATCAGCGTGGTGAGCGCATTCTGGTCGGTCAAGACGGGCCTTTTCGCAACAAAGCGGTTTCGCGCCGCGGGGCAGGCCCCGCAGCCCCTTGCATCTGGCGATGTAAGAGAAAGCACGGGCGATATAGCGCGGCTGCGTTCGCGCCGCAAGCGGGCGCGAGCGGGGCCGCGCGCGGGAACCATGCGCCCCGGCCGGCTTTGACATTGGTCACGAAAAACAAAGGGGTCCGCCTTGATCCGTCGCCTCGCCCTCCTCGCCGCCTTCGCCATCCCCGCCGCCTGCTCCGCTGCGCCGCAGGGCGGAGACGCCGCGCCGGCCGCCACCGGCGCGCGCCCCTTCGCGATGACCCCGGTGGCCGACTTCGACGCGCCCTGGGCGATGACCTTCCTGCCCGACGGTCGGATGCTGGTGACGGAGAAGAAGGGCGAGATGCTGCTCGTCTCCGCCGACGGCAGGCAGCGCCGCACGGTGGCGACGGTCCCGGTCGATGCGGCGGGACAGGGCGGGCTGATGGACGTCGTGCTGGCGCCCGGATTCGCGCAGAACCGGCAGGTCTACTTCAGCTATTCCGCCGCCGGACAGGGCGGCAAGGGCGTGGTGCTGGCCCGCGCGGTGCTGGACCTGGCGGCGGGCGGCGAGCGGCTGCGGCAGATCGAGGCGATCTACCGCGCCTATCCGCTGGTGGAGGGCGACGGCCATTACTCGGGCCGCATCGCCTTCGCGCCCGACGGCAAGTCTCTGTTCTTCACCGCGGGCGAGCGGCAGAAGTTCACGCCCGCGCAGGACAAGTCCGGCGTGCTGGGCAAGGTGCTGCGCCTGACGCTCGACGGAAAGCCCGCGCCGGGCAACCCGCTGGCCGCGCAGGGCTTCAAGCCGGAGGTCTGGTCCTATGGCCACCGCAACCTGCTGGGTATCGCCTTCGACGCGCAGGGCAACCTTTGGGAACAGGAGATGGGGCCCAAGGGCGGGGATGAGGTCAACCTGATCCTGCCCGGCCGCAACTACGGCTATCCCAACGTCTCCAACGGCGACCATTACGATGGCCGCCCCATTCCGGACCACGCCCCCGGCGACGGCTACGAGGCGCCCAAGGTGTGGTGGAACCCGGTCATCTCGCCCGGCGGGCTGATGATCTACTCCGGCGACCTGTTCCCGCAGTGGAAAGGCGATGCCTTCATCGGCGGCCTGTCGTCCAAGGCGCTGGTGCGCGTCGACCTGAACGGCACGAACGCGAGCAAGGGAGACCAGTTCGACATGGGCGCGCGGATCAGGGAGGTGGAGCAGGGGCCGGACGGCGCGATCTACGTGCTGGAGGACGGCGGGCGCGAATCGCAGGGCCGGCTGCTGAAGCTGACGCCCGCCACGGGGATGCCGGCCGGGACGGCGGGGGCGGGAACGGCGGGGGCGGCAAGGTGACGCGCGGCCGGCTCGCCGCGCTGGGCACGGGCGCGCTCGCGCTGGCGGTGCTCGCGTCCTGCGGCGGCGACGACGACGGCGGCAGCGACACGCCCGCGCCGGCGCCCACCGTGTCCGCGCTGCCCAGCCCCACCGCCAGCGCGTCCCCCGCGCCGCTGCCCAGCCCGACGGCGACCAGCACGGGTGCGGTGCGGCGGACGAACGTGGCGACGTTCGACAATCCCTGGGCCATGGCGTTCCTGCCCGATGGCCGCCTGCTGGTGACGGAGAAGGCGGGCACGCTGCGGCTGGTGACGACCGCGGGAGTGGTGACGTCGGTGTCCGGCCTGCCCGCGGTGGCGGCGGGCGGGCAGGGCGGCCTCCTCGACGTCGCGCTCGATCCGGGCCACGCCGGCAACCGGCGGGTGTGGTGGAGCTATGCCGAGGCGGGCAGCGGCGGCAAGGGGCTGGCGGTGGCGCGCGGTACGCTGACCATCGCGGCGGACGGGCGCGGCTCGCTCTCCGACGTGACGGTCGTCTGGCGGCAGGACCCGAAGGTGTCCGGGGACGGTCATTTCGGCGGGCGCATCGCCTTCTCGCCCGACGGCAAGCTGTTCGTGACCGCGGGCGAGCGCCAGCAGGGCTCGCCGGCGCAGGACCTGACGAAGACGCTGGGCAAGGTGATCCGCCTGAACCTGGACGGCAGCGTGCCGGCGGACAATCCGTTCACCGGCACCGCGGGCGCGAAGGGCGAGATCTGGTCCTACGGCCACCGCAATCCCTACGGTCTGGTCTTCGCCGACGACGGGCGGCTGTTCGAGAGCGAGATGGGGCCGGAGGGCGGCGACGAGTTCAACCTGGTCCGGCGCGGCGCCAACTACGGCTGGGACGCGGTGTCGGAGGGAAGCCGCTACGGCGGCGCGGCCTATCCGCGGCACGCGACCAACCCGGCGGTCGCGGCGCCGCTGGTCAGCTGGACCCCGGTGATCTCGCCGGGCGGGATGATCCAGTATCGCGGCACGATGTTCGCCGGCTGGGACGGCGACTTCGTCCTCGCCGGCCTGACCGCGCAGGGGCTGGTGCGCGTGCGCGTGACCGGCGGCGGTGCCAGCGAGGTGGCGCGCATTCCGCTGGGAGCGCGGATCAGGGAGGTGGAGCAGGCGCCCGACGGCGCGATCTTCGTGCTGGAGGACGGCGCGGGCGGGCGGCTGATCCGGCTGGACCCGGCGTAGCCGCGGGCGCGCCCTCCCCGTCTATCCCTCTCGCTCGATCAGGTAGTTCATCCGCGCCGCCGCGATCGGGCGGGTGCGGTCGTCCTGCCACGCCAGCGCTTCGACGTTGGCGACGCGGTTGCCCAGCCGGGTGACGATGCCGATCGCGCGCGTGTCGTGGTCGCGCCCGCCGCGCATGAAGTCGACGGTGGCGTTGATCGGCTTGATCCGCGGCGACGGCTCGGCGCCCCCCTCGTTCTCCAGCGCGTGGCGCAGCGCGGCGATGGCGGCCACCTCCAGCAGGCCGGAGATCGCGCCGCCCTGCAGGAAGCCGGGGCGCCCCAGCACGTCCTCGCCGAATGGCATCACGATCACGGGCGACCCGTCCTCGGCCCTCTCCGCTGCAACGCCCAGCAACGCGGCATAGGGGGGCAGCTTCACGACGCCGTCCCCGTCGCCGTCCGCGGATAGGTGCCGCTCGGCACCATGAAGGTGGCGGCGACGTGCGCGATCGGATCGGCCGGATCGCCGTCGTGCGCGATGCCGCGGGTAAAGGCGATCGAGCGCGCCACGCGCAGGCACTCGGCACGGCCGATGACGGTCGCGTGCGGGCGCGCGGGGCGCAGATAGTCGATCCGCAGGTCCAGCGTGGCGTGCGGCGCGAAGGCGCCGGTGCGGTTCCACACCGCCAGGCTGGTCGCCACGTCCATGGTCGCGATGATCGGACCGGACGCGAGCACGCCCGTCTCCTCGTCGCCCACCATGTCCGCGCGCCACGGCAGCGCCAGCTCGATCCAGCCCTCGCCGCGCGCGTGGAAGCGGATTCCCAGCCGCCCGCTGTGGCCGCCGAAGCGATGGTCCGCGATGGCCGCCACCGGCATGGTCGAGGGATCATAGTCCATCCGCCTCCCCCTACACCCGCCGCGCCGCGGTGCAACATTGCAGCGTTGTAACTCACGCCGCGCCGGCATCGCGGGCCAGGATCGGCGCCGTAGCGAGGAGGGGGACGGCATGGACATTCGGGGCATCGACATCGCGCAGATCGTCGACCTGGGCACGCAGGTCGCCAATTGCGGCGCCATCCGCGCGCTGGAGCAGGTGGCGGACGGCACCTACGAATACACGGTCGCGATCGTCGTCATCGCGAAGAACAGCCCGCTGTTGCCGTGACGCCGGACGCCGCGGGACGGGCGGTGCGCGACGCGCTGGCCGCGGTGGGCGAGGATGAGCCGGAGGCGCTGGTCGCGCCCGCCCGGCAGCTGCTGGCCGATCCGTGGTGGGTCGCGCCGCTCTTGGCGCCGTGGATCGCGGCACTGGCCGACGATCCCTTCGCCGAGCCGCCGCTGCGCGCCGCGCGCGATCCGCTGCGCACCAGCGCGGTGCTGGCGCAAGGAGCGCACGCGATCCTCGTCGCGTCGGTCATCTCCGCCGCGGTGCTGCGCGCACGGCCGCCCGCGACGACGCTGGCGGTGTCGGGACGCGTGTCGGTGACGCGCTACCATCGCGCGGGCGCGGCGACGCTGCTGGCGTGGGGTGCGGGGGATGCGGGGGATGCGGGAGAGGCGGGGGCCGATTTCGCCGCCGCCGACGCGCCGCCAGCCGTCGCGCTGGCGCCGCGGCCGCTGTTCGACGGCGCGATCGTGACGCTCGACGGCCGCCGCCGCGCCTACCTGATCGAGGGGGCGGAGCGCGACGTCGTGACGCTGACGGTGGCGCCGCGCGCGGGCCGCGCGGGCCTGACGCGCGAGTACGATCGCGCCACGGGCGCGCTGCGCCGCGTGGCGAGCAACGACGAGGCGGGGTCGCGCGCGCGCATGCTGCTGACGCTGCTGCGGCTGTCGGGCCGCATCGACGCCGCGCCGTGCTTCGAGGTGGCCACGCACCATGCCGCCTTCCACCTGCGCTGGGCGGCGATGCGCGAGTGGCTGGCGCTCGACGCCGCGGCCGCCGCGCCGCGGTTGCGCACGATGGCCGCGACCGACACGAATGCGGAGGTGCGGGCCGCCGCCGCCGCGACGCTGCCGATGGTGGAGGCGCGCCTGTGCCGCGCGTGATCGAGGCCGAAGGGGGCGAGTCGATCGAGCTGGGCGAGCTGATCGACGCACTGGAGACAGAGCGCTTCGATCCGCGCGACGAGGACGGGTTCGCCGCCATGGGGCCGTGGCTGGCGCGGCTCGGGCGCAACCGGCGCTTCCTGTCCGACCTGGCGATGGCCGAGCTGGAGCGGCGCTTCGCCGGCCAGTCCGCCGCCGGCTACGGGGCGCAGGTGCTGCTGCTCGCCCCGCCGCGCGCCCGCTTCGCGCTGCGCGCCAATTTCTGGCCCGCGCGCGAGGATGCGGTGGTGCGCGCGGGCGGCACCGCGCCGTTCTTCTACGACGTGGCGCACGACCACAATTTCTCCTTCCTCACCTACGGCTATCTCGGCCCCGGTTATTGGAGCGACGATTATGCCAGCGACGGCGCCGCGCGGCTGCCGGGGGAGCGCGCGGGACTGGTGTTCGAGGAGCGATCGCGGCTGACGCCCGGCAAGCTGATGCTCTATCGCGCGCACCGCGACGTCCACCGCCAGCTGCCGCCCGACGCCTTCTCCGTCTCGCTCAACGTCCTCGGTACCGACCGCGCGCAGCAGTGGCGCGACCAGTATCGCTTCGACGTCGAGCGCGACCAGGTGGTCGAGACGCTGAGCATCGCCCCGTCCGAGGCGCTGGTGACGCTGGCGGTGGAACTGGGCGGCGCGGCGGGCGAGGGACTGGCGCGCGACCTGGCGGCGCGCCACCCGATGCCGCGGATGCGCGCCACCGCGCTTGCCGCGCTGGACGATCCGTCGGCGTTCGAGCGCGCGTGCGACGATGTCGACCCCGCGGTCGCGCGGATGGCCCGGGCGTGGCTGGCCGACCGCTCCGTTTCGGAGAAGCCCGGCCGCGCGGAGGATGCGGCCGCGTCGTAGGACGCCGCGCGTGGGGGTGCGCGTGCTGATCGATCGGCCGGGGGTGGCGGCGGCGCTGGCGGCGCGCGGGATCGGTGCGGGCGACGCGGTGCTGGTGGTCCCCGCCGAGGCGCTGGGCGAGTGGCGGCACGCGGGCGCGGCGCTGCTGGCGGTGGCGGCCGACGCCGCGGCGGAGGCGGCGGCGCTGGACGACGGCGACGCGGCGGACGCGGTCGCCGTCGGCGCGCCCGACGCGCTGATCGCCAGCCGCGCCGCGCGGCTGCTGCGCGCGCGGGGCGTGGTGGCGGTGGGGCCGCTGGTGCTCGATCCCGTGGCGCGCGCGGGCTGGCGCGACGGCCGCGCGCTGGCGCTGCTGCCGCGCGAGTACGCGCTGCTCGCCCATCTCGCGCGGCGGGCGGGGCGCACGGTGCCGCACGCGGAGCTGCACCGCGCGGTCTTCGGCCTGCGCTTCGCGCCGGGCACCAACGTGCTGGCGGTGCAGGTGTCGCGGCTGCGCGCCCGGCTGGACCGCGGCGCGCCCTTCGCGATGCTGCGCACCGATCGGGCGCGCGGCTACCGGCTGGTTGCGGCGCCCGACCCGCCGGGCTAGGCACGGCAAAACGATCGACTTAGCGAGGGAGAGCGACGCATGACCGACCGGGTCTCCATCACCGTGGCGGACGGGATCGCCGACGTGCGGCTGACGCGCGCGGACAAGATGAACGCGCTCGACCCCGCGATGTTCGCCGCGCTGGCGGAGGCGATCGACGCGCTGGCGGCGCGCACCGACGCGCGCGTCGTCGTGCTGTCGGGCGAGGGTCGCGCCTTCTGCGCTGGGCTGGACATGGCCAGCATGGCGGGCGGCGGATCGGGCCTGAAGCTGTCGGAACGCAGCCACGGCCGGTCGAACAGCGCGCAATATGTGTGCACCGGATGGCGCGACCTGCCGATGCCGGTGATCGCCGCCGTGCACGGCGTGGCGATGGGCGGCGGCTTCCAGCTGCTGTCCGGCGCCGACATCCGCATCGCGCATCCCGCCACGCGCATGGCGATCCGCGAGACGTACTGGGGCCTCGTGCCCGACATGGGCGGGTTCGCGCTGTGGCGTGGGCTGGGGCGGGAAGACGTGCTGCGCGAGCTTGTGTATACCAGCCGCGAGTTCACCGCCGCCGACGCGCACGGCTACGGCCTGGTGACGCACTTGGACGAGGCGCCGTTCGAGCGCGCCATGGCGATCGCGCGCGAGATCGCCGGGCGCAACCCGCACGCGGTGCGCGGGGCGAAGCGGCTGTTCGCCGGGCTGCACGACGGCGACACGGCGTCGATCCTGCTGGCGGAGAGCGAGGAGCAGGTGAGGCTGATGGGCACGCCCAATCAGCGCGAGTCGGTGGCCGCCAACATGGCGAAGCGCGCGCCGCGCTTCGTCGACTGACGTCGTCGATCGTCCGTCGTCCCCGCGGGGGACGCCGTCGCCGCCGCCTTCCCCCTTCCACCGCGCTTAACGGTGGATTAATGGGGGCGCATGGCGACCGCAGGTGAGCGCAGGACGGTGACGGCACGGCGGATGGCGCTGGCGCTGGTCTGCGCGCTCGCCCCCGCTCCCGCCCTCGCCAGCGTCGAGGCGCCGCGCGGCGCCGGGTCGGTGGTGTGGGAGGAACAGGCAGCGGGCGGGCACGGCATCGCGATCGACCATGCCGCCGCCTCGCCGTCCACCGACGCGCTGGAGCAGGAGATCGCCGCCCTGGGCGAGAACGAGAGCTACGCCACGGCCGAGCCGGGGCCGCTCGACGCGTTGATGCGCGCGGTCGGCCGCCTGCCCGAGCCGGCCACGTGGGGGCTGATGATCCTGGGCTTCGGCGGCATCGGCGGGGCGATGCGCCGCCGGATGCGCCGGTCCGACGCCGATTTCACCGCCCGCGTCCGTCGCATCGCCGATGGCGAGGATCCGCCGCGAGGCTGACGCGACCGGCCACGGAGTGGCTCAGTCCGGCCGGAACCGGTGCGCCTCCAGCGCGGCGCGATAGTCCGCCGGAATGCCGTCGCGCGGGTCGGTGACGACGATGACCGCGTCGTTGGTGGCGATGGCGCGGCCGTCCTGCATCATCACCGCCAGGATCTCGTAGGATCGCGTGCCGATGTGACCCGTGCCGACGCCCACCTCCACCTCCTCGGGATAGCTTCCTTCGGCGAGGTAGTTCACCGCGTTCATCGCCACCACGGCGCGGAAGCCGCCGGGCTGGTTCAGCCGGCCGAGCGCACGGTTGAAGCGCACCCGCGCATCCTCGAACAGCGCGGCGATCGCCACGTTGTTCAGATGGTTCATCGGGTCGAGATCCTGGAACCGCGTCGGCATGGCCGAGCGCAGCGGATACCGGTCGATCGACAGGCGGTTTGCGGAGGGGCGGGCCATCGGCAGGTGCCGGCCCCCGGCGACGTGCGCCGGGAGCCGTCGGGATCAGCGCGGCGCCATGCGGATCGCGCCGTCCAGGCGCACGTCCTCGCCGTTGAAGTACCCGTTCTCGATCATCGTGAGCGCAAGGCTGGCATATTCCTCCGGATTGCCGAGCCGCTTGGGAAAAGGCACCTGCGCGCCCAGCGCATCCTTCACGTTCTGCGGCGCGGCGGCCAGCAGCGGCGTGTTGAAGATGCCGGGCAGGATCGTGTTGACGCGGATCGCCTCGCCCATCAGGTCGCGCGCGATCGGCAGGGTCATGCCGACGACGCCGCCTTTGGACGCCGAATAGGCCGCCTGGCCGATCTGCCCGTCCTCCGCCGCGACCGACGCGGTGTTGACGATCGCGCCGCGATCGCCGTCCTCGGTCGGATCCAGCGTCAGCATGCCCGCCGCCGACTTGGCGATGCAGCGGAAGGTGCCGACCAGGTTGATCTGGATGATCGCGTTGAAGGCGTCGAGCGGGAAGTGCTTGATGCTGCCGTCCTCCTTCGATCGGCTGGCGGTCTTGATCGCATTGCCCGTGCCCGCGCAATTCACCAGGATGCGCTCCTGCCCGATGGCGGCGCGCGCCTTCTCGAACCCGGCATCGACCGACGCCTCGTCGGTCACGTTCACCTTGCAGAACACGCCGCCCAGTTCCTGCGCCAGCGCCTCGCCCTTCTCCTCGTTGAGGTCGAACAGCGCCACCTTCACGCCCTTCGCGGCGAGCGCGCGGGCGGTGGCGGCACCGAGGCCGGAGGCGCCGCCGGTGATGACGGCGGATACGGTGTTGTCGAGCTTCATGATGTCCCCTCTCGATGATCGTCATGCCGGGCTCGTCCCGGCATCCAGAGCCACGGGCGACCCCGCCCATGGCCCTGGACCCCGGGACGAGCCCGGGGTGACGGTGTTGTGATCGTTCTGAAATTCAGGCCGCCTTCGCGTCCTCGCCCTGCCAGTCGCAATTCTCGATGATCGTGACGTTGGCGACGCCCCCGCCCTCGCACATCGTCTGCAGGCCGTAGCGGCCGCCGCGGCGCTTCAGTTCGTGGACCAGCGTCGCCATCAGCTTGGTGCCGCTGGCGCCGAGCGGGTGGCCGAGCGCGATGGCGCCGCCGTTCACGTTCAGCTTCTGCGGGTCGGCCCCCGTGTGCTTCAGCCACGCCAGCGGCACCGGCGCAAACGCCTCGTTCACCTCGTAGAGGTCGATGTCCTCGATCTTGAGACCGGCGCGGCTCAGCGCCTTGTCCGTGGCGTACAGCGGCTCTTCCAGCATCACCACCGGATCGCCCGCGGTGACGGTGAGGTTCACGATCTTCGCCAGCGGCTTCAGACCGTATTTGGCCAGCGCCTCGCCGCTGACGATCAGCACTGCCGACGCGCCGTCGCAGATCTGCGAGGAGGAGGCGGCGGTGATGACGCCCGTCTCGGACAGCTTCTTCACGCCCGCCATGCCCTCCGCGGACGCGTCATATCGGATCCCCTCGTCGCTGCCGTGCGGCTCGCCGTCGACGGTGACGGGCACGATCTCGTCCTTGAACTTGCCACCCTGCGTGGCGGCCACCGCCTTCTGGTGGCTCTTCAGCGAATAGTCGTCGAGGTCCTCGCGCGTGAAGCCGAACTTCTTGGCGATCATTTCCGCGCCGGCGAACTGACTGAACTGGATGTTCGGATATTTCTCCTCCAGCCCCGGCGACTTGTTCTTGCCGAGGCCGGCGTCATAGAACAGCTTGAAGGTGGAGCCCATCGGCACGCGCGTCATGCTCTCAACGCCGGCGGCGATCACCACGTCCTGCGTGCCGCTCATCACCGCCTGCGCCGCGAACTGGATCGCCTGCTGGCTGGAGCCGCACTGGCGGTCGATCGTGACCGCGGGGGTCGATTGCGGCAGCTTCTTCGCGGCCAGCACCGCGTTGCGGCCGACCTGCCCGGCCTGCTCGCCGCCCTGGCTGACGCAGCCCATCACCACGTCGTCCACCGCCTCGCCGGGGATGCCCGAGCGTTCGATCACCGCGTCCAGGACCTGCGCGGCGAGATCGACCGGGTGCACGCCGGCGAGCTTCCCGCCGCGGCGTCCGCCCGCCGTCCGCACCGCTTCGACGATATAGGCCTCGGCCATCTTCCGACTCTCCATAACAACTGTTATCCCCGCTACTGATGGCGCGAATTGACGCGAACGGCAAGAGGTGGAGAGGCGAATGGATGTGGCAGAGGCGATCGTGGCGCGCCGGTCGGTGCGCGGGTTCCTCGACCGGGAGGTCGATCCGGCGCTGCTGAAGGAACTGGCGGTCCGCGCCGCGCGCGCGGCGACAGGAGGCAACATCCAGCCGTGGCACGTCGACATCGTCCACGGCGACAGCATGGCCCGGCTGAAGGCGATCATGGCGGGCAAGATCGAGCGGCGCGAGACGGAGACGCCGGGCTACGACATCTACCCGCGCGAGATGGACGACCGCTATCGCCAGCGCACCTTCGCCATCGGCGAGGAGATGTACGGCCGCCTGGGCATCCCGCGCGAGGACAAGAAGGCGCGCGCGATCTGGTTCGCGCGCAACTTCCAGTTCTTCGGCGCGCCGGCCGCCTATTTCGTCACGGTCGACCGCCGCATGGGGCCGCCGCAATGGTCGGACCTGGGCATGTACCTGCAGAACCTGATGCTGCTGGCCGTCGAGCACGGCCTCGCCACCTGTCCGCAGGAATGCTGGGCGGTGTATCCGAAGACGGTGGAGGCCTTCCTCGACGTGCCGGACGAGCGGATGCTCTTCTGCGGCGTCGCGATCGGCTACGAGGACGCGGACGATCCGGCCAACCTGACGCGCAGCGCCCGCGCGCCGGAGGAGGAGTGGCTGCGCGTGCTGGCGTAAAGAGGTCGGGCCGGGCCCCTCTCTCTCGGAAGGGTTGACGCTGCACCGCAGCATGGCCAGCTAGAGCGCGATAATCGAACATCGGGAGCGCGCCATGGCCACCGCCATCGCCGATCGGCCACAGGCGCCGGTCGGCCTGATCCATTTGTCCCTCGCTGTCGGCGGGTTCGCGATCGGCACCACCGAGTTCGCGACGATGAGCCTGCTGCCGGACATGGCGCGGGACCTCGCCGTCGATGCGCCCACCGCAGGGCACGTCATCAGCGCCTATGCGCTGGGCGTGGTGGTCGGCGCGCCGACGCTGGCGGTGCTGGGCGCGCGGATGGCGAAGCGGACGCTGCTGATCGTGCTGATGACGCTGTTCGCGCTCGGCAATGCGCTGTCCGCCTTCGCGCCGGGCTACGGCTGGATGCTGGCCTTCCGCTTCCTCAGCGGGCTGCCGCACGGAGCCTATTTCGGCATCGCCACGCTGGTTGCGGCGTCGCTGGTCGATCATGGAAAGCGGACGCAGGCGGTGGCGCGGGTGCTGCTGGGCCTCACCGTCGCGACGATCGTCGGCGTGCCGCTCGCCAATGTGCTGGGGCAGGTCGCCGGGTGGCGATCGGCCTTCCTCGTCGTCGCCGCGCTGGCCGGATTGACCGCGGTGCTGGTCGCCGCCTTCGCGCCGCGCGGCCGCGCCGATCCCGATGCCAGCCCGTTGCGTGAACTCGCCGCGCTGAAGCGGGCGCAGGTGTGGCTGACGCTGGGTGTCGGCGCGATCGGCTTCGGCGGGCTGTTCGCGGTCTACACCTATCTCGCCGACACCATGGCGGCCGTGACGCACGTCGGCCCCCGCCTGGTGCCGGTGGCGCTGATGGCGTTCGGTATCGGCATGACCGCGGGCAATCTGATCCTGCCGCGGCTCGCCGACCGGGCGCTGCTGCCGACCGCGGCGGGGCTGCTCGTGTGGAGCGCGGTGGCGCTGGCGCTGTGGCCGCTCGCCGCGGGCACGTTCGCGACGGTAATCGTCGCCATGCTGGCGATCGGCATCGGCGGTGCGCTCGGCACCGTGTTGCAGACGCGGCTGATGGACGTCGCCGGGGACGCGCAGGCGCTGGCGGCGGCGCTGAACCACTCGGCGTTCAACACCGCCAATGCGCTGGGCCCCTGGCTGGGCGGGCTCGCCATCGCGGCGGGTTACGGCTGGACCTCCACCGGATGGGTGGGCGCCGCGCTGGCGCTGGGTGGCCTTGCCATGCTGGCGGTGTCGTGGTCGCTGGAGCGACGGCGACCGCCGGTATAGGCGGGGACCAAGGCGACGGGGGTCGGGCGAAGTGCAGTGCGGCTACATGACGATGCCGGGCTTCGCCTCGTCCAGCGCGGCGAGCACCATGCGCTCCCACACGGCGGCGTCGCCGGCCGCCGCCATCGCCTCGCTGGGCGCGCGGAGCGTATGGAGCACCGCCACCGCATCGTCGCGATAATCGCGCCACGATTGCTCGATCAGGTCGGCGGCGGATTCCTCCTGCCCGTGCGCGTTCGCGCTGATGCGCTGCCCGGCCAGCACGCGCGCGATGCGCTCCACGGCGGGGGTGAGGGCGGTATCCATCGACGGTCTCCTGCGCTTCGGTGAGCGCGGAAACGTCTGGATTCGCCTTGGAGTTTCGCTCGCACGTTTCCCCTGAGCGAAGTCGAAGCCGATGCGCGTTGCGCGTGCCCTTCGACTTCGCTCAGAGCGATCGGACGGTTACGCGCTGGCTGCGCGCGGGCCGCCGCGGCCGCGCCCGCCGCGACGGCGGCGGCTGGCATTGGCATAGTCGCGCCCGCCGGTGTTCGCGCCGGCGCCGCGCGGGCTCGCGCTCGGGTCGTGCTGGCGCGATCCCTGGCTGGGGCGCGGGGCATGGCTGGCCTTGGGACGGGCCGGGCCGCGCTGGCGCTCGACCCGCGGCGCGGGGTCGGCGCCGATCGCCTTCACGCGCTCGGTCTTGATCGCCTCGGCGCGGCGCAGGAAGTCCTCCGGCAGCGCGCGCACCGGCACCTTCTGCCGCGTCAGCTTCTCGATGTCGCGCAGGAACGGCCGCTCGTCATCGGCCACCAGCGCGATCGCCTCGCCGCTGGCGCCCGCGCGCGCGGTGCGGCCGATGCGGTGGACGTACTGCTCGGGCACATTGGGCAGTTCGAAGTTGAACACGTGGCTGACGCCGGACACGTCGATGCCGCGCGCCGCGATGTCGGTGGCGACCAGGATCGGCACGGTGCCGTCCTTGAACGCCGCCAGCGCGCGCTCGCGTTGCGGCTGGCTCTTGTTGCCGTGGATCGCGTTGGCGGCGATGCCGTTGCCCGCCAGCAACTTCACGACACGGTCGGCGCCGTGCTTCGTCCGCGTGAACACGAGCGCGCGGTCGATGTCGGTCTCGCGCAGCAGCATCGTCAGCAGGGCCTGCTTCTCCGTCTGGTTGCAGAAGATCGCCGACTGGTCGACGCGCTCCGCCGTGGTCGCGGCGGGCTTGATCGTGACGGTGGCGGGATCGGTCAGGAACTGGCTGGCGAGGTCGCGGATCGACGTCGGCATCGTCGCGGAGAAGAACAGCGTCTGGCGCTTGCGCGGGACCATGCGCACGATCTTCTTCAGCGCGTGGATGAAGCCGAGGTCCAGCATCTGGTCCGCTTCGTCGAGGACGAGGATCTCGATCATCGACAGGTTGATGAAGCCCTGCTCGACACAGTCGATCAGACGGCCGGGCGTGGCGACCAGGATGTCGACGCCGCGCGCCACGTCCTGGCGGTTCTTGTTGATGCTGGTGCCGCCGAAGACGGTGGCGACGGTCAGCTTGCTGAACTGGCCATAGCCGCGCGCGCTGTCGGCGATCTGCGAGGCGAGCTCGCGCGTTGGCGCCAGGACGAGCATGCGGACATGCGTCGGCAGCACGCGCTTGCCCGCGGCGACGAGGCGCTGGATCGACGGCAGCACGAATGCGGCGGTCTTGCCGGTGCCGGTCTGCGCGATGCCGAGCAGGTCGCGGCCCTCGAGGAGGGTGGGGATGCTGTCGCGCTGGATCGGCGTGGGCGTGGTGTAGCCCTTGGCCTCGATCGCGCGGACGAGGGGTTCGGCGAGGCCGAGATGGGAGAAGGACATGGGATAGCCTGTACGTGGCCGTCCGCGCGCGCCGGACGCACGGGTGGCGGGGAGAATGGACACCCCGCGTGACTTGGGAAGCCGGAGAACCGTTACGGGAGGCGGAGCCGGAGCCTGTTGAGAAGCTCGATCACGCTGCTTTACGCCTCGGTGCTGCGCGATCTAGATGCTGCGGCGCAAAATGTCAATCAGTGCGCCGCGATCCAGCCGGCGAGGATCGTCAGCGCGCCCAGCCCCAGCGACAGTGGTACGCGCAGCCGCATCCAGTTGGCGGGCGCGTCGCTGCCCCGCACCAGCGCGCGGTCCACGGGCAGGGTGAGGAACAGCGCGATACCGGCAGCCACCAGCGCCCAGTCCAGCCGCCCGGTGACGAAGGCGGCGAGGAGGATCGCGACCGCGACCAGGCTCGGCACCACGGCCATCAGGGCGAGCCGCCCCTGCGCCGGATCGTCCGCCCGGCGCATGGCGAAGCCCCACCACATGCCGCCCAGGAAGCTGAGGATCAGCAGGGCGTAGAACAGCGCGAACAGCGGCGTGCCGCGGTCGCGGTCCAGCGCGAACGCGACCGCCGCCATCTGCGGCAGCAGTCCGGCATGCCCAAGCGCGAAGGCGGTGCGGCGAACCTGTCTCATGCCATTCTCCCTCTTGCCGCGGCAACCGCCGCCGCGGTGCGCCGCTCGCGCGTGTCAACGCGCTTCGCCGTCTCGATCGCCTCCACCAACTCCCGACGTGCGGTAAAGCTCAAGCGGTCCCAGCCGGCGCGCGCGCCCGCGGCGTCCAGCGCGGCGGCCAGGCTTGCGGGTACCGTCACCCCGCGCGGAGCGGTGTCCAGCGTCAGCGTCACCTCGCAGGTGCCCGCCTGCGCCACCCCGGCCGCCTCGCGATGCGATCGGCGAAAGGGGACGAATGTGCGGCCCGACATGATCGCGACGGTGCTGCGATAGGAATGATCGTTGATCGTCACCACCACCGGCGGACGCGCGCGGCCGAACACGTCGCGCGGATCAAAGGGCAGGGGAATGTGGCCGGGGTCGCCGTCTAGGCGCGCGGTGAATGTGACGGCGGGAGGGTGGGGCATAAGCGGCGCTTACCCTCGATCCCCACCCCAGGGCGAGCCCGGCATGGCGGTGTGGACGGTGCCAACGGCGCAGCCGTCGGCCGGATCGGGCGCCCGTCCACCAGCCCCGCAACCCGTCCGCTTCGCGACCGGTGCGCAGCGTGCGCGCCTACAGCTTGCGGGAAATCACTTCCTTCATGATCTCGTTCGTGCCGCCGTAGATCCGGCTCACCCGCGCGCCGCGCCACATCCGCGCGATCGGATATTCGTTCATATAGCCCGCGCCGCCGTGCAGCTGCAGGCACTTGTCCATCACTTCCCATTGCAGGTCGGTGTGCCACAGCTTCGCCGCGGCGCCTTCCTCGTTGGTCAGCTCTCCCCTCAGGTGGCGCTGGATCGCCCAGTCGAGGTGCGCCCAGCCGACCTGGAGCTTCGCCTTCAGGTCGGCGAGCACGAATTTGGTGTTCTGGAAATCGAAGACATAGCCCTTGAACGCCTTGCGCTCCTTGGTGAAGGCCACGGTGTCGTCGAACGCCTTCTGGCACGACGCCATCACGCTGACCGCGATCGACAGGCGCTCCTGCGGCAGCTGGCTCATCAGATAGACGAAGCCCATCCCCTCCTCGCCCAGGCAGTTGGTGATGGGCACGCGCACGTCTTCGAAGAACAGCTCCGACGTGTCCGCCGCGTCCTGCCCGATCTTGTCGAGCTTGCGCCCCTTGCCGAACCCCTCGCGGTCGCTTTCGACCAGGATGATCGACATGCCCTTCCACGCCGGCTGCGCATCGGGATCGGTCTTCGCCACCACCAGCGTCAGGTCGGTGTTCTGGCCGTTGGTGATGTACGTCTTCGACCCGTTGATGACGTAATGGTTGCCGTCCTTTCGCGCCGTGGTGCGGATCGACTGGAGGTCGCTGCCCGTGCCCGGCTCGGTCATGGCGATGGCGGTGATGACGTCGCCCGACACCATCTTCGGCAGCCACTCGCGCTTCTGCTCCTCGCTGCCGTAATGCTCCATGTAGCCGGCGACGATGTCCGACTGCAGCGAGAAGCCCGCGGGCACGCCCGCATAGGCCATCTCCTCGTCGACGACGGCGTTGTAGCCGAAATCCAGGCCCAGGCCGCCGTACGCCTCGGGCACGGTGGGGCACAGCATGCCCACCGCGCCAGCCTGCTGCCAGAAGGACTTGGGCACCAGCCGGTCCTTCTCCCACTGATCGGCGCGCGGCACGCCTTCCTTGGCGAGGAAGCTGCGCACCGTCTGCCGGAACGCCTCGTGATCCTCGTTATAGGCGAAACGGCCCGCGACCTGGTCGAGCGACATCGTGCAACCTCTCCTGAAACGTCGCGCAGAAGCGTGGCGGCGGCGCCCGATCGGGTCAAGTAACTTTTGTTATGGCAGCTCGCGCGCTCAGCACGGCAGGCGCAGCGTGGCACGGGTGGCGTCCGTGTGCGCCACCGTGAATTGCCCCCCGCACGAGGCGGCGAGCATCCGCGCGATCTGCAATCCCAGGCTGGTGGCGGTCTGCGCGTCGAAGCCGGGCGGCAGGCCGCGGCCATCGTCGGTGACGGTGACGCACAATTCCCGCGCCGAAGGGTCGTAGCCGACGTCCACCGCGATGCTTCCGGGCCGTCCGCTGGGGAGGCCGTGCTCCAGCGCATTGGCGATCGCTTCCGCCACCACCAGCGCGGTCGGGATGGCGGCGTCGGGCTCCAGCCGCACGTCGCCGTCGCCCTCCACGCTGAGCGCCACGTCGTCGCGGCCCGCCGCCTCCATCACGTCGCTGCCCAGCTGTCGCAGGAACGGAAGCAGGGGCAGCGCCTCGCCGCTCGCATTGTACAATTGCCGGCTGATCCGCCCGATCAGCGCCAGCCGTCGCGCCGTCTCCTCCAGTGCGGCGCGCGCCTCCGCGTCCGCCACGCGGGTGCGCTGCATCGACAGCAGCGCGGCGGCGACCTGAAGGTTGTTCGACACGCGGTGCTGCAACTCGCGGAACAGCAGCTCGCGCGTTTCCGCCAGCGCCCGGCTCACCTCGCGCTCGCGCGCCAGCTGGTGGATCGCGCCCTGCATCCAGTGGATCAGCACCACGTCGGTCACCACGACGAAGCCGTAGAAGGCCATCGCCACGCCGGACCCGCTGGACAGCGCCAGGCTGCGCACCGGCGGGATGAAGAAATACCACGCGATCAGCCCGCACGCCGCCGCCTGCACCCCGCCCAGCCGCGCGCCGAACAGCACGGAGGTGACGATGACCGCGGGGAAGAAGGTGAGGAAGGGATAGCCCGGCGGCAGCACCGGCGCCGCCGCGATCCGCACCAGCAGCGCGGTGACGGTCAGCGCCGCGGCAATGGCCCAGGCGAGCGGCGAGGATGCGGGCAGCACCGGAAAGCGCGCCAGCCACGTCTTGCCCTGCGGCGCATCGCCGGTGATCGTCTGTCCCCCCACCCCCCGCTTATGGCGCGCATCGGTGCCGGAGGGAAGCGGCGTGCGCCTATCGCGGTGCGCACCGCTCCAGCAGCGCACGCGTGCGTGCCGCGTCCAGCCCGCGGCGCGTGTCGGCGCAGCGGCGCCCGGCGGCGTCGAAGGCGACCGCATAGGGCAGCCCGGCGATGTCGGCGAACAGGTCGCGCCGGATCGCGGCGGCGGTGGCGGGGTCGGGCGTCCAGCGCCGCTCCGCCTTCACGCCGCGCGCGAGGCGGCCCGGGCGCGCGGGGGCGTCGCCGTCCGCCACCAGGACCGTCCAGGCTCCTGCCGCCGCCGTGATCTCGGGCAATCGCGCCACTTCCGCGTGGCACGGCGCGCACCAGTCGGCGACGAACAGCACCACCGCCCGGGGCGGATAGGCGGGCTCCGCCGGCGCCGCGCCCCCGGCGACCAGCGGGAGGGCGAGGCGGAGCATTCGGGTAAAGCTGCGCGTCGACATGGCGTGGCGAGGATGCGATGCTCGCGCGAAAAGGGGAAGTCCTCGTGGTCGCACCTACGCTCGTCATCCTGCTGGCACAGGCCGCGCCGGCCGTCGCTCCCGCCGTTCCGCCCGGCGCCTCCCTCCAGCAGCGCTTCGACGCGGCCAACACCGCCGCCGCGGACGGCCGCTGCGCCGAGGCGCTGCCGCTCTACGCCGCGCTGGAGGCGGAGCCGAAGCTGGCGCGCAACGCGGTCGCCATGGCCGCCATCGCGGTGCGCAAGGGCGGCTGCCAGACCCGGATGGCGCAGGTCGAGGACGGGGAGGCGTCGATCCGCCGCGGCCTGCCGGTGCTGGAGAAGCGGGGCACGGAGTTCGCCGTGGACGTGCGCGAGGCGCGGCTGCGGCTGGGCGACGCGGCACAGGCGCGCTTCGACTATGCCGGCGCGGCGGAGGATTATCGCGCCGCACTGGCGCTCGCGACCGGCATCTTCCGCATCCGCCCGCTGATGGCGCTGTCGCGCGTCACGATGTTCGACGGCGACGGCGCGGCGATCCGCCATGCCGAGGAAGCGCTGACGATCGCGACCGGCGACAAGCTGGCGCGCAAGGAACTGGCGGTCGTCCGCACCCAATACGCGCGCGCGCTGATGAACGCCGGCCGCAAGGACGAGGCGTATCGCGCGCTGAAGGCCAGCCTGAAGGAGCAGGGCGGACTGACCATGCGCGTCGGCGTGGACGACATCGTCACCCGATCCGACCTCGCGATCGCCGCGCGGCTGGCGGGCGACCAGGACGCCGCGCGCCAGTACCTCGCCTACACCGGCGCGGGCCGAATGCGCGACACGCCGTTCGCCAACGCCAAGCAGATCGACCTTCCCCCCTGCGGCGGCGAGACCGGGCTGAAGCCCGACGACATGGCGGTCGTCGAATTCTCGCTGGCGGACGACGGCCACGTCATCGGTGCGGCGCCGATCTACACCGGCGCCGGGCGCGAGGCCGCGCTGGAGTTCGCCCGCGCGGTCGCCCGCTGGTCGTGGGAAGCGGCGGACGTCGCGAAGATCCCGCTGCTGTTCCGCTACACCACCCGGGTCGAGCTGCGCTGCACCCGCGCCGCGGACCGGCCCGCGCTGACGGCGCCGCTGGCGGAGGAACTCGCCGGCTGGCTGGCGAAGGAGGGCGTGGCGCTGCCCGATCCCGCCGGCCGGTCGGACGCGGTGCTGGCGCCGGTACAGCGCGACCTGCTGAAGCGCGCCGCGGGCGGGCCGGCGCGGGTCGCCGCGCTGGCCGCGCTGGCCGACAACAGCGTGGTGCCCGCGGCGGAGCGCACGGCGGCGTGGACGGAGGCGGCGGCACTGTCGCGCACCGCCGGGGCGCCGGCGCCGGTCCGCACCTACCTCGCCATCCGCGTCGCCCAGCAGCGTGCCGACAGCGGGCGCGATCAGCGCGCCGCGCTGCGCGCGCTCCTCGCCGATCCGGCGATGGCCGCCGATCCGCTGTCGGCGGCGACGCTGCGGCTGCTGGTGGCGCAGCCGGTCTACCGCGCCGCGCCGCCGCCCGACGCGCTGACGCTGCTCGACGGCGTGGTCGATGCCCCCGCGCTGCCCGCGCGTCACCCGCTGAAGGTAGGCGCGATGCTCCAGCGCGCGGACCTGCTGGCGGCGCGCGGCGACCTGGCCGGGGCGCGCGCCGCGTTCGAGCGGACGGGCCTGACCGAGGAGCAGTGCGCGCTGATCGAGCCGCGCCCCGCGGTGCGTCGCGCCGGAGGGGACGCGAACGACTATCCGATGGCCGCGGTGCAGATGGGGTTCGAGGGCTGGGTGCGGGTGGAGTTCGACATCGCCGCCAACGGCACCACCGTGGTGCCGCGCGCGATCGCCGCCTATCCGCCGTTCGTGTTCAACGACGCGGCGCAGGGCATCCTGCGCGACGCGCGCTATACCAGCAGCTATCGTCCGTCAGGCAACGTGGCCTGCGCCGCCAACACGCAGTCGGTGGTGTTCCGCCTGCCGAACTGACGCGTGGAGGCAGTGGCGCCGGCCCGGCACGCGCGCTAGTCAGGCGGTCCACGGGAGAAGGAAGCGCCATGAAACTCGCCAGCCTGAAGCACGGTCGCGACGGCCGTCTCGTCGTCGTGTCGAACGACCTGGCCTGGTATGCCGACGCCGGCCACCTCTGCGCCACCCTGCAGGCGGCGCTCGACGATTGGGACCGCGTCGCCCCCGCGCTGGAGTTGCTCGCCACCGATCTCGAGCACCAGGCGATCCCGCGCGAGCGCTTCCACGAGCACGACGCCGCGGCGCCGCTGCCGCGGGCCTATCAGTGGGCGGACGGTTCCGCCTACGTGAACCATGTCGCGCTGGTGCGGCAGGCGCGCGCGGCGGAGATGCCGGACAGCTTCTGGCACGATCCGCTGATGTACCAGGGCGGCTCGGACGGCTTCCTCGCCCCGCGCGACCCGATCCCGCTCGCCGACGAGAGCTGGGGCTGCGACCTGGAGGGCGAGGTGGTGGTCGTCACCGGCGACGTGCCGCTGGGCGCGAGCCGCGAGGAGGCGCTGGCGGCGATCCGGCTGGTCGGCCTGACGAACGACGTGTCGCTGCGCAACCTGATCCCCGGCGAACTGGCGAAGGGTTTCGGCTTCTTCCAGTCCAAGCCGGCTTCCGCCTTCTCGCCGGTGTTCGTGACGCCCGACGCGCTGGGCGACTGGTGGCGCGACGGCAAGCTGCACCGCAGGCTGATGGTCGACCTGAACGGCCAGCCCTTCGGCCGTGCCGACGCGGGGGAGGACATGACCTTCGACTTCGGCACGCTGGTGGCGCACGCGGCGAAAACGCGGCGGCTGGGCGCGGGCACGATCGTCGGGTCGGGCACCGTCAGCAACCGAGACGCGGACGGCGGGCCGGGGAGGCCGGTGGCGGAGGGCGGCGTCGGCTATTCCTGCATCGCGGAGATCCGCACGATCGAGACGATCCGCGACGGCAAGCCCGCCACCCCGTTCCTGAAGGCAGGCGACACGGTGCGGATCTGGTGCGAGGACGACCGTCACCACCCGATCTTCGGCGTGATCGAGCAGGTGGTGGGCGAGTGAGCCCCGGCCGTGCCGGGCGCGTCCCGGCATCCGGGCACGGGGCCGTCGCGACGCGGGGGTGGTGGGGCGCGTCCCTGGCGCTCCTGCTCTGCGCCTGCGCCACCGCGCCGGCACCGCCCGCTATTCCTCCCGCCGCGCGCGTCGCGACGCCCGCGGACAATTACGGCGACCTGTTCGCCGCGGTGCAGGAACGCCGCATCTTTCCCGACGGCAAAACCTTCGTCGATGCGACGCCGAAGCGGTCCGTCGCCGATATTCTGCGCGACTGGCGCGCCGCCCGCCCGCGCGACGACGCCGGCCTGCGCGCCTTCGTGCTCGCCAATTTCGACGTGCCCGGCGACGGCGCCGCGCCGCCGCCCGCGGCCGAGCGGGTGCCGATGGCGGAGCATATCCGCGCGCTGTGGCCCGTGCTGACGCGCCCGCCGCTCGATCCCCCGGCCGGCTCCACCGCGCTGGCGCTGCCGCGGCCCTACGTGGTTCCCGGCGGCCGCTTCCGCGAGATGTACTATTGGGACAGCTATTTCACGATGCTGGGCCTGCGCGCGGACGGGCGGCAGGACCTGGTCGACGACATGGTCGCGAACTTCGTGTCGCTGGTCGAGCGCTACGGCCACGTTCCCAACGGCACGCGCACCTATTATCTCAGCCGCTCGCAGCCGCCGTTCCTCTACGCGATGATGGCGCTGTCGCCGCCGCGCGACGCGGCCGAACGCGCGCGGCGGCTGGCCGCGCTGCGACGCGAGCACGCGTTCTTCACCGCGCCGGAGCGGACCGCGGCGATGCCCGATGGCAGCCGCTTGCAACATTATTGGGACGGACGCGACACGCCGCGCGACGAGAGCTGGCGCGAGGACGTGGAAACGACGCGGGCGAGCGGGCGGGAGCCGAAGGCGGTGCATCGCCACCTGCGCGCCGCGGCGGAGAGCGGATGGGACTTCTCCTCGCGCTGGCTGGCGGACGGGCGCACGCTGGCCACGATCGACACGACGAACATCGTGCCGGTGGATCTCAACAGCCTGCTCTACGGCCTGGAGCGCGCCATCGCGGCGGCGTGCGCGGACGCGCGCGACGCGGGGTGCGCACGCGACTTCGGCGCCCGTGCGACCGCGCGCGCGGCGGCGGTGGAACGCTGGCTGTGGAGCGCGGGCGAGGGTCGCTACGGCGATTGGGACGCGGCGGAGCGGCGGCTGCGCCCCGGCGTGACCGCGGCGACGCTCTACCCGCTGTTCGCCGGGCTCGCCGCGCCGGATCGCGCCGCCGCGGTGGCGACGACGACCGAGCGCGCGCTGCTGGCGCCCAACGGCCTGCGCACGACGTTGGCTGCGACCGGGCAGCAGTGGGACCGCCCCAACGGCTGGGCGCCGCTGCAATGGATCGCGGCGGACGGGCTCAGCCGCTACGGCCGCGACGACCTGGCCGCCCGCATTGCGCAGCGCTTCGTCGCGACGGCGGAGCGCGAGTATCGCGCGTCGGGCAAGCTGCTGGAGAAATACGACGTGGAGGAGAGCCGCGCCGGCGGCGGCGGCGAATATCCGACGCAGGACGGCTTCGGCTGGACCAACGGCGTCGTCCGCGCGATGCAGGAGCGATATGGGGTGAGGTGAGGGCGCGTCGGTTCAGATGCCTGCGACCCGCCGCAACTCCGCGTTGATGCGGGTCTGCCATCCGTCCCCGCTTCGCTTGAACCATTCCACGAGGTCGCGATCAAGACGGATCGTAACCGGCTGCTTGGGATTGTCCGGCTTCGGCCGGCCGCGTCGGACGAGGCGCGCACCTTGAAAGGCGTCCGCTTCCTCGAACCAGGCATCGTCCAGCACGGGCCGGACGTCATCCATGTCGTCGGCGTTGCTCATGATAGTGGCGTCGTTCCTTGTCATTGGCCTTCCACATGGTGATGATGCGCCGTTCTCCCGGCCGTGGCGTCCAGACGACGAGAACAACCACCTCGTCGCGCATCATGCCTACCGTGATCGTGCGCTGCTCGTCCCGGCTGTGCTTCGGATCCGCGTGCGACAGGTAGAATCCCTCGAACACCAGCGCCGCATCCGCCAGATCGAGGCCGCGGTCCTGAAGAACTCTGGCGCGCTTGCTCTCATCGTAGCTGTATCGCATCCCCTCACAGGTCCTGCAATTCCGTACATACGGTAATCTGCTGCGTCAGGCAATGGCGTACGTACGAGAATACACCGCCTCAATGGAAATCGTGGCTGCGGATCGGGATCACCGGTTCCTGGCGGTCGCGATAGTGATAGTCGCTGCGCGGCGTCGGCTTCCATCCGGCATCGCCGCGGTCGGGGGCGCCGGGGTGGGTGGCGCCGTCGCCGCGCGCGACCATGCGTGGGAAGCCCTTGGGCAGGTCCACGTCGCCGACCTGGCGCAGCATCGCCGTCAGGTCGGTCACGCGGTCGATGATGACGTGGACGACGCTGCCTTCCTTCTGCACGCGGCCGCGCAGCGAAACCATCGCCGAGGACATGACGACGCGCCGCTGCGCCTCGAACCGGTCGGGCCACAGGATGCCGTTGGCGACCCCGGTCTCGTCCTCGATCGTGATGAACAGCACGCCCTTCGCGCTGCCAGGACGCTGGCGGACGAGGATGATGCCCGCCACCTCCACCGCCTTGCCGTCGAGATGCTCCAGCCGGTCGCACGCCACGATGCGCCGGTCGGCCAGGGCGGGGCGGAGGAATTGCAACGGATGCGCGCGCAGCGACAATTGCGTGGCGCGGTAATCCTCCACCACCTCGCGCCCCTCGGTCAGGCGGGCGAGCGTCACCGGCTCCTCCCGCCGCTCGATCCCGGCGAGCAGCGGCAGCGGCGCTTCGCCGAGTCCGCGGATCGCCCACAGCGCCTGGCGACGGTCCAGCCCCATGCCGGCGAAGCCGTCCGCCCGCGCCAGCTTCTCCAGCGCGGCGAGCGGAACGCCGGAGCGGCGCCACAGGTCCTCCACGCTGGAGAAGGGGCGGTCGCCGCGTGCGGCAAGGATGCGCCCCGCGTCCTCGCCGGAGAGGCCGGCGACGATGCGCAGGCCGAGGCGGAGGGGGCATCGGGGGGAGGAGGTGCCTTGATCCCCCTCACCCTTCCCACCCGGCTGCGCCGGGCGCGCCCAGTGGTGGGTGAACAGCGCCCCGCGCTGTTCAGTCCATGCCGGGGGCATGGACGACCCACCACTCCTCTCCCAGCGGGAGAGGGAGGGAGGCGCGTCAGCGCCGGAAGGATGAGGGCGATCCACGCCCGGAAGAAGGATCGTGTCCCAATCGCTTTCCATCACGCACACCGGGCGCACCTCCACGCCGTGCGCGCGGGCGTCGCGGACGATCTGCGCGGGGGCGTAGAAGCCCATCGGCTGGGCGTTGAGCAGCGCGGCGCAGAAGACGTCGGGATGGTGGCACTTCATCCACGACGAGGCATAGGCGATCTTCGCGAAGCTGGCGGCGTGGCTCTCCGGAAAGCCGTAGCTGCCGAACCCCTCGATCTGCTTCACCAGCCGCTCGGCGAATATCGGCGAGATGCCGCGCTCGCGCATGCCGGCGACCAGCTTCTCGTGGAAGCGGCCGACCCCGCCGGTCAGCTTGAAGGTCGCCATGGCGCGGCGCAGCTCGTCCGCCTCGCCCGGCGTGAAGCCCGCACCCAGGATCGCGACCTGCATCGCCTGTTCCTGGAACAGCGGCACGCCCAGCGTCTTCTTCAGCACCGTCTCCAGTGCGGGGCTGGGATAGTCGACCGTCTCCTTGCCCTCGCGCCGCTTCAGATAGGGGTGGACCATGTCGCCCTGGATCGGCCCGGGCCGCACGATCGCGACCTGGATGGCGATGTCGTAGAAATTGACCGGTTTCATCCGCGGCAGCATCGACATCTGCGCGCGGCTCTCGATCTGGAAGACGCCCAGCGTGTCGGCTTTCTGGATCATCGCGAAGGTGGCGGGATCGTCCTCCTGCATCGCCGGGCTGGCCATGTTCATCGCGATGCCCTTGTGCGCCGCCAGCAGGTCGAACGCGCGCCGCATGCAGCCGAGCATGCCCAGGCCGAGGATGTCGACCTTCATGAAGCTCAGCTCCTCGATATCCGCCTTCTCCCACTCGATGACGTGGCGGTCCGCCATCGCCGCGGGTTCGATGGGCACGAGGTCGTGCAGCGGAGCGCGGGTCAGCACGAAGCCGCCGGGATGCTGCGACAGGTGGCGCGGCGCCCCGATCAGCTGCCGCGCGAGGTCCAGCGCCTGCGCCAGCCGCGGCTCGCGCGCGTCGAGGTTCAGCGCGGCGACATGCTCGTCCGGCACGCCCTCGTTGGACCATCCCCACACCTGCGATGCCAATGCGCCGGTCATGTCCTCCGGCAGGCCCAGCGCCTTTCCCACTTCCCGGATCGCGCCGCGGGTGCGAAAGCGGCTGACGACCGCGGTCAGCGCGGCATGGTCGCGGCCGTAGCTGTCGTAGATCCACTGGATCACCTCCTCGCGCCGCTCATGCTCGAAATCGACATCGATGTCGGGCGGCTCGCGCCGCTCCTCGGATACGAAGCGCTCGAACAGCAGCTGGTGCTTGACCGGGTCGATCGAGGTGATGCCCAGCGCGAAGCAGATCACCGAATTCGCCGCCGATCCGCGCCCCTGGCACAGGATGTCCTGGCTGCGCGCGAACTGGACGATCGAATTCACCGTCAGGAAATAGGGCGCATAGTCCATCCGGCCGACCAGCGACAATTCGTGCTCCAGCAGCGTGCGATAGGCCGCCGGCGGGGTGGGGCCGAAGCGGTGGCGCAGGCCGTTCCACGCCATCGCCGCCAGCGCCTCCTGCGGCGACTTGCCGGGGATCACCTCCTCGTCGGGATATTGGTAGCTCAGGTCGCGCAGCGAGAAGGTGCAGCGCTCGACGATCGCGTCCACCGCCGACAGCGCGTCGGGATGGTGGCGGAACAGCCGCGCCATCTCGTCCGGGGGCATCAGGTGGCGGCCGGCATGGCGCTCGCGCCGGAAGCCCAGCTCGTCGATCGTGCACTTCTCGCGGATGGCGGTGACGACGTCCTGCAGCATCCGCTTGTCCGGATGATGGTACAGCACGTCGCCCGTGGCGAGCGGGGCGAGGCCGAAGCGCCGCGCCGCCGCGGCGGTATCGTGCAGCCGCAGCGCCTCGCCGGGACGGCGCCAGTGCGTCAGGCAGACGTGGCCGCGCCCCTCCGCGCCCGGGAACAGGTCCGCCATCCAGCGCAGGTCGCCTTCGCCGGTCCCGGCGACGTCCGGAACCAGTGCGGCGACAAGCCCGTCGGCGTGGCCCGCCACGTCCTCCCAGTGGAGGAAGCAGCGCCCCTTCTCGCCGCGCTGCGCCTGCGCGCGCGACTTGCCGAGCGTCAGCAATCGCGTCAGCCGGGTCCAGGCCGCCCTGTCCTGCGGCCACACCAGCAGCGCGGCGCCGCTGACGAGGTCGAGCCGGCAGCCGACCACCAGCCGCGGCGGCGCCGGGTGCTGCGCGGCGACCTGTTCCTGCGCGTAGAGCATCCGCACCACGCCCGCGACCGAATTGCGGTCGGTGACGCCCAGCGCGGGCATCCCCATCTGCGCCGCGGTGGCGAACAGCTCCTCGGGCGAGGACGCGCCGCGCAGGAAGGAGAAGTGGGTGGTGACCTGCAGCTCGCTGTACGTCATGACCGACGTCGATTAGGATGCGGCAAAGCCAGAAGGTGCGGCATGGGAAAGGTGGTGAGCGCGAGCGACTTCGATCCCCGCTTCGCACGGCTGATCGACGAACTGGCGCAGGACGGCGAACCCGTCACGATCGTCCGCGACGGGCAGGTGGTCGCGACGCTGACGGTGCCGTCGGTCATCGACGCACCCGAGCCGCGCCGCTTGGTGATCGGCATGCTACGCAGCCCCGATTATCGCGACGACTGGGACTTCGAAGCTCCGGTGATCGATCCCGATGATTGGAAAGACCGCCGATCCTCGCCCATGCCGCCGCCGGCCACCTGAAGGCGATCGACGCGCGGCTGTGACGCCATACGCGCGCCTGTAGGGTGTCACGCGCCCGTCCTGTCTCACGCGAACGTGCCATGCACGTACCACGTCAGGTCGCCCGTCTCCGCGCGCATCCCGTCACCGCGGCGGAACAGCCAGAAGCGCTCGCCCGCCTCGTCCTCGACGCGGAAATAGTCGCGCACCCCGTCCGCTTCCTGCGGGCGGCGCCACCATTCGCCGGTGATGCGCTCCGGCCCGTCGCCGCGCACGATGCGGTGGGTCACGCCGCGCCAGGTGAAGCGCAGCGGGGGATAGTCGGGCAGTTCGGCGATGACGTGGTCGACCCGCTCGGGCCGGCGCAGCAGGCGGGCGGGGCGGGGCCAGCGCGGGTGCCAGGCGTGGTCGCGCGCGCGCGCGTCCAGCCGGCGCACGTCGTCGCGCCGCAGCCGGGTCGCGGCGACGGCATCGTTGTCCAGCGGCGCGGCGCGGGCCACCGCGCGCTCGGGCACGTCGCTCTCCAGCGCGCGCGACCGCCACAGCCGGGCGGCGCCGATGCGGTTGACGATGGCATCGACCAGCAGCGAAAGGTCGGGCACGGTTCCGTCCGCCAGGTCGCCCGACAGCGCCTCGGCCTGGAGCGGATCGGCGCGCAGCACGTGCAGCGCCAGCGCCTCGATGCCGAAGCCGGGGTCCAGCGTCTCGATCCGTCGCGCCAGCAGCCGCAGCAGGTGCGCGGGCGCGCGGGTGGGGCGGGCGAGGCCGATGCGCACCACCTGCACCGCCGCATCCACCCGCGTCGCCACCAGCGCCACCGCGCGCGCGCCGCGGCCCGCCTGTGCCAGCGCCACGCCGAGCCGCGCGACCAATTGCGCCAGCCAGTGCGCGATCGGCTCGGCAGTCAGCAGCGGCTCGGCGAAGCGCTGCTCCACCGCGATCGGCTCCTCCGGTACCACCGGATCCAGCGGCTCGGCCGCGCGCCCGCTCGCCTGGTCCAGCCGCAGCGGCACCGACGTGCCGAACCGCCGCGCCAGCGGCGCGCGCGGCAGCGCGGCGAGATCGCGCACCGTGTCGATGCCCAGCCGCCGCAGCAGGTCCTGCGCGGGCGCGGCGATGCGCAGCGCGGCGACGGGGAAGGGGGCGAGCGCGGGCAGCGGGTCGCCGGGCGGCAGGATCGCCACCGCCTTTCCGGCGTGGCGCGCCAGCGCCCAGGCCGCGCCGGGCGTGTCCGCCACCCCCACCCGCGCGGCGATGCCCGCCCGCGCCAGCCCGCGCACCAGCCGCCGCGCCATCCGCTCCTCGCCGCCGTGGAGGTGCGCGACCCCGCTCAGGTCGAGGAACAGCCCGTCGGCGTCGGACACCGCCACCACCGGCGTCCAGCGCCGCGCCAGCGCGACCGCCAGGCGGTGCAGCGCGGCGGCGTCGCCCGCCGGGTCGGCGTCGCGCACCGCCATGTCGGGCACCGCGGCGCGCAGCTGCGTCAGCGCCATGCCCGGCTCCGCACCCAGCGCGCGGGCGGCGGGGGAGGCGGCGGCCACCTCCACCCGGCTGCCCACCTTGTGCACGGTGACGAGGATCTCGCCCGCGGGTGAAGGTGGCAGAGGCCGCGTATCGTCGCGCGAGGGCGCACAAACGCGCGCCACGGTGCCCGCGGTGCTGCGCCCCGTGTCGAAGAAGGCGGCCACCTCCTTCACCTGCGCGCCGGCATCGTTGGAGCCGCAGCGCCGGTCCCTGGCGGGATGATGAGCGGGATAGGGACCGTCGCCGGGATAACCGACCGCAGGCATGACGTTCCAGGCCGCCACCGCGATCTTCAGCGACGGGCGCACGCCCTCGCCGCCGGTGCGCACGGCGGGCATGGTGCGGGCCGGGGACAGGGCGACCGACGGATGGGACGGCTCACCTCGTGTGGTCGCGTCGCTTCTTCCTTCGTCATGCCGGGCTTGTCTCGGCATCCACGCTTCCGCGTCATCGACGGCGCGTGCGTTCGCGGGCCGGTGGATGCCGGAAGCCGCCCGGCGTGACGGTTGGACGGTCGCAACGCTATCCCCTGCGCCGGGGAGAGGGTGGCATCCGCCGCCCTCGTCGCCCGGTAGCCGCTTGTAGGGATGCTCCGCCGCCTCGCTGCGCCGTCCCATCTCGCGCATCGGCGGGCGCTGGTGCGCGGGGATGCGGGCGACGCGGCGCGCGACGTCGGCGCGCGTCTCCCCGGCCCAACACGCGCCCGCGCCGCCGGTGGCCTCGTCCACGCCCGCCAGCGGGCGCGCGACCGCGTCCGCATCATCGGTCCGTGCCCAGCGCGCGCCGGGGCGCCAGCCGGTGTTCTTCGGCGAATCGCACGCCTTGCCGCCCTGCTCGGCATCGCCGGCGCGCTTGAGCGGCAGGAGGTCGAGCCGCGCCCGCTCAGGCGGCGGCGGTGCGAGGGTGCGCTCGGCCCGCCTGACCAGGTCGATCGACCAGTCGGGCAGGTAGAGCGAGGCGACCCGTTTCATCGCATGCCTCCACGGTGAGAGCGAAGGGCTCGCCGCCGCGCTGGCGGACGAGCGAGAGGTTCCAGCGCGCGCGGCCGATGCCGGCCGTCGGCAGCGGCGCCGACGGGGCGGTGGCGATGCGCCAGCGCGTCACCGCGGCGGACGGCGCGCCGAGCGGATCGGTCGTCTCCCCGCTGCGCGTCGACGCGTGGCGCTTCATCAGCAGCGCGATCGTGCGCCCGCCCTCCGCCGCCAGCTGCAACCGCCGGGTGGAGGCCATGCCGACGCGCCGCGCCTCGCCGATCACGGCGCCCAGCGCGCGGTGGCGCAGCCCTTCCTCCATCAGCGCCAGTACCTCGGCATCGTCCGCAGCCTCGGCGTAGAGCACGCGCTCGGGCGACAGCCCCGCCTGGTAGAGGCCGGGTGCGAACAGGTCGCGCCGCCGCACGATCCACAGCACCGGCCCCCATGCCCGCGCAGCGATGCCGGCCAGGAACAGCGTCGCCGCGGCATCGTCGCCCATCCGCGGCGATGCCGCCGTCACCTCGTGCAGCGCGTCGAGCCGCAGCCCGCCGTTCGCCAGCTGCGAATCGATCCCCCCCGTGCCGAACGGCAGCACCTCGCGCCGGCGACCCTCGTGGCCGCCTTCGATCGCGCTCAGTTCGGCGCGCAGGGAAGCGAGGATACTGGACTGTGTCACGGCAGGGGAATACGACTCGATGTGGCGATCGTTCCTATTTTGTTCCCTGTCGCTCCGAAGAGTCAATCCGTATCGATGTGAGATGAGGCGCTTTTCGCCGCGGCTCCGCCGCGTCTTTCCCGCCCCTTCCACCCCCTAGCGCCTCGCTTGAAATATAATTACAAGCGCGCGAAAGGACGTTCGCCGCCCTTCCGGCGGCCGCACCGAGGAGAGAAACGTGGCGAGCGACGCCCGCAGCAACCTGAAGCCCCTGTCGCTGCACGTGCCGGAACCGCAATTCCGCCCCGGCGACACGGTCGACTTCGCCGCGGTGGAGATTCCCGCCGCCGGTGCCGCCCGCCGCCCCGATACGGCGGAAGCCGCGCGCGACTTCACCGACCTCGCCTACACGCTGGTGCGCGTGCTGGACGAGGAAGGGCACGCCGTCGGTCCGTGGAACCCCCGCCTCTCCGCCGATGCCAAGCGCCGGATGCTGCGCCACATGGCCACCGTCCGCGCCTTCGACGAGCGGATGTTCCGCGCGCAGCGGCAGGGCAAGACCAGCTTCTACATGAAGTCGCTGGGCGAGGAGGCGGTAGCGGTGGCCGCGGCGCACGCGCTGGACGCCGACGACATGTGCTTTCCATCCTATCGCCAGCAGGGCCTGCTGATCGCGCGGGGCTGCCCGCTGGTCGACATGATGAACCAGATCTACTCGAATACCGGCGACAAGCTGCAGGGCAAGCAGCTGCCGATCATGTACTCGGAGAAGCGCTTCGGCTTCTTCTCCATCTCGGGCAATCTGACGACGCAATATCCTCAGGCGGTCGGCTGGGCGATGGCCTCCGCGTCGAAGGGCGACACGCGCATCGCCGCGACCTGGTGCGGGGAGGGGAGCACCGCGGAGGGCGACTTCCACTCCGCGCTCACCTTCGCCACGGTCTATCGCGCGCCGGTGATCTTCAACGTCGTCAACAACCAATGGGCGATCAGCAGCTTCTCCGGCTTCGCGGGGGCGGAGGCGACCACCTTCGCCGCGCGCGCGATCGGCTACGGCATTGCGGGGCTTCGGGTGGACGGCAACGACGCGCTGGCCGTCTATGCCGCGACGCAATGGGCGGCGGAGCGGGCGCGAACCAATGCGGGACCGACGCTGATCGAGCATTTCACCTATCGAACCGAGGGCCATTCGACCTCCGATGATCCCACGCAATACCGCTCCGCAGGTGAGCCCACCGCCTGGCCGCTGGGCGACCCGATCCGCCGGTTGAAGGATCACCTGATCGCCCAGGGCGAGTGGGACGAGGAACGCCACGCCGCGATGGACAAGGAGATCGCCGAGGACGTGCGCGCGCAGCAGAAGGCGGCGGAGAAGAACGGCATCCTGGGCCACGGCCTGCACCAGCCGCTCGACACCCTGTTCGACGGCGTGTTCGAGGAGATGCCGTGGCACCTGCGCGAGCAGCAGGCGCAGATGATGGCCGAGGAAGCGGCGAGCGGCCGGCCATGGGCGCGGAAGTGACGATGATGCGGAGCGGCATCGTCATCCCGGCGAAGGCCAGCATCCATCTCTCCACCAGCGCCTCCGGCACGATGGACCCCGGCCTTCGCCGGGGTGACGGGTTTTGACATGACCGACACGATCGACCAATCGGCGGACGATACCGCCACCACCACCCGCATGAACATGATCCAGGCGATCAACTCCGCCATGGACGTGATGATGGAGCGCGACGCCGGCGTCGTCGTGATGGGCGAGGACGTGGGCTATTTCGGCGGCGTCTTCCGCGCGACCGCCGGCCTGCAGAAGAAATACGGCAAGACCCGCGTCTTCGACACGCCGATCACGGAGATCGGCATCATCGGCGTCTCCATCGGCATGGCCGCCTACGGCCTGCGCCCGGTGCCGGAGATCCAGTTCGCCGACTACATCTATCCCGCGCTCGACCAGCTGGTCAGCGAGGCGGCGCGGCTGCGCTACCGGTCGGCGGGAGAGTTCGTCTCCCCCATCACCGTCCGCTCCCCCTTCGGCGGCGGCATCTTCGGCGGACAGACGCACTCGCAGTCGCCCGAGGGCATCTTCACCCACGTCTCCGGCCTGAAGACGGTGATCCCGTCCACGCCCTACGACGCCAAGGGGCTGCTGATCGCCGCGATCGAGGACAACGATCCCACCATCTTCTTCGAGCCCAAGCGCATCTACAACGGCCCGTTCAACGGCCATTGGGACCGCCCGGCGGAGAATTGGTCGAAGCATCCCGCGGGCGAGGTGCCCACCGGCTACTACAGGATCCCGCTGGGCAAGGCGAACGTGGTCCGCACGGGCGAGGCGGTGACGATTCTCGCCTACGGCACGATGGTCCACGTCTGTGCGCAGGTGGTCGCCGATACCGGCGTCGACGCGGAGATCGTCGACCTGCGCACGCTGGTCCCGCTGGACATCGAGACGATCGAGGAGAGCGTCAGGAAGACCGGCCGCTGCATGATCGTGCACGAGGCGACGCGCACCGGCGGCTTCGGTGCGGAACTCTCCGCGCTGGTGCAGGAGCGCTGCTTCTACCACCTGGAGGCGCCGGTGGAGCGCGTCACCGGGTTCGACACGCCTTATCCGCACAGCCTGGAATGGGCCTATTTTCCCGGCCCGGTGCGGATCGGACAGGCGCTGAAGAAGGTCCTGAAGGACTGACCTCTCGCCCCACCCCCGTTCGTTTCGAGCGAAGTCGAGAAACGGGGGTGTCGCGCTGACGACAGCGTGTCTCGACTTCGCTCGACACGAACGGAAATGGACTAGGCGAATGGCACGTTTCACCTTCAAGCTGCCCGACATCGGCGAGGGCATTTCCGAGGCGGAGATCGTGGCGTGGCACGTCGCGGTCGGTGATCGCGTGGAGGAGGACCAGAGCCTCGCCGACATGATGACCGACAAGGCGACGGTGGAAATGGAATCGCCGGTCGCCGGCACCGTGGTCGAACTGGCCGGCGAGGTCGGCGACCAGGTGTCGATCGGCGCGCCGCTGGTGGTGATCGAGACTGAGGGCGAGGCGAGCGAGGCGCCGAACGATTTGAGCGTCGAGCCGCTGGACGAGACGCGGCGACCCGCGGCGATGCCGGAGCCGATCGAGGAGCAGACCTTCGAGGCCGAGAACCCGGGCGTGGAGGAGGTGGAAACCTCCTCTCCCCCTGTCGGAGAGGAAGGGGCCAGCTCGGCGCAGCCGAGTGGGAAGGTGAGGGGGAGCGAGGAAGCGGAACCCAGCGCCACGCCCCCTCACCCTTCCGCCGCTTCCCTCGCTCTCCCACAAGGGGAGAGGGACAAGCCGGTCCTCGCTTCCCCCGCGGTCCGCGCGCGCGCGGCGGACCTGGGCGTCGATCTGGCGCAGGTGCGCATCGCGGAGGGCGACCGCATCCGCCACGCGGATCTCGACGCCTACCTGCGCTACGCCAGCGGGCAGGGCTATCACGCCCCCCATGCCAGCCGAGCGCGGGCCGACGAGCAGGTGCGCGTCATCGGGATGCGCCGCCGCATCGCCGAGAACATGGCGGCGGCCAAGCGCCACATCCCGCACTTCACCTACGTCGACGAGATCGACGTCACCGAGCTGGAGCGCGTCCGCGCGGATTTGAACGCGAATCGGGGCAACCGGCCCAAGCTGACCATGCTGCCACTGCTGATCGTCGCGATCTGCCGCACCTTGCCCGACTTCCCGATGCTCAACGCGCGCTACGACGACGAGGCCGGGGTGGTCACGCGGCACGGCAGCGTCCACGTCGGCATGGCGGCGCAGACCGACGCGGGCCTCACCGTCCCGGTCATCCGCGACGCGCAGGACCGCAACGTGTGGCAGCTGGCCACGGAGATCGCGCGCCTGGCCGATGCCGCGCGCGCGTCGAAGCTGAAGCCCGAGGAGCTGGGCGGCGGCACCATCACCGTCACCTCGCTCGGCCCGCTGGGCGGCATCGCGACCACGCCGGTCATCAATCGGCCCGAGGTCGCGATCATCGGTCCGAACAAGATCGTCGAGCGCCCCGTCTTCCACGGCGACGACATCGTCCGCGCCAAGCTGATGAACCTGTCGATCAGCTGCGACCACCGGGTCGTCGACGGGTGGGACGCGGCGAGCTACGTCCAGGCGCTGAAGAAGCTGCTGGAGACGCCGGTGCTGCTGTTCGCCGACTGACGGGACGGGCCGGTCCAGGCGGAGCCGCGGGGAGCGACGCTCGCGGCCATGTCCTGAGCCGCCACCGGAAACGACACTCCGCGTCTCCGCGCGCCCGCGTGAACCCACTTCTTCTCGCCTGGCAGTACGAGCATCCCTGTCGCGAGCACGGACTTGCCGCTATCGCGCTCGCGTGACCTGCCGCTCTCCCGCCCGCCGTCGCTTCCTTCATCGGGCATCGCTGCCGTGACCGCGGCGCCGTCCCGCCGCGGGCTGATGCTCGGCATCGCGGCCTATGTGATGTGGGGCTTCCTGCCGCTCTACCTGAAGCTGCTGGCGGGCGTGCCCGCGGTGCAGATCCTGGCGCATCGCATCCTGTGGTCGCTGCTGCTGCTCGGCCTGATCGTGCTGGTCGCCCGGCGACTGCGCGGGATCGTCGCGGCGGCGCGGGGGCGGGTGCTCGCGATGCTGGCGGTCAGCGCCGCGCTGATCGCGGTCAATTGGTTCGTCTACATCTACGCCGTGGGCAATGGGCATACGATCGCGGCAAGCCTGGGCTATTTCATCAATCCGCTCGTCAACGTCGGCCTGGGCGTCGCAATCCTGGGCGAGCGGCTGCGGCGGATGCAGGGCGTGGCGATCGCGCTCGCCGCCGCGGGCGTGCTGGTGATGGCGGTGGCGGGCGGAGTGGGCGCGCTGTGGGTGCCGCTGACGCTGGCGCTGTCGTTCGGCACCTACGGGCTGGTGCGCAAGGTGGTCGCGATCGACGCGCTGGGCGGGCTGACGGTGGAGACGCTGCTGCTCGCCCCGCCCGCACTGGCCGTGCTGCTGCTGGCGGGGCAGGGGGGCGACGCCGCGTTCGGGCACGACCTGCGCATCGACCTGATGCTGATCGGCGCGGGCGCGATCACCGCCGCACCGTTGCTGATGTTCGCCGCGGCGGCGCGGTCGATGCCCTATTCGACCCTAGGCCTGCTGCAATATATCGCGCCGTCGTTGCAATTCGGCGAGGCCGTATGGCTGTTCGGCGAGCCGCTGCACGGCTTCCACATCGTCACCTTCGCGCTGATCTGGTGCGGCTGCGCGCTGTTCGCCTGGGATGGTCTGCGTGCGGCTAGAGCCGGCGGCGTCCGCTGAACAGCTGCACCAGCCCGACGATGATCGCGATGACGAGCAGGATGTGGATCAGCCCGCCGGCGACGTGGAAGCCGAAGCCGAGCAGCCACAGGATCAGCAGGATGACGGCGATGGTCCACAACATGGCAGGTCTCCTTCGGTAATCTCGGGCGGGGTTCAGGTCGCGGGCTTGTCCGGCTGTGCGCCGGTAATGACGGGGCCGTCCCCGCCGGCGCTGTCGCTGTCAGGATCCTCGCCGGGGCTGCCGCCGCCCGCGCCCATGCCGCTGCCGCGCACTTCGCCGGTCGCGGGATCGAAGGACGCGCGGCGGCCCTGCGACGGGGCCGGCGGCGCGACGGAGCCGGCCGGCTGCTCCTCGGCCAGCCGGCGCTCCTCCGCGATATCGTAGTCCTGCCCGCTGTACCCGCGATCGTGGTCGAAGGCGGGCTGGCGCTGCTGTTCCGGTGGTTTCGTCATGGCGCTACAACGCCTTGACCTGCCAAGCGTTCAGACGATTTCGAACAATCCGGCCGCGCCCATGCCGCCGGCGGTGCACATCGACACCACGACGTAGCGAACGCCGCGCCGCCGCCCCTCGACCAGCGCGTGGCCGACCAGCCGCGATCCCGTCATGCCGAAAGGATGGCCCACCGCGATCGCCCCGCCACTGACGTTGTAGCGATCCGGATCGATGCCGAGGTGATCGCGGCAATAGAGGCACTGGCTGGCAAAGGCCTCGTTCAGTTCCCACAGGCCGATATCGTCCACGGACAGCCCGGCCCGCTCCAGCAGCCTGGGGATGGCGAACACCGGGCCGATGCCCATCTCCTCCGGCCCGCAGCCCGCCGCCTGGAAGCCGCGATAGATGCCGAGGATCTCCTTGCCCTCCGCCTCGGCGGTCGCGCGATCCATCACGATCTGCGCCGCGGCGCCGTCAGACAGCTGGCTGGCGTTGCCGGCGGTGATGTGGCTGCCCGGCCCGGTAAAGGCGCCGCCCGGCCACACCGTCTTCAGCGCGGCGAGCGCCTCCGCCGTCGTGCCCTCGCGGATACCCTCGTCGCGGGTGACGGTGACGGTCTCGCTACCGGTGCGGTTGCCTTCCTTGTCGAACAGCGCCTTTTCGACCGTGATCGGCGCGATCTCCGCGTCGAAACGGCCTTCCGCCTGCGCGCGGGCGGCACGCTGCTGGCTCTGCGCGCCATAGGCGTCCTGCGCTTCCCGGCTGATGCCATAGCGCTCCGCCACGATCTCCGCCGTTTCGATCATCGGGATGTAGGCGGCGGGCTCCTTCGCCGTCACGCTCTGGTTGACGAAGCGGGGCGCGTCCTTCGTCACCGTGTAGCTGATCGACTCCATCCCGCCGGCCAGCGCGACGTCGATGTCGCCCGCGACGATCGACCGTGCCGCCAGTGCCACCGCGGTCAGGCCCGAGCCGCATTTGCGATCCAGCGTGAAGGCGGGCACCGACTGCGGCAGCGCGCCGGCGAAGATCGCCATGCGCCCTGCATTGCCGCCCTGCGTACCCCATTGGTTGCCCACGCCCCAGAACACGTCGTCGATCCGCGCCGGGTCGATCCCCGCACGCTCGACCGCCGCGTTCATGACGTGCCCGGCCAGAACCGGCGCCTCGGTGGCGTTGAAATAGCCCTTGTAGGCGCGGCCGATGCCGGTGCGGGCGGTGGAAACGATCGCGGCTTCGCGCATGGGCCTCTCCTCTATCCGGTGCGGGAGCGGCCTAGCGTGCGCATCACTCGCGTGCCACCGGCTTGTTGTCCGCCGTGTGCGTGCCGTCGTACATGGCCTGGGCGGTGCCCGATCCGACGCGCAGCTTCGCCGCACGATCGTTGCGCGAGAGCGTGAAGAAGAGGACGATCGCGATCACCGCGACGAGCGCGACGATCGCGGGCCAGCCGCCCATCGTGCGGACGGAACGGTGCGGGCGGGTGGCGTTCGACATGGCGGCTCCTTCGTACGATCCAGATCAAGATCGTGCCGCGGAATGCGCGAGGCCGGGCGGGTGTTCCGGTCCCGCCGGTGACGAAATCTTGCTGCTATTCCGCGGCGATGCCGTGCGCCAGCGCCGCCTCCGCCTGATCCAGCGCGCGCGGATCGTCCACGTCCAGCCACCACGATGCGCCCACGTCCACGGTGTGCGCCCCCCCGGTCGCGGCCAGCGCCTCCACCCCGGCGGAGATCGAGCCGGCGCCACCGGCGGCGATCGAGCCGCGCAGCGCGTCGTGGAAGCGACCGTCGACCGCGAAGACGCCGGTGTCGAAGCAGTCGTAATCGGCGAGGTGCTTGCCGATCGCGACAATGCGGCCGCCGGCGTCGGTGCGCACGCGGGTCACGTCGTCCATGTCGACCAGCGGATTGTCGAGCCGGCGGTCGATCCCCAGCGTCAGCGGCGCGTCGGGCGCGGCGACGAGGGCGGCGACCAGCGCGGGTTCGACCAGATGGTCGGCCATCATCAGCAGGTGCCGCTGCGCGCCGATCGCGTCGGCGCCGGTCAGCACCGAGTGACCGTTGGGTCGCGTCCAGTCCGCGGTGCGCACGCACCGCACCGGCACGCCCAGCCGCGGCGCGGCGGCGGCCAGGTGACGTTCCAGCCCCTCGGCCTCGTAGCCGGTGACGACGGTGAAGGCAGTCGCGCCGCCGTCGTGCGCGGCGTGGATCACGCGCTCGATCAGCGGCACGCCGGCGACGGGCGTCAGCGGCTTGGAAGGGGAGACCGCGCGCAGCCGGCTACCGAAGCCGGCTGCGACGATGAGCGCGTGCATCGCGCTTCGGTCCTGGTGGCTCTGCCGCTTACTCGGCGGCGAGGCGGGTGTCGGCGTGGATGAACTCGTCGGTCATCTGCGCCGCGACGTCGTCGGTCACCTGCTCGGGCGGGTGCTTGCAGAAGAACGCCGACGGGCCGGTCAGCGCGCCGCCAATCCCGCGGTCGAGGCCGAGCTTCACGCAGCGGATCGCGTCCACGACCACGGCCGCCGAATTCGGCGAATCCTCGACGGACAGGCGCAGCTCCAGGTTCATCGGCACGCCGCCGAACAGGTCGCCCTCCAGGCGGAGGAAGCACAGCTTGTTGTCGCCGAGCCAGGGGATGTAGTCCGACGGGCCGACGTGGATGTTCTCATCCGCCAGCCGCTCCGCGATGACGGCCTGCACCGCCTCGGTCTTCGACTCCTTCTTGCTCGCCAGCCGGTTGCGGTCGAGCATGTTCATGAAGTCGGTGTTGCCGCCGGTGTTCAGCTGATAGGTGTGATCGATCGTCACGCCGCGCTGGCCGAACAGGTTGGAGAGCACGCGGTGGACGATCGTCGCGCCGACCTGCGCCTTCACGTCGTCGCCGATGATGGGCAGGTTCGCGTCGGCGAACTTCTTCTCCCACTCGGGCCGAGAGGCGATGAACACGGGCATGCAGTTCACGACGCCGACACCGGCCTCGAGCGCGCATTCCATGTAGAACTCGGTCGCCTCCTGGCTGCCGACGGGCAGGAAGTTGACGAGGATCTCGGCGCCGGTGCGCTTCAGCTCCTCGACGATCTCCGCCTTGGACGCGTCGCGCGCGGCGGTGTCGATCTCGAAGCCGCGGTCGTTGGCGGCGGTCAGCATGTGCGCGGCCACGCCGTCCAGCTTGGCGCCCATCTTCACGACGGTGCCGGTCTTCGGCACGTCGGCGTGGAACACCTTGGTGCAGTTCGGCTTGGCGAAGATCGCCTCGCCCAGGTCCAGCCCGACCTTGCGCGAATCGACGTCGAACGCCGCCACGAAGTCCAGGTCGCCGACCTTGTATCCGCCGATATCCTCGTGGATCAGGCCGTTCGCGGCATTGGTGCCTGCATAATGGTACTTGCCCTGCACGAGGCTGCTCGCGCAGTTGCCGACACCGATAACCGCCACCTTGATCGTCGTCATTGATCCCCACTTGCCGGGCCGCAGCCGGCGAAAGACACTAGGTTTGCCGCTTCGTGACAGATACGTGGCAACTGTCAAGCGACGCATGGATCGCTATAGGGACCGCGCAGACGGGCCGCGAGGGAAAAGGTGAACGATTTTCAACCGAGTGTGGCGGGAAAGCCGCGCGAACTGCAAGGCTTTCTGAATCGCACGCTTTATCACCCGCTGGCCAACCGGCTGGCGCGGCTGCTCGTCCCCACGCCGGTGACGCCGAACATGGTTTCCGTCGCCGGCGCGGTGATGGTGGTGGCCGCGGGCGTGCTCTACGCGCTGGTCGGCACGCCGGCGGCGATCGCGCTGGGCGCGGTGCTGCACCTGGGCTGGCACGTGGTCGACGGCGCGGACGGCGCGCTGGCGCGGATGTCGGGCCGCGCCTCGCCGTCCGGCGAGATCGTCGATGGAATGTGCGACTATTTCGGCCACGGCATCCTCTACGCGCTGCTGGCGACGCGGCTCGACGACACGATGGGCGCCGCCGCCTGGGCGATCGCGCTGGGCGCGGGGATCAGCCGCGCGGTGCAGTCGGTGTTTTGCGAGAGCCAGCGGCGCACCTACCAATGGTGGGCCTACGACGTGCCGTGGCTGCAGACCGCCAAGGCGGAAGGCAGCGGAATCGGCGTGACGCTGTCGGCCTTCTACCTGTGGGCGTGGCGCAAGATGTCGGGACCGACGCAGGTGGTGAACCGGTTGGTCGCCAGCGCGGAGGCGGACCCGGCGGAGCGGCGGCGCATCGCCACGATCGCGCGGGAGGCGGGGCGGACGACGCTGCCGGTGGTGGCGGTGCTGGGCGCGAACCCGCGCACCGTGCTGCTGGCGCTCAGCATGATCGTGATGGGAACCTCCTTATGGTTCTTCCTCGTCGAACTGGTCGTCCTCAACATCGTGCTGGTCTTCGCCATCGCGCAGGCGGCGGCGAGCGGCCGGCGCATCGCGGCGCTGATCGCGCGCGGGCACCGATAGGAGAGCGACGATGGCCGGTCTATGGTTCGAGGAATTCGCCGTCGGGCGCCGCTTCGTGCACGAGGTGCGGCGGACGGTGACCGATGCCGACAACATCCTCTTCTCCGCGCTGACCTACAATCCGGCGGCGCTGCACATCGACCATGCTTATGCCGCGACGACGGAGTTCGGCCGGCCGCTGATGAACTCGCTCTTCACGCTCGGCCTCGTCATCGGCCTCAGCGTGCAGGACACCACCTTCGGCACGACCGTGGCGAACCTGGGGATGAGCGAGACCAGCTTTCCCAAGCCGGTCTTCGCCGGCGACACCATCCGAGTCGAGACCGAGGTGAAGGCGCTGCGCCCCTCCGCCTCGCGGCCGGGGCAGGGCGTGGTGACGTTCGAGCATGTCGGCATCAACCAGCGCGACGAGATCGTCTGCCGCACCACCCGCGCCGCGCTGATGATGGCGCGGCCGGCGGCCTGATCGCAGGAACCTTTCCGCCCCTTGCGGATTGCAGCGGCAAGACAAAAGGGGTGAGTATCATGCGTTTGATGGCGATCGGCCTGGTGGCTGGCGCGGGCCTGCTCGCGCTTTCGGCGTGCAATCGCGAGGAACCCGCGATGGGTTCGCCCATGTCCGGCGGGGCGAGCGCCACGGCGATGCTGCGCACGGCGGCGGGTGCGGACGGCGGTCGCGCCACGGTGACCGAAGTGGCCGGCGGGCTGCGCTTCACCGTCGACGTGAAGGACATGCCCCCCGGCACCCACGGCGCCCACGTCCATACCACGGGCCGCTGCGACCCGCCGGCGTTCGAGACGGCAGGACCGCACTGGAATCCGACCACGATGAAGCACGGGACGATGAACCCGCAGGGGCCGCACCAGGGCGACCTGCCCAATCTGGTCGTCGACGGCAGCGGCCGCGGCACGGTGGGCGCGACCATCCCCGGCGCGACGCTCGCCTCGCTGCTCGACGCCGACGGGGCGACGGTGGTCGTTCACGCGGGCGCGGACGACCTGCGCACGGATCCGTCGGGCAACAGCGGCGGGCGGATCGCCTGCGGGATCCTTCAGGTCAACTGACGGGCAAGGTCAGTCGATCGGCTCCCCGGCGGCGCGCGCGCGATCCTCGCGCGTCCGCTCCGCCGCTGGCACCAGCCGGAATGCGGCGACGCCTGCGGCGAAGGTGATCGGCACCGACAGCAGCAGCGCGAGCATCCCCGTCGACAGGCTGCCGCTCAGCGTCGACACGCGCCCGGCGAGATAGGGGCCGAGCGCGAGGCCGAGCAGCGTCGTGCCGATGAAATAGGTCGCCGTCGCCGTGCCCCGCATTCGCGGCAGGACCAGGTCTTGCGTGGTCGCCGCCGAGCCGCCCAGCCCCCAGGCGGAGAAGAACTGCGCCGCGAACAGGCAGGGGTAGAGCACCCACGGTTCCCCGGTGGTGAAGCCGATCGCCATGAACGGCACCGGCAGCACGGTCGCGGCCGTGACGACGATCAGCCGTCCCGCCGGGTGTCGCCGCCGCAGCCGGTCGGCCAGCACGCCGCCGACGGTGACGCCCAGGAAGCCGGACAGCGCTCCCGACCCGCCGATCATCAGCCCCGCCGTCGCCGGGTCCACGCCCAGCACGCGCATGGCATAGGGTGCCGCCCAGAAGGCGGCGGCGTAGCTGAGAAAGGCGTTGAGGCCGTAGGCGACCACCGTGCACAGGAACGCCGGCGTCGCGACGATCAGCGCGAAGGTGGGCGGATCGCGCTCGCGCAGCGCGCTCGCCCAGGAGAAGACGGCGTAGACGCCGCCGCCGACGGCGGCCCATTGCGCGACCGGCTCACCCGCGGACACCAGCGCGATCACCGCGGCGGTGATGATCCCGGCCGCCAGCAGGTTCGCCCCCAGCGCCCGTCCGCCGCGCCGCGCCGCGCCGATCAGCGTCAGCGGTGGCAGGATGGTCAGCAGCTCGTCGAAGAAGGCGCCGAAGGGGCGGGGGTGCGGCGCGGTGGCGATGCCCTCGGACAGGCCGCGCGCCGGCTCGCGCAGCGTCGCGATCCACAGCGCCAGCAGCAATCCGGGGATACCCACCGCCAGGAACGCGGCCTGCCATCCGACCAGCCCCATCGGGCCGCCCGCGGGATAGGCGCGGTTCCAGCCCTGCACGATCAACCCGCCGATGAAGAGCGAGCAGCCGCCACCGACGTAGAGCCCGGCCGAGTAGATCGACAGCGCGGTGGCGCGCAGCCGCTTGGGAAACCAGTCGGAGATCAGCGAATAGGCGGACGGGCTGGCGGTCGCCTCGCCCACGCCGACGCCGATGCGCGCCGCCGCCAGGTGCGTGCCGGTGGAGGACAGGCCCGACAGCGCGGTCATCGTCGACCACAAGGTGAGCCCCACCGTCATCAGCCGCACGCGATGCCAGCTGTCCGCCAGCCGGCCGAGCGGAATGCCGAACAGCGAGTAGAAGACGCCGAACGCGGTGCCGTAGAGGAAGCCCAGGTCCTCGTCCTTCAGGTTCAGGTCGCGCTTGATGTCCTCGGCCAGGATGGAGATCACCTGCCGGTCGACGAAATTGAGGATGTAGACGAGGAACAGGACGAAGAGGACGTACCACGCATAGCCGCTCGCGCGGGTCTCGCTTTCCGGTGCCATGCGCCCCTCCCTCTCTGTGCCGGCAGGCGTAACAGAGCGGGGGCGAGCGGGGGAAGCGCTAACTTCCCGCAAGCGGCCAGCGCATCACGGGTTCGTAGCGTGCGCCGTCGCTCGTCAGGTGGCTCTCGTAGAGGTAGAGGTGGTCCAGCGGGAAGTCCGCGGTGGCGAGCGCCGCGTTCGCGGCCAGCCAGCGGTCCAGCGCGGCCGTGTCGTGCCCCGTGCGCGGCAGGCGCGCGAGCGTCACGTGGGGCAGGTAGCGCCGCGTGTCCGGCGCGATGCCGGCGCGTCCCAGCGTCTGGTCCACCTTGCGATGCAGCGCCGTCAACGGCTCCACCGGCAGCACGCGCGCCCACAACGTGTCCGTCCGTCCGCGCTGCGCGAAGGTGCCGACCCCGTCGATCCGCGCCGCCAGGGCGGGGGCGACGACCTGCGACAGCGCCAGTGCGGCGTCCTCCGCCACCGGGCGCTCCACCTCTCCGAGGAAGCGGACGGTGACGTGCAGCTGCTCGTCGTCCTGCCAGCGTGCCCCGGGGACCGCGTCCATCGCGTCGATCAGCGCGGCACGGATCGCGGGCGGCGGGCGGAGGGCGACGAACAGGCGGTGCATGGCGGCTCAACGGCGCATTGTAACGTCGGGTTGCTGCCCCCGACGGCGTGCTTGAAAAGGAACGGAAGCGGGACGATATTCGATTGGTTCGGCAACTGTGCCGGATGAAGGAGCTTTGACACAATGGCCAACTGGTCCGACCCGCGACCCTCCGCCGCCCCGTTCGGGACGCAGGCGGGCGCCGCGCGCGACACCGCGCACGACGCGGGTCTGCGCTCGTACATGCTGTCGGTCTACAATTACATGACGTCGGGCGTGCTGCTGACGGGTATCGTCGCGCTCGGCTTCGCGCTGTCCGGGATGGCGGCGCAGGTGTTCCAGACGCCGCTTCGCTGGCTGATCGTGCTTGCGCCGCTCGCCTTCGTCTTCGCGATGAGCTTCGGCCAGGGCAAGTTCTCCACGGGCACGCTGAAGGCGATGTTCTGGGGCTTCGCCGTGACGATGGGTCTGTCGCTGTCGACGATCTTCCTCGTCTACTCGCCGCTCGCCATCGCGCAGGCGTTCTTCGCCACCGCGGCGGGCTTCGCGGCGCTCAGCCTCTACGGCTACACGACGAAGAAGGACCTGTCGGCGTTCGGCACGTTCCTGATCGTCGGCCTCGTCGGCCTGATCGTCGCCAGCCTCATCAACCTGTTCGTGCAGTCCGGCCCGCTCGGCCTCGTCATCTCGATCGTCGGCGTGCTGCTGTTCGCCGGGTTGACGGCCTACGACACGCAGCGCACGAAGAGCCTGTACTTCCAGGTCGCCGGCTCGTCCGAGCTGGTCGGCAAGGCGGTGGTGATGTCGGCGCTGAGCCTGTACCTCGACTTCATCAACATGTTCCTCTTCATCCTGCGCCTGTTCGGCGGCAACCGCGACTGATCGCGGCGGGTTGATGGTCTTGCAGGGGCTCGGCGGGCGACCGCCGGGCCCCTTCGCTTTGGATGGGTGCCATGCTGCTGAAGATCGACGCGCTGCTCGACTATGCCTTTCCGGCCCCCGCCGACGTGCTGCTGCAGGTGGAGGCGGCGGCGATGCCAGACCAGCGGCTGGAAGCGCAGTCGCTGGTGATCGAGAGCGACCATCCGATCCGTGCCGTGGCGGGGGAGGAGGGAATCGGCCAGCGCACCTGGGCGCGCGCCGAGCGCCGGCTGGTCGCGCGCTACGCCGCGACCGTGCGGATCGAGCGGACGCCGGTACAGCTGGAGGCGCTGCCGCCCACTCCCGTCGCGGCGCTGCCCGCGGGCGCGATCCCCTATCTGCTGCCCAGCCGCTACTGCGAGGCGGACCGGTTCGACCATTTCGTCCGCACGCGCTTCCCCGGTCTCGCCGGCGGGGCGCTGGCGACGGCACTCGCCGCGTGGGTGGAGGCGAACGTCGCCTATGACGGCAGCGTCGTGAACGGCGGCGGGGCGCTCGCCACCTTCGCCGAGCGGCGTGGGGTGTGCCGCGACCACGCGCACCTGCTGGTCGCGCTCGCGCGCGCGGGCGAGATCCCGGCGCGCTGCGTCTCCGCCTACGCTCCCGGCGTCGACCCGCCCGATTTCCACGCCGTGGCCGAACTGTGGCTCGACGGGGCATGGCGGCTGGTCGACGCCACCGGCATGGGCAACGCCGACGACCTCGCCCGCGTGGCGGTGGGGCGCGATGCCACCGACATCGCCTTCATGACGGTGTTCGGCAGTGCGCGGATGATGGCGCAGCACGTCTCGGTCGCGCGCATCGGCTGACAGGAACGCGCCCCACCATCGTGCGTTGGCAACATCGAGACATCATCGCGGTGGGAGAAGGACGATGGGCGAGACACCGATCGACGAGCGCGCGCTGGACAGCCTGTCGGTAGCGCCCGGCAGCAACGAGCACGGCAGGGACGAGCGGCAGGACGCCGGCCGCGACGCCTCGATCGAGCGCCGGCTGAAGGACGATCCGGAGAACAGCGACGCGCGGCTGGACGCAGGCCTGGACGAGTCCATGGACGCCTCCGATCCGCCCGCCTCGACGCAGCCCGTCCACCGCAACGATCCCGCGCCCTCGTCGGGCTACGACGCGGCGGCAGAGGCGGAGCGACAGCAGGACGCCTGACCCCTCGACGGCGCATTGTTGCGTCATTGCCGCACTCGCTGAAACAAAAACGACACGTACGCTCCGTTCGTCGCATCCATGTTGCGGTGCGGCACGGAGCGTGTTCGTTTTCATGCTCGGACGATGCGGGCGTTAAGGCGGCTGTTAACCATCTTGAGGCATCGTCGTCCGCGTTGGATCACCGGGGTCGGGGATGGGACGATGACAGCCAGGATGAAGCCGGCCGAAGGGTCGATGACCCTCGCGGAGATGAAGGAGTTCGCAGGGTTCGCCGCCGCCACGCAGCGGTACATCCGCCGCAGTCTGGACATCGGCCTGGACCGTGAGGACGCGCTGCAACGCTGGTCGCGCGACATCGTCGAGGCGGCGAGCATCCGCGCCCAGGCACGCCACTACGTCCGCCTGCCGGACATCCGGGCCACCGTGCCCGACGACAGCGGGCTGGACCATGCCGAGCCGCTGCTGGCGCCGCTGGTCACGCTCACCGCGTTCGACCTGGGGCAGGGGCGGATCACCAGCTTCTCCGCCTATCGCTTCCTGTACGAGCGGCTGGTCGGCGCGAAGGTGCGGCCGTGGCTGCCCGCCGCCTTCTGCTCCGCCGCGGCGATGCCGCACCTGCATCCGGAGCTGCGCCGCGCGCTGCTGCAATCGATCAGCGAGGCCGCGGCCACCGCGTCCGGCTGGTCCTCGCGCCAGCCCGCCTTCTTTCCGCATTGGGTCGAGAAGGTGGAGGCCAACGCGCTGCCGAACTGAGGCGGGTCTTCGTCATGCCGGGTTCGTCCCCGCATCCACGGTGCCGCACAAGCTCGAGCGATGGGATGGCGCGTGCTCGCGGCGCAGGTGCCGGTCTCTACCGATCCCCAGGCCACGGAACCGCTACCGGCACGCCCGCCAGCCCATCGTGCCGCGGTTCGCCTGATCCAGGTGGAAGTGGTCGCGGTGCGCGGCGTTGTAGTCGGGGGACAGCACCGTCGCGAACAGGCCGCAGGCGCCGTCGCGCACCTCACGCAAAAAGGCGCGGTCCGCCGGCGCCCCGTTCCAGTCGTTCACCACGCTGACCCGGCGCCCGTCGGACAGGCGGAAGGCGGCGATGTCGATCGCGTCGGCGGTGGCGTGCTCGCTCCACGATCCGGCGTCGCGCCCGTACATGCGGCGACAATTGTAGCTGCCGAAATGCTCGATGGCGACCACGCGCGCCCCCAGGTGGCGCTGCGCCGCGGGGGCGACCACGTTCCACTCCCACATAGCCAGTGCCGCCGCCACGGGACAGGCGATGCCTAGGCTGGCGGGACGATAGGGGATCGACCGCGCCCCCGCCGCGCGCAGCCGCACCGCGTCGGCATAGCCGCATCGTTCGCCGTCCCGGCGCGGCGGCAGCATCTGGTAGCGCACGCCCGCCCGCTCCAGCAGCGCGCGGCAGGCGGCGAAGTCGTCGGTCAGCGCGGTCAGCTTGCGTCCGGTGAACAGGCCCACCGGCTGCCCCAGGTCCAGCGGCGTCCACGGCAGGTCCTGCGGCCGCCCGCGCAGCACGCCCCAGGCGACGATGCCCGCCACCAGCAGCGCCGCCAGCAGCGCGGCGCAGCCCACGCCGCGCCGCACGCGCCGCATCACCCGCGAAGCGCGCCGGTCAGCGGTTCGGACGTGACGGGATAGCCGAGGTCGTCGGGAATGCAGAGGTGGGGTACTCCGTCGCGGGTCTCCGGCCACGGCGTCACCACGCGCAGGGGGGTGTCCCGCGCATGGGCGACCGCGTCGGCATGGGAGCGGAACCGTGCCAGCCGCTCCAGGTTGCGCCGCGTGGGAAAGATGATCGACAGCTTGCCCGCGTCGGCATCGTCCAGCACGCGCTGCGCCGTCGCCCAGACCAGCCGCACGTTTTCCGTCGCGTCGACGCGCGCCGGCGGCGCGTCGTCCGGCAGGCGGGCGAGGAAGAAGCGCGTGTCGAAGATGCGCAGGTGGCGATGCTGCGGCCGCCAGCGCGCGAACGGCGTCAGCCGGTCGAGCGCCAGCGTCGCCCCGGCCTCGGCCAGCACCTGCGCGAACGGCGTGCCGGCGTGCAGCGCGTCGCGCATCGTCGCCAGCGTCGCGGCGTCCGGCGTGGCCGAGAGGCCGACCGGCAAGCCCGCCTCCTCGATGGTCTCGCGCACCGCGGCGATCCGCGCCGCGGTCTCCCAATCGTCGTCGCCCGCGCCCATCGTGGCGGCCAGCGCATGGTCGCCGGGATCGACGCGCCCGCCGGGGAAGACCATCGCCCCCGCGGCGAAGGCCATGGCCTTGGCGCGCTCCACCATCAGCAGTTCGGGCGCGCCGTCGACGCAGTCGCGGAACACGACCAGCGTGGCGGCGGGGATCGGCGGCGGCAGTTCGGCGGCGTCGACGAAGGCGTCGGCCACGGGATCGTGCGTCTGGGTCATGCCGTCACCTCGTAGATCGTCGGTCCGGCCCAGGCGGCGGCGTCGCGGCGGATGTCGGTGACGAAGGCGATCGCCTCCGCCACGCGGAAATGCGCGTCCAGCGCGGCGCGGTCGCGCCACGTCTCGAAGAAAACGAGGCGGTAGGGGTTCTCGCAATCGCGCGCGACGGCATGGTGCAGGCAACCGTCCTCCGCACGGGAGCGGCGCACGTGCGCGAGCGCGCTCGCCAGGAACGCCTCGAAATTGTCCGGCCGCGCCGTCAGGCTGCCGGTGACGATCAGCATCCGCCTCTCCCGCATGGATTGTCGCGCGGCATCATCGCAGCAGCGGGCGGCGCAGGGCAAGTCGAACGGGAGAAAAGGGCGGGCTGGTGGAGCTGAGGGGAATCGAACCCCTGACCTCTGCAGTGCGATTGCAGCGCTCTCCCATCTGAGCTACAGCCCCGCCCGCGCCCCGGATTTCGCCGGGGAGCGACGCCATTAGCGGGCCTTTTCGGGCGATGCAACACGGCTTCGCCAATCAATCGTCGATCTTGCCGAACGCCGACGGACGGTGTCGTCGCCGCGCCGGATCGTCCGTTGCCCAACCGTAACATCAGGAACCATCGTCCCGTTCGCCGCTTGATGGAGAGCAATGCGACGTCGCGGACGCGGCGCGCGTGCTTGTTCGCTTTCAGGAGGACGCTCATGGGCTACGAACGCTACCCGCGCGGAAACGACCGCGATGATTATGGCCGCCGCGACACGCAGGACGAGGGCCGCGATTACGGTTCCGGACGCGCCTACAGCTATTCCAGCGCGCGCGATTACGCGGCGAGCGGCCGCTACGACCGCGACGACGGTTTCGGCGGCGGCCGCGGAGGCCGCGACGACGACGATCGCGGCGGCTATGGCCGCAGCGAGTACGGCAATGCGGGCTACGCGCAGCAGGGCGGCGGATTCGGGCGCAGCGGCGGCGGCGGCGGTGATCGCTATCGTCAGTCCGGGCAGTCCGGATATGGCCAGTCGAGCTACGGCCAATCGAATTACGGCCAGTCGAACGAGGGTCGGTCCGGCTACGGCCAGTCGAGCTACGGCCAGTCGAACTACGATCAATCGGGCTACGGGCGTTCGGGCGGCGGCGATCGCTACGGCGGCGGCAGCTATGGCGCGGGCCGCCAGTCGCGCTACGCGCAGGGCGACGAATATCACGGCAGCTACGCGCATGACGGCCGCCGGTTCGAGGATGTCGGCGCACGCCGGCATTGGGACGACGACAATCGCCAGCGCGGAAGCGGCGGCGGACGGGACTATGGCCGCCAGCCGCAGGGCTACGACTATGACGAGCGCGGCTTCATGGCGCGTGCCGGCGACGAGGTGCGGTCCTGGTTCGGCGACGAGGAGGCCGAACGTCGCCGCGAGATGGATAGCCGCTACGACGAGCGCTACTACAATCAGCAAGGTGGCCAGCAGGGCGGACAGCCGCGCGGCCGGAACGAGCGCGACAGCGACTATCATAGCTGGCGGTCGGGTCAGATCGCGGCGCTGGACCGCGACTATGACGAATACCGGCAGGAGAACCGCTCCAAGTTCGAGAACGAATTCTCGTCCTGGCGCACCAACCGGCAGACCCAGCGCCAGTCGCTCGACCAGGTGAAGGAGCATGCCGAGGTCGTCGGCTCCGACGGCACCCACGTCGGCACCGTCGACAAGGTGCGCGGCGACCGCATCCTGCTGACGAAGAACGACGCCGACGCCGGCGGGCGCCACCACTCGATCCCATCCAGCTGGCTCGGCCAGGTGAGCGGCGACAAGGTGACACTGACGAAGACCGCGGACGAGGCGAAGCGCCACTGGCGCGACGAGGAGCAGAACCAGGCGTTGTTCGGCTACGACGACAAGGCGTCCGACAAGGGCTCGAGCCGGGCGAGCGGCGGCGACCAGGCCGGCGGCACCGACCTGAACCGCAGCTTCTCCGGCACGTACGACAAGAAGTCGTAAGCGCCGCGACGCGAGCATGAAGGGCCCGGGCGGCGACGCCCGGGCCCTTTGTGTTGGCGCGGCGCGATCGTTAGGAAGCGGGGCATGAACGACAATCTCGACGCCGACCGCGCCACGTTCGTCACCCATCTCGAATGTTCGCTGACCGGCGAGCACTACGAGGCGGACCGGCTGCACAATCTGTCCCGCGCGGGGCGCCCGCTGCTGGTGCGCTACGATCTCGCTGCCGTCGCGGCGGCGCTGCCGCGCGACACGCTGGAACGGCGCGCGACCGATCTGTGGCGCTGGCGCGAATTGCTGCCGGTGCGGCGCACGGAGGATGTCGTCAGCCTGGGCGAGATCGAGACGCCGCTGGTGCCGGTCCGGGCGAGCGGCGGCGCGCACGTGCTGGTGAAGGACGAGGGCCGGCTGCCCACCGGCAGCTTCAAGGCGCGCGGCCTCGTCATGGCGGTGGCGATGGCGAAGGAACTGGGCGTCACGCGCATCGCCATGCCGACCAACGGCAACGCCGGCGCGGCGCTCGCCGCCTATGCGGCGCGCTGCGGCATCGAGACGATCGTCTTCTGTCCCGAGGACACGCCCGAGGTGAACGTCCGCGAGATCGCGATGCAGGGCGCGCGCGTGTGGCGCGTCAACGGCCTGATCGACGATTGCGGCGCGATCGTCGGCAAGGGCGCGGCGGAGGGACGCTGGTTCGACTTCTCCACGCTGAAGGAACCGTACCGGATCGAGGGCAAGAAGACGATGGGGCTGGAGCTGGTCGCGCAGCTGGGCTGGCGCGTGCCCGACGCGATCTTCTATCCCACCGGCGGCGGCACCGGGCTGATCGGCATGTGGAAGGCCTTCGACGAGCTGGAGCGGATGGGCTGGATCGGCGCGAAGCGTCCGCGGATGTACGCGGTGCAGGCGGCCGGATGCGCGCCGATCGTGCGCGCGTTCGAGGCGGGGGAGGAGCATGCCGAGCGCTGGGAGGACGCGCACACCGTCGCCGCCGGCATCCGCGTGCCGCGCGCGGTCGGCGACTTCCTGATCCTGCGCGCGGTGCGCGAGAGCGGGGGCAAGGCGCTGGCGGTCGGCGATCCGGCGATCCTCGCCGCGGTGGACGAGTGCGCGCGGCGCGACGGCCTGCTGCTGTGTCCGGAAGGCGGGGCGACGCTGGCCGCCTATCGCCAGGCGCTGCGCAGCGGAGAGGTGGACGAGGAGGAGCAGGTCGTCCTGTTCAACTGCGCCACCGGGCTGAAATACCCGATGCCCCCGGCCGATCGGACGCTGGATCGGCACGGCGACATCGACTTCGACGCGCTCTGACCGTGGGCGACGGCCCCGCACCCCGCCCGCCGGCCGATCCTTTCGGCGACGGACTGCTGCTGCGGCGCGTCGCGCGCTGGCTGCCCTTCGCGCTGGCGGGACATTTGCTGGTCGGTGTGCCGACGCTGCTGATCTCGCTGGTGGTGGCCTATGGCACCTACGTCCAGGCGCAGGCGACGCAGCGGATGCAGCAGGCGGCGGCGTGGCCGTTCGTCGCCTACGATACCAGCAACTACACGGACGACGGGCGGCACCGGATCAACTTCACCCTCGTCAACAACGGCGTCGGACCGGCGCTGCTGGGACCGGTGGAGCTGCGCTATCGCGGACGCGTGATCCGGTCGCCCGTCGAGTTTCTGGCGGCCTGCTGCGGCTATCGCCGGGGCGATGCGATCCAGTTGGGCACCGCCCCGCCCAGCGACGTGGCGCTGCGTCCGGGGGAGCGGATCGCCTTTCTTGAACTGGCGGACGTCCCGGCCAACGCGCGCATGATCGCGGCGATCGAGCGAGAGCGCTGGAAGCTGGACGTGCGGTCCTGCTATTGCTCGATCTTCGAGGAATGCTGGACCATCCGCGGCGTGCAGGCCAAGCCGGTGCCCGTCGCGGCCTGCCCCACCGACTGGGTCCGCTATCGCGAGCGCTGATCCGTCAGGCGGTGAGCGGCAGGTAGGGCGAGCAGCGACGGCGTCGCTCCACGCCGGTGGGCGTCAGCACCAGGAAGCCGAGCTGCTCGCGCACGAGACCCAATTCCTTCAGCCGCGACACCGAGCCGCGATCGCAGGCGGCCGGCAGGATCATGCGCGATCCTGCGCTGCGTGCCGACCATAGGAGATCCGCGACCTCGTCGGTCGCCCTGACGTTGTGACCCATTCCACCCCCTGTACGGGTGAGCGGCTCCCCGGCGCCGCCATGCTTGCCACGGTTCCCCAACCGCTGCCCGCGAGTTGGGTCCGATCCGCGACGATTCGTCAATACCCCACGCAGGTTAAGGCATCCTTTTGAGACTTGTCGGGGCATTCCGCCGGTCAACCGACGCGATGGGCGACCAGATCGTCCACCACGCTGGGGTCGGCGAGGGTCGACGTGTCGCCCAGCGTGCCCGTGTCGCCCTCCGCGATCTTGCGAAGAATGCGCCGCATGATCTTGCCGGAGCGCGTCTTCGGCAGTCCCGGCGCGAACTGGATCGCGTCGGGCGTGGCGATCGGCCCGATCTCCTTTCTCACCCACGCCTTCAGCGTCGCCGCCAGCTCGTCCGACGCGGTCTCGCCCGAGTTGAGCGTGACATAGGCGTAGATGCCCTGGCCCTTCACCTCGTGCGGCATCCCCACCACCGCCGCCTCCGCAACCGCGGGGTGCAGCACCAGCGCGCTCTCCACTTCCGCGGTGCCCATGCGGTGCCCGCTGACGTTGATGACGTCGTCGACGCGGCCCGTGATCCAGTAATAGCCGTCCTCGTCCCGGCGGCAGCCGTCGCCGGTGAAATACTTGCCGCGGTAGGTGGTGAAGTACGTTTGGAAGAAGCGGTCGTGGTCGCCGTAGACGGTGCGCATCTGCCCCGGCCAGCTGTGCGTGATGACCAGGTTGCCGCTCGTCGCGCCCTCCAGCACCGTGCCGTTCTCGTCCAGCAGCTGCGGGCGGACGCCGGGCAGGGGCGTCGTCGCGGAGCCGGGCTTCAGCGCGGTGGCGCCGGGCAGCGGGGCGATCAGCGCGCCGCCGGTCTCCGTCTGCCACCAGGTGTCGACGATCGGGCAGCGTCCCTCGCCGACCACCTCGTGGTACCAGCGCCACGCCTCCGGGTTGATCGGCTCGCCCACCGTGCCGAGCAGTTGCAGCGACGAGCGGTCGGTCATCCGCACCGGGGCGTCGCCCTCCTTCATCAGCGCGCGCAACGCGGTGGGTGCGGTGAACAGCGTGTGGACGCGGTGCCGGTCCACCACCTGCCAGATGCGGCCGGCGTCGGGCCAGTTGGGCAGCCCCTCGTACATCAGCGTCGTCGCACCGTTCGCCAGCGGACCGTAGACGATGTACGTATGCCCGGTGACCCAGCCGATGTCGGCGGCGCACCACCACATGTCGCCGGGCCGGTAGTCGAAGACCAGGTCGTGCGTGTAGCTGGCGTAGAGCAGATAGCCGCCGGTGGTGTGCAGCACGCCCTTGGGCTTGCCGGTCGAACCGGAAGTGTAGAGGATGAACAGCGGGTCCTCCGCATTCATCGGTTCGGGCGCGCAATCCGCGTCCACCTGCGCCGCGGCGTCGTGATACCACACGTCGCGCTCGCCCATCGCCACGTCGGCACCGGTCGCCTTCACCACGATTACCCGCTCGAGGCCGGGCGTGCTTTTCGCCGCTTCGTCGACGCAGGCCTTCAGCGGTACGCGCCTGCCGCCGCGCCGGCCCTCGTCCGCGGTGACCACCAGCTTGCTGTCGCAATCGGCGATGCGCCCGGCGAGCGCGTCGGCGGAGAAGCCGCCGAACACCACCGAGTGAACCGCACCGATCCGCGCGCAGGCGAGCAGCGCGAACGCCGCCTCGGGAATCATCGGCAGGTAGATGGTGACGCGGTCGCCCTTCGCCACGCCCTGCGCCTTCAGCACGTTCGCGAAGCGGCACACCTCCGCGTGCAGCTGTCGATAGGTGAAGCGGCGCGGCTCCTCGCCCGGCGCGTCCGGCTCCCACACGATCGCCGCCTGGTCGCCGCGCTCGGTCAGGTGGCGGTCGATGCAATTGACGCTGGCGTTCAGCGTGCCGTCGGAGAACCAGCGGATGCGGAAGTCCGCCTGCTCGAACGACCAGTCGCCCGCCTCAGTCGGTGCCGCGATCCAGTCCAGCCGCCCGGCCTGCTCCAGCCAGAAGGCGTCGGGCTCCGCCACGCTGCGCGCGTAGAGCGCGTCGTAGCCGGCGGCATCGACCTTCGCCTTCGCGGCCCATTCGGCGGGGACGGGATAGCGGTCGGCGGGTTCGGACATGGCGCGCGCTCCTTGATCGCGGCGTGATGCCCCGCGCGAGCGGAGGTGACAAGGGAGCCGGGCGGCGCGGAAGGCGACGTGCGATCAGGCGGAGCGCGTCAGCGCGTGGAGCAACGGCTCGCCGAAGACCGCCATCAGCTCGCCCGGGCGGATCGCGTCCGGCTCGACGTGGTGCTGGCCAAGATTGCCGTCGTAGATCGCGAACAGCAGGCGGGCGAGCCGGCCGTCGTCGAACCGCGGCACGCGCCCGTGGCGTTGCAGGATCGTGTGTAGCGCGTCCGTCAGCGTCGCCAGGAACGCGGCGCGATGCGCGGCGAGCAGAGGAGCGACGCTCGGCTGGCGCACGGCGTACAGGGTGAATTCGGCCTGGAGCAGGAACCAGTTCCGGTCGATCGGATCGGCGCGCATGATCTCCGCGAAGAAATCCGCCATCGTGCCGCCGGCCGCGTCCACCCGCACCACGATCTCCCCCAGCCGCTCGCGCAGGCGCTGCACCATCCGGTCGTAGAGCGCGAGGAACAGGTCCTCCTTCGAACGGAAGCTGGAATGGAAGGCGCCGCGCGTCAGGCCGGCGCGCCCGCAGATGTCGTCGATCGACGCACCATGGAAGCCGCGCTCCGCGAAGGCCTCGGCGGCGCCGTCCAGCACCCGCGCGATGGTGTCCGTGCGGGTAGGGCGGGTGCGCTGGCGACGGTTCATGCCCGCCTTCTTCCACGCCGCAACCGCCGCTTCAACCGTGCCGCCGGAAAGTCGATACGAAGCGGTATTGTGTGCCATGTCCGATCGTGACATGGTGCCGGCAAGGCGAACGTCCGAAGATGCGGACGTCGCCGCATGGGAGAGATGCGATGACCGGCGTTCCGCACGGCCAGCTGCCGCGCGCCCGCTTGATGGCCCTGCTCGCCGGCATCGCGGCCGCGTCGGCCGGCTGCGACCGGCCGGCCGCCGATCCGCCCGCGGGCGTGACGGTGGTGCGCGGCGACCCCGGTCCGTCCCCCGTGCAGACCGCGCCGGCTGCGGCGCCGGAGCGGGCCGCTCCGACACCACGCCTGCAGGATGCCGCCACGCCGCGCTTCGCCCCGCGGGCCGACCTGCTCGCGGAGATCGCGGAGGACGGCACGTTGCGTCCGCTGCCCGCGCAGATGACCCAGCCCCGCTCCGCCGCCACGCAGCCGCATCGCGCGTCGTGGGAGGCGGAACTGCGCGGACGACGGCTGGAGGACACGGCGACGGCTGCGGACGGCGAGCAACGATAACGACGAGGAGGAGAGGACCATGGCGCGAAGGTTTGGGCGGAGACACGCGGGGCGGCGCTGGATCACGGCGGCCGCGGTGCCGGTCGCGGCGGGCATGGCGCTGGCGATGTCGGTGCCGGTCGCGGCCCAGGCACCCGCCCCCACCGCGGCATCCACCGCGAAAAGCGGCGCCGCGCCGTGCCGGACGACGTGCCTGACCCCGGGGGACCACCAGCTGACGCTGGATTTTCGCGGCACGAAGCGGACTTACCTGGTTCATGTGCCGCGCGACTATACCGGCGCCACGCCGGTGCCGCTGCTGATCGACATGCACGGCTGGGGCTCCAATCCGGGCGAGCAGCGGTTCGTGTCGGGGCAGTTCCAGCAATCCGACCAGCGCGGCTTCATCGCGGTGTGGCCGCAGGGCCAGGACAATAGCTGGAACGGCTTCAACTGCTGCGGCAAGTCGATGGAGAACAACGTCGACGACGTCGGTTTCCTGCGCGCGCTGGTGGATACGATGAAGGGGCAGGCCAATATCGCGGGCGATCGCGTCTATGCCAGCGGCCTGTCCAACGGCTGGTCGATGGCGATGCGCGCGGCGTGCGATGCCGCCGACGTGTTCCGCGCCGCGGCGGGGGCGTCGCAGATGCTGAACCAGCCCGAACGGTGCCGCCCCTCGCGGCCGATCGGCATCACGTCCTTCCACGGTCTGCTCGATCTGCTGGCGCCCTACGGCGGCAACCCGCTGCTGGGCTTTCAAAGCGCTCGAACCAGCTTCGCGTCCTGGGCGACGATCAACCGCTGCACCGGCGCGCCGGTGCGCGGCCAGCTGAGCGGGCTGTCGCGCACGGAGACGTTCATCCATTGCGCCGGCAAGGCGCGGGTGGGGCTGGTGACGGTCGGGGCGGGTGGGCACATCACCTACCTGAACCTCGACGGGGTCAACATCGCCGGATACATCTGGGACGTGGCGTTCGCGCACTGAGCACAAGCGTCACAACACGCGATAGGGCACCACGCGCCTGATGTCCGGATCCACCGCGATGGTGCGGTCGCTGGGCGGAAAGGCGCGCTGGTCGCAGTCGGCGCGGGGGCACAGGCGGCAGGAAATGCCGATCGGCGTCGGCGCCCCCGCGCCGCTCGCGCCGCGGTCGATCGCGTCGGCGTAGACGAAGTCGGCGGCGTGGATCGCCTCGCACCCCAGCACCACGGCGTAGCGGCGCGCCAGCCGGTCGAACCGGCCGGACGGCTTCACCAGCCCCTTCGCCATCGAGACGTAGCGCGCGCCGTCCGGCGTCTCCGCGTGCTGGACGAGGATGCGGTCCGCGTTCGCCACCGCCTCGTGCACGTGCCACAGCGGGCAGGCGCCGCCGAACCGGGCGAAGCGCAGCCGCGTCGCCGAGTGGCGCTTGGTGATGTTGCCCGCCATGTCGACGCGGCAGAAATAGAAGGGCACGCCTTCCTCGCCCGGCCGCTGGAGCGTGGAGAGGCGGTGGCAGCATTGTTCGAAGCTGACGCCGAAGCGGCGCGACAGGCGGTCGATGTCGTGGCGCATCGCGCGCGCCGCGGCGCGGAAATCGGCATAGGGCATCAGCAGCGCGCCCGCCGCATAATTGGCGAGCCCGATGGCGAGCAGCCGTCGCGCCTCCTCCCCCGGCAGTTCGGCGGCGGCGGTGATCGCGGCGATCTCGCGCGCGAAGGCGGTGGCGGCGAGGCGGTGCGCGGCGAGGAAGCGGCGCGTCTCCGCCGGGGCGGCGGCGTTGAGCGTCAGCAGCCCGGCCTCAAAACGGGCGAGCGGCGCGTCCTCGCGCGGGTCGAGCGCGACGGCGATGCCGCGGGCGGCGAGCGCGTCCTCCACGCTCCGCCCTCCCGCCTCGCCGTCGTGGCACAGCCGCTCCGCCGCGCGATCGAGCACGTCGACGTAATTGCCCGCTTCGTGGAACCAGTCGCGCACCGCTTCCCACGGCAGCCGCGCGCCCGCGCCGGCGGTGAACGCCTCTTCGGCGAGCGCCAGCCGCTCCTCCGCCGCGCGGCGCGCGGCGTGGAGCGCGACCAGGCGGTCGGCAAGATCGGGATGTTCCTCCGCCAGTCGCGACGCCTCTTCCGGCGCGACCGGGGGAAGCGTGGGATCGGCCAGCGCGTCCGCCAGCGCGGCGAGGCGGCGGGCGGGCGCCTCGCCCTCGATCGCGGCGAGCACCTGCGGATAGTGGCGCGCCAGCGCCGCGCCGACGGCGGGGGTGAGCGGGCGCTCGTCGGTCTCCAGCTGCGAAAGGTAGCTGACCGACAGGCCCAGCCGTGCCGCCATGGCGCGCTGGTTCAGCCCCGCGGCGCGTCGCAGGTCGCGCAGGGAGCGGCCGGCGTAGAGGCGTGGCTTCACGATCTATCCTTTTTCGGCAAGAGTAGTTCGCAAATCCTGCCTTCGCAAGTTCGCAACTTCGCATTTGCCCCCGGCGCGGGCGCGCGGCAGGAAGGGGCGTCCACGCAGGAGAGATGCATGTCCTCGACGATCGCCGAACTGGAGAGGAAGCGCGAGGCGGCGCGGGTGGGCGGCGGGCAGAAGCGGATCAACGCGCAGCACGCCAAGGGCAAGCTGACGGCGCGCGAGCGGCTGGACGTGCTGCTGGACGAGGGCAGTTTCGAAGAGCTCGACATGTACGTCGAGCACAATTGCGTCGATTTCGGCATGCCGGACCAGGTGATCCCCGGCGACGGCGTGGTGACGGGGTCGGGCACGATCAACGGCCGGCTCGTCTTCGTCTTCTCGCAGGACTTCACCGTTTTCGGTGGCAGCCTGTCGGAGCGGCACGCGCAGAAGATCTGCAAGATCATGGACATGGCGATGAAGGTCGGCGCACCCGTGATCGGCCTGAACGATTCGGGCGGCGCGCGCATCCAGGAAGGCGTCGCCTCGCTCGGCGGCTATGCCGAGGTGTTCCAGCGCAACGTGCTGGCATCGGGCGTGGTGCCGCAGCTCAGCCTCATCATGGGGCCATGCGCGGGCGGGGCGGTGTACTCGCCGGCGATGACCGACTTCATCTTCATGGTGAAGGATTCCAGCTACATGTTCGTCACCGGGCCCGACGTGGTGAAGACGGTGACGAACGAGGTCGTCACGCAGGAGGCGCTGGGCGGCGCCGTCACGCACACGACGAAGACCAGCGTCGCCGACGTCGCGTTCGAGGACGATATCGAGGCGCTGCTGGCGGCGCGCGACTTCATCGACTTCCTGCCGCTGTCCAATCGCGAGGCGGTGCCCGAGCGACCGACCGACGACCCGTGGGACCGCGCGGACGAGAGCCTCGACACGCTGATCCCGGCGAGCGCGAACCAGCCGTACGACATGCACGAGCTGATCCGGAAGGTGGTGGACGAGGGCGACTTCTTCGAAGTGCAGCCGGCGCACGCGGGCAACATCATCATCGGCTTCGGCCGGGTGGAGGGGCGCACCGTGGGCGTGGTTGCCAATCAGCCGATGGTGCTGGCCGGCGTGCTCGACATCAACTCGTCGAAGAAGGCGGCGCGTTTCGTGCGCTTCTGCGACGCCTTCGACATCCCGATCCTGACGTTCGTGGACGTTCCCGGCTTCCTGCCCGGCACCGCGCAGGAGCATAACGGCATCATCAAGCACGGCGCGAAGCTCTTGTTCGCCTATGCCGAGGCGACCGTGCCGAAGATCACCGTCATCACGCGCAAGGCCTATGGCGGCGCGTATGACGTGATGGCGTCCAAACACCTGCGCGGCGACCTCAACTACGCCTGGCCGACCGCGGAGATCGCCGTGATGGGCGCGAAGGGCGCGGTGGAGATCATCTTTCGCGGGCTGAACGAGGAAGGGATCGCGGAGAAGACCGCCGAATACGAGGCACGTTTCGCCAACCCCTTCGTCGCGGCGTCGAAAGGCTTCGTCGACGAGGTGATCCTGCCCCATTCCACCCGCCGCCGCGTGGCGCTGGGCCTGCGAAAGCTGAAGGGCAAGGCGCTGGAGAACCCGTGGAAGAAGCATGACAACATCCCGTTGTGAGCGGCCGACCTGCACATTATAAGGTGATGTGAAGGAGAAGCCCGATGCAGACCGAACGCGTGACGTTCCTGACCACAGCCGAACACAAGGCGGCGCTGGATGCCTTTGCGCGGGGAAGCGGCATGTCGGTGGGCCATGTCGTTCGCGAGGCGACCAGCCGGTACATGGCGGAGGGCGACGTCAGCGAAGAGGAGGAGCTCTCGTTGCTGGTGGACGAACTGAATGTCGCCGTGCCGAAAATGATCGAAGACATCGACGCGGCGATCAGCGCGATCAACGAGGCGAATGCCCATGTCGACGCCGTTCTCGCGGGCGAGGAACGATGAGCTCACTTGCCGACACCATCAAGGCGGTCCGAACGGTGCTGTTGCTCCAGGATAAGCTCGCCGAACTTACCAGGACGGTCGAGCATCAGGGCGCGCGGCTCTCGCAACTGGCGAATGCCCATTCGGACCTGCGCGATCGCGTCAGCCGGCTCGAAGGCGTCATCGAGGGCGCGGCGATGGCGGCGCGGCAGCGGAGGATCGAGGAATGAAGCTGGGTCGCCTGAACCACGTCGGCGTCGCCACGCCGTCGATCGCGGCGTCGGTCGAGACCTATCGCACGTTGCTCGGCGCCGATGCGATCGGCGCGCCGTTCGATCTGCCGGCGCAGGGGGTGAAGGTGTGCTTCGTCAATGCGCCCAATACGCAGATCGAGCTGATCGAGCCGTATGACGAAACCTCGCCGATCGCCGGTTTCCTCAAGAAGAACCCGGCGGGTGGGCAGCATCACGTCTGTTTCGAGGTGCCGGACATCCACGCCGCGGTCGCGCACCTGACGGCGAACGGCGCGACGGTGCTGGGGAGCCCGCGGATCGGCGCGCACGGGACGCCGATCGTCTTCGTGCACCCGAAGGATTTCGGCGGGATGCTGGTGGAATTGATGGAAGAGCCGAAGGGCGCTCACTGATCTGCACCCCATTCGTGTCGAGCGTAGTCGAGACACGGTCGGACAGGCTTCTCGACTTCGCTCGAAGCGAACGGGACTGGAGGAGGATGACGATGGCCGATTACGAGACGATCCTGACCGAGCGGAAGGGCGATGTGCTCGTCGTCACGCTGAACCGTCCCGAGCGACTGAACGCCGCCTCGTTGCAGATGGCGGACGACCTTTCGGTCGCGCTGTACGACTTGCAGGGCGCGCGCGCCTTGCTCATCACCGGGGCGGGACGCGCGTTCTGCTCGGGCGCGGACCTTCAGGCGCGCGGCGCCGACAGCGCGGTGAAGGGGGGCGACGCCAGCCATCGCGCGCTGATGAACCACTACAATCCCGCGCTCTCGCAGATCATGCGGCTGAACGTCCCCGTCGTCACCGCGGTCAACGGACCGGCGGCGGGCGTCGGCTGCTCGATCGGGTTGAGCGGCGACTTCGTCTTCGCCGGGCGCTCGGCCTATTTCCTCCAGGCGTTCGTCAACATCGGTCTGGTGCCGGACGGCGGCTCCACCTGGCTGCTGACCAGGGCGATCGGCAAGGCGCGCGCGACACGCATGATGATGCTGGGCGAGCGGATCGGCGCGGAGCAGGCCGAGGACTGGGGCCTGATCCACAAGGCGGTCGACGACGACCGGCTGATGGACGAGGCACTGGCGCTGGCGACCCGGCTGGCGGCGGGGCCGACGGTCGCGCTGGCGACCATGCGCCGCAACATCATGACCGCGCTCGACGGCACGTTCGACGAGGTGCTGCGCGCCGAGGCGGAGGGCCAGCGCATCGCCGGCGGCACGCAGGACGCGCGGGAAGGGGGGCTGAGCTTCCTTCAGAAGCGCAAGCCCGAATTCAAGGGCCAGTAAACGCCCCTTCGTGCCGAGCGACGTCGAAGCACAGGCGCGTGGCGTTCGACTTCGCTCAGCACGAACGGCTTTTTGGTATGTAGGACCATGACCCAACCCACGATCGAGACCAACACCGGCGAGGACAGCGGCGCGGCGCCCAGAGCGGGCGCGGCACCCGCAGCGGGCGCGCCCTCGCTGGAGGCGTGGGCGAAGGCGGCGGACAAGGAGGTGAAGGGCAGGGACCTCACCTGGGCCACGCCGGAGGGGATCGACGTGAAGCCGCTCTACACCGCGGCGGACGTGGACGGCTGGGAGCCGGGGCTGCCCGGCTTCGCCCCCTTCGCACGCGGGGTGCGCGCGTCGATGTACGCGGGGCGCCCGTGGACGATCCGGCAGTACGCGGGCTTCTCCACCGCGGAGGAGTCGAACGCCTTCTACCGCCGGAACCTGGCCGCCGGGCAGAAGGGGCTCTCCGTCGCCTTCGATCTCGCCACCCACCGCGGGTACGACAGCGACCATCCGCGCGTCACCGGCGATGTCGGCAAGGCCGGCGTGGCGATCGACAGTGTCGAGGACATGAAGATCCTGTTCGACGGCATCCCGCTGGACCAGATGTCGGTCAGCATGACGATGAACGGCGCGGTCATCCCCATCCTCGCCTTCTTCATCGTCGCCGGCGAGGAGCAGGGCGTCTCGCGCGAGAAGCTGGACGGCACCATTCAGAACGACATTCTGAAGGAGTTCATGGTCCGCAACACGTACATCTACCCGCCCGAACCGTCGATGCGGATCATCAGCGACATCTTCGCTTATACCTCGGCGGAAATGCCGAAGTTCAACAGTATCTCCATCTCCGGCTACCACATGCAGGAGGCCGGGGCGACGCAGGTGCAGGAGCTGGCCTTCACCATCGCCGACGGCATGGAATATGTGAAATACGGCGTCGCCAGCGGGCTGGATATCGACAAGTTCGCGGGGCGCCTGTCGTTCTTCTTCGCGATCGGCATGAACTTCTTCATGGAGGTGGCGAAGCTGCGCGCCGCGCGCGTGCTGTGGCACCGCGTCATGACGCAACTGGGTGCGAAGGACGAGCGGTCGAAGATGCTGCGCACGCATTGCCAGACCAGCGGCGTGTCGCTGACCGAGCAGGACCCGTACAACAACGTCGTGCGTACCACGATCGAGGCGATGGCGGCGATGCTGGGGGGCACGCAGAGCCTGCACACCAATGCGCTGGACGAGGCGATCGCGCTGCCCACCGATTTCTCCGCCCGTATCGCGCGCAACACGCAGCTGGTGATCCAGGAGGAGACCGGCATGTGCAACGTCGTCGATCCGCTGGGCGGCAGCTATTACGTCGAGGCGCTGACGAAGCGGCTGGTGGACGAGGCCTGGGCGATCATCGAACGGGTGGAGCGCGAGGGCGGCATGGCCAAGGCGGTCGCGGCGGGCTGGCCCAAGGCGATGATCGAGGAAGCCTCCGCCGCGCGCGCCGCCCGGGTGGACCGGGGCGAGGACGTGATCGTCGGCGTCAACAAGTACCGGAAGGACAACGAGGATCCGATCGAGATCCTCGACGTCGACAACCACGCCGTGCGCGAGGCGCAGATCCGCCGCATCCAGCGAGTGAAGGCGGGGAGGGACGAGGACGCCTGCCAGATGGCGCTGGCCGCACTGCGCGACGGGGCGGCGGGCAAGGAGAACCTGCTGGCGCTGGCCGTCGAGTGCGCCCGCGCGCGCGCGACGCTGGGCGAGATCAGCGCGGCGATGGAGGTCGCCTTCGATCGCTACGGCACGCAGCCGACGCCGGTGAAGGGCATCTACGGCGGGGCGTATCGCGAGGATGCGCGCTGGGCGCGATTGCTGCGCGGCGTGGAGGCGGTGGAGCGGCGGCTGGGTCGCCGCCCGCGGATGTTCGTCGCGAAGATGGGACAGGACGGGCACGATCGGGGGGCGAACCTGGTCAGCTCGATGTTCGGCGACCTGGGCTTCGAGGTGGTGCCGGGACCGCTGTTCCAGACGCCGAAGGAGGCGAGCGAGCTGGCGCTGGACAGGCAAGTCGACGTGGTCGGCGCCTCCAGCCTGGCCGCCGGGCACAAGACGCTGATCCCCGAGCTGATCGGCCACCTGCGCGACGCCGGGCGGCCGGATATCAAGGTGGTCGCGGGCGGGGTGATCCCGGCGCAGGACTATCAGGCGCTGTTCGACGCGGGCGTGCAGGCGATCTTCGGCCCCGGCACGAACCTCATCAAGGCGGCGGAGGATGTGCTGCGGCTGCTGGGCCACAACATGCCGCCCGAAGAGGAGGAGGCGGCGTGATGCGTCCCCACTTCCGTCACGCCGGGCCTGTACCGGCATCCCGGGCCGCGAGCGCCGGCGTTCCTGGCTCTGGATGCCGGCACAAGGCCGGCATGACGTCACTGGCACTGGCCCTCCTCCTCGCCAATCCCGCCGCGGCGCAGACGCAGGCGCAGATGAATGCCGATGCCGGCGCGGCGTGGAAGCGCGCGGATGCGACGATGACGGCGCAGTGGAAGCGCACCTACGCGCGGATGAAGGGGCGCGAGAGGACCGGGGACGGCTTCGCCTATGCCGCCGCGCTGCTGAACGCGCAGCGCGCGTGGCTGAAGTTCCGCGACGCGCATTGCCTGATCGCGGCGGCGGAGTTCCACGGCGGGTCGCTTCAGCCGATGGCGCGGGCGCAATGCCTGGCCGCGATCACCGACGAACGCACGAGACAATTGAAGGGATTGATGTGGCAGCGTTGAACACGGACGGCACCAGGAACGACTGGACGCGGGCGGAGATCGCTGCGCTGTTCGACCTGCCGTTCACCGACCTCGTCTTCCGCGCCGCCGAGGTCCACCGCGCGCATCATGCGGCGGGCGAAGTGCAATTGTGCACGCTTCTCTCCATCAAGACCGGCGGCTGTCCGGAGGATTGCGGCTATTGCTCGCAATCCGTTTCGGCCGACAGCGGCGTCAAGGCGACGAAGCTGATGGACGTGCGCGCGGTGCTGCAATCCGCGGCGCAGGCCAAGGATGCCGGATCGCAGCGCTTCTGCATGGGCGCGGCGTGGCGCAATCCCAAGGACCGCGACCTGCCCGCCATCGTCGAGATGGTGAAGGGCGTGCGCGCGATGGGGATGGAGACGTGCATGACGCTGGGGATGCTCCAGCCGCACCAGGCGCGTGCCCTCGCCGAAGCGGGGCTCGACTATTACAACCACAACATCGACACCTCGCCCGAGCGCTACGGCGAGGTCATCACCACGCGCACCTTCGGCGAGCGGCTGGAGACGCTGGAGCACGTGCGCGCCGCGGGCATCAACGTGTGCTGCGGCGGGATCGTCGGCATGGGCGAGACGCGGGAGGATCGCGTCGGCTTCGTCCACGCGCTGGCCACGCTGCCGCGGCATCCGGAGAGCGTGCCGGTCAACGCGCTGGTGCCGGTGAAGGGTACGGTGCTGGGCGACATGCTGGCCGACACGCCGCTGGCGAAGATCGACGACATCGAGTTCGTGCGGACGGTGGCGGTGGCGCGGATCACGATGCCGCTGTCGATGGTGCGCCTGTCCGCGGGGCGCGAGAGCATGAGCGAGGCGACGCAGGCCCTGTGCTTCCTCGCCGGCGCGAACTCGATCTTCACCGGCGACAAGCTGCTGACTGCCGGCAACCGCGGCGACGACGCCGACGCGGCATTGCTCGCGAAGCTGGGCGTGGTGGCGATGCGCGGCGAGGAACCGATGCGGGCGTGCGAGGCGGCGGAATAATGCCGACGGTGCTGCGGATCGGCCCGTTTTCGCTTCTACTTCTACAGCCACGAGCCGAACGAGCCGCCGCACGTCCACGTCGATCGTGGCGAGGCGACGATCAAGATCTGGCTCGACGTGGTGGAGGTCGCGAAAAGCCGCGGGTCCCGGGCGCACGAGATCAATGGCATCCTCGACTTGGTCGCGGGACATCGCGAGACGCTGCTGGAGGCGTGGCATGAACATTTCGGCTAGGATCACCGACGAGCGCGTTCTCGACGTGCGCTTCGACGAGGCGAGCGTGATCGTCGACCTGATGGATGGACGGACCATCTCGGCACCGCTCGCCTGGTATCCGCGTCTGCTGAGAGCGACGCCCGACCAGCGTTCGCGTTGGGAGAAGGCGGGTGCGGGTTTCGGCATCCACTGGCCGGATGTGGAAGAGGACCTCAGCACCGAGGGCCTCCTGCGCGGCGCACCCGCACCGCACGCTGCCTGAAGCGACGAGGGAAAAGACAGATGTTCAAGAAGATCCTGGTCGCCAACCGTGGCGAGATCGCGTGCCGGGTGTTCCGCACGGCGAAGAAGATGGGGATCGCGACCGTCGCGGTCTATTCCGACGCCGACGCGCGCGCGCCGCACGTGCTGATGGCGGACGAGGCGGTGCGGCTGGGGCCGGCGCCCGCGGCGGAGAGCTATCTGAAGGCGGAGCTGATCCTGCTCGCCGCCAAGGAGACGGGCGCGGACTGCATCCATCCCGGCTACGGCTTCCTGTCCGAGCGCGAGAGCTTCGCGCGCGCCTGCGCGGAGGCGGGCATCGCCTTCGTCGGTCCGCCGCCGAACGCGATCGCGGCGATGGGCGACAAGATCGAGTCGAAGAAGCTGGCCAAGGAAGCCGGCGTCAACGTCGTACCCGGCTTCCTCGGCGAGATCGCCGACACCGACGAGGCCGTCAGGATCGCCACCGACATCGGCTATCCCGTCATGATGAAGGCCAGCGCCGGCGGCGGGGGCAAGGGGATGCGGCTCGCCTACAGCGAGAAGGACGTGCGCGAGGGGTTCGAGGCGACCAAGCGTGAAGGCCTCGCCAGTTTCGGCGACGACCGCGTCTTCATCGAGAAGTTCATCGAGAGCCCGCGCCACATCGAGATCCAGGTGCTGGGCGACCAGCACGGCAACACCGTCTACCTCAACGAGCGCGAGTGCAGCGTGCAGCGCCGCCACCAGAAGGTGGTGGAGGAGGCGCCGTCGCCGTTCGTCACGCCCAAGATGCGCAAGGCGATGGGCGAGCAGGCGGTCGCGCTGGCCAAGGCGGTGGGTTACTACAGCGCCGGCACGGTCGAGCTGATCGTCAGCGGCGCCGACACGACGGGCGAGAGCTTCTACTTCCTCGAGATGAACACCCGGCTGCAGGTGGAGCATCCGGTGACGGAGGAGATCACGGGCCTCGACCTGGTCGAGCAGATGATCCGCGTCGCGGCGGGCGAGAAGCTCGATTTCACGCAGAAGGACGTGAGGATCCATGGCTGGTCGGTCGAGAACCGCGTCTATGCCGAGGATCCGTACCGTGGCTTCCTGCCCAGCATCGGGCGGCTCGTGCGCTACTCGCCGCCGGCGCAAACCCTTCGAGATGCCGCTTCGACAGGCTCAGCGGCTCCTCAGGGCGAACGGAAAAAGTGGTCCGTTCGTGCTGAGGAGGGGCTGAGCGCAGCCGAAGCCCCGTCTCGAAGCACCGATGCGCGCATCCGCGTCGACGACGGCGTGCGCGAGGGCGGCGAGGTGTCGATGTTCTACGATCCGATGATCGCGAAGCTCGTCACCTGGGCGCCGACGCGCGAGGCGGCGATCGACGCCCAGGTCGCCGCGCTCGACGCCTTCGAGATCGAGGGGCCGGGCACCAACCTCGATTTCCTCTCCGCGCTGATGCAGCACCCGCGCTTCCGCTCCGGCAACATCACGACGGGCTTCATCGCGGAGGAATATCCCGACGGCTTCCACGGCGCGCCCGCGTCGGAGGAGACGGTGCGCGCGCTGGCGGGGATCGCCGCCTTCGCCGCGACGGCGGAGGCGGATCGCGCGCGGCGGATCGACGGGCAGCTCGGCCGCCGGCTGCGCCCGCCCGCGGACTGGGTGGTGCGGATCGGCGGCACCGACCACGCCGTCACCGTGTCGCCGGACGCGCTGGTGGTGGACGGCGCGGAGCTGCCGCTGGCGATGGAATATACGCCCGGCGACCGCGTGGTGGTGGCCGAGCCTGTCGACGAAGACGGCGAGCCGCTGACGGTGAAGCTGCGCCGCACGCACACCGGATTCGAGCTGAACGCGCGCGGGGCGAGCCACAAGGCGCGCGTGCTGCCGGCGCGGGTGGCGCCCTTCGCGCAGCACCTGAAGGAGAAGGTGCCGCCCGACCTCTCCAAATTCCTGATCGCGCCGATGCCCGGGCTGCTCGTCCGGCTGGACGTGCAGGCGGGCGACCGCGTCGAGGCGGGGCAGGCGCTGGCGGTGGTCGAGGCGATGAAGATGGAGAACATCCTGCGCGCGGAGAAGAGCGCGACGGTGAAGACGGTGAACGCCGCCGCGGGCGAAAGCCTGCAGGTGGATCAGGTGATCCTGGAGCTGGAATAGCTTCAGAGAGCCGTTCGCGCTGCAGGCTTTCCGGTGCTCCCGCGCAGGTGGGAGCCCAGGGCGGCTGGCGACATCGTTCGTGACCCTGGGCTCCCGCCTGCGCGGCAGCACCGGGTGGATCGAGCGACTGCCGCGCGACACTTTGCGACACAAATCCGCTGGACGGCGGCGGGTGTGCTGCCGCAACAAGGCACCATGTCGCGTCGCTACGCCCTCATCGTGCCGCTCGTTCTCACCGGTTGTACCGTCGGTCCCGACTACAAGCCGCGCAGCGCCGCGGAACTGGGCGTGCCCGGGAGCTATTCGGTGCCGGCCGCGCCGACGCCGCAGGACCTGACGCGCTGGTGGGCGAGCTTCGACGATCCCGTGCTTGGCCAGCTGGTGGAGCAGGCGGCGGCGGCGAACCTCGACCTCGACCAGGCCACCGCCCGGCTGCGACAGGCGCGCGAGGCGCTGGTGCAGAATCGCGCGGACCTGCTGCCCAGCGTCAACGGATCGGGCGGGTTCAGCCGGTCGGAGACGCTGCGCGGCGGCGGGCAGACGATCACCTTGCCCGACGGCACGGTGCAGAACGTCGGCGGCGGTGGAGGCAGCAACTTCTCGCTGGGCCTCGACGCGCAATACCAGCTCGGCCTGTTCGGCGAGGTGCGCCGCACCGTGGAGGCGAGCCGCGCGCAGTACGAGGCGAGCGGCTACGACTATGCCACCACGCTGCTGACGGTGGAGCAGGAAGTCGCGCGCAACTACGTGCTGGCGCGCCTCTACCAGGCGCAGCTCGCCAACGCGCGCGCCAGCCTCGCCTTGCAGGACGAGAACCTGGAGATCGCGGGCTTCCGCGTGCAGGCGGGGCTCGTTTCCTCGGTCGATCAGGAGCAGGCGCGGGTGCAGCGGGCGCAGACCGCGGCGAGCGTACCGAACATCGAGCAGCAATATGCCGCCGCGGTGGCGCGCCTGGGCGTGCTGACCGCGCAGGCGCCGGGCGCGCTGCGGCAGGCGATGGCCGCGCCGCGGCCCGTGCCGAACGGTCCGGCGAGCGTGGCGGCGGGCATTCCTGCCGACGTGCTGCGCCGCCGGCCGGACGTGCGCGCGGCGGAGCGCGCGCTCGCGGCGGCGACCGCGCAGATCGGCGTGGCGCAGGCGGCGCTCTATCCCAATCTGGCGCTCACCGGGCGGATCAACACCAATGCCGGCGCCATCGGCGGGCTGCTCGACACCGTCACCGGCGGGCTGTTCGCCGGGCTGACGCAGGCGATCTTCAACGGCGGCCGGTTGCAGAGCCAGGTGCGCTCGCAACGCGCCGCCGCCGACCTCGCCTTCGCGCAGTACAAGGGCACGATCCTTACCGCGCTGGAGGATGTGGAGAACGCGCTGGTCGCGCTGGACGCCGCGCGCCGCCGCGAGCGCGAGTTCGCCACCGCGCTGACCGCCGCGGACGCCGCCGCGCTGCTGGCGCGCAGCCAGTATCGTAGCGGCCTCACCGATTTCACCACGCTCAGCCAGCAGGAGGCGGCGCTGCTGACCGCGCGCAACGGCGCGGCGCAGGCGCGGGGCGATGCCGCCACCGCGCTGATCCAGCTGTTCGGCGCGCTGGGCGGCGGCTGGGACGTCGATGCGCTGCCCGAGGCGCCCGAGAACGGCGCCACCCGCCCGACTTTTGCCAAAGAGACCCGCTGATGGCCGACGAGAACCTGGACGACTTCCTCGGTGCGAAGCCGGTGCCCGCGTGGCGGCGGCGGCTGAAATGGCCGCTGGTCGCGATCGGCGTCGTGCTGCTGGCGCTGCTCGCCTGGCGGCTGTTCTCCGGCGAGGCGAAGACCGAATATGCGACCCGCGCGGTGGAACGCGGCAACCTGACCGTCACCGTCTCCGCCACGGGGAAACTGGCGCCGACGAACCAGGTGACGGTGGGCTCGCAGCTCTCCGGCCTCGTCACCCGCGTGGTCGTCGACGTGAACGACCGCGTCACCGCGGGCCAGCCGCTGGCGCTGATCGATCCCGAGCAGATCGACGACCAGATCCGCGCCGGTCAGGCGACGCTCGCCGCGAACGAGGCGCAGGTGAACCAGGCGCGCGCCACCGTGGCGGAGGCACAGGCGCAGCTGGCGCGGCTGGAGGAGGTCTATCGCCTGTCCAACCGCCGCGTGCCGTCGGAAACCGAGTTGCAGACGGGTCGCGCCAATGCGCAGCGCGCGGTCGCGGCGCTGCGCGTGGCGCAGGCGAACGTCACCGCGGCGCGCGCGCAGCTGTCGCAGTCGCAGACGCAGCGCGCGCGCGCGATCATCCGCTCGCCCGTCAACGGCGTGGTGCTGGCGCGGCAGGTGGACCCGGGCCAGACCGTCGCCGCCTCGTTCAACACGCCGACCTTGTTCGTCATCGCCGAGGACCTGAGCGCGATGAAGCTGGAGGTGGCGATCGACGAGGCCGACGTGGGTGAGGTGAAGGTGGGCCAGAAGGCGACGTTCACCGTGGATGCCTTCCCCGGTCGCCGCTTCCCCGCGGCGATCACGCGGGTCGACCTCGGCTCCAACCTGACCGTCAGCAATGCGACGGCGAGCAGCAGCGGCACGTCCGGCACGACCAGCACGACGGGGCAGGTCGTCTCCTACGCCGCGGACCTTTCCGTCGCCAATCCGAACGAGGAACTGCGCCCGGGCATGACCGCGACGGCGGACATCGTGACGAGCGACAAGCGCAACGTGCTGCTGGTGCCCAACGCCGCGTTCCGCTTCAAGCCGACCAGCGGCGCGGGCGGCGACGCGGGCGGCGGCATCGCCGGTTCGCTCACCTTCCGCCCGCGGCGCGGCGCGGGGCAGGAGCGACAGGCGACGGTCGGCCGCGGCGCGACGCAGACGGTCTACGTGAAGGGCGCGGACGGAACGCCGCAGGCGGTGCAGGTGACGACGGGCGACACCGACGGTTCGGTGACGGAGGTGCTGTCGGGCGGGCTGAAGCCGGGGATGCAGGTCATCACCGGGCAGCTGGCGGGCGCGGGTGACGCGGCGGGCGGCGGCGGCGCTGGCGGCGGCTCGGGCGGCGGGCAGCGGCGGCAGCGGCAGGGGGCGGGCGGTGGTCAGTGACGCCGTCCTGGCCTTCTCCCCGTGCTCCCGCGAAGGCGAAAGCCCGAGATCCCGTGCATCAACGTTCGTTGTCCGGCATGACCCTGGGTTCCCGCCTCCGCGGGAGCACAAGGTAGCGCGATATGGCTGATCCGCTCATCTCGCTTCGCGGCGTGACCAAGGTCTACGGCGAGGGCGCGACGCAGTTCCGCGCGCTGAAGGGCATCGACCTCGACATCGCGGGCGGCGATTTCGTCGCGGTGATGGGGCCGTCGGGCTCGGGCAAGTCGACGACGATGAACATCCTGGGCTGTCTCGACGTGCCGAGCGGCGGCACCTTCCTGTTCCGCGGCCACCACGTCGAGACGCTGGACCGCGACCAGCGCGCGCTGCTCCGGCGGCGCTACCTCGGCTTCGTGTTTCAGGGGTTCAACCTCTTGAGCCGCACCACCGCGCTGGAGAACGTGGAGCTGCCGCTGCTCTACCGCGGCGACGAGAAGAAGGCGCGGCGTGCCACCGCCATGGCCGCGCTGGAGAAGGTGGGGCTGGACCGCTGGTGGGACCACACGCCGGCGGAACTGTCCGGCGGGCAGCAGCAGCGCGTGGCGATCGCACGCGCGATCGTGACCAGTCCCGACGTCCTGCTCGCCGACGAGCCGACCGGCAATCTCGATAGCGAGCGCTCGGTGGAGATCATGGAATTGCTCACCGGCCTCAACCGCGACAGCGGCATCACCGTGCTGATGGTGACGCACGAGCCCGACATGGCGGCGTTCGCGCGGACGGTGATCCACTTCAAGGACGGGCTGGTCGAGCGGATCGAGCAGGGGCACCGGCAGGGCGAGGCGGTGGCGTGAGGCGGGCCGCGTTCCCCTCGTCCGTCATGTCGGGCTCGTCCCGGCATCGAGGGCGCCGCAATCCCACGCCGGGTCGGTGCGCGCAGCCCTGGGCCCGGGGACGGGCCCGGGAGGACGAAGGTGGAGGTGGAGAATGCTAGGCACCACCTTCCTCCTCGCGCTGCGCTCGATCGCGCGGCACAAGCTGCGCTCGTTCCTGACGATCCTGGGCATCATCATCGGCGTCGGCGCGGTGGTGACGATGGTGACGCTGGGCAAGGCGACGACCGCGCAGGTGCAGCAGAACATCTCCGCGCTGGGAACGAACATCCTTCAGGTGCGGCCCGGCCAGGGCTTCGGCCGTGGGGGCGGGGGGCCGCGCCCGCCCGACTTCGACGAGAGCGACGGCCCCGCCATCGCCGCGCAGGTGGCGGGCGTCACCGCGGTCGCGCCCCAGGCGCAGGCGACCGCGACCGCGATCTACGAGGGCGCGAACTGGTCCACCACGGTTCAGGGGACGACCAACGACGCCTTCACCGTGCAACCCTGGCCGCTCGCGTCGGGCCGCTACTGGAACCCGGCGGAGGAGCAGGCGGGCAAGGCGGTGTGCATCATCGGCAATACCGTGCGTACCAACCTGTTCCGCGGCGGAGAGGCGGTGGGGCAGCGGATCCGCGTCGGCAACATCAGCTGCGACGTGATCGGCGTGCTGACGACGCGCGGGCAGGCGGGGTTCGGCGGCGATCAGGACGACGTGGTCATCATGCCCATCAAGGCGGTGCAGCGCCGCTTCGTCGGCAATCGCGACGTGCGGCTGCTGCTGGTGGGCACCGATCAGCGCTATTCCAGCGCGGCGATCCAGGCGTCGCTGAAGGACCTGCTGCGCGAGCGGCGGCGGCTGGAGCCGGGGCAGGACGACAATTTCTTCGTCTTCGACACCAAGCAGATCAGCGACACGCTCTCGAGCACCACCACGCTGCTGACGCGCATCGTGACGGCGGTGGCGGGGATCAGCCTGCTGGTCGGCGGGATCGGCATCATGAACATCATGCTGGTCAGCGTGACCGAGCGCACGCGCGAGATCGGCATCCGCCTCGCCATCGGCGCGGTGGCGCGCGAAGTGCTGCTGCAATTTCTCGTCGAGGCGGTGGTGCTGTCGATGCTGGGCGGGCTAATCGGGCTGCTGGTGGCGCAGGCGGCGATCGGCGCCTTGTCCTGGGCGGGCGGATTGCCGTTCCTCTTCGTGCCGGAGATCAACGTGATCGCCTTCGCCATCTCCGCGGCGATCGGCGTCGTCTTCGGCTATTTTCCGGCGCGGCGGGCGGCGGGCCTCAATCCCATCGACGCGCTTCGGCACGAATAGGCACGCCTCACCCCACGGCGCGGCCGTGTCCTGCCCAATAGGGCGCGCGCAGTTCGCGGCGCAGCACCTTGCCCGACGGGTTGCGCGGCAGCGCCGCGACGAAGTCCACCGACTTTGGAGCTTTGTACCCGGCGATCCGCTCGCGCGCCCAGGCGATGACCGCGTCGGCGTGCGGCGGCTCTCCCGCCGCGGGGACGATCAGCGCCTTCACCGCCTCGCCCCAGCGCGGGTCGGGCACGCCGATCACGGCCACGTCGACGACGCCGGGGCAGCCCGCGATGGCGTTCTCCACCTCGGCCGGGTAGACGTTCTCTCCGCCGGACACGATCATGTCCTTGATCCGGTCGTGGACGTGGAACAGCCCGGCGGCGTCGCGATAGCCCGCGTCGCCGGTGCGCAGCCACCCGCCCGCCAGCGTCTCCGCGGTCGCCTCGGGCCGGTTCCAATAACCCTTCATCACGATGTCGCCGCGGATCGCGATCTCGCCGATCTCGCCGTCGGCGAGGAACTGCCCGTCCATGTCGAGGATGGCCATCTCCACGCCCGGCCACGGCTTCCCGCACGAGGTGAGCGCGCCCGGCGAGTCGTGGTCGCCCGGCGATAGCGTGCTGCCCGCGCCCGCCGATTCGGTCATGCCGTAGAATTGCACGAAGCCGCAGCCGAAGGCCGCGCGCGCGCGCCGCAGCGTCGCCTCCGCGATCGGCGAGGCGCCGTACGAGATGGTCCGCAGCGCCGGGAAGGACGCGCCCTCGATCGCGGGTGATTGCAGCATCATGCCGATCAGCGCGGGCGCGAGAAACGTCTGCGCCACCCGCTCGCGCTGCATCGTCGCGATCGCCTCCGCCGGCGCGAAATCCTTCACCAGCACGATGCGTCCGCCCTGCGCCAGCCCGGTGAACGACAGGTTGGTGCCCGCCACATGGAACAGCGGCATCACCGTCAGCACCGCGTCCCCTGCCGCGCAGGCGAAGCCCTCCACCTGCGTCGCCAGTTCGAGGAAGCGGCGATAGGTCCAGTTGGTCAGCACCACGCCCTTGGGCAGCCCGGTGGTGCCGCTGGTGTAGAGCTGGAGCACGTCGTCTTCCAGCCGCGGCGCCTCGGCCGGCGCGGTCGCGGGTGCGTCCGCCAGGAAGGCGTCGAGCCGTTCGAACGCGGGATGCGCGCCGTACAGCGCCACCAGCCGCGGCGGTGACGCGAGGTCGGCGATCGCCGAGAGCGCCGTGTCGAAGAAGTCGGCACCAACGAACAGCAGGCGCGGCGCGGCGTCGGAGAGGATGAAGCCCACTTCGCGCGCGGTCAGGCGGCAGTTGATCGGCGCCAGGCACGCGCGTGCCAGCGCGGCGCCGAAGAACAGCGGGTACCAGCCGTCGTGATTCTTGCTGAGCACGCCGACGCGATCGCCCGCGACGACGCCGGCGGCGCGCAGCGCGTGCGCCACGCGGTTGCTGGCCGCGTCGAGCGCCGCGTAGCTGGTGTCGCGCCCCTCGAAGGAAACCGCGACGGCCGCGCCGCGAACGCGCGCCTGCGTCGCCGGAATGTCGGCCAGCGTGCGGATCGCCGCGAGATCGATCATGCCCTCTCCCCTTCGCTTCCTGTCGGCGGGAGGATGTCCGAACGCCCCGCGCCTGTCCATCCGGCGCGGAATTGATGGTTAGCGAACGGTCAACGAGCCTGTCGCAACGGCCCATTAACTACAGCTGCGCTAATGCAGGTCCACCGAAGGCGGCGGCGCTTGGCCGGGCGCGATCGTGGGATGACGACAGTGTTCGACGAGGAAGAGACGCTGCCTCGCGCGGCGGCGGAGCCGTGCGCCCCGCCCGCGGAGGGCCGGAACAGGAACGCGGGCGCGATCGGCGCGGCGCTGTTCCTCGCCGCGTGCGGTGGCGAGAGCGCGGGTGGCGGCGGCGATCAGCCGGTTGCCGCGGCGCCGGCGCCCGCACCGTCCACGCCGATCGTCGTCGTGGAGGCCAAGCCGACCGCGGCGGAGGCGAGCCGCTTCCTCCACCAGGCGACGATGGGCGCCACGCGCGAGCAGATCGATGCGGTGATGGCCAAGGGCTATGCCGCCTGGCTGGACGAGCAGTTCGCCACGCCACGCGACACCTCGCATTGGGACTGGCTGGTCGCGGGCGGCTTCAACGTCATCGGCAACCAGTACAACGAGGCGGGTTTCGACGCGACGATGTGGCGGCAGCTGATCGCCGATCCGGCGCAGCTGCGCCAGCGCGTGGGCATGGCGCTGCTGGAGATCCTGGTCGTCGGCGTCGCGGGCATCGGGGGCAATTTCCGCCAATTCGCCATGGCGGCCTATGTCGACATGCTGCTGGACAAGGCGTTCGGCAATTATCGCGACGTGCTGGAGGCGGTGACGCTCAGCCCCGCGATGGCCACGTTCCTGACGTTCATGGGCAACCGCAAGGCGAACGCGACGACGGGCGCGATGCCCGACGAGAATTACGCGCGCGAGCTTCTGCAGCTGTTCACCATCGGCCTGCAGCAGCTGAACATGGACGGCACGGTGAAGATGTCGGGCGGCGTCGCGCTGGAAACGTACGGCAGCGCCGACGTGTCCGGCCTGGCGCGGGTGTTCACCGGGCTGAACTGGGCGTCGAGCGACAGCAGCACGCCCGAACGGACGCGGATGCCGCTGGTGATGAACGCCTCCTGGCACGAGGCGGCGCCGTCCAGTTTCCTCGGCACCACCGTGTCGGGCGAGGGGATGGCGGCGATCCGCAGCGCGCTCGACACCATCTTCGCGCATCCCAACGTGCCGCCGTTCGTGTCGAAGCAGCTGATCCAGAAGCTGGTCACTTCCAACCCGTCGCCCGCCTATGTCGCGCGCGTGGCCGCGGTGTTCGCCGACAATGGGGCGGGTGTGCGCGGCGACCTGAAGGCGGTGGTCCGCGCGATCCTGCTCGACGCGGAGGCGCGCGGGGCCGCGGTGCCGGCCAGCACCACCGCGGGCAAGCTGCGCGAGCCGATCATGCGGCTGACCGCCTGGGCGCGCGCGTTCAAGGTGTCCTCGCCCTCGAACGCCTGGGCGTTCGGCGACACCTCCGCGGTCACCAACCGGCTGGGCCAGTCGCCCGGACGCAGCGGCAGCGTCTTCAACTTCTTCCGCCCCGGCTACGTGCCGCCGGCGACGCGCCTGTCCGACGCCGGCATGGTCGCGCCCGAGTTCCAGCTGGCGAACGAGCAGTCGGTGGTCGGCTACGTCAACTACATGCAGATCCTCGTCGGCATGGGCGCCGGCGACGCGAAGGCGGATTATGCCGCGATGCTCGCGAAGGCGGGCGACAGCGCCGCGCTGGTGGCGGAGGCCAATCTGCTGCTCGCCGCCGGACAGCTCTCCGCCGCCGCGGTGCAGACCATCCAGGGCGCGGTGGACAGCGTGTCCACCACCGCCGCCAACGGCCCGATCAACCGCGTCGGCATCGCCGTCCTGCTGACGCTCGCCGCGCCTGACTTTCTGACGCTGAAGTGAACCCGGGAATCGACATGAGCCAGTTCCAGCACGATCAGTCCCGCCGCGCCTTCCTGCAACGCTCGGCCGCGCTCGGCATGGCCGGGGTCGCCGCGCCGTTCGTCACCAGCCTGGGCGCGATCGGCGAGGCCGCGGCGGCGACCGCCAGCGACTACAAGGCGCTGGTCTGCGTCTTCCTGTACGGCGGCATGGACTATGCCAACACGCTCGTCCCCTACGACCAGGGCAGCTACGACCTGTATCAGCGCGCGCGGCAGAACATCGCGCTGGGCCGCGACGCGCTGGCCGCCACCGCGCTGTCGCCCGCCGTCGCGCTGCCCGACGGGCGGCAATATGCGCTGGCGCCCACGATGGCGTCGCTGAAGCCGCTGTTCGACGCGGGCCGCGTGGCGGCGGTGCTGAACGTCGGCACGCTGGTGCAGCCGACGACGAAGGCGCAATACCAGGCCAGATCGGTGAAGCTGCCGCCCAAGCTGTTCAGCCACAACGACCAGCAGAGCTACTTCATGGCCTCGCAGCCGGAAGGTGCGACGTCGGGCTGGGGCGGGCGCATCGGCGACGTCTTCCAGAACGGCAACGGCAACGCGACGCTCACCTGCATCAACGCCAGCGGCAATGCGGTATACCTGACCGGGCGACAGGCGATCCAATACGCTACCGGCACCGGCGGCCCCGTGGCGCTGTTGAACAACGCGTCCACGCTCTACTCCTCGGGCGCGGCGCAGCAGGCGCTCAAGTCGCTGATGACGACGCCGCCCGCGCACCTGATGGCGGCGGAGCACGCCACGCTGTCGAAACGCGCGCTGGACACCTATGCCACGATGGCGAGCGCGCTGTCGTCCGCGCCGGCGAGCCAGTTCACGCTGTTCCCGTCGGGCAACGCGCTGGCCGACCAGCTGAAGATGGTGGCGCGGATGATCTCCGTCTCCTCCGCGCTGGGTGCCAGGCGGCAGGTGTTCTTCGTGTCGATGGGCGGGTTCGACCTGCACGACAAGCTGGCGACGCAGCACCCGGTGCTGATGGGCCGCGTCGCCGATGCGATCCGCGCCTTCCACGACACCACCGAGGCGCTGGGCGTCGCCGACAAGGTGACGGCCTTCACCGCCTCCGATTTCGGCCGCACGCTCGTGTCCAACGACGACGGATCGGACCACGGCTGGGGTTCGATGCACTTCGTCGTCGGCGGCGCGGTGAAGGGCCGGCGTTTCTACGGCACGCCCCCGGCGATCGGCAACGGCACCGCGGACGACGTGGGACAGGGGCGGCTGCTGCCGACGATCGCGGTGGACCAATATGCCGCCACGCTGGCCAGCTGGTTCGGCGTCTCCGCAGGGGAGATGGCCACCGTGCTGCCCAACATCGGCAATTACGATGCCTCCGCGCGCAACCTGGGCTTCGTCTGATCCGCGCTTGATTTGAGTCAGTCGCGCGCCGACACGGGCGCGATGACCCCGCCGCACGACTCGCCCCCGGCCGCGCGCGGCACGGACGCCCCGCTGCCCAGGTTCGACCGATATCGGGCGCTGTTCGACGCGATGGACGAGGGGTTCTGCATCATCCGCTTCCTCGACGGGCCGCACGGTCCGCTCAGCGACTATGTGCACGTCGAGGCGAATGCCGCCTATGCCGCCAATGCGGGGATCCCGAACGTGGTGGGCCAGCGCCTGCGCGAGATGGTGCCGGACGAGGCGGACGCCTGGGTCGCGCGCTACGGCGAGGTGCTGCGCACCGGCCGGTCGATCCGGTTCGAGCAGGAACTGGTGGCGACGGGGCGCTTCCTCGACCTGTCCGCCTTCCGCATCGGGCCGTTCGAGGACCGGCTGGTCGCCGTCTTGTTCAAGGACGTGACCGAGCGCCGCCGGGCGGAGGAGGCGCTGGAGGCGCGGGTGGCGGCGGCGCTGGCGGAGCGGCGGCTGCTGGCCGAGCTGGTGGAGGGCACCGATGCCTTCGTCCAGGTGATCGACATGGACGGCCGCTGGCTGGCCATCAACCGCGCCGCGGCGGCGGAGCTGGAGCGGATCTTCGGCATCCGGCCGGCGGTGGGCCTGCGCGCGCTGGACCTGCTCGCGGACCGGCCGGACCATGCCGCACAGGTCGCGGCGGTGTGGAACCGCGCGCTGGCGGGGGAGGCGTTCGTCGCCACCGCCACTTTCGGCGACGAGGCGCGCGAGCGCCGCACCTACGAGATGCGGTTCAACGTCCTGCGCGACGACAGCGGGCGACAGACCGGCGCCTATCAGTTCGTCTACGACGTCATCGATCGCCTCGCCGAGCAGGCGCGGCTGGCGGAGGCCGAGGAGGCGCTGCGCCAGGCGCAGAAGATGGAGGCGGTGGGGCAGCTGACCGGCGGGCTGGCGCACGATTTCAACAATCTGCTGGCCGGCATCTCCGGCGCGCTGGAGATGATCGGTGTGCGCATGGCGCAGGGGCGCGGCGCCGATGTGGAGCGCTACCTCGCCGCCGCGCAGGGTGCCACCCGCCGCGCCGCCGCGCTGACGCACCGTCTGCTCGCCTTCTCGCGCCGGCAGACGCTGTCGCCCACCGCCACCGTCATCAACCGCCTCCTGCCCGACCTGGTCGAGCTGGTACGCCGCACCGTGGGGCCGCAGTTCGAGGTGGAGACGGTCGCCTCCGCGGGGCTGTGGACGGCGCTGGTGGATGCCAACCAGCTGGAGAACGCGATCCTCAACCTGTGCATCAACGCGCGCGACGCGATGCCGCACGGCGGGCGCATCACGATAGAGACCGGAAACAAGTGGATGGACGCGCGCACCGCGGCGGAGCGCGGGCTGGATCCCGGGCAGTACGTCACCGTTTCCGTCAGCGACACCGGCACGGGCATCGCCAAGGACGTGATCGATCGCGTCTTCGACCCCTTCTTCACGACCAAGCCGATCGGCGAGGGCACCGGCCTTGGCCTCTCGATGGTCTACGGGTTCGCGCGGCAGAGCCACGGCCATGTCCGGCTCTATTCGGAACTGGGGCAGGGCACCACCGTCTGCATCTACCTGCCCCGCCACTTGGGTGCGGAGGACGAGGCGGCGGACGTCGGCACGCTGCCGCTGGTGGAGGGGGAGGAGCGGCACGGCACGATCCTGGTCGTGGACGACGAGCCGACCGTCAGGATGCTGGTGGTCGATGCGCTGGCCGACCGCGGCTATGCCTGCATCGAGGCGGCGGACGGGCCGAGCGGGCTGCGGCTGCTGGAGGCGGCGGAGGGCGTCGACCTCGTCATCACCGACGTCGGGCTGCCGGGCGGGCTGAACGGGCGGCAGGTGGCCGACGCGGCGCGCGCGATGCGTCCGGGGCTGAAGGTGCTGTTCATCACCGGCTACGCGGAGAATGCGGTGCTGAACCACGGCCATATCGAGCCGGGGATGGAAGTGCTGACCAAGCCGTTCGCGGTGGAGGAACTGGCCAGCCGGGTCGCCCGTCTGCTGCGCTGAACCGCGTCATTTCATTGCTGCGGGAACCGTAGCGCTTGCGAAACTTTCCGGTGTTCGTGGGGGACGTTTTTCATTCGGATCGGGCTTCGTCGTGAAAGCGGGACCGCAGTCCGCCTTCGCGACGTTCGGCGCGGAGGCGGAATATCTCGCGCGGCTGACGTGGTGGATGGTCGGTGGCGCGGTCGTCATCGCCGCCGTCGTCGCCGCCATGTTCGTCGTCGCGATCCGCTCGCCCGAGGGTGCGATCGGCGATCGCGGCGGCCGGCGGCTGCTGATGATCGCGGGCGGCCTGGTGCCCACGATCGTCCTCTTCGCGCTGCTGGTGACGACGCTGCCGGCGATGCGCCCGATCCGCGCGGAGGCGGGCGACCTGCGCGTGCGCGTGACGGGGGAGCAATTCTGGTGGCGCGTGCGCTACCAGCCCGCGGGCGCCGCGGCGGTGGAGACCGCCAACGAGGTGCGCGTGCCGGTGGGCCGCACCACCGTCTTCGACCTCGCCGCCGGCGACGTGCTGCACAGTTTCTGGATCCCCGGCCTCGCGGGCAAGGTCGACATGGTGCCCGGGCGGACCAACCGGCTGGTGGTGCGCGCCACGCGGGCGGGGCGGTTCCGCGGGCAGTGCGCGGAGTTCTGCGGGTTGAGTCACGCGCTGATGGCGTTCGACGTCGTCGCGATGGAGCCCGCCGCCTTCGATGCGTGGCTCGCGGCGCGCCGCGCCCCCCCGGCGGTGGTGGCCGACGCGGGGATGCGCGCGTTCGACGCGCACGGCTGTGCCGCCTGCCACCGCGTCGCCGGCACGCGCTTCGCGGGGCAGATCGGGCCGGACCTCTCGCACCTCGCCGCGCGCGCCACGCTGGGCGCGGGCATCCGGCCGATGACGCGCGCCAACCTGATCCGCTTCACCCGCGCCGCGCCGGACGTGAAGCCCGGCGCGCGCATGCCCGCCTACGACGACATGACCGACGCGGACGCCGTGGCGATCGCGCGCTGGCTGGAGACGCTGAAATGAGCCTCCACGCGCAGGACGATCCGCAGCTGCGCGCCGCGCAGGAAGAGCGGCTGCGCGCCACGTGGAAGCCGCCGCAGGGCCTTTTCCTGCGCTGGACGGACACGAACAACAACCGCGTCGGCGTGTGGTACACGCTGACCGCGTTCGGCTTCATGCTGTTCGCCGGCGTGCTGGCGCTCATCATGCGCACGCAGCTCGCCGTGCCCGACAACGACCTGGTCAGCGCGAACGGCTTCAACCAGCTGTTCACGCTCCACGGCTCGATGATGATGTTCCTGTTCGCCGTCCCGATGTTCGAGGCGGTGTCGATCATCCTCCTGCCGCAGCTGCTGGGCGCGCGCGACCTGCCGTTCCCGCGGCTCTCCGCCTTCGGCTATTGGTCGTTCCTGATCGGCGGCGTGTTCGTCTCGGGCTCGATCTTCTTCAACGCCGCGCCCGACGGCGGCTGGTTCATGTACCCGCCGTTCACGACGCGCACCGACCTGTCGGGCCTGGGCGCCGATATCTGGATGCTCGGCCTCTCCTTCATCGAGGTGTCGTCGGTCGCGGCGGCGGTGGAGCTGATCGTCGGCGTGCTGAAGTGCCGTCCGCCGGGAATGCGGCTCAATCTGATGCCGCTCTACGCCTGGTACATCCTGGTCGTGGCGGTGATGATCCTGTTCGCCTTCCCGCCGCTGATCGCGGGCGACATCCTGTTCGAGCTGGAGCGGCTGCTCGGCTGGTCGTTCTTCGATCCTGCGAAGGGCGGCGACCCGATCCTGTGGCAGCACCTGTTCTGGATCTTCGGCCATCCCGAGGTCTACATCGTCTTCCTGCCCTCGATCGCGCTGTTCGCGATGATCGTGCCGACGTTCGCGCGGCGTCACCTGCTCGGCTATCCGTGGATCGTGCTGGCGGCGGTGGGGACGGCGTTCCTATCGTTCGGCCTGTGGGTGCACCACATGTTCACGACGGGCCTGCCGAAGATCAGCCTGGCCTTCTTCTCCGCCGCGTCCGAAGCCGTGGCGATCCCCACCGGCATCCAGATTTTCGCCTTCATCGCGACGCTGTGGGCGGGCCGCGTCGTCTGGTCGGTGCCGCTGCTCTACGCGGTGGGGTCGATCGCGATCTTCGTCATCGGCGGGCTGACCGGCGTGATGGTGGCGATCGCGCCGTTCGACTGGCAGGCGCACGATACCTATTTCGTCGTCGCGCACCTCCACTACGTGCTGATCGGCGGCACGCTGATCCCGCTGTTCGGCGGCCTGTATTATTACTGGCCGCTCATCACGGGAAAGAAGCTGTCCGACCGGATCGGGCGCACCGCCTTCTGGTTCCTGTTCGCCGGCGCGAACCTCACCTTCTTTCCCATGCATTTCAGCGGGCTGATGGGGATGCCGCGGCGCGTGTTCACCTATCCGAGCGAGCTGGGCGTCGACGGCTTCAATCTCGCCTCGACGATCGGCGCCTATGTCTTCGCCGCCGGCGTGCTGCTGGTCTGCATCGACCTCGCGCTCAGCCCGCGGCGCGCGAAGGCGGAGCGCAATCCGTGGGCCGCGGGCACGCTCGAATGGCTGGCGCATCCCGACGACGAGGATTGGGGCATCCGCTCCGTGCCGCTGATCGAGAGCCGCTACCCGATCTGGGACCAGAAGGATTTCGTCCGCAAGGTGGACGAGGGCCGCTTCTTCCTGCCCGACGCGGAGGAGGGGCGGCGCGAGACGATCGTGACGACGGTGCTGGACGCGCGGCCCTTGCAGGTGCTGCGGCTGGGCGGCCCGTCGTGGAAGCCGATGGCGACCGCGGTGGCGCTGGGCAGCGTGTTCATCCTGACGACCTATCACCTCTACTGGTGGTCGCTGGTCGGCGCGGTGGCGACGCTGGCGATGGTGCTGTGGTGGCTGTGGAGCGGCACCGCGGAGATACCGGAGAAGGACGAGAAGCCGATCGGCCACGGCATGACGCTGCCGCTGTACCTGTCCGGGCCCTCCGCCAGCGGCTGGTGGGCCATGTTCATCACGATGATGGCGGACGCCACCGCCTTCTCCGGCCTGGTCTTCGGTTATTTCTTCTTCTGGACGCGGCACGAAGACTTTCCGCCGTCGGGCGTCGGGATGGACGGGCCGGGCGCGTTCTGGCCGATGGTGGCGCTCGGCGTCTCGCTGGCGAGCTGGGCCGCGACGGTGGCCGCGCGCGAGGTGCACGCACGCGGCGGCGTTTCCGCGGCGCGCGCGCTGCTGGCGGCGGGGGCGCTGCTGTCGCTGGCGGCGGTGGGCGCGGGGCTGGCGGGGCCGTGGACGACGGGGCTGGAGCCCAAGCTCCACGTCTATCCCGCCATCGTGTGGACGCTCGCGATCTGGACAAGCGCGCATTCGGGCGTCGGCGCGATCTGTCAGCTCTATGCGCTCGCGCGCAGCCTGGCCGGTCGCACCACGCCGCGCCACGACGCCGACGTGCGCAACATCACCGTCTACCACCATTTCCTGGCCATCACCGCGATCGTCACCTACCTGACGATCGGCCTGTTCCCGGGGCTGGCATGAGCGAGGAGACGCCCGGCCGCCTCCACCACGGGCTGCGCGCGCGCATCCTCGAACTGCGCGTCACCTTGTGGACGCTGATCGTCCCGCCGACGGTATGGGCGGTGCATTTCCTGTTCTGCTACCTGTGGGTGGCGATCAGCTGCGCGAAGATGGGCGGCTTCCCGCGCTTTCCCACCGCCTTCGTCGCCGGCACCGCCGCTGCGATCGCGGTCATCCTCGCCTCCGGCGTGATCGCCTGGGTGCAGGCGCGCCGCCCCGGCGACCCGCCGCCGCACGACCAGAGCACCGACACGGACCGCACCCGCTTCCTGGCGGTGGCGACGCTGCTGCTGGCGGCGCTGAGCGCGGTGGGCGTCGCCTTCACCGCGGCGCCGGCGCTGATGCTGACGGACTGCCGGTGACCGCGGCGGGCGTCCTCCTCGCGCTGGCGGCGACGGCGCTGGCCTTCGCCGGGCTGGGCATGACCGGGCACATGGCGGCGCACATGGCGGCGGTGGCAATGGCGGCGCCGGTGATCGCCCTCGCGTTTCCCGCCTCGCGCCCGGCGCGCTCGCCGTTGCTGTTCGCCATGATCGAATTCGCGATCGTCTGGTCCTTCCACCTTCCCGCCCTGCGTCACCTCGCCGACACGTCCGCCGCCGTCGCGCTGGCGGAGCAGGCGCTGTTCCTCGCCGTCGGCGTCGCGCTGTGGCGCGCGGCGCTGGCGCGACCGGGGGAGGGGGTGGCGGCGCTGCTGCTGACGTCGATGCACATGACGCTGCTGGGTGCGCTGATCGCGCTGGCGCCACGGCCGCTCTACGCGATGATGGCGATGCATCCCGCCCCGGGGCTGGACGCGCTGGCCGACCAGCAGCTGGGCGGCGTGGTCATGCTGATCGTCGGCGGCGCCAGCTACTGCCTGGGCGGGCTGTGGATGCTCGGCACGCTGTTGAGGATGCGCGCGGCATGACGATCCGGATCACGTGGATGCGCATCGTGCTGGCGCTGGTGGGTGCGGTGGCGGCGGCGCTGCTCGTCTCCTTCTCCGGCGTCATCACCGTCGCCGCATCGTCGGGCCATTGGGCGGTGACCGACTGGTTCCTGCACTGGACGATGCGCAATTCGGTGCGCACCCATGCCTTTCTCGAAGGCGAGACCTCGCCGGTCGCCCGCGACGGCGACCTTGTCAGCGCCGCGGGGCATTTCGCCGCCGCCTGTTCCAGCTGCCACGGCGCGCCCGGCGTCCGTCCCTCGCCGGTGATGCAGAAGGCGATGCCGCCCGCGCCCGACCTGACGCGGCTCGACCCCGGCAAATATTCCGATCGAGAGCTGCACTACATCCTGACGCACGGCGTGAAGATGACGGGCATGCCCGCCTGGGGCAGCGCGCACCCGCGCGGGGACGAGGTGCGGCGCATGGTCGCCTTCGTGCGTCTGCTGCCGCGGCTGGATGCGGCGGGCTATCGCGCGCTATCGGGCATGGCGACCGGCGCGGGGACGGTCGGCGCGAAGGGCATCGCGGGCGGCACGATGGAAGGCTGCGTCGCCTGCCACGGCAACGACGGGCGCGGGCGCGGGCAGCGCGACATCCCCGTCCTCGGCGGGCAGGATCCGGCCTATCTCGCCCGCGCGCTGGCGGACTATGCCGCCGGCCGCCGGTCCAGCGCGGTGATGCAGAACGCGGCCGCCCGGCTGACCGCGGCGGAGCGCGAGGCGCTGGCGCGGCACTTCGCCGCGATGCCCGGACTTGCGCCCGGGCTCGGTGCCGCTCCCGCCGGCGGCCCGCGCGCCGCCGCGCTGGTGACGCGCGGCGACGCCGCGATCCAGCTGCCCGCCTGCACCTCCTGCCACGCGCCGGGCAAGCGCGCGCCGGTGCTGGCGGGGCAGCGGCCCGCCTATCTCGCGCAGCGGCTGCGCGACTGGCGCGGCGAGAAGGAAGTGGTCGACGCGCGCAAGCCGCAGGAGGTGATGCCCGTCATCGCGCGCCGCATACCCGAGGAGATGATCGATCCCATCGCCCGCTACCTTGCCGGTACGGGGGCGAGGCCGTAACCGGCGCGTCGAAGGAGATCGCGCATGAAGACGAGAGCCGCCGTCGCGTTCGAGGCGAAGAAGCCGCTGGAGATCGTCGAACTCGACCTCGACGGTCCGAGGGCGGGCGAGGTGCTGGTCGAGATCATGGCGACCGGCATCTGCCACACCGACGCCTATACGCTCGATGGCCTCGACAGCGAGGGGCTGTTCCCTTCCGTGCTCGGCCACGAAGGGGCCGGCGTGGTGCGCGAGGTGGGCGCTGGCGTCACCAGCGTGGCGCCGGGCGACCACGTCATCCCGCTCTACACGCCCGAATGCCGGCAGTGTAAGTCGTGCCTGTCGCAGAAGACCAACCTGTGCACCGCGATCCGCGCGACGCAGGGGAAGGGCCTGATGCCCGACGGCACCACCCGCTTCAGCTACCGGGGGCAGCCGATCTTCCACTACATGGGCTGTTCCACCTTCTCGAACTTCACCGTCCTGCCCGAGATCGCGGTGGCCAAGATCCGCGCCGACGCGCCGTTCGACACCAGCTGCTACATCGGCTGCGGCGTGACGACCGGCGTGGGCGCGGTGGTGAACACGGCGAAGGTGCAGCCGGGCGACGTGGTGGTCGTCTTCGGCCTCGGCGGCATCGGCCTCAACGTCATCCAGGGCGCGAAGCTGGCGGGCGCGAAGATGATCGTCGGCGTCGACATCAACGGCGATCGCGAGGAATGGGGCCGCCGCTTCGGCATGACGCATTTCGCCAATCCGCGGAACGTGGCCGACATCGTGGCGCACATCGTCCAGCTGACGGACGGCGGCGCGGACTACAGCTTCGACTGTACCGGCAACACCGACGTGATGCGCCAGGCGCTGGAATGCTGCCACCGCGGCTGGGGCACCAGCGTGGTGATCGGCGTGGCGGAGGCGGGCAGGGAGATCAGCACGCGGCCGTTCCAGCTCGTCACCGGCCGCAACTGGCGCGGCACCGCGTTCGGCGGCGCGCGCGGGCGGACGGACGTGCCCAAGATCGTCGACTGGTACATGGACGGGATGATCGAGATCGACCCCATGATTACCCATCGGCTCACGCTGGACGAGATCAACAAGGGGTTCGACCTGATGCACGCGGGCGAGAGCATCCGCAGCGTGGTGGTGTACTAGACGCCACCCCTTGATCTGAGGCGCCTCCCGGGAAAGGGCCGGTGTCCAGTTGGGGGACGATCGCGAAAAGCGTTGCGCTTCGTCACCACGACGTTCCCGACTAAACCCCGGCGTTCACCGGGGGGGGGGGGGGGAGGCGACATGGGTGATCCGGCCGCGTGGATCGGGTTGTTGCCTGCCTCACCCAGCCTTCATCCCGCCTTCACCTCGCGGAACGGCACCGTCCGGTCCACCTCCGGCTCCTTGGGCAGGCCCAGCACGCGCTCGCCGATGATGTTGCGCTGGATCTGGTCGGTGCCGCCGCCGATCGACGTGAAATAGGCGTTCAGCGCCAGGAAGTTCGCGTCCTCCGCGCGCGGGTGCTCGGGTCCCTCCAGCAGGCTGCCGGCGCGCAGCAGCATCGTCCTCACTCGCGCCTCCTCGTGCAGGATGCGGCTCATCGCCAGCTTGCCGAGCGACATGATCGCCGAGGAGCTGCCCTGCGCCAGTTCCGCCTTCGCCCGCCGCGTGTTGAGCGCGTTCAGCGCGCGCCAGGCGATCGCCTGCGCCACCTGCTGGCGCACCACCGGCTCGTCCAGCCGGCCGGCCTCGCGCGCCAGGGCCAGCAACGCCAGGTCGCCCTTCGCCCCGCCCGCGCCAGACCGCGGACCGCGCGCGCGGTCGCCCATCACCGACCGTTCGTACGCGAGCGCGGTCTGCAGCACGCTCCACCCGCCGTTCAGCGGGCCGAGCAGATGGTCCTCGGGCACGAAGGCGCCGTCGATGAACACCTCGTTGAAGTGCGCCTCGCCGGTGATCTGGTGCAGCGGGCGGACGGTCACGCCGTCCTGCTTCATCGGCAGGAAGAAGAAGCTGATGCCGCGGTGCTTGGGCACGTCCCAGTCGGTACGCGCGATCAGCATGCCATAGTCGGCGACCGCCGCGCCCGAGGTCCACACCTTCTGCCCGGTGACGCGCCAGCCGCCCTCCACTTTGTCCGCGCGCGTGCGTACCGCGGCGAGGTCGCTGCCCGCGCCCGGCTCCGAGTAGAGCAGGCACATGCCGACCTCCCCCGCCAGCAGCTGCGCGACGATGGTGCGGCGGAACTCGCCCGTCGCATGCGCCAAGGCGGTGTTCGCCCACAGGTTGGTGCGGTCCTGCCCGGCCCCCGGCGCGCCGGCGCGGGCGAAGGCGGCCTCCACCAGCCGTCCTTGCGCGTCGGACAGGTCGCGCCCGTGCCATGCCGCGGGCCAGCGCGGCACCGCCCAGCCGGCGTCGCGCACCTCCGCCAGCCAGACGCTGCGCGGATCGCGGCCGAAGCTCTCGTGATGCGGCTCCGCCCCCGTCCAATGCGCGGCCAGCCACGCCTCGACCTCAGCGGTCAGCTGCTCGTCGGTCATGCCTGCTCCTCCAGCGCGCTGAGGTATCGCTCGCGCCACCAATCGCTATCGCCGTACAATTGCGCGCCCGATCGCGCGCGCCGCAGGTACAGGTGCGCCGGGTGCTCCCAGGTGAAGGCGATGCCGCCGTGCATCTGGATCGAGTCCGCCGCGACGCGCACGAAGGCGTCGGCACAGGCGAAGGCGGCGAGCGCCACCGCCGCTTCCCCGCCGGGCGCGCCCTCGTCCACCTGACGCGCCGCGTCGCGTGCCGCGCTGGTGGCGCTCTCGCTTTCCAGCAGCAGGTCGGCGGCCATGTGCTTCACCGCCTGGAAGCTACCGATCGCGCGGCCGAACTGGTGCCGCTCGCGCGCATAGTCGACCGTCATCTCCAGCAATCGTTGCGCCGCCCCCGCCTGCTCGCCGGCCAGCGCGACCAGCGCCACGTCGCGCGCCCTTGCCGCGGCGGCCGCGTCCGCGACCTGCCGCGCCGGCGCGTCGAAGGCGACGTCGGCCAGCCGCCGGGTGCGATCGAAGACGGGTAGCGGCACGACCCGCGCCGGCTCGGAGAGGAACACGCCGTCTCCGGTCACGAGCAGGATCGCGTCCGCCACCGCCGCGTCGGGCACGAACCGCGCCGTGCCGGTCGCGCGCGCGCCGGCGACGCGCACGTCGCCGCCGCTCCAGTCGAGCGCGCCGGCGAAGGCGACCGCCGCCACCCGCTCGCCCGCCGCCAGCGCCGCCAGCAGCGGCTCGCCCGTGCCCGCCAGCGCGGCGGCGGCGACCGCGCCGGACAGCAGCGGCGCAGGCAGCAGCGCCGCGCCCGCCACCTCCAGCACGCGCTCCAGCTCCACCGCGCCCAGGCCCAGCCCGCCCGCCGCCTCGTCCACCGTCAGCCCGGTCACGCCCAGCCCGGCGAGCGCGCGCCACAGGTCGGCGTCGTGGCCCGTCTCGCTCGCCATGATGCGGCGCACGTCCGCTTCGGCGCAGCGGTCCGCCAGCAGCCGCGCGACCGGTTCGACCAGCGCGGCGATCTCGTTCTCCTGCATCACGCCGCCATCTTCCGCGCCCGGCCAACGCCGCGCGCGATCTCGCGCTTCAGGTCGGCGACGTAGCGGGTGAAATCGACCTGGATGGTGTGCCGCGTCGACGGGTAGTAGCCGCCGAGCTCCGCCTCCTCGTCCGCGGCGGTGATGCGGCGCATCTCGTCCGCGCCCGGCAGCGCATAGCGGCCGGCGAGGTATGCGGCGGCAAGCTTCGCCTGCTGCTCGGCGAAGTTGACGAGCGTCGGCAACGCCTGCGCCAGGCCCATGAAGAACAGGTCGTCCACCCCGGGGATCAGCATCCGCTTGAACAGCGGGAAGCGGTTGTCCGCGCCGGGACGCAGCGCCGGATCGTCGAAGAAGGGGAAGCTGATGCGATAGCCGGTGGCGTAGACGATCGCGTCCACCGCCTCGACGCTGTCGTCGTCGAAGCGGACGTTGCCGCCCTCCAGCCGCGCGATGTTCGGCTTGAAGCGGATGTCGCCGCAGCTGGCGCGCGTCAGGAACTCGCCGGAGACCGACGGGTGCGCGTCCAGCGGCTCGTGGTCGGGCGCGGGCAGGCCGTAATCCTCCATCCGCCCGACCATCCGTCGCACCGCGCGCCGCGCCAGCGCCTTGCCCAGCCGGCGCGGCATCCACGCCGGCATCGCCGATTTGTCGAGCGGGCGTCCCGCGACCATCTTCGGCAGCACCCACACCCCGCGCCGTGCGGCGACGAACAGCTTCGATGCGACGTGGCGTTGCGACAGCTCGCTGGCGATATCCATCGCGCTGTTGCCCATGCCGACGACCACCACGGTCTTCCCGCGCAGGTCGACGGGATCATAGGGGGTGCGGTAATCGTGCGCGTGGAAGTGCGCGCCGTCGAAGCGGCCGGGGTAATCGGGGATCTTCGGATCCCAATGGTGGCCGTTGCACACGAACAGCACGTCGTACGCGCGCGTCTCCCCGCTGGACAGCGTCACGTCCCATCCGCCGCCCGCACGCCGCACCGCGTGCGTCACCTCCGTGTCGAAGGTGATGTGCTCGCGCAGGCCGAAGTGGTCGACGTAGCCGCGGAAATACTCGATCAGCTGGGCGTGGCTGGGAAAGTCGGGCCACTCGGCCGGAACCGGATAATCCTCGAACGCCAGCCGCCACTTCGATGTGTCGATGTGAAGGCTCTGGTAGCAGGCGGAGCGGCCGTTGGGGTTGCGGTAATACCAGTTGCCGCCGACGTCGTCAGACATCTCGAAGCAGTCGAAGGCGATCCCCTCGTCCTTCAGCCGCTTGGCAGTGGTGAAGCCCGAACAGCCCGCGCCGATGATGCACGCCCGCATATGTCCTCTCCCGGCCCCGTCTTGCCGCGCGGCCATAACGAAAGTTATGATGCACGGCGCGCGACGGCGAATCAACTGCGACGCGAGGAGAGGGCCGGCATGATGCGGTTCGAGGGGAAGGTGGCGATCGTCACCGGTGGCGCGTCGGGCATCGGCGCGGCGACCACCCGGCTGCTGGCGCGCGAGGGTGCGCGCGTGATGGTGGCCGACCTCGACGGGGATCGCGCCTGGGCGCTGGCGGCGGAGATCGGCGGCACCGCGCACGCGCTGGACGTGGCGGACCGCGCCGCGGTGGAGGCGCTGGTCGACGCGGCGGTGGCGGCGCACGGGGGGCTCGATATCCTGGTCAACAACGCCGGGATCGGCAGCTTCGGTCGCACGCCGGACATGGATCCCGCGGCGTGGGAGCGGGTGATCGCGATCGACCTCCACGCGGTGTTCTACGCCTGCCGCGCCGCACTGCCGCACCTGATCGCGGGGCGCGGCGCGATCGTGAACACCGCCTCGATCTCGGGTCTCGCCGGCGACTACGGCTTCGGCGCCTATGCCGCGGCGAAGGCGGGGCTCGTCAACTACACGCGCACGCTGGCCCTGGACCACGCGCGCGACGGGGTGCGCGCCAACGCGCTGTGCCCGGGGCTGATCGACACGCCCCTGACGGCCGGGGCCGCCGCGGTGCCGGGCCTCGGCGAGCGATGGCACGATGCGGTGCCGATGGGGCGCGCGGGCACGGCGGAGGAGATGGCGGCGGCGATCGCCTTCCTCGCGAGCGACGCGGCCAGCTACGTCACCGGCGCGGTGCTGGTGGCGGACGGCGGGATGACCGCCTGGACCGGGCAGCCCAACCTGCTGCGCGCGATGGAGGGAGTGGCGTGATGGTGACGATGACGGTGGTCTATCCCTACGATGCGGACAAGCCGTTCGACGAAGGGTATTTCGCGTCCACGCACGTGCCGCTGATCCGCGAGGTGTGGGGCGATGCGGTGACGGGCGTCACCGTCCACCACGCGCTGGCGGGCCTGTCGGGCGACCCTGCCTTTGCAACGATCGCCCAGGTCGAGTTCGCCAGCATGGAAGCGTTCCAGCAGTCGATGGCGCACCCGCGCGCGGCCGAGGTCCAGGCGGACGTTTCCAATTACGCCGGCGTGATCCCCTCCATCCAGCTCAGCCGGAAAGTGGCATGACGCCGAGCTGGACGCCCGATCCGGCGAGCGGCATCCGCGTGCGCGAGGTGGCGGCGAACGGCCTGTCGTTCGAGGTGGCGGAAGCGGGAGAGGGCGACCATCTCGCGCTGTGCCTCCACGGCTTTCCCGAACTGAACTTCTCCTGGCGCGAGCAGATGCCGCTGCTGGCAGCCAAGGGCTATCGCGTGTGGGCGCCCAACCAGCGTGGCTATGGCGCGTCCTCCCGGCCCGAGGGAGTGGAGAATTACAGCGCGGACCGGATCGTCGCGGATGCCGCCGCGCTGTTCGACGCCAGCGGCGCGGCGAAGCTCACCCTCGTCGCGCACGATTGGGGCGGGGCGATCGCGTGGATGTTCGCGATCAACCGCGTGCGCCCGGTCGAGCGGCTGGTCGTCATGAACCTGCCCCATCCGATGCGCTTCGCCGCCGCGCTGAAGCATTGGCCGCAGCGGCGGCGCAGCTGGTACATGGCGTTCTTCCAGCTCCCTTGGCTGCCTGAACGCGCGATGCTGGCAAACGAGGCGGCCGCGATCCGCGGCGCGTTCCGCGGGATGGCGGTGGACAAGTCGCGCTTCGGCGACGACGTGCTCGACGTTTACGCCCGCGCCGCGCAGCGCCCTGGCGCGATGACCGCCATGGTCAACTGGTACCGCGCCGCCGCGCGCCATCGCGACCGCATGAAGCTGGCGAACGGCGGCAGGGTGGACGTGCCGACGCTGATCGTCTGGGGGGAGGAGGACACGGCGCTGGGGCTGGAGACGCTGGATGGCACGGAGGCGCTGGTCGGCGACCTCACCATCCGCCGCCTGCCGGGCGTGTCGCACTGGGTGCAGCAGGAAGCGCCCGAGGCGGTCAATACGATCCTCGCCGAGTGGCTGCCGGTCGCCTGATGCGAAAAGGGGCGGCGCCACCCGGCACCGCCCCTTCCGGTTCCCCTTTCGAACCGGCGATCAGAAGTGGGCGACGACGCCCAGCGTGGGCCGGAAGCTGTTCACCCAGCCCAGGCTCTGGACCTCGCCGCGCAGGCGCAGACCCGAATTGCCGGTGATGCCGCCGAGGCCGATGTCCTTCGGCCCGACCTCGAAGCCGACGCCGTAGGTGACGTCGTTATAGTCGCGGTCGGTGTTCACGCGCTTGGCGAAGTTGACCCACTGGTAGCCGACCTTGCCGTAGAACAGCCCGCTCTCGCCCGCGCGCAGGCCGAAGCGGCCGGCGGCGCCGTACTGCCAGTCGATGTCGCCCGACACGCCCTTCGCGACGTTGCCCTCGGCGCCGATGAAGAAGGCGCCCAGCGGCACGTTGGCGCCGACGATCCCTTCGACCAGCGAGCCGTTCAGCTTGTTGCGGCGATCGACGCCCGGGATGCCGGCGTCGTTGGGCTCGCTGTCGAACTGCTCCCAGCCGCCGCGGATCGCCACGTACGGCTCGATCCCGAACGCCTTCGTGCCGTCCGGCGCGGTCGCGCCCTCGCTCTCGTAGGGGGCGGGGGCCTGATCGGCCGGCATGTCCTGCGCCATGGCGGGAGCGGCGAACAGCGAAGCGGCAGCGGCGACGGCCGCCAGGGTGAGCGTACGCATAGAGGTGTTCCTTTGTCTCTCGTGATCGGCGGCGGTGCATCCTTCGCCCGGCCTTTCCGATGCGTGGCTCAATGCCGGTCGATCGCGGAGGTTGCGTCGCAACCGGACGAAAGTCGCGGAAATCCGCCATTGTTGCATCGCGGCAACGCTTTCTGTCAGCGAGATGAACAAGGCTGCCGCATTGCCGCCGCATGGCAACACCCACGCCACGCGAGCGCCTCAATCGCGCTCCCGCATGCGCCGCGTCGGGGCGTGGAAGTCGGGCGGCTTGCCCGCGACGAAGGCGCGGAAGCGCGCGAGCGCGGGGAGCTCGCGGATCGCCGCGATGCTGCCCGCCTTCGCCAGCGCGGCGTTGGACGCGGCGGCGTGGATCGCGCGGTGGCAGATCGGGTGGACCGCTACCGTTGCCGTCCCGCCCTCGCTCTTGGGCACGACATGGTGCCACTCGACACGGCTGCCCAGCGCGCGGTCGCACAGCGCGCAGGTGGAAGGCGCTCCCTCTCGCTGCGCCAGCACCGCCGCCGCGGCGAGCCCGGCCCTGCGCTTCACTCGTCCGCCCATGCCGCGCGAGATGGGGAGGGCGGGGACGTGACGGAAGAGAATGGAGGGCCGTCTTCGGACAAGGCGTGTCTTCTGCCCGCCGGAAGCGTTATGATCGGCGTGATGAGGCCGGGTGTCGATATGCACGAGAAGCTCGATGCGAACGCAGGGGCGCCCGCCGACCAGGATCTTGACGCGTTCGTGCGCGAGAAGTTGGCTCGTGGACGAGAGCAGAGCCGCGATCGCTCGACGATGATCCCGATCGAGCGAGTCTTGAGCGACCTGTCGGCTTGAACGTCAGCTTTACGCCGCAGGCTTATGACGATCTGCGCGTCATCCGGGATTGGGTGGCGGAAGGTAGCGGGAGAGCGGCCGATCGCGTCGTCGCACGCATCGTGCAGACAGCGATGATGTTCGGCCAATTTCCGCTGCTCGGCCGTGCCGGTCGGGTCGACGGGACGTGGGGATTCTCCGGCGTGCGCTTGCCTTACCTCATCGTCTGTCCGGTCGTGTCAGAAAGCGAGATCGACGTCCTGACGATCGTCCACACGCGCCGCCGTTATCCCGGCAGTGGCTGGTCGGCGTGGCCGGCACCGCCGGCCTCGCCGAATCGTCACCCGTCGCGCCTCACTCCGCCGCTACGCCCGCGCGCGAGAACATGTCGCCCTCGCCGGTGTCGGCGTCCTCGTTCGCCGGCTTCGCGCCCTTGGCCTTCTGCCGCTTGTCGAACGAATCCCATACCTCGTTCCACTGGCCCCGCGTCGCGGCCTTCGAATATTCGGTCGCGCGCGTCTCGAAGAAATTGGCGTGCTCCACGCCGTTCAAGAGCGGGGTGAGCCAGGGGATCGGGTGCTCGTCGATCATGTAGATCGGCTTCAGGCCCAGCTGGCCCATGCGCCAGTCGGCGATGAAGCGGATGTACTTCTTGATATCCTTGGGCGTCATGCCGTTCACCGGTCCCATCTCGAAGGCGAGATCGATGAAATTGTCCTCCAGCCGGATCGTCGTCTGGCACACGTCGGCGATGTCGTCCTTCACCGCCTTGGTCAGGCAGTTGCGCTCCTTGGTGAAGGTGTGGAACAGCTTGATGATACCCTCGCAATGCAGGCTCTCGTCGCGGACCGACCAGCTGACGATCTGCCCCATGCCCTTCATCTTGTTGAAGCGCGGGAAGTTCATCAGCATCGCGAAGCTGGCGAACAGCTGCACGCCTTCGGTGAAGCCGCCGAACATCGCCAGCGTGCGCGCGATGTCCTCGTCGCTGTCGACGCCGAAGTTCTGCAGATAGTCGTGCTTGTCCTTCAGCTCGCTATATTCGAGGAAGGCGCCGTACTCGCTCTCCGGCATCCCGATCGTGTCGAGCAGGTGGCTGTACGCCGCGATATGCACCGTCTCCATGTTGCTGAACGCCGTCAGCATCATCTTGATCTCGGTCGGCTTGAAGACGCGGCCGTACTTTTCGTGGTAGCAGTCCTGCACTTCCACGTCCGCCTGGGTGAAGAAGCGGAAGATCTGCGTCAGCAGGTTGCGCTCGTGGTCGCTCAGCTTCTGCGCCCAGTCGCGGCAATCCTCGCCCAGCGGCACTTCCTCGGGCAGCCAGTGGAGCTGCTGCTGGCGCTTCCAGAACTCGAACGCCCAGGGGTATTCGAACGGCTTGTACTGCTTGGAGGCGAGAAGGAGGGACATGGGGTTACTCCGCTGGAACAGGGAAGATAGGAAGGAACGGGGTAGAATTCACGGCGAGGCGCTCCACTGCCACATGGCGGCGGCGCTCATCCCCAGCACCGCGCCGCCGGACAGCGCCATGATGCCGGTCATGCGATAGGCGTAGGTGCGCCCCGGCGAGAGCGGGCGGCGCAGCTGGAACAGCATCCACGCGCCGGCCAGCGCCAGCACCGCGGCGACCGCGAACATGATCGCGCTCTCGAGTGGGAGGGTGTCGATACTCATGCTACGCATCCAATCGCCGGTCGTGTCGTTGTGGTGCCGAACCGAGCAACGGAGGAACGACGATGAGCACGCACGACCACAGCAACATCAAGGAGCACATGACCGTCGTCGGCGCCGACGGCGTCCATGTCGGCACGGTCGATCATGTCGACGGCGAGCGGATCAAGCTGACGAAGAACGATAGCCCCGCAACCGAGGACGGGCAGGGCGCCAAGCACCATTATCTTCCCGCCGGCCTGGTCGCCACGGTGGAGGGCGACACCGTCCGCCTGTCGGCGACCGCGCAGAACGCGGTCGACATGTTCGAAGAGGCGGAGTGAGGTACGGGCGGCCGCCGTCTGCCTAAGCAAACCGGGCACTCGCCGCGTCGGGCGGCGGGACCGGCCCAACCGGTCACGTCCAACGACGCGGCCCCGCGCAGAACGCGATGAAATCCCGGTCCGCCACGTGCGGGCCGGGATTTTTCGTGTCTCGCGTAAGGCGCTCGCGCTCATCTTCATCCCGTCGTCCCTGCGCGGCAGGGATCTATCGCCGTTTTCGCCGAGCGCCATCGCGCGCCGGGAGAGACATGGGCCCCTGACTTCACAAGGGTCAGATCTGGCATCGCCACGCCGTCAGACGTGACGAGCTACGCTCGTCCCGCTGCCCGCCGTGGCGTCTCCGCCTTTGCTGGCACAAAGCCGGTGCGCCCGCTCACTGGCACGCCAGGCATTCGTCGTAGTCCGTCGTCTCGCCGAACGCGAACTTCGGCTTCTCGATCGTGTTGTCGCTCTCCACCCCGCCGGCGAAGCCCGCGCGCTGCACGCTCTTCGAGCGCAGATAGTAGAGCGACTTGATGCCCAGTTCCCACGCGCGGAAGTGGAGCATGAGGAGGTCCCACTTCTCCACGTCCGCGGGGATGAACAGGTTCAGCGACTGCGCCTGGTCGATGAAGGGCGCGCGGTCGCCGGCCAGCTCCAGCAGCCAGCGCTGGTCGATCTCGAACGAGGTCTTGAAGCAGTCCTTCTCCTCCTGCGACAGGAAGTCGAGGTGCTGCACCGACCCGCCGTGCTCCAGGATCGAGTTCCACACCGCGTCGGAATTCTTCGACTTCTCGACCAGCAGCCGCTCCAGGTACGGGTTCTTGACCGCGAACGAACCCGACAGCGTCTTGTGCGTGTAGATGTTGGCCGGGATCGGCTCGATGCAGGCGCTCGTGCCGCCGCAGATGATGCTGATCGACGCGGTCGGCGCGATCGCCATCTTGCAGGAAAACCGCTCCATCGCACCGATCTCCGCCGCGTCGGGGCAGGGCCCGCGCTCGTGCGCCAGCAGCATCGACGCTTCGTTCGCCTGCGCCGCGATGTGCCGGAACATGCGCAGGTTCCAGCTCTTCGCCATCGCCCCCTCGAACGCGATCCCGCGCGCCTGGAGGAACGAGTGGAAGCCCATCACGCCCAGGCCGACGGAGCGCTCGCGCGCCGCGCTATAGGCCGCGCGCTCCATCCCCGGCTCATGCCGGTCGATGTAATCCTGCAGCACGTTGTCGAGGAAGCGCATCACGTCCTCGACGAAGCCCTTCTCGTCCTTCCACTCGTCCCACGTCTCCAGGTTGAGCGAGGAGAGGCAGCACACCGCGGTGCGGTCGTTGCCCAGGTGGTCCTTGCCGGTCGGCAGCGTGATCTCGCTGCACAGGTTCGACGTCGACACCTTCAGCCCCAGCTCGCGGTGGTGGCGCGGCATGTTCCGGTTCACGTGGTCGGCGAAGACGATGTACGGCTCGCCGGTGGCCAGCCGCGTCTCGACCAGCTTCTGGAACAGCGCGCGCGCGTCCACCGTGCCGCGCGCCGACTGGTCCTTGGGGCTGCGCAGCGTCCATTCCGCGCCGTCGCGCACCGCCTCCATGAAGGCGTCGGGGATCAGCACGCCGTGGTGCAGGTTCAGCGCCTTGCGGTTGAAATCGCCCGAGGGCTTGCGGATCTCCAGGAACTCCTCGATCTCGGGATGCGAGATGTCGAGGTAGCAGGCGGCCGAGCCGCGGCGCAGCGACCCCTGGCTGATCGCGAGGGTCAGCGAGTCCATGACGCGCACGAAGGGGATGATCCCGCTGGTCTTGCCGTTCAGGCCCACCGGCTCGCCGATGCCGCGCACGTTGCCCCAGTAGGTGCCGATGCCGCCGCCACGGCTGGCCAGCCACACGTTCTCGTTCCAGGTGTCGACGATGCCGTTCAGGCTGTCGGGCACCGAATTGAGGTAGCAGGAGATCGGCAGGCCGCGCCCGGTGCCGCCGTTCGACAGCACCGGCGTCGCCGGCATGAACCACAGCTTCGAGATATAGTCGTACAGCCGCTGCGCGTGCGCCGCGTCGTCGGCGTAGGCGCTGGCGACGCGGACGAACAGGTCCTGGTAGCTCTCGCCCGGCAGCAGGTAGCGGTCCTTCAGCGTCTCCTTGCCGAAGTCGGTCAGCAGCGCGTCGCGGCCGTGGTCCACCTCCAGCGCGAAGGGGCGGCGCGCGCCATCGGGCGCGTCGACGCCCGTCGCGCTCCCCGTCGTCTCCGCGGTCATCGTCTCGCTGGTCATGGCTTCGCTGCCCGTGTTGCTGAAATCCATCGCCGCGGCGCTCCTCAAACGTTCTCAATCGGTTCCGAATCGCGGCCGCTTTGCGCACCCTACACGGGTCTGCCGCCCGGCAGAACAAAAAGCGACCATCGAGGCCGGGCGAACCCGCGGCAGCGACCGCGTCGGCGTGGTCACGCCGCGCTGTCCGCTACCACAATTTGGGTCCGCCCCCGAACCAACCGCTACAGATTGTGCAAAACCGCAGCGGCAAGCAAGAGCGTATCCGGCCCTTTCACCATTCGGTTCGCCGCACCCGCGCCGCGGCTCGTCAGGCACGTCTACGGCGACGCGCGGACTTCCGCGGGCTGCGCGATATGCAAGGGAACAGGGCGCGAACGAAAATATTTCGCGGTGGATCGATCCGCCTGCCGGGCGATGGGTCCGAACCGGATGCGGTCCGCCACCCGCCGCATCATCCTGGCGCTACCTGCCTCCGCTTTCCATCCACGGGAGGCGACATCATGGCGAAGCGATCGAGCGGGATCCGGTTGACGAAGAAGCAGGCGCGCATCGTCCTGGGCATGGTGGCGCGGGGCGACCGCAACCATGACGTCGCGGCCTGGTACGGCGTCAACCAGGGGCGCATCGCGGAGGTGAAGAAGGGCGAGTACGGCACGCTCGATCCCGCGCCCGAGGCCGACCTGCCGCCCTCCGGCCCGCCGGGCGTGAAGGGCCGTCGCCTGCGGGCTGCGGTGCGCAGCGCGGTGGCGCTGCTGGCGGGCGGCGACGCGGGCAGCGCCCTCACCGCGCTCAACACCGCCTGCGTCGACTATGACGCGGACGAGCGGTAGCGCCGGTCGGGTCCGGCGGGATAGTCGCCGGGTCGCTCCAGTGCGCGGCGGCACGGCGGGATCCATTGCAGCCGCGGCGGGCCGTCGTGCTCCTTCAGCCACACGAACCAGGCGTAGCCGGTCGCCGTGGTCGCCTTCGCGTCCAGCCGGCCCTTCACCATCGGCACGCGCTCGACGAACTGCGCGAAGCGCGCCGGTGGACGCTCGCGGAAGATGCCATGGTAACGGCCCGCGCTCTCGAGGAAGACGGTGCGCGCCAGGATGGCGACGCCGCGGCGCGCGACCTGCAACGATCGCGACACGAATTCCTCCGCCAGCCGGAAGGGCGGGTTCGTGATCACCCAATCGACCTGCCCCACCTCCACCGGGTGGACGACGAAGTCGCGCACCTCGCCGAAACCGTAGTCGTGGGCGTCGGCGGCGCGGACCTCGGCGAAATACTCACGCAGCACCCGCGCCATGTGCCCCGCCCCGCAGGCGGGTTCGAGGCAGGTCATCGCACGCGTCTCGCCGGGGATCACGTGCTCCATCAGCGCCCGCGTGGCCCAGGGCGGGGTCGGGAAATCGTCCGGACTGTCGGCCGGCTCTACCCGCTGCGCCATCACGGCGTGGGAAGTGTTCTGCATCGTCGCGCCCCCGCTGATCGCACCCTGCTGGCCGCCGCAGGATAGGGGCGCGAGGCCCGCGGGGGAACGGGCGCGCCGCTCCTCCTGCCGGGGACTCGAATCCGCTCGCCGCATGGCGGGCCGGAACAGGACGCTGGACACGCCGTCCGCCGCTCGGCAGACCGGCGCGCAGGCGGACAGGGCGGGCAGGGCGGAGACGAGGATGCGGAACCCGGCGGGGCAGGAGCCCGGCAGCGCGCACCGGCGCATGCCCGATGCCGCGCGTCCGCCGTGCCGCCGGGGACGCGCCGCGCATGGATGATCGCGTCAGCATCGTCGTTCCGCACTACGACGACCTCGACCGGCTGGACCTGTGCCTCGCGTCGCTGGCGGCGCAGACGCTGCCGCGCGAGCGGGTGGAGATCGTCGTGGCGGACAATGGCTCGCCGTGCGGGGAGGCCGTGCTGCGCGACCGCATCGCCGGGCGCGCCGCGCTGACGATCTGCCGCGATCGCGGCGCCGGGCCGGCGCGCAACGCGGGCGTCGCCGCGTCGCGCCACCCGCTGCTCGCCTTCATCGACAGCGACTGCGTGGCGGCACCGGGCTGGCTGGCGGGCGGGGTGGCGGCGCTGGCGCGCGCGGACCTCGTCGGCGGACGCGTCGACGTGTCGGTGCGCGCGCCCGGCCGGCGTAGCGGGGCGGAGGCGTTCGAGCAGGTCTTCGCCTTCGACAACCGCCGCTATGTCGAGCAGCTGCACTTCAGCGTCACCGCCAACCTGTTCACCCGCCGTGCGGTGTTCGACGCGGTCGGCGGGTTCCGGACCGAGGTGGCGGAGGACCTCGACTGGTGCCGCCGCGCCGTCGCGGCGGGCTATCGGCTCGCCTACGCCGACGATGCCGCCATCCGGCATCCCGCCCGTGCCGACTGGGCGGAACTCAAGCGCAAGTGGCAGCGCCTCCAGCGCGAGGCGCATGCGACGACGCTCGAGCGGCGCGGCGGCGGCGTGCGCTGGCTGGCGCGCAGCTGGGGGCTGCCGCCGTCGATCCTGCTCCACGCGCCGCGGGTCTGGCGCGCCGCCACGCTGGACAATCGTGTCGAGCGGTGGCGCGCGCTGGCGACGCTGGCGCGGTTGCGGCTGTGGCGCTTCGCCGACGCGCACCGGTTGTGGCTGGGACGATCGCGGTGACGAGCGGCGCGCCCGTTCACGTGGCCGTCTGCCTGGTCGGCTTCCGCAACCCCGGCGACATCGCCGGCGCGCTGGCGGCGCTGGCGCGCTCGACGCACGCCGATTTCGACGTGGTCGTGTGCGAGAACGGCGGCGCGGCGCATCGCGACGCGCTCGCGCGCCAGGTCGGCGGCGCGCTGCCGGGCGGGCAGGGGGTGGAGGTGCTGCCCTTCGATGGCAATTCGGGCTACGCCGGCGGCAACAACCGCTGCATCGCCGCCCGCCCGGACGCGGGCGCGTGGTGGATCGTCAATCCCGATGCGCGCCCGGCACCCGACGCCATGGCGCTGCTCCTCGCCGCGCTGGCGGACGGGCGTGCCGACGCGGTGGGCGGCACGCTGCTGGGCGACGACGGACGGGTGCAGGCCTATGGCGGCCGGTGGGAGCCGCGGATCGCGCGCGCGGTCTCGATCGGCAAGGGCGAGCGCTTCGATCCGGCGGCGGCGCCCGAGGCGGCGGCGCTCGACTATATTCTCGGCGCCTCGCTGATGGTCACGCCGCATTTCCTTCTCGTCGCCGGGCCGATGCGCGACGATTACTTCCTCTACGGCGAGGAAGTGGAATGGTGCCTGCGCGCCCGGGCCCGCGGGCTGCGGCTGGGGATCGAGCCGCGCGCGGTGATCGCGCACGCGCAGGGGACGACCACCGGCGACGGCGGCGCCTTCTCGCGCCGGCCGCGGCTGCCGGTCTACCTCGACCAGCGCAACAAGGTGCTGATCCTGCGCGACACCGGCGCCTCGATGCCGTGGCTGCGCGCGCTCGGCAGCCTGGCTGCGCTGGCGGCGCGGTCGGCGCGCCATCGCGGCTGGCGGCAGTTCGGCTACGGCGTGGCGGGCTGGATCGACGGGCTGCGCGGACGCCGCGGCATCCCGGGCTGGCTGCCGCCCTCGTCCGACGCCTGACACGCCCGCCCGCGTCGGCGATCCCTTCGACCAAGGTCTCAGCCTCCGCGCCCGGTAAGTCGGGGGTTTCGCGCGCGTTAACCCACTTCGACAGGCACGGCGCAACGGCCTGCCCCGTAATTGTGGCTGCGACGAAAGCGCGGTTTTCCCCCTCCCGCGCTACCCAGGCAAGGATCGCGGTTCGTGGCCAACTATTCCGTAAACACTGTCGGGCAGCTGACGGCAGCCCTCGCCCGTGCGAAGTCCGGCGACACCGTTACCGTCGCGTCCGGCACCTATTCGAACGTCAAGATCAGCAACCTGAAGATTGCCGGAAACGTGACGATCGTGTCGGCGGACGCGGACAAGCCCGCCGTCTTCACCGACCTTTCGGTGAAGAACAGCAGCGGGCTGACGTTCCGCGACCTGGACTTCGCGTCGAATGGCAAGATGTACGGCTTCCAGGTGAACAACTCGTCGAACATCGTGCTGGACAAGCTGCACGTCCACGGCTCGCTCGACGGCGACGTCAGCAACGACACGGGCCTGATGATGGTGCGCGGCAGCTCGAACGTCGCCGTCACCAATTCGGAGTTCCAGCAGGCCTGGCTCGGCCTGTCGTTCCTCGACAACGACGGCCTGACAGTCACCGGCAACAACTTCCACGACATCCGCACCGACGCCGTGCGCGGCGCGGGCACGTCCAACGTCGTCATCTCGAACAACTATTTTACCGACTTCTATCCCCGCTGGGGCAACAGCTCCGCCGACGGCGACCATCCCGACGCGATCCAGCTGTGGACGGCGGGCGAGACGGAGAGCGCGCGCAACATCACGATCACCGACAATGTCATCGTGCGCGGCAACGGCGATCCGATGCAGGGCATCTTCGTGACCGATCAGATGGGGAACCTGCCCTACCAGAACGTGACCGTCACCGGCAACACGATCGTCGGCGGCATGGGCAACGGTATCGCCGTCATGAGCGCCAACGACGTGACCATCGCGAACAACAATGTGATCGCGATCGACGGACAGAAATCGAATATCCGCGTCGACAAGCTCACCAATGCAACCGTGACCGACAACGAGGCGACCGGCTTCATCTACACGGCATCGCCGACGGTGGTGAAGAAGGGCAACGTGCTGGCGGAGGCGATCAGCGCCGACGTCGGCAAGGCGTTCGCGATGCAGCTGGGCGGGCTGGGCAAGGCGGCCGGGGCAGCGAGCTTGAACGTCAGCCTGCGCGCGGTGCTGGCCGACGCCGACCTGACGGTGTCCCCCTCCGCGCTGGCGTCGAAGCATGCCGGCGGGATGGCGAGCCGCGCCGACGTGCTGGTCGCGCAGATGGTGAAGCTGCTCGGCTACGTCGACGAGCCGGGCGAGCGCACCTTCGCCGAACAGCTGGTGACGGGCACGGCGGGCGACGATCGCCTGTCCGCCACCGCCGTCGGCAACAGCCGGGTCGAGGGCGGCGCGGGCGACGACGTGCTGACCGGCGGGACCGCCAACAGCCACACGCTGGTCGGCGGGGCGGGCGACGACACCTATGTCATCCGTGCCGCGGTCAACACGATCGTCGAGACCGCGAACGGCGGCAGCGACACCGTCAACGCCTATATCGACTACACGCTGGGCGCGCATGTGGAGAACCTGCGGCTCCTCGCCACGGGGCTGACCGGCACGGGCAACGAGCTGAACAACGTCATGACGGGTTCGGCCGGCAACGACATCCTGTTCGGCATGGCCGGCAACGACACGCTGCGCGGCGGCGAGGGCAACGACCGGCTGGATGGCGGCGCGGGCGACGACAGCCTGCGCGGCGACGCGGGCAACGACTGGCTCAACGGGGGCGACGGCAACGACACGCTGAGCGGCGGCGAGGGCGACGACATCCTGATCGGCGGCGCGGGCAAGGACGTCCTCGAAGGCGGCGCGGGCATGGACACGATGACCGGCGGCGCGGGGGCCGACATCTTCCGCTTCCGTCCGTCGGACGTGGCGGCCGGCGGGCGCGACGTCATCACCGACTTCCAGCGCGGCACCGACAAGATCGAGCTGAGCCTCATCGACGCCAAGGCGGGAACGGCCGCCAACGACGCCTTCTCCTTCATCGGCACCGCGGCCTTCTCGAAGAAGGCGGGCGAGCTCAGGTTCGAGAAGGTGGGCGGCGACAGCATCGTCCACGCCGACACCAACGGCGACGGAGTGGCCGACTTCTCGATCGTGCTGAAGGGGATCGGCGCGCTGGCGGCGAACGACTTCACGCTCTGACCGTCGCGCCGCACACGCGACACCGACGCCGCCCCCGGTTGCGACCGGCGGGCGGCGTCTCTACAAGCGCCGTTCCTTCCCGGGCAGGCCGCAATGGCCGCCCCTCCCGCACCCCCGCCCTGGAGACGCGACAGCGATGACCGCGACGCCGACGCCGCACGACCCGTCCCCCGCCGCTGCCGCCGGGGGGGTGCCCGTGCGGATCGGCCTGCTGTTCCACTCGCTCACCTCGGGCAATCTGGGTGTCGGTGCGCTGACGCTGGCGAACATGGCGATCGCCGAGAAGGCGGCGCGCGCGGCGGGGCTGGACCCCACCTTCGTCTCGATCGGCATGGACGATCGCGACGCGCCGGAACTGGGCGGCGGACGCGTCGCGACGGTGACGATCAACTCCCGCTCGCTGGTGTCGCCCGGCGGCCTGTGGCGCGCGTTCGGCGGGGTGGACGCGGTGCTCGACATCAGCGGCGGCGACAGCTTCGCCGACATCTACCATCCGCGCCGCTTCTTCTTCGTGTGGTCGACGAAGCTGATGGTGCTGGCGCGGCGCGTGCCGCTGATCCTGCCGCCGATGACGATCGGGCCGTTCGAACAGGCGAAGTACCGCAAGCTCGCGGGCTTCATCATGACTCGCGCGCGCGCCACCGTCGCACGCGATCCGCAATCCTTCGCGGTGGCGCGGCGGCTCGCCCCGCGCGCCACGGTGGCGCAGGCGGCGGACGTGGCGTTCGAGCTGCCGTACGACAGCCGCGCGGCGGAGCGGGGCGGCGCGACGCTGCGCGTCGGCGTCAACGCCTCGGGCCTGCTGTTCCACGAGGCGGAGACGGGCAGCAACCGCTTCGGCCTGTCGATCGACTATGCCGCCTACACCCGCCGCCTGATCGAGGCGCTGATAGCGCGCGGCGCGCAGGTGCACATCGTCACGCACTGCTACACGAGGAAGCAGCCGCAGGACGACGACAGCCGCCGTGCCGACCTGCTCGCCAGGGAATATCCGCAGGCCATCCGCGTGCCCGACTTTCCCGATCCGGTCGCGGCGAAGAGCTACATCTCGTCGCTCGACTTCCTCGTCGCCGGACGGATGCACGCCTGCATCGGCGCCTATTCCTCCGGCACGCCGGTGGTGCCCGTCGCCTACAGCCGCAAGTTCGGCGGGCTGTTCGGCATGCTGGGCTACGACACGATGATCCCGGTCACGGGCATGACCGACGACGAGGCGCTGGCCTTCACGCTCGACGCGCTGGACCGGCGAGGGGAACTCGCCGCGAAGGAGGCCGAGGGCATGACGCGCGTGTCGGCGATGCTGGACAGTTACCGCGACATCCTCGGCGACCTGTTCCGCGACCTGAAGGCGCGGCGGTGATCGCGCTCCCGCGAAGGCGGGAGCCCAGGGTCTGATGCGCCGCATGCGTGGCTCCGGGCTCCCGCCTTCGCGGGACCGCGATCACCGCCGCATCGCCACGCGCAGGATGCGGTCGTCCGCGGCCAGGTACATCGCGCCGGGCGCGAAGGCGACGTTGGCCATCGGCCGGTCGTGGCGGATGCGGCCGAGCGATCGCGCCTGCGCGTCGAGGATGACGATCCCGCCCGGCGCGCTGCAGAACAGCAGGCCGTGCGCCGCCTTCATCCCGTCGGGCAGCCCAGGGCCCGGCCAGCCGCTGGCGTCCAGGAAGACGCGGCGGTTCGTCGCGCGGCCGTCCTTCCAGTCGTAGCACCAGATCCGCGGCGCGGCCTCGTTGCTCTCCGCCACGTAGAGCCGGCCGTGCGCCAGCGCGATGCCGTTGGGGCGCGACAGCGTGCCGTCGAGCAGGGTCACGCCGCCGTCCGGCGTCACGCGGTAGACGCCGTTGTGCTCCAGCTCCTTCAGCGGGGAGGCGTCGCCCCCGGTCAGGCCGTAGGGCGGGTCGGTGAACAGGATCGCGCCGTCGGCGTCGACGACCAGGTCGTTGGGGCTGTTGAGGCGCTTGCCCCCGAAGCAGTCCGCCAATGTCGTCACCGCGCGCGTGGCGGGATCGACCGCGATGATCGCGCGCAACCCGCTGTGCGCCGCCAGCACGCGCCCGCGCGCGTCGCTGGCGAGGCCGTTGGTGCCGCCCTCGCGCACCAGCTGCGCATCGAGACCCGGCGGGGCGGGGAGGAACAGCGACACGCCGTCCCGCGGCGACCAGCGGCGGGTGATGCCCGCGGGCGGATCGGAGAAAAGCAGGTGGTCGCCCATCCACAGCGGCCCCTCCGCCCAGCGGATGCCGCTCGCCACCGTCTCGAACGCCGGCGCCGCGGGAAACAGCCGGTCGAGCGCCCGCGAGCGGCGTTCGAAGCGGGGCAGGGCAGGAGCTGCCGCCGCGACCAGCGCGCCGGCCGTGCCCGCGAGCAGCGTGCGGCGGCCGATCATCACAGCGTCACCCGCCGCCCCTCGCGCGCGGAGCGATAGATCGCCTCGATGATGCGCAGGTCCTGCAACCCCTCCTTGCCGGAGACGATCGGCTCGCGGTCGGCGAGGATGCATTCGGACAGATGGTCCAGCTGCCCCGCGAACTGCGTGGACCGCGGGCCGGGCGGGGGCGTCACCTCGCGGTCGCGGCCGTTCTTGCCGGTCCACATCTTCTGCCCCTCGTATCCGGTGGCGGGCTCCAGCTCGATCCGTCCTTCCGTCCCGGCAAGGAAGATGCGGTTCTGACTGGCGGAGTACATCGTCTGGCACCCCGCCATCGCGCCGGAGGGAAACTCCATCGTCCAGGCGAGCAGGTCCTCCACCGTGCGGAACCGCGGATCGCGGCGGTCCGTGCTCTCCGTGGCGGAGACGGCGACCGGCTCCTCCCCGGTCATGTAGCGCGCGGCCTGGAGCGCGTAGATGCCGATATCCATCAGCGATCCCCCGCCCGATCGCGCCCGGTCGAGCCGCCAGACCGAGGGATCGCGCATGACGAAGCCGTGCTCGGACCGGACGTAACGGATCTTCCCCGCCGCGCCGCTCCTCGCCAGCCGGATCGCTTCCATGTTGTGCGGCTGGAAGCGGCTGCGATAGCCGATCATCAGCTTGCGGTTCGCGCGCGCGCACGCCGCGATCATCTGCTCGCACTCCGCCGCGGAAACCGCCATCGGCTTCTCGCACATCACGTGCTTGCCCGCCTTGGCCGCGCGGATCGTGTACTCGGCGTGCATCGAATTGGGCAGGATGACGTAGACGATGTCCACGTCCTTGTTATCGGCGATGCGGTCGAACGTCGTATAGTCGTAGATGCCGCTTTCCGGCACGCCGTATTTCCTCGCCCATTCCGTCGCCTTGGCGCGGTCGCCGCTGACCAGCGCGGTGACGCGGCTGGTCGAGCAATTCGCGAACTCGGGCAGGATGCGCCCGGCATAACCGCCCAGGCCGACGATGGCGTAGCCCAGCTTGCGCCGCGGCTGCGCGAGGGCGGGAGCGCCGAGGGTGAGGGCGGCGGCGCCGGCCACCAAAGAGCGTCGGTCGATCGTGCCCGTCATTCTCACCTCCCATCGCATTCGTCATCCCGGCGCAGGCCGCAGATCCAGAGCCAGACGATGCAACGCTCGTGCGACAACTCTGGACCCCAGCCCGCGCGGGTGGAAAGAAGGGTATCAGATGAAGCGGTTGACGATATTCTCGATCCGCTCCTGCTTGCCCGACCGCGGGCGGGGATCGATCGCGCGCTCGACCGCCAGGTCGGCGATGCCGGCCAGGTCGCTCGCGCGCACCTCGCGCCCGAACTCGCCCTGCCATCCGGCGTAGCGCTCCGCCTTGATCGCATCCAGCCGGCCGTCTTCGATCAGGGCGGCGGCGTTCAGCAGGCCTTTCGCCACCACGTCGATGCCGCCGATATGGCCGTGGAACAGGTCCTCCGCGTCGATCGACTGGCGCCGCACCTTCGCGTCGAAGTTGAAGCCGCCGGTGGTGAACCCGCCCGCCCGCACGATTTCCAGCATGGCGAGCGTCAGCTCTTCCACCGAATTGGGGAATTGGTCGGTGTCCCACCCGTTCTGCGGGTCGCCGCGGTTCGCGTCGATCGAACCGAAGATGCCGAGCGCGCCCGCGGTCGCGATCTCGTGCTCGAAGGTGTGGCCGGCCAGCGTCGCATGGTTCGCCTCGATGTTGACGCGCACCTCGTCTTCCAGGCCGTAGCGCTTCAGGAAGCCGTACACGGTGGCGGTATCGAAGTCGTACTGGTGCTTGGTGGGCTCGTGCGGCTTGGGCTCGATCAGGATCGTGCCGGTGAAGCCGATCTTGTGCTTGTGCTCGACCACCTTCGTCAGGAACGCGCCGAAATTGTCGAGCTCCGTCTTCATGTCGGTGTTCGCCAGCGTCTCATAGCCCTCGCGACCGCCCCACAGCACGTAGTTCGCGCCGCCCAGCCGATGCGTCGCCTCCAATGCGTCGCGCACCTGCATCGCGGCGAAGGCGTAGACCTCGGGATCGGGATTGGTCGCCGCGCCCGCGGCGAAGCGCGGGTGCGAGAAGGCGTTGGCGGTGCCCCACAGCAGCTTGCGTCCGGTCGACGCCTGCAATTGCTCCAGATGGTCGACCGCCTCGGCGAGATAGCGGCGATGCTCCGCGACCGAGTTCGCCTCCGCCATCACGTCCACGTCGTGGAAGCAGTAGAAGGGGATGTCGAGCTTCTGGAAGAAGTCGAACGCAACCTCGCGCTTGGCCTTCGCCGCCGCGCTGTCGTTCGCGCCGCGGTGCCACGGGCGATCGAACGTGCCCGCGCCGAACACGTCGCTGCCCGGCCAGCAGAAGGTGTGCCAGAAGCAGGCGGCGAAGCGTAGATGGTCCTCCATCCGCTTGCCCAGCACGACCCGGTCCTTGTCGTACCAGCGATAGGCCAGCTCGTTGGTGCTGTCCGCACCCTCGTACTTGATCGTCGGAATCGCGGCGAAATAGTCGGTCATGCTCGGGTCCTGTTCGGCGTGATGCGGGGATAGGCGTCGACGAAGCGGGCGCGCTTGGGCGCGAGCCGCTCGGCGAGGAGGGGGTCGGCGGCGATCGTGTGGCTGACGGGCGGGGGAACGCAGACGTCCGCGGGGGCGCCGCCGTCGACGGCGATCTGCGCCAGCCGCGCGGCGCCCAGCGCCGGGCCGACCTCGCCACCGGAAAGATAGACCAGCTCGACGCCCAGCGCCGCCGCGATCGTCTGCCCCCAGTAGCGCGAGCGCGCGCCGCCGCCGATCACGGACAGTCGATTGACCGTCGTCCCGGCGTCGCGCAGCGCGTCGAGGCCGTCGGCCAATGCGAACGCCACGCCTTCCAGCACCGCCTGCGCCAGCCGCTCGGGCGAGGTGTCGTGGTCGAGGCCGAGGAAGCCGCCGCGCACCTCGGCGTCGTTATGCGGCGTCCGCTCGCCGGAAAGATAGGGGAGGAAGATCTCCGGCCCGCTCGCCGGCCCCGCCGCCTCCGCGCGCGCGAACAGCTCGGCCGCGCCCGCCGCGCCGGTCAGCCGCGCGACCCAGTCGATGCAGGCGGCGGCGGACAGGTGGACGCTCATCTGGTGCCACAGGCCGGGCAGGCAGTGGCAGAAGGCGTGGACCGCGCGCGCCGGATTGGGACGGAAGTCCTTCGTCGCGACGAAGATGACACCCGACGTGCCGAGCGACAGCAGCGCGTCGCCGTCCGTCACCACGCCCACGCCCGCGGCGCCCGCGGCGTTGTCGCCGCCGCCGCCCGCCACCGGCACGCCCGCCATGCCCCACGCCTCCGCCACCTCGGCACGCAGCGTGCCGGTGACGGCGACGCCCTCCACCGCGCGCGGCATCTGCGCGCGGGACAGCCCGGTGGCGGCGAGCAGCGCGTCGCTCCAGTCGCGCTTCGCGACGTCGAGCCACAAGGTGCCCGCCGCGTCGGACACGTCGCTCGCCTTCTCGCCCGTCATCCGCAGGCGGACGTGATCCTTGGGCAGCAGCACGGTGCGGACCTTCGCGAAGGTCTCCGGCTCGTGCCGCCGCACCCACGCCAGCTTGGGCGCGGTGAAGCCCGGCATGACGAGGTTCCCGGCAATGCCGCGGAAGTCCGCCGCCGCGTCCAGCTCCGCGCACTCGGCGTGGCTGCGCCCGTCGTTCCACAGGATCGCGGGACGCAGCGGGCGGTCGTCCTCGCCCAGCAGCGTCGCGCCGTGCATCTGCCCCGCCACGCCCACGCCGCGCACCGCGCGCCGCACGTCGGCGGGCAGCGCGCGCACCGCGGCGTCGGTCGCCTGCCACCAGGCATCGGCATCCTGCTCGGACCACAAGGGGTGCGGTCGCTGCACCGTCAGCGCCGCGACGCCCTGCGCCACGACGGCGCCGCGCTCGTCGAGCACCACCGCCTTCACGCCCGACGTGCCGATATCGATGCCGAGGAACATCGGGTCAGTCCCTCTCGGCCGTGGTACAGAGGCGGGGCGAGGGCGCCATCACTTGACCAGCGGATCGATCGTGCGGATCGTGCCGTCCGCGTTGTACGTCAGCTCCGTCATCTTCACGTTGCGCAGCCGCGTCTGTCCCGACAGCTGGCTGTCGGCGTAGAACAGCCACCACTTGCCCTGCCACTCGACGATCGAGTGGTGCGTGGTCCAGCCGACGACGGGTTCGAGGATGCGGCCCTGGTACGTGAAAGGGCCGTAGGGCGAGTTGCCGATGCCGTAGACCAGGTAATGCGTGTCGCCGGTCGACCAGCTGAGATAGTATTTGCCCTGGTACTTGTGCATCCACGCCGCCTCGAAGAAGCGGCGGTCGGTGTCGCCGCCCAGGATCGGCTTGCCCGCCTTGTCGACGATCTGCACGTCGCGCGGCGCGTGCGCGAACTGCTTCATGTCGGCGGACATCATCGCGATCTTGGGCGCCAGCGCGGGCTTGTCCGGCGCGTTCAGGTCGGTCTTCGAGCCGTTGGGATCGTAGGTTCCGCTCGTGTTGCGCTGCAGCTGGCCGCCCCAGATCCCGCCGAAGATCATGTAGCTCTTCGCGTCCGTGTCGGTGAACACCGCGGGATCGATCGAGAAGCTGCCCTTGATCGGCGCCTTTTCCGGCACGAAGGGGCCGACCGGCGAACGGGACGTGGCGACGCCGATGCGGAACGCGCCCTGGCGGTCCTTGGCGGGGAAATAGAGGTAATAGGTGCCGTTCTTGAACGCCGCGTCGGGCGCCCACGCCTGCTTCTCGGCCCAAGGCACGTCCTTCACGTCCAGCGCGACCGGGTGGATCGTCACCTTGCCGCCGGGCCGGTCCATGCTGAGCACGCGATAGTCGCGCATCTCGAAATGGCCGCCCAGATCGTCCTCCGGCGCGGGACCGTCGATGTCGTGGCTGGGATAGATGTACAGCTTGCCCGCGAAGACGTGGGCGGAGGGGTCCGCGGTGTAGATCTCCGTCACCAGCGGCTGCGACAGGTAGCGGCGGCCATCGGGTGCGCGCGGTTCCGGCGCGGTCGCGGGGGCGGTCTGCGCGGTGGAGGCGCCGGCGGTCAGCAGCATGAGGGTGGCCAAGGTCGCGCGAGCGCGCATCGTCTCTCTCCCGTGAGTCTGGCCGTCGACGGCCTATGGCGTTACCGATAGCGCTAACAACATGGATACGGCAAGAGCCCGCGTCACCAGTTGAACAGCGTGCCGTCCTCCAGCCGGTTCACCGGCAGATAGGCGCGCCTGTACTCGTATCCCGCGGCCAGCTCCTCGTCGATGTCGACACCCAGTCCCGGCGCGTCGCCGGGGTGCATCATGCCGTCTGCGAAGGAATAGCCGTGCGGGAACACCGCGTCGGTCTCCTCCGTGTGCGGCATATGCTCCTGCACGCCGAAATTGGGTACCGACAGGCCGAAGTGCAGCGCCGCCGCCATCGTCACCGGCGACAGGTCCGTGGCGCCGTGGCAGCCCGTGCGGACCTGGTACAGGTCGGCCAGCGCAGCGACGCGGCGCAGGTGGGTCAGGCCGCCGGCGTGGACGACCGTGGCGCGGATATAGTCGATCGACTGCGTCTCGATCAGCATCTTGCAGTCCCAAATCGAGTTGAACACCTCGCCCACCGCGATCGGCGTCGTCGTGTGCCGGCGGATCAGCGCGAAGCCGTCCTGGTTCTCCGCCGGGGTCGGATCCTCGATCCAATAGGGGCGGTACGGCTCCAGGTCGCGGCCCAGCCGCCCGGCCTCGATCGGCGTCAGCCGGTGGTGGACGTCATGGAGCAGGTGGACGTCCCAGCCCAGCGCGTCGCGCGCGGCGGCGAACAGCTCGGGCACGACGCGCAGGTACTTCTCGGTCGACCACATGGCCTCCGTCGGCAGATTCGCGTCGGCGGGTTCGTAGCGCTGGCCCGGCTTCGCGACGCCGTAGGTGGAGGAAAGGCCGGGGACGCCGCATTGCAGCCGGATCGCCTTGTAGCCCTTGTCGCGCTCGGCCAACGCGACGGCGATCGTGTCCTCGATCGAGGTCCCGTTGGCATGGCAATAGACCATGCACCCCTCGCGCGCGGCGCCGCCCAGCAGCTGATAGACCGGCAGCCCCGCGATCTTGCCCTTGATATCCCACAGCGCCACGTCGACCGCGGCGATCGCGGTCATCGTCACCGGCCCGCGCCGCCAATAGGCGCCCTTGTACAGATACTGCCAGATATCCTCGATCCGGTGCGCGTCGCGCCCGATCAGGCAGGGAACGACGTGATCGGCCAAATAGCTCGCCACCGCCAGCTCGCGTCCGTTCAGCGTCGCGTCGCCGACGCCGGTGGTGCCGTCGTCGCACTCGATCTTCAGCGTCACGAAATTGCGCCCCGGAGAGGTGACGATGACGCGGGCGGCGACGATCTTGGGCATGGGGGTCCTCAGGCGATCTCGAGCGTGACGGTCTGCAGGTCGACCGAATTCGGTCCGACCATAATGTCGAACAGGCCGGGTTCGACCACTTCCTCCATGTCCGCGTTCCACAGGGCGAAGGTGTCGCTGGCGAGCGTGAAGCTCACCTCCTTCGCCTCGCCGGGGGCGAGGGTGACGCGCTGGAAGCCCTTCAGCTCCTTCACCGGCCGGGTGATGCTCGCCTCGCGGTCGCGCAGGTACAGCTGCACCACCTCGTCGCCTGCGCGCGCGCCGGTGTTGCGCACGACCGTCGTCACGGTCACCTCGCCCGCGATGCCGATGCGCGGCGCCGACAGGCGCGGCGGATCGATCGCGAACGTGGTGTAGCTGAGGCCGTGGCCGAACGGGAACAGCGGCGTCGGGTCGCCGATCACGTAGCCGCGCCCGGCGGAGGGCTTGCGGTTGTACGTCAGCGGCACCTGGCCCGCGTCGCGCAGCACGGTGACGGGCAGCTTGGCGCCGGGGTTCACCGCGCCGAACAGCGCGCGCGCCATCGCGGTGCCGCCCTCCTGCCCGGGGTACCAGCATTCCAGCACCGCATTGGCCCTGGCCATCACCGCCGGCCAGGACGGCGGGCGGCCGTTGATGGCGCAGACTACTATGGGTTTGCCCAGCGTGTGCAGCGCGTCGAACAATTCCCGTTGCTCGCCGACCAGGTCCAGGCTGGTGCGGTCGCCCAGGTGGTTCTTCGCGAAGCCCTCGCGGCTGGTCTGCTCGGTATCGCCGATCGCCAGCAGGATCACGTCGCAGCGCTTCGCCGCTTCCACCGCCTCCGCGATCAGCGCGCGGTTCTTCGCCGGGTCGGCCAGCAGCACCTCGTCCACCGAGCGGTCCTCGCTCCGCGTGATGAACACGCCCTGCGCGTGGACCACCTCCGCCTTGCCGGCGAGATGCGCGCGCACGCCGTCCAGCAGCGACACGGCGTGGCGCGGCGCCCCCGAATAGCCGCCGAGCCGCGCGATGGCGGCGTTGGGGCCGATCACCGCCACGCGCCGGTGCGCGCCGGGCGCCAGCGGCAGCGTGCCGTCGTTGGTCAGCAGGCACAGCGACTTCTCCGCCGCCGCCAGCGCGAGCGCGCGGGCCTCGTCGTTGCCGGTCAGCCGCGCGGCGGCGCGTGCGTCATAGGGCCTGTCCTCGAACAGTCCGGCGCGGAACTTCAGCGCCAGCATCCGCGCGCAGGCCGCGTCGACGGCCGCGCGCGACACCGTGCCCGCGCGCACCTGATCGGCCAGGGTGCGATAGGAGATGCCGTCGGGCAGCTCGCTGTCGACGCCGGCGTGCAGCGCCTGCCGCGCGCAATCGGGCAGGTCGGCGGCGACGTGGTGGATCTTCTGCAACTCGTCCACCGCGCCATAGTCGCTGACGATCGCGCCGCCGAAGCCCCACTCGCCGCGCAGCACGTCGGTGAGGAGCCAGCGGTTGGCGTGGCTCGGCAGGCCGTCGATCTCGTTGTACGAGGGCATGACGGCGGCGATCCCGGTGCGCGTCACCACCGCCCGGAACGGCGGGAAGAAGAATTCGCGCAGCTCGCGCTCGCCCAGCGGCGCCTGGCCGATGTTGTTGCCCGCCAGCGGCTGGCCGTGGCCGGTCATGTGCTTCAGCGTGGCGAAGACGTGGCCGGGGGGCAGGGTGGTGCCGGTGCCGCCCTGCAACCCCGTGACCGACGCGACGCCCATCTCGCCGCACAGGTACGTGTCCTCGCCGAACGTCTCCTCGATCCGGCCCCAGCGCGGATCGCGCGCGATATCCACCACGGGCGACAGCGCCAACACGCTGCCGTGCGCGCGCACCTCTCGCGCGGTCACTTCCTGCATCCGCCGCATCAGCTCGCGGTCGAACGCACCCGCCATGCCGATCGCCTGCGGGAACATGGTGGCGTCGGGCGCCATGTAGCCGTGCAGCGATTCCTCGTGGAACAGGATCGGGATGCCCAGTCGCGTCTCCTCGCGCGCCCATTTCTGCGCGGCATTGACGAAGGCGATGGTGGACGCCGCCCCGCGCCAGCGCGCGCCCGTGCCCCCCGCGACCACCGCCGCCTGCGGCCCGCCGCGCCGGTCGGACGGGCGGGTAATCTGTCCGATCCCCTGCGGGTAGGCGGCGCTCGCCTTGGCCGGCGCGAAGTCCAGCCCGTCCATGACGTCGGCCTTGGTCGCCCACAGCGCGGTCATCTGCGCGACCTTCTCCTCCAGCGTCATGCGGCCGATGAGGTCGGCGACGCGCAGGTCCACCGGCGCGCGCGAGTCCTGGTACACGGGCGCCGTCGCCGCGGCGGCGCGAAGCGGGAGGAGGCTCGCCGCGCCCGCCATCAGGAAGCGGCGGCGGTTCACCCCGGCCCTCACTTCGTCACCGTCAGCGTGGCGGACTTCAGTTCGACCGAGTTCGCGCCGGCCATGATCGTGAACGTGCCGGGTTCCACCACGCGCTTCATGTCGCGGCTCCACAATTGCAGGGCATCGGGCCCGATGTCGAAGGTGACGGTGCGCCGCTCGCCGGGCGCCAGCGTCACGCGGCGAAAACCCTTCAGCTCCTTCACCGGGCGCGTCACCGACGACACGTCGTCGCGGATGTAGAGCTGCACCACCTCGTCGCCTGCGCGCGCGCCGGTGTTCGCGACGTCGACGGACACGGTGACGTGCCCCGCCGGGCCGATCGACGCCGCCGACAGCCGCGGCGCGCCCACGTCGAAGCGGGTGTAGCTGAGGCCGTGGCCGAACGGGAACAAGGGCGCCGTGGTATCGAACAGATAGCCGCGATGCGCCGATGGCTTCACGTTGTAGAAGATCGGCAGCTGGCCCGCGTTGCGCGGGATCGTGACGGGCAGCTTGCCGCCGGGGTTCACGTCGCCGAACAGCACGTCGGCCATGGCGTTGCCACCCTGCTCGCCCAGATACCAGCCCTCGACCAGCGCATCCGCCTGCTCGGCGATGGCGACGGTGGAGGCGGGGCGGCCGTTGATGAGGACCACGGCGATCGGCTTGCCCAACGCCTTCAGCGCGTCGAACAATTCCTGCTGCTCGCCGACCAGGTCCAGGCTGGGGCGATCGCCCAGGTGCTTGGGATCCCAGCCCTCGCGACTGGTCTGCTCGGTATCGCCGATCGCCAGCACGATGCGGTCCGCGCCCCTGGCCGTTTCCACCGCTGCGGCGATGCGGCGGCGGTTGGCGGCTGGGTCGGCCAGCGTCACCTTGTCCTCCCACCAGTCGTCGCCCTCGGTGATCCTCACCCCCTCGGCATGGACGATCCGTGCGCGCTTGCCGACCTTCGCGCGGATGCCGTCGAGGATCGAGACGGTGACGGGCGGCTGGCCGTAATAGCCGCCCAGCCGGGCGACCGCGGCGTTGGGGCCGATTACCGCGATCGTGCCCTCCGCCTTCAGCGGCAGCATTCCCTTGTTCGTCAGCAGCGTGATCGACCGCGCCGCGGCGGTGCGCGCCAGCGCGCGCGCGGCGGGCGTGTTGGTCACGCGTTCGGCCGCCGCGGGATCGGCATAGGGCCGCTCGAACAGCCCGGCGCGCATCTTCAGCGTCAGCATGTGCCGCGCCGCGCGATCCACCGCCGCCTCGCGCACGCGGCCCTCGCGCACCGCCTTCACCAAGGTGGCATAGGCGGTGCCCTCGGGCAGGTCGGCATCCACCCCCGCGTCGATCGCGCGCGCCGCCGCCTCGTCCAGCGTGCGCGCGACGTGGTGGATGCTCTGCAACTGGTCGATCGCGTAATAGTCGCTGACCACGGCGCCGCGATACGCCCACTCGCCGCGCAGCACGTCGCCCAGCAGCCAGCGGTTGACGTGGCTCGGCACCCCGTCGACTTCGTTGTAGCTCGCCATCACCGCCGCGATGCCGGTGCGCGTCACCACCTGCTCGAACGGCGGCAGGAAGAACTCGCGCAGCTCGCGCTCGGCCAGCGGGGCGGGGGCGATGTTCTGCCCGGCCTCGGGCTGGCCGTGCCCGGTCAGGTGCTTCAGCGTGGCGAAGACGCGGCCCTCGCCCAGCCGGGCGGTCGGCCCGCGTCCCTGCAATCCCTCGACCGCGGCGACGCCCATCTCGCCTACCAGATAGGGATCCTCGCCGAACGTCTCCTCGATCCGGCCCCAGCGCGGGTCGCGCGCGATGTCGACGACCGGGGTCAGCGACAGCTGCACGCCGCGCGCCCGCGTCTCGCGCGCCGTCACCTCGTTGACGGCGCGGACCAGGTCGGGATCCCAGCTGGAGGCGAGCGCGATCGCCTGCGGGAAGCTGGTCGCCCCCTTCGCGGCCAGGCCGTGCAGCCCCTCCTCGTGGAACAGGATCGGGATGCCCAGCCGCGTGCGCTCCACCGCCCAGCGTTGCAGGCGGTTGACGTATTCCGCGGTCGCGCGTGGCCCCCGCCCGGGGTTGGTACGCGGGCTGCCCGCGCCCCCCGCGTCGGACGGGCGCGCCACCTGGCCCAGCCCGTTCGGATAGGCGGCGCTCAGCGCGGCGGGGGAGGGTGCGGCGCCCAGCGCCTTGCGCGCCTCCCAGATCGTCGTGATCTGCGCGACCTTCTCCTCCAGCGTCATGCGACGCAGCAGGTCCTCCACGCGCGCTTCCACCGGCGCGGCGGCATCCTTGTAGAGCGGGGCCGCCTCGCGCGCCGCGGTCGTCCTGGGCGCGGCGGTCGCGGCCATGGCGACGCCGCCCGCCAGTGCGCCGGCCAGCAGCCATGCCGTGCGTCGAGCCATCCCGCGTCCATCCTCTCGCGATCCGCGCGCCTTCGCGGGCGCTTGTTGTCGATAGCGCTACCATGCTAACCCTGCGGTCGGCTTGTCAAGCTGATAGACCGGCCCACGGAGGAGAGGACATGAGGACGCCCGCGATCTGGCTCGCCATCCTGTCGGCGCTCGGCCTCGCCGCGCCGGCCGCGGCGGAAGACGGCTACGACCTGTGGCTGCGGCACCGCCCGCTGGCCGACGCGCCCGCGCTGGCGGTCGAGGCGGCGGAGGCGGACGCCACCGTCCGGCTCGCGGCGCGGGAACTGGAACGCGCGGCGGCGGGGTGGCGCGGCGGCGCGGCGCCCGCGGTCTCCGCCCGCGCGCTGCTGATCGGCACCACCGCCTCGCCCGCCATCGCCGCGCTGCGCCTGCCGCTGGCGAAGCTGGGCGAGGACGGCTTCGTCATCCGCTCGGCGAGCGTCGGCGGGCGCGCCACCATGGTGATCGCCGCCAATCGCCCCGTCGGCGTCCTCTACGGCGCCTTCGCGCTGATCCGGCGGGTGGAGCAGGGCGAGGCGATCGACCGCATCGCGGTGCAGGATCGCCCGCGCGTGGCGCTCAGGATGCTGAACCATTGGGACAATCTCGATCGCCACGTCGAGCGCGGCTATGCCGGCCAGTCGATCTTCGACTGGTGGCGGCTGCCCGACCGGGTGGACCCGCGGCTGACCGACTATGCCCGCGCCAACGCCTCGATCGGCATCAACGCCGCCGTCCTCAACAACGTGAATGCCAAGGCGGACAGCCTCACCGCGCCCTATCTGGCCAAGGCGGCGGCGGTCGCCGACGTGCTGCGGCCGTGGGGCATCCGCACGTTCCTGTCCGCGCGCTTCTCCGCGCCGATCGAATTGGGCGGGCTGAAGACCGCCGACCCGCGCGATCCTGCGGTGGCGGCGTGGTGGCGCGCGAAGGCTGACGAGGTGTGGCGCGCCATTCCGGATTTCGGCGGCTTCCTGGTGAAGGCGAACAGCGAGGGGCAGCCCGGGCCGCGCGACTATGGGGCGAGCCACGCCGACGGCGCCAACATGCTCGCCGCCGCGGTCCGCCCGCACGGCGGCACCGTCGTCTGGCGCGCGTTCGTCTACGCCGACACCGATCCCGCGGACCGCGCCAAGCAGGCGTGGACCGAGTTCCGGCCGCTCGACGGCAAGTTCGCCGACAACGTGCTGGTGCAGGTGAAGAACGGCCCGCTCGATTTCCAGCCGCGCGAACCCTTCCACCCGCTGTTCGGCGCCATGCCGAAGACGCCGCTGGTGGCGGAATTTCAGATCACCAAGGAATATCTCGGCTTCTCCACCCATCTCGCCTATCTCGGCACGATGTGGTCGGAGGTGCTGTCCGCCGACACCTTCGCGAAGGGCAAGGGCTCGACCGTCGCGAAGGTGGTCGACGGGTCGCTGGAGGGGCACCGGCTGACCGGCATCGCCGGGGTCGCCAACATCGGCACCGACCGCGACTGGTCCGGCTCGATTTTCGACCAGGCGAACTGGTATGCGTTCGGCCGGCTGGCGTGGGATCCCGCCGCGGATCCCGCGGCCCTCGCGCGCGAGTGGGCGGCGCAGACCTTCTCGCCCGCGGTCGCGGCGCCCGTGGCGGCGATGATGATGCCCTCGCGACAGGCGGTGGTCGATTATATGACGCCGCTCGGCCTCGCGCACCTGATGGGCACCGGCCATCACTACGGCCCGGCGCCGTGGGTCGCCGATCTCGCCCGGCCCGAATGGAACCCGGTCTACTACCATCGCGCCGACGCCAGGGGGATCGGCTTCGACCGGACGCGCACGGGCAGCGACGCGGTGGCGCAATATGCCCGCCCGCTGGCGCGCCGCTTCGCCGATCCGAGGACGGTGGGCGAGGATTACCTGCTGTGGTTCCACCACTTGCCGTGGGATTACCGGATGCCGGAAGGCGGCACCTTGTGGCAGGCGCTGGTGCGCCGCTACGATCGCGGCGTCGCCGCCGTCGGCACGATGCGCGCGCAGTGGCAGGCGCTCCGGCCGGACATCGACGCCGAGCGCTTCCGCGTCGTGTCGGACGACCTCGCCGTGCAGGAGCGCGAGGCGCGCTGGTGGCGCGACGCCTCCGTCGCCTATTGGACCAGCATCAACGGCCTGCCGCTGCCCGCCGGCGCGGCGGCGCCCGCGGACACGCTGGATCATTACAAGTCGCTGTCCTTCCCCTACGCGCCGGGGCAGGGGAAATAGGGTGATTGCGTCGGAGCAACGATCGTGAGAACCAACGCGCCGTGAGCCGCCGTCCCTCCCGCCGCCAGACCAACCTGCCCACCATCGCCGACGTGGCGCGCGCCGCGGGTGTGTCGGCGATGACGGTCAGCCGCGTCATCAACGGCGAGAACAACGTCCGCCCGGCGACGCGCGACGCGGTGAACGCCGCGATCGCCGCGCTGGACTATTCGCCCAATCCCGCCGCGCGCAGCCTGGCGGGGGCAGGGCAGCTGCGCATCGCGCTGCTCTATTCCAACCCCAGTGCCGGCTTCCTGGGCGAGTTCCTGGTCGGCACGCTGGAGCAGGCGGCGCGCGCCGACGTGCAGCTGATCTTCGAAAAATGCGAGATCGGCGACCACGAGCTGGAGGTGACGCGTGACCTGATCGCGCGCGGCGTGGACGGCGTCGTCCTGCCCCCGCCGCTGAACGAGAGCGCGGCGGTGCTGGACCTGCTGTCCGAAGCGAAGGTGCCCACCGTGCTGGTCGCCAGCGGGCAGCCGCCGGAGCATCTGATCGCGGTCAGCATCGACAATCGCGAGGCGGCGTTCACGATGACGCAGCACATCCTGGCGCTCGGCCACCGCCGCATCGGCTTCATCGAGGGCGACGCGAACCAGGCCGCGAGCGCCGCCCGGCTGGAGGGGTATCGCGCCGCGCTGGCGACGCAGGGCATCGCCTTCGATCCGGCGCTGGTGGCGCGCGGGCTGTTCACCTATCGCTCCGGCCTCGACGCGGCGGAGGAACTGCTCGACCGCGCCGACCCGCCCACCGCCATCTTCGCCAGCAACGACGACATGGCCGCCGCCACCGTAGCGGTGGCGCATCGCCGCGGGCTCGACGTGCCGAGCGACATCACCGTCTGCGGCTTCGACGACACGCTGCTCGCCACCGCGATCTGGCCGGAGCTGACGACGATCCACCAGCCGATCGCCGACATGTCGCGCGCCGCCATCGCGATGCTGGTCGCCGCGATCCGCCGCAAGGAGCCGGCGAAGGGCGTCGACCACCGCCTGCTGGACTTCACGCTGATCCGTCGCCAGTCCGACGCCGCCCCGCGCCGCCGCCCGCGCACCGTGGCGTCTTGACTTTGTCCCCGCGCGGGGCATGGTAGCGATATCAATGTGACCGGCGACGACCAACAGGGACGGGCCGGTCGGGAGAGGGTCGCTTGGATCGTTCGCCGCACCGCCGTTTCCGCTCGCGCGACTGGTTCGACGATCCGTCGCGGTCGGACATGACCGCGCTCTACCTCGAACGCTTCATGAACTACGGCCTGACGCCGGCGGAGCTGCGCTCGGGCCGGCCGATCATCGGCATCGCGCAGACCGGCAACGACCTGTCGCCCTGCAACCGCATCCACGTCGAGCTGGCGCGTCGCGTGCGCGACGGCATCCGCGACGCCGGCGGGGTGGCGATGGAGTTCCCGGTCCACCCGATCTTCGAGAATTGCCGCCGCCCCACCGCGGCGCTCGACCGCAACCTCGCCTATCTCGGGCTCGTCGAGACGCTGTACGGCTACCCGATCGACGCCGTGGTGCTGACCACCGGCTGCGACAAGACGACGCCGTCCGGCATCATGGCCGCCTCCACCGTCGACATCCCCGCCATCGTCCTGTCCGGCGGCCCGATGCTGGACGGCTGGCACGAGGGCGAGCTGGTCGGTTCGGGCACCGTCATCTGGCGGAGCCGGCGCAAGCTCGCCGCGGGCGAGATCGACGAGGAGGAATTCCTCCAGCGCGCCTGCGACAGCGCGCCCAGCGCGGGCCATTGCAACACCATGGGCACGGCCAGCACGATGAACGCGGTGGCGGAGGCGCTGGGCCTCTCGCTTACGGGCTGCGCCGCCATTCCGGCGCCGTACCGCGAACGCGGGCAGATCGCGTACGAAACCGGGCGCCGCATCGTCGAGATGGCGTACGAGGACCTGCGCCCGTCGCGGGTGCTGACGCGCGACAGCTTCCTGAACGCCATCCGCGTCGTCACCGCGATCGGCGGCTCCTCCAACGCGCAGCCGCACATCCACGCCATGGCGCGCCACGCCGGGGTCGACCTCGCGCCCGGCGACTGGATGGAGCACGGCTACCGCCTGCCGCTGCTGGTCGACGTGCAGCCCGCCGGCCGCTTCCTGGGCGAGCGCTTCCACCGTGCCGGCGGCGTGCCCGCGGTCATGGCGGAGCTGCTGGCGGCGGGGAAGCTGGCGGGCGAATGCCTGACGGTGACGGGCCGCACGCTGGCGCAGAACCTGGCCGGCCGCGTCGCCTCCGATCGCGAGGTGATCCGTGCGTGGGACGATCCGCTGAAGGAGGACGCGGGCTTCCTGGTTCTTTCCGGCAACCTCTTCGATACCGCGATCATGAAGACCAGCGTCATCTCCGACGCCTTCCGCGCGCAATTCCTCTCCGACGGCGACGCGTTTGAGGCGCGCGCGATCGTGTTCGACGGGTCGGACGACTACCACCACCGCATCAACGACCCCGCGCTCGACATCGACGAACGGTGCATCCTCGTCATCCGCGGCGCCGGGCCGATCGGCTGGCCGGGCTCGGCGGAGGTCGTCAACATGCAGCCGCCCGACCATCTGATCCGCCGCGGCATCATGGCGCTGCCGACGCTCGGCGACGGGCGCCAGTCGGGCACGTCGGACAGCCCGTCGATCCTGAACGCCAGTCCGGAGAGCGCGGCCGGTGGCGGGCTGGCGTGGCTGCGCACCGGCGACACGATCCGCATCGATCTTCGCGCCGGCACCTGCGACGCGCTGGTGGCGGCGGACGAGATCGCGCGCCGCCGCGGCGAGGCACCGCCGCCGGTGCCGCAGAGCCACACGCCGTGGGAAGAGCTGTACCGCGAGAAGACGGGACAGCTGGCCGACGGCGCGATACTGGAGTTCGCGGAGAAATATCGCGGCATCGCGGCGCGGACGCCGCGGCACAATCATTGAGGGAGGGGTTCGTGGCAGGATTCGGTTCGGATACGGGGGCGCCGCCCAGCGCGGTTCCCGAAGGGGCGGCCAACGTCGGCTTCATTGCCGCCATCGTGGCCGTGGCGACGATCGGCGGGCTGCTGTTCGGTTACGACAGCGGCGCGGTGAACGGAACGCAGCCGGGGCTGAAGGCGGCGTTCGCGCTGGACGAGGCGGGGCTGGGCTTCACCGTCGGCTCGCTGCTGATCGGTTGCTTCATCGGCGCCTTCTTCGCCGGCACGCTGGCCGACAGGGCCGGGCGGCGCAACGTCATGCGGCTGGCCGCGGTGCTGTTCCTGGGCGGTGCGCTGGTGCAGGGGCTGACCGCCGACCACACGGTCTTCGTCATCGCGCGCATCGTCGGCGGCATGGCCGTGGGCGCCGCGTCGGTGCTGTCGCCCGCCTATATCTCCGAGGTCGCGCCGGCCAACATCCGCGGACGGATGACGACGGTGCAGCAGATCATGGTCATCACCGGGCTGACCGCGGCATTCGTGGTCAACTATTTCCTCCAGCAGGCGGCGGGCAACGATTCCACCGCCGAGCTGTGGGGCACCGGCTATGCCGCCTGGCGATGGATGTACCTGATGCAGGCGGTGCCCGCCGCGGTGTTCCTGGTGGCGCTGTTCTTCATCCCGGAGAGCCCGCGCTTCCTGGTCGCCAAGGGCCGGCACGACGAGGCGGGCGGGGTGCTCACCCGGCTGTTCGGCGAGGCCGTGGCGCGCGCCAAGCTGGAGGAGATCCGCGGCAGCTTCTCCGCTGACCACCGCCCGCGGCTTTCGGACGTGCTGACCCCGCCGGGCGGCACCGGTTTCCTCGGCATCCGCGCGGTGGTGTGGGCCGGGTTGCTGCTCGCCGTGTTCCAGCAGCTCGTCGGCATCAACGTCATCTTCTACTACGGCGCGACGCTGTGGCAGCTCGCCGGCTTCACCGAAGGCGACGCGCTGCTCATCAACATCGTGTCGGGCGCGGTGTCGATCGCGGCGTGCTTCGTCACCATCGCCGTCATCGACAAGATCGGGCGCAAGCCGCTGCTGCTGATCGGGTCGGCGGGCATGGCGGTCACGCTGTTCGTGATGGTCTACGCCTTCAGCCACGGCACGCTCGATCCGACCGGCAAGCTGGTCCTGTCGCAGCAGCTGGGCGTGATCGCGGTGGTCGCGGCCAACCTCTACGTCATCTTCTTCAACGTCAGCTGGGGCCCGGTGATGTGGGTGATGCTGGGCGAGATGTTCCCCAACCAGATCCGCGGCTCCGCGCTTGCCGTCTGCGGCTTCGCGCAGTGGTTCGCCAACTACCTGATCGCACAGAGCTTCCCGGTGATGGCCGCCGGGCTGGGCCTGGCCGCCAGCTACACCTTCTACGGCGTATGCGCCGCGATCAGCTTCGTTCTCGTCCGCCGCTTCATCCACGAGACGAAGGGCAAGGAACTGGAGGAGATGGCGGGATGATCCGGCGCCTGTTCGCGGCGGCGGCGCTGCTTTCCACCGTCACCGCCGCGCAGGCGCAAGGATCGGCGGCGCCGGCGCCGCTGCCCCGGCTGGTCGACGCGCACGGCGCCCGCCAGCTGGAGGTGGACGGCCGGCCGTTCCTGATGCTGGGCGGCGAGCTGGCCAATTCCAGCGCGTCCGACCGCGGCTACATGGCGGCGCGCTGGCCCGCGCTGGCCGCGATGAACGTCAACACCGTGCTGATGCCGGTCAGCTGGGAGCTGATCGAGCCGGCGGAGGGCCGCTTCGACTTCGCCATGGTCGACGGCCTGCTGGCGGACGCGCGCGCGGCCAAGCTGCGCGTGGTGATCCTGTGGTTCGGCAGCTGGAAGAATTCCATGTCCAGCTACGCCCCCGCCTGGGTGAAGCGCGACGAGCGCCGCTTCCCGCGCGCGCGCACCGCCGACGGCACGCCGCTGGAGATCCTCTCCCCCTTCGTGCCCGCCAATGCGACGGCGGACGCGCGCGCCTTCGCCGCGCTGATGCGGCACCTGAAGCAGGCGGATCCGCAGCGCACCGTGCTGATGGTGCAGGTGGAGAACGAGATCGGGATGATCCCGGAGGCGCGCGACCGCTCCGCCGCCGCCGACCGCGCCTTCGCCGCCCCGCTGCCCGCCGCGCTGGGCAGGCGCGGCAGCTGGACGCAGGCCTATGGCACGGGCGCCGACGAGGCGTTCATGGCGTGGCATTTCGCGCGCTATACCGACGTCGTCGCGCAGGCGGGGCGGCGGGAATACGGCATCCCGCTCTACGTCAACGCCGCGCTGCCGCGGCCAACCGCGGTGCCGGGCAAGGGCTATCCCGCCGCCGGCCCGCTGCCGCATCTGGCGGAGCTGTGGACCAAGGGCGCGCCGACGATCGACTTTCTCGCGCCCGACATCTATTACCCGAATTTCGTCGAGTGGACGCGGCGGTACGCGGCGCTGCCGCGCAACCCGCTGTTCATTCCGGAGGCGGGCCAGTCCGGCGCCGCCGATGCCACCGGCAACGCACTGTTCGCGATCGGCGCGCTCGACGCGATGGGGTTCAGCCCCTTCTCGATCGACACGATCCCGGCGGAGGGCGGCGCGCGGCTCGCCTCGCTCTACCGCCTGCTGGACGGGCTGTCGCCGCTGATCCTGGCGCGGCAGGGCACCGACCGGCTGTGGGGCGCCCGCGCGCCGATCGCCTTCGACGGCACGGCGGATCTTGCCGACCAGACGACCGTCATGGCGGGCTATCGCCTGTCGCTGCGCTTCACCGATCCGTGGACGCCCAAGGAGAAGCAGCAGCCCGCCGAGCACGGCGCGATCGTGCTGGCGACGGGGGAGGGCGAGTATCTGATCGCGGGCCGCGGCGTCACCGTCACCTTCGCGCCCGCGGACGGCAGGGGGGTCGCCGGGATCGAGGCGGCCGACGAGGGCCGGATGGAGGCGGGCCGCTTCCTTGCCGAGCGCCGCATGAACGGCGACCAGACCCACCAGGGCCGCCACGTCCGCCTCCCGCCGGAGGAATTCACGGTGCAGCGGGTGAAGCTGTACCGCTATCGGTGACGGGCAGCGAACGTCGCGCATCGCCTTTGACTGCGCTCAGGCCGAACCGAGGTGGGATCGCCCGCCCCCGATACCCCCCGTTCGTGCTGAGCGAAGTCGAAGCGCAGCCACCGGCACCCCTAGCCTTCGACTGCGGTCAGGCCGGACCGAACCCTGCCAGCGTCGCCATCGACACGCGCGGCAACGGCATCCCCGCCACCCCGGCGTCGAACGCGAACAGGTCGCCCGCGTGCGGCTGTGCCGCCAGTGCCGCCGCCGACAGCCCCTTGCGCGCAGTCGTGGCATAGGCGGTGCGCAGGCCCGCGCCGCCGAACGCGATCTTGGTGACATTGGCCGCCGGCAGCGGCACCGTCGCCAGCAGCGTGCCGTCGGGTGCGTAGCGGCGCACCTCGCCGCCCGCGAACAGCCCGATCCACAGGCACCCCTCCGCGTCCAGCGTCGGCCCGTCCGGATAGCCGTCGCGCGGGTCGATCCGCGCCAGCACGCGGGTGCCCGTGACCGCGCCGCCCGCGTCCATGTCGCTCGCGAGCACCAGTCCGGCGAGCGTGTCGTGGTGGTAGAGCGTGCGCCCGTCGGCGCTGACCGCGGGGCCGTTGGTGATGCACACGCCGTCGATCACCCGCGCGATGCCCCCCGCGTCGGCGCGGTAGATCGCGCCGCTCGGCGCGTCCTCCGCATCGTCCATCGTGCCGAACCAAAGCCGCCCCGCCGCATCGACGGTGGCGTCGTTCAGGCGGTTGCCCGGCCGGTCGGCCTCCACCGCGGCCAGCAGCGCGAAGCCGCCCGTCGCCGGATCGAAGCGATGCAATCCGCCCTTCACCCCGGCAACGATCGACCCGTCCTCCGCCGGCAGCACCCAGCCGACCTGGTCCGGCGCGCGCCAGCGGTTCAGGGTGGCGGACGCCGGATCGAAGCGCAGCACCGCCGGCGCCTTGATGTCGACGAACCACAGGGCGTCGTCGAACCAGGCCGGCCCTTCGCCCAGCGTGGCCGCGACGCGCGCGACGGCTTCAGCGCCAGCCGGCATCGACGAAATAATTGTGGCCGGTACAGAAGCGCGCGTCGTCGCTGGCCAGGAACAGCGCCATGGCGGCGATGTCCGCGGGCTGGATGCGCCCGTCCATGCATTGCGCGGCGACGATCTCCGCCTCGCCCTCGGGCGTGTACCATTTCTCCTGCCGCGGCGTCTGCACGTTGCCCGGTACGATCGTGTTCACGCGGATCCCCTGCCGGCCCAGGTCGCGCGCCAGGCTGCGCGTCAGCCCCTCGATCGCGGCCTTGGCGGTCTGGTAGAGGATCAGGTCGGGCAGCGCGAGGTGCCAGCTGATCGACCCGAAGTTCAGGATCGCGCCGCCGCCCGCGCGCGCCATCGCCGGCACCACCGCCTGCGCCGCGAAGAACTGGTGCCGCAGGTTCACGTTCATGCGCTCGTCCCAATAGGCCGGCGTCACGTCGGCGACGGCGTGGCGGTCGTCGTTGGCGGCGTTGTTCACCAGCACGTCCACGCCGCCCAGCGCCTCCTCCAGCGCGCCGAACGTGTCCTTCAGCGCGTCGATATCGGTCAGGTCCAGCGGGCGGAAGATCGGCGCCGGGGCGTCACTGCCGGAAAGCCGCGCCGCCAGCGCCTCGCCCGCGTCCTGCTGGATATCGACGAAGGCGACGCGCGACCCTTGCGCGACGAACGCCTCGACCAGCCCGGCGCCGATGCCCGATCCGCCCCCGGTCACGATCACCTTCTTGCCCGCCAGGCTGGGATAATGCGCGCGTGCGCCGCCCGTCGTCGTTTGCAACACGTCCGAGTTCCCCTTCACAGCAGGCCGCGCCGGGCCAGGTTGCGCATCAGCCCGGCGATCCCAAGCGTCCACGCCGGCGCCGCCTTGGACGTCGTCACGCGGTTCACCAGCCGGCCCAGCCGCGGTTCGGCGATCGTCACCACGTCCCCCTCGGCATGGGTGAAGCCGCGCCCGGGCTCGTCGCGGTCCTGCTTGGGCGCGAACAACGTGCCGCAGAACAGGACGAAGCCGTCGGGATAATGATGCTCGCTCAGCGCCTGGCGCGCGAGTTCCGCGGGATCGCGGCTGATCTCGCGCATCGAGCTGGTGCCGTCCAGCCGATAGCCGTCCGCGCCGTCGATGGTCAGCGTCACTTCGGCCGCGCGCACGTCGTCCAGCGAGTAGCCGCCGTCGAACAGGCGGATCAGCGGGCCGAGCGAGCAGGAGGCGTTGTTGTCCTTCGCCTTGCCCAGCAACAGCGCCGACCGCCCCTCGAAATCGCGCAGGTTCACGTCGTTGCCCAGCGTCGCGCCGACGATCGCGCCGTCCGCGGCCACGACCAGCACCACCTCCGGCTCGGGATTGTTCCACGACGAATCGCTGCGCACGCCCACCATCGCGCCGTAGCCGACCGAGGAGAGCACCGGCGCCTTGGTGAAGATCTCCGCGTCCGGCCCGATCGCGACCTCGAGATATTGCGACCAGAGGCCGTCCTCGATCAGCGCCGCCTTCAGCGCCGCCGCCTCCTCCGACCCCGGCGTGACGGAGCGCAGGCCGCCGCCGATCCGCTGCTCCAGCCGCGCACGCACGCCCGCGGCGGCGGTGGCGTCGCCGCGCGCCGCCTCCTCGATCACGCGCTCCAGGGTGGAGACGGCGAAGGTGACGCCCGCCGCCTTCACGCATTGCAGGTCGATCGGCGCCAGCCACTCGCCGTCCAGCGCCGCGGCGTCGCCGATCGCCTCGCCTGCGTCGGCGTCGAACGCGCGGGCGGCGACCAGCTCGGACACGGTCGGCGCCACGCGGGACATGTCGTGCGCGACGCCGCCCGCCACCAGCACGGGCGTCGGCCCCTGGCCGCGGTCGATGCGGCCGAGCCACAGCCCCTCGCGCCAGTCGGCGGACAGGTCGGTCGCGGGATCGAAGGATGAGGTCACTGGCACAGCTTTCCGAAATCGATGGAAGGAAGCGCGGCGGCGGGCGGGACCACGCCCGCCTCCGCCGCGGAACGCGCGAGGTCCGGCGAGGGCCCCGGCATCGCCGGATCGTTGGCGGCGGCGTAGACCGGATCGGCCTGCGCCGCGTCGAGCGCGACGAAGCGGAAGCCCATCGCGCGGTACAGCGCCAGCGTGCGCGGCAGCATCCGCGCGTCGAACGCGCCGACGTGCATCAGCAGCACCAGCGGCACCTCGCGCCCGTACAGCGCCCGCATCCGCGCGCGCGCGGACTCGGCGTCCAGCCGCACCGCGGCCAGCCAGTGCCGCTCCAGCGCGGCGACCCCGGCGGCGTCGCGCTTCGCCATGCAGCGGGCATAGGGATCGTTGTAACTGTAGTCGGCGAAACTCGCCGTCACCGCCGCGATGCGATAGCCGCGCTCCGCCAGCACCGCCCGCGCCGCGTCGCGCCTCGCCGCCGTCGCGCCCTCGGAGAGATAGGGATAGCGGAACCAGCGCGCGCTGCTGCCGACCGCGGCCTCGTTGCGGACCAGCTGGTCGCGAAAGCCGCCGCCGTTCAGTTCGTCCACGCCGCGATGCTCGTAGCCGTGGTTGCCGATCGGAAAGGCCGCGCGCCACGCCGCGGTGGCCGCTGCCGCGTCGGCGTCGCCCACCTGGCGCGCGCCGTTGATGAAGCCGTGCGCGGGTGCCCCCGCCGCCTTCAGCGCGGCGACCAGGTCGCGCATCACCCCCGCGCGGGTGGCGCCGGGCGGCAGCGCGCCGTGGACCGGGATGTCGTCGAAGGTCAGCGCGATCGACGGCCCCGGTTCCGCCCGCGCCGGCAGCGGTCCGGCGATCAGCGCCAGCGGCACCGCGCGCGCCATCGCGGCGAAGCCCGCGGCGGAGGGGTGGAGGTGGTCGCCCGAATCATACGCCGGCGCCAGCCGGTCGGGCCGCGCCGGATCGCGCAGCGCGGCGTCGAAATCGATCACCGCGTCGAACGTGCCCGACTGGCGGATGAAGGCGTTCACCGCCTGCCGGTCCGCCTCGTTCGCGGCATCGGCGTGATAATAATCGTTGCCGACGAACGGCATCACCGTGCCGCCGATGATGCGGATGCCGTGCGCGCGCGCGCGGCGCGCGATCTCGACGTAGCCGGCGGTGATGCGGCGGACGAGCGCGGCGTGCTCCGCCGGGGTCGCAGGCTTCTCGCGCGTCAGCGTGCCCAGGTCGTTGATCCCCTCCAGCACGATCGCGACCTTCGTCCCGCTGCGCGCCACCACGTCGCGGTCGAAGCGCGCGAGGAGGTTGGGGCCGAGCCCGTCCAGCGTCACCCGGTTGCCACCGATCCCGGCGTTCACGACACCCCAGCCGGCGAGCGCGGTGGAGCCGCGCAGCCGCGCGGCGAGCACGTCGGTCCAGCGCGTGTTGGTGTCGGGCGCCACGCCGTAGCCGTCCGTGATCGAGTCGCCGATCGCGACGATCGTGCCGGCGGCGGACGTGCGGGCCGATGCCGGGGCGGACACCTCCACGTCGGCGATGGCGAACCAGCGCGGCACGCTCGTCCCCCCCGTCGGCGTGGCGGCGTCCACCTGGTCGCCCGGCGCCACGATCGTCGTCGCGCGCGCGCCGGGATGGCCGGTGCGCAGGTCGCCGGGGCGGGGCAGGTGGAGGGAGATGGTCAGATCGCCGCCGCGCGGAATCGACACCGCCGCCTCGTCCGAATAGACCTCGGCGCCGGGCGGGATGTCGGTCGACGGCCGTCCCGCGAAGGTGAGCGGCACGTCGGCGGCCCGCGCCTTGGCGAGCGTCAGCGGCGCGCGCCCGAACGCATTGGAGAAGCGCACCCGCACCCGCTCGCCGCCTGCGGCGACACGCACCGTCTGTCGCACGGTGACGCCGCGGTCGCCGCCCAACGCGGGCAGCGCGTCCTTGTCCTCCAGCGACAGCTGCGACGTGCCCCAGGTCGCGATCCAGCGCGGGCTGCGCTCCGCCGCGTGCGCCGGCAGCGCCAACGCCGCCGCGATCCCGATCGCTTGCCCGAGCCGCATGTATCCCCTCCGTTTGGATAGCGCTACCATGCGGCAAATCCGCTCCTCGGGCAAGTCGTTCGTCGGCTCCGGCCGGCGAGGGCCTTGCCGCCCGCCACGCTCTGCCGCACAGGAGGCGAACAACAGAATGATGGGGAGAGGACGATGTACAGTCACATGATGGTCGGCTCGAACGACCTGCAGCGGTCGAAGTCCTTCTACGACGCGCTGTTCGGCGCGATGGGCGGACGCCCGGCGATCCAGGACGAGAAGGGCCGCCTGATCTACATGCACAACGGCGGGCTGTTCCTGGTGACGGCCCCGATCGACGGCCAGCCCGCGACCCACGCCAACGGCGGCACGATCGGCTTCGCCGTGGACGGGCCGGAGCAGGCCGATGCCTGGCACAAGGCCGGGGTTGAGGCCGGCGGCACCGCGATCGAGGACGCGCCCGGCGTGCGCTCCGCCTCGTTCGGCGACCTGTACCTGGCCTATCTGCGCGATCCGGACGGGAACAAATTGTGCGCCATGCACCGGATGCCGGCCGCGGCGTGATGGAGACCGTCTCCCTCTCCCGCGCGCATGGCGGCGCGCAGGGCGTCTATCGCCACGACAGCCGCGTCACGGGCACCCCGATGACCTTCTCGGTGTTCGTGCCCGCGCATGAGGAGGGGGAGCGGCTGCCGGTGCTGTGGTTCCTGTCGGGCCTCACCTGCACCCACGCCAACGTGACCGACAAGGGCGAGTATCGCGCCGCCTGCGCGCGGGAGAAGGTGATCCTCGTCGCGCCCGACACCAGCCCGCGGGGCGAGGGCGTCGCCGATGCCGACGCGTGGGACATGGGGCAGGGCGCCGGCTTCTACGTCGACGCGACGCAGGCGCCCTGGGCGCCGCACTTCGCGATGTGGTCTTATGTCACGCAGGAGCTGCCCGCGCTGGTCGCGGAGCATTTCCCCGTCGACATGGAACGGCAGGGGATCACCGGCCACTCGATGGGCGGGCACGGCGCGCTGACGGTCGCGCTGCGCCATCCTGGCCGATACCGCAGCGTCTCCGCCTTCGCGCCGATCGTCGCGCCGACGCAGGTGCCCTGGGGCAAGGCGCTCGACGCCTATCTCGGCGACGATCGCACCGCGCAGCGCCGCCACGACGCAGTGGCGCTGATCGGCGACGGCGCGCGGCTGCCCGACCTGCTGGTCGACCAGGGCGACGCAGACCCGTTCCTCGCCGAACAATTGCGCCCCGCGCTGCTGGAGGCGGCGTGCCGCGACGCGGGCATCGCGCTGACGCTGCGGATGCAGCCGGGCTACGACCACGGCTACACCTTCGTCTCCACCTTCATGGCCGATCACCTGGCCTGGCACGCGGCACGGCTGCGCGGGTAGCACGCAGAGGTTGACGCGGCGCGGGGTCGCGGGCCATCAGCCCGCATGGACGCCGCCATCCCGCCCGACCCGCACAGCTTCCGGCGCCGCGGAGTGCTGTTCGTCCTCTCCTCGCCGTCGGGCGCGGGCAAGTCGACGATCGCGCGGCTGCTGCTCGCCGCCGAGCCGGAGCTGTCGCTCTCCATCTCCGCCACCACCCGCGCGATCCGCCGCGGCGAGGAGGACGGGCGCGACTATCACTTCGTCACGCTCGACCGCTTCCGCGAGATGGCGAAGGCGGAGGAGTTCCTCGAATGGGCGCACGTCTTCGACCAGCGCTACGGCACGCCGCGCGCGCCGGTGGAGGCGATGCTGGCGGCGGGCAAGGACGTGTTGTTCGACATCGACTGGCAGGGCGCGCAGCAGCTGCACCAGATCGCCGGCGGCGACGTCGTGCGCGTCTTCATCCTGCCGCCGTCGATGGAGGAGCTGCGCCGCCGGCTGGAAGGCCGCGCCACCGACGCGCAGGAGATCATCGACCGCCGCATGGCCCGCGCCGACGCGGAGATCAGCCACTGGGACGGCTACGACTACGTCCTCGTCAACGACGACGTCGACGCATGCTTCGCCCACGTCCGCACCATCCTGGCGGCGGAGCGGCTGAAGCGCTCGCGGCAGACCGGCCTGATCGGCTTCATCCGCAAGCTGCGCCGCTAATAGCCTCCCCCGCACGGGGAGGGGGACCATGCGCAGCATGGCGGAGGGGGAGCGCCACGAAGCGCAGCCCTCCGCCAGCGGGGACGACGTCAGCCGCCCAGCAAGCGCAGGAACGTGACCGCCGCGTCATAGTCGCGCCGCTTGGCCTCCATCGCCTCGGTCGCCAGCGCGTCCTCGCCCCATTGCTCGGCCTGCCAGTCCTCGTCGACGTGCGCGGCGCGCCACAGCGTGTCGGCGTCGGCCGCGCCCTCCGCCAGCGCCAGCGCGCCCACCAGCGTGCCCGTCAGCGTCACCAGCTTCGACAGCGCCACCAGTGCGAAGGCGTCGCGGCTCGCCACCGCCTCGGCCAGCCGCGCCACGGTGGCGGCGGGCTGGGCGTGGTGCATGACGCCTGCCACCGGCTCGAAATGCACGTCGTAGCGCTTGCGTGCCCAGTCGAGCAGCGGGTCCCATGCCGCCGCCTGCCGCGCGACGAGGTCGGCGGGCGCGTCGGCGCGATAGTAGAGGAGGTCGCTCTCGCCGTAGCGCGCCGTGTCCGCCGCCGTGCCCGCGCCGACCCGGTCGATCGCGGCGTTGGCCAGGCCCGTCAGCGGCATGGCGCGCGGGTCCAGCGTGTCGCCGACGCCGCGCCACTCCGCCGCCACCGCCTCGGCCAGCGCGGCGGTGGGCAGCGCCAGCGGGGTCCGGCCGGGGGTGCGCACGGGGCGATCGTCCAGCCGCACGACCCCATCGGCGTCGATGCCCACGTCCTTCCAGAACCGCTTCACTCCGGCGTCCTCCACCGCCGTGCCAGCGCGCGCGGCACGGTCGCGATCATGAACAGCGCGGCGGCGACGATGGCGACGCCCAGCGCCTTCGTCGGCCAGTCGTGCGCGCGGCCCAGCAGAACGACGCCCAGGATCGCGCCGAACGTGCCCGCCAGCCGGGTGGCGACGATCGCCAGCCAGCGCGGCCGCGCCGGATCGCCGCTCACGCCAGGCACGCCGCGATCTGCGCGCCCGTCCGGGCGATCGCCTGCGCGCCCGCCGCGCGCAGCGTCGCCTCGTCGTGATAGCCCCAGGTGACGCCGACCGCGCGCACGCCCGCGGCGCGCGCCATCGCCATGTCGTAGCTGGTGTCGCCGATCATCGCGGTCATATGGGGCAGCGCGCCCGCTTGCGCCATGGCCGCCTCCAGCATCGCCGGGTGCGGCTTGGACGGGTGCCGGTCCGCGGTCTGCAGGGTGACGAACCGGTCGGAAAGGCCGTGGTGCGCCAGCAGGTGCGCCAGCCCGCGGTCCGACTTGCCGGTGGCGATGCCCAGCAGCCAGCCGTCCGCCGCCAGCGCGTCCAGCGTCGCGGCCAGCCCGTCGTACAGCGGCTCCGCGTCCAGCTCGCCCGCCGTCCTCATGCGGAAGAACGCGGCCTTGTAGTCCGCCGCCAGCGCGCGGTGCAGCGCCGCGTCCGCCTCGGGCGAGAGCGCCGCAACCGCCTCCACCAGGCTGAGGCCGACGATGCCGCGGATCGCCTCGCGCGGCGGAACGGGCAGCCCGCCCGCGGCATAGGCGGCCTCCATCGCGCGGCAGATGTTGGCCTGCCCGTCGGAAAGGGTGCCGTCGCAGTCGAACACGGCCAGTCGGATCGTCATCGCCCCGTCCGTAATCGGCGGGCCGTGGGACGCAAGCGGCGAGGGGCGCGTTAACGGATTTGTAGGCCGCCGCCGATATGGTTAACGGGAGAGGCGATCGCCGGGGGGCGATGGCGCCAAAGGGTTTCTTTCAGGAGCGGGCGGGGTTTTTATGCTGGGTGCGGTGGTCTTCACCTACGGAATGCTGATGAGCTTCGTGCTGTCCGGCGCGTCGCGCAACGCGAGGGCGCAGCGGCCCAATCCGCCGATGCTGCAATATGTCGGCTACGTCCTGCTCGGCACCACCGCGGCGGCGTCGGCGATCCTGCTGGGCTACGCCGCCTGGGGCCTCGCCACCGACCAGGTGCTCTGACGGTTTCCGGCGGACGGTGCGGCGCCTCAGCGCTGCACCACGTCCCGCCGCATCGGCGCCAGCTTGGCGAGGAAGCGGTTCTGCGCGTGGAAGGGCACGCCCTCCGCACGCATGGACGCCTGCAGGTTCTCGATCAGCGCGCCCATATCGGCCTGCTGCACGCCCATGTCCTTGTGCGCGTCGCGCATCGTGCGGCCGGTGTAGTCGCATCCCCCGCCCAGCACGTGGCAGAAATGCTCGCGCAGCACGCGGCGCAGGCGGACCAGGTCGTGCCCCTTGAAGATGTCGGCGATGCGCGGGTCCTTCTGCACCCGGTCGACCATCCCGTCGACGACGCGGCCGACTCCCTCCCTGCCGTGGAAGGCGCGCCACAGCGCCGGGTCGCGGATCGGCGTGGTGCCGGCGTTGGCGTTCGACACCGGATAGGGATCGACCGGCTCCTCCGCCGGAACGGCCTGCAACAGCAGCGCGAGCGCCAGGATCATCTCAGAAGGCTCCTTGGATCGAGAGAAAGGCGCCGCGCTGGTCGCGCACGGTCGCGATGTCGCCCAGGTCGACATAGGCCGCGGTGACGGACAGGTGGCGCGTGACGGCCAGCGCGGCGAAGGCGTCCCACGCATCCTGCTCGCGCGCGAAGCCCAGATTGTCCGGTTTGGACCGGTATTCGGCGCCGACGACCAGCCGCCGGCTCAGCATGTACGCGGCCGACCCCTCCGCCTGCACGCCGTGCCCGGCGCGCCGGTCGCCGCCGAAGCCGAGCAGGCCGAACTGGTTCGCCTTCGTCCACCGCAGCGTCCCGTCCAGCAGCAGGCTGCGCGCCAGCAGCAGCTTGGTCGCGGCGACGTAGACGTCGGTGCCGCGGCTCGCGCGCGCGCCGACCGCGCGGACGGTCGCGCCGCGATCGTTGATGCGGTGCTGCACGCCGATCGCGATCTGCGGAAGCCACCGGTCCTGGTCGAACACCGCGTCTCCCGCCACGCGCAGCTTCGCGCCGATCACGTGCTGGCGGAAGGTGAAGCCGCGCCCCAGCCCCAGCGCCGCGCCCGCCGCGCGCGTGTCGAAACTCTGCCGCGCGTAGGACAGCTCCACCCGGTCGTTGACGCCGATCGCGGCGCCGGCGGTCTCCAGGTCGAAGTCGGGCAGCGCCACGAGAGTCGCATGGCCCGCGCCGCCGATGCCGTCCCGCGTCTCGTTGCCGGCGACCACGGCCCAGGTGGCGAGCCCGCCGCCCGCGCTCCCCTCCACCGTGCTGACGCCGTTGGTCAGCAGCAGCTTGCCGCCCGACCGGCGGTTCCTCGCCTCGGCGGGCGGGGCGGTGGCGGGCAGGACAAGGGCCGCCGTCATGGCGGAAAGCAGCAGGGGCCGGATCATCGCCGCGCTGTGGCACCGGATTGGCAAATTTGCCGTTAACGATGAAGCCTTTACCGCTCGGAAACCCGGCGCGGCCTAGGAGGCGTCATGCGCCAACTCCCCGTCCTGCCGCTCGCCTTCCTTCTCCTCGGCGCGCCGGCGGCCGTGGCGGCGCCGGTGGTGGTGCAGGTGCAGGCGGCGGACGGCACGCCGCTCCCCGGCGCGGTGGTGACGCTGACCATGCCGGGCGTCGCGCCGCCGGTGCCGCGCGGCCCCTATGTGATGAAGCAGCAGAACATCGCCTTCGCGCCGCACGTGCTGGTCGTGCCGGTGGGCGCGTCGGTCAGCTTTCCCAACCTCGATCGCGTCCGCCACCACGTCTATTCCTTCTCCGCGCCCAAGCGGTTCGACCTGAAGCTCTACGGGCGCGAGGACGACCGCAGCATCGCCTTCGACCGCCCGGGCGCGGTGGCGCTGGGGTGCAACATCCACGACGCGATGAGCGGCGTCGTCTTCGTCACCGCCACCCCCTATGCCGCGGTCACCGACGCCGACGGCCGCGTGCGGATGGACGCGGGCGCCGGGCGCGGCGTCCTCGCCGTGTGGCACCCGTCGATCCGCGCCGCCGGCAACACGCTGTCGCAGCCCGCGACGGTGGCGGGGTCGGGGCTCGCGACCGTGCTGCGATTGCGGCGATGATCGCACCCGTTCCCGCCTTCCGTTCGCTGCGCACGCGGATCACCGTCCTCTACGCCGGGCTGTTCACGCTCGGCCTGGTGGCGCTGGCGATCACCGCGCAGTTGACGATCCGGCAGGGCGCGCGCCGCACCGCCGCGGCGGAACTGGCGGCCAGCGGCACCGTGTACGACCGGCTGTGGCAGGTGCGCGCGCGCTCGCTCGCCAATGCCGCCGACGTGGTGGCGCGCGACTTCGGCTTCCGCTCTGCGGTGGCGACGCACGACGTGGCGACGATCGCCTCCGCGCTCGACAGCCTGCGCGAGCGGGCGGAGGTGCCGCGCGCGGTGCTGATCGACACGGACGGTGGGGTGATCGGCGACGCCGGCGCGCTGCGCGGCGCGATGCCGGCGGTCGCCGCGACGGTCGAGCGCGACACGGTGATCGCCCACGACGGCCGGGTCTATCGCGTCGTCACCGCCCCGGTGCTGGCGCCGCTGGAGATCGGGCGGATCGCCTTCATCGTGCCGCTCGGCGATCGCGAGATGGCCGCGCTGGAGAAGCTGTCGGCGATCCCGCTTAACGCCACCATCGTCACCCGCCGCCGCGGCGCGTGGAGCGATGGCGCCACCTCCGTTCCGCTGGCGGTGCCGCCCTCGCGCGTCGCCACGCTGGACACCGCGGATGGGCAGAGCTTCGCCATGCTGAAGCCGCTGCCCGGGCCGGACGGGCGCGCGCAGGCGGCGCTGCTGCTCAGCTATCCGATGGCGCGCGCAATGGAGGCCTATCGCTCGATCCAGGTCGGCCTCGTGCTCGCCGGCATCGCCTGGCTGCTCGCGATCGTGCTGGGCAGCGGTCGGCTGGCGCGCGGCATCGCGCGGCCGATTGCGGCGCTCGACCGCGCCGCGCGGCGGCTGGAGGACGGCGAGCGGACCGAGGTAGCGATCGAGACCGAGGACGAGATCGGCCGTCTCGCCCGCTCGTTCAACCGCATGTCCCACGGCATCAAGGAGCGTGAGGAGCGGATCACGCACCTCGCTTTCCACGACGGGCTCACCGATCTGCCGAACCGCACCTTCTTCCACCAGTCGCTCGACCAGGCGGTGGCGCGCGCGGGGCGCACGGGGGAGGAACTCGCCGTGCTCTGCCTCGACCTCGACGGATTCAAGGGGATCAACGACACCCTCGGCCATCCCGTCGGCGACGGCCTGCTTCGCCGCGTCGCACGGTTGCTGGACGAGATGGCGGAGGACGCCATGGTGGCGCGGCTGGGCGGCGACGAATTCGCCATCGTCGTCGCCGAGGCGGAGGATCGGGGGCGCGCCCGCCGGCTCGCGCAGGCGATCCTGGACGCGCTGATCGAGCCGCTGGACGTCGCCGGCCATGTCCTGCCGATCGGCACCAGCATCGGCATCGCGCTGTTCCCCGCCGACGGCACCAGCGCGGAGACGCTGGTGAAGAACGCCGACCTTGCGCTGTATCGCGCGAAGCAGGACGGGCGCGGCGGCTATCGCTTCTTCGAGCCCTCGCTGGACGAGGCGGCGCGCCGGCGCCGGCAGATCGAGACCGACCTGCGCATCGCGATCCGCAGCGGGCAGCTGCAGCTGCACTTCCAGCCGATCGTCGCGGCGGGCGATGCGCGCATCAAGGGGTTCGAGGCGCTGCTGCGCTGGCCGCATTCGGAGCGCGGCTTCATCCCGCCGGTGGAGTTCGTGCCGGTGGCGGAGGAGACCGGGCTGATCGTCGCGATCGGCGAGTGGGTGCTGCACGAGGCGTGCCGCGTCGCCAGCCGCTGGCCGGAGGACATCCGCGTCGCCGTCAACGTCTCGCCGATCCAGTTCCGCGCGCCCGGCTTTCGCAACGTGGTGCTCCAGGCGCTGGCGCGCAGCGGGCTGTCGCCGAACCGGCTGGAGATCGAGATCACCGAATCGGTGTTCCTCGACGGGCAGGACCACGTCCAGCAGATGCTGCACATGCTTCGCGCGATGGGCGTGCGCGTCGCGCTGGACGATTTCGGCACGGGCTATTCCTCGCTCAGCTATCTTCGCTCCTTCCCGTTCGACAAGATCAAGATCGACCGCTCCTTCGTCACGAACATCGCCGACGATCCCAGCGCCGCGGCGATCGTGAAGGCGATCGTCGATCTCGCCACCGCGCTGGAGATGGAAACGACGGCGGAGGGCGTGGAGAACGACGGCCAGCTGGCGCAGCTGGAGCAGCAGGGGTGCAGCACGCTGCAGGGCTTCCTGTTCGGCCGTCCGCTGACCATCGACGCCGCCACCGACCTCCTGCGCGCCGCCCGCGCCGCCGCCGCGTAGGTTGCCGTCACCGTTCGTGCTCGTCTCGAAGCATGGCCAGCCATCCTCCGAGACGCCGTTTCGGCAGGCTCGACGGCTCCCCGGGACGAACGGGAGCGAGGTGACGACGCGCCCTACACCAGCAGCCTGACGCCCACGACCAGCAGCACCAGCGCCAGCGCCGGCGTGACCACCCGGTCCGACACGCGCGCCGCCAGCGTCGATCCGATCGCGACCCCCGGCACCGATCCGGCCAGCAGCGCGCCGAGCAGCGCCAGGTCGATGTTGCCGATCATCGCGTGGCCGATGCCGCCGATCAGCGCGACGGGCACCGCGTGCAGGATGTCGGTGCCGACCAGGCGCTTGGGCGTCAGCCGCACCGGGTAGAGCAGCAGCAGCAGCGACGCGCCCAGCGCGCCCGCGCCCACCGACGTCAGCGTGATGAGCGCCCCCAGCAGCGCCCCCGCCGCCACCGTCAGCGCCGGCTGCCAGCGGCGCAGGCCGCCGCCGTCGCTGCGTGCGGCCCGCGCGACCAGTCGCGCGCGGAACGGCGTGAACAGCGCCGACAGCACCAGCGCCGCGCCCAGCACGGTGACGATCAGCCCGCCCTTCTCCGCCGCGCGATGGTGCGACCACAGCCACCACAAGGTCGCCAGCGTGGCCGGGATGCTGCCCAGCCACAGCCGCCGCGCCACCTGCCAGTCGGCATTGTCGTGGCGGTGGTGGATCGCGCCGCCCACCGTCTTCGTCACCGCGGCGAACCACAGGTCGGTGCCGACCGCGGTGGCGGGCGCCACGCCGAACAGCAGGATCAGGATGGGGGACATCAGCGATCCGCCGCCCACGCCCGTCACGCCGACGACCAGGCCGACCAGCAACCCCGCCAGCGCGCTCAACCACTCCATTCGTCGCCCCCCGGGTATGCGGCGCCGTCATGCGGCGGGAGGGGCGGGCAGGGCAAGCAAGCATGTCTTGCCCGCGCGTTGCCCGGGCCTTGGCGGAACCTTGCCGGGCAGGTGGCGATTGAGCGCGCGAGCGGTGGAGGACACGAAGCATGAAACTGGCGATGATCGGCCTCGGCCGGATGGGCGGCAACATGGCGCGCCGGCTGATGGCGGCGGGGCACGAGATCGTCGCCTTCGACCGCGACGCCGACGCGGTGGCGAAGCTGGCGGCGGAGGGCGCGATCGCGGCGACCTCGCTCGACGACGTGCGCGCCAAGCTGGAACAGCCCGCGCACTGGTGGATCATGCTGCCCGCGGGCGAGATCACCGACGCGACGATCGACGCGATCGCCGCGGGCGCGCAGCCGGGCGAGGTGGTGATCGACGGCGGCAACAGCTTCTACAAGGACGATATCCGTCGCGCCAAGGCACTGAAGGAGCGCGGCCTCGACTACGTCGACGTCGGCACGTCGGGCGGGGTGTGGGGGCGTGAGCGCGGCTATTGCATGATGATCGGCGGGCCGGAGGAGGTCGTCGCCCGGCTCGATCCCGTCTTCGCCGCGCTGGCCCCCGGCATGGGCACGATCGACCGCACCCAGGGTCGCCTCGACGGGCAGACCGACCCGCGCGCGGAGCAGGGCTATATCCACGCCGGCCCCGCGGGCGCGGGGCATTTCGTGAAGATGGTCCACAACGGCATCGAATACGGCCTGATGCAGGCCTATGCCGAGGGTTTCGACATCCTGAAGGGCAAGGCGTCGGACAAGCTTCCCGAGGACGAACGCTACGACCTGAACCTCACCGACGTCGCCGAGGTGTGGCGGCGCGGCAGCGTGATCTCCTCCTGGCTGCTCGACCTCATCGCGCTGGGCCTCGCGAAGGATGCGAAGCTGGAGCAATTCTCCGGGCACGTCGCCGATTCGGGCGAGGGGCGCTGGACCGTCGACGCCGCGATGGAGGAGGCGGTGCCCGCGCACGTGCTGACGACGGCGCTGTTCGCCCGCTATCGCAGCCGGGTGGAGAACACCTTCGGCGACAAGATGCTGTCGGCGATGCGCTTCGGCTTCGGCGGCCACGTCGAGATCCCGCAATAGTGGTCGCCGCGGGTCACGGGCGCATCCGCCTCCTCGTTTCCGACCTCGACGGCACGCTGGTCGACGCGCACAAGCGCCTGACCCCCGGCACGATCGCGGCGGTGGCGCGACTGCGCGCGGCAGGCGTCGGCTTTACCGTCATCAGCGCGCGGCCGATGTCGGGCATCGTGCCGCTGCTCGGCCCGCTGGCGCTCGACGGGACGGTCGCGGCGTTCAACGGCGGGATCCTGTTCCGCCGCGACGGCACGGTCCTGTCGCGCGAGACGATCCCGCCCGCGGTCGCGCGCGGCGTGATCGCGATCGCGGCGGGGAAGGGCGTCGACACCTGGGTCTTCGCCGACGACCGCTGGTACGCCACCGACGGCCACGGCCCGCACACCGACAGCGAGCGCGTCAGCTCGGCGCAGGAACCCGTCGTCGTCGCCGACCTTTCTCCCCTGCTGGAGCGCGCCGACAAGATCACCTTCGTCAGCGACGATACCGCGCGGCTCCACGCGCTGTATGAGGCCTGCCGCAACGCGCACGGCGACGCCGCGACGATCGCGCAGTCGCAGGCCTATTACCTCGACGTCACCGCGCTGGCGGCGAACAAGGGCGACGGCATCGCCGCGCTGGCGCAGGCGAGCCGCGTCCCGCTCGACCAGGTGGCGGCGGTGGGCGACCAGGCCAACGACCTGCCGATGCTCGCCCGCGCCGGCCTGCCGATCGCGATGGGCAACGCGCCCGACGCGGTAAAGGCGGCGGCGCGCGACCGCGGCGGCCACGTCACGCTTGCCAACGACCGCGACGGCGTCGCACACGCGATCGACACCTACATCCTCGGAGATCAGTGAATGAAGAAGCTCGTCGCCTTCGACCTCGACGGCACGCTCGCGCTCAGCAAGCAGGCGGTGCAGCCCGACATGGCGGAGACGCTGGCCGACCTGCTCCAGGTCGCCGACGTGGCGGTGATCTCCGGCGGCGACTGGCCGCAGTTCGACAAGCAGATCGCCCAGAACCTGCCCGCGCGCGCGGACCTGTCGCGGCTGTGGATGATGCCGACGACGGGCACGAAGCTGTTCGTCCACCGCGACGGCGCGTGGCAGACCGTCTATGCCGAGCTGTTCGACGAGGCCGAGAAGCAGAAGATCATCGCGGCGTTCAACGACAGCCTGGAGGCGACCGGCTTCACGCCCGAGCAGACCTGGGGCGAGCGGATCGAGGATCGCGGCTCGCAGATCACCTTCTCCGCACTGGGTCAGCAGGCGCCGATCGAGGCGAAGGAACATTGGGATCCCAAGTTCGAGAAGCGCAAGGTGATCCAGGCGGACCTGCGCCAGCGGCTCCCCGGCCTCGCCATCAACATGGGCGGTGCCACCTCGATCGACATCACGCGCGAGGGCGTGGACAAGGGCTATGGCCTGCGCAAGCTGGCGGAGCACAGCGGCTACGCCATCGCCGACATGCTGTTCATCGGCGATGCGATCTTCCCCGGCGGCAACGACTATCCGGCGAAGGAGGCGGGCTGCGACGTGGTGAAGGTTCGTGATCCGGCGGAGACCATCAGCGTCGTGACCGCGATCGTCGCCTGTCAGAAGTGATACCGACGACGTGATCGACTTCCCCGGCCTCTACGCCCGTTTCATCACGTGGATCGGCGACGGCACGGGTCTGTCGGACACGATCCTGCACATCCACGCCGGGATGGCGGTGCTGATCGCGGCACGGGTGCTGACGGCGCGCGGGCTGGGGACGTTCATCCCGTTCTGGTTCGTCGTCGCGGCGGAGGCGGCGAACGAGGTGCTGGATCGGATGCACTATGGCAGCTGGCGCTGGTGGGACACGGGGCCGGACATCGCCAACACCTTGTTCTGGCCGCTGGTGCTGTCGATCGGCGTCCGGCTGCGGCCGATGCCGGCGCGGGACCGGCGGCGGTAGGCGGGCCGGTCGCCGTCAGAAGCCGGAGGTCGGCGTCGTCTGCTGGACGACGAGCTGCCAGCGACCGTCCCGCCGGATCAGCACGTCGGTGAACCGCAGGTACATCTCGCCGTAGCGGCCGAAGGCGGTGCCACCGAGATGGTCGACGCCCGTCACCACCGCCGTGTCGCCGTAGACCGCGATGTCGAGCGGGCCGTGGTGGATGAACTTCGGCTTGATCTTGCCGGACTTGAACAGCGCGATATCCGCGGCGCGCGACTGCACCTTGCCGTCCATTCCCTGGATACGCCCCTCCGCCGCGTAGAAGCGTTCGAGGAAGGCGGTGTCGCCCGCGATCCGCGCCTTGCGCCAATCGTCCTCCGCCCGGGCGATCTGCCGTCGCGCGGCATCTTCTGTCTGCGCCGCGGCGGGCAGGCTGGTCGACATGGCCAGCGTCATGACGATGGATCCTAGGGGTCGCATACCGGGGCACCTCCGCGACACAGCGTACAACGGCGATCGATCGCCCGCCAGTCGGCCGCGCGATCGGTGGACGCCACGGTCGGATTGCCTTCGCGGCCGTGGTGGCGGATGATCGAGCCGACCGGTGGAAGGGAGCGGCATGACGCGCAGGCGAGGCATCACGCGGGCGTTCCTTTGGCTGGCCGTTCTGGCGGGCGGGCCGCTGCTCGGCGCCAAGCTGTTCGATCTCCTCGTGCTGGCCGGCGCATGGAGCGCGCATCCGCCCGCGTCGCTCGCCATGATGCCTTACGGCCAACAATGGCCGGTCGACACCGGAGTCTTCTTCATCCCGCTGTCGGCGGCGATGCTGGTGGCGGGGTTCGGCGCGCTGGCGGCCGGGTGGCGCACCCCGTGGCACTATCGCTGGCTGCTCTGCGTGCCCTCCATCGGTATCCTGCTGCTGCTGATCCTGACGGTGGTCGCCTTCTGGCCGATGAACGCCGCGCTCTACTATCACGGCATCGGTTCATCCAGGGACACCATCTCCGACGCGCAGTCGGTCGCGATGGCGCGGCGCTGGGTCATGCTCGATTGGGTCCGCGTCGCGGGCGCGGGCGCCGCGTTCGTCACACCGCTGCTCGCGTTGACGCGGCCCTGGCCCTCGGCCGTCGCGCCGCGGGACCCGCCCGTCGTGCGCGCGATGCTCGCGCTCGCGCTCCTGGCTGTGGCCGGGTTCGTCGTCTGGTTCGTCCGCGGCCTGTAACGGTCCGCCCGCTACCCCATCGCCACGCGCGCCCGCTCGGCGAGATGCGCCACCGCCGCGTCGTGGATGCCGGCGGTGCTCACGATCACGCCGAACGCCCGCGGGTCCGCCTTGTTGAACGCCAGCGTCCCGCCGATCGCGTCGGTCGCCGCCGCCCCCGCCTCGGTCGCGATCAGCACGGCGGCGGCGATGTCCCATTCGTTGCCCCAGCGCAGCGTCGCGACCAGGTCGGCGCGGTCGTCGGCCACCATCGCCATGCGCAGCGCGATCGAATTGGGCTTCTCCACCGCGGTCAGCAGCCGGTCCGCCTTGGGCAGCGCGTCGACCGGTACGCGCGCGCCCGCCAGCACGCGGCGGTCGCCCGCGCGCAGCGCCGCGCCGTTCAGCGTCGCGCCCCGGCCCGCCGAAGCGCGCCACGCCTCGCCGCGTGCCGGCGCCTCCAGCACGCCCAGCACGGGCTGGCCGTGATCGATCAGCGCGATCGACACGCACCAGCCGGGCCGCCCGCGGATATAGTCGCGCGTGCCGTCGATCGGATCGACCACCCACACCCGCCCGGCCGTCAGCCGGTCGGCATTGTCCGCCGTCTCCTCGGACAGCCATCCCGCGTCGGGCAGCAGCGCGGAGAGGCGCGCGCGCAGCATCCGGTCGATGTCGAGGTCGACCTCGCACACCGGGCTGCCGGGCGATTTTTCCCATCGCGCGAAGTCGGTGCGCCAGCGGGCGAAGGCCAGCGCGCCCGCCTCCTCGGCGATCCCGGCCACCGCGTCGGCGAGTTCGGCGGGAACGGCGGCGGCCTCAGCCACCCGCCACCGTCATGCCGTCGATCCGCAGCGTGGGCGCGTTGATGCCGTAGCGGAAGGAGAGGTCGTTGGCCGGCGTCAGCGCGCCGAACATCGCGATCAGGTTGCCCGCGATCGTGAACTCCGCGATGGCACCGGTGATCTCGCCGTCCTCGATCAGGAAGCCCGACGCGCCGCGGCTATAGTCGCCCGTCACCGGGTTCACGCCCTGGCCGATCAGTTCGGTGACGTAGACGCCGCGCGCGATGTCGCCGATCAGCGTGGCGACCGGCACCTTGCCCGCCTCCATGTAGAGGTTGCTGGTCGTCACGCCCGGCGCGCCGCCGATGCCGCGCGCGGCGTGGCCGGTCGGCTCCAGTCCCAGCTGCCGCGCCGACGCGCTGTCGAGCAGCCACGTCTCCAGCATCCCGTCCTCCACGATCGCCACCGGACTGACGGGCAGGCCCTCGCCGTCGAACGGCCGACTGCGCAGCCCGTGCGGCCGGTGCGGGTCGTCGCGCACGCACACGCCCGGCGCGAAGACGCGGGTGCCCAGCGCGTCGAGCAGGAAGCTGGTCTTGCGCGCGATGGCCGATCCCGCGATCGCACCCGACAGGTGGCCGAGCAGCCCGGCGCCGACGCGCGGATCGAACACCACCGGCATCGCGCCCGAGGCGACCTTGCCGGGATCGAGCCGCGCCACCGCCCGCTCGCCGGCGCGGCGGCCGATGTCCGCCGGCGCGTCCAGCCGGTCGCGGTGGCGCGCGGAATGGAAGTCGTAGTCGCGCTGCATCCCCGCGCCGGTGCCCGCGATCACGCTGGCGGACACGCCGTAGCCGGTGGTGCGATAGGCGCCCGCGAAGCCGTGGCTAGTCGCCAGCGCCCACACGCTGGCGGAGGCGGACGCGCCGCCGCCCTCGCTGTTGCTGACGCCGGGGACGGCGCGCGCGGCCTCCTCCGCCTCCTCGGCGGCGGCGCGCAGTTGCTCGGGCGACACCTCGCCCGCGTCGGCCAGGTCCAGCAGCGGCGGCGCGCCGTGCATCAGCCGCTCCTGGGGCGCGAGCCCTGCCCAGCGATCCTCCGGCGCCTCGCGCGCCATCGCCACCGCGCGCTCGGCCAGCGCGGCCAGCGCGGCGGGCGACAGGTCGGTGGTGGAGACGCTGGCGGAGCGCTGCCCGACGAAGACGCGCAGCCCCAGCTCCTCCGATTCGCTGCGGCCCACGTCCTCCAGCTTGCCCAGTCGCACCGACACTTCGGTCGCGGCGTCGGCGGCGAACACGGCGTCGGCGGCGTCCGCGCCCGCGGCGGTGGCACGGCGGACGATGTCGTGGGCGCGTTCCTGCGCCTGGTCGGTGGTCAGCATCGGGCGGACTTAGGGCGTGTGCCCGGCGTCAACAAGCTGCGGTGTCGGACTAGAGCGGCGTCCCCACCGCCGCGCAGGCGAGGAAGACGAGCAACCCGGTGAACCGGTTGGCGCGGAACCGCCGCAGCGCGCCGGCCCCCGCCCTCACATCGGCATCATCGGGCGACAGCGTCGCTACTTGCCAGAACAGGTGCGCCGCCGCGGGCGCCAGCGAGAGGAAGACGAGCGGATCGGCGCGCACCTGCCACAGCGCGGCGCCCCACAGCGCCAGCGCCAGCGCGTAGCAGGCGGCGACGCCGCCGCGCACGTGCGCGCCCAGCCGCAGCGCGGAGGAGCGGATGCCGACCAGCGCGTCGTCCTCCCGGTCCTGCAGCGCGTAGATCGTGTCGTACCCGACGACCCAGAACACGGTGCCCGCGTAGAGCGTGAGGCCGGGCAGCGTCGGCGATCCCCACGCCTCGGTCCACCCGACCAGCGCCGCCCAGCTGAACACCAGCCCCAGCCACGCCTGCGGCCACCAGGTGATCCGCTTCATGAACGGATAGGCCGCCACCGGCGCCAGCGCCGCGAGCGACACCAGCGCCGCGGGCCACCGCAGCTGGAGCAGGACGAGAAGCCCCACCAGGCACAGCAGGACGAGCCAGATCCACGCCGAGCGCAGCGAGATGGCCCCGCTCGCCAGCGGCCGGTCGCGCGTGCGGGCGACCTGCGCGTCGAGGTCGCGGTCGACGATGTCGTTGTAGACGCATCCCGCGCCGCGCATCGCGACGCTGCCGAGCAGCAGCCACGCGATCAGGTCCCACCGCGCCACCACGCCCCCGGCCAGCGCCACGCCCCACGCGCCGGGGAAGAACAGCAGCCACCAGCCGATCGGCCGGTCGAACCGCGCCAGCAGCGCGAAGCCGCGAAGGCGGGGCGGCAGGGCGGCGACGAGCCCGCGGGCCTCGCTGTCGGGAACGATCGCGGTCATGATGAGCGCGCCCTAGCCTACATCCCGAACATCTTCATCCCCGCGTCGATCATCCCCTCGATCCCCCGCGCCGGTCCCTTCGCGCGCCGCCCCGCGAACGGCGCCTCCTCCACCACCAGCACGCCGTCGCCCGCCGCGACGCGGTCCTTCAGCAGCGATTCGCGGCCGAGCAGGTAGGGCCAGAACGTCTCCGCCCGCGTCACCGAATAGGCGAGGTCGGCGGAGAAGCCGACCAGCTGGTCCTGCCCGAACACGCGCCCCCGCTCGGCCCGCTCCACGCGGATGCCGCGCCCGCCCTTCACGACCAGCCGCGCCGGCCCGTGCAAGACGAGGTAGCGCAGCTGCAGCGTCAGCCAGGCGTTCAGCGAGAACAGCCGCCAGTGGCTGGAAACGCGTAGCGGGCGCCCGATCGGCTGCGCCACCGCCGCCAGCGCGCGCGGGTGGAGCACGCAGGCGCCGCCCTCGGGCAGCGCCAGCACCGTCACCTCGGCGAAGGGATCGCGCGTGGCGGACACCGTCGTCACCTCGCCCGCGCCGCGGATCCGCGTCAGGAAGGTCAGCCCGGTGGCGATGCTGGCGACGGGGTGGCGCCAGTCGAGCAGCCACTGCGTTCCCTTGGCGCCGGCCTGGCTGGTGGTCTGCAGATAGTCCTGCCGCACCAGCAATTCCCACCCCTCGTCCAGCCGCACGCCCACCGACGTCGCGGAGCGCTCCGCCGGCGCGATCGCGACGCTACCTCCCGGCACCCGCACGCGGATCGCCGCCCGCCGCATCGCCAGCGGGGCGAGTACGTAATAGCAGAACAGCCGGATCAGCAGCGGCGTCAGCAGGATCAGCAGCAGCGCCGCCCCGGCGGCGCGCAGCGCGCGTGGTACCTCGTTCGCCTCCGCCCAGGCGCGCGCGCGGTGGATCAGGTTGCCGCTCAGCGCCTTCGCGCGGTCGTCGGTCAGCGCCCGGTACGCCGCCGCCGCCTCCGCCATGCCCGCCTCCGCCGCGCGCGTCGCGGCCAGCGTCGCGCCGCGCGTCCGCTCCAGCGCGGCGACGCTGGTGCCCGCGCGGGTGCGATAGCCGCGCGCGACCGCGATCACCGCCTCCTCCTGCCGCAGCCGCCCACCCTGCGCCACGTCCGGCAGCATGTCGCGCCGCATCGCCTCGCGCCGCGCCGCCGCCTGCGCCTCGAAGGCGCTCGCCTGCGCGATCACGCGGCGGTGGCGGGCGATCGCGGCATCCACGCTCTCCCCCGGCTTGCGCGCGTCCACGCTGGCGAGCAGCGCGTCGAGCGTCGCGATCTCGCGCGTCAGCAGCGTCGCCGCGAAGCACGCACGGCGGTTCGCGATCACCCGGTCGGCGCCGCCGGTCAGCAGCGCGGCCACGTCGCTGCCGCAGGAACCGGCCACCGCGGCGCGGTCCCGCACCGCGGCATCGCGCCGCGCGACGATCGCCTCGCGCCCCATCGTGCCGGCCGCGGCGATCCGTGCGTTGGCCGCGTCGATCCCGCCGCTCGCCGCGGCGGACAACTCCGCCCGCCCCGCCTCCAGCCGCCGCGCACTGTCGCTCAGCGCAGTGAAGCTCTCGAACGAGGGATGCGCCCAATGGTAGAAGAGGATCGCGGCGAACAGCGCCAGGAACAGCAGCCCCTTGCGCGCCAGCCACCTCAGGAACCCACCGATCGCCGCCATGGCCCCCTCCTAGCCGCCCGACGCGAAGCGCGTCACCCCACCGCGGGGGCCAGCACCTCGCGCGACGCTGCGAGGACGGTCGTTCAAGCGCAGGCCGGGGGGGGGGGGGCGGCGTGTCGACCGGCTCCGAGCCGTCGGCGGCGGCCTCAGGACGCCTCCAGCATGTCAATGCCGCCCGACCGATGCGAGACGCTCCCGCGCACACACCTTCTCCGCGCCTCCGCGCCTCCGCGTGAACCACCCTTCTTCGCGTCCCCGCGCCTTCGCGCGAAGCGGGCTCGCGGCCCGCCGTCCCCGCCTTACCTTCGCCCCATCCCGCGCCTATCTTCGCGCCATGCGGATCCTTCCTCTCCTCGCCGTCCTGCTCGCCACCCCGGCCGCGGCGCAATCCTCGCCGTTCGCCGGCACGTGGCGCAACGCGGGCGACAGCGTGCGCATCCGCGTGGCGCCGTGCGGGGCGGGGCTGTGCGGCACCGTGGTCGCGGCGAGCGACAAGGCGAAGGCGGATGCGGCGGCGGGCGGCACGCCGCAGCTGGTCGGCACGCCGCTGCTGCGCGATTTCCGCCGCGCGCCCGACGGCGGCTGGGCGGGGACGGTGCTGGTGCCCGACCTCGGCACCGAGGTGGCGGGCACGCTTGCGCTCGCCGGGCGCGACACGCTGGTCGCCACCGGCTGCCTGTTCGGCACGCTGGGCTGCAAGGAGCAGCGCTGGACGCGGGTCCCCGCGTCGAAGTGACGCGCCGATGATCCACCTGTCCGTTGCGATCGGCCGCTTCTTCGAAGCGCTGCTGTTCGCCTTCCTGCGCGTGGCCGGGATGGTGACGGGGCTGGTGCTGGCCATCGCGCTGGCGGGCGCGCTGCTGTTCCTGGTCGCGCGGCTGCTGCTGGCGCGGGGGCGGCGATGAGCGGCGCCACGCCCGCCTGGCCGCCGCGCTCCACCCCGCGGCTGTTCGTCGAGGCGCCGCTCGCGCCCGGCCCGCTGGCGCTGTCCGGCCCGGCGGCGCACTATCTCGTCGGCGTCATGCGGATGAGGCCGGGCGATCCGGTGAAGCTGTTCGACGACGTGACGGGGGAGTGGCTCGCCACCGCCTCCCATGTCGGCAGGCGCGACCTGACGCTGGACGTGGCCGAGCGGCTGCGCGAGCGCGAGGCGGTGCCCGACCTGTGGCTGCTCGCCGCGCCGCTGAAGAAGGGCCGCGTCGACTGGATGGCGGAAAAGGCGTGCGAACTGGGCGTCGCGCGGCTGGTGCCCGTGCTGACGCGCCGGACGGTGGTGGACCGTCCCAACACGGACCGCCTGCGCGCGCACATGGTGGAGGCGGCGGAGCAATGCGGCCGCACCGCCCTGCCGCAGGTGGCCGAGCCGGCGAAGCTGGCGGCCCTGCTGCGCGACTGGCCGGCGGAGCGCGCCTTGTTCTTCGCCGACGAGCAGGGCGGCGCCCCCGCGCTGGAGGCGATGCGCGCCCGCCCCGGCCCGGCCGCGGTGCTGATCGGCCCGGAAGGCGGCTTCGACGACGAGGAACGCGAGGCGGTGCGCGCGCTGCCGCAAGCGGTGGGCGTGTCGCTCGGCCCGCGCATCCTGCGCGCGGACACCGCGGCGGCGGCGGCGGTGGCGCTGTGGATGGCGGCGGCGGGGGATTGGTAGCGCGGGGCGGACGGGTTGCGCTTCTTTCCCGGAAGGGATCGAACAGCGGGAAACAAGTTGCGGAGGCGAAGCCGTCGCTTCATGCCCCTTAGCCTCAACCACACCCAACGCCAGAAACGCGTCCGAGGCGCCGATCCGTCGCGTGGCTGCCGCCCCACCGTCGCGCCACCGTCGCCAACCCGCCGCGTCCCCGTCGCCTCCGCCGCCAAAACGCGCAGGCGCCTCAACCTCCTCAACATTCGCGCGCACCTTTGCGTCCCCCTAGCGCACCCGTTCATCCCCGCGTAAGGCGCGCAAATGACGACCAGGACGGTTTCATCGAGCAACTCGCCGATCATCGAATCGCGCGACCAGCTGATCGCCCACTTCGCCTCCGGCGAGAAGCCGGCGGAGCGGTGGCGCATCGGCACCGAGCACGAGAAGTTCGTCTATGCGGTCGCCGACCACCATGCCCCGTCGTGGGACGAGAAGGGCGGCATCCGCGACCTGCTGGAGGCGCTGGTCCCGCACGGCTGGCGCCCGGTGGAGGAGGGGGGCAAGATCATCGCGCTCACCGGCGCGGACGGATCGGTCAGCCTGGAGCCGGCGGGCCAGTTCGAGCTATCGGGCGCCCCGCTCGAGAACCTGCACCAGACCTGCGCGGAGACCGGCCGCCACCTGGCGCAGGCGAAGGCCGCGGGGGAGGCGCTGGGCATCGGCTTCCTCGGCCTCGGCATGTGGCCGGACAAGACCCGGGCCGAGCTGCCGATCATGCCCAAGGGCCGCTACGACATCATGCGCCGGCACATGCCGCGGGTCGGCTCGCTCGGCCTCGACATGATGCTGCGCACCTGCACGATCCAGGTGAACCTGGATTATGCCGGCGAGGCGGACATGGCGAAGAAGTTCCGCGTGGGCCTGGCGCTGCAACCGCTCGCCACCGCGCTGTTCGCCAATTCGCCGTTCACCGAAGGGCGGCCGAACGGCCTGCTCTCCTTCCGCTCGCACATTTGGTCGGATACCGATCCGGCGCGCACGGGGATGCTGCCGTTCGTGTTCGAGGACGGCTTCGGCTACGAGCGCTACGCCGATTACATGCTCGATGTGCCGATGTACTTCGTCTATCGCGAGGGCCGCTACATCGACGCGGCGGGATTGAGCTTCCGCGATTTCCTGCGCGGCGAGCTGTCCGTCCTCCCGGGCGAGAAGCCGACGCTCGACGACTGGAACGACCATCTCTCCACCGCCTTCCCCGAGGTGCGGCTGAAGACCTTCCTCGAGATGCGCGGGGCGGACGGCGGGCCGTGGAACCGCATCTGCGCGCTGCCCGCGCTGTGGGTGGGTCTGCTCTACGACGATGCCGCGCTGGACGCCGCGTGGGACCTGGTGAAGCACTGGACGCTGGAGGAGCGGCAGGCGCTGCGCGACGCGGTGCCCCGGCTCGGGCTCACCGCGCCGGTGCCGGGCGGCGGGACGCTGCGCGACGTGGCCGCGCCGGCGCTGGACATCGCGCACCGCGGCCTCGCGGCGCGGGCGCGGCACAATGCGTCGGGCGACGACGAGACCGGCTTCCTCGACCCGCTGCACGAGATCGTACGGACGGGGAAGGTGCCCGCGCAGCGCCTGCTGGACCGCTATCACGGCGCCTGGAACGGCGACGTGTCGCGCGTCTACGCGGAGGAGAGCTTCTGATCCTGCCCCCGTGCCCAGCGCCAGAACCGCGGCACCGCGCCGCGCCGTTCCATCCACTCGCTGTAGGCACGATAGGCCGGGTCGGATGACAGGTGCCGTTCCTCCGTCTTCGCGCGCCAGTAATAGACGCCGCTGACGACGCCGAGCAGGATCGTCGCCCGCGCGGCGTCGACCAGGCTGCCGGTGGACAGGACGGGAACGGTGGAGATCCACCAGAACAGGTTCTTGCTGAGATAGGCCGGGTGCCGCGACCAGGCATAGGGACCGTGGGTCAGCACGCCACGGTGGGTCAGGTTGGAGAAGCGCAGGCCGAAGGCGACGGTGGACCAGGCGTAGATGGCGGTCAGCAGCACCAGGACGGCCCCGGTCGCCGCGAGGAGCAGCGGGTGCCCCGCCAGCCAGTGGCTCCACTCCGCGGTGCCGGGGCGATAGTCGAACGGCCGCCCGTCATCCATCATGATGAAGGGGGGGTAGCAGATCAGCGCCGCAGTCCAGGCGGCGGCGTGCGGGTTGGCGCTGCGGATGTGCGCGTCCAGCGGGCGCAGCGTCAGCAGGTAGCCGACGCAGGCGAAGGCGACGTCGACGACGAACATCAGCGTGATGAGCCAGTTGGCGAGGCTCACCGGATCGCCGAGCGCGGAGGAGAGGTCCGCTCGCACGAAGTCGCCGAACCCGCCGGGCGCGATCGCGATCATGAAGGCGAGGAAGAAGCCCTTCACCGCCCAGCTCCGCGCATGCGCCGCCACCGCCTGCGCGTCGAGCGGGGCGAGCCCGGTCAGCCAGGCGCCCAGCGCCCACGCCCCGTCCCGCGGCTCCACCAGGTGGCGGTCCAGCCACAGCACGTAGGGGATGGAGAGGACGAAGAGGATGGGCGCCGCCGCGCCCAGCGCGGCCATCGCGAAGGTGTACGGGCCATCCCAGTAGAAGCGGAAGGTCGCGTAGACGAGCGCGATCGCGCCCCAGGTGAACCACAACCCCGCCAGCTTCACGCAGGACACATCGATCGCCTCCCGCCACGGCCGCGCCACCGTCCAGTCGATGCCGGTGGAGGCGTGCCGGTGGACGCGGTCGACCAGCAGCGACCACAACACCATCGGCACCCCGCACGCCGCGATCCCGGCCAGCGCCGCGTACGGCCCGTCCATGCCGTGGTGCCGCGCCAGCGCGATCCACGCCGCCAGTCCTGCCAGCCCGGCCATCCCCACGCCGTGCGACACCGCCGACGCCGGGCGGGGGTCGATCGCGGCGTGATGCAGGCGGCGGTCGTGGAACATGCGCGCCGGGGTAGCGGCGCAACGGTGAGGATGGGGTTAAGCGCCCGGCGTCACGCCTCGGCGCGGAAGATCTTGCCCGGGTTCAGGATGTCGCCGGGATCCAGCGCGCGCTTCACCGTCCGCATCAGCGCCACCGCATCGCCCAGCTCCGCTTCCAGCCAGTCCTGCTTGCCGATGCCGATGCCGTGCTCGCCGGTGCAGGTGCCGTCCATCGCCAGCGCCCGCTCCACCAGCCGCGCGTTGATCCGCGCCACCTCCTCGAACTCCTCGGGCCGGGCGGGGTCGATCGAGAAGATGACGTGGAAATTGCCGTCGCCGACATGGCCCAGGATGGTGGCCGGCACGGACCCCGCGTCGATGTCCGCGCGGGTGGCGAGGATGCACTCGGGCAGGCGGCTGATCGGCACGCACGCGTCGGTGGTCCAGCCGACCGCGCCGGGGCGCATGTTGATCGCGGCGTAATAGGCCTCGTGCCGCGCCTTCCACAGCCGCGCGCGCTCCTCCGCCAGGTGGGAGAAGGCGAAGGCGCCGCCGCCGTTCGCCTCCGCCAGCGCGGCCACGGTCTCCACCTGCTCCGCCACGCCGGCGGGCGAGCCGTGGAATTCGAAGAACAGCGTCGTCACTTCGGGCAGCGCCATCGCCGACCAGGCGTTGACGGCGGCGATCTGGCGATCGTCGAGCAGCTCCACGCGTGCCAGCGGCACGCCCGACTGGATCGACTGCACCACGGTATCGACCGCTCCCTGCAGGCGGTCGAAGCCGCAGACCGCGCTGGTGATCGTCTCCGGAATGGGGTGGAGGCGCAGCGTCACCTCGGTGATGATCCCCAGCGTCCCCTCGCTGCCGACGAACAGCCGGGTCAGGTCGTAGCCGGCGGCGGACTTGCGGGCGCGCCGCGCGGTGCGGATCACCTGCCCGTCCGCGGTGACGACGGTGAGCGACAGCACCGCCTCGCGCATCGTGCCGTAGCGCACCGCATTGGTCCCGCTCGCCCGCGTCGCGGCCATGCCGCCGATGGTGGCGTTGGCACCGGGATCGATCGGGAAGAACAGGCCGGTATCGCGCAGGTGCGCGTTCAGCTCCTCGCGCCGCACGCCGGCCTCCACCGTGCAGTCGAAGTCCTCCGCGTTGACGGCCAGGATGCGGTTCATCTTGCCCATGTCGATGGACACGCCTCCGCGCACCGGCAGCGCGTGCCCTTCCAGCGAGGTGCCCGCGCCGAACGGCACGACGGGCACGCCGTAAGCGGCGCACAGCGCGACGCAGTCCGCCACGTCCTGCGTCGTCGCGGCGAAGACGACGGCGTCGGGCAGCACCTCCGCGAAATGCGCCTCGCTCTGCCCGTGCTGCCGCCGCATGCTCTCCGAAAGGTGGCATTCGAAGCGGAAGCGGTCGCTCAGCGCCTCGACGAAGGCGGGGGCGAGCGGCGCGCGGGCAGGGTAGGTGGCGTGGTGCATGGCCGATCATAGCCGCTCCGGCGCGGATTGCGGAAGATGCGCCTCGACCGGTGCCGTCCCTTGTTGGTCCGCCGGGCAGTCCCTAGGGGATGCCGCGAACGAAGCGCGGGAGGGGGCATGGAGCGGTACGACGTCGTCGTGGTGGGCGCGGGGCACGGCGGCGCGCAGGTGGCGATCCAGCTGCGGCAGGCGAAGTTCGCCGGGTCGATCCTGCTGGTGGGCGACGAGCCCGAGCTACCCTATGAGCGCCCGCCGCTGTCCAAGGAATATCTCGCCGGCGACAAGCCGTTCGAGCGGCTGCTGATCCGGCCCGCTGCCTTCTGGCAGGAGCGCGCGGTGACGGTGCGTACCGGCACCCGGATCGCGTCGGTGGATGCGGCGGCGCGGCAGGTAACGACGCAGGCCGGCGAGGCGATCGGCTACCGGCAGCTCGTGTGGGCGACCGGCGGCGCGCCGCGGCGGCTGGGCTGCGAGGGCGCGGACCTGGTCGGCGTGCATACGGTGCGCACCCGCGCGGACGCGGACCGGATGCGCGACGAGCTGACCACCGTCGAGCAGGCGGTGGTGATCGGCGGCGGCTATGTCGGGCTGGAGGCTGCGGCGGTGCTGGCGAAGGCGGGCAAGCGCGTCGTGCTGCTGGAGGCGCTGGACCGCGTGCTCGCGCGGGTGGCGGGCGAACCGCTGTCGCGCTTCTACGAGGCGGAGCATCGCGCGCACGGCGTTGACCTGCGGCTGTCGGTGCAGGTCGCCTGCATCGAGGGGCGCGACGGGCGCGTCGCGGGGGTGCGACTGGTCGACGGCGGCGTGGTGCCCGCGCAGCTGGTGGTCGTGGGCATCGGCATCGTCCCCGCGGTCGCGCCGCTGCTGGCGGCGGGGGCGGAGGGCGGCAACGGCGTGGCGGTGGACGCGCAGTGCCGCACGACGCTGGCCGACGTCTTCGCGATCGGCGACTGCGCGCTCCACGCCAACCGCTTCGCGCCCGCGGGAGCGATCCGGCTGGAATCGGTACAGAACGCCAACGACCAGGCCATGGTGGTGGCGAAGACGATCATGGGGCAGGCGACGGAATATGATGCGGTGCCGTGGTTCTGGTCGAACCAATACGACCTGAAATTGCAGACGGTCGGCCTGTCGACCGGCTATGACGAGGTGGTGGTCCGGGGCGATCCCGCCACGCGCGCCTTCTCGCTGCTCTATCTGCGCGGGGGCAGGGTGATCGCGCTCGACTGCGTCAACGCGGTCAAGGATTATGTGCAGGGCCGCAAGCTGGTGCTGGAGCGCGCCGCGGTCGCCGCCGACCGCCTCCGCGACGCCGCCGTTCCGCTGAAGGAGATGGCCTGATCCTCCTGACACCCTTGTTGACACAGAACTTTACGATCCGCACGACCGCGTGATGGCCCAACGATCGTCGCGCAACATCTCCCTGCCGGCCGAGCTGGACGCCTATATCATCGAGCGGCTGGCCACGGGCGAATATGGCAACGCCAGCGAGGTGGTGCGCGCCGGACTGCGGCTGCTGCGCCGTCAGGACCGGGATGCCGGCGTCGCGGCCGACTGGCCGAGGGGAGGCGGCGAGTGCGGCGCAATAGTGCGCGACACGGACTGGTCTCGAACCGCGCTCGGTCCGATCGCGCACTGGTCGGCGGAGCTGCGCGCGACCGTGTCGAACGTGGTGAACTCGCCCGTGGCGAAAGTGCTGATGTGGGGCGCGGACCACATCATGATCTACAACGACGCCTATCGCGAGGTGGCGGGAACCAACCATCCGCGCGCCATGGGCGGAACGGTGCCGGGGATCTGGCCGGAGATCTGGCAATGGAACCGAGCCGTGCTGGAGGCGGGGTTCCGCGGCGAGACGCTGTCCTATCGCGACCAGGTGCTGACGCTGAACCGCGGCGGCGCGGCGGCGGAGATCGTCTTCGACCTGTTCTACACGCCGGTGTTCCAGGCCGACGGCAGTGTCGGCGGCGTGCTGTGCACCTGCGTCGACAACACCGCGCGCGCCATGGCGGAACGTGCGCTGTCGGCGAGCGAGGCGGAACTGCGCGCCGTCACCGACGCCATGCCGGTGCTGGTGTCCTTCATCGACCGCGACCACGTGTTCCGCTTCGCCAACCGCCACTACGTCGAATGGTTCGGCCTGGCGCCCGACCAGGTGGTGGGCCGCCACGCGCGCGACGTGATCGGCGAGGAGAACTGGCGCCACCGCCGCGACCTGATGGACCGCGCGCTGGCGGGCGAGACGATCGATCACGATGCGGTCATCCTGAACGGCGCGGGCGAGGAGCGGCGCGCCAACGTCCGCTACCTGCCGCGCCGCGACGGCGGGGGGCGGATCACCGGCTTCCAGGTGCTGGTGATCGACCTGGAGGATCGCGCCCGGCGCGAGGAGGCGTTGGCCGCCAGCAACAGCCGCTTCCGCGCCGCGATGGACGCGATCCACGGCGTCCTGTGGACCAATTCCGCCGATGGCCGGATGCTGGGCGAGCAGCCCGGCTGGGCGGCGCTGACCGGCCAGTCATTCGACGAGTATCAGGACCATGGCTGGGCCGCGGCGGTGCACCCCGACGACGTGTCGGGCACGATCGCCGCGTGGGAACGCGCGGTGGCGGCGCGCACCATGTTCCAGCACGAGCACCGCGTGCGGCGCCACTGCGGTGGCTGGCGCACCTTCGCGATCCGCGCACTGCCGATCGTCGACGACAAGGGCGTGCTGACCGAGTGGGTGGGCGTGCACACCGACATCTCGCACCAGCGCGCGGCGGAGCAGGCGCTGCGCGACCATGCCGAGGAGCTGGAGCGCGAGGTGCGCCATCGCGAGCGCGCCGAGGTGCAGCTGCGCGAGCTGAACGAGACGCTGGAAACGCGCGTGATCGCCGAGATCGCCGACCGGCGCGAGGCGGAGGTGAAGCTGGCGCGCGCGCAGAAGATGGAGGCGGTCGGCAAGCTGACCGGCGGCGTCGCGCACGATTTCAACAACCTGCTCCAGGTCGTGTCGGGCAACCTGCAATTGCTGGCGAAGGACGTGGCCGGCAACGCGCGCGCCGAGCAGCGCGTCGTCAACGCGATGGCGGGCGTTACGCGCGGCGCACGGCTGGCGGCGCAGCTGCTCGCTTTCGGCCGGCGCCAGGCGCTGGAGCCGAAGGTCGTCAACATCAGCCGTTTCGTGCGCAACATGGACGACATGCTGCGCCGCGCGCTGGGCGAGGCGATCGAGATCGAGACGGTGGTCGCCGGCGGGCTGTGGAACACCTTCATCGATCCCGGCCAGGTCGAGAACGCGCTGCTGAACCTGGCGATCAACGCGCGCGACGCGATGGAGGCGAAGGGCGGCGGCAAGCTGACGATCGAACTGGGCAATGCGGCGCTCGACGACGACTATTGCCGCCGCCACCCGGAAGAGGTGCGGCCCGGCCAGTATGTGATGCTCGCGGTGACCGACACCGGCAGCGGCATGGCGCCGGAAGTGATCGCGCACGCCTTCGAGCCGTTCTTCACGACCAAGGGCGAGGGCAAGGGGTCGGGCCTGGGCCTGTCGATGGTCTACGGCTTCGTGCGCCAGTCCGGCGGACATGTCGCGATCTATTCCGAGCCGGGGTTCGGCACCACGATCCGGCTGTACCTGCCCCGCGCACTGGAGGCGGAGGACCTGGAACTCGCCCCCGCTGCCGGCCCGGTGGTGGGCGGAAGCGAAACCGTGCTGGTCGTGGAGGACGACGACGAGGTGCGCGCCACCGTCGTCGAATTGCTGGCCGACCTCGGCTATCGCGTGCTGAAGGCGGTGGACGCGGCCAGCGGACTGGCGGTGATCGAGAGCGGGGTGAGGATCGATCTCCTCTTCACCGACGTCGTCATGCCCGGCCCGCTGCGCAGCCCCGAACTGGCGCGCATCGCGCGGCAGCGGCTGCCGGGAATCGCCGTGCTGTTCACGTCCGGCTACACGGAGAATTCCATCGTCCATGGCGGCAAGCTGGACACCGGCGTCGAGCTGCTGTCGAAGCCGTACACGCGCGAGGCGATGGCGCGGAAGATCCGCCACGTGCTGTCGCTGGCCGCGCCCGGTCAGCCCGCCGGCACGCCGCGGCTGACGGTGTTGCTGGTGGAGGACGAGCCGGCGATCCGCGCCGGCAGCGCGGAGGCGCTGACCGAGGCGGGGCATCTGGTGGTGGAGGCGGGCAGCGCGGAGGAGGCGATGGCCGCGTTGCAGACCGCGCCGGTCGACGTGCTCGTCACCGACCTGCACCTCCCCGGTTCCTCGGGCGGGGAACTCGCGCGGCGGGCGCGCGACCTGCGCCCCGCGATCGGCGTCCTGCTCGCCACCGGCGACCCGCTGGCGGCGCAGCACGCCGTGCCCGATCGCGGACTGCTGCTCGCCAAGCCCTATGCGCGCGCCGCGCTGCTGGCGGCGGTAAGGGATGCCGCGGCGGAGGCGATGCTTGACGAAGTGGGCGAACGAACGAAGTAAACGTCCCGTATCGGGACCGGCTTCATTTGCGCTTCTTTAAGGCTTTCGAATGCGCGAGCATGGCCGTTATTGCGCCGTAACGGCGTGAGGCTTGGTCGATTCGATCCCGTCCGCCGGCATTCTATCTGTCCGGGGGGACGACCATGGTGACCATCGACGGCCAGCTGAACGACTGGACGCTGGCCGACCGCATCGATCGCGGCGCCAATGCGGGCTACGCGATCTATGCGAGGAGCCAGGGCAGCGACATCATCTTCGCGCTGACGGCCCCTCAGGCGATCGGCGCGAACACGACGGCGTGGCTGAACACCGACCGCAACACCGCGACGGGCCACCAGATCTTCGGCTTCGCGGGTGGGGCGGAATTCAACGTCAACGTCGGCGCTGACGGACGGGTGTCGCTGTTCGCCGGCGCGGCGGGGCAGACGCCGGTGGTGGAGGGGCTGGCCGCGAGCTGGTCCGCGGATCGCACGATCCTCGAGTTCGCGGTGCCCAAGGCGGCGATCGGCAATCCCAATGCGGTCGACACGCTGTACGACGTCAACGACAACGTCTTCCTGCCGGGCAGCTACTCCGATCCGGGCTTCACCGTCTTCAACGACACCGGCGTGCAGGCGGATCCGGCGACGCGGATCGCGATCGTCTACTCGGAATCGACGGCGAAGAACTATTTCAGCGAGACCGCCTATTCGCAGCTGTTCATGGCGGCGCAGAGCCAGGCGATCCAGGCCGGCGTGCCCTTCGACATCCTGACCGAGGCGGACCTGACCAGCCTGGCCACGCTGGCAAAGTACGACAGCATCGTCTTCCCCTCGTTCCGCAACGTGGAGGCGGCGCAGGCCAACACGATCGCGCAGACGCTGGAGCAGGCGACAAAGCAGTTCGGCATCGGGCTGGTCGCGGGGGGCGAGTTCATGACGAACGACGCCGCGGGCAATGCGCTGGCGGGCGACAGCTACGCGCGGATGAAGCTGCTGTTCGACGCGACGCGGGTGACGGGCGGCACCGGCGACGTGACGCTGAAGGCGACCGACGCGGCCGGGCTGGTGCTGGACGGCTATGCCCAGGGGCAGACGATCCGCAGCTACACCGGCGTGGGCTGGAATGCCTTCGCCAGCGTCAGCGGCACCGGCACCACGATCGCGACGGAGACCGTGGGCGGGCAGGATTACGCTGCCGCCATCGCGACGAAGACCGGGGGGCGCAACGTCCTGTTCTCGTCCGAGGCGGTGATGGCGGACGCCAACCTGCTGCAGAAGGCGATCGACTACAGCGTCAACGGCAGCGGCCTGTCCGTCGGCCTGCAGATGACGCGCGACGCGGGCCTGGTCGCCGCGCGCGTGGACATGGACCAGAGCCAGGAGAGGATCGAGGTCAATCCGGACGGCACCGCACCCGGCATCTACGACAAGCTGCTGCCCACGCTGGCCGAGTGGAAGGCGGCGTACAACTTCGTCGGCAGCTACTACGTCAACGTCGGCAACGATGCGGCAGGCGGGCAGGAGACCGACTGGGCGGTGTCGCTGCCGGTCTACAAGTCGCTGATCGACATGGGCAACGAGCTCGGCTCGCACAGCTACACCCATCCGGAGAACACGAACCTGCTGACGTCGGCGCAGATCGCGTTCGAATTCGGCGAGGCGCGCCGCGTGCTGGAGCAGAAGCTGTCCGCCTATCTCGGCAAGGCGACCGGCGTCGGCGGCACCGCGGTGCCCGGCGCGCCGGAGCAGATCGCGACCAGCCAGGAGATACTGAAGCACGTCGATTATCTCAGCGGCGGCTATTCGGGCGTCGGCGCGGGCTACCCCAACGCCTTCGGCTTCATGACGCCCGGCAACGCCGCGGACGGCAAGGTCTACCTTGCGCCGAACACCGCGTTCGACTTCACGCTGATGGAGTTCCAGAAGAAGACCGTGGCCGACGCCGAGGCGGCCTGGGCAACGGAGTTCGCGCAGCTGACCGCCAACGCGGACGCACCCGTGGTGGTGTGGCCGTGGCACGATTACGGCCCTACCGCCTGGAGCAGCGACGGCGCCTCACCCTACGTGAAGCAGATGTTCACGAACTGGATCGCGCGCGCGGCCGACGCGGGCATGGAGTTCGTGACGCTGGCGGACCTCGCAGCCCGGATCACGGCGTTCGACGCGACCACGATCGCCTCCAGCGTGGCCGGCGACACGATCACCGCCACGGTTTCCGCCAATCCCGGCACCTTCGCGCTCGACGTCGACGGGCAGGGCGGCAAGGTCATTCAGAGCGTCGCCGGCTGGTACGCCTATGACAAGGACAAGGTCTTCCTGCCACAGGCGGGCGGAACCTTCGTCGTCACCATGGGGGCGGTCGCCGACGACGTGACGCGGATCACCGAGCTGCCGATGCGCGCGTCGCTGGTGTCGCTGAGCGGCGACGGGCGCGATCTTTCCTTCACGCTGGCCGGCGAGGGCAGGGTGGTGGTGGACGTGAAGGCACCCGGCACCGACTGGGTCACCTGGTCCGGCGCGTCGAAGGTGAGCATCGTCGGCGAGGTCCTGACGCTGGACGTCGGCGCGGCGGGGACGCACGCAGTGAGCGTCGGGCATCAGGCCAATGTCGGCCCCGTCATCACGTCGCTGGGCGGGGGCAACACCGGCAACGTGTCGATCGCGGAGAACAATGCCGCGGTCGGCACGATGGCGGCCACCGACGCCAACATCGCCTGGGGCGACAGCGTCAGCTGGTCGATCGCCGCGGGTGGCGACGGCGCGCTGTTCGCGATCGACGCGAAGACCGGTGCGCTGCGCTTCCTCGACGCGCCCGATTTCGAGAAGCCGCTCGACGCGATCAACCGAGACAGCATCTACGACGTCACCGTCGTCGCCACCGACGCGAAGGGCGCGAGCGACAGCCAGCTGGTCTACGTCACCGTCACCGACGTGGTCGGCATCACCCGCACCGGATCGCTGTTCGGCGACAGGATGGCCGGCACCGGCGAGCAGGACACGCTGGACGGCAGCTGGGGCAACGATACGATCCAGGGGCTGGGCGGCAACGATCGGCTGTTCGGCGGCTGGGGCAACGACACGATCGACGGCGGCGACGGCGACGACCTGATCGTCGGCGGCTGGGGAACCGACCGGATGACGGGCGGCGCGGGACGCGACACCTTCCGCTTCGAGAGCTGGCTGGACACCGGTACGCTGTCCTCGCTGCGCGACGTCATCACCGATTTCCGACCCGGCGAGGACCGGATCGACGTGTCCGCGATCGATGCCAACGGATCCGTCTTCGCGCGTGGCGACCAGGCGTTCGCGCTGTTGCAGCAGCCGGGCGCGGCGTTCACCGCCGCGGGGCAGCTGCGCTACAGCTACCAGACGGTCGGGGGCGTCGATTACACGATCGTCGAGGGGAATACCGACGGCGACCGGTCGGCGGAATTCGCCATCGCGCTGATCGGCCGCCACATCCTCTCCGCCAGCGACTTCATTCTTTAACCGGCCGCCGGCTACGGACGATGGAAGGATGGCGGGCGTAGGATTCCAGCTGGCGCGCATGGCGCGGGACGGTGGCGTCGGCGGGATCGCCGGCGCCGCGCTGCATGGGGCTGCCATCAGCGCGGGGCCGTGGCTCGTGACCGCCGCGGCGATGACGGCCTTCGACGCGTGGACCGCGGCGCATCTCGCCGCGGACGGCGCGCGGATGGTGCAGACGGTGCTGGTCTACGCCTTCAGCCTGTCCGCGCTGGTGGCCGCGCCGATCGGTGTCGTCGCGACCCGGCTGGTCGCCGACCGGCTGTTCGCCGGAGAGATGGAGCGCATTCCCGGCATCATCGTCGCGGCGCTCGCGGCCGGCGGGGCGGCCGGGCTGTCGCTGGGCGCGCTGCTGTTCGCCGGGCCGGCCGCGCTGCCGCCCGCGCCGGCGGTCGCGGGGGCGGTGACGCTCGCCTGGCTGGCGCAGGTGTGGATCGCCGCGCCGCTGCTGACCGCGCTGCGACGCTATCGCGCGGTGCCCGCGGCCTATCTCGTGGGGGCGGGGCTGGCGGCGGCCGTCCTGCTGCTCGCCGCTCCGCGTGACGCCGTGACCGCGCTGGTCGTCGTGGCGGCGGGATGCGGGACGACGCTGGCTGCCATCGCGGTGCTGCTGCGGCGGCACTTCCCGCACCCCGCGGTGCTGCCCGCGCGCGACGTGCTGCCGCCGCGGCTCGCGTGGCTGGTGGCGCTGTCGGGCGTGGCGGGCGTGGCGGCGATCTGGATCGACAAGTGGCTGCTGTGGCACGCGCCGGGCAGCGCGGCGGTGCTGGGTGCGCTGCGGCTGAACCCGATCAACGACCTCGGCAGCTTCCTGGGCCTGCTGACGATGGTGCCGGGGCTGACGCTGGTGCTGATCGTGGGCGAGACGCGGTTCGACGTAGCGTTCGGCAACCTGATGGCGCGCTGCACCGGGACGTCATCGCTCGATCGGATCGAGGAGGCGCATCGCGAGCTCGTTTCGACGATGCTGGCCGCGCTGCGGCTGCTGGTGCTCGTCCAGGCGATCGTCGCGGCGCTCGCCTGGGTGCTGGCGGTGCCGCTGCTCGACCTGATCGGCGCGGACGTGCGCGCCATCTTCGCCTTTCGACAGACCGCGGCGGGAGCCGTGTTCCACCTGCTGGCGATCGCCGCGACGGTGGTGCTCGCCTATTACGACCTGTTCGGCCGCATCCTGCTGACCTGGGCCGCCTTCGCCCTCGCCAGCGCGGCGGCGACGCTGGGGCAGTTCGACGCCGGCTTCGCCGCAGACGGCTGGGGGTATATGTCGGGCGCGATCGTCGGCGCGGCGGTGGGCGTCGCGCTGGCCGGGGAGGCGACGGCGAACCTCGTCTACCTGCTGTTCGTCGGCAACAACCCGGCCGTGGTCGGCCCCGGCGGACGCGTGCTGTGAGCGGGATCTGGAGCCGCCGCGGGGCGATGGCGCTGGGACTGGGCGCGGCGGCGCTGGGGTTGGGCGGAGCTGCCGATGCCGGTCCCTTGGACTGGGGCATCGACTATGGCGCGGCGACCGATCCGGCGACCGCACGCCGCTACCGCCTGCTGGTGCTGGAGCCCGATCACGCCCGGCCGATCGCGCCGCTGCGCGGGGCCGGGGCGACGCTGCTCGGCTACGTCAGCTTCGGCGAGGTGGAGCGGCAGCGGCCCTACGTGGCCGCGCTCGAGCGCGCCGGCGCGCTGCTGGCGCCGAACCCGAACTGGCCCGACGCGCGGCTGGCCGACCTGCGCCATCCGCTGTGGCGCGCGACGCTGATCGACACGGTGATCCCGGCGATCCTCGCCCAGGGGTATGACGGCATCTTCGTCGACACGCTCGACAATGCCGAGGCGCTGGAGGCGCGCGAACCGGGCGCGATGGCCGGCATGGTGGCGGCCGGTGCCGCGCTGATCGCGGCGGTGCGCGCGCGCTTCCCGCGGATGCGGATCATGCTGAACCGCGGCTACGCCGCCTTGCCGCAGGCGGCGGCGCACGTCGACCTCGTGCTGGCGGAGGCGATGGCGACGCGGTGGAGCTTCGCCGCGCGCCGCTACGAACGGCTGAGCGACGACGACTGGGCGTGGCAGGCGACCCGGCTACGCGCCGCGCAGGCGCGCAACCCCGCGTTGCAGGCGATGACGCTGGATTACTGGGACCCGGCCGACCCGCGCGCCGTGGCGGCGCTCTACGCCCGCGAGCGGGCGGCGGGGTTCCGCCCCTATGTCGCAACGCTGGCGCTGGACCACCTGTTGCCGGAGCCGCGCGCGTGACGCGGCTTCGCACCGCCGCGCTGCCGGTCGCCGCGGGCTGCGCGCTGCTGGCGGTGAGCTGGTGGCTGCTGCCGGGGCGCGGCGAGGTGGCGACCGCCGCCGCACGCGCCGCGCCGGCGCCGGTGGTGCGGGCGGTGCCGCCCGCGGCTCCTCCCTCCGGTCCCGCCACGCCCGCGCTGGCGACGCTGGTGGCGAGCGCGGATGCCGCGGCGCTGGCGCGCGAGACCGCGCGGCTGGCGGCGGCGGGCGTGCCGGTGTCGACGCAGCAGGTGGCGTGGGACCTGAAGGCGGCGGGGCGCGCGATGGTCGCGCTCGACTATCTTGCACTGCGGCCCGACGGTGCCACGGCGGCGACGTGGCGGCTGCGGGTCGAGCTGGCGCGGTCCGCCGACAGACCCGCCGCGGTGACGGCGCTGCTGGAGACGGCGGCACGCCGGCCCGGCACCGCGCCGACACAGGACCTGATCGAGGCGGCCTATCAGGCGCAGCGGCCGGACTTGGTCGCCGCGGCGATGATCGCCGGCGTCGTCCCGCCGATGGAGGCGGCGCCCGGCGTCGATCTCGTCCGCCGGCTGGATGCGGCGCGGCGCCACGACCTGATCGCGCAGCTGGACGCTGCCGTGCCCTCCGACTGGCCCGCGCGGGATCCCTGGCTGGCGATGCGCGTGGCGATGCACGCGAACGACCGCGCCGCCGCGATGCGCGCCGCCGCGCTGTTTCCTCCCGGCCAGCGCGACGCCGCGCGCGAGGCGGTGCTGACCCGCGCGGGCGACCAAGCGGCGCTGCGCGCGCTGTGGCTCGCGCAGGCGGCGCGACCGGGCGCGGACCGCGCGGCACTGGCGGAGCGATTGCTGGCGGCGGGATGGCGCGAAGACGCGAGGGCAGTGCTGCGCGCGGCCGCCACCGGCGGGGCGGACGAGCGCGTCGCGCGGCGGCTGCTGTTCCTGATGGGCCCGCGACCGGAGGCGGAGGACCTCGCCTGGCTGAGGCGGCGGGCGGCGACCGACGCCGGCTGGCTCGCCGCCTATGCCGAGCGCGATCGACCCGCGGCGGCGCTCGCGTTCCTCGCCACGCATCCGCTGGCGGCGACCACGCCGGTGCTGCTGATGCGGCTGCGATTGGCGCGCGCGACGGGCGATGCGGCGGCGGGACGGACGGCGCTGGCGACGCTGCTGGACGGACGGCCGCTCGACGCGGAGACGCTGCGCCGCGCCGGTGCCGACCAGCCGCGTGGTCTTCCTCCCGCTCTGGCGGAGGCGCTGACCGCGCGCCGCATCACGGCGGGCGTCGCCGCGCCGGACGAGGCGAGGGATCTCGCCTGGTCGGCGTGGAACCGCGGCGATGCGGGGGCGGGGGAGCGCTGGCTCACCGCGCTGCTGCGCATCGCGCCCGAAGATGCCGGCGCGCTGCGGCTGATGGCCGACGTGCAGGCGAGGCGCGGGGGCGCGAAAGCGGCGCGGCCGTGGCTCAATCGCGCGCTCGCCGCCACGCCCGAGCCGTCTCGCGAGCGGGCGGAATTGCTCGACCGCCTGGGCCGCCGCGACGAGGCGCTCCTCATTTTGGCGGGCCTGCGTGCCGACGCGCCGCGCGACCGGGCGCTGGCGGCGATGCACGCGCGGATCCTGCTGGCGGCGGGGCGGCCGGGGCAGGCGCGCGCGGTGCTGGCGCCGTGATCGCGCTGGCGTTCCTGATGGCGCAGGCCGTCCCGACGCTGGCGGTCGCGCCCGCGATCTACGCCGACGCGGACCTGAGCCGCGGTGCCGCGCGGCTGGCCTGGCCCGCGGGGACGCGGCTGTCGGTGGCGGAAGCGGAGGGCGAAGTGATCGCGCGCTTCGACCGCGCGCTCGCGCCGCACGAGGTGGAGGCGTTCCGCGTCGCCGCGGGCGAGGCGCTGGAGGATCTGCGCTGGAACGACGACAGCCTGGTGCTGCGCGCGGCGCCCGGCTGGACGATGCGCTGGCGCCGCGAAGCCGTCGCGCTGGCCGTGGATTTCGTTCCGCCACCCGCCGATGCCGCCCCGGCGGCGGACGACGACGGCGCACTGGACGCGGAGATGGCGATGGTGGAGGCGGATGCCGCCGCCGGCTATCCCGGCCGCGCGCGGCGTCGCGCGACGGCGCTGGCCGCTGCGCATCCCGGCGACCGGCGCGTCGCGCGACTGGTCAGCGACGCGCGCGCGGCGGACGGCGATACGGTCCACGCGGCCGAGGGCTATCGCGCGCTCGCCGCCGACGATCCCGCGGCGCGCCGGACGATGGCGCAGCGCCGCGGCACGGTGGCGGCGAGCGCGATCGCGCGCGACGGCGGCGACCTGTCGCAGGTGGAGGCGGGCGCGCGCGCGGACGTGGCGATCGACGCGCGCTGGACTGCCGGTGCCGGGGTGCGCCGCATCGCGACGCGGATCGACAGCGCAGGCGGTCGGCAGGACACGGGCTCCACCGTCGTCGACGCCGCACTCGGCATCGCGCTGGAGGGCGCGGCTCGCGCGCAGGTGCTGCTCGCCTCCGCCATCGACGACGACGTCACCGGGGGCGGGGTGCGGCTGGTCGCGGGATCGGCGGAGGCGCAGTTGCGCGCGCTGGTCGTCTTTCACATGCCCGATTTCTCCACCGGGGCGCAGGCGCTGCGGGGCGGGCACCTGTCGCGCGTGCTGCTGGGCGGCAGCTATCGCCTGTCGCCCGACTGGGTCGTGCAGGGCGACGCGGGCTGGCACCGCTACGGCCTGGCGGGCGAGGGCGCGGCGGCGGACAGCGTGGTGGTGGCGGGCGGGATCGACCGGCTGCTGCGCCGCGGCGTGCCCAGCATCGGCGTCGGATACCGGCTGGAGGCGGAATATGTCCGCCGGCTGCGACGCGACGCCGCGGGCACCGCGATCGTGCCGCTCGCCACGCGGGAGAACCATAGCGTGCAGGGGACGGTCAGTGCGGCGCTGGGCGGCGTCCAGTGGAGCGGGCAGGCGGGCTACACCGTCGATCGCTTCGGCGGCAACGGGCCGACCGCGGGCATCGGCTTCAACGCCGCCATGGGCGACGGATGGCGCGTCGATGGCGGTGGCGGCGTCACCTCCGTGTCGCGCCCCGGCTTCTCCGGCACGCAAGTCTACGGGCGGGCGCAGGTGACGCGGGGGCTGGGGTGGTGAGGCGCTGGCGGGGCATCCTGCGCGTGGCGGCGGAGATGGCGGCGATGTTCGCGCTGCTGTTCGCGGCGGACCAGTGGGTGACCGGCGGGCGCGCCTTCGCGAGCGTCGCGCCCAACCCGCTGTGGCTGCCGGTGCTGGCCTTCGCCATGGCGTATGGCACCGGCGCCGGCGTGGTCGCGGCGGCGCTGGCGGGGGCTTACTGGCTGCACGGCGCGGGCGCGACCGTCACCGACGCGGACTATCTCGACCGGCTGCTCCACCTGTCGCTGCCGCCGCTGATGTGGTTCGTCGGCGCGGGCGTGGTGGGCGAGGTGACGCTGGCGCGCGGGCGGCGCGCCGGCTGGCTGCGGCGGCGTGTGGAGGCGGGCCAGCGCGACCTGCGCCGGCTGGGCGCACAGGTGGACGACCTGCTGCGCGCCAACCGCGCGTTGCAGGTGCGGCTGGCGACCGGAGCGGGTGCGAGCGGCCGGATCGTCGCGCTTGCCAGCGGTCTGGGCGCGCGCGACCCGGCGGCGCGGCGCGACGCGATCTGCGCGCTGATCGCCGAGGCGGCGGGGACGAGCGATTTTACCTGCTACCTCCCAGCGGCGGACGGCGGCGCGCGGGCCTGGCTGCGCGGCGCCGCCGCGGGCGCGCGGGCGGAGGCGCTGGCCGAGCCGCTGGTCGGCATCATCCGCAAGCGCGCGGGGTTGCTCCACGTCGGGCGCCGGGCAGACCGCGTGCCGTTGCAGGGCGTCGGCGTCGCCGCGGTGCCGCTGCGTGCGGCGGGCAGCGGCGAGATGATCGGCGTGCTGGTGCTGCACGACCTGCCCTTCGCCGCGCTGGACACGTTCGGCCTGGCCGCGCTGGCGGAGATCGGCGACTGGCTGGCCCCGTTGCTGGGCGAGGCGCCGCGGGTGGCGCGCGGCGGGGTGGAGCTGGTGGCGTGAAGCGGGTGCTCGCCGCGGCGGCGGCGCTCGATGCCGCGCTGCTGCTCGCGCGACCCTGGCCGCGCGCGGCGATCGCGGCGCACGTGGTGCTGACGCTGGCCGCGGGGCTGCTGTGGCTGCGCGCGCCGCGGCCAGGCGTCGCGGCAGCCATCGCCGTGCCGCTGGGGCCGGTCGCGATGCTGGCGGCGCAGCTGCTGTCGCGCGCGCAGAAGGGCGAGGGGATCGCGCCGCCGCGGGCCGGAAACGCGCCGACCGCGATGGGGACGGTCGGGCGGCTCCTCGATGGTCGCGTGCGCCCGGTCGCGCCCGAGGCGCTGGGGTCGCTCGCCCTGGTGCTGCGCCACGGCGACATCGCCGCGCGGCGCAGCGCGCTGGAGGCGGTGGTGCGCTCGTTCGAACCCGCGCTGTCGCCGCTGGTCGCGCAGGCGCTGAGCGATCGCGACCAGACGATCCGCGCACTGGCCGCGGCGGCGGCGGCGCGCGTGGTGCAGAACCTGGCCGTCGCGCGCGCGCGGTTGGAGGCGCGCGTCGCCGCCGGGGAAGACGGCGCGCGCGACGCGCTCGCCGCGCTGCTGGGCGATCACGCGCGCGACAACGTGCTGCTATCCGACACGCAGCGCACGCAGCTGCGCGTCGATCTTCTCGCGCTGTTGCCCGCCGACCGACCGGCCGCGGTCCGTCGTGCGGAGGCCGCCTGGGCCACGGGAGATTACGCGCGACTGGACGCACTGGTCGAGGCCGACCTGGGGCAGGAACTGGCCGGCATACGCGGCTGGTGGCGCGCGGAACGGACATGACGCAAGAGGTCGAGGCGGACGTCTGCCTGATCGTCGAGGGCGCCTATCCCTTCGTCGTCGGCGGGGTCTCCGCCTGGTTGCAGGACCTGATGGAGAACCTGCCCGGCGTGACCTTCGCCATCGTCGCGATCAAGGCCGACGGCGATCCGCAGCCCGCCCGCCTGACGCCGCCCCCCAACGTCGTCGGCATCACCGAACTGGCGCTGGCGCCCGACACGCAGATGCCGCGCCGGATCGACGATGCCGCCGCGGCGTCGATCGCCGACGCGCTGGTCCGCTTCCTCGCCGGCGGCGGGGTGGAGACGCTCCATGCGCTGATCGACCGCGTCGGCGCGATGAAGGGGGTGCCGCGCGCGGGCGACATCATGGCGCATCCCGCGGTGTTCGCGCGGCTTCAGCGCTTCTACCGCGCGATGCTGCCGAACGCGTCCTTCCACCATTATTTCTGGGCGATGCGGGTGCTGCTGGGCGGTCTGCTCGCGGTGCTGACGGGGCCGCTGCCGCGCGCGCGGGTCTATCACACCATCTCCACCGGATTCGCCGGGTTGCTGGCGGCGCGCGCCGCGCGGCAGACGGGGCGCCCGGCGTTCATCACCGAGCACGGCATCTACCTGCTGGAGCGGCAGATCGAGGTGATGATGGCGGACTGGATCGGCGATCAGGTGGATACGGGGCTGGAACTGGATCGCAGCGTCCGCGACCTGCGCGACCTGTGGGTGCGCGCGTTCACCAGCTACGCCGGCGCCTGCTACGAGGCGTGCGACCCGATCGTCGCGCTCTACGGCGACAACAATGCGGTGCAGCGACGCCTGGGCGCACCGCCGCAGCGGGTGCGCGCGATCCCCAACGGCATCGACGCGTCGCGATTCGACGACCTGGCCGATATGCGCGATCCGGCCGCGCCGCTGGTCGCGCTGCTCGGCCGCGTGGTGCCGATCAAGGACGTGAAGACGTTCGTGCGCGCCGCCGCCCTGGTCCACGCCGAACGGCCCGACGTCCGCTTCGCGGTGCTCGGCCCAGCGGACGAGGACGCGGGCTACGCCGCCGAGTGCGCCGCGCTGGTCGCGCAGCTCGGCATCGGCGACGTCTTCTCGTTCGAAGGGCGCGTACGAATCGACGAGTGGCTGCCGCGGGTGGACCTGCTCGTCCTCACCAGCCTGTCCGAGGCGCAGCCGCTGGTCATCCTGGAGGGGGGCGCGTGCGGCATCCCGGTGGTGGCGCCCGACGTGGGCAGCTGCCGCGAGATGATCGAGGGCCGCGGTGGCGCAGACAGCGACTACGGGGGCATCGTCACGCCGCTGGTGAATCCCGGCGCGACCGCGGCGGCGATCCGGCGCGTCCTGTCAGAGCCGGGATTGCGTGACCGCATGGGACAGGCGATGCGCGCGCGCGTGCTGCGCGACTATGACCACGCGACGATCATCGGCGCCTATCGCGACATCTACCGGGCGCTGGCGCGCGGCTGACGAGAACTTTCTGCCGGTGACGCCGAACCGCCATCGAAGTGTCGCACGAGCGTAACGACGGGCGACCAACAGCCCCCTCGATCACAGAACATCGGGGGACATCATGACGTTGCGCCATTCTTTCGCGTGCCTGCTGCTCGCGTCCACATCGCTCGCCGCACAGCCCGCGCTGGCGCAGGCGTCGGTGCAGGAACCGACGCGGGCGGGCGATGACGACCTCGTCGTCACCGCACAGAAGATCGAGCAGCGCGTATCCGACGTGCCGATCACCATCTCCGCGCTGACGGGCGCGCGCATCGCCGAGCTGGGCGTCGGCGACCTTGACGAATTGTCGAGCTACGTGCCCGGCCTCAACGTGCAGGAGCAGAGCGCCAACAACCCCGGGATCGTCATTCGCGGCATCACCAGCGACAGCGGATCGGCACAGCAGGGGCCGCGCGTCACGCTCTACTACAACGGCGTCGACATCTCGCGGTCGCGCGGATCGTACCAGGCGATCTACGATCTGGAGCGGGTGGAGGTCATCAAGGGGCCGCAGGCGACGTTGTTCGGCACCGCCAGCGCGGTCGGCGCGATCAGCCTCACCTCCGCGCGGCCCAAGTCCGGATTTTCCGCTGCGCTGACGGGTGGCTACGGCAACTTCGAGTCGACGCTGCTGTCGGGCTTCGTCAACGGCGGCAACGACACGATCGCCGGGCGCGTGGCGTTCGAGTGGAAGACGCGCGACGGCTACGTCGAGAACCTGTCGCCGCGCCAGCGCCGCGACCTGTACGCGCAGGACCAGCTCGGTATCCGCTCCTCGCTGCGCTGGACGCCGAGCGATGCGTTGACGGTGGACCTGATCGGCACGTACGACCGGCAGGACAACGGCGGCACGCCGTTCGTCAGCCGCGCGCTGCCGACCGAGGACGGGCCGGGCAACCCCTTCGGCCGCGCCAACCTGGGCGGGTCGCCGCTGTCCGCGCAGGTGCTGGGCGCACCGCAGCTGGGCCTCAAGCGCGAGGTGTACGACGCCAATCTGACCGTCGCCTACGACCTGTCGCCCGGCCTCACCTTCACCACCGTCAACGGCTATCGCGAGTTCGACAGCCTGGAGATCTTCGACGCGGACGGCTCCGCGGCCTGGTATCTGGAGTTCGGCGAGCTCGCGACCGGCTGGCAGGCGAGCCACGAGGGGCGCTTCTCCTACGCCGATCCGCGATGGCGCGCCGCGTTCGGCTGGAACGTGTTCGTCGAGCGCGGCAAGCAGAACGTGCCCTTCTCGTCGGAGGAAGGCACCTTCCTGCAATGCGCCGCGCGGGTGATCCCCGGCCTGCCGTGCATCGATGCCGCGGGGGCGGTGCAGGCGGCGCGCGCCACTGCGCTGTTGACGGGCGGGCGACTGTCGCAGGTGCCGTACAGCTCGGTGTTCGAGAACCAGGGGCGCAACGACAGCTACTCGGTCTTCGCCGATGCGACCTACATCCCCGTGCCCGCGCTGGAGCTGACCGCGGGCGCGCGGCTGCTGATCGAGCAGCGGCGGTCGGGCTTCTTCGCGCGCGTGCCGCGCCCACTGCTGAACCCGACGGCGACCTCGCTGATCCCGGGCCAGGTCGACACCGGCGGGCAGACGTTCGAGGCGGTGCGCAGCTTCGCCGCGGTGCTGCCGCGCTTCAACGCGCTCTACCGCCTCAATGACGACGTCAACGTTTTCGCCACCGTGTCGAAGGGGCGCCGCTCGCCGGTGGTGCAGTTGAACGCCGCGCTGGCGGGCGGGCGCGCGGTGCCGAACCTGCAGCTGGTGCCTGAGGAGAAGGTGTGGAACTACGAGGCGGGGCTGAAGGGGCGCCTCGGCATCGCGTCCGGCTCGCTCGGCGTCTATTATCAGAAGTACGACGGCTTCCAGGTGAGCGTCGTCGGCACCGACGGCGTCGCGCGCACGCAGAGCGCGGGCACGGCGAGCAATCTGGGCGTGGAGGCGGAGCTGAACGTGCGGCCGACGCGCTGGCTCTCCGTGTTCGGTAACGTCGGCTATATCGACGGCGGCATCGACCGGGGCAACAATTTCGCGCCCGCCTTCGCCGGCGCGCGCTTCCGCCTGCAACCGGAATGGCAGGCGGCGGGCGGCCTGACGATCGACGCGCCGCTGGGCAGGGGCATGCGCCTGTTCGCGACGCCCAGCATCACCTATCGCAGCCGCATCTTCTTCGAGGTGCCGAACAACCCGGCGATCGCGCAGGGCCCGGTGACGCTGGTCAACGCGCGCGCCGGCGTCGGCTTCGGCGACGGGCGCTACGAGGTGGCGGGCTTCATCCGCAATGCCTTCGACCGTGACTATCTGCTGGACGCGGGCAATACCGGGGGCGGGTTCGGCATTCCCACGTACATTCCGGCGGAGCCACGCTTCTACGGCGTGCAGCTGAGCGCGCGTTACTGAACCGGGGCAAGGGAACAAAGGGAGAGGGAGCGATGACGATCGATCGTCGCGGCGCGCTGGCGCTGCTGAGTAGCGGGGCGGCGCTGTCGCTGCCGGGTGGCGCCGCGGGGCAGGGGGCGGACGCCCGCTTCGCGCACGGCGTCGCCAGTGGCGATCCGGCCGCGGACGGCGCGGTGATCTGGACGCGCGCGACCGTCGCAGGGGGTGGCGACGCGCCGCTCGACTGGCACGTCGCCACCGCGCCCGATGCCGCGCCGGTGAAGACCGGCCGCGTGATCGCGCGCGCGGCGGCGGACCATACGGCGAAAGTGGAGGTGGGCGGGTTGAAGCCGGGGAACGAGTACCACTATTGGTTCACCTCCGGCGCCGCGCGCTCGCCGGTCGGCCGCTTCCGCACGCTGCCGGTGGGCGCGGCGCAGGAGCTGGTGCTGGCAGTCGCTTCGTGCCAGCTCTACCCGGGCGGGTTCTTCAACGCCTATGCCGACATGGCGGCGCTGCCGCGGCTCGACGCCGTCGTGCACCTGGGCGACTATATCTACGAATATGGCGAGGACGGCTACGGCGGCGACATCGGCAAGCGGCTGAACCGCGTGCCCGATCCGACGCACGAGATCCTCACGCTGGCCGACTACCGCCGCCGCCACGCGCAGGTGAAGGCGGATGCGGACATGCAGGCGGCGCACGCGCGCGCCGCGTTCATCTGCGTCTGGGACGATCACGAGGTCGCCAACGACGGCTGGATCGGCGGTGCGGAGAACCACGACCCAGCGACCGAGGGCGACTGGAAGGCGCGCAAGGCCGCGGCGATGCAGGCCTATTTCGAGTGGATGCCGATAAGGGAGCCGCGCCGCGGCACCGCGCGGGAGGCGATCAACCGCAGCTTCGAATTCGGCGACCTCGCCACGTTGGCGATGGTGGAGACGCGGCTGCTCGCCCGCGCCGAGCAGGTCGCGCCCAAGGGGCAGGCGCCGTCGCCCGACCAGTATCGCGCCGCGCTGGCCGAGCGTGCCCGGCCGGACCGCGAGATGCTGGGCGCGGGGCAGCAGCGCTGGCTGGAAGGCGTGCTGACACGGTCGGTGAAGCGGAAGGTGCCGTGGCAGGTGCTCGGCAATCAGGTGGTGATGGCGCGCGTCGCCGGTCCCGATCTCGCCAGGGCGTGGGGCAGCGCGAAGTACGAGGCGACGCTGGCGGCGATGCCTGCGGTCTATCGTGCCCGCTTGACCGAGGCGGCGGCGAGCTATCGCGCCGGCATTCCGTTCAATCTCGACAGCTGGGACGGCTATCCGCCCGCGCGCGAGCGGCTGTACGCCGCCTTCCGCCGCGCCGGCGCGTGGCCCGTGGTGCTGTCGGGCGACAGCCACGCCGCCTGGGCCAACGACCTGTACGACGATGCGGGGCGGCTGGTGGCGAGCGAGTTCGGCGCGACCGCGATTACCAGCCCGTCCTACGGCTCGCTGCTGCCCGGCCTGGGCGCGGTGCTGGCGGCGGAAAACCGCGAGGTCGCCTTCTGCGACCAGGACGCGAAGGGCTACACCGTCCTCACGCTGCGACCCGACCGGGCGGAGGCCGAGTTCGTGGCGGTGTCCACCGTGCTGGCCAGGCCGTTCGCGCGGCGCGTTGTCGCGACCTATCGCATCGCACCCGGCAGCGCGCGCCAGCCGGTGTCGGTTGTGTCCGCCTCCTGACCGCCGCGGGCCTCCTCGGCGGCAGGCAGGTCGACGTGAAAGGTCGCGCCCGGGCCGGCCTGCGCGTCGAGCGCGATCGTACCGCCGTGCGCCTCCACGATCGCCTTGCTGATCGCGAGGCCCAGACCCGTGCCGGTGGTGCCGCCGCGCGGCCGCTGCTCGCCGCGGGCGAAGCGGGTGAACAGCTGGTCGCGGAAGGCGGGGGGCACGCCCGGCCCCTCGTCCGTCACGCCGATGCGCCAGCCGCCCGCGTGCCGCGCGAGCGAGACGGTGACGCGCCCGCCCTCCGGCGAGAATTTGATCGCATTGGAGATGAGGTTGCCGGCCACCTGCAGCATCCGGTCGGGATCGACGCTGGCGGTGGGCGCGTCATAGGGCGCGTCGAGCATCACCGTTGCGCCGTGCCGCTGCGCGAACGGGCGGGCGCGCACGATCGCGTCGGCCAGCAGCAGCGACAGGTCGCTCGGCCGAGGCGCGATGTCCAGCCGCTGCGCCTCCGCCTTGTCCAGGTCGAGCAGGTCGTTGACCAGCAGCAGCAGCTGGCGCCCGTTGCGCAGCGCGATGTCCACCAGCGTGGCGGCATCCTCCGGCAGCGACCCCAGCTTCCCCTCCCCCAGCAGTGTCAGCGCGCCCAGGATCGAGGTGAGCGGCGTGCGCAGCTCGTGACTGACGGTGGAGACCAGTTCGTCGCGAAAGCGCGCGACGCGATGCGCGTCGGTGACGTCGTGGAACAGCCACAGCCGCCCGGTCAGCTCCTCCTCGCGGATCCACTGGCTCTCGACGGTGAAGTGGCGGCCGGCATGGTCGATCGCGAAGGACAGGCTGGCCATCGGGTTCTGCGCCAGCGTCGCGGCCTGCCCGTCACCCTCGCGCGAGACCAGCCGCGCCAGCGACGCGGCGACCGCGCGCTCCGATCCCGCGCCGGGCGGCATGTCCAGCAACTGGCGCGCGCGATCGTTCAGGAATACCTCGATCGTGCGGCCGTCGACGAAGACCAGCGGCAGCGGGAGGCTGTCGATCAGCGCGGCGAGCCGGCGCGAGGCGCCGATGCGGCGCGCCGTGCCGTCCTCGCGGCCGAGCAGCCGGTCGATGAGTTCGGCCCAGCGTGCCAGGGCGGCGGGCGCGACGATGCCGTCGCCGACGCTGGCGACGACCAGGTGGCAGGCGCGCGCGCCGACGGGCGCGGCGGCGAAGCGCGTGGGGCGGGTGCCCAGCATCTCCGTCCAGCCGACCGGCAGCCGGCGCGTCTGCGCGTCGAAGATCACGGGCCGGTCGGCGGCGAGGCCGGGCGGCATCCGGACCGGCTGCCCCGCGGCGATCACGGCGGGCCACGCCTCCTCCACCACCGCGCGCCCGTCCTCCCCAGACACGAGCAGGACGATCCCGCCGGGTACGTCCTGCGCCAGCAGGCGCAGCGCCAGCGCGATCGCCGCGCCGCTGGTCTCGGCCGCCGCGGCCCCGCTAGGCGAGGGCATCGCGCACGGCGCTGCGGACCAGCGCGGGGGAGGAGAGGTGGGGAAGGTGGCCGTCGGCGTCGATCCACACCAGCCGGCTGCCGCCGATGTTGCGGTGCAGGTAATAGGCCGCCTGCGGGGAGACCGCGATGTCGTTGCGCGAGTGGATCAGCACGGTGGGTACGCGCACCTGCGGCAGCAGCGCGCGAATATCGCTCTCGAAGATTGTGCGCGCCACGCGGATGGTGACGTCGGGCCGCATGGCGAGGAGGGTGGTGGTGAACTGCTCCACCGCGCTGGGCACGTCCTCTCCCACCGCCGCGGGCGCGAAGCCGGCGACCCACGACTGGTAATTCGCCGCCATCGAATCCAGCAGCGCGACGATGTCGTCCGGCTCGAACCCGCCGACATAGCCGGCGTCGTTGATGTAGCGCGGCGAGGCGTTGAGGAGGACGAGCCGCTCGAACCGCTCGGGCATCTCCACCGCGGACAGGATGCCGACGGCACCGGCGACGGAGTGGCCGACGAAGCTGCATCGCGCGACGCCCAGCTCCTCCAGCAGGTCGAGGAAGTCGTCGGCGAAGTCGGCCAGATGGCGATAGTCGCCCGGATCGAAGCCGTCGGGCAGCAGTGGGCCGGTGCCCGGCAAGTCGAAGAGGATCACCGTCGCCCGTGCCGGCACGGCATCGACGATTCCGTCCCACGCGTGCTGGTCGGTGCCGAAGCCGTGGCCGAAGACGACGATGTCCGGACCATGCCCGATGGTGCGAACGTGGTGTCGCCGTGCCAGCGGTCCGTTCAGCTGGATCAAGGGTGCCGTGCCCGTCCGATCGGCGTCCGTCATCCGCGCGTCCCATCTCCCCTGTCGACCAGCGAACCGGCTTCCCCACCGATTCGATCCGGTCCTGCTGCAACGTCCGTAAGCGTCCGTTCGATCCGAAGTTATTCAACGCTCCTAATACGTTGGTCTAAGCAGGAGGACTAGGGGGCCGTCCCGCAGCCATTGCTTAACCCTGCCGGCCGCTGATCGATCGCAGCATTAGCGCGAAGGGGATCGGCGACGATGGGCATGGGGCGGACGACACGTGGGAGCCGGCATTTCGCCGCCACCGCGCTGGCGTGCGCCCTCGTGCCGGCAAGCCAGGCCGCCGCCGCCTCGACGCCCGCCGGACAGGTGATCCGCAACGTCGCCACGCTGACGCTCGGCACGCAGCAGCAGCAGGTCGCCAGCAACGAGGTGACGCTGACCGTCGCGCACGTGGTCGACGTTGCCGTGGCCGCGGTGGTGGCGTCGCGACCGCAGGCGGACGTGGCGCGTGAGGAGGTGCCCTTTGTCGTGCGCAACACCGGCAACGCGGCCGAGCGCTACCGCCTGTCCGCCGCGGCGACCCCCGCTGGCGTTTCCGTCGTCGAGCTGGCGGCCGAGGGCCTGACGGACGGCGAGATCGTGCTGGCGGCCGGCGAGGAGCGTCGCGTCACCGTTGCGCTGGCCGGGGTGCGCGATGCGGCCGGCGACGCGACGGTCACGCTCACCGCCACGGCCGCGACCGGCCACGGCGCGCCGGGTACGCCGGTGGGCGACGCGGTGATCGGCGCGGGCGGGGCGAGCGCGTCGGCGCGCGCGGTGCTGACCCGCGGCACCGGCGCGCTGTCGCCGGGCGCCGCGCCAACGCTGTCGAAGTCGCAGAGCGTCGCCGCGCCCGACGGGTCGGCTCGCCCGGTCAGCGGCGCGATCGTCACCTATCGGCTGGAGGCCGCGTTCCCGGTCGACACGCCTGCGGTCTCGATCGACGACGCCATTCCGGCGGGGACCGTCTTCGTGCCGGGCAGCGTGACGCTGGACGGCGCGGCGCAGAGCGATGCCGCCGACGCCGATGCCGCCCGCTTCGACGGCACCGCCGTGCGCGTCGCCATGGGCGACCAGCCCGGCGGCGCTACCCGCATCGTCCGCTTCCAGGTCCGCATCAAATGAGGAGGTTTGTCGTGTCCCCCCTTCGTCCGTTCACGGCGCTCGCCCTGGCGGCGGCCGTCCTTCCCGCCGCCGCGCGGGCGTCCGGGCCGCTGGAAGTCGCGTCCAGCGTGCTGGTGGAGGCGCGCAGCCGCGCCGCCGACGGCACCACGCGCGTCGCGCTGGTGCCGGCACGCCGGATCGTGCCCGGCGACCGCGTGACGGTGGTGCTGGCGTATCGCAACACCGGCGCGCGCCCGATCGCCGACGTGGCCTTCGACAATCCGGTGCCGGCGGGCCTCTCCTATCGCGCGCCGGCGCCGGGATCGGCCGCGCCGGAGGTGTCGGCGGACGGGCGCAGCTACGCCCCGCTCGCCGGACTGCGCGTCGGCATGCGCGCCGCCACCGGCGACGACGTGCGCCACGTCCGCTGGCGGCTCGACCGCCCGATCCCCGCCGGCGCCAGCGGCCGGCTCGCCTTCACCGCGGTGCTGCGGTGATCTTCGCCAACTTCCCTCCGTCACGTCGAAAGGAACCCCCCGTCATGTTCGCTCGAAGGGCGCTGGCCGTGCTGACGGCCGGCACCGCCATGTCCGCGCTGGCCACCCCGGCCGACGCGCAATCCGCCGCGGCGCAGACCGCCGCCGGCACGGTGGTGAACAACACCGCCGCGGTCACGTACAGCGTGAACGGCACGCAGCAGACCACCAGCTCCACCACCGCGACCTTTGTGGTGGACCGCAAGGTGAACTTCACCCTGGCCGTCGACCAAGTCGGCTTCACGCAGGTGAACCTGGGGCAGCAGAATGCGGTCACGACGTACAAGGTCACCAATCTGACCAACGCGGCACAGGACTTCCTGCTCGATCCCGACCAGCAGAACATCTCGCTCGGGATCCTGCCCGGAACGGACAATTTCGACATCGCCGGGATGAAGGCCTACGTCGATTCGAACGGCAACGGGGTCTACGACGCCGGGGTCGATACGAAGGAGTACATCGACGAGCTGGCGCCCGACGCCTCTGCGACGGTCTTCATCGTGGGCAACGTGCCGACCAGCGCGTCGGCGAACCTGGCGTTCGTGTCGCTGCACGTCATCGCGGCGGAGGGTGGCGCGTCGGGCACGAAGGGGGCGGCGCTGATCGCCACCGACCTGAACCTCGCCAACGCGGACAGCACCGTGGACGTGGTCTTCGCCGACGACGATACGGACGGCACGCTGTACCTGGGCGATATCGCGCGCAACGGGCAAGGGCGCGTCTATTCCGGCTACGAGGTCGGCACGCGCAACGTCGCGCTGACCGTCGCCAAGTCGGCGAAGATCCTGTCCGACGGCGTCAACCTCGTCAATCCGAAGGCGCTGCCCGGGGCCACGGTGGAATATTGCCTGCGCGTGTCGAACGCCACGCTGACCGCGGCGGCGGACGGCGTGACGCTGACCGACGCGCTGCCGGCGCACACCACCTACGTGCCGGGATCGATCTCCATCGGCACGCCCGGCCTGCTCGGCGTCGCGTGCGTCGTGTCCGGTTCGGCCGAGGACGACGACGCGAACGACGCGGGCGAGACCGACGGCGCGACCGCCTCCTACGACACGGCCAGCCGCACGCTGAGCGCGCGGCTCGACCGGGTCGGCGGCGGCGGCGCCACGGCGGTGGCGTTCCGCGTGACCATCGACTGACCCCATCCCTCCTGAACGAGGAGCGATCCCCTCCGGCGCGTGTCCCCCTCGCGCCGGAGGCGGTAACCCTATGCCCGTCGTCCGTCCCTTCCTGCTCGCCCTCGCCGGCATCGCCGCCGTCGCCGCCTCCGCGGCGGCGCAGCAGGTCGCGCGCGTGGAGAACACGGCGACCCTGTCCTACGGCGCGTCCGACGCGCGCCGCACCGTCGCGTCGAACACCGTCGCGCTCGACCTGTCGCGGGCGAAGAAACCGACGACGCTGAGCTTCCGCATGCCCGCGCCCGGCGCGCAGCTGCCCGGCACCACGTGCGAGACCAGCCCCACGCTGCGCTACACCCCCGCGCCGATCGACCAGGCGATGCTGGCGAGCGCGCAGCGGATCGCAGCCATCGACGGGCAGCAGCCGATCATCATGGTGCTGGAGAACGAGGGCGGCAACCGCGACCCCGCCGTGCGCGAGACCTCCACCGTCACCGTCTCCTCCACCCACTTCAAGCTGGCGCTGCCGCTGCTGGAGACCGGGCCCGACACCGGCGTGTTCGCCGGCGGCATCCCCGCGCCCGGCACCAATCCGCAGAACGCCGCCTGCGACCCGCGGCTGGAGCGCGGCGCGTGGGTCACCGCGTCCTTCACCGAGGATGAGTTCAGCCTCGCTTCCAGCATCAGCCTGCTGATCGATCCGCTGGGCGAGGTGTTCGATTCCGCCACCGGCGCGCTGATCGACGGCGCGCGCGTGACGCTGCTGGACGACGATGACCGGCCCGCCGACGTGTTCGGCGACGACGGTGTCAGCCGCTATCCTTCCACCGTCGTCAGCGGCGCGTCGGCCACCGACGCCAGCGGGCGCGTCTATCCGTTCACGCAGGGGCATTACCGCTTTCCGCTGGTGGCACCGGGCCGCTACCACCTGAAGATCGAGCCGCCCGCCGGCTATACCGCGCCGTCCACGCGCAGCCAGGAGGAACTCGCCCGGCTGCGCGATCCGCGCGGGCGCAGCTTCATCGTGAACGACGCGTCGTTCGGCGCAGCCTTCCCGCTGCTGACGCCAGAGCCCTTCTTCTCCGACATCCCGCTCGACCGGCAGGGCGAGACGCGGCTGCTGGTGACGAAGACCGCGTCCGTGCGCGAGGCATCGCCGGGCGATTTCGTGCAGTATCGCGTCACTGTCGCCAATCGCGGCGACACGCCCGCGCGCGACGTGCGCGTCACCGACATCCTGCCGCGCGGTCTGCGCTACGAGCGCGGGTCGGCGCGGGGCGCGGGGACGCCGGAGATCGCGGCGGACGGGCGGACGCTCGCCTTCACCGTGGCGCAGATCGCGCCGCGCGCCACGCAGGAATTGAGCTACGTCGTCTCCGTCGTGCCCGGCGCGCCGCCTGGCGAGGCGGTGAACCGCGTGCTCGCGTCAGGCGCCGACGGCGCCACGGGGAACGAGGCGGCGGCGTCGGTGCGGCTGCGCCCGCTGCTGTTCACCGACGGCTTCACCGTGCTCGGCCGCGTGACCGAGGGCGCGTGCGGCGACGCCGACGCGCACCGTCGCGGGGTGCCGGGTATCCGCATCCTGTTGGAGGACGGCACCTACGTCGTCACCGACAAGGACGGCCTGTACCATATCGAGGGCGTGCGCCCCGGCCGCCACGTCGTGCAGATGGACGAGGCGACGATCCCGGCGAGCCATGCCGCGCAAACCTGCGGCGGCGACACGCGCGACGCCGGCTCCGCGCTGTCCCGCTTCGTCGAGAGCGACGGCGGATTGGTGAAGCGCGCCGACTTCCGCCTGGAGCTGACCGGCCGCCCCGCGGTGGCCGCCGAGGCGGAGGCGCCCGGCGACGACGCACGGGCGGCGGGCGACCGCGACTGGTTTGCGGGTCAGGCGCCGGGCGTGGCGCTGCTGTTCCCGCACATGGACCACAACCCGCGCGCGCCCGCGATCCGCGTGGTGGTGAAGCACCGACCGGGGCAGCGCGTCGCGCTGACGATCGACGGTCGGCCCAGCGACCCGCTCGCCTTCGACGCGACCGATACCGATCCCACGGGCACGATCGCGATCTCACGGTGGAGCGGCATTCCCCTGGTGGAGGGCGACAATCGGCTGGAGGCGCGGGTGCTGAACGCCGACGGCGGCTTGGCGGAGACGCTGACCCGCACCGTCCACGCGGCGGGCGCGCCGGCGCAGGCGGTGGTCGTGCCTGCGCTCAGCCGGCTCGCCGCCGACGGCGTCACCGCACCGCGCATCGCCGTCCGGCTGACCGATCGCGCCGGCCGTCCGGTGCGCTCGGGGACAGTGGTGCCCTTCGAGGTCTCGGCGCCCCATGCCGCCGCCACCGACGCCGCGCTGGACCAGACCCGCGCCGCCTCCGGCAACGCGGCGCTGGCGACCGCGCGCGTCGTCGGCGACGATGGCATCGCGCTGCTGACGCTGCGCCCCACCGCGCAGGCGGGGGCGGCACGCGCCAGCCTGACACTCGCCGACGAGAAGGGGGCACACCGCGTCGATGTGCGCGCCTGGCTGGTGCCCGCGGCGAAGACCTGGACGGTGGTCGGCTTCGGCGCCGGCACGCTGGGCTACGACGTCCTGAACAAGCACGGGCGCTCGCTGCCGTGGTATTCGCGCGGGAAGATCGTGTCCGACGGCCAGCTGGCGCTCTACGCGAAGGGTCGCGTGAAGGGCGAGTGGCTGGCGACGATCGCCTATGACAGCGACCGCTCGCGCGACCGGACGCGCGGCCGGCTCGGCACGATCGATCCCGACCGCTACTACACCGTCTACGGCGACAACACGCGCCAGGGCCAGGACGCCGCGACCGAGCGCAAGCTGTACCTGCGGCTGGAACGGCGCGAGCTGGTGGCGCTGCTGGGCGATTACGAGACCGGCTTCACCGACACGCAGCTCGGCCGCTACAACCGCACGCTGAACGGTGCGAAGGTCGCCTACGAGGGGCGCCACGTCAGCGTCACCGCCTTCGCGGCGAACAGCGACGAGCTGTACGGGCGCGACGAGATCGCCGGCAACGGCCTTTCCGGCCCGTACCGCCTGTCCGTGCGCGACATCGTGCCGAACACCGACAAGCTGCGGATCGAGGTGCGCGACCGCTACCGTTCGGAACTGATCGTCTCGTCCACGGCGATGGTGCGCCACATTGACTACGACATCGATGCGGAGATGGGCACGATCCGCTTCCGCGAGCCGGTGCTGAGCCGCGACGCCAACCGGAATCCGGTCTTCATCGTCGTCGATTACGAGACCTACGGCGCCGCCCGCCGTCGCGTCGCGGGCGTGCGCGCCGCCGCGCGCACGGTGGACGGGCGCGGGGAAGTCGGCGTCACCGCGCTGCATGACCAGGCGCTGTCCGACGCGTCGCTGATCGCGGTCGACGCCCGCGCCCGCCTGTCCGGCGCGACCACGCTGCGCGTCGAGGCGGCGACCGGCGGACGGCGCGGCTTGCAGGCGGGGCAGGCGTGGCTGGTCGAGGCGGAGCATCACGGGCCGGGCGTCGACCTCCTCGGCTACGCGCGCCAGCAGGACGCGGGCTTCGGCGTCGGCCAGCAGAACGGGGTGGAGGCGGGCAGCCGCAAGATCGGCGTGGACGGGCGCGTCGCGCTGACCGATCGACTGTCCGTCACCGGCACGGCGTGGCGCCAGGACCAGTTCCTGACCGGCGCGGCGCGCACCGCCGCCGACGTGCGCGCCGAGTGGCGCCGTGCCGCCGGCACCGCCTTCGCCGGCGTGCAGCTGGCGACCGATCGCGGGCAGGACGGCGGTGACCGGACCTCCAACCTGTTGACGCTGGGCGGCACGCAGGCGCTGCTCGCCGGGCGGCTGACGCTGGGCGCGCAGACGCAGCTGGCGCCCGGCGGTTCGAAAGACAGCGTCGACTTTCCCGTCCGCCACCAGCTGACCGCCGCCTACCGCCTGACACCCGGCGTGCGCCTGATCGGCGGATACGAGATCGCCGACGGCAGCGGCTTCACGACGCAGACCGCGCAGCTGGGCTTCGACCTCGCCCCCTGGTCCGGCGCGAAGCTGACGAGCACGATCAACCGCCAGGCCGCGGCGGAGCAGGCGGTGGCGAGCGAAGACGGGATGCGTACCTTCGCGCAATACGGGCTGACGCAGTCGCTGCCGCTCGGCCCGCGCTGGACGATCGACGCGACGCTGGACGCCGCCAGCACGCTGCGCGGTCGCCTGCCCGAGGGCGCGCGCGTCACCGCCTTTCAGCCCGCGGCGACCGGCGGCGCGCTGACCCGCGACGGCACCAACGAGGATTTCGCCGCGCTGACGCTGGGCGCCAGCTATCGCGGGCCGGACTGGTCGTGGAACGGGCGGGCCGAGTGGCGCGCCGCTGACAGCGGCGATCGCCTGGGCCTGACCAGCAACCTGCTGCGTACGCTGGGCGACGGGAAGACGATCGCCTCCGCGCTGCGCTGGTACGAGGCGCGGCAGCAGGGGGGCACCACCGCGCGTTTCGCCAGCGCGGACCTGTCGATGGCGTGGCGCCCGCTCGACAGCCGCTGGTCGCTGCTTGACCGCGTGCAGCTGCGCCACGAGCGCGCCGACGCGGGCTTCGCCGGCCGCAACCCGCTGGGCGGCATCGGCTACGCCACGGGCGCGGGCGCGCAGGACAGCTTCCGCGTCCTCGGCAATGTCGCGGTCAACTATCGCAGCGAGGCGGAGCGCGCGCGGCGCGGCTGGGAGGCGACGCTCTACTACGGCGCCAAATGGGTCGACGGCAGCTTCGGCGGCGACGATTTCGCCGGCTACACCGACGCGGTCGGCTTCGATGTCCGGCGCGCGCTGGGGCGCCGGATCGACGTGGGCGCGCAGGGGTCGGTGCAGCACAGCTGGTCGCGCGGCACGCTGGCCTATGCCGCCGGTCCGGTGATCGGGCTGTCCCCCGGGGGCGACCTGTGGCTGACCGCCGGCTACAACCTGTCCGGCTATCGCGACCGCGACGTGGCGGAGGATCGCTACACCCGCGCCGGCCCGTTCCTGACGCTGCGGATGAAGTTCGACCAGCGCGACGTCGGCACTGCCGCGCGCCGGCTGGGGGCAGGGCGGTGAGGGGGCCGTTGCTCCCCGCGATCCTGCTCGCGCTGCCCGCCACGGCGGCGGCCGATCCGCTGACGATCACGAAGACCGCGACGGTCGTCTCCGATCCGCTGGGCAACGCGTTGCCCAGATCGCTGCCCGGATCGATCGTCGACTACCGCACCCGCGCCACCAATCCGCTGGCGAACGCGCTGAAGACGGTGGCGGGCGTGAAGCTGGAGGAGCCGCTGCCGGCGAACACCGTCCTCTACGTCGGCGACCTCGCCGGCGCGGGGAAGGGGCCGGTCGAATTCGCCGACGGCAACCTGCTCGGCACCGGGCTGCTGTCGAGCGGGCTGACCTACAGCTATTCCTCGCTCGCCGCGCCGGGCGACGGACTGGAATTCTCCGACGGGACCAGCTGGTCCTACGTGCCCGTGCCCGACGCGGCCGGCTACGACGCGCGCATCCGCGCCGTTCGCGTCACGCTGGGCGCCAGCTTCGCCGCCACCGCTTCCTTCCAGCTCCGCTACCGCGTGAAGATCCGTTGAGGACACCGACGATGACCGCACTCCTTCGCCATCCGCCCTCGCTCCCCGACCTGCCGCCGGAGCGCCGCAGCCACGTGCGCCAGCGCACCTGCTTCGCCGTGGGCAAGCTGACCGAGCACGGGTCTGAGCGGGTGTGCATCGTGCGCAACCTGTCCGACCAGGGCGTCGGCATCGAGCTGGACGCGCCGCCGGCGCCCGGTGCACGCGTGCGGATCGAGGCGCGCTCGCTGGAGCCGGCGGACGCCACCGTGATCTGGTCGCGCGACCGGCTGGCGGGGTTGCGGCTCGACGTGCCGGTGCTGGCCCCGCCGGCGGACCAGCGCCCGCGCAGCCCGCGCTTCACCTTCGCGCGCAACGCGCGACTGATCGTCGACGATCAGCTGATCGACGCGCCGCTGCGCGACATCGCGCTCGGCGGCGCGCGCATCGGGCGGACGCTGCCGGCGCGGACGGGCACCTTGCTGGTGCTGCTGGTCGGCGAGCTGTCGCTGACGGGGCGGCTTTGCTGGCAGGACGGCGGCGCGGCGGGCATCCGCTTCACGCGCCCGCTCGCCGCGCGAGAGCTCGCCGCGCTCCTGGAGGCGGCGCGATGAGCTACCAGCGGCTGATGCAGGACCATGCGACGATCGAGGCGCTGATCGCCGACCTGCTCCACGCGACGGCTGGGGAAGCGCACCCGGCGCGCGCCAGCGCCCTGCTGGAGCGGCTGGCGGTCGTGGTGCGCGATCACCGTGCCCGGGAGGGCGCGGTGCTGCGCGCGACGATGGAGAGCGCGGCGGGAGACCGGCACGCCGCGACGGCGGTGGCGGCGATGCACGACGTCGGCGAGCTGGAAGAGGACTGGTCGCAGTATCTCTACCGCTGGTCGCCCGACGCCGTGGCCGGACAATGGCCGCTGTTCTGCCGGGTGACGGCGGTCATGATGCCCATGGTCCGCGCCGAGCTGGCGCGCGAGGCGGGCATCCTCTACTCCCTGGCCGTCCACCTGGGTGTGCTGGCGGCGGTTGAGGCGCCCTCGTCGCTCACGCCGCCATGACGGGGAACAGCGCGCTCTCCTCATAGGCCATGCGCCGCCGCAGCCGCCGCGCCAGCAGCCGCGCTTCCGACCGGTAGCGCGGCCATTCGGCGTGGATGCGCGACGGCGTCCAGCCGGCCATGTGGCTGGCGAGATCCGCATCCAGCGCGCGGTCCAGCCCCTGGTAGAGCGCGCCGCCGCGCAGCTTCGTCATGACGCCGGGATAGGCGGTGCGCTCCACCGCCAGGTGCATTGCCAGCTCGCGCACCAGCGCCCAGCGCAGGCGGGAGAAGGCCATGTCGGTCGGCGCCTGCGCGCCGTCGAAATAGACCTCGAGCTGGTCCAGCGTCGCGCGGACGTGGTCGTGGTCGTCGCGCAAACGGTCGGTCAGGTGGCGTTGCGGGTGCTCCATGACCCGACGCTCGGCAATCGAGGTTGACGAGTTCTTGCCTGACCCCGCCCATGCGGCCGGCGTGCGACCAACGTCTTACGCCTGCGCGACCTTCGCCTGTCCCAGCTGCCGCCGGATCTCGGCGGGAAGCGTCAGCGGATCGAACGGCTTCACGATCACCCCCGCCGCGCCGCGCGCGCGATAGGCGTCGAGGTCCGCCTCGCGACCGCGCGCGGTCACGAAGATCACCGGCACGTCGCGGGTCTCCCCGCGCTCGCGCATCTCCTCCGCCAGCGCCATCCCGCCCATCCCCGGCATCATCACGTCGACCAGCGCGGCGTCGAACTGCGGCTCTGCGCGCAGCAGTTCCAGCGCCTCCTCGCCCGACCCGGCGAAGCGCGCGTCGATCGCGCCGTCCAGCCGCAGCGACAGCGCGACGATGTGCCGAATGTCGGCATCGTCGTCGACGTAGAGCAGTCGCAGGGCAGGTGGCGATGCCGCGCCCGTCACGACGCACCCTCCTGCGCGCTGCGCAGCAGCGGCCCGGCGGCGAGCAGCGCCTGCGCGCGGTTGGTGACGCCCATCTTCCGGAACACGGCGGTCAGGTGCGCCTTCACCGTGGCTTCGGTGATGCTGAGGTCATAGGCGATCTGCTTGTTCGAGCGGCCGTCGGCGAGCGCGAGCAGCACCGCATATTGCGCCTTGGACAGCGTGGCGATCTGCGCGCGCGCGGCGGCGATCAGCGGATCGGGCGCGACGTTCGATGGAAAGTGCGTCCGTCCCGCCAGCACCTCGCGAAGGATGCCGGCGATCGTGTCGAGCGGCTGGCTCTTGAACAGGAAGCCCGCCGCGCCCAGCGCCTTTGCCGCCTCGATCAGATGCGACTGCTCGTGCGCGGTGACGATCACGATCGGCGTCGCCGGTGCGTATTGCTGCAACTGGAGCATTCCGGCGTAGCCGTGCGAATCGGGAAGCGCGAAGTCGAGCAGGATCAGCCGGTAGGGCGTCAACCGGCTGAGCAGCGGCACCGCCTCGGCCACCGTCCCCGCGGTGTCCACCTGCACACCGGGCAGCGCCGCGCGCGCCGCCAGCGACAGTCCCTCCCGCGTCAGCGGGTGGTCGTCCGTCACGAGAATACGTGCTCCCCCCACGATGCAACCGCCTCCCCTGCTGCCTCGTTCATAACATAAATCGGTCAGGCCACTTTACCATGCGAAACCGATCCCGCTAGTCGAAGCTTGAGCAAAACAAATGAAAAACAATGGTGTAGTCCTTGTGGTCGCATCATCGGACGGTGCGGCGGCCATCACGACTCTGGCCCATGGGTTTTCGGACTGGCGGGTCGAGCTGGCTGACGTGGAGACGTGCTGCGCCGCCGATGTCGCGGCGTGCACGCCGGACCTGCTGGTCGTGCACGGCGCCGCGTCGCTCGTTGCCGCGGTTCGTGCGCTCGACGGTCCGACGGCGCGCGTGCCCGTCGTCGTCGTCGCCGCGGCTGGGGTGGAGGGAGCCGACGAACACCTGCGGGAAATCGGCCCCGTGGAGGCGGGAGTACTGGCGCGGCGATGGACGCCGCAGCCACTGCCCGACCTCGACCGGCTGGCGGCGGCGCTGGGCGCGGAGGAGATCCGGCGGCTCGCGAGCGGCCTGCGAGACCAGTTGGTCGTCGCGCTGAAGGGACTGGACGACGACGGCGGCGACCCCGCGCTCGCGCACCGCGTGGCGGGCTTCGCCGGGATGCTGGGGCTCGGCGCCCTGGGACAGCGCTGGAACGCGGTGTCGCATGGTGCGCGCGACGGCATCCCCGCGCTGCGCATCGACACGCGGCGCGCCATCGCGGCGCTCGATCGCGCCGTGGCCTCACCAATGCCGCTTGTCTAGCTTTCGCGCCAGCGTGCGGCGATGCAGCCCCAGCCGCCGCGCCGCCTCGGAGATGTTGAAATCCGTGTCCACCAGCGTCTGGTGGATGGTCTCCCATTCCAGCGTGCGGATCGACGTGGGGCGGGTGGCGAGGTCGGTGGCCGCATCACCCTCCACCCGCTCGAACGCCGCCTCGATGTCGTCGGTATTGGCGGGCTTCGTCAGGTAGTTGGTCGCGCCCAGCTTGATCGCCTCCACTGCGGTGGCGATGCTGGCGAAGCCGGTCAGCACCACGATCCGTGTCGTCGCATCCGCCTCGTGCAGCAGGCGGATGCACGTGAGGCCGGAGGCGCCGCCCAGCCGCAGGTCGACCAGCGCGTGCGTCGGTGCGAACCGTGCCGCGGTGTCGGCCAGCCCCTCGGGCGAGGGGAGCAGTTCGACGGCGTAGCCGCGCCGCTCGAACGATCGCGCCAGCGTCTTCGCCAGCACGGCGTCGTCCTCCACGATCAGCAGGCGGCGCGGCTCCATCGTCAATCCTCCAGCGCGAGCGCGGCGAACGGCAGCCGCAGTGTCACCACCGCGCCGCCGGCGGCGCGGTTGCGCGCCTCCAGCGTGCCGCCCAGCTGGCGCAGCACATTGCTGGAAAGGAACAGGCCCAGCCCCGCGCCGCGCCGCGTCTTCGTGCTGTTGTAGGGGCGACCGACCGAGGCCAGCATCTCGGCCGGAAAGCCCGGCCCGTCGTCGGCGGCGTGGATGACGAGGTCGTCGTCCTCGCGTTCGACCGTCAGCACCACATGTGCCGCCCCCGCCTCCGCCGCATTGTCGACCAGGTTGGACAGCGCCTGGCCCAGGGCGCGGTCGGCGACGATGGCGACGTCGCCGACGCGGTTCTCGATCGTGATCGGCCCGCGTGTGCCCGTTGCGATGCCGGACAGGAAGCGGGCGAGGGTGGTGCGCTCGGGCGCCTCGCCCGTCACCTCCCCCGCGGCGAAGAGGATGCCGGCGACGATCTCCTTGCAGCGCGCCACCTCCGCCTGCATCTCCGCCACCTCGGCGGCCAGCGCGGGATGGTCGCGCACCGTGGCGTCGCCGCGCCAGTCGCCCAGCACGATCGACAGCGAGGCGAGCGGCGTGCCCAGTTCGTGCGCGGCGCCGCTGGCGAGCAGGCCCATGCGCACGATCTGCTCCTCCTCGCCCGCGCGCTGGCGCAGCACCGCCAGCCGCGCGTCGCGGTCGCGCAGGTTGCGCGCGATCCGCGTCGTGAACGTGACCAGCAGCACCGCCGCCAGCGTGTAGTTGAACCAGCCCGCCAGCACGTGCGGCGGGGACAGCGTGCTCGCCATGCCTTCCGGCAGCGCCAGCGGCGGGGCGAGCAGCGCCAGCGCGGCGAAGGCGAGGCTGGTGAGCACCACCAGCGTCCAGCTCGCCCACGCCTCCAGCAGCACCGCGCCCAGCACGACCTGCAGCAGGTAGAGCGAGACGAAGGGATTGGTCGCGCCGCCGCTCAGCCACAATTGCCCGGTCAGGCCGGCGACATCGATCAGCAGCGTGGCCAGCAGCGCCTGCTGCGTCGCGGGCCAGCGTCGCCGCGTCAGCATCGCGGCCAGGTTCAGCCCGGCGAGCAGCGCCACGATGGCCAGCATCGGTGTCAGCGGCAGCGCGACGTCGAGCAAGAGGCGCACGGACAGGATGGTCGCCAGCTGCCCGGCGACCGCGAGCCAGCGCAACTGTACCAGCAGCCACAGGTTGCGCCGCGTCGCCTCGTCGCCGACGGGTCGACGCGCCGTCACGCTGCCCCCTCGCGTCGCAGCGCCCGCCAGGCGAGGATCGCGACGAGCGCGGCGAGTGCGAACCAGGTGAGCGCGTAGACGAGGTGGTTGTCGGCGAAGCGCACCACCGTCATGCCGCCGCGGGGCCAGCCCGCGCCGGCGGCATCGGCGTCGATGAAATAGGGCGCCGCATCGCCCAAGCCGCCGGCTCGCGCGATCGCGGCGACGTCGCGCGAGTACCAGCGGCCCGCGGCGGGATCGTTGCTGCGCAGGAACGCGCCGCCCGGCTCGCTGACGCGCAGCAGTCCGGTGACGAAGCGCGCGGAAGGCGGGGCGATCCGCGCGCGTTCCGCCGCGGGAACGAAGCCGCGGTTGACCAGCACGGTCCAGCCCGCCGCCGTGTCGAACGGCGTCACCACCCAATAGCCGCCGCCCAGCGCGGTCACCGCCTGCACCAGCACGTCCGCGCGGGCGCGGTAGCGCCCATCGGCGCGGACGCGGGTGTAGGCGTCTCCGGCGTCGATCGTGCGCCACGCCGCCGGACCCGGCGCGGTGACCGGGGCTGCGGCCAGGCGGCGCTCCACCTGCGCGACCAGCGCGTGCTTCCATGCGCGCCGCTCGACCTGCCAGATCCCGAGCGCCAGCAGCACGGCCACCGCCGCCAGCGCCGCCGCGACGGCGACCCCGCGGCGCCGGCGCACGGCGGCTACATCCCGCCCGACATGTCGCCCATGCCCGGCATCATGTTGGCGTTCATGTGGTACATCACCCACAACGATCCCGTCAGCGCGATGACGACGACGATGACGGTGAAGATCAGCGCCATCATGGTCCAGCCGTTCTCCGACTTGGTGTTCATGTGGAGGAAGTAGACCATGTGGACGAGGATCTGCACCACGGCGAAGACCATGCAGATGCCGGCCGCGGTCTGCGGCCCGACGATCCCGTCCGCCATCACGATCGCGAACGGCACGGCCGTCAGCAGGACGGAGAGCGCGAAGCCGATCAGGTAGGATTTGCGCGTGCCGTGCGGTGCGCCGCCGTCGTGGTCCGCGGCCGCTCCATGGGCGTCGTGATGGGCGCTCATCGCAGCACTCCGAGCAGGTAGACGAAGGTGAACACGCCGATCCAGATCACATCGAGGAAGTGCCAGAACAGCGACAGGCATTGCAGCCGGCGGACGTTGGCGGGGATCAGCCCGCCGCGCGCCACCTGCACCATCAGCACCGCGAGCCAGACCAGGCCGAAGGTGACGTGCAGACCGTGCGTGCCCACCAGCGTGAAGAAGGAGGAGAGGAAGGCGGAGCGCTGCGGTCCCGCGCCCTCGTGCAGCAGGTGGCTGAACTCGTAGAGCTCGATCCCGAGGAACGCCGCGCCGAACACCGCGGTCGCCGCCAGCCAGCCCAGCGTCGCGCCGCGCCGGTCCTCGTCGCTGGCGATCATGGCCAAGCCGTAGGTCAGCGAGGAGAACAGCAGCATCGCGGTATTCACCGCGACCAGCTTCAGGTCGAACAGCTCCTTGGGCGTCGGCCCCCCGGCATAGGCCGAGCCGTAGACGCCCCAGGCCGCGAACAGCATCGCGAAGATGAGGCAGTCGCTCATCAGGTAGAGCCAGAAGCCCAGCATCGTGCTGCCGCCCGCGGGATGCTCGTGCGGGTCGAGATCGTAGAAGGCGGGCGCCTCGGTGCCTGCGGCCGTCGTCGCCATGGCTCAGGCCTCCGCCGGCTTCGTCGACGCGAGGCTGTGCGTCCGCGCATCCTCGACGCGCGCCACCTCCTCGGCCGGGATGTGGTAGTCGCCGTCGTAGTCGAAGCTGTGCCAGATCGCGAAGCCGACGATCCCGGCAAAGGCGAGGATCGCGAGCCACCACATATACCAGATCATCGCCAGCGCGGTGACCGCGGACAGCCCGGCGAGGACGACGCCCGCTGCGGTGTTCTTCGGCATGTGGATGTCCCGGAAGCCGCCCACGGGGCGCTCGGCCTCGCGGCTCTTCATGTCGTACCAGGCGTCGAGATCGTGGACGACCGGCGTGAAGGCGAAATTATACTCCGGCGGCGGGGAGGAGGTCGCCCATTCCAGCGTGCGCCCACCCCACGGATCGCCGGTCACGTCGCGCAGCCGCTCGCGGTCGCGCACGCTGACGTAGAGCTGGATCAGCAGCGCCAGGATGCCCATCGCGATGATCGCCACGCCGATGCCCGCGATGACGAACCAGATCTGCAGCGACGGATCCTCGAAGTGGCGCAGCCGCCGCGTCACGCCCATCAGGCCGAGGATGTAGAGCGGCGTGAACGCCACCCAGAAGCCGACCACCCAGCACCAGAAGCTGATCGTGCCCCAGCGCTTGTCCAGCGTGTAGCCGAATGCCTTGGGCCACCAGTAATTGATGCCCGCGAACATCCCGAACAGCACGCCGCCGATGATGACGTTGTGGAAATGCGCGACGAGGAACAATGAGTTGTGCAGCACGAAGTCCGCCGGCGGCACCGCCAGCAGCACGCCCGTCATACCGCCGATGACGAACGTCAGCATGAAGGCGATCGTCCACATCATCGGCAGTTCGAAGCGGATGCGCCCCTTGTACATCGTGAACAGCCAGTTGAAGATCTTGGCCCCCGTCGGGATCGAGATGATCATCGTCGTGATGCCGAAGAAGGAATTGACGCTCGCGCCTGATCCCATCGTGAAGAAATGGTGCAGCCACACGAGATAGGCCAGGATCGTGATGACCAGCAGCGCGTAGACCATCGACGTGTAGCCGAACAGGCGCTTGCCGGTGAAGGTCGACGTCACCTCGCTGAACACGCCGAACGCCGGCAGGATCAGGATGTAGACCTCCGGATGCCCCCAGATCCAGATCATGTTCACGTACATCATCGGGTTGCCGCCCAGCGTGTTCGTGAAGAAGTTGGTGCCGACGTAGCGGTCGAGGCTGAGCATCGCCAGCACCGCGGTCAGGATGGGGAAGGCGGCGACGATGAGCACGTTGGTGGTCAGCGCCGACCAGGTGAAGATCGGCATCTTCATCAGCGTCATACCCGGCGCGCGCATCTTCACGATGGTCGCGATCAGGTTGACGCCGGAAAGCAAGGTGCCCACGCCCGCCACCTGGAGCGCCCATATGTAGTAATCGACGCCGACGTCGGGTGAGTAGTCGAGCCCCGACAACGGCGCCATCGCCAGCCAGCCGGTCCGCGCGAACTCGCCGACGAAGAGGCTCGCCATCACGATCACCGCGCCGGCCGTCGTCATCCAGAAGCTGAAATTGTTGAGAAACGGGAAGCTGACGTCGCGCGCGCCGATCTGCAGCGGGACGACGTAGTTCATCAGGCCGGTGACGAACGGCATCGCCACGAAGAAGATCATGATGACGCCGTGCGCGGTGAAGATCTGGTCGTAATGGTGCGCGTTGAGGTAGCCCTCGTTCCCGCCGAAGGCCATTGCCTGCTGCAACCGCATCATGATCGCGTCGGCGAAGCCGCGCAGCAGCATGACGAGGCCGAGCACCATATACATGATGCCGATCTTCTTGTGGTCCACGCTGGTGAACCAGTCGCGCCACAGCCAGCCCCACAGCTTGAAGTAGGTGAGCGCGCCGACCAGCGCGACGCCGCCCAGCGCCACCATCGCGAAGGTCGCGATCAGGATCGGTTCGTGGATCGGGAAGCTCTCCAGCGTCAGGCGGCCGAAGATGGTCTTCAATAAGGTGTCGGACATGATGCTCAGCTCAGGCCGGAGACCGGGCGCCCGGGGAGGGCGTGCGGATCGAGGCGGGTCATGTTGCGGTTGCTGCCGTCATCCTCGGGAGAGGCGTTGCCGGCAGGCTGGCCATGGGGGGCGGACATGTGCGGGCTGCTGCCCTTCTCGCCCGGCTCCTTCTGCAGCGCGCCCTCGGGACGGCCGGGCTGCGCCGGGCGATTGTTGACGGGAGGATGCGTGCCATGACCCATCGTGTCGCCCATGCAGGCCTGGCCCGGGCGCACGCACATCTGCACGGCGCGCTCGAAGAGTCGCGGCTCAATCGCGGCGAAGCGGAGGGTCGGCACCTTCTCGCTCGGCCGCTCCAGCGTCAGATAGGCGCGCGTGTCCAGCCGCTGTCCGCCCCCCTTCACCGCCGCGACCCAGCGGTCGAACCCGGTCGAGTCCATCGCCAGCGTGGGAAAGCGCATGTCGGAGAAGCCGGCGCCGGAATAGTTGGCGGACGCGCCCTCGAACCGGCCGGGCCGGTTCAGCACGGCGTGCAGCTTCGTCTCCATGCCGGGCATGGTGTAGATCATGCCGGCCATCGCGGGCACGTAGAAGGTGTTCATCACCGAGGAGGAGGTGAGGCGGAAGCGCACCTGGCGATCGACCGGCACGACCAGCTCGTTCACCGTCGCGATGCCCTGCTCGGGATAGATGAACAGCCATTTCCAGTCGAGCGAGACGACCTGCACCTCCAGCGGGCGCTGCCCCGCCGGCACCGGCTTGCCCGCCGCCAGCCGGCTGAGCGGACGGTAGGGATCGAGCGTGTGCGTCGCCACCCAGGTGAGCGCGCCCAGTGCGATGATGATGAGTAGCGGCGCGGACCAGATCACCAGCTCCAGACCGGTCGAATGGTCCCAGTCGGGCTTGTACTCCGCGTCGCGGTTCGTCGCGCGGTATCGCCACGCGAACAGCACCGTCAGCACCATCACCGGCACGATGATGAGGAGCATGAGGAAGGTCGACCACAGGATCAGGTTCGCCTGCTGGCGCGCCACATCACCGGCGGGATTCATCACGACCCAGTCGCAGCCGGCCAGGGCCGGGAGCGCGAGAAGCGGGAGGGCACGGAGGAAGCGAGTCATGACAGCAGCCAGCTAGTCCTCGTTGTGCACCTGCGAAATAGGACAATTTGTCCTATCCCCTGCAACGCACGACGCGACTATTTGCCCCGCTCGAGCGTTCGGAATCACGGAAACATATGATGGTTGAGGCTACCGCCCATTCCGCGCCGCTGGAGCGCGACGCCCGCGCCATCCACGGCCACGATGACGCGCACGTCAATCCGGCGGAGATCGCCATCGGCGTCATCATCGGCCGTACGTCCGAGTTCTTCGACTTCTTCGTCTACGCGCTCGCCTCGGTGATCGTGTTTCCCGCGCTGGTCTTCCCGTGGATGGACCGGCTGACCGCCACCTTGTGGTCGTTCGCGATCTTCCCGCTGGCGTTCATCGCGCGGCCGATCGGCACGCAGATCTTCATGGCGATCGACCGGCGCCACGGCCGCGGCACGAAGCTGACCATCGCCTTGTTCCTGCTCGGCACCTCGACCGTGGCGGTGGCCTTCCTGCCCGGCGCGGCGCAGGTCGGCATCTGGTCCGCGCTGCTCCTCGCCCTGTTCCGCATCGGACAGGGGATCGCGCTTGGCGGGGCATGGGACGGGCTCGCCTCGCTCCTCGCGCTCAACGCGCCCGAGCAGAAGCGCGGCTGGTGGGCGATGGTGCCGCAGCTGGGCGCTCCGCTGGGCCTGATGCTGGCGAGCGGGCTGTTCGCCTTCTTCCTCGGCACGCTGTCGCCGGAGGATTTCATCAGCTGGGGCTGGCGCTATCCCTTCTTCGTCGCCTTTGCCGTCAACGTCGTCGCGCTGTTCGCTCGGCTGCGCATCGTGGTGACTCCGGAATACAACGAGATGTTCAAGAGCCGCGAGCTGACGCCTAGCCGCGTGACGGCGACGCTGAAGGCGCAGTGGCGCAACATCGTCATCGGTGCCTTCGCGCCGCTCGCCAGCTTCGCGCTGTTCCACATGGTGACGGTGTTCCCGCTGTCGTGGGTGGCGCTGTTCACGCGCGAGAGCATCACGCGCTTCCTGCTGATCGAGCTGGTCGGCGGGATGTTCGGCGTGGCGGCGATCATCGTCTCCGGCCTGCTCGCCGATCGCATCGGGCGGCGCTCGCTGCTCGGCTATACCGCGGCGGCGATCGCCGTCTTCTCCGGCTTCGCGCCGCAGCTGCTGGACGCGGGGGAGCGCGGGGAGGCGGTGTTCATGATCGGCGGCTTCATCCTGCTCGGCCTGTCGTTCGGCCAGTCGTCGGGCGCGGTGACCAGCAACTTTCCCAAGCGGGCGCGCTACACCGGTGCGGCGCTGACCAGCGATCTGGCCTGGCTGTTCGGCGCCGGTTTCGCCCCGCTGGCGGCGCTGCTGCTGGCCGAATGGTTCGGGCTGATCGCGGCGGGCGCCTACCTCCTGTCGGGCGCGGTCGCGACGCTGATCGCGCTCGGCCTCAACAAGGAACTCGGGCGGCGGCTCGACTGAGATGGGCGTCCAGCCGCTCGCGCGTGCCCGGCGGCACGTGGAGACCCAGCTTGCTGCGCCGGAACAGCACGTCCTCGCTCGTCCGCGCCCATTCCCGCGCGACCAGGTGATCCACCTCGCCCGTGGTCAGCCCGCCGCCCAGGTCCTCGCCCCCCGCAGCGAGGATCGCGGCGGCGTCGGTTCCGTAGGCGCGCACCAGCCGCCGCAGCCGCGCGGTCGCGGCGCCGGGATGCGACGCCTGTAGCCCGAGCACCAGCGCCTCCGCATCGCCGTCGGGCAGCGCGCCGCCGGGCAGCGCCTGGCCGGCGGTCCAGTCCGCGGAGGCGGGAAGCCACGGTCCCAGCGTCGCCATCGCGTGTTCGGCGAGCTTGCGGTATGTCGTGATCTTGCCGCCGAAGATGCTGAGCAGCGGCGCGCCCTCGCCGTCGAGGTCGAGGACGTAGTCGCGCGTCACCGCGGAGGCGCTGGCGGCGTGATCGTCGTGCAGCGGGCGGATGCCCGCGTAGCTCCACTTCACGTCGCCCTCCGCCACCGGCCGGGCGAAGTAGCGCGCGACCGTCTCCAGCAGGTAGCGCGTCTCATCCGGTGCGATCGTCGCGGGGCCGGGCGACTGCGTCCACGGCTCGTCGGTGGTGCCGACCAGCGTGAAGTCGCGCTCGTAGGGGATGGCGAAGACGATGCGGCGGTCGGGGTTCTGCAGCATGAAGGCGTGCTCGCCCGCGTACAGCCGCGGCACGACGATGTGGCTCCCCTTCACCAGCCGCACGCCGGGACGCTGCCGGTTGGAGGGCACGCGCCCGAGCACGTCCGCCACCCACGGTCCCGCCGCGTTGACCAGAATGCGCGCGCGGATCTCCCGCGCGGCGCCGCCGTCGTCGATGACCGCGCGCCAGCCGTCGGCGTCCCGGCGGGCGGACAGGAAGCGCGTGCGCGTCAGCACCTCGGCGCCGCGATCCGCCGCGTCGCGCGCGTTGAGGACGACCAGCCGGCTGTCGTCCACCCAGCAGTCGGAGTAGACGAACGCCTTGCCGCGCCGGTCGGACAGCCCCTCGCCGCAGGCGCCGTCCAGCGGCACGGTCTGCGTCCCCGGCAGCGAGCGGCGGCCGCCGATGTGGTCGTAGAGGAACAGCCCCGTTCGAACCAGCCACGCCGGCCGCGGCGAGCGCGTCTGCGGCAGCACGAAGCGCAGCGGCCAGATGATGTGCGGCGCGATGCCGAGCAGCCGCTCGCGCTCGCGCAGCGATTCGCGCACCAGCCGGAACTCGCCATATTCCAGGTAGCGCAGCCCGCCGTGGATCAGCTTGGTCGATGCCGAGGAGGTGTGGCTGGCCAGGTCGTCCTGCTCGACCAGCGTCACCGTCAGCCCGCGCCCGGCCGCGTCGCGCGCGATGCCCGCGCCGTTGATGCCCCCGCCGACGATGAGTAGATCGCGCATCGACCCCCTGTACGCGCCGCGCCGCCTGCGCGAAAGGTGCGCTAGCGGAACGAGCAAACGGGGGAGAGCGGATGGCGGACCACATCCTTGTCATCGACCAGGGCACCACCTCCACCCGCGCCATCGTGTTCGACGGCGAGGCGCGCCGCGTCGCCATCGCGAAGCGCGAATTCGCGCAGCATTACCCCGCGCCGGGCTGGGTCGAGCACGATCCCGCGGACATCTGGCGCGACACACTGGCGGTGGCGCGCGAGGCGATGGAGCGCGCGGCGCGACCGATCGCGGCGATCGGCATCACCAACCAGCGCGAGACGGCGGTGGTGTGGGACCGCGCCACGGGCGAGCCGATCCACCGCGCCATCGTGTGGCAGGATCGCCGCGGTGCCGACACCTGCCGCGCGCTCAAAGGGGAGGAGGCGACCGTGCGCGCGCGCACCGGGTTGCTGATCGATCCCTATTTCTCCGCCACGAAGATCGCCTGGATCCTGGACAACGTCGCGGGCGCGCGGGCGCGCGCGGAACGTGGCGAGCTGGCGTTCGGCACGATCGACAGCTTCCTGATCCATCGCCTGACCGGCGGCGCGGTCCACGCCACCGACGTCACCAACGCCAGCCGCACGATGCTGTTCGACATTCACCGCGGCGAGTGGGACGAGGAATTATGCCACCTGTTCCGCGTGCCCGCGGCGATGTTGCCGCAGGTACACGACAATGCGCACCTCTACGGCACCACCGCCGCCGGGCTGTTCGACCGCCCGCTGCCGATCGCGGGCGTGGCCGGGGACCAGCAGGCGGCGCTGTTCGGCCAGGCCTGTTTCGCGCGCGGCATGGCGAAGTCCACCTATGGCACCGGCTGCTTCCTGCTGCTCAACACGGGCGAGGAGGCGATCGCGTCGGAGCACCGCCTGCTGACCACCCCGGCGTGGCGCAGCGGCGGGACGACCACCTACGCTCTGGAGGGGTCGATCTTCGTCGCCGGGGCAGCGGTGAAGTGGCTGCGCGACGGACTGGGCGTCATCACCCACGCGTCGCAGACCGACGACATGGCGACGCAGGTGCCCGACAGCCACGGCGTCTATATGGTGCCCGCCTTCACCGGGCTGGGCGCACCGCACTGGGACGCGCAGGCGCGCGGCGCAATCTACGGCCTGACGCTGGGGGCCACCGCCGCGCACCTGGCGCGCGCCGCGCTGGAGGCGGTGGCCTATCAGACGATGGATCTGGTCGACGCGATGGTGGCGGACGGCGGCGAGCGGCCCGCGATCCTGCGCGTCGACGGCGGCATGGCGGCGAACGACTGGCTCTGCACCTTCATGGCGGGGATGATCGGCACCCCGGTGGAACGCCCGCACGACCTGGAGACCACCGCCCGCGGCGCCGCCTTCCACGCCGGGCTGGCGACCGGGGTGTGGAGCGGCACCGACGAACTGGGCAGGCTGTGGCAGCGCGAGCGTTGCTTCGAGCCCTCCATGGCCGACGACCGTCGCATCGCGCTGTCGGCGGGATGGCACGACGCGGTGCGGCGGACGCTTACCGGCGACTGAGGCGGGGCGGGCTTGACCGCGGAGGGGAGGATGATAGCCGCCACCGCCTGTCCACTGCGCGAGCGATCCTTGCCCATCTTCAAACCCTTACTGGCCGGTGCCAACCTGCGCGACCGGCTGGTCGCGTGCCTGTGCGCCGCGATCGGCATTGCGCTCACCATCGTCGTCTGCGCCGGGTTGCCGCTGGCCCGCGCGGACCTGCCGATCATCGTCGCGCCGCTGGGCGCCTCGGCGGTGCTGGTGTTCGCCGTGCCGTCGAGCCCGCTGGCGCAGCCGTGGCCGGTGGTGGGGGGCAACACGATCTCGACCCTGGTCGGCGTCGCCGCCTTCCACCTCGTGCCGCAGCCGACGCTGGCGGCGGGGGTGGCGGTCGGCGCGGCGATCCTCGTCATGTCGCTGCTGCGCTGCCTCCACCCGCCCGGCGGCGCCGCTGCGCTGACCGCGGTGATCGGCAGCCAGGGCATCCACGACGCGGGCTATGCCTTCGCCTTCGCGCCGGTCGCGATCAATTCGATTGCGCTGGTCGCGCTGGCCATGTTCCTGCACCGCGCCACCGCCCACAGCTACCCGCACGAACCCGCTCCCGCCGTGACGGTGCGGTGGCTCGACCCGGCGGACGTCGACGCCGCGCTGGAGGAGATGCACGAGAGCTTCGACATCGCGCGCGAGGACCTCGACGCGCTGCTCGCCCGCGCCGAGCGCCACGCTGAGGCGCGGCGCGGGCGCTGACGCCCGACTATTTTCGGGCTTTCCCCACGCGCCCCGTCGGTTACATTGATGGTAGCGATAACGCAGGTGAGGATAGGCGAGGATGCCACGCAGTAGCGGCACGGACGCGACATGAGCGCGCCCACCTTCGATCCAACGCGCGCCGCGCTGATGCGTCCCGCCGGGCGCCGACGCTGGGGCGTGGTGGCGCTGCTCTTCGCCGCGACCGTCATCAACTACATCGACCGGCAGATGATCGGCATCCTCAAGCCGACGCTCTCCGCGGAGTTCGGCTGGTCGGAGGGCGATTACGCGGACATCGTCTTCTTCTTCACCGTCGCCTACGCCATCGGCTACGTCAGCTTCGGGCGCATCGTCGACAAGGTGGGGACGCGCATCGGCTATGCCGTCGCCTTTGTGATCTGGCAGGGCGCGCATATCGCGCACGGCCTCGCGTCAGGGGTCACGCAGTTCGCGATGGCGCGGTTCGCGCTCGGCATCGGCGAGTCGGGCAGCTTCCCCTCGGCGATCAAGGCCGTGACCGAGTGGTTCCCGGCGCGCGAGCGGGCGCTGGCGATCGGCATCTTCAACGCCGGCGCGAACGTCGGCGCGGTGGTGACGCCGCTGTTGGTGCCGTTCCTGGTCGTCACGGTCGGCTGGCGCATGGCGTTCGTCGTCACCGGCGTCGCCAGCCTCGTCTGGCTGGCGGCGTGGTGGGCGCTCTACCGTCGTCCGCGCGAGACCGCGGCGGTCGCGCCGGACGAACTGGCGTGGATCGAGCAGGATCCGCCCGAACCCGTCGCAACCGTGCCGTGGACGCGCGTGCTGCTGACGCGCGAGACCTGGGCCTATGCGCTCGGCCGCTTCTGCATCGATCCGATCTGGTGGTTCTTCCTGTTCTGGCTGCCGGGCTATCTCGGCGAGCGCTACGGCCTCGATCTCAAGAGCTTCGGTCCGCCGCTGGTCGCGATCTACCTCATCTCGGACCTGGGCAGCGTGGCGGGCGGGTGGCTGTCTTCCCGGCTGCTGCACCGCGGCTGGGGCGTGAACGCGGCGCGCAAGGCCACGATGGCGCTGGCCGCGGTCGCGGTACTGCCCGTCCTCTTCGCGCAGGGGATCGACAATCTGTGGCTGGCGGTGCTGGTGATCGGCATCGCCACCGCCGCGCACCAGGCATTCTCGGCGAACCTCTACGCCATCCCCACCGACATGTTCCCGCTGGCCGCAGTCGGATCGGTGATCGGCATCGGCGGCACGGCGGGGGCGGTCGGCGGCATGGTAATGGCGAAGTACGCCGGCTTCGTGCTCGACCGGATCGGCAGCTACGTGCCGCTGTTCGCCGTCGCGGGCAGCGCGTACCTGGTCGCGCTGCTCCTCATCCACCTGCTCTCGCCGCGCCTCGCCCGCGTCGACATGGCGCGGTGAGGTCGCGTCAGGCGCCCGGCGGCGTGGGCGCCTTCTCCTGCCGCTCGCGATAGAATTGCTGCACGACGGCCCAGCCCTCCGCCGCGCTCTCGCAGTAGCGGAAGATGCCGAGGTCGCGCTCGGAGATCACGCCCTCCTCGACCAGCGCCTCGAAGTTGACGACGCGCTCCCAGAACTCGCGGCCGAACAGCAGCACGGGAATCGGCTCGATCTTGCCCGTCTGGATCAGCGTCAGCAGTTCGAACAGCTCGTCGAACGTGCCGAAGCCGCCAGGGAAGGCCGCCAGCGCGCGTGCGTGGAGCAGGAAATGCATCTTCCGCAGCGCGAAATAGTGGAATTGCGTGCTCAGCGCGGGCGTGACGTAGGGGTTGGGCGCCTGCTCGTGCGGCAGGACGATGTTCAGGCCGATCGATTCGGCGTGCACGTCCGCCGCGCCGCGGTTGGCCGCCTCCATGATCGATGGCCCGCCGCCCGAGCAGACGACGAAGTGCCGCTTGCCCGCCTCGTCGCGCGGGAAGTTGGAGCACAATTGCGCGAGCTCACGCGCCATGTCGTAGTAGCGCGACTTGGCGACCAGCCGCTCCGCCACCTTCCTCGCCTTGTCGTCGGTGGCGAGATCCAGCAGCGCCTGTGCCTTGGCGGGCTCGGGTATCCGCGCCGATCCGTAGAAGACGAAGGTGGAGCCGATATGCGCCTCGTCCAGGATCACCTGCGTCTTCAGCAGCTCCAGCTGGAAGCGCACGGGCCGCAAATCCTCGCGCAGCAGGAAGTCCATGTCCTGGAACGCCAGCTTGTACGCCGGGCTTTCCGTCTGTGGGGTGGAGATGCTCTGCTCGGCGGCGCGGGCATCGGTGCTGGCACGCGGGAAAACGCGGCTGGGAACGCGGGTCTCTGTCATCCCAGCGCGATACGGCCGGTTGATGACGGGGGCAAGTAAGCGAGGTTAGCGACAGAAGTTCGCGCCGTCGTCTTCCAGGTGGAGGTGGTCCTTGTGCGCGGCGTTGTAGTCCGGCGACAGCACGGTGCCGAAGCGGCGGCAGGCGGAGGTGCGGATGGTCTGGAGGAACCGGCGCACCTGCGGATCGGCGCTGTTCCAGTCGGACAGGATCGAGACGCGGCGCCCGTCCTTCAGCTCGAACGCGGACACGTCGATCGCATTGGCCAGCGCGTGGCCCGACCGGCGCCCCGGCCCCTTGGTGCCGATGGTGTTGCGGCAGGCGTAACTGCCCATCGTCAGGATGCGCGACAGCTCGCTGCCCAGGATCTGGTAGGCCGCGGGCGCCACGCCGTTGCGCGCCCAGGCGGCGAAGGCGCGCGCCTGACCGCAGCGGATCGCGCCCAGGTTCGCGGTGGGCACGCCGATGTCGAGCAGCTTCACCGTGCCGACCAGCCCGCATCCGGGCGCGAACTGACGGTCGGGCAGGGGCGTGAAATCGACGCCCAGGTTGCGCAGGTCCGTCTCGCACGCCGCGGTCTCGCGGATGGAAGGGCCCGCCACCTTGCCGATCGGTGGTGGCGGCGCGGGGCGCTCCGTGCGGCCGCAGGCGGCGAGCAGGGCGAACAGCGCCAGCGCCGCGCTTCGGCGCCGTCCCGTCGTGCCGTGCCACATGCTGATGCCGCCCCTTGCCACGGGCGACGCCTACGCCGCGACGGATGAACCGCCAATGGCCGCGGGGCGAACGGTGCGGCCGGTCAGTCGAAGCTCGCCGCACGCTCCAGCCGCGCCGCCTGCATCGCCGACAGTTGGGCGATCAGCCGCCGCAGCAGCAGGACAAGCGGCACGTCGATCAGCAGCGAGCCGACGAAGAACCAGTCCACCACGATCAGCTCCGCCCCGGTGTCCGCCTGCAGCGACACGCGGAACACGAGATTGTCGAGCAGCGTGGTGGCGATCCACTATCCCCACCCGTCCTGATCCAGCCGGGCAGGGCGACGGTATCCGGTCGGTCCGGATTTCACCGTCGCGGTTTACGCCTCGCGCACTCCTTGGAACGGTTTCCACAGATTGCCGACCGCCACGAAGAACCAGCCGACGTTCCAGTCGGGCGGCATGGTCATCGCGGCACTGAAGGCATGGGCATTGCGACCCGCCACGTAGATCCAGCGGAAGACCAGGATGCCGCAGATGATCGACGCCAACATGTAGACAAGGGCGGCGATTTCCGTCCCGGTCAGCGGAGCGTCGGCGTTCACGGTAGTGAAGCGCCGGGACCCATCTTCGATCATCGCGCTCAACATCATGATTTCAATGCGCAATGCCAGTGCCTCCACAGCATCGGCCCCCGACCAGATCCTAAGGCCACGATCGTGCGTCTTGCCAGCGCCAGCGGCATCTGTGTCCCGATCGGCTTCTCCATGACGAAACCACGCCGGGGGTGTTCGATACTGTCGAGCGGACGATTGCGGTTGCCAGCCCGCCGCCGCGCGGCTAGTGCCGTCGACGGGCCACGCGGTCCCAACGCCGCGCGTGCTCTCTGTAAGGAGAGTTGAATTGACCGACGTTACCAAGCCGCAGGCGAAGCCTGCGCGGCCGCACTTCTCGTCCGGCCCCTGCGCCAAGCCGCCGGGCTACGACCCCGCCAGCCTCGCCACCGCGGTCCTCGGCCGCTCGCATCGTTCGAAGCTGGGCAAGCAGCGACTGCAATATTGCATCGAGCTGATGCGCGAGCTGCTGAATCTGCCCGACACGCATCGCATCGGCATCGTGCCCGGATCGGACACGGGCGCGTTCGAGATGGCGATGTGGACGATGCTGGGCGCGCGCCCGGTCACCGCGCTGGCGTGGGAGAGCTTCGGCGAGGGCTGGGTGACCGACGCGGTCAAGCAGCTGAAGATCGACCCGACCGTGCTGCGCGCCGACTACGGCCAGCTGCCGGACCTGTCCGCGGTGGACTGGTCGGACGACGTCCTCTTCACCTGGAACGGCACCACCAGCGGCGTGCGCGTGCCGGACGGCGACTGGATCGCCGACGATCGCGAGGGGCTGTCCTTCGCCGACGCGACCAGCGGCGTCTTCGCCTACGACCTGCCGTGGGACAAGATCGACGTTGCCACGTTCAGCTGGCAGAAGGTGCTGGGCGGGGAGGGCGCGCACGGCGTCCTGATCCTGGGCCCGCGCGCGGTCGAGCGGCTGGAGAGCCATACCCCCGCCTGGCCGCTGCCCAAGGTGTTCCGCCTCGTGTCGAAGGGCAAGCTCGCCGAGGGCGTGTTCAAGGGCGAGACGATCAACACGCCGTCGATGCTGGCCGTCGAGGATGCGATCTGGGCGCTCGAATGGGCCAAGTCGCTGGGGGCGGGCGGTTTGATCGCGCGCTCCGACGCCAATGCCGCCGCGCTGGATCGCATCGTCGCGGAGCGCGACTGGCTCGGGCATCTCGCGGTGGACGAAGCGTCTCGGTCGAGGACCAGCGTCTGCCTGACGGTCGATGCCGACGAGGCGGTCATCAAGAAGATGGTGGCGCTGCTCGAGGCGGAGGACGCCGCCTACGACATCGGCGGCTATCGCGATGCGCCGCCCGGTCTGCGCATCTGGTGCGGCGCCACGGTCGACACCGCCGATATCGAGGCGATGGGGCCGTGGCTCGACTGGGCTTATGCGACCGCGAAGGCCGGCTGACGAAATACGTCACCCCAGCGAAAGCTGGGGTCTCTCTCCCCATAGCGTGCCCATGCAGCACGAGATCCCGGCTTTCGCTGGGATGACGAGGTGAACCATGCCCAAGGTACTGATTTCCGACAAGATGGACCCCCGCGCCGCCGAGATCTTCCGCGAGCGCGGCGTCGAGGTGGACGAGATCACCGGCAAGACGCCGGACGAGCTGAAGGCGATGATCGGCCAGTATGACGGCCTGGCCATCCGCAGCTCGACCAAGGTGACGAAGGACATTCTCGAGCACGCCACCAACCTGAAGGTCGTCGGCCGGGCCGGCATCGGCGTCGACAACGTCGACATCCCTGCCGCCTCGGCCAAGGGCGTGGTCGTGATGAACACGCCGTTCGGCAACTCGATCACCACGGCGGAGCACGCGATCGCGCTGATGTTCGCGCTCGCGCGCCAGCTGCCGGAGGCGGACGCCTCGACGCAGGCGGGCAAGTGGGAGAAGAACCGCTTCATGGGCGTCGAGCTGACGGGCAAGACGCTGGGCCTGATCGGCGCGGGCAACATCGGCTCGATCGTCGCGGATCGCGCGCTCGGCCTCAAGATGAAGGTGGTCGCCTTCGACCCGTTCCTGACTGAGGAGCGCGCGGTGGAGATGGGCGTGACCAAGGCGACGCTGGACGAGCTGCTCGCCCGCGCCGACTTCATCACGCTGCACACGCCGCTGACCGACCAGACGCGCAACATCCTGTCGGCGGAGAACCTCGCGAAGACGAAGGCGGGCGTGCGCATCATCAACTGCGCGCGCGGCGGCCTGATCGACGAGGCGGCGCTCAAGGCGGGGCTGGACAGCGGCCACATCGCGGGCGCCGCGCTGGACGTGTTCGTCGAGGAACCTGCGAAGGCCTCGCCGCTGTTCGGCACGCCGGGCTTCGTGTCCACGCCGCACCTCGGCGCCTCCACCACGGAGGCGCAGGTCAACGTCGCGATCCAGGTGGCCGAGCAGATGGCCGACTATCTCGTGTCCGGCGGCGTGACGAACGCGCTCAACATGCCGAGCCTCTCCGCGGAGGAGGCGCCCAAGCTGCGCCCGTACATGGGGCTGGCGGAGAAGCTGGGCAGCCTGGTCGGCCAGCTGACCACCGGCGCGATCGACCGCGTGTCGATCCACCGCGAGGGCGCGGCGGCGGAGCTCAATCCCAAGCCCGTCACCAGCGCCGTCCTGACCGGCTTTCTGCGCACGCAGACCGATACGGTGAACATGGTCAACGCCCCCGTCCTCGCCCGCGACCGCGGCATGGAGGTGCGCGAGGTGCGGATCGAGCGCGAGGGCGACTATCACACCCTGCTGCGCGTATCCGTCCGGACCGCGGACGGCGAACGCTCGGTCGCCGGCACGCTGTTCGGTGACGCCAACCCGCGGCTGGTCGAGCTGTTCGGCATCAAGGTGGAGGCGGACCTCGCCGGGCACATGCTGTACGTGGTGAACGAGGACGCGCCCGGCTTCATCGGCCGCATCGGCACGCTGCTGGGCGAGCGGGGCGTGAACATCGGCACCTTCCACCTCGGCCGGCGCCAGGCGGGTGGTGAGGCGGTGCTGCTGCTGTCGGTGGACGGCGCGGTGTCGCCCGAGCTGCTGGCGCAGGTGAAGGCGCTGCCGGGCGTGAAGACGGCGATGGGGCTGTCGTTCTGACGTGGTGATCTCCTCTCCCCGCTCGCGGGGAGAGGGCCGGGGAGAGCGGGCGTGCGGCGAGCGGGCGGCGAGTTGCTCAACCGCGCCCGTGGTACCATCTGCGTGCAGGCCGCCTCCATGCCGTCAAGTCCAAGCGGCAGGTCTTGATCGCGGGGTTCATCGCAGACTTTGCCTCCAAGTCGCGCCGACTCGTCATCGAGGTTGACGGCGACACCCATGCGGGCGACGAAGCGCGCGACGAGCGCCGGACGGCGGTGCTGGAGGCGCATGGCTACCGGGTCATCCGCTTCACCAACGCGGATGTGGCGATGAATTTTGACGCGGTTTCGGAGGCGATCGTAGCGACGACGGCTGCCCCTCTCCCCGACCCTCTCTCCACGGGGGAGAGGGAGAAGTGACCGCGCTCCTGCCCGAGGGGCTGCGCGACCGGCTGCCGCCGTTCGCCGACGCCGCCGCCGCGATCGAGGCGCGGGTGCTGGCCGCCATCCACGCGCATGGCTACGAGCGCGTCGATCCGCCGCTCGCGGAGTTCGCCGACGCGCTCGGCACCCGGCTGAAGGCCGGCGCACTGTCCGACGCGGTGCGCTTCGTCGATCCCGTGTCGCAGCGCACGCTCGCGATCCGGCCGGACATTACCGCGCAGGTCGCGCGGATCGCCGCGACGCGGATGGGGCATCACCCAAGGCCGGTGCGCCTCTCCTATGCGGGCTCGGTGCTGAAGCTACGCGCCTCACAGCTGTCGCCCGCGCGCGAGTTGCGGCAGATCGGCTGCGAGCTGTTCGGGCTCGACACCGTCGCCGCGGCGAGGGAGGTGGCGAGCGTCGCCGTCGATGCGCTGGAGGCGGCGGGAGTCGCCGACCGGTCGGTGGACTTCACGCTGCCCGACCTGGTCGACACGCTCGCCGCCGGGCCGCTGCCGGTCGCGCCCGACGCACTGGCCGCGCTGCGCGAGCGGCTGGACGCCAAGGATGCCGGCGGGGTGGCGGCGATCGCGCCCGCCTACCTGCCGCTCGTCGCCGCGGCGGGGCCGTTCGCGCCCGCGCTGGAACGGCTGCGCGCTTTCGACACCGCGGGCGTGCTCGCGAGCCGGCTCGACGCGCTGGCCGAGATCGCCGCCGCGTTGGAGGGGCGCGCGGCGATGACGCTCGACCCGACCGAACGCCACGGGTTCGAATATCAGACATGGCTCGGCTTCTCCCTGTTCGCGCGCGGCGCGGCGGAGGAGGTCGGGCGCGGCGGCACCTATACCGTGGTGCACGAGGACGGCGAGGAGGAGGCCGCGACCGGATTCTCACTTTACGCCGGCCGGCTGGTGGGCGAGGCGCCGGCGAGCGAGCGGCGGCGGCTGTTCCTGCCGTTCGGCACGCCGGCAGCGGAGGCGACGGCGCTGCGCTCGCAAGGCTGGGTGACGGTGGCGGCGCTGGAGCCGGGCGACACGCCGGAGGCGCAGCTGGCGACGCACTTCTGGGTCGGGGGAGAGGCGCGGGCGCTGCCGGAATGACGGTGGAGACGGTCGGCGCGATCCTCGTCGATAACGGACGAGTGCTGCTGGGGCGGCGCGCCGGGCACAAGACGTTCGCCGGCTGCTGGGACGTCATTGGCGGTCATGTCGAGCCGGGAGAGACGATCGACGCTGCGCTCCATCGGGAGCTGTCGGAGGAACTCGGTATCACCGGCTCGTCGGCCACCTATATCGAGACCCTCGTAATCGGCGATGGGAACGGATCGTCCGTGCCGCTGCATCTCTTCGCGATCCCCGGGTGGCGCGGCACGCCGGGGGTGCGAAACGACGAGCATGACGAACTGCGATGGTTCGACCTTGCGGAGGCGGCCGTCCTTCACCCGGTCGTCACCGACGATTATCGCCGCGTCCTGGCGTCGCTGCGCATCCCGCGCGGTTGACCCTCCCGGGCGGGAAGGCTAACCGCCCGCCCGAACGTTTCGCAACCCCCGCGCGCCGAGTCCTGTCGAAGGGCCCGCGGGGTATCCCCGGCAGGGTGGAGACGTGTATCCATGGGCAACGTAGCGGTCATCGGCGCGCAATGGGGCGACGAGGGCAAGGGCAAGATCGTCGACTGGCTGGCCGAGCGCGCCGACGCGGTCGTCCGGTTCCAGGGCGGCCACAACGCCGGGCATACGCTGGTCGTCGGCGAGCAGGTGTACAAGCTGTCGCTGCTGCCGTCCGGCATCGTGCGCGGCACGCCGTCCGTGATCGGCAACGGCGTGGTGCTGGATCCCTGGGCGCTGCGCGACGAGGTGGCGCGGCTGGCGGCGCAGGGCGTGAAGGCGACGCCGGAGACGCTGCGGATCGCCGACAATTGCGCGCTGATCCTCCCCTTCCACCGCGACCTCGACGCGCTGCGCGAGGATGCCTCCGGCGCGGGCAAGATCGGCACGACGCGGCGCGGGATCGGCCCGGCGTACGAGGACAAGGTAGGCCGGCGCGCGATCCGCGTCTGCGACCTCGCCCATCTCGACCAGCTGGAGCCGCAGCTCGACCGGCTGACCGCGCATCACGACGCGCTGCGTGCCGGCTTCGGCGAGGGGCCGATCGACCGCGAGCGGCTGCTGGCCGATCTCGGCGAGATCGCCGGGTTCGTGCTGCCGTTCGCCAAGCCGGTGTGGCGCGACCTGAACGCCATGCGACAGGCCGGCAAGCGCATCCTGTTCGAGGGCGCGCAGGGCGTGCTGCTGGACATCGACCACGGCACCTATCCCTTCGTCACCAGCAGCAACACCATCAGCGGGACCGCCGCGGGCGGATCAGGCCTGGGGCCGGGGGCGGTGGGGTTCGTGCTGGGCATCGCCAAGGCGTACACCACGCGCGTCGGGTCGGGTCCGTTCCCGACCGAATTGGGCGACGCGACGGGCGAGCGACTGGGGCAGCGCGGGCATGAGTTCGGCACCGTGACCGGGCGCAAGCGGCGCTGCGGCTGGTTCGACGCGGTGCTGGTGCGACAATCGGCGGCGGTGGGCGGCATCACCGGCATCGCGCTGACGAAGATCGACGTGCTGGACGGCTTCGACGAGGTGCGGATCTGCACCGGATATCGGCTGGACGGCGCGGTGCTGGATTATTTCCCCAGCCATGCCGCGGACCAGGCCAGGGTGGAGCCGGTGTACGAGAGCATGGAAGGCTGGCAGCAATCCACCGCTGGAGCGCGCAGCTGGGCCGACCTGCCGGCGCAGGCGGTGAAGTACATCCGCCGGGTGGAGGAACTGATCCGCTGCCCGGTGGCGCTGGTGTCGACCAGTCCCGAGCGCGAGGACACCATCCTCGTCCGCGATCCGTTCGCCGACTGAGAAGCGAGGCGTTCGCCGATTGAGGAACGGGGCCGGCACGCGTCGTGCCGGCCCCGGTCGCGTCAGCCCTGAGGCGGGGTGGTCGTGCCCGAGACGCTGCCCTGCGTCGTCGCGCTGCCGCTGGCGGCGCCCGGCGGCGTCATGGTCGAGGTGCCGACACCGGTACCGGTCGTCGCGCCGACACCACCCATCGGCGTGGTCGCCGTGGTGCCCGCGCCGATGGTCGTGTCGGTGGACGTGCTGGTCGGCGGCGTGCCGGTGGGCGGCGTCGCCGTGGTGGTGGTCGACGTGCCGGTCATCGTGTCCGCGGTCGTGCCCGTGCGGCCCGTGGTGGAGCCGCGGCGCGTGGTGCTGCGGTCCGGCGTGCGCTGGGTCGAGCGAGTGGTCGTCTGGTTGGGCGTCGTGCTCATCGTCGAGGAGCCGGTCTGGCCCGACATCGTGCTGCCCATCGTGCCGGCCTGGCCCACCGTGCCGCCGACGGTGGAGCCGGTGGTGCCGGTCACACCGCCCGCGATCTGCGCGCTCGCGCCCACGGGAAGCAGCAGCGCCGCCGCGGCGAAGGGAATGATGCTCTTCATCGATACTCTCCTCTGTTCTTCCGCGTGCCAACGACCTGGATAGAGAGGACGTTCCTTCGGCCTGTCCTAGATCAGGCCACATTGCGCACGGTGGAGCAGCGCCTGGTCCGCCAGGACCAGCGCCACCATCGCCTCCACCACCGGCACGCCGCGGATGCCGACGCACGGATCGTGGCGGCCCTTGGTCATGATCTGCGTCGCCGCGCCCTCGCGCGTGATCGTGTCCACCGGCGTCAGGATCGAACTTGTCGGCTTGAACGCGACGCGCAGGCGGATCGGCTGGCCGGTGGCGATCCCCCCGGCGATGCCGCCGGCGTGGTTGGCGAGGAACACGGGCCCGTCGTTCCCGGGGCGCATCGCGTCGGCGTTCCGCTCCCCCGACAGCGCCGCGGCGGCGAAGCCGTCGCCGATCTCCACGCCCTTCACCGCGTTGATCGACATGGCGGCGGCGGCGAGTTCGCTGTCCAGCTTGGCGTAGAGCGGCGCGCCCCAGCCTGCGGGCACCCCCGTCGCCTCGCACGCGATCACCGCGCCGAGCGAGGAACCCGCCAGCCGCGCGGCGTCCACTGTCTCCTCCCACCGCGCGGCGGCGGCGGCGTCGGGACAGAAGAAGGGATTGGCGTCGATCTGCGCATCGTCGAAGGCGGCGGGATCGATCGCGTCGCCGCCGATCGCCTCCACCCAGGCGCGGACGCGCACCTGCGGCACGACCAGCCGCGCCACCGCACCCGCCGCGACCCGCGCCGCCGTCTCGCGCGCCGAGGAGCGGCCGCCGCCGCGATAGTCCCTGAACCCGTATTTGGCGTCATAGGCATAGTCGGCGTGGCCGGGGCGATAGGCGAGCGCGACGTCCGAATAGTCCTTCGAGCGCTGGTCGGTGTTCTCGATCATCAGGCTGATCGGCGTGCCCGTCGTCCGCCCCTCGAACGTGCCGGACAGGATGCGCACCGCGTCCGGCTCGCGCCGCTGCGTGGTGAAGCGCGAGGTGCCGGGCCGGCGCCTGTCGAGCCAGGGCTGGATATCCGCCTCGGTCAGCGCGATTCCCGGCGGGCATCCGTCGACCACTGCGCCGAGCGCCGGCCCGTGCGATTCGCCCCAGGTGGTGAACCGGAAGACGCGGCCGAAGGTGTTGAAACTCATGCGACGGCTCCGGCGCGCCGTCCCGCATGTCGGCGCGAATGTTGAGAGTGTTGAGGCGCCAGCGCGTTTTCAACGGCCGGTGGGAAGAGGCGGGAGGGAGCGGCGGCGGACATGGGCGCTGCTGTGGCAGAAGTGGGGAAGGTAGGACAGGGGGCGTCGGGAGAGCGGTTTCGTGCGAGGCAGATGATCGCGGGCGACGCTTTCCTGTTTCCCCGTACCCGGTCGCCCATTTCGGGGATATGCGATCGGTAACAGGTCTCGGGAAGATTGATGCCCGTTCGTGCCATTCGGCTTATCGCGGAGGGCGTGTTCCCGGCCATTGTTCCAATCGGGAACGGTGTGACGTGAGGGGGTGGACGGCTCCTGCACCAGCGTAGCTGTGCAATGATGCGGCTGTGAAGCCACGTCTGCCTGGGCTCACAGGAGCAATTCACCTGATCGCGCGTAGACCAGCCTTCACGCCGATCGGCGGCGTGTTGCAGGAGTCCATGATGAAGATCTTGGTTGCAGCTGCGCTGATGCTGAGCGCGGCGAATGCCCATGCGCAGGCGTCTGCCTCTGATTACCCCAGTTGCGATCTGAAAGGCCAGCGCGCGCTCAAGGGCGATATGGGCGGATCGATCACGGACCCGAGACAGGCACATGTCTCCGTCCGCGCCAACATTCTCGAAGCAGACCTGGGCAACGCCCGTATTGCGCGACACCTCACCCAGGCGACGGCCGACTCACTCTACGACCGTGTCGAGGCGGCAAGGGCGGGCGCCGATCGTCATACCAAGCGTCAGGGGTTTCTCAGCGCCGGTGAGGTCGCCTCCTATGACCGGGAGCTCGATGCGGTCGCGATGCAGCTCTGCCGCCACGTCGCGGCCCCTGTCCAAGATGCGACCGGGAGCGTTGGCGACTATCTCCAGCACCGTGCAGCGAGTTTGAACAGCCGCATCGACCGCGCGGTAAGGAAACGCAGCCTGACCCGTCGAGAGGCGGCGAAACTGCATCGTGCGGTGGGCCAGGTGCAAACGGAGGCCGGTCATCTCCAGACGGTCGATGGCACGATCGGTCGGCCGGATGCCGATCGGATGAACCAGCGCCTGACCGACGTCGAACGTGTACTGACGCATCAGCCATAGGCTTGATACGGCCATCTCCACTTTTCGAGAACTCGATCCCTTTCGGGAAAGCCGACCCGGGAGTTCGGAGCGGTAACATGGTGCTTTCAAGCGTGCGGGTCCTCGCCAGCCTGGCGGTCATCCGTCACTGGCGCTGACGCAGTTCGCGCGTCAGCCCCCGCCGAGCGCCGCGAACGCCGCCGCGTGGCGTGCCTCGCCGCGTTCGCCGCAGGGGATCAGGCCGCCCTGCAGCGGCAGTGCCATCAGATAGTCGCCGGCGTAGGGCGAGGCGAAGTTGCGTGCGTAATCGGCGTGGAAGCCGAAGCGTTCGTAATAGGCGGGTTCGCCCAGGACGAAGCAGAGGACGACGCCCGCCTCTTCCAGCTGCACCAGCCCGGCGTGGATCAACGCCTCCGCCACGCCTTGCCGGCGATAGGGCGGGGCGACCGCCACGGGGGCGAGCGCCACCGCGGCGAGCGGCTGGCCGCCCACCTCCACCACCATGCGGCTGAACGCGGCGATCCCGGCGAGCGCGCCCGTCGCCTCCTCCGCCGCGACCAGCATCAGCACCATGTCGCCGTCGACGCACAGGCGCCGCACGAGGTCGGCCTCGTCCGCCGCGGGGAAGCTGTCGCGCAGCAGCGCGCCCACCGCGGCGACGTCGCCGGCGCCGGCGGGGCGGATCGCGATCGTCATGCCGTCACGCCAGCGCCCTAAGCCAGCGCGATATCGGGCGCGTCTTCCGCCTTCATGCCGATGACGTTGTAGCCGGCGTCGACGTGGTGCACCTCGCCCGTCACGCCGCTGGCGAGATCGGAGAGGAGGTAGAGGCCGGCGCCGCCGACATCCTCGATCGTGACGTTGCGGCGAAGCGGCGAGTTCAGCTCGTTCCACTTCATGATGTAGCGGAAATCGCCGATGCCCGATGCCGCCAGTGTCTTGATCGGCCCGGCGCTGATCGCGTTGACGCGGATGTTCTCCGGCCCCAGGTCCATCGCGAGATACTTCACGCTGGTCTCCAGCGCGGCCTTGGCGACGCCCATCACGTTGTAGTGCGGGATCACCTTCTCCGCGCCGTAATAGCTGAGCGTCAGCAGACTGCCGCCGTCGGGCATCATCGCCCGCGCGCGCTTCGCCACCGCGACGAAGCTGTAGGCGGAGATGTTCATCGTCAGCAGGAAGTTCTCCAGCGACGTGTCGACGTATTTGCCGCGCAGCTCGTTCTTGTCGGAAAAGCCGATCGCATGGACGACGAAGTCGAGCGTCGGCCAGTCCGCCTTCAGGTCGTCGAACGCGCGGTCGAGCGCCGCCATGTCGCTGACATCGCAGTCGATCAGCTTCGCGGTGCCGAGCTGCTCGGCCAGCGGGCGGACCCGCTTCTCCAGCGCCTCGCCCTGGTAGGAGAAGGCGAGCTCCGCTCCCGCCTCGCTCAGCTTCTGCGCGATCCCCCACGCCAGCGACCGGTCGTTGGCGAGCCCCATGATGAGCCCGCGCTTGCCTGCCATCAATCCGTTCACGCCGTCCCCGCTGCCTGTTTCGCCTGTGTCGTGGCCGTCCCCTCTACTACCCGCTCGGGCGGTTCCGCCAGTGCCGCGTTGAGGTGCGCGCCGAAAACGAGGCCGAGGCCGATGAGATAGAAGAACAGGAGCATCACGACGACGCCCGCCAGGCTGCCGTAGGTGAGGTCGTAGCCGCCGAGCTGCGACAGCACGAAGGGCAGGGCGGCCGTCATGCTGACCCACCAGGCGGCGGTGAACAGCGCCCCGGGCCATTTGCGGTTCTTCGAGTAGCGGTACTTGGACGGGGTGACGAAGTAGAACAGCATGTAGAGCGCGCCGAACATGATGGCGGCGGGGATGAAGCGGGCCAGGCCGAGCCAGCCGGCAACGTCCTGCGCGAAGGGCAGCAGGCGGTAGATGAACTGCTCCGCCGCGGTCAGCACGCCCTGCACCAGGAACGACATGAGCGCGAGCACGACCGAGGCGACGATGCCCAGGCTCAATCCCAGACGTGCGCGCCACAGCGACTGCGAACTCTTCGTGCCGTAGGCGCGGCGGAAGATGTCGCGGATCGTCTCGACGAAGCTGCCGACGGTCCACAGGCCGACGAGGCCGCCCAGCCACAGCAGCGATCCGGTGCGCGCCTGGAGCACGTCGGCGATCGGCTTGCGCAGCAGATCGGCGACGTCGGGCGGCAGGACGGAGAGGAAGCTGGCGACCGCGCGCTGCGTCTCCGCGCTCTGCCCGACGAGCGAGAGGACTGCGGCGGCGACGATGAAGAAGGGAAACAGCGTCATCAGCGCGAGGTAGGCGAGATTGCCGGCGTGGATGAAGCCGTCGTTGTAGACGCCCAGCGCCGATCGCTTCACGATCTCGAACGCGGCGCTGCCGGGCTTCACCTTGGCGTATTCGCGGTTCAGCACGGTACGCGCGCGGCCGTGGTGGTGGGCGCGGGCCTCGGGCGTCAGCTCGCTGTTGGCGGCGGTATCGGTCACGGCAATCCCCCTTGCGGGAGGTTAGACGCCCAGTGCCGAACGCGGGTTCCCCGCGGGCGTCCAGCCGGCGACGAAGGCGGCCAGCGCGGCGTCGTCCGCGGGCACGTCAACGATCAGCGTCACCAGCTGGTCGCCGCGCCCGCCGCCCTTCTTGTGGAAGCCGCGGCCCTTGATGCGCAGCGTGCGACCCGAGGTGCTGCCGGCGGGGACGGTCAGCATCACCGGCTTCTCCACGGTGGGCACCTTCACGGCGCCGCCCTCCACCGCCTCCTTCAGCGTGATCGGCAGGTCGAGGCGCACGTCGTCGCCGTCGCGGGTGAAGAAGCGGTGCGGCTCCACCTCGATCGTGACGATCGCGTCGCCGGCGCCGCCTGGGCCGGCGTCGCCCTTGCCCGACAGGCGCATCTGCGTGCCGTCCTCGACGCCGGCGGGCAGCTTCAGGTCGATCGTCTTGCCGTCGGCCAGCGTGATCCGCTGCGGCGCCAGCGCGGCGGCATCCGTCAGCGGGACGCGCAGGCGATAGGCGACGTTGCCGCCCCTGGGCGGAGGCGCCGCGCCGCGTCGCCCGAACCCGCCGGAGAAGCCGCCGCCCCCGCCGCCGAACCCGCGCCCGCCGAACAGCCCCTCGAAGATGTCGGACACGTCCGGCCCGCCGCCGGCACCCTCGCCGCCGAAATCGAAGTTCTGCGCGCGAAAGCCGCCGCCGGGCGCGCGCGCGCCGCCGAAAGGCATCGTCGGATTGCCGTCGCCGTCGATCTCGCCGCGGTCGAAGCGGGCGCGCTTGTCCTTGTCGTTCAACAGGTCGTAGGCATTGGTGACCTGGCTGAAGCGTTCCGCGGCCTTCGGATTGTCCTTGTTGCGGTCCGGATGCAGCTCCTTGGCGAGCTTGCGATACGCCTTCTTGATATCCGCCTCGCTGGCGCCGCGCGCCACGCCCAGCGTCGAATATGGATCGGCCATGGGTTCCCCGGTTGGTGTGTTACCTCGCTATGTGGGGGAAGCGCGGCGAGAGCGCAATGCACGCGGGGAAAGGGGCGGGAGCCGGGTTCCGTTCGTGCCGAGGAGAGGTTGAGCCCGTCGAAACCCCGTCTCGAAGCAGCTGCGCGTGGCGGTGCTTCGAGACGCGTCTTCGGCTTCGCTCAGCCGCTCCTCAGCACGAACGGGGAAGCTCAGCCGCCCGCCAGCTTCTTGCCGATCAACATCGACTGGCCCGCACCCGAATCGGGCACGATCTCGCCGTTGCGGTCGGTGATCTCGGCCCAGTGCGCCGCCACGCCCTCGGGCGACAGGTCGTCGCCGGTCAGCAGCTTGCCCGGCGTCAGCGTGACATAGCTCGCCTGGAACACGCCCGCGCCGGCCCCGACGATCTGGTTCGTCGGCGCATCCTCGCTGACGAGGTAGAGGGCGGCGGGAACGACCTTCTCCGGTGCGAAGGCCTGGAAGGCGGCCTCGGGAAACAGGTCCTCGGTCATGCGCGTGCCCGCGACGGGGGCGATGGTGTTCACCTTGATGTTGTTCTTCGCGCCTTCGAGGTACAGCGTCTTCGTGAGGCCGGCGAGGCCGAGCTTCGCGGCGCCGTAATTCGCCTGGCCGAAGTTGCCGAACAGACCGGTGGAGGACGCGGTCATCAGGATGCGGCCGTAGTTCTGCTCGCGCATCGTCTCCCACACCGCCTTGGTCGCATAGGCGCTGCCGAGCAGGTGGACGTTGACGACGAAGGCGAAGTCCGCGGGCTCCATCTTCGCGAACGTGCGGTCGCGCAGCACGCCGGCGTTGTTGAGGAGGATGTGGACGCCGCCCCACTTCTCCTTGGCACGCGCGACCATCTCGACCATCTGGTCGTATTCGGTGACGCTGGCGCCGTTGGCCATCGCCTCGCCGCCGGCGGCCTCGATCTCCGCCACCACCTTCTGCGCGGCGTCGGAGGCGCCGGTCCCGGTGCGGTCGCCGCCGAGGTCGTTGACGACGACCTTCGCGCCGCGGCGGGCGAGTTCGAGCGCATATTCGCGGCCCAGGCCACCGCCGGCACCGGTGACGATGGCGACCTTGTTGTCGAAACGGATGGACATGGAAAAGGCGCTCCCCTCGCTTGGATCGGAAGCGCCCTCCATACTCGACCTTCTAACCGGCGCAACCGCCGGTTGACGTTTCCGTCAGCTCAGCCGTCAGCGACGGGTACGCTTCGAGCGGCGCGCGTCGCTGGCCTGCATGCAGCCGTCGTACTGACCCTTCTTGCAGATCGGGTAGCTCTCCTTCGCCGGGGGCGGCGGGAAGGCTTCGGACGGCGACTGTGCGGCCTGGAAGCGGACGTTCGCGCCCGGCTGCACCGGGCCGGAGGCGCCGTTGCCCGCCGGGGCGTAACCGCCCGACGTCTCCGTGGCGGGGCCGGCGCCGGTCGCGGGCGCGCCCATCGGCGGGGTGGCGGCGTCGCCGGTCGTCGGCGTGGCGGGAGCCGGCGACTGCGTCGTCATGCCCGGATCGGCGGGCGCGGTGGCCGGATCGGCCGGCGCGGCCGCGGGGTCGGCGGTCGTGGCGGCGGGGTCGGCGGGCGTCGCGGTGTCCGGCGGCGTGGTGGTCGACTGGTCCGCGGGCGTGGTCTGCGCCGAGGGCGGGGTCGCCGGCGGCGTGTCCTGCGCGATGGCGGGCACCGCGATCACCGCCGCGGCGGCGAGAAGGATCGACTTCATCGGATGGTCTCCTGTCGAGGCGCCACGACGGACGCGGGAACATCAATAGCGGCCGGCCAACGCCCGACGGCGACCTTGGGTTCAATGAAGCGGCAAATTCGTTGCGAAGGCGGAATCCTCTCGGTGGCCGGCCGCGCCAGCACCGAGCCGCTGTACGCCGCAGGCACCTCGTCGCCCCGGCCTCGTGCCCGGGTCCCCCGTGCCGCGAACTCGAAGGCTGGTCGGAGTGCGGCACCGTGGATGCCGGGACAGGCCCGGCATGACGGGAGGGAGGTCGGTTGTTCGACCGGCCGAGGCTGAACGGCATCCCCATCCGGTTGGCGCCTGCACCTGCCTCCCCTGCGATCGGTGGGGAGAAGCGACACGTCGACAAGCTCGGTGCGAACGGGGAAGCTGGTCGTGCGACGACGCCCGGTCAATGCCCCGCGTCGAGGGCGTAGCCGGCGGAGCGGACGGTGCGGATGATGTCGGGGCGGCCGCCCTCGTTGATCGCCTTGCGCAGGCGGCGGATGTGGACGTCGACGGTGCGGCTCTCGATGTCGCTGTCGTGCCCCCACACGCTGTCCAGCAGCCGCTCGCGCGAGAAGACGTGGCCGGGATGTTCGAGGAAGTGCTTGAGCAGCCGGAACTCGGTCGGCCCCAGCGGGATCACCTCACCGCCGCGCCGGACCTTGTGGCCCACCGTGTCCATCTCGAGGTCGGAGTAGCTGAGCGCCTCCCCCGCCAGCGCCGGGCGCACGCGGCGCAGCACCGCGCCGACGCGCGCCACCAGCTCGCGCGGGGAGAAGGGCTTCGTCACGTAATCGTCCGCCCCGGTTTCCAAGCCGCGGACGCGATCCTCCTCCTCGCCGCGCGCGGTGAGCATGATGATCGGCACGTTCTGCGTCTCCGCGGCGCGGCGCAGGCGGCGGCACACCTCGATGCCGGACAGCCCCTCCACCATCCAGTCGAGCAGGACGATGTCGGGCGGCGTCTCCTTGGCGAGCAGCAGCGCCTCCTCGCCGTCGATGGTGTGCTGGACGTCGAAGTCCTCGCGGGTGAAATGCCAGATCAGCAACTCGGCCAGCGCCGAATCGTCCTCCACCAGCAGCATCCGTGCATTGGCCATCACTGATTTCCCCATTCGCGATCGGTCATCTGGTTCCCGGTGGCGGCGAAATGGACCATCTCCGCGACGTTGGTCGCGTGGTCGCCGATCCGCTCCAGGTTCTTGGCGACGAACAGCAGGTGCGCGCACTGGCTGATCGTCTTCGGATTCTCGACCATGTAGGTGACGAGCGTCCGGAAGATGCTGTCGTAGAAATCGTCCAGCGTGCGGTCGCGGCGGACGATCTCGACCGCCTTGGCCGCGTCGCGCGCGGCGAAGGCATCGAGCGCGTCGTGCACCATTTCCGCCGCGATCTTCGCCATGGCGGGAACGGTGGACAGCGGCTCGATCCGGTGCTCGCCCTCGATCAGCGGCACGCGCTTGGCGATGTTCTTCGCATAGTCGCCGATCCGCTCCACCACCGCGGCGATCTTCAGCGCCGCGACCACCTCGCGCAGGTCGTTGGCCAGCGGCGCGCGCAGCGCGATGATGCGCACCGCCGTCCGCTCCACGTCCGCCTCGATCGCGTCGATGCGGCGGTCGTCCTGGCGGATGCGGTCGGCGAGTTCGAGGTCGCCGCGCTGCAGCGCCGTCATCGCGTGGCCGATCGCCGCCTCCGCCAGGCCGCCCATCTGCGAGATGAGGCCGCGCAGCTGCCCGATGTCCTGATCGAACGCCTTGACCGTATGTTCCTGCTGGCTCGCCATGGCTCCGCTCCTCAGCCGTACCGGCCGGTGATGTAATCCTTCGTCCGCTCCTCGCGCGGGTTGGTGAACATGGCGGAGGTGTCGCCGTATTCGACCAGTTCGCCGAGGTGGAAGAAGGCCGTCTTCTGCGACACGCGCGCCGCCTGCTGCATGTTGTGCGTGACGATGACGATGGCGTAGCGGCCGCGCAGGTCGGAGATCAGCTCCTCGATGCGCGCGGTCGCGATGGGATCGAGCGCGCTGCACGGCTCGTCCATCAGGATGACTTCCGGATCGACGGCGATGGCGCGTGCGATGCACAGCCGCTGCTGCTGGCCGCCCGACAGCGCGGTGCCCGATTCGGACAGGCGGTCCTTCACCTCGTTCCACAGCCCCGCGCGCTGGAGCGAGCGTTCGACGATCTGCGCCAGCTCCGCCTTGGATCGCGCGAGACCGTGGATGCGCGGGCCGTAGGCCACGTTCTCGAAGATCGACTTGGGAAAGGGGTTCGGCTTCTGGAAGACCATGCCGACCCGCGCGCGCAGCTGCACCACGTCCATCGCGCGGGCGTAGATGTCCTCCCCGTCCAGCCGCACGTCGCCCTCCACGCGAGCGCCGGCGATCGTGTCGTTCATGCGGTTCAGCGTGCGCAGGAAGGTGGATTTGCCGCAGCCCGACGGGCCGATGAAGGCGGTCACCTCGTCCTGGCGGACGTGCAGCGACACGTTCCGGATCGCCTGCTTGGCGCCATAGAAGACGTTGACGCCTTCGGCCGTGATTTTCGCGTGATCGGTCACCAGCGGGTCTCGAAGCGGTTGCGGAGGTAGATGGCGAGGCCGTTCATCGCGAGCAGGACGACGAGCAGGACGATGATCGCCGCCGACGTCTTCTCGACGAAGCCCTGGCTGACCTCGTCCGACCAGAGGAAGATCTGCACCGGCAGCGCGGTGGCGGGGTCGGTCAGCCGGTCGGGCGGGGCGGCGATGAAGGCCCGCATCCCGATCATCAGCAAGGGTGCGGTCTCGCCCAGCGCGCGCGCCATGCCGATGATCGTGCCGGTGAGGATGCCGGGCAGCGCGAGCGGCAGGACGTGGTGGAAGACGACCTGTACGCGGGATGCGCCCAGCGCGCGCGCGGCGTCGCGGATCGAGGGCGGCACGGCCTTGATCGCGTTGCGGCCAGCGATGACGATGACGGGCATCGTCATCAGCGCGAGCGTCAGCCCGCCGACCAGTGCGGCGGAGCGCGGCAGGTGGAAGGTGCCGAGGAACACCGCCAGCCCGAGCAGGCCGAAGATGATCGACGGCACCGCGGCGAGATTGTTGATCGACACCTCGATCACGTCGGTGACGCGGTTCCTCGGCGCATATTCCTCCAGATAGAGCGCGGCGAGGACGCCGATCGGGAAGGCGAGCGCCATCGTCACCGCCATGGTCAGCAGCGATCCCTTCAGCGCGCCCCAGATGCCCGCGCGGGTGGGATCGGTGGCGTCGGCGCCGGCGAAGAAATCGGTGTTGAGGCCGCTTGACAGCCGGTCGCCCAGCCGGCGCACCGAAGCCTCCGCCTCGGGCGTGCCGCGGCCCTTGCGCGCGATGTCGATCTCCGTCGCCACCGGCACGTCCAGCACGGTGCGGCGGCCGAGGAGGCCGGGATCGCGCTTCACCGCGTCGCGCACGACGAGCCACGCGCCGTCGGACAGGATCGCCGCTCCGCCGGCGGGGGCGAAGGCGGCGTCGGCGGCGCGATCCACCGCGTTCTCCAGCCCCGCGCCCGCCAGCGCCAGGTCCGCGCCCGGCCCCATCAGCCGCGCGCCCTCGATCCTGACGTCCGACAGGTCCAGCGGCAGCGCGACGCGGGTCTCGACGAAGCCGCCGGCGCCGCGCGCCACCATGGAGACCAGCAGGAAGGCCAGGAAGGCCGCGGACGCGAGGATGGCGGCGAGGCCGAGCAGGCGGAAGCGCCGCTCCGCCGCGTAGCGCCGCCGCAGCCGCCGCTGCATCGCAGGCGCGCGCCAGTCGGTGGGCTGCCGCTCAGTCATACGCCTCGCGATACCGCCGCACGACCATCAGCGCGACGACGTTCAGCATGAAGGTGATCGCGAACAGCGTGAGGCCGAGCGCGAAGGCGGCGAGCGTCTTCGCCGAATCGAACGCCGCCTCGCCGGTGAGGAGATCGACGATCTGCTTCGTCACCGTCGTCGTGCTGGCGAAGGGATTGAGCGTCAGCGTGGCAACGCCGCTGGCCGCCATCACGACGATCATCGTCTCGCCGATCGCGCGGCTGACCGCCAGCAGCACGCCGCCGACCACGCCGGGGAGGGCGGCGGGGACGAGGACCTGCCGGATCGTCTCCGACCGGGTGGCGCCCATCGCCAGGCTGCCGTCGCGCATGGAGGCGGGAACCGCGGCGAGGCTGTCGTCCGCCATGGAGGAGACGAAGGGGACGATCATCACGCCCATCACCAGCCCCGCGGCCAGCGCGCTCTCCGACGTGGCGTTCGCGATGCCGAGCGCGACGCCCAGCTCGCGCACCGCGGGCGCCACCGTCAGCGCGGCGAAATAGCCGTAGACGACGGTCGGCACGCCGGCGAGGATCTCCAGCAGCGGCTTGATCCAGCGGCGCGTGGCGGGCGCGGCATATTGCGTCAGGTAGATCGCGCTCATCAAGCCGAGCGGGATCGCCACGGCCATGGCGATGATCGCGCCGATGAAGAACGTGCCCCAGAACAGCGGCACCGCGCCCAGGCTCGCGCCCGGATCGCGCGGGTCGATGACCTGCGGCGACCAGTGCGTGCCGAACAGGAAGTCGGCCACGGGCACGATGCGGAAGAAGCGCGCGCTCTCGACGAGGAGGCTGGCGACGATGCCGAGCGTCGTCAGGATGGCGAGGAGCGAGGCGGCGAGCAGCAGTGCCATCACCACCCGCTCCACGTGCGTGCGTGCGGAGAAGCCGGGACGCACCGCGAGGAACGAGAGCGCACCGCCGGCGAAGGCGAGCAGCAGCGCGGCGACGCTGGCGATCAGGTCGAACCGGTCCTGCGCCGCGGCATAGGCGGGGGCGAGCCGCGAGGAGAGCGGGTGGAACGCGCCATAGGCGTACCCGTTTGCCAGGTTGCGCGCCTCCGACAGGATCGCGGCGCGGTCCAGCCCGGGCGGCGGCAGCGCGGCGGCGGCCGGGGTGGCGATCACGGCGTCGGTGACGAGCGCGGGGGACGTGAACTGCCACACGCTGAGGAACAGCAGCGCCGGGATCAGCGTACACAGCGCCACGAACCAGCCGTGGTGCTGCGGCAGCGAGCTGAAGCGCCGCTGCGTCCCTGCGCGGAACCGCGCCGCACGGGCACGGGCGCTGACCCAGCCGATCAGCGCCAGCGCGGCGACGAGGAAGAGGAGGCCGGAAGCGGGCATCGTCAGTGCAGGGTCGCCGGATCGAGCGGCGTCTCGCGCACGATCGTTTGCGCCGCGGCGGCGCGCACCGCGGGCGGCGAGGCGATCAGGCCGCGGCGCACCAGCGGGCCGTCGTCCGACCACAGCCGCGCATAGTCGCGCAGGAAGGCGCGCAGGCCGGGGATGGCGTGCAGGTGCGCGGTCTTCACGTAGAGGTAGAGCGGGCGCGCGCCGGGGTATCGGCCGGCCGCGATGGCGCGATAGTCCGGCGCCACGCCGTCCACCGCCACGCCGCGCACCGCGCGCAGGTTCTCCTCGAGATAGCCGTAGCCGAAAATGCCGATCGCCTGTGGATTGGCCTGAAGCTTCTGCACGATCAGATTGTCGTTCTCGCCCGCGTCGATGTAGCCGCCGTCCTCGCGCACGCGCTGGCAGCGCGCCTGGAATGCGGCCTCGTCGCGCGCCTTCAGCGCCGCCGCGGCGGGATCGACCGCGAGGCAGCCCCTGGCGAGGATCAGCTCGGCCAGCGCGTCGCGCGTCCCGCTGGTGGCGGGCGGGCCGTACACCTGGATCGGCGTGGCGGGCAGCGCCGGGTTCACGTCGCGCCAGGCGCGCGCGCGATTGGGCCGGCCGCCGGGGGCGAGCGCCAGCGCGCGATACAGGTCCGCGCTGGTCAGCGCCATGCGCGGACCGTCCAGCGCCTCGGCGAAGGCGATGCCGTCGATGCCGACCTGCACCTCGACGACGCCGCCCACGCCGTTGCGGCGGCACTGGTCGTATTCGGCGCGCTTCATCCGCCGCGACGCGCCCGCGATATCGGGATGGCGCGCGCCGATGCCGGCGCAGAACAGCTTCATCCCCGCGCCCGTGCCGGTCGATTCGATCACCGGCGGCTTCGCGGCGGGATGGTTGGCGAGATATTGTTCGGCGACGAGGGTGGTGAAGGGATAGACGGTGGAGGAGCCGACCGCCTTGATCTGGTCGCGCGCGCCCTCGCCCGCGCCCGCCGCCTGATCGACGCACGCGCAGCAGAACAGCGCCGGCAGCAGCGCGGCGAGCGTCGAGAGGCGACGCGGCATCACTTCCCCGCAACGACGCGCCGCCCCCGTTGGCGGCGCATGACGCCCGCGGCCTTGTGACAGCCGCGTTACGCCTTGATGACAGCGGGAGCCGCCGCCGCCGGCAACGCCACGGTGACGCGCGTACCCACGCCCGGTTCGCTGGCGATGTCCAGCCGGCCGCGATGCCGCTCGACGATGTGCTTGACGATGGCGAGACCAAGGCCGGTGCCGCCCAGCGACCGGCTGCGCCCCGCGTCGACGCGATAGAAGCGCTCCGTCAGCCGCGGCAGGTGATCGGCCGCGATGCCGTCTCCCTGGTCCGCGACGACGAGGCAGGCGAGCCCCTCTCGCGGTGTCAGCGAGACGCGGACGGGCGTGCCGGCGCGGCCGTACTTCATCGCGTTGCCGACCAGGTTGTGGAGCAGCTGCGACAGCTGTGCGGCGTCGCCGGTCACCTCCGGCACGTCGGCGGCGACGTCCAGCACGATGTCCCGGCCGCGATCGCCGTGGGTGGTCGCCAGCGTGGCACATACCTCCCGCGCGGAGGCGGCGAGATCGACGCGGGTGCTGGGCAGGCGGAACTTGTCCGCCTCGATCCGCGACAGGCTCATCAGATCCTCGACCAGCCGCTCCATCCGCCGCGCCTCGTCGAAGACGATGCCGAGGAAGCGGTTGCGCAGGGCTGGCTCCTCCCCGGCGGCGTCCTGCAGCGTCTCGACGTAGCCGAGGATCGAGGCGAGCGGGGTGCGCAGCTCGTGGCTGGCGTTCGCCACGAAGTCCACGCGCATGCGCTCGGCCGCGTGCTCGGCGGTGCGGTCGGACAGCTGCACCACCGACGTCGCCGGCCCGATCGCGGCGGCGCGCATCAGCCAGCGCCCCTCCAGCCCACCCAGGCCGACCAGCTCGATCGCGCCCGGCCGGCCGGTGGCGGCATCGGCGAGATGCTCCGCCGCGCCGGGGTGTCGGATCGCGACGCGCGCATCCTCCCCGACGACGTGGGCGCCAAGCAGCGTGCGCGCCGCGGCGTTGGCGTCGGCGACGCGGCCGTGGCGGACGACCAGCACGGGATCGGCCACCCCCTCCAGCACGCCGCCGCCCTCGTCCGGCGGGGTGGCGGCTGGCGCTTCGGGCGCCGGGGCGTCGGGCTCGTCCATCGTGGCCACGATCGCCAGCAGCGCGGCCCCGCCCGCCAGCGTCGCGAGCGCGGCCTGGCCCGAACCGGACAGCAGATAGACCACGCCCGCGGTGGCGAGCGCCACCGCGACGGCGAGCCAGGTGCGCAGCGGAAGCTCGTCGATCACGCGCGGCGGTGTAGCGGAAGCGCGGCGGCGTGCGCCACGGGAAACTGGTGGCGACTTCCGGCTTCACCCTTGCCGCTTGGACTCCGGCACGAGGCCGGGTGACGGTACGCCGTGACGGCCCGCGCCATCCCGCATCGGCACAGCGCGCCCGGAGCCGGGATTGTGGCCGCGTTAGCGATATGGAAGTGCGCGGCGTGGCAGGACGCGCGCACGATGGACGACACTCCCCCCTCCTCACCCACCCGCCGCGCGCTGATGCTGGGCGCCGCGGGGGCGGCGAGCGTGGTCTCGATCCGGCCGGCGCTGGCGCAGGCGGCGGGATCGGTGATGTTGTGCGAGATTCCGGTGCCCGACGCCGGACGCGCCGGCGGCTACGTCGCCGCGGACGGGACGGTCGTGCCCGCGGGCACGCAGGGTGCCTTCGCGCCCCCCGGCCGACCGCTGAAGGGCGAGGACGTGCGCCGCGCGATGAACGGCGGCGGGACGCTGCCGGGCGTGGACTATCAGCGCAGCCAGGCATATCTGAAATATGTCTCCAGGCTCCAGCGCGGAACGGCCGGCTTCACCTGCTTCGTCTCCGTCCAGATGTTGCGCAGGTAGCGCCCCCGTGCTGCGCGGGCCGGGGGAAGCGGCCTTCGTGCTGCGCCCGCTCGGCGCGCTGACCGCGCTGTACCACCGCCCGTCCGCCACCACCCACCTGCTGGCCCCGCCCGCGCCGGAGATCCTGCGCGCTCTCGCCGGCGGGGAGATGACGGAGGCGGCGCTGCTGGCGGCACTGGCGCGCGACTACGACCTGGCCGATCCCGACCCGGCGGCGCTGGCGGCGCGGGTGGAGGAGCTGGTCGCCGCCGGACTGGTGGAACGCGCGTGAGGCACGCGACCTCGCGGCGGATCGGCCCGATAGGCTTCCGCATCGGCAGCGACTGGCGCGCGCCGGTCGCCCTGCTGGACGCGCTCTACGCCGATTACCCGGTTCCCACCGTCGCCGACGCGACGGTGCGGCTGACGGCGACGCGGCCGTGGCGGCGCCGGGTGCGGCCCGCGATCGCGCTCGGCGGCGACCTGATGCTGCCGGACGCCGCGCCGCTGCCGCTGGAACACGGCCTGCTGGCGGCCGAGATGGCGATGAACCTGCAGGTGGCGCTGGGGCATCGCCGCCACCTGCTGCTCCACGCCGCGGCGGCGGAGCGCGACGGGCGGTGCGTGATCCTGACGGGGGAGAGCGGGGCGGGGAAGTCGACGCTGTCCGCGCTGCTGATGGCGGCGGGGTGGCGCTTCTTGGGCGACGAGTTCGTGCTGATCGACCTCGCCAGCGGCATGGCCCGGCCGTTCCCGCGGCTCGTCAGCCTGAAGAACGAGAGCGTGGCGGAACTGGCGCGGCGGATGCCCGGCGCGCGCTTCGGCCCGGTGCTGCAGGGAACGCCCAAGGGCACGATCCGCCACCTGGTGCCCGATGCGCGCGCCGTCGCGGCGATGGACGTGCCCGCCACTCCCGCGCTGCTGCTGTTCCCCCGCTTCGGTGCCGCGCGCGCGGTGCGGCGGGTGGACGAGGGCGAGGCGTTCGTGCGGCTGACGCAGGCGTCGACCAACTACGCGCTGCTGGGCGAGGCGGGGTTCGACGCGCTGACGCGGCTGGTGACGCGCGTGCCGGCGCGGGCGATCGACTATGCCGACAGCGACGAGGGCGTGACGCTGGTGGAGGACCTCTGGTGCGCGCTATAGAGCGGCTTACGGAGCTGCTGGCGCATCCCACCGGGCCCGTGCCCGACGATGCGTGGACCGCGCTGCTGTGCGTCGCGCGGGCGGAGCAGCTGTCGGGCGCGCTGGCCCACCGGCTGGCGGGCGTGGCCGTGCCCGCCCCGGTCGCGCCGCTGCTGGCGGAGGCGCGGGGCGCGGCGGCGGAGCAGCGCCGCGCCGCCCTGTTCGAGGCGGAGATGGCGCGACGCGCGCTCGCGCCGCTGGGGGTGCCGGTGCTGCTGCTGAAGGGAACGGCCTATGTCGCGGCGGGGCTGTCCGCGGGGCGAGGGCGGGCGATCGGCGACCTGGACGTGCTGGTGCCGCGCGAGGCGCTGGGCGCGGTGGAGGCGGCGCTGCGCGCGGCGGGGTGGCGGGACGTGAAGGACGACGGCTACGACGACGCTTATTACCGCCGCTGGATGCACGAGCTGCCGCCGCTGGTGCATCCGGCACGCGACCGGCTGATCGACGTCCACCACACCATCCTGCCGCCCACCGCGCGCATCGCGCCCGATGCCGCGGCGCTGGTGGCGGGCGCGGTGCCGCTGCGCGACGGGCTGTTCGTGCTGTCGCCCGAGGACATGGTCGTCCACGCCGCGCTGCACCTCCTGGCGGACGGTGACCTGGCGGGCGGGCTGCGCAACCTGTTCGACATCGACCGGCTGCTGCGCGAGTTCGCCGACGCGGACGAAGACTTCTGGCTAAAGCTGACCGCGCGGGTGGCCGAGCATGGCGCGGGGGCGCCGGTGGCACGGGCGGCGCGGCTGGCGCACGCGCTGTTCGGCACGCCGGTGCCGGGCGAATGGCGCGCGCCCGCGCCCGGCGACGGCGTGTTCCGCCGCCGCCTGCTGGCGCGCGACGACTGGGGCCGGGAGGATCGCGCGGCGACGCGGCTCGCCTTCTACGTCCGCTCCCACGCCATCCGGATGCCGCCCGCGCTGCTGGCGCGGCACCTGGCGATCAAGGGGTGGAAGCGCTGGCGCGGGAGGCGGGGGAAGGACCGCGCACGATCCTGACGACGATCAGCACGCCGACGATGACGTAGGTATCGGCCAGCCAGTCCATCACGTCGCAATCGCGCCCGATCGCGGGGATCGACTGGAACACCTCGATCAGCGCGCCGAGGAACGACAGCCGCTCGCCGATGCGATGCAGCGGGCTGCGCGGGAAGCCCGCCACCGCCAGGATCGTCAGCGTGCCGAACGCCGCCATGTGCTGCCACTTGTCGCCGACGTGGAGCGACGGCGGGCGCGGCGTCAGCGCCATCGCGACCGCGCCGATCAGCGCGGCGACCAGCAGGATGCGGGCGAGGCGCGCTACCATCGTTCCAGCACCGGCAGCAGCTGGTCGAAATGCGTGATCGTCGCGTCCGCGCCGGGCGTTTCGTGGCCGAAACCGAAGTCGCAGCCGACGACGGGCACGCCCGCCGCGTGCGCCGCCTCGACGTCGTAGCGCGAATCGCCCACGAACGCGGCGCGGCCGCCGCCGCAGCGCTCGATCATGGCCAGGATCGGGTCGGGCGCGGGCTTGTTGCGGCCCGGCCCCATCGTGTCGCCGCCGATGATGCACGCGAACCGGTCCGCGAGACCGAGCCGGGCCAGCAGCTCGCGCGAGATCGCCTCGCGCTTGTTCGTCACCACCGCCACCGTCACGCCCCGCACGGCGAGCGCGTCCAGCGCCTCGCGCGCGCCGGGATAGGGCGCCGTGTGGTCGGTCAGGTGCGCGCGGTACCACTCGCCGTGCAGCGGCAGCAGCCGCTCCTCCAGCGCCGGATCGGTGCCGCCGGTCGCCGCCAGCACGCGGTGCAGCAGCTGCTGCACGCCGCCGCCGACGTAGGACAGCGCCTGCGCGCGCGGGATCGGCGCGCGCCCGGCGAGCGAGAGCGTATGGTTGACCGCGGCGGCGAGGTCCTCGCCGGTGTCCAGCAGCGTGCCGTCCAGGTCGAAGCCGACGATGTCGAAGGGAAAGCGGGACATGTGCGGGGCGCGTTGCCTCGCGACGCCGAACTTGGCAAGCGGCGCGGATGACCGATCCGATCGCCGCCGTCATCCTCGCCGCGGGCAAGGGCACCCGCATGAAGTCCGTGCGCCACAAGGTGCTGCACCCGATCGCGGGCAGGCCGATGCTGCTGCACCTGATCGACAGCCTGGACCGCGCGGGCGCGACGCGGCGCGTGGTGGTGGTCGGTGCCTCGGGCGAGCAGGTGGAGGCCGCGGTCGCGGGCACCGGAGTGGAGATCGCGTGGCAGCACGAGCAGCTGGGCACCGCCCACGCCGCCTTGCAGGCGAAGGCCACGCTGGCCGGGTTCGACGGCATCGCGATCGTCTGCTTCGGCGACACGCCGCTGCTGTCGACCGATACCGTCGCGCGACTGGCCGAGCGGCTGGTGGCGGCGGATGCGCCGATGGTCGCGGTGCTCGGCTTCCGTCCGCGCGACGCGCGCGCTTATGGCCGCATCATCGCCGATGCCGACGGCACGATCCGCAAGATGGTGGAGTTCAAGGACGCGAGCGCCGAGGAGCGCGCGGTCGACCTGTGCAATTCGGGCGTCACCGCGGTGCGCACGCGCGACCTGTGGCGGCTGCTGGAGGCGGTCGGCAACGACAATGCGGCGGGCGAATATTACCTGCCCGACGTGGTGACGCTGGCCATCGCCGAGGGCGCGCGCGCGGTCGCGATCGAGACGGGCGAGGACGAGGTCGCCGGCATCAACAGCCGCGGCGAACTTGCGGCGGTGGAGGCCGGATGGCAGCGCGCGCGGCGGGAGCGGGCGATGGCGGACGGCGCGACGCTGACCGCGCCGGAGACGGTGTGGTTCGCGCACGACACGCAGCTCGGTCGCGACGTGACGGTGGGGCCCAACGTCGTGTTCGGTCCCGGCGTCAGCGTGGCGGACGGTGCGACGATCCACGCCTTCAGCCATGTCGAGGGCGCGACGGTGGGCGCCGGCGCGGAGGTCGGCCCGTATGCCCGGCTGCGCCCCGGCGCCGTGCTGGGCGAGGCAAGCAAGGTGGGCAATTTCGTCGAGATGAAGAAGGCGGTGCTGGGCGCGGGGGCGAAGGCGAACCACCTCACCTACCTGGGCGACGCGGACGTGGGCGCGGGCGCGAACATCGGCGCGGGCACGATCACCTGCAACTACGACGGCTTTCTGAAGTATCGCACGACGATCGGCGCGGGCGCCTTCGTCGGATCGAACAGCGCGCTGGTCGCGCCGGTGGCGATCGGCGACGGGGCGATCGTGGCGGCGGGATCGGTGGTGACGCAGGACGTTCCCGCCGACGCCCTGGCGCTGGTGCGCCCGGCGCAGGTGGCGAAGGCGGGCTGGGCCAGGCGCTTTCGCGAGATGATGGCGGCGAAGAAGGCGGTAGGCCGAGCTTGACCTGATATCACCTTATGATATCAACGCGGCATGACCCGCATCCTCGCCGATCTGCCGGAAGACGATGTGAGGTGGCTCGACAGCCGCGCCGCGCAACTCGGCAAGTCGCGCGCGTCGGTGCTGCGCGAGGCGGTGTCGACCTACAAGGCGCAGGCCGAGGGAACGGACGACGACTGGCTGAAGGCCGGATTCGGGCTGTGGGCGCGCGAGGGCCTGGCCATCGATCCGCACGAGTACGATCGTCAGCGTCGCGCCGAATGGACGCGGCCGTGGGACGACGACTACGAAGACGTGCGTGCCGAGTCGCCGGATTGTTTCGACGAGCAGGACGATCGGGAGCGCGCGCATTATCTGCGCCTCACGGGCAAGGCGGACACCCCGTCCGGTCCGGACGAGCGGTGAGCGGCTACGGGCTGGACGCCAACATCCTGATCGACGCCCTGCTCGGGCACCCGCCGGCCCACGCGGAAATCCGCCGGATCGCCGACAGCGGTTCGGGTATGTGGATCAGCCGCGTGGCGTGGATCGAGGCGCTGTCGAAGGGGGGCGAAGGCACCGTGCGCGAGGCGCGTCGCTTCCTGGGCCGGTTCCGCATGGACGAGATCGACGCGGAGATCGCGGATCGCGCCGCCGCGCTGCGGCGCGAGCGGCCGCGGCTGAAATCGCCGGACGCGATCATCCTGGCCACCGCGCAATTGCGCGGGCGCGTCCTCGTCACCCGCAACGTCAAGGATTTCCCGGCGGCGATGCCGGGCATCCGCGTCCCCTACATCCTCTGAACGGAAGCATCGCGCCATGTGTGGAATCGTCGGCATCCTGGGCCGTGAAGACGTCGCCGACCGGCTGCTCGAAGGGCTGAAGCGGCTGGAGTACCGCGGCTACGATTCCGCCGGCATCGCGACGCTGCACGACGGCGCGATCGATCGCCGCCGCGCATCGGGCAAGCTGAGGAACCTGGCCGCCGTCCTCGACGCCGAGCCGCTGCCGGGCACCATCGGCATCGCGCACACGCGCTGGGCCACGCACGGCGGCCCGACGACGAACAACGCGCACCCGCACGCCACCGACGAGGTCGCCGTCGTCCACAACGGCATCATCGAGAACTTCAAGCCGCTGCGCGAAGCCCTTGAAGCGAGGGGTCGCGTGTTCACCAGCGAGACCGACACGGAGGTGGTCGCGCATCTGGTGAGCGAGCGGGTGGAGGCCGGGGACGACCCCGTCGCCGCGATGCGCGCGGTGCTGCCGCAGCTGCACGGCGCCTTCGCGCTCGCCATCCTGTTTCGACGGCACGAGGGATTGCTGATCGGCGCCAGGCTCGGCTCGCCGCTGGTGGTCGGCTACGGTCCGGAGAGCACGGGGGACGAGCTGTACCTGGGCTCCGACGCGCTGGCGCTGGCCCCGCTGACGCAGCGCATCTCCTATCTCGACGAGGGCGACTGGGTGGTGCTGACCCGCGACGGCGGGGTGCAGGTGTACGATCGCGAGAACGATCCGGTGAAGCGCGACGTGGTCGCCTCGGGCGTGTCCGACGTGTCGATCAGCAAAGGCAACCATCGCCACTTCATGCTGAAGGAGATCTACGAGCAGCCGATCGTCGTCGCGCAGACGCTGCGGTCCTACCTCCAGCGGCTGGAGGAGCGGGTGACGCTGCCCGTGCCCGACGACTTCGACCTCGCCGCGATCCGCCGCGTCACCATCGTCGCGTGCGGCACCAGCTTCTACGCCGGCATGGTCGCGAAATATTGGTTCGAACAGTTCGCGCGCGTCCCCGTCGACCTCGATGTCGCGAGCGAGTTCCGCTACCGCGCGCCGGTGATGGAGGAGGCGGGGCTGATGATCGTCATCAGCCAGTCGGGCGAGACCGCCGACACGCTCGCCGCGCTGCGCCACGCCAAGGCGGAGGGGCAGAAGATCGCCGCGGTCGTCAACGTCCCGACCAGCACGATGGCGCGCGAGGCGGACCTGCTGCTGCCCACCCACGCCGGACCGGAGATCGGCGTGGCCAGTACCAAGGCGTTCACCTGCCAGCTGGCCGTCCTCGCCGCCCTGGCCGCCAATTTCGCGCGCGCCAGGGGGCGGCTCTCGCCCGACGAGGAGCGCGAGATCGTGACTCACCTGGCCGAGGCGCCCGCCGCGCTGAACGCCGCGCTGTCCTACGACGAGGCGATCGCCGCGATGGCGCCCGCGGTGGCGGGGGCGCGCGACGTGCTCTACCTCGGCCGCGGGACCGACTATCCGCTGGCGCTGGAAGGCGCGCTGAAGCTGAAGGAAATCAGCTACATTCACGCCGAGGGCTATGCCGCCGGCGAGATGAAGCACGGGCCCATCGCACTGATCGACGAGGCGGTGCCGGTGATCGTCATCGCGCCGTCCGGCCCGCTGTTCGAGAAGACCGTCAGCAACATGCAGGAGGTGCAGGCGCGCGGGGGCAAGGTGGTGCTCATCAGCGACGCGCAGGGCATCGCCGCGGCGGGCAAGGGCTGCCTCGCCACGATCGAGATGCCCGAGGCGCACCCGCTGATCGCGCCGCTGGTCTACGCGGTGCCGGTGCAGCTGCTGGCGTACCATGTTGCGGTGGCGAAAGGCACGGACGTGGACCAGCCGCGCAACCTCGCCAAGTCGGTCACCGTCGAGTAGCCGCGCGCCGCGCCAGCCACCACCCGCCCGCCAGCGCGGCGACCCCGGCCGCGAGTGCGGGGGCGTGGCGATGCAGGCTGACCCGGCGGCCGTGCTGCACCGCGGATCGCTCGCGTCCGTCGGTGCCCGCGGTGTCGAGATTGTCGCCCGGCGTGGGTGCGCGGGCCGGATCGCGCATGGTCTTCGCGAACAGGCCGCCGGCGAGGTCGAGCAGCCACGGAAAGTGCATCACCGTCAGCGCCTGCAACCGGCCGAGGCCACCGACGGCGATCTCGCGGCGCGGATGCTCTGCGGCATGGAGGATGGCGTCGGCGACCAGCTGCGGATCGTAGACCGGGGGCGGGATCAGCGCCTCGCCCTGCTGATGGTTGGCGGCGTGCTGCGCCACCGGCGTCGCGATCCCGGACGGCTTCACCAGCGTGACCGACACGGGCGCCTTCGCCGCGGCCAGCTCGACGCGGAGCGAGCCGATGTAGCCGGCGACGGCGTGCTTGGACGCGGCATAGGCGCCCATCACCGGGGTCGGGATGTCGGCGACGATGGAGGCGACGGTGACGAGCGCGCCGCCACGCTCGCGCAGGCGCGGCACCGCGGCGAGGGCGCCGTGAACCGTGCCGAAATAATTGGTGCGGAACAGGCGCTCGTGCTCGTCCATCGGCGTGTCGAGCAGAGCGGCGTAGATCGCGACGCCGGCGTTGCTGACCCAGGTGTCGATGCGGCCGAAGCGGGCGACGGCATGCGCGGCGGCGGCCTCCACCTCGGCCAGCACGCCGACGTCGGCGACGACATGGTCCGCCTCTCCGCCCGCGCCGACGATGTCGCGCACCGCCTGCGCCAGCGCGGCCGCGTTGCGGGCGACCAGCACCACCTTCGCACCGCGGGCGGCGGCGGTGCGGGCGGTGGCGAGGCCGATGCCGGAACTGGCACCGGTGATGACGATCACCTGCTCGGCCACCGGCTTCAGGCGGAATGATGTCATGCGATTTCCTGGGCTTGAGGCGGGCGACCAACCGGGGGCGAGCGGCCCGGTTCCCATCAGGGCGGCTTTTCGCCTATGTCCCGCGGGTGAAGCGCCTCGCCATCCTGCTGCTCATGCTGCCGCTCTTCGGCTATGCCGCCGCCGCCGCGGTGGCGAGCCGGATGGCGGCGAATCCGGGATGGCGGGCGGCGGAGCGGGGCGTGACCGTGTTCGTCGAGGACAATGGCATCCATACGTCGATTGTGCTGCCCAAGCGGGCGGCGGGGGTGAACCTTGCCGCGGCCTTCCCCACCGACGACATCGCCGACCCGCGGTACGGCGGCTGGGGCCACGTCGCCGTCAGCTGGGGCGAGCGCGGCTTCTTCGTCGGCACGCCGACATGGTGGGACGTGCGCCCGGCGACCGTGCTGCGCGCGGCGGCGGGGAGCGATGCCACCGTCCTCCACGTCCTCCACGTCGAGCACGTCGCGCCGCCGGTGGCGGACCGGGGCATTCGCCCGCTGGTGCTGCGGCCGGGGGAATACCGCCGCCTCGCCGCCTTCGTCCTCGCCTCCCGCCGGAACGGAGCGGCGGTGCGGGGCTATGGCGGGTACGACGCCTTCTATCCTGCCCGCGGACGCTACGACGCCGTGCACACCTGCAACGACTGGACCGGGCGGGCGCTCGCCTTCGCCGGCGTCCGCACGGGACGGTGGACGCCGACGTCGGGCGCGGTGATGGCGTGGCGCTAGCCGCCCAGGCCGGTCTGGTTCGCCATCTCGCCGCGTTGCGCCGCCAGCGTGGGCGGGGCCCCGGTGGCGGGGCGCAGCGCCTCGCGCTCGCTGTCGGGCACCGGGGCGGTGGGATCGGGCCGGAAGGCGTCGGGCGCGCGCTCCGTCCCCGGCGTCGGCGCGTCGGCGGCGAGATCGGGCACCGGGTGCTCGGCGTTGCCCGGCTCGCGGCCGAGCGGGCGGTCGAGCCAGCCGAGCTTCAGCGCGCCGAACACCGCCGCGGCGACGGTACCGACCGCGGTGGCGGCGGCGATGGCGACGGTGCGGCCGGCGGTCTTGCCGTGTCCGCTCGAGCCGGAGGCCGGGCGGGTCGCCGGGCGCTTCTTCGAAGAGGTGGTCATGCCGTCCTCAACCGCCGGGGCGGGCGCGTCGTTCCCGCCGCTCATGCCGGCACGGCCCCGTTCACTGCTCCGTCCACGGCCGCGTCGGTGCGGAGCGGGAGGGTCTTGCCGGTCTGCCGGTCCAGCCCGCGGGCCACCCAGCTGTCGAGCGCCAGCGCGCCGACGACGAAGGCGAGCGCGCCCCACGTCGCGCGGTTGCGCGGGCTGTTCGCCACCGCGGCGCCGGCGGCGGCGATATCCATCACGTCGCCCGCGGCACGGTTCCATACGTTGGTGGCGTGCGCGGGGGCCATCAGCAGATTGGCGCCGGCGAGCAACTCGCGCGCGCCGAAGGCACGGACCAGCCCCTCGTGCCCGTCGGCGTCCAGCACGCGGGTGAGGCGGCGCGGGGCGAGCAGCTCGACCGCGCCGAGCGCGATCGAGAAGATGCCGAGGCCTAAACTCAACTTCTTGTAATCCATGTCATTCTCCGCTGACGGACGGGTCGGGTGGCGGGCAACGGGAGCGCGCGGGAGAGGTTCCCCGCGCGCGCCGCTCAATCCTTCAGCCCCGCCGGAACGGTGCCGCCGCTCTTCTCCAGCTCGCGCATCACCGCCTTGTGCAGCCAGATGTTCATCTCCGCCGAGCCGTCCTTGGCGCCGGTGTAGCCGAGCTCGGTCGCCAGTTCCTTGCGGTTGGCCAGGCTGGAATCGAGATCGAGCAGCTTCATCAGGTCGACGATGGAGGTGCGCCAGTTGAAGTCGGGATTGCCCTTTCGCTGGGCGATGCCGGTGAGGACCTGCTCGACGTCCACGGCCGCGGCGGGGGCCGGGGCGGGAGCGGGGGCGGGGGACGGGGCGGCGGGAGCGTGCGGCGCCGGGGTGGGCGCCGGAGCGGCGCGGGGGGCGGCCTGGGTCGGCTGCGGCGTGGGAGCGGGGGCGGCGTCCTTCTTGCCGGAGAACTGGCCGCCGAGCGGGCCGTGATCGCCGAAGATCGCCTTCTTGATGCTGCCGAAGATGCTCATGTCGTTGTGTTCTCCACGATTTTCGCTGTCGTCGCGGGCGGGAGAACGCGTCGGCGCGGGAGGGTATCCGGCGCGCGCGGCGAAGAAGGCGTCGCGCGCCGCGGCGGCGCGGGCGAGGTCGGGCACGGGCGCGGGGCCCATCGCCGCGGCTTCCCGCGCCGTCAGCGCACGCTCGTAATCGGCGTCGCCGGGCTCGCCGAACTCGTGATCGTCGAAGCCGGCGGGCGGGGGAAAGCGCGTGCGCCAATCGCGCTCGTCCTCGTCCCACCACACCGGCGGATCGAGCGCGTCCCCGGCCGAATGTTGAGCGTGTTGAGGCGCCGGCGCGGATCCGACGGGGCCGGGCGGGGGCGCGAAGGCGACGATGCCGGCGGCCTCGGCACGGAGCCATTGCTCCGCGGTCCAGCGCGCGCGGGCGGCGGGATCGAGATCGGCCACCGCCGCGTCGGCGGCGCCGGTGCGGCAGAAGCGGTCGGCGGCGGCGAGCGCGTAGACCGGCGCGAGCGCGGCGGCGGCGTCGGGCGGCTCGGCCGAGGGATCGGCCAGCGTGCCGCAGCGCCGGGCGAGGAAGCGGCCGGCGCGCGCCGGCCCTTCCTCCGCATCGACGAGGCCGAGAAAGGCGTCGAACTCCTGCGCGACCAGCCGCGCCGCCTTCACGTCGGCGTCGGCGTCGGCCTCCACCTGGCGATCGAGCCGGGCGAGGAGGCTCATCGCCAGGCGATTGTCGTGGCGGTGGCGGGTGACGACGGCATCGCCGCGCACGACGGTGTCGACCTGGCCCTGGAGCGCGCGGACGAGCAGCGTCTCCGCAATGGCGTCGCGCGCGACCAGCGTGGCGGCGCGCCAGCCGAGCGCGAAGGCCGCGCCCTTGGCCGTGCGGCGATAGGCATAGGCGGAGGCCGGGGAAAGCCCGACGCGGGCGCAGGCGCCCTCCACGCCATGCCCCTCGGCAATCGCCTCGAGAAAGGCGCGCTGCGCGGCGGTGGACCAGCCGTCCTGCCGGCGGGAGGGGAGGAGGGGGGAGTCGCCCTCGCCGCGGAAGGCGGGCGGCGTGGTGGCGCGGCGGGCGGGGGCGGTGATGCCCTCCATGGGTGTCATGACGGTCATGCGCGGGCGGCCTTGCTGGGGGGCGGGAGGCCGGGAGGGTGCGGGGTGTTGGCGGGTGTAGGACAGCGCGCCGCGCGAGGCGGTAGCGGAGCTACCGGCGAGGCTTCGAGCGGCGCGCCCGGCCAGCGGCGCTATAGCGCCGTCTGACGGCGCGGCTTTGCCGCGGCGGGGCCGGGGGCTTTGCCGCGGAGGGGCCATTGACCTTCACCTTTTTGTAGTTACATATATGATCCGGTGGACATCAGCTTCGATCCCGCCAAGCGCGCCAAGACGCTCGCCGAGCGTGGGCTGGATTTCGCCGATGCGGGGCGGGTGTTCGCCGGACTGACGATGACGCGGTCGGACGATCGCTTCGATTATCCCGAACCGCGATTTCAGACGTTCGGCCTGCTGGACGAACGATTGGTGATGGTGGTGTGGGCGGAGGTGGAGGAGCGCCGTCGCATCATCTCGATGAGGAAGTGCAATGAGCGAGAACGTGATTGGTTCGCCCAGCAACTGGGTTGATCCCGACGATGCGCCCGAGTGGACAGAGGCGATGTTCGCCGAGGCGGAGGTGCGCGTCGGCGATGAGGTGATCCGCCCCGGCAAGTGGCGGAGCGCCGGCCGCCCGCCGCTGGGTGCGGCGACCAAGCGCCAGGTGACGCTGCGGCTCGATCCCGACGTGATCGCGAAGTTTCGCGAGGGCGGGCCGGGGTGGCAGGGACGGATGAACGAGGCGCTGCGGAAGGCGGTGGGGTTGTAGATTGGCTTGGTGTCCAAGCCAACTTATTCCAAAGGCTCACTCAAGCTTGGGGCGGGACGCGTCCTGCCTAGAGTAGACGGCTCAATGAAAATCTGCGATAAGCACGCACGGCGACGGTCGAGTTTGGACCCCGATCCGTCGCCGCTCTTACCCCTTGTGGAAGGGGGCAGTGTGTCTCGTTCAACTCCCTACGGAGTTGTGTCAGATAACAAACGGATCATGTGCCACATGATCTGTGTCCAACTCTCCGGGGGGCTGAGCCCGCCCTCGGTCGGGCGCCGTGGGGGCTTGTTTAGCCAAACATGCTTTCGCGTGTTTGGCTGTCGTTTGAGGAAGCGCCAACTTCCTCGACGTCTGGGGAGGCTTCGGCCTCCCCATTCTCGTTGAGACGGGATTTGAGCGCTACTTTCATGCCGTTACGCTCAATCGTACCGTCTTGCTTCATCTCTGATAGCCCTGGGGACACAGAACTCATTGGTATTTCGCTTCCACGACGGTGCGACGCGGCTTCCTGAATTTCGTTTGCGCTCAGCCAGACGCTCTCAGATTGTGAGAGCACCTCCCACATGAAAGCTTTGTTGGTTGATGCGCGGTACGGATTGCCAGTCTGCTCGCTGGGATCGAACTCACTAACCTCCGAGGTGTTAAGAAGGTCGAAGTCGCTTGGCGCAGACACTCCCCCCATGCGGCTAAGCACGCGCCCCGCCGCGAGGAGATCGCCAATCTCTCCTTGGAGAGTATCAATCCGCTGCTGCGCATCAATGATGGCGCGTTTTGCCGCTTCCACCGCGGCTTGCGCCGCACGGATCCGATCTTCAACGACTCGAACGGTAAGGACAGTCTCCATCTCCAAGCCTGTACGCCATAGGCTTGGGGATTGCAAGCTTGGGACTGTGGGTGGAACAAAAGCACAACAAGATTTCAAGGGCCGGGTAGATCTGAGTTAAATCAGTGACTTTGGTCTGGTTACTCCGCCGCCACCGCCTCCCGCTTCCCCAGCAACGGCGCCAGATACCGGCCGGTGAAGCTCCCGCTCACCCCCGCCACCGTTTCCGGCACGCCCTCGGCGACGATCTCGCCGCCCTTCACGCCGCCTTCCGGGCCAAGGTCGATGACCCAGTCGGCGGTCTTGATGACGTCGAGATTGTGCTCGATCACCACCACCGAATTGCCTTGCTCCACCAGCGCGTGGAGCACTTCGAGCAGCTTGCGCACGTCCTCGAAGTGGAGGCCGGTGGTCGGTTCATCGAGGATGTAGAGCGTCGAGCCGGTGGCGCGGCGGCTGAGTTCCTTGGCGAGCTTCACGCGCTGCGCCTCGCCGCCCGACAGCGTGGTCGCCTGCTGGCCGACCTTGATGTAGCCGAGGCCCACCTCGACCAGCATCGCCATCTTGTCGCGGATCGGCGGCACGGCCTTGAAGAACTCGGCGGCGTCCTCGACCGTCATATCGAGCACGTCGGCGATCGAGTGCCCCTTGAACTTCACCTCCAGCGTCTCGCGATTGTAGCGCTGGCCGTGGCAGACGTCGCAGGTGACGTAGACGTCGGGCAGGAAGTGCATCTCGATCTTCAAGACGCCGTCGCCCTGGCACGCCTCGCACCGCCCGCCCTTCACGTTGAAGCTGAAGCGGCCCGGCTTGTAGCCGCGCGCCAGGGATTCCGGCAGGCCGGCGAACCAGTCGCGGATCTGGGTGAAGGCGCCGGTGTAGGTCGCCGGGTTCGACCGCGGGGTGCGGCCGATCGGGGACTGGTCGATATCGATGACCTTGTCGAGATGGTTGAGGCCCGTCACCTTGTCGTGCTTGCCGGCCAGGATGCGCGCGCCGTTCAGCTCCCGCGCGGCGGCGGCGTAGAGCGTGTCCAGCGTGAACGACGACTTGCCCGAACCCGAGACGCCGGTGATGCAGGTGAAGGTGCCGAGCGGGATCGACGCCGTCACGCCCTTCAGATTGTTGGCGGTGGCGTTGTGCACCGTCAGCTTCTTGCCCGATCCCTTGCGGCGCTTCGCCGGCACGGGCACTTCGCGCTTGCCGGTCAGGTAATCGGCGGTGACGCTGGTCTTGGACTTGAGGAGCTGCTTGAGCGTGCCCTGGGCGACGATCTCGCCGCCGTGGACGCCCGCGCCGGGCCCCATGTCGATGACGTAATCGGCGGTGCGGATCGCGTCCTCGTCATGCTCGACGACCAGCACGGTGTTGCCGAGATCGCGCAGGCGGCGCAGCGTGGCGAGCAGCATGTCGTTGTCGCGCTGGTGCAGGCCGATCGAGGGTTCGTCCAGCACGTAGAGGACGCCCGACAGCCCGCTGCCGATCTGCGAGGCGAGGCGGATGCGCTGGCTCTCGCCGCCCGACAGGGTGCCCGACGTGCGGTCGAGGTTGAGATAGTCGAGGCCGACGTTGTTGAGGAAGCCGAGCCGCTCGACGATCTCCTTCAGGATGCGCTCGGCGATGGCGCGCTGCTGGTCGCCCAGGTGGTTGGGCAGATCGGTGAAGAAGGCGAGCGCGTCGACGACGGACAGGCGCGTGGCGTGGCTGATGTCCTGCATCGCCACCTTCACCGCCAGCGCCTCCGGCTTCAGGCGCGCGCCGTGGCAGGTCTCGCAGGGTTGCGAGGACTGGTACTTGCCCAGCTCCTCCTTCATCCACGCGCTTTCCGTCTGCAGCATGCGGCGGTTGAGGTTGCCGATCACGCCCTCGAACGGCTTCTTGACGTCGTAGCTCTTGCGGCCGTCGACGAAGGTGAGCGTGACGGGCTTTCCCTTCGTGCCGTGGAGGATGGTGCGGCGCACCTCCTCGGGCAGGTCGGCCCACGGCGTGTCGAGCGCGAAGTCGAACGCCTTCGCCAGGCTGCCCAGCACCTGCATGTAATAGGGCGAGGGCGGGTTGGACTTCGCCCAGGGAACGACCGCGCCCTTCTTGATCGAGAGGGCGTGATTGGGGACGACGAGGTCCTCGTCGAAGATCAGCTTCTCGCCGAGCCCGTCGCAGGCCGGACAGGCGCCCTGCGGCGCGTTGAAGGAGAAGAGGCGCGGCTCGATCTCGCTGATCGTGAAGCCGCTGACCGGGCACGCGAACTTCTCGGAGAAGACGATCCGACCCGGGGGGGCGTGATCGCCCAGCACGACGCTCTCCGGCGTGCGCGGCTCCACCGGATCGGCGGGGTCGACGTAGGCGAGGCCGTCGGCGAGCTTCAGCGCCTGCTCGAAGCTGTCGGCCAGGCGGCCCGCGATGTCGTCGCGCACGACCAGGCGGTCGACGACCACTTCGATGTCGTGCTTGTACTTCTTGTCAAGCGCGGGCGCCTCGTCGATCTCGTGGATCGTGCCGTCGATGCGGACGCGGGTGAAGCCCGCCTTCTGCCACTCGGCCAGCTCCTTGCGATACTCGCCCTTGCGGCCGCGCACGACGGGGGCGAGGAGGTAGAGCCGCGTTCCTTCCGGCAGCGCCATGACGCGGTCGACCATTTGCGACACCTGCTGCGCCGCGATCGGCTCGCCGGTGGCGGGGGAATAGGGGATGCCGACGCGCGCCCACAGGAGGCGCATGTAATCGTAGATCTCCGTCACCGTCGCCACGGTGGAGCGCGGATTGCGGCTGGTCGTCTTCTGCTCGATCGAGATGGCGGGGCTGAGCCCCTCGATATGGTCGACGTCGGGCTTCTGCATCAGCTCCAGGAACTGGCGCGCATAGGCGGAGAGCGATTCGACGTAGCGGCGCTGCCCCTCGGCATAGATGGTGTCGAAGGCGAGGGAGGACTTGCCCGAGCCCGACAGGCCGGTGATGACCGTCAGCGTGTCGCGCGGGATGTCGACGCTGACGTCCTTCAGATTGTGCTCGCGCGCGCCGCGGACGCTGATGTGCGATAGGGACATAGCGTTGATCTGTTCCAGATTTGTTCGGGTCGGGCAAGCGCCGCTTGCGCCCGCCATGTGGGGCGGTGGCGCGGGACGGGCAAGGTGCGCTTGTCCCACGGCGATGCTGTCTTATCTATGTGGCACACAAGGTGGCGAGGCGGACCATGGGCGAGAAGAAGAAGAAGCGCATTCCCAAGACGGTGGCGGGGGTGAAGGTGCCCAAGGAACTGCGCAAGGCGGGCGAGAAACTGCTGGACCAGGCGCAGCGGCCGGAGACGCAGGCGAAGATCGCGGGCGTGCTGACGATGGCGGCGGGCGCGGTGGCCGCCGCGGCGGCGAAGAAGCGGGCGGAGCAGGCGGCGCCGCGGCCGCAGGAGCCGCGGGCGGAAGCGCACGCCGGGCGAACGGGCACCGACCCGCAGGCGGTGGCCGACGCGATCGGGCAAGCGGCGGAACAGGTGCTGTCGAAGCTGTTCGGGCGGCGGGTCTGAGCCGACCATGCGCGCGGGAGACGCCACGCGTGGCATTGTGGCTTTCAAGTGTGACGCATCTATAATACACCCGTTGTGACGGTTGACGTGAAACAATTACAGTTGTAATCGTCAGTCGAATCAGGGAATTGCCGATGTCTGTTCGCGTGGAGCGCCGTTCGCGGCGGGGGGCGGCGTGCGCCGTGTTGCTGGTCGCGATGCCCGCGCCGGCGGCTGCGCAGACCGCGGGCGCGCCGGTCAGCAATCCGGCGCCGGAAGGGCCGCAACCCGCCGGGCAGCCTGATCGCGTGACCGGGCGGCGCAGCTACGACGCGGCGTGGTTCGCGCCCTTCGCCCCCGCCACCGCGCTGCAGATGGTGCAGCGCGTGCCCGGCTTCACGATCGAGCGGATCGACGAGGGCGTGCGCGGCTTCGCGCAGGCGGCGGGCAACGTCGTCGTCAACGGGCAGCGCCCGGCGGCGAAGAGCGACGACGTGGAGACCATCCTCTCCCGCATTCCCGCCAGCCGCGTGCTGCGGATCGAGATCGGCACCGGCGAGCAGTTCGGCGCGGAGTTCGCCGCCAAGCCGCAGGTGCTGAACGTGGTGACGACGCAGGCGGGCGGCATGGCCTCCACGCTGGAAGGCGCGTACCGCCGCAGCTTCAACGGCGAGATCCTGCCGCAGGGGCGCGCCTCCACCCTGGTGAAGCGCGGGCGATCCACCTTCAACCTGGCGCTGAACGTGGACAACGAGACCAGCGACGAGGAAGGGTTCGATCGGGTCACCGCGCTGCCCACCGGGGTGGAGACCGAGTTCCGCCGCAAGCACAACAATATCCGCGATCCGCTGGCGACGCTGTCCGGATCGTGGGCGTTCGACGACGGCGCGAACCGCACCGCGCACCTGAACGGCCGCCTGGCCCGCGGGCGCTATGCGCTGACGCAGGAGAACGACGTGACGCGGCCGGGAGGGTTCGCGCGCGAAGATGCGCTGACGCAGCGTCGCACGCTGACGGAGTTCGAGATCGGCGGCGACGTGACCCGGCCGTTCGCGGGGGGCGGGCTGAAGGCGATCGCGCTGGTGACGCGTCGCGACCGCGACGGGCAGGACCGCTCGCTGTTCGACCTGGCCGCGCCGACCGGGTTCGACCAATCCTATACCGAGCGGCTGGAGGAGACGCTGGGACGCGTCGTCTACAATCGCGCCGACCTGTCGGGGTTCAACGTGGAGGCGGGGGCGGAGGGCGTCGTCAACCGGCTGGTCAGCCGCAACGACCTGTTCTCGCTGGCGGCGGGCGGCGGGCGGACGCGGATCGACCTGCCGGTGGACGACGCGACGGTGAAGGAACTGCGCGGCGAGGCGTTCGTCAACGTCGGCCGCGCGCTGTCGCCCCAGCTGCGGCTGGACGGCGGGCTGACCTTCGAGGCCTCGCGGCTGACGGTGACGGGCGACGTCGATGCGGCGCGTACCCTGTCGTTCCTGAAACCGCGCGTGGTGCTGGACTGGCGGCCGAGCGCGAAATGGCACGCGCAGCTGGTGGTGCAGCGCACCGTTGCGCAATTGCAGTTCAGCGACTTCATTTCCACTGCGGAGCTGGGGACCGAGCGGGTGAACGGCGGCAACGCCGCGCTGGTGCCGCAGCGCAGCTGGGAGACGCTGGCGACGCTGGAGCATCCGATCCTGGGCGACGGCGTGGTCCGCGTGGAGGCAGGGTTCAACCGGGTCGAGAAGGTGCAGGACCGCGTACCGACGCCCGAGGGGTTCGACGCGCCGGGCAACCTGGGCGACGGTAGGGTCTACATCCTGCGCACCCGCGTCGAGGCGCCGCTGAAGCAGGTGGGGATCAGGGGCGGGCGGCTGACGCTGTACGGCTCGCTGGTGCCGACCAGCGTGCGCGACCCCTATACCGGGCGGCTGCGGCCGTTCAGCGGCAATTCGCTGTTCTACGGCGAGGCGAGCTTCCGCCAGGACCTGGGCAAGTTCGCCTGGGGCTTCGGCGTGGAGCAGGGGACGCACAGCATCAGCTATCGCCGCGAGGAGGAGGACGAGCGCTGGAGCGACCTGTACGCCACCGCCTTCGCCGAGTGGCGGCCGGACGCGCGCACGACGCTGCGCCTCGAGCTGGACAATGCGCTGGATTCGCAAGCGTACGCGGATCGCCGCTTCTTCACGCCCGACCGCCGCACGCCCGCGCCCGACGAGCGCGAGGAGCGCGTGCGCAACCGCCACGTCCTGCCGGTGGTGAGTTTCCGGCGGACGTTCGGCTAGGAATTCATCCTCCCCGGCACGGGGCGGGGGGACCAGCCGCAGGCTGGTGGAGGGGGTGGGCGGCAGGCGGTGCGCTTCGTGGCGCTCCCCCTCCACCACGAAGCTTCGCGTCGCGGTCCCCCCTCCGCGTGCCGGGGAGGATAGCCTTGCCACTGCTGCCATAAGTCATGTTATGCTCGGCTGCGAGGGAGAGCAGGCATGAACTACGAGCAGATCGACTATTCCGTCGCGGACGGCATCGCCACCATCACGCTGAACCGGCCCGAGAAGCTGAACGCCTTCACCGGCGTCATGATGGCGGAGATGATCGACGCGTTCGACCGGATCGACGCCGACGACGCGGTGCGCTGCGTGATCGTGACGGGGGCGGGGCGGGCGTTCTGCGCCGGGGCGGACCTGTCCGCGGGAGCGAAGACCTTCGACTACGACCAGCGCACCGACCGGCCCGAGAAGGGCGGCGGCGCGAAGACGCTGACCTATGACATGGAGGAGGCGCGCGACGGGGGCGGGCGGCTGACGCTGCGCATCTTCCGGTGCCTGAAGCCGGTGATCGCGGCGGTGAACGGCGCGGCGGTGGGCGTGGGATCGACGATGCAGCTGCCGATGGACATCCGCCTGGCCAGCGAGAGCGCGCGCTTCGGCTTCGTCTTCGCGCGCCGCGGGATCGTGCCGGAGGCGGCGTCGAGCTACTTCCTGCCGCGGGTCGTCGGCATCAGCCAGGCGCTGGAATGGTGCTATTCGGGGCGGGTGTTCGATGCGCAGGAGGCGCTGAAGGGCGGGCTGGTGAAGGAAGTGGTGTCCGCCGACCGACTGCTGGCGCGCGCCAACGAACTGGCGCGCGAGATCGCGGACAACACCGCGCCGGTCTCCGTCGCGTTGACGCGGGCGATGCTGTGGCGTGGCCTCGGCTATTCCAGCCCGATGGACGCGCACAAGGTGGACAGCCGCGCGATCCTGTCGCGCGGGCGATCGGGCGACGCGAAGGAGGGCGTGACCTCGTTCCTGGAGAAGCGCCAGCCGGTGTATCCCGACCGGGTGAGCGGCGACATGCCCGACTTCTTCCCGTGGTGGGAGGAGGAGCGGTACGCGTAGCATCGTCATGCCGGGCTCGTCCGGCGTCCAGGGCGGACAGGCGTCGGCGCTCGGGGCCGGGCCTGCGGAACACGGCCGGGGTGACGGACGGTTGTAGGCGGATGGACGACGACAAGAGACTGGCCGCGGAGGCGGCGCTGGCTGAGGTGCGCGACGGGATGCTCGTCGGGCTGGGCACCGGCTCCACCGTCGCCTTCCTGATCGCGGCGCTGGCGGCGCGCGCGCCGCGGGTCGACTATGTCGCCACCAGCGAGGCGAGCGCGGCGGCGGCGCGCGCCGGCGGGCTGGCGGTGCGCGACATGGGCGAGGTGGCGCGCGTGGACCTGACCATCGACGGCGCGGACGAGGTGGACGCGCGGCTGTACGCCATCAAGGGCGCGGGCGGGGCGATGCTGCGCGAGAAGGTGGTCGCCGCCGCCAGCGATCGGATGGTGGTGATCGCCGACGGATCGAAGCGGGTGCGCGCGATCGGCGCGGCGAAGCTGCCGGTGGAGGTGCTGCCGTTCGCGCGTGCCTTCGTCGCGGCGCGGCTGGCGGGGCTGGGCGCGCAGGTCGAAGCGCGCAAGACGTTGACCGACAACGGCAACCTGATCCTCGACGCGCGGTTCGCCGCGATCGCCGACCCGCAGGCGCTGGCGGCGGCGATCGACGCCATCCCCGGCGCGCTCGGCCACGGGCTGTTCCTCGACGAGGTGGATGCCGCCTATGTCGCCGCGGACGGCATCGTTACGCGGCTGGAACGCGACGGAGCGAGCGGTTAAGGGGGCGCGAATCCGCAACCCGGGCGACCGGCACGCGTTCGACCGCCAACCCCCGTCACGAAGGCGACCCATGACCGACACCGTTCACGAGGACGGCAGCGCGCAGCGGCTGCAGATCGACACCATCCGCACGCTCAGCATGGATGCGGTGCAGAAGGCCAATTCGGGCCATCCGGGCACGCCGATGGCGCTGGCGCCCGTGGGCTGGACGCTGTGGTCGAAGTTCCTGCGCTACGACCCCGGCGCGCCGCAATGGCCCAACCGCGACCGCTTCGTGCTGTCGGTCGGCCACGCGTCGATGCTGCTCTACTCGCTGCTGTACCTGGCCGGTGTCGAGGAAGTGGACGGCGACGGCAAGAAGACCGGGCAGCCGGCGGTGTCGCTGGACGACATCCGCCAGTTCCGCCAGCTGTCGAGCAAGACGCCGGGCCATCCCGAATACCGCCACACCACCGGCGTCGAGACGACCACCGGGCCGCTGGGCGCGGGCTGCGGCAATTCGGTGGGCATGGCGATCGCGGAGCGCTGGTTCGCGGCGCGCTACAACAGGCCCGGCTTCGCGCTGTTCGACCACGACGTCTACGCGCTCGCCGGCGACGGCGACATGATGGAGGGCGTCAGCGCCGAGGCGGCGAGCCTGGCCGGCCACCTGAAGCTCAGCAACCTGTGCTGGATCTACGACAGCAACCACATCTCGATCGAGGGGGGCACCGACCTCGCCTTCGACGAGGACGTGGGGAAGCGGTTCGAGGCGTATGGCTGGCGCGTGCTGCACGTCAACGACGCCAACGACGTGGCCGAGCTGACCGACGCGTTGCAGACGTTCCGCGACACCGACGACCGGCCCACCTTCATCGTCGTCCACTCGGTGATCGGCTGGGGTTCGCCGCGGGCCGGCACGGAGAAGGCGCACGGCGAGCCGCTGGGCGCGGAGAACGTGGCGAAGACCAAGGAAGCGTACGGCTGGCCGACGGAGCCCGACTTCTACGTGCCCGACGGCGTGCGCGAGGGGTTCGAGGGCGCGGTGCGCGGCCGCGGCGCGAAGGCGCGCGAGGACTGGGAAGCGCTGTTCGCGCGCTATCGCGAGCAGTTCCCGGCCGAGGCGGCGGAGCTGGACCATATCTTCGCCGACACGCTGCCGGACGGGTGGGACAGCGAGATCCCGACCTTCGACGCGGACGAGAAGGGCGTCGCCAGCCGCGACGCGGGCGGCAAGGTGCTGAACGCGATCGCAGGCAAGGTGCCGTGGCTGCTCGGCGGATCGGCGGACCTCGCGCCGTCGACCAAGACGGACATCAAGGGCGCGCCCTCGTTTGAGGCGGGGAATTACGGCGGCACGAACTTCCACTTCGGCGTGCGCGAGCATGGCATGGGCGCGGTGGTGAACGGCATGTCGCTCAGCCACCTGCGCGCGTACGGCTCCACCTTCCTCGTCTTCCTCGACTATATGCGCGCGCCGGTGCGGCTGGCCGCGATCATGGAAATCGGGTCGGTGTTCGTCTTCACGCACGACTCGATCGGCGTGGGCGAGGACGGGCCGACGCACCAGCCGATCGAGCATCTGGCGACGATGCGCGCGATCCCCGGGCTGGACACCATCCGCCCCTGCGACGCCAACGAGGTGGCGGCGGCGTGGCGCGCGGTGATGACGACCGGTGACACGCCCGCGGCGCTGGTGCTGTCGCGTCAGGCGCTGCCGACGCTGGACCGCACGAAATACGCGAGCGCGGACGGGCTGGCGAAGGGCGGCTACGTGCTGGCCGATTCGGATGGAACGCCCGACGTGATCCTGATCGCCACCGGATCCGAGGTGTCGCTGGCGGTGCAGGCATACGAGCAGCTGAAGGCGGACGGCGTTGCGGCGCGCGTCGTCTCCATGCCGAGCTGGTATCGCTACGAATTGCAGGACGACGGCTACAAGGAGAGCGTGCTGCCCAAGGCGGTGAAGGCGCGCGTCGCGATCGAGATGGCGGGCGAGATCGGCTGGGATCGCTACACCGGCTACGAGGGGCGGATCATCGCCATGTCCACCTTCGGCGCGTCGGCACCGATCGACAAGCTGCGCGACAAGTTCGGCTTCACCGTGGAGAACGTGGTGAAGGTGGCGAAAGAGGTGATCCACACCACATCCCGTCCGTCCTGAGGAGAGGCTGAGCGCAGTCGAAGGCTCGTCTCGAAGGACATGTGCTTCGAGACGGCGTTTCGACTTCGCTCAACGCCTCCTCAGCACGAACGGTGGACGCGACGAAGGAGTGACGAAGGTGAGCAAGCTCAAGGACCTCGGCGCGGCGGGCACGGCCCCGTGGCTGGATTTCGTCGACCGCAAGTTCCTCGCAGAGGGCGGCCTGCAGACGCTGGTCGACGAGGACGGGCTGACCGGCGTCACGTCCAATCCGACCATCTTCGAGAAGGCGATGGGCGCGCAGGACGTCTATGCCGAGGGTTTCGCCGACTATGACGCGGCGAACCCCGGTGCGGAGCCGATGGCGCGCTACGAGAGCCAGGCGGTGAAGGACATCCAGGCGGCGTGCGACACGCTGCGCCCGGTCTACGACCGGCTGGAGGCGAAGGACGGCTATGTCAGCCTGGAAGTCTCGCCCTATCTCGCGCTGAAGGGGCCGGAAACCGCCGAGGAGGCGGAGCGGCTGTGGAAGGCGGTGGACCGGCCCAACCTGATGATCAAGATCCCCGGCACCGACGACGGCGTGCGCGCGATTCGCGACACGATCGCCAAGGGGATCAACGTCAACGTCACGCTGCTGTTCGGCCAGCAGGCGTATCAGGCGGTCGCGATCGCCCATGCCGAGGGGCTGGAGGAGCGCGTTTCCAAGGGGCTGCCGATCGAGCGGATCGCGAGCGTCGCCAGCTTCTTCGTCAGCCGGATCGATTCGAAGATCGACGAGAAGATCGATGCCGGTGTCGGCGGCGAGGAGGCCAAGGCGCTGAAGGGCAAGGTGGCGATCGCCAATGCGAAGCTCGCCTATGCCTGGTGGCAGGAGTTCGTGGCGTCGGAGCGCTGGCAGAAGCTGGCGGCGAAGGGCGCGCAGCCGCAGCGGCTGCTGTGGGCGTCCACCGGCGTCAAGAACCCGGACTATCCCGACACGCTGTACGTCGACACGCTGATCGGGCCGGAGACGGTGAACACGATGCCGCCCAAGACCATGGACGCGTTCCGCGACCATGGCACGGTGGCGCAGACGCTGACCGCGGACGTGGACGAGGCGCGGCGAGTGCTGGCGGAGACCGAGCGGCTGGGGCTGGACCTGGACGGCGTGACCAAGGGGTTGGTGGACGAGGGCGTGGCGAGCTTCGTGAAGTCGTTCGACGACCTGCTGGCGACGATCGGGAAGAAGTAGCGCTTCCCTTCTCCGGCGGGCTATCGTGCGCGACAACGGCCTGCTCGCGTCGTCACTCCGGGCCTGTCCCGGGGTTCATCATACCGCTTACTCTTCCGCGGGAGGGTCTTGCGGAGCGGTGGATGCCGGGGACGAGCCCGGCATGACGGGGCAGTAGAGCGTCATGGCGGCTTTCGCCCACTTTCCGACATAGCGCGACCTGCTACGATGTCTCGCAGGAGGCTACGTGACGATCTACCAGCGGTTCCGAATTTGGGTCGATGAGGTTCAGTCGGGAAGTCTCTACGCGGGCAAGCTGCTGTATGCCGCTGGCGCACTTCCGCTGTTCGCCACTCCGATTTTTGGCGATTGGTGGCGTATTCCGGGGGTCGTCCTCGCGGATGCGTGGATGGTCTTCTTGCTTAGGAGGCTTTGGCTGATGGCGAAAACTGGCCTGATCGCCAGTGACGTTCCGCAGGGCCGCTTAGTAGATAAGGTCGTGAACCGGCCTTCCGACGAAATGACGAAGAACGGCAGCTAACCACCACTTCCCGCCGTTCAGCGCCTCACCTTACACCGCCGCCCGCACCGTCTCGCGCCCCGCGCCCCACGTCGCCAGCGCCTCGACGATCCGCGGCACCGCCTTGCCGTCGCCGTAGGGATTGTGCACCGCCGCCATCGCGGCGCGCGCGGTCTCGTCGGTGAGGAGGCGGGTGGCCTCGGCGACGATCGCCTCCACGTCCGTGCCGACCAGCCGCACCGTGCCGGCGTCCACCGCCTCCGGCCGCTCGGTCGTGTCGCGCAGGACGAGGACGGGCTTGCCGAGCGAGGGCGCCTCCTCCTGCACGCCGCCGCTGTCGGTCAGCACCAGCGTCGCGGCGTCGAGCATCGCCACGAAGGGGAGGTAGTCGAGCGGGGCGATCAGCTTCACGTTGGCGCGGCCGGACAGGAGGCGGCGGACGGGTTCCTGTACCTGCGGATTGAGGTGGACGGGGTAGACGAAGTCGCAGTCGGCGAAGCGATCGGCCAGGCGGGCGAGCGCGGTGCAGATCCGCTCGAACCCGCCGCCGAAATTCTCGCGGCGGTGGCCGGTTACGAGCACCAGCCGGCGGCCGGGGGCGGGCAGGGGAAGGGTGTGCGTCACTTCCGCGTGAAGGTTGCGGTCGGTGCGCAGCCGGGCGACGACCGCCAGCAGCGCGTCGATCACGGTGTTGCCGGTGACGTGGACCGTGGCAGGATCGATGTTCTCGCGCCACAGATTGCCCGCGGCGCGCGGCGTCGGCGCGAAGTGGAGCGCGGCGACGCCGCCCGTCAGGCGGCGGTTCGCCTCCTCCGGCCAGGGCGAATAGAGGTCGCCGGTGCGCAGGCCCGCCTCGACGTGCGCGACGGGGATGCGGTGCCAATGGGCGCAGAGGCTGGCGGCGAGCGTGGTCAGCGTATCGCCGTGGACGAGGACGATGTCGGGCCGGTCGCGCGCGAACACGCCGGCGAGGCCGGAGAGGATCGCCGTCGCGGTGCCGGTCAGGTCCTGTCCGGGGCGCATGACGGCCAGGTCGTGGTCGGCGGTGAGCGCGAAGAGGCGCAGGACCTGGTCGAGCATTTCGCGATGCTGCCCCGTCACGCACACGCGCGCATCGAAACGCGCGTCGGCGGCGAGCGCGAGGGCGAGCGGCGCCATCTTGATCGCCTCCGGCCGCGTGCCGAAGACCGTCATCGCGCGGATTGCCATGCCCCGTCCCCCTTGACCTGGATCAGGTCATAGCCGGGAAAGGTGGACAAGGGGTTTCAAACCCCCTTCCGTTCGTCCTGAGGAGAGGCTGAGCGAAGTCGAAGCCTCGTCTCGAAGGATGCTCAGGTCGGACCGTCCGTCGGACGATCCTGATTATGCCGGGGCATATTCACCTGAGCATGGGCTTCGAGACGGCATTTCGACAGGCTCAATGCCTCCTCAGCACGAACCGAGGAGGGGTTGGGGAGGCGCCCGTCAGCGCCCGATCGACGTGTAGCGGAAGCCGGCGCGCTCGGCGTCGGCGGGCGCGTAGACGTTGCGCAGGTCGACCATCGCCTTGCCGGTCATTGCGGCGGCGAGGCGGCGCAGGTCGAGGCCGCGGAACTCGTTCCACTCGGTGACGATCGTGACGGCGTCGGCACCGGTCGCGGCGTCATAGGCGTCGCGGCAGTAGGTGATGCCGGGCATCTCCTTCTTCGCCGCCTCCATCCCCTCGGGATCGAAGGCGCGCACGGTGACGCCGGCGTCGAGCAAAGTCTGCACGATCGACAGGCTGGGCGCGTCGCGCATGTCGTCGGTGTCGGGCTTGAAGGTGAGGCCGAGGACGGCGACGGTCTGTCCCTTCGGCTCGCCGTCGAGGGCGTGCAGCACCTTGCGCCCCATCGCGCGCTTGCGCGTGTCGTTCACCGCCACCACCGCCTCGACGATGCGCGAGGGGGTGTCGTAATCCTCCGCGGTCTTCAGCAGCGCGAGCGTGTCCTTGGGGAAGCAGGAACCGCCGTAGCCCGGGCCGGCGTGGAGGAACTTGCGGCCGATCCGGTTGTCGAGGCCGATGCCGCGGCTGACGTCCTTCACGTCGGCGCCCACCGCCTCGCACAGGTCCGCGATCTCGTTGATGAAGGTGATCTTCGTCGCGAGGAAGGCGTTGGCGGCGTATTTGATGAGTTCCGACGTGCGGCGCCCGGTGAACAGGATCGGGTTCTCGTTGAGGTAGAGCGGACGGTAGATCTCCTGCATCACGCCCTTGGCGCGCGGGTCCTCGGTGCCGATCACGACGCGGTCGGGCCGCTTGAAGTCGCCGATCGCGGCGCCCTCGCGCAGGAACTCGGGATTGGAGACGACCGCGACCGCGTCCGCGGCATGGCCCGCGTCGCGCAGGATCGCCTCCACCTTGTCGCCGGTGCCGACGGGCACGGTGGACTTGGTGACGACCACGGTGGGGCCGTCGATCGCTTCCGCGATCTCCTGCGTGGCGGCGAAGACGTAGGAGAGGTCGGCGTGGCCGTCGCCGCGGCGCGAGGGCGTGCCGACGGCGATGAAGATCGCGTCGGCGCCCGCGACCGCGCTCTTGAGGTCGGTGGTGAAGGTGAGCCGGCCCGCCTTCACGTTGTCGGCGACCAGCGTGTCGAGGCCGGGCTCGTAGATCGGCATCCGCCCCGCTTCGAGCGCGTCGATCTTGCCCTGGTCCTTGTCGACGCACACCACGTCGTGGCCGAAGTCGGAGAAGCAGGCTCCCGACACCAGGCCGACATAGCCCGAGCCGATCATCGTGATCTTCATGCGTTATCCTTGGCTGGATGCCCCGTTTCCCCGCGTCTTAGAAGGCGCGGCGGACAGGGGCAACTAGCTGGCGAGGCGGAGCGGCGCCGGCGCGGGCGCGCGCGGCTGGTCCGGCCAGATGCCGCGGGTGTCGTACACGCGCTTGCCCGCGCGCTCGTCCAGCGGGACGGAGCGGAACAGGTCGTGGTCGACCAGGACGATCATGGTCGCGCAGGTCTCGATCGCAGTGTCGAGGTCGGTCAGCGTCGCGCCGGTGCCGTCGAAGGCGGACGGGAGCGCGGCGGCATAGGGTTCGACCACGCGGATGCGATCGCCGAAGCGTCGCGCCAGGGCGGCGGCGACCTTCAGCGCGGGGCTCTCGCGGAAGTCGTCGATGTTCGCCTTGAACGCGAGGCCGAGGCAGGCGACGGGGCCGCGCGTCGCCTCGATCAGCGCCGACGCTTGCGCGACCACGTGGTCGCTCTTCGCGTCGTTCACTTCGCGCGCGGTACGGATCAGCGGCGTGTTCGCCGGGTCGCCGTGGACGAGGAACCAGGGATCGACCGCGATGCAATGCCCGCCGACGCCGGGCCCCGGCTGGAGGATGTTGACGCGCGGGTGGCGGTTGGCGAGGCGAATGACCTCCCACACATCGACGCCCAGCGTGTCGGCCACGCGGCTCAATTCGTTGGCGAAGGCGATGTTGACGTCGCGGAAGGCGTTCTCGGTCAGCTTCGTCATCTCCGCCGCGTGGGCAGTGGTGGTGACGCAGGCGCCGCGCACGAAGCGGCGGTAGAAATGCAGCGCCTTGCGCGCGCAGCGCGGGGTGATGCCGCCGATGACGCGGTCGTTGTCGATCAGTTCGACGAGGATGCGGCCGGGGAGGACCCGCTCGGGGCAGTAGGCGATGGCCACGTCGGCGCCCTCGCTGCCGGGCAGCCTCAGGTCGGGACGCAGCTGCGCCAGGAAATCGCGCACCTTCTCCGTCGTGCCGACGGGGGACGTGGATTCGAGGATGACCGTGTCGCCCGGTTTCAGCACGGTGGCGACCGTGGTGGCGGCCTTCAGCACGTAGCCGATGTCGGGCGCGTGGTCGGCGTCGAAGGGGGTGGGGACGGCGATGACGAAGACGTCGGCGGGGGCGATCTGGGTCGAGGCGGTCAGCTTCCCGCGCGCGACCACGCCGGAGACGAGGCCGTCGAGGTCCACCTCCTCGATATGGACGCGGCCGGAATTGACTGTCTCGACCACCTGGGGCGACACGTCGACGCCCAGCACCCTCGCCCCGGTACGTGCGATGACGGCGGCGGTGGGCAGGCCGATGTAGCCGAGGCCGAGGACGCAGACTGTCAGTTCGGTGTCGTCGCGCAACGTGGTCGCTCCCTTTGCGCGGGGCGGTGTGCGCGGGGAGGGGTTGAGATTGGGTTCACGCGAAGGCGCGAAGGCGAGGAAGGAAGGGCTGGTTCGCGCAGAAGCGCGGAGGCGCAGAGAGGTAGAGAGTTCACGCGGGGGCGCGGAGATTGTTTCCTGCGACTTCGTCTCGCGTCAGCGAGACAGGGTCATGTGCGGCTTGCCTGTTGTTGAGCCGCCGATGGCGGCTCGGGAGCTTGCGGCTGGCGATGGTCCTCCGCGTCTCCGCGTCTCTGCGCGAACAACACCCTTCTTCTTCGTGTCTTCGCGTGAACCCTACCGCAGGAACGGCGCGGCGATCTCCGGTCGCACGCGCATCAGGCGGCCGGTGGCGCGGTCGAGCATGGCCCAGGTGGTGATGCCCTCCACCAGCACGCGGCCCTGCTTCACGAAGCGGAAGTGGCGGTCGAAGCGGGCGCCGCGGGGGGCCTCGGGCACCCAGGTCTCGCCCGTCACGGTCTCGCCTTCGGCCAGGTTGCCGCGATAGTCGATGGCGTGGCGCGTCACGACCCACACGAAGGCGTCGCGATGCTCGTCCGGCGCGACCGCGTGCCAGTGCGCGACGGAGAGGTCCTGGATCCAGCGCACCCACACCGCATTGTTGACGTGGCCGAGCTCGTCGATGTCCGCGGGCGCGGCGGTGAAGGCTTGCGAGAAGGTCATGATCGGCGCCCCTGATACCAGCGCCATGCGCCGAAGAGCACCCCCGCCGCCAGCAGCCCGCCGACCAGCCACCACAATCGGGCGTCGTGGCGCAGCCGGCCCATCACCTCCTCGAACGCCTCGCCGAAGAGGTAGCCGATCGAGGTGAACAGCACGCCCCATGTGGCCGCCGAGGCGAAATTGACCGCGGCGTAGAGGCGGAGCGGCACCTGCGTGGTGCCGATCGCGATCGGGCTGACGGTGCGCAGCCCCCACAGGAAGCGGAAGGCGAAGATGAAGCCGATCGGGCGCCGCTCCACCAGCGCGACGGCCCGCTGGAAGGCGGGTCGCGCGCGGATCTTCACCACCCAGCGGTGGTCGCGGAAGCGGCGGCCGAAGGCGAACCAGCCCTGGTCGGCGAGGAACGAGCCGAGCGCGGCGGCGAGCATCGCGCCGGGCAGCGAGATCAGCCCCTGGTGCGCGAGGAGACCGCCCGCGGTCACCGCCGCCTCGCCCTCCAGCGCGGCACCGGCGAACACCGCGGCGACGCCCCAGCGCGCGACGAGGGCCTCGATCGTCACTTGCCGCAGAGCTTTCCGGTGTCGCGGCAGAAGGCGGCGAGCGTATCCTTCTTGAGGTCGACCTCGCCGAGGGCCGACAGCGCCTCCGCCATCACCGGGGGCTGGAGCGCGCGCAGGCGGCGCTGCTCGGGACTTTCCAGCTGCGTCACCAGCACGCGCAGCTCGGGCACGGAGAAGCGCCGGGCATAGGCGCGGCCGAAGGCGGTCTCGATCCGCGCGACCCCCGCCTTGAACGTGGCGTCCGCGGTGGCGCGCAGCCGCTGCTTCTCCGCGGCGGACAGTTCCGGATGGTCGGCGACCAGCGCGTCGGTGTCCTTCTTCGCCACCAGCGGGAGGAGCGCCATGATCGAGCCGGCGCGCGCGACGCGGACCGCCAGTGCCTCCGCCTCCGCGGACGGGGCGGCGCCGATCGCGGTGGTGGGGCGAGGGAGCTGAGTCTGTGCCGCGGCGGGCGCGGTGGGGGCGGCTTGGGGGAGGAGGAGGAGGGCGATCAGCATGATGCGGCGTTCCTTGCCATCGTCAACGCGGACGTGACCTGAGGGGCCGGTGTCCACGGTGCCGCATTGCCGGACGACGCGGAGGTGCGGCACGGTGGATGCCGGGACAGGCCCGGCACGACCGAGAAGGGGGGATTGCGGACCCTCACTCCTCCACGCCCAGTTGCCACAGGACGAAGGCGTGTTCCTCCGCCGCCTCGCGCAAGGACTCGAACCGGCCGGACTTGCCGCCGTGCCCGGCGCCCATGTTGGTCTTGAGCAGCAGGACGTTGTCGTCGGTCTTCGTCGCGCGCAGCTTCGCCGCCCATTTGGCGGGTTCCCAATAGGTGACGCGCGGATCGTTGAGGCCGCCGGAGATGAACAGCGGCGGATAATCCTGCGCACGCACGTTGTCGTAGGGGCTGTAGCCGCGAATCAGGTCGAAGGCCGCCTTGTCCTCGATCGGATTGCCCCATTCGGGCCACTCGCCCGGCGTCAGCGGCAGCGTCTCGTCCAGCATGGTGTTGAGCACGTCGACGAAGGGCACGTCGGCGATGACCGCCCCCCACAGCGCGGGATCGGAATTGACCACCGCCCCCATCAGCTCGCCGCCGGCGGAGCGACCGGCGATGGCGATCCTGCCTTCCGCGGTCCAGCCGTCCGCCACCAGCGCCCGCGCCACGTCGACGAAGTCGTTGAAGGTGTTCTGTCGCTTCGCGAGCTTGCCGTCGTGGTACCATTGCTGCCCAAGGTCGTCGCCGCCGCGGATGTGCGCGATGGCATAGGCGAAGCCGCGGTCGAGCAGGCTGAGGCGGCCGGTGGAGAAGCCCGGCGGGATGGCGTGGCCGTAGGCGCCGTAGGCGTAGAGGAACAACGGGCGCGAGCCGTCGCGTGGGAAGCCGTTCGGGTACACGATGGAGACGGGGATCATCGTGCCGTCGCGCGCGGCGATCTTCAGCCGCTGCGTCTCGTACTTGCCCGCGTCGTAGCCGGACGGGATCTCCTGCACCTTCAGCACGGTCAGCTCGCCGGTCGCCACGTCGTAGTCGTAGACGGTGCCGGGCGTGACCATCGATTCGTAGCCGAGGCGGACCACCCGCTGGTCGTATTCCGGATTGTCGCCGGTGCCCGCGGCGTAGCTGGCCTCCGGAAAGGCGATCCGCTTCGGTTCGCCGCCGGCGTAGGAATGGATCTCGATCTGGTCGAGCCCGTCCTCGCGCCCCTCCACGACGAAGAAGTCGGCGAAGCAGTCGACGCCGGTCATGTAGAAATGCGGGCTCGGCGCGATCCGCTCGGTCCACTCGCCCGGCGCCGCGATCGGCGCGGTGACGAGGCGCCACATCGGGTCGGTGTCGTTGGTGTGGATGAACAAGGTGTCGCCGTGCGTGTCGACGTCATATTCCCGGCCCGGCTGGCGGGGCGCGACGAGGATGGGGTCGGCGAGCGGATCGCCCGCGGGATAGAGGCGGATCTCGCTGGTCACGTGGTCGCCGGTGCCGATCACGATCCAGCGGCGGTCGCTCGTCTCGCCCACGGCGACGCGATAGCCTTCGTCGTCCTCGTGATAGATCTCCACATCCCCGGCGGGATCGGTGCCGAGGCGGTGAAAGCGCGCGTTGTCCGTCCGCCACTCCTTGTTGGCGAGGCCGTAGAGGAAGCCGGCATCGTCGGCGGTCCACACGATGTCGCTCAGCATCCCCGGGATCACGTCGGGGAGGTGATCGCCGGTGGCGAGGTCCTTCACGCGGATGGTGAACCGCTCGGAGCCATTGTCGTCGATGGCGTAGGCGAGCTTCATGCCGTCGTTCGAGATGGCGAAGGCGCCGAGACGGAAATATTCCTTGCCCGCAGCCAGCGCCGGTTCGTCCAGCAGCAGTTCGTCGTCGCCCCCGGCGACCGGGCGGCGCCACCATTTGCGATATTCGCCGCCGGTCTCGTAGGCGGTCCAGTACAGCCAGTCGCCGTCCTTCTGCGGGACGGTGCTCTCGTCCTCCTTGATGCGTGCCTTCATCTCCTCGTAGAGTCGGTCGACCAGCGCGCGGCGAGGCGCCATCTGCGCCTCGAACCAGGCGTTCTCCGCTTCGAGATAGGCGAGCACGTCCTTGTCCTGGACGTCGGGATAGTTCGGATCCTTCAGCCACGCCCAGGGATCGTCGATCGTGACGCCGTGGCGAGTAAAGGAATGCGGGCGGGTGGCGGCGATGGGCGGCGTTGCTGTCATGCGCCTCCTCTAGCGCGTCGTTCCGGGCTTGTCCCGCGGTCCACGGCGGCGCACATCGCGCGGATGGCGATCGGCGGCATGGCATGACGGTGGTGACGCGGTTCGCGCCGTCGCCGACCGGGCGGCTGCACCTGGGCCACGCCTGGTCGGCGATCCTGTCGCACGATTTCGCGCGGGCGCGGGGTGGTCGGTTCCTGCTGCGGATCGAGGATATCGACGGGACGCGCAGCCGGGCGGAGCATGTTGCGACGATCGTCGAGGACCTGCGCTGGCTGGGGCTGTCGTGGGACGCGGACGTGGTGTTCCAGTCGGCGCGGCTGGCGCGCTACGCGGCGGCGCTGGCGCGGCTGCGCGCGATGGGGCTGCTGTATCGCTGCTACTGCACCCGCGCGGAGATCGCGGAGGCGATGAGCGCGCCGCACGGGGCGGTGGCGGTCTATCCCGGCACGTGCCGCGGGGCGCCGGAGCGGGACGCGCCGTTCTGCTGGCGGATCGACATGGCGGCGGCGGTGGAACGCGCGGGGGCGCTCGACTGGACCGACCACGGGCGCCCGATCGTCGCCGATCCCGCCGCGCAGGGCGACGTGGTGCTGGCGCGCAAGGACGCGCCGGCGAGCTACCACCTGGCCGTCACCGTCGACGACGCGGCGCAGGGGGTGAGCGACGTGGTGCGCGGCGTCGACCTGTTCGCGGCGACGCACGTCCACCGCCTGCTCCAGGCGCTGCTGGACCTGCCGACCCCGGCGTACCACCACCACCCGCTGCTGGCCGGCGCGGACGGTGAGCGGCTGGCCAAGCGCCACGGGGCGCCCGCGCTGGCGGCAATGCGCGCGGCGGGAGAGGACGGCGCGGCGGTCGCGGCACGATTGCGCGCGGGGGTCGGCGTGCCTACATCCGGCCCATGAACACCTTCCTCGTCATCCTGCTGGTCGCCGCGATGATCGCCACGGTGGTCGCGCTGGTGCGCGGCATCGTCTCCTTCCTGTCCGAAGCGAGCGCGGAGGCGCGCGGGCAGGGCGGCCCCACCGCGGCGCAGCTGAAATCCAACCGCATGATGCAGATGCGCATCTTCTTTCAGGCGCTGGCGATCCTGATCGTGGTCGTTATCCTGTTCGCCGCCGGGCGTACCTGATCCTCCCTTGGTCAAGCTGAACCGCATCTACACCCGCACCGGCGACGCCGGGACGACGGGGCTGGTCGACGGCAGCCGCGTGTCCAAGGCGGACGCGCGGATGGTGGCGATCGGCGAGGTGGACGAGGCGAACAGCGCGATCGGCGTCGCCATCGGCACGGTGGCGGATGCCGGATTGGCGGCGCTGCTGACGCGGGTGCAGAACGACCTGTTCGACCTGGGGGCCGACCTGGCGACGCCGGGTGAGGATTTCGCGCCGTCGGAGGTGGTGCTGCGCATCGTACCCGCGCAGGTCGCGCGGCTGGAGGCGGAGATCGACGCGCTGAACGCGGACGTGCCGCCGCTGACCAGCTTCGTCCTGCCGGGCGGGGCGGCGGCGCCGCTGCACCTGGCGCGCGCGATCGTGCGCCGGGCGGAGCGCGCCGTGGTGGCGATGGGGGCGGACGCCAACCCGCAGGCGCTCGCGTATCTCAACCGCCTGTCCGATCTTCTGTTCGTCGCCTGCCGGAAAATGAACCAAGATCAAGGTGGAGACGTTCTATGGCAGCCGGGCGCGCAGCGCTGAGACGGTAGCCGACGCTTCCCGATCCGAAGCGCCGCAAGGGGTGGGGAGCGAAGCGGCCATGTCGACACGTCCTGCGATGCTGGCCATGCCGCGTCCGCTCGCCGCCCTGTTCGCCGAGGTCCGGGCGCGCACGGTCGCGCTGACGGCGCCGCTGTCCGACGCGGACGCCAGCGTCCAGTCGATGGAGGACGCCAGCCCCGCCAAATGGCACCTGGCGCACACCACCTGGTTCTTCGAGACGTTCGTGCTGCGCGACCATGTGGCGGGCTATCGCCTGCACGATGAGCGCTTCCCCTTCCTGTTCAACAGCTATTACGAGGCGGAAGGCCGCCGCCACGCGCGCGGGCGCCGCGGCATGGTGACGCGTCCGACGCTGGACGAGGTGCTGGCGTATCGCGCCGCGGTGGACGCGGCGATGGAGGCGGCGTTCGACGACCTGTCCGCCGATGCGCAGGCGCTGGTGCGGCTGGGCTGCCACCACGAGGAGCAGCACCAGGAACTGCTGGTGACGGACATTCTCCACCTGTTCGGCGAGAACCCGCTGGAACCCGCGCTGTTCGCGCCCGCCCCCAAGGTGCCGGTGGCGATGCCCGGTGCGATGGGATGGATCGAGAGCGCGGAGCGGATCGTCGAGATCGGGCACGAGGGGCGCCGCTTCGGTTTCGACTGCGAGGGGCCGCGCCACCGCGCGCTGCTGCCCGCGCACGCCATCGCCGACCGGACGGTAACGAACGGCGAGTGGCAGGCGTTCATCGCCGACGGCGGCTATCGCGACCCGCGGCTGTGGCTGGCGGACGGCTGGGCCTGGGTGCAGCGCGAGGGCGTGGACGCGCCGATGTACTGGGAGGAGAGGGGCGGCACGTGGACGCGCTTCGGGCTGGACGGGCGGCGCCCCGTCGATCCCGCCGCGCCGGTGACGCACGTGAGCCTGTACGAGGCGGACGCGTTCGCCACCTGGGCCGGCGCGCGGCTGCCGACCGAGTTCGAGTGGGAGGCCGCCGCCGCGGCGCACGACCCGTGCGGGGGCAACCAACTGGATACCGCCGGCGCGGTCGAGCCGCGGCCGGCGGCGGGTGGCCCGGCGTTCTTCGGCGACGTATGGGAATGGACCGGGTCCGCCTATCGCCCGTACCCCGGCTTCCGCACCGTCGAGGGCGCGGTGGGCGAGTATAACGGCAAGTTCATGAGCGGGCAGTTCGTGTTGCGCGGCGGCAGCTGCGCCACGCCGCGCGGGCACGTGCGCGCGAGCTACCGCAACTTCTTCTACCCGCACCAGCGCTGGCAATTCACCGGCGTGCGCCTGGCCAAGGACATCTGACCATGCTGAAGCCCGAGATCGAGGACGGACAGGCCAGCCTCGCCGACCCGCAGTTCCGCGCCGACGTGCTGGCCGGGCTCGCCCGCCGCCCACGCGCGATCCCGGCGCGCTGGTTCTACGACCATCGGGGGTCCGAGCTGTTCGAGGAGATCACCCAGCTCCCCGAATATTATCCGACGCGCACCGAGACTGCGCTGCTGCGCTCGCTGTGCGGCGACTTGCCACAGCTGACCGGCGAGGGACGCGCGGTGGTGGAATTCGGCAGCGGATCGTCGGTGAAGACGCCGATCGTGCTCGAATGCGTGAAGCCGTCCGCCTATGTGCCGATCGACATTTCCGGCGAGTTCCTGCGTGAATCCTCGCGCACGCTGTCGGCGGCCTTCCCGGATCTGCTGGTGCTGCCGTTCGAGGCCGATTTCACCCGACCGCTGACGCTGCCGCGCACGATTGCCGGCGCGCCCAAGCTGGGCTTCTTCCCCGGCTCCACGATCGGCAATCTGACGCCGTGGGCGGCGACCGACCTGCTGCGCGCGATGCGCGCCTCGCTGGGCGAGGGGGCGATGCTGCTGATCGGCATGGACCGGATCAAGGCGCCCGAGGTGCTGGTGCCCGCCTATGACGACGCGGCGGGGGTGACGGCGCGGTTCAACCTGAACCTGCTGGAGCGCATCAACCGCGAGCTGGACGGCGACGTCCCGATCGACGCCTTCCGCCACGAGGCGCGCTGGAACGACGACCGTGCGCGGATCGAGATGCACTTGACGGCGACGCGCGACGCCGCGTTCCACGTCGACGGCCGCCCCTTCGCCATCGCCGCGGGCGAGTCGATCCACACGGAGAACAGCCACAAATACGGCCCGCGCGACGCGCGCATCCTGCTGCGCGGCGGCGGGTGGACGCCGCTGCGCGAGTGGACCGACGACGACGGGCGGTTCGCCGTCATCCTGGCGGAGGCGCAGGCGGAGCGCGTGGCGCCTTAGGCGACGGTGGGCGCGAAGACACGAAGTAGGAAGGAAAAAGGCGGTTCGCGCAGAGGCGCAGAGACGCAGAGGGAGTTCGGCCTTGGCGACGTCTCGCGTCAGCGCGACAGGATCAGCTTTCAGCGCCGGTTCCTGAGCCGCCTGCGGCGACTCGCCCTACAGCAGCAGGCGGATCTCTCGCGCCTCCGCGCCTCCGCGCGATTCAATCTCCTTCTCCTCCGCGCGTTCGCGTGAACCGCTACGTCGCCGCCGCCTTTACCGCGTCGCAGATGCGGTCGACCACGCGCTCCACCTGCTGGCTGTTGTCGCCTTCCGCCATCACGCGGATGACGGGTTCGGTGCCGGACGGGCGGATGACGAGGCGGCCGGCGCCCTTCAGTTCGGCCTCCGCCTGTGCGATCACCGCCTTCACCGCCTCGGCCTCCAGCGGCCGGCCGCCGGCGAAGCGCACGTTTTTCAGCAATTGCGGCAGCGGCTCGAAGCGGTGGAGCACCTCGCTCGCTGGGGCGCCCTGGCGCTTGATCTCGGCAAGGATCTGAAGCGCGGCGACCAAGCCGTCGCCGGTGGTGGCATAGTCGCTGAGGATGATGTGACCCGACTGCTCCCCGCCGACGTTGTAACCGCGCGCGCGCATCGCCTCCAGCACGTGGCGGTCGCCCACCTGCGTGCGGACCAGGCCGATGCCCTGCGCGGCGAGGTGGCGTTCGAGGCCGAGGTTGGACATGACGGTGGCGACCAGCCCGCCGCCCGCCAGCGCGCCGCGCCGCGCCCAGCCGGTGGCGATCGTCGCCATCAGCTGGTCGCCGTCGATCACGCGGCCCTTCTCGTCCACCACGATCAGCCGGTCGGCGTCGCCGTCGAGCGCGATGCCGAGGTGCGCGCCGTGCTCCACCACCGCCTGCGACAGCGCCTGCGGATGGGTGGAGCCGATGCGGTCGTTAATGTTGAGGCCGTTGGGATTGACGCCGATCGATACGAGGTCGGCGCCCAGTTCCCACAGCGCCTCGGGCGCGACCTGATAGGCGGCGCCGTTCGCGCAATCGACCACCACCTTCAGCCCGTCCAGCGTCATGTCGGCGGGGAAGGTGGACTTGGCGAAGTGGATATAGCGGCCGCGCGCATCCTCGATCCGCTTCGCCCGCCCGATCTCGCCCGAGGGCGCCAGCGTGACGTCGCCGTCGATGGCGGCCTCGATCGCCTCCTCGTCCGCGTCGGACAGCTTGAAGCCGTCGGGCCCGAACAGCTTGATCCCGTTGTCGGCGAAGGGATTGTGGCTGGCGGAGATCATGACGCCCATGTCGGCGCGCATCGACTTCGTCAGCATCGCGACCGCGGGCGTGGGCATGGGACCGACCAGCGTCACGTCCATGCCGACGCTGGTGAAGCCCGCCTGCAGCGCGCTTTCCAGCATGTAGCCGGACAGGCGCGTGTCCTTGCCGATGACGACGCGGTGGCGGTGGTCGCCGCGCAGGAAGTGGCGGCCGGCCGCCATGCCGACCTTCATCGCCATCTGCGCCGTCATCGCGCCCGCGTTGGTCAGCCCGCGGATGCCGTCGGTGCCGAAATATTTCCTTGCCATGCGCCCACCCTTCGCCTTCGCTGCGCGGCCTTTAGTCCGAACGCGTGAAAAGAGCGAGAATGTCGCAAGCCACCCGCATCCTGTTGTCGCTCGTCGCGGGCCTTCTCGCCGGAATCGCGCTCGCCGCCTTCGCGCCGGGGGCGGTGGAGCCGGTGGCGGAGGTGGCGCAGCCGATCGGAACGGCGTGGCTGAACGGGTTGCAGATGACGATCGTGCCGCTGGTCGTCAGCCTGCTCGTCACCGGCATCGCCGCGACGGCGCAGGCGGCCAGCGCGGGGCGGCTGGCGGCGCGCGCGATCGGACTGTACCTGGCGATGATGACGGCGTCGGCGGTGCTCGCCTCGCTGCTGACGCCGCTGCTGCTGGAGCTGTTCCCCATCCCCGCGGCCTCCGCCGCCAGCCTGCGCGGGGCACTGTCCGACCTCGGCCCGGTCCCGCCCTCGCCCAAGCTGGGCGACTTCATCGCCGCGGTGGTCCCCGCCAACGTGGTCAAGGCGGCGGCGGAAAGCAGCTTCCTGTCGCTGATCGTCTTCACGCTGATCTTCGCCTTCGCGATCCTGCGCGCGTCGGCGGAGGCGCGCGACCTGCTGGTGCGGTTCTTCACCGCGCTTCGCGACGTGATGCTGATCGTGATCGACTGGGTGCTCTACGCCGCGCCGGTGGGCGTCGGCGCGCTGGCGCTGGTGGTCGGCGCGCGCGCGGGAACGGGGGCGTTCGGCGCGCTGGTCCATTACATCCTGATCGTCTCCGCGGTGGGCTGGATCATCACGATCGCGGCCTATCCGCTGGGCATCCTCGGCGGCCGGGTCTCGCCGGGGCGGTTCGCGCGCGGGCTGCTGCCGGCGCAGGCGGTCGCGGTGAGCACGCAATCCTCGCTCGGCTCGCTGCCCGCGATGCTGGAAGGTGCGCGCGGGCTGGGCGTGCCCGTGACCACCGCGGGCGTGACGCTGCCGATCGCGGTCGCGATCCTGCGCGCGACCGGGCCGGCGATGAACCTGGCGGTGGCGATCTATGTCGCGACGTGGTTCGGCGTCGCGATCCCGCCCGCGATCATGGCGACCGCCGTCATCGTCGCGACGCTGACGTCGCTCGGCTCGGTCAGCCTGCCCGGCAGCGTCAGCTTCCTGTCCGCCATCTCGCCGATCGCCTCCACCATCGGCGCACCGGTGGCGCCGCTCGGCCTGCTGGTGGCGGTGGAGACGCTGCCCGACATCACGCGGACGCTCGGAAACGTGACGATGGACGTCGCCACCACCGTGCTGCTCGCGCGTTGGAACGGCGATGAGGAGAGTGGCGATGCAGACGAGGTACCTGGGTGAGCTGGCCGTATTCGCGATCGGCATCGGCTGCATGCCGATGGCGGGCGTGACGAAGGGCATGTACGGCGAGGCGGACGAGGGCGAGAGCATCGCCACCATCCACCGGGCGATCGACCTGGGCGTGACCTTCTTCGACACCGCGGAGGTCTATGGCCCGCACGCCAACGAAGAGCTGCTGGGCCGCGCGATCAGCGGAAAGCGCGAGGGGCTGGTGATCGCCACCAAGTTCGGCTTCCGCATCGGCACGGACGGCGGGCCGCCCACGGGCGTCGATTCCTCGCCCGAGAACGTGCGGCGCGCGTGCGAGGGGTCGCTACGGCGGCTCGGCATCGAGACGATCGACCTCTACTACCAGCATCGCGTGGATCCCGCGGTGCCGATCGAGGAGACCGTGGGCGCGATGGCGGAGCTGGTGCGCGAGGGCAAGGTGCGGCACCTGGGCCTGTCGGAGGCGGGGGCGGGCACGCTTCGGCGCGCGGCGGCGGTGCATCCGATCGCGGCGTTGCAGAGCGAATACTCCCTGTGGGAGCGCGACGTCGAAACCGAAATCCTGCCGGTCGCGCGCGAGCTGGGCGTCGGCTTCGTGCCCTATTCGCCGCTCGGCCGCGGCTTCCTGACGGGGCAGATCGCATCGCGTGCGGACCTGCCGGCGGGCGACTATCGCCTGAACGATCCGCGCTACTCCGAGGAGAATTTCGACCGCAATCTGGCGATCGTCGACGTGGTGAAGACCATCGCCGCGCGCCACGGTGCCAGCGCGGCGCAGGTGGCGCTGGCGTGGCTGCTGGCGCAGGGGGAGGACGTGGTGCCGATCCCCGGCAGCAAGCGGCGCACGACGATGGAGGACAGCGTGAAGGCCGCCGCCGTGACGCTGGACGCCGACGACCTCGCCCGGCTGGACGCCGCCGCGCCGCGCGGGAAGACGGCCGGGCCGCGCTACGGCGAGCGGATGATGGCGATGACGCGGCTCTGATATCCTCCCCGTGCCGGAGAGGAGACTCAGACCCGATCGGCCGGCGCCAGCACGCACGCGCCGCCGGTTTCGACCTGGATCGTGGCGTGGCCGATGCCGAAGCGGTCGTGGAGCATCGCCTGCGTGGTGCGCAGGAACTCGTCGCCGGGGTGGCCGGCGGGGATGCACAGGTGCGCGGTGAGGCCCGGCTCGGTGGTGGACATCGGCCAGATGTGGAGATCGTGCACCTCGCCGACGCCGGGCAGGGCGGCGAGCGCGGCCTGCACCCTGTCATAGTCGATGCCGCGCGGGACGGCGGCGAGCGACATCTCCACCGTCTCGCGCAGCAGGCCCCAGGTCTGCGCAAAGATCACCGCGGCGATCACCAGGCTGACCAGCGGGTCGATCCAGCCGATGCCGGTCAGGTAGATCGCGATGCCGGCGACCACCACGCCGGCGGAGACCAGCGCGTCCGCCGCCATGTGCAGGTACGCGCCGCGGATGTTGACGTCGCCCTCGCGCCCGCGCGCGAACAGCCAGGCGGTGAGCGCGTTCACCGCGACACCCGCCGCGGCCACCGCGGACACGGCCAGGCCGGGGACGTGCGGCGGCTGGCCGAAGCGCTGCACCGCCTCCAGCGCGATGGCGCCGATCGCGACCAGCAGCAGCAGCGCGTTGGCGAGCGCGGCGAGGATGGTCGACCCCTTCAGCCCGTAGGTGAAGCGCTTCGACGGCGCCTTGCGCGCCAGGGCCGCCCCGCCCCAGGCGACGGCGAGGCCGAGCACGTCCGACAGGTTGTGCCCCGCATCCGCCAGCAGCGCCATCGAGCCGAACGCGAACCCCGCCGCCGCCTCCGCGGCGACATAGGCGAGGTTGAGGCCGATGCCGATCGCGAAGGCGCGGTCCCAGCGGTCGGGCGGCGCGGCGTGGCCGTGGCCGTGGCCGTGGGCATGCCCGTGGTGCTGGCCGTCGCGGTGGTGATGGTGGTGGTGGCCGTGACCCATGCGCGCGTGCGTATCACCGGCGGGGCGGGTGATGCTAGCGCATCGGGGAGCGCGGAATGGGGAGGGGCGGGCGTGCCTCGTCATAACGGGCTCGTCCCGGCATCCACGGCGCGACGTCTTCCGCGGCGGAGGGTCGCGGCACGGTGGACCCGGGACGAGCCCGGTGTGACGAGGCGGAAACAAGTCTTGCATTCAGACGGATGGATTTCCGTCAAGCCTTTTTTGCGCGGAGGCAGGAAACCATCCCGGCGGCCGCGCATTCATCGCACCGACAGCTTCGGCTGGCCGATCAGGATAGGTCAGATGAAACAAATTATGCCGCTCGTTCTAGCACTTGTCCCCTTTGCCGTCGTGTGCGGCGCGTGCGTGGCGGTGCCGTAGGAGCGCAAACGAGCCCCCCGGCGTCGCGACCCTCCCCCCCCGCTAGCGACGCCAACGGAAAGGCCCGCCGGGATCGCTCCCGGCGGGCCTTTTTGTCGCCTGCAACGGACCGGAGCGGCTTACGCCTGCTCCGGCTCCTCGGCGCGCGGCGTCTCGGCGGTGGCGCCGGGTTCCGCGTTGGGGTCGTAGTCCTCGGTGAAGCCGCCCTGGTCGCGGCCTTCCTCGAACACCTGCGCCATGACGTCGACGCCCTGCGCCTGCATCTCGGCCTCCTCGGGCGAGCGCGCGACGTTGACCTTCACCGTCACGACGACTTCGGGATGCAGCTGCACCTTCACGTCGTACACGCCGATCGCCTTGATCGGGCGATCGAGCACGACCTGCGACTTGGTCACCTTGTGACCGTCGGCCTGCAGCGCCTCCACCAGGTCGCGCACCGCGACCGAGCCGTAGAGCTGGCCGGTGTTCGACGACTGGCGGATCAGCGTGATCTGCGCGTCCTTGAAGCTGCCGGCTTCCTTCTCCGCGTCGCCGCGGCGGGCGGCGTTGTCGCTCTCGATGCGGGCGCGGTTGGCCTCGAAGACCTTCCGGTTCGCCTCGTTGGCGCGCAGCGCCTTCTTGCGCGGCAGCAGGAAGTTGCGGGCGAAGCCGTCCTTCACCTTCACCACGTCGCCGATGCCGCCGAGCTTCTCGACGCGCTCGAGCAGAATAACGTCCATCTCGATCCGCTCCTTACTTCACGACGTAGGGCAGCAGGCCCAGGTGGCGTGCGCGCTTGATCGCCTGGGCGAGCTCGCGCTGCTTCTTCGCGCTCACCGAGGTGATGCGCGAGGGGACGATCTTGCCACGCTCGGACACGAAGCCCTGGAGCAGGCGGACATCCTTATAGTCGATCCGCGGCGCGTCCTTCGCGCTGAACGGGCACGACTTGCGGCGGCGGAAAAACGGGCGCGCCATTATGCGTTCTCCTCTTCGCGCTCGCGGCGCGGACCACGATCACCCCGGTCGCCGCCGCGGTCGCCGCGGTCGCCACGACGCTCGCGGTCGCGCTCCTGCTTGCGCATCATGACGGTCGGGCCCTGCTCGTGCTCGTCCACGCGGACGGTCATGTAGCGGATCACGTCCTCGTTGATGCCGGCCTGACGCTCCAGCTCGGCGACGGTGTCGCCCGGCGCGTCGATCTCGAGCATCACGTAATGCGCCTTGCGGTTCTTCGCGATGCGATAGGCGAGGGAGCGCAGGCCCCACGTCTCGGTCTTCACGACCTTGCCACCGTGGTCGGTGACGATCTTCGTGGCGTTTTCCGCCAGCGCGTCCACTTGCGCCTGTGCCAGGTCCTGGCGCGCAAGGAACGTGTGCTCGTACAGAGCCATGCGTTCGCTTTCGTGTTGGCCGATCGCTGACATGGCCCCGTGCCATGCCCCTCCGGCTGTCGTCTTTTCCGCGCCGGCCGAGCCAGCGGGACGCGGGCCTGTAGCGGGGGACGCGCGAAAACGCAACCGGATCGAAAGGATGGCGGGCGCAGGGACGCGGGCATGGACATGCGACCGATCGACCGCCTGGAGGCGGCGCCGCGCCACGGGCTGGGGCTGGCGGCGGTGCTGATCGCCGCCGTCGCGGCGCTGGCGGCGGGATGGGTCGGGTTCATGGCCTCCGACGACGAGCTCTACTGGCACGGCGCGATGGCGTGGCTGACGCAGCCGCCGGCCGCGGGGGCGGACCATTGGTCGACGCGCTTCCCGCTGGTGCTGACGTTCGCGGGCGTGCTGCGCGTGATGGGGCAGGGGTACGCCGCCTTCGCCGTCACCGCGCTGATCTTCTACGTCCTGCTGGTCGCCGTGACGGGCGTCTATGCCGCGCGCGTCGCGGGCGCGCGGGCGGGGTGGATCGCGGCGCTGCTGACCGCCTCGCTGCCGGTGGTGGTCGGCAATGCGACCACCGTGTCGGTCGACCTGGTCGAGGCGAGCGCGCTGCTGGCCGGCGCGCTGCTGCTGGCCGACGCGGGCGCGGACCGACGCGGGCTGATGCGCGCGGGCGGGGCGGGGATGCTGTTCGGCGTCGCGATCCTGTGCCGCGAGACCAGCGTGCTGCCGCTGGCGAGCCTGGGGCTGCTGTTTCTGCACGGCCGCCCGGTGCCGCGCGTGGCGATCCTGGCGGCGGGGGCGGGCTGCGCCGTGGTGCTGGGTGGCGAGGCGCTGTTCCAATACGCGCTGACGGGCGATCCGCTGCGTCGCTGGACGATCGCCTTCCACCACGATTCGCACATCGACCGCGCCGCCAACATGGAGGGCAACGTCCTGCTGTGGCCGCCAATCGACCCGCTGCTGGTGCTGCTGGTGAACGACGATTTTGGCTGGCTGTTCTGGCTGCTGCCGGTGGCCCTCGCATCGGGCGCGACGCGCGTGCTGCTGTGGCCCGGGCGGCGGCGGCTGGTGGTGGTGGCGGCGATGGCGGCGGCGAGCTTCCTGCTGGTCGCCGCGCTCCACACCAAGCTGGTGCTGAACCCGCGCTACTTCACGCTGCCCGCGCTGGTGGCGGTGATCGTCGTCGCCGCCTCAGCCGCGCGGATGCGCGCGGGGCGGCGCGCGGCGCTGCTGGGCGCGACGGTGGGCGCGAACCTGCTGCTGCTGTCGGCGGGGAACGCGCACCCGCACTGGCCGATGGAGGCGCTGGTGCGCGCGGCGGGCGACTTCCCGCGCGAGACGGTGGCGGGACCGGCGGGCGACGTGCGCCGCGCCGCGCTGTCGCTGCGCTATGCCGGCCGCCGCAACGTGGCGGCGGCGCCGACGGCGCCGGGCGGGTTGCAGATCGCGCGTGCCGACGCGGGCGTCGCGGGGCGGATCGTCGCGCGCTATCCCTCGCCGCCGACGCGCCTGGGCGCGGTGGTGCGCGCGCTGGGCCTCGCCCCGCTGGTGCCCGCGCCGGTCGCGCGGCGGCTGTTCGCGCCCGCGCCGGACATGGTGCTGATCCGCCTGCGCGATTGACCCGGGCCGGTTGACCGCCACCGCCGCGCGCGCCTAGCAGCACCCTCCTTCGTGAAGGAGAGGTTTCATGCGCGCGTTCATCTTTCCCGGGCAGGGCAGCCAGGCCGTCGGCATGGGCGTGGCGCTCGCCGCCGCCAGTCCGCACGCGCGCGAGGTGTTCGAGGAGGTGGACGACGCGCTGGGCCAGTCGTTGCAGAAGCTGATGGCGGAAGGACCGGCGGACGAGCTGGTGCTGACGGAGAATGCGCAGCCGGCGATCATGGCGAACGCCATCGCGACGCTGCGCGTGCTGGAGCGCGAGGGCGGCGTTCGGCTGGCCGACAAGGCGGACTATGTCGCGGGCCACTCGCTGGGCGAATATAGCGCGCTGTGCGCCGCGGAGGCGCTGGACCTCGCCACCACCGCGCGCCTGCTGAAGACGCGCGGGCGCGCGATGCAGGCGGCGGTGCCGGTGGGCGAGGGCGCGATGGCCGCGCTGCTGGGCGCCGACGTCGAGAAGGCGGTGGTGATCGCGGGCGCCGCGGTGGACGCGATCCTGGCGGAGGGCGGCGAGGCGCTGGTCTGCACCGTCGCCAACGACAACGATCCGACGCAGGTCGTCCTCTCCGGCCATCGCGCGGCGGTGGAGCGCGCGGTGGCGCTGGCCAAGGAGATGGGCGCCAAGCGCGCGCTGCTGCTGCCCGTGTCGGCGCCGTTCCACTGCGCGCTGATGGAGGATGCGGCGGTGGCGATGGAGGCGGCGCTGCTGGACGCGGACCTGCGCGCGCCGCTGGTCCCCGTGTTCGCCAACGTCGACGCGGCGGCGGTGGCGGAGCCCGGCGCGATCCGCCACCTCCTCGTCCAGCAGGTGACGGGTCGGGTGCGCTGGCGCGAATCGGTGCTGGCGATGGCCGCGGCGGGGGTGACGGAGTTCGTCGAGTTCGGCGGCAAGGTGCTGGCGCCGATGGTGAAACGCATCGCGCCCGACGTGGAGGCGGTGAGCGTGGTTTCGATGCACGACGTGGAGGCGTTGGTTAAAAGGTTGTAGAGTTCTCGCGAAGACGCGAAGACGCGAAGATGGCGGATATCGAGGCAGCGGCGGCGGACGTCATCGACGTGTCGATGCGCATCCACCGCGAGCTGGGACCGGGGCTGTTGGAGAGCGTATACGAAACCGTGCTTGCCACCAAGCTTGCGCGGCTTGGCTATCGAGTGGCACGTCAGGTGCCGGTCTCCTTCTCTTTCGAGGACATGGTCTTCGATGGAGCGTTTCGCATCGACCTGCTGGTCGAGGACACGCTGCTGGTCGAAATCAAATCCGTCGACCGCTTCAATGCCGCTCATTTGAAGCAATTGCTTACCTATCTGCGCCTGACCAAGCAGCCCCTGGGGCTGCTCGTGAACTTCGGCGGAGCCACGCTTCGCGAAGGGCTTCGCCGGGTGGTGAACGGTCACGAACCCTTCGCGTCTTCGCGTCTTCGCGTGAACAAGTAAGAGGAATTTTTGATGTTCGAACTTTCCGGCATGACCGCCCTCGTCACCGGTGCCAGCGGGGGGATCGGGTCCGCGATCGCGCAGGCGCTCGCCTCGCGGGGGGCGCGGCTGGCGGTTTCGGGGTCGAACCGCGACAAGCTGGAGGCGTTTCGCGCGTCGTTGGCGGGGGATCACGTCGCCTTGCCGTGCGACCTGTCCGAGCCCTCCCAGGTGGACGCGCTGGTGCCGCAGGCGGTGGCGGCGCTGGGCAAGGTCGACATCCTCGTCAACAACGCCGGCGTCACGCGCGACAACCTGGCCATGCGGATGAAGGACGAGGAGTGGGACCAGGTGATCCGCGTCAACCTGGAGGCCGCGTTCCGGCTGATCCGCGCCGCCGCCAAGCCGATGATGAAGGCGCGGTTCGGGCGGGTCGTGTCGATCACCTCCGTGGTCGGACAGACGGGCAATCCCGGCCAGGCGAACTATGCCGCGTCCAAGGCGGGGCTGGTCGGCATGTCCAAGGCGCTGGCGCAGGAACTGGCCAGCCGCAACATCACCGTCAATTGCGTCGCCCCCGGCTTCATCCGCTCGGCGATGACCGACGCGCTGCCCGACGCCCAGAAGGAGGCGCTGACGGCGCGCATCCCCGCCGGCACGCTGGGCGAGGGGACGGACGTGGCCGCCGCGGTGGTCTATCTTTCCAGCCGCGAGGCGGGGTACGTCACCGGGCAGACGATCCACGTCAATGGCGGCATGGCGATGGTGTAGTAAGAGCCCGCCGTACGCCGAACGCCGCAACGACCGCCCTTGTCACGAAACGTCCTGCGTTCTACCTGCGTTCAGGATTAACCCAACGACCCCCCAATTCGAGAGAGGGACATTTATGAGCGAGACCGCCGACCGCGTGAAGAAGATCGTCGTCGAGCATCTCGGCGTCGAGGCCGAGAAGGTCACCGAGGACGCCAGCTTCATCGACGATCTGGGCGCGGACAGCCTCGACATCGTCGAGCTGGTGATGGCGTTCGAGGAGGAGTTCGGCGTCGAGATTCCCGACGACGCGGCGGAGAAGATCTCCACCGTGCGCGACGCGATCACCTACATCGACGAGCACAAGGGCTAAGGCCTCCCCTCTTCTTCCGTTCGCCCTGAGCTCGTCGAAGGGCTGCTCTCCTTCCCGGCGAAGGGGAGCAGAACGGGGCTTCGACAGGCTCAGCCCGAACGGGTTGGGCCTGTTTTCGCGTCCGGGCCCCGGCACAGATCACTTCGGAGAATCGTATGCGTCGCGTCGTCGTCACCGGTCTCGGCCTTGTCACTCCGCTCGGAGCCGACGTGGAGACCGCCTGGGCCAACATCCTGGCGGGCAAGTCCGGCGCCGCGCAGATCACGCGCTTCGACGCGAGCGACTACAAGTGCCGCATCGCGTGCGAGGTGAAGCCGGCAGGGCACGAGTACGGCTTCGATCCGGGCAAGCGCGTCGACCACAAGGTGCAGCGCCAGGTCGACCCCTTCATCGTCTACGGCATCGACGCCGCCAGCCAGGCGCTGGAGGACGCGGGCCTGACCGAGATGAGCGAGGCGGAACGGTTCCGCGCCGGCGCCTCGATCGGCGCGGGTATCGGCGGGCTGCCGGGCATCGAGAGCGAATCGATCGTGTTGCACGAGAAGGGGCCGGGCCGCGTCAGCCCGCATTTCGTCCACGGGCGGCTCATCAACCTCATCACCGGGCAGGTGACGATCAAGTACGGCCTGATGGGCCCCAACCACGCCGTCGTCACCGCCTGCTCCACCGGCGCGCACTCGATCGGCGACGCGGCGCGGATGATCGCGATGGACGATGCCGACGTGATGCTGGCGGGCGGCGCGGAAGGCGCGATCTGCCCGCTGGGCATCGCCGGCTTCGCGCAGGCGCGCGCGCTGTCGACCGCGTTCAACGACCAGCCGGAGAAGGCGAGCCGGCCCTACGACCGCGACCGCGACGGCTTCGTGATGGGCGAAGGCGCGGGCGTCGTCGTGCTGGAGGAATATGAGCGCGCCAAGGCGCGTGGCGCGAAGATCTACGCCGAGGTGATCGGCTACGGCCTGTCCGGCGACGCGTACCATGTGACGGCGCCGCATCCGGAAGGATCGGGCGCGTACCGGTCGATGGAGATGGCGATGCGCAAGAGCGGGCTGTCGCTCTCCGACATCGACTATATCAACGCGCACGGCACCTCCACGCCGCTGGGCGACGAGCTGGAACTGGGCGCGGTGCGGCGGCTGTTCGGCGACGCCATCGGCGGGCTGTCGATGAGCTCGACCAAGTCGGCGATCGGCCACCTGCTGGGCGGCGCGGGCGCGGTGGAGAGCATCTTCTGCATCCTGGCGCTGCGCGACCAGATCGTGCCGCCGACGCTGAACCTCGACAATCCCAGCGAGGGCTGCGCCGGCGTGGACCTGGTGCCGCACCAGGCGAAGAAGCGGAAGGTGACGGCGGTGCTGAACAATTCGTTCGGCTTCGGCGGCACGAACGCGTCGCTGGTGATGAAGGCGGTTTGACCTGAGAGCCTGACGATGTGCTCCCGCGCAGGCGGGAGCCCAGACTGGGTCCCCGCCTGTGCGGGGACACGAGGAGTGTCCGATGCGGAAGCTGGGTTGCCTCGGACTGCTGGTGGCTGTCGCCATCGCCGCCGCGCTGTGGATCGCGCAAGGGTGGAAGGGCGCCGGCCCCGCCGCCCGCCCGCTGGCCTTCACCGTGCCGCAGGGCTCGACGCTGGCGTCGGCGGCGGAGCGGCTGGAGGCGGCCGGCGCGATCCCCTCCGCCACGCGCTTCCGCCTCCAGGCGCGCGTGTTCGGTGGGGGCGGATCGATCAAGGCCGGGGAATATGAGATCCCCGCGGGCGCCAGCGCGTCGCAGATCCTGGACATCCTGCAATCCGGCAAGGCGCTCCAGCGCGTCGTCGTCGTGCCGGAGGGGCTCCCGTCCGTCATGGTGCGCGACGTGCTGCTGAAGGCGGACACGCTGACCGGCGACGTCGCGGTGCCGCGCGAGGGCAGCGTGCTGCCCGACGGCTACGCCTTCGAACGCGGCGAGACGCGCGCCGCGGTGCTGGGTCGGATGCAGGCGGCGATGACGCGCTATCTGGCGGAGGCGTGGAAGCGGCGGAAGCCCGCGACGATCGCGAAGACGCCGGAGCAGGCGATCGTCCTCGCCTCCATCGTCGAGAAGGAGACGGGCAAGCCCGAAGAGCGCCGCACCGTCGCCGCGGTCTATTCCAACCGCCTGCGGCTGGGGATGCCGTTGCAGGCCGATCCCACCGTCATCTACCCGATCACCAAGGGCCGCCCGCTCGGCCGGCGCATCCGCCAGTCGGAGCTGCGCGCGAAGAACGGGTACAACACCTATGCCAGTGCCGGGCTGCCGGTGGGGCCGATCGCCAACCCCGGGCGCCTGTCGATCGACGCGGTGCTCGACCCGGCGCAGACGAAGGCACTGTACTTCGTCGCCGACGGCACCGGCGGGCACGTCTTCGCCGACACGCTGGAACAGCACAACGCCAACGTGAAAAAATGGTACGCCATCCGCCGCGCGCGCGGCGAGATGTAGCGGCGCGTCAGGCGGCGTCGCGCCGGACCCACGCGGCGTCGATCCAGGCCAGCGCCTCGCCGTAGTCGACGAACACGCGATAGTTGGACGGCGTCAGCACCCGTCGGCCCTGCAACGCCACCAGGGCGGACGAGACCACGGTCGCGATGGGAGCGGGGTTCATCGCGGCGCTGCGCAACGACAGGTCGTGCAGTCCCGCCGCGACCTCGCCCGACTGCACCGGGCAGGCGCGCGCATCGGTGAGGATCGCGAAGCCGTCGTGCTGCTCGCGGATCCGCGCGCCGGCGGCGAACACCTCCGCACCGAAGCGCGCGAGCAATTCCGCCGACCAGAAACCGTGCATTCGGATGTAGAGGACTCGCTCGCCGGGATCGAAGTGCAGATCGTACACGGGGCGCTCCTGCTCGATAAGGACCGGATCAGGCGACGCGGCGCGATGCCGGCATGTGCGCGTCGATCCACGCCCGCGCCTCGTCGATATCGAGGAAGGTGCGGCAGTTCGGCGCGGTGAGCACGCGTTCGGACTGGAGCTTGCCCAGCATCGATCCCGCCACCGCGGCGATGGGAAAGGACGTGAGCCGCACCGCCTTGCGCATCAGCGCCTCGACCCCGCCGATCACCTCGTTCGTCTGGATCGGCGCCTGGCGCATATCGGCGAGAACGGCGACGGGCCCGTGACGAAGGCGCAACGCGGTGAACTTCGCCACCGCCTCCGCCGAGAAGGCGGCGATCGTGGCGACCGTCCAGAAACCCCAGGTGGTGATCTCCAGCGTCCGCGTCGCGTCGATATAGGCGATCTTGTACATACCTCCCGATAGACCCGGCGCACCGAAGAATTGGTTAAGCGCGGCGCCGGGATCTGCCCGAAACGGACGCGATCAACCGCGCAGCGCGGCCGCCGCGCGCGCCTTTGCCTCGATCTCCGCCGGCGTGCCGCCCGTCACCCAGCTGCCGCCGACGCACAGCACCGGCTCCGCCGCCAGCCACTCGGGCGCGCTCGCCTCGGTGATGCCGCCGGTGGGGCAGAAGCGGCACTGGTAGAAGGGCGCGGCGAGCGCCTTCAGCGCCTTGATCCCGCCGCTGGTCTCCGCCGGGAAGAACTTGAAATGGGTAAGGCCGAGGTCCAGCCCGCGCATGATGTCGCCCGCGCTCGCCACACCGGGAAGGAAGGGGATGCCGCTGGCGATCACCTTCTCGCCCAGCCGCGTCGTCAGGCCGGGGGAGACGATGAACTCGGCGCCGGCGGCCTGCACCTGATCCACCTGCTCACCGGAGACGACCGTCCCGGCGCCGACGATCGCGCCGGGCACCGTCTTCATCTCGGCGATGGCGTCGAGCGCGGCGGGGGTGCGCAGCGTCACTTCCAGCACGCGCAGCCCGCCGGCGACCAGCGCCTGGGCCAGCGGGCGCGCCTCCGCGGCGTCCTTGATGACCAGCACGGGGATGACCGGGCTGGTGCGCATGATGCTGGCGATGTCGGTCACTGTGCGTGCTCCGTCTGTTATCGGTGTTCTTGGGCAAAGGCGGCCGCGGCGCCGAACAGGCCGGGCTGGGGATGGGTGATGAGCTTGACCGGCAGCTTCGCCATCATCGACTGGAAGCGACCCTTGGCGACGAAGCGCTGGTCGAAGCCCGAGCGCAGCAGCTTGTCCTTGATGCGCAGGCCAAGGCCCCCGGCGATCACCACGCCCGCGGCGCCGTGCGCGAGCGCGAGATCGCCCGCCACCGCGCCGAGCGCGAGGCAGAAGCGGTCCAAGGCGGCGAGCGCGATGGAATCGCTGCCTTCCAGCGCCTCGGTCCAGATCGCCTTGTCGTCCTTGTGGATGTACGGGCGGCCTTCCAGCTCGGCCAGCGTCTCGTAGATGGCGACGATGGCGGGGCCGGCGACCACGCGCTCGGCGGAGACGCGGGTGAAGGTCTTGCGCAGCCGCTTCAGCAGCGCATCCTCGATCCCGTCGAGCGGGGCATAGTCCATGTGCCCGCCCTCGGTCGGCAGGACGTGATACTGGCCGTCCGTCTTGAACACCTGTGCCACGCCCAGCCCGGTGCCGGGGCCGCAGACGGTGGTGATGCCCTGGGCGGGCAGCGGCACGTCAGGGCCGCACAGATGCTCGAAATCCTCGTGCGGCAGCTGCGCAACGGCGTGGCCGATGGCACCGAAATCGTTGATGATCGTGTAGGTCGCAGCGCCGAGCCGCTCCGGGATCAGCGACGGGCGGATGACCCAGGGATTGTTGGTCAGGCGGATGACGTCGCCGGTGATCGGCGAGGCGACGGACAGCGCGGCGGCCGGGGGCAGGGTGCCGCCCTGGCGCGCGCGGAACGCCTCGTACGCGGTCTGGAGGCTGGCGTGCTCCGCGGTCTTCAGCGTCACCGGCTCGCCCAGCGCGCGCACGCGGCCGCCGTCGACCTCCGCGATGGCGAAGCGGGCATGGGTGCCACCGATATCGACCGCTACGACTTGCATTCGACTAACTCCCTCTCGCTCGCCCTCACCCTTCCGCGCCTCCGGCGCTCCCTGCCTCTCCCGCCGGGAGAGGGAAGGGGCCCGCCCGGCGCAGCCGGGTGGGAAGGGTAAGGGCGACTTTGTCGCTAGAGCCCCGCGCCCGCCAGCACCGCGCTGGCGCCCTTCTCCGCCTCGTCCGCCGCGCCGCGGAACAGGCCGAACAGCTCGCGGCCCATGCCGGTGGCCGCGGGCGGCGCCTCGGCGGGGACGCGCAGCGCCCATTCGTCGGCCGGCACCAGCACCTCCAGCGTGCCGGCTTCCGCGTCCAGCCGAACGAGGTCGCCGTCGCGGACTAGGCCGATCGGGCCGCCGCCTAGCGCTTCGGGCGAGACGTGGATCGCGGCGGGCACCTTGCCGCTGGCACCCGACATGCGGCCGTCGGTGACGAGCGCCACCTTGAACCCGCGGTTCTGGAGCACGCCGAGCGGGGGGGTCAGCTTGTGCAACTCCGGCATCCCGTTGGCGCGCGGACCCTGGAAGCGAACGACGACGACGACGTCGCGCTCCAGCTCGCCATTCCTGAACGCCTCCAGCACCTCAAGCTGGTCGGCGAAGACGCGCGCGGGCGCCTCGATCACCCAGCGGTCGCGCTCCACCGCGGAGACCTTGATGCAGGCGCGGCCGATGTTGCCGGTCAGGATGCGCATCCCGCCGTCGGGCGCGAAGGGGGCGGCCGGGGTGCGCAGGATGGTGTCGTCGCCGCTCGGCCCGGCCGGCTGCCACGCCAGCGTCTCGCCGTCGAGCACCGGGCGCTCGCCATAGGCGGCGAGGTCCGCGCCCGCGACGGTCATGATGTCGCGGTGGAGGTGGCCCGAGGCGATCAGCTCCCTGATGACGAAGGGCATCCCGCCCGCCGCCTCGAACCCGTTCACGTCGGCCGACCCGTTGGGATAGACGCGCGCGATCAGCGGAGTGGCGCCGGACAGCCGGTCCATGTCCTCCCAGTCGATCACGATCCCCGCCGCGCGCGCGATGGCGGGCAGGTGGAGGAGATGGTTGGTCGAGCCGCCGGTGGCGAGCAGGCCCACCGCGGCGTTGACGATCGCCTTCTCGTCCACGCACAGCCCCAGCGGGCGGTAATCGTCGCCGCGCCAGCCGATCGCGGCCAGCCGCTGCGTCGCGGCGCGGGTCAATTGCTGGCGCAGCTTCGTGCCCGGGTTGACGAAGGCGGCGCCGGGCATGTGGAGGCCCATCACCTCCATCATCATCTGGTTGGTGTTGGCGGTGCCGTAGAAGGTGCAGGTGCCCTGCGAATGATAGGCGGCGATCTCCGCCTCCAGCAGCTCCTCGCGCCCGCAATCGCCGGTGGCGTAGCGCTCGCGCACCGCGGCCTTGGCCTTGTTCGGCAGGCCCGAGGGCATCGGTCCGCCGGGGATCAGCACCATCGGCAGGTGGCCGAAGCGCAGCGCGCCCATCAGCAGGCCGGGCACGATCTTGTCGCAGATGCCGAGCAGCGCCGCCCCCTCGAACGTGCCATGGCTGAGCGCGACCGCGGTGGACAGCGCGATCGTGTCGCGGCTGAACAGCGACAGCTCCATGCCGGCATAGCCCTGCGTCACGCCGTCGCACATCGCGGGCACGCCGCCCGCCACCTGCGCGGTCGCGCCCACCTCGCGCGCCCACACCTTCATCAATTCCGGATAGCGGTAATAGACCGCGTGGGCCGACAGCATGTCGTTGTAGGCGGTGACGATGCCGATGTTCATCGCGTCGCCCGGCTTCATCGCGTCGCGATCCTCCGGCGTGCCCGCATAGGCGTGGGCAAGATTCGCGCAGCCGAGCCGCGGGCGGCCGATCCACGTCTCCCGCTCGCGCTCGATCAGCGCGAGATAGGCGGCGCGGGACGCGCGCGACCGTTCGATGACGCGGTCGGTGACGGCGGAGATGGTGGGGTTCATCATGGGTCGTTCGCTAACTTCCGTTCGTGCCGAACCTAGTCGAAGCACAAGCGCCGCGCCTACCCTTCGACTTCGCTCAGGGCGAACGGAGGACGGCGGAATACGTATTCAGCGCATCGCAGCCGGCGCATCACGCCGCCCAGTGAATGTCCACCGGCAGCTCCACCTCCGCCAGCACGCGGCCGATGGGATAGGGGGAGCCGGCGCCCTCCTTGATCGCGTCCTCGATGACCTTGCGCTTCTCCTTGCCGGTAACGGCGATCATCAGCGCGCGCGCGGTGACGATGCCCTGGCGGCTGAGCGAGACACGGGCGACGGGCGCCTCGGGAGGCAGCGGATCGGGCATGACGCCCAGCGCGCGGCGCTCCTTGGGCCCGTTCAGCGCCTCGTCCAGGTCCGGTCCGGGGAAGATCGAGGCGGTGTGGCCGTCGCCGCCGACGCCCAGCAGGCACAGGTCGAGCGGCCAGTGCAGGTCGCCCAGCAGCGCGTCGGCGCTGCGGCCCGCGGCCTTGTAGTCCGGCACCGCCTTGGGCACCACGGGGATCACGCGCGCCCCCTTGGGAATGAAGGTGCGGCCCAAGGCGGTCACGTTGGACAGCGGATCGCCCAGCGGCACGATCCGCTCGTCGGTCGGCACGATCGTCACCCGCTTCCAGTCGAGCTTGGCCTTGGCCAGCTTCTCGTAGGCCGGCAGCGGCGTCTTGCCACCGGCCAGCGCGATCACCGCGGAGCCGCGTGCGTCGATCGCGCTTTCGATCACGAACTGCACGTCACCGGCGATGGCCTCCGCCAGCTCGTCCGCGTCGTCATATTCCCACCATTCGATTTCGGTCATCATTCTTCCTCTTCTCCCTCTCCCCGGTGGGAAGAGGGATCGAAACTAATCGTCCATCCACGTCACGCCGTCGCGCTCGGTCAGGGCGACGGCGGCGTTGGGGCCCCAGGTGCCGGCGGGATAGTGTTTGGGCTTGGTGCCGTTGGCTTCCCAGCCGGCGCGGATCGCGTCGATCCAGGTCCACTGGGCCTCCACCTCGTCGCGGCGCACGAACAGCGTCTGGTCGCCCTCGATCAGGTCGAGCAGCAGGCGCTCGTAGGCGATGCGGCGGCGGGTGCCGGCGAATTCGGCGTCGAGCGACAGCTTCAGCGGCACCTCGCGCAGGCGCACGCCCTCGCGGTCGAGCCCCGGTTCCTTGGCCATCACGAGCAGTTCGATATATTCCTCCGGCTGAAGGCGGATGACGAGCGTGTTGGGCTGAAGCAGCCCGCCGCGACCCGCGAACATCGAGTGGGGCACCGCCTTGAACTGGATCGCGATCTCGCTGCGGCGCACCGCCATGCGCTTGCCGGTGCGCAGGTAGAAGGGCACGCCCTGCCAGCGCCAGTTGTCGACGTGCGCCTTGATCGCGACGAACGTCTCCGTGTCCGAATCCTTGCCGAGCTCCTCGTCGTAGCCCTTGACGATCTCGCCCTTCACCGCGCCGCCGAGGTACTGGCCGGTGACGGTGCAGTGCGGCACGTCAGCGGGCGTCATCTGGCGCAGCGAGCGGAACACCTTCGCCTTCTCGTCGCGCACCTCGGTCATGTCGTAGCGGGCGGGCGGCTCCATGGCGATCAGCGCGAGCAGCTGGAGCATATGGTTGGCGACCATGTCGCGCAGAGCGCCGGCGCCCTCGTAATAACCGGCGCGATCCTCCAGCCCGACCGTCTCCGCGATCGTGATCTGCACGTTGTCGATGCCGCGCGCGTTCCACACCGGCTCGAAGAAGGAATTGCCGAAGCGCAGCGCGAGGATGTTCTGCACCGTCTCCTTGCCGAGGTAATGGTCGATGCGGAAGATCCGCTCCTCGGGAAAGACCGCGGCGACGGTGTCGTTGATCTCCCGGCTGGAGGCGAGGTCATAGCCGAGCGGCTTCTCGAGGCCGATGCGTACCGTGTCGCCGGCGAGGCCCACTTTCTCCAGCCCCTTCACCGCCGGCTCGAACAGCGAGGGCGCGGTGGACAGGAAGATGGCGAGCCCGCCGGAGACGTCGCCGATCTTGTCCGCCAGCGCCTGGAACGTGCTCTCGTCGGAGAGGTCCGCGGGCTGGAAGAACAGGCGGTCGAGGAAGCTGCCGATCGCGGCATCGTCCTTGCGGTCGGCGGGCAGGAACTCGTCCAGCGCCTCGCGCGCCTCCTTGCGGAAGCCCGCGTCGTCCAGCTCGCCGCGGGCGGAGCCGGTGATGGTCAGCGCGGCAGGCAGCAGCCCGTCGGCGTGCAGGCCGTACAGCGATGGCAGCAGCATCCGCTTCGCCAGGTCGCCGGTCGCACCGAACAGCAGCATCTTCGCTACCGGATTGCGCTGCATGATCGCTCCTTCGTCGGTTCGGCCGCGCCCTAGCGGATGCGGAAAGGGGTGGCGAGATGAATACGTAGGCGGCGATCCGGCCCTCGCGCCGTTCGTGCTGAGCGAAGTCGAAGCACAGCCACCAGCGCGTGGCCTTCGACTTCGCTCCGGCCGAACGGACGTCAGTTCAGACCCGCAACCCCGCCAACGGGTCCAGCCCGGCCATCAAATTCAGGTTCTGCACCGCCGCGCCCGACGCGCCCTTGCCAAGGTTGTCGAGCGTGGCGACGAGCCGCGCCTGGGTGGCGTCGGCGAAGACGTACAGGTCGAGCGCGTCGCTCGGCGGCTGGTCCGTACGGAGCAGCAGCTCGTCCGCCGCTTCGTCGTGCACGCGGACCAGTGCCGCGCCGTCGAACGCGGCGTGCAGCGCGTCGAGCAGTGCGGTGCGCGAGGGGCGGGCCGGAAGGGCCGCAAGGTGAAGCGGCACCTCCACCACCATGCCGCGATAGGCGTTGACGACTCCCGGCGCGAACACGGGCGCATGGGCGAGGCCGGCGTGGCGCTGCATCTCCGGCACGTGCTTGTGCCCGAGTGCGTAGCCGTAGCCGCGAAAGGCGAGGTCGCCCTCCGACTCGAACCGGGCGATCAGCGCCTTGCCGCCGCCCGAATAGCCAGAGACCGCATTGACCGTCAGCGGCCAGTCGGCGGGGATCAGACTGGCGCGGACCAGCGGCGCGACCAGCGCGAGAAAGCCAGTGGGATAGCAGCCCGGATTGGAGACGAAGCGCGCGTTCGCAACGTCGAAGCCGAGCTCGGGAAAGCCGTAGGTCCAGCCGTCCGCGGTGCGGTGCGCGCTCGACGCGTCGATCACGCGCGTGCGGTCGTTGGCGATCATCGCCACCGCGTCCTTCGCCGCGGCGTCGGGCAGGCAGAGGATGACGACGTCCGCGTCGTTGATCGCGGTGCGCCGCGCGTCCACGTCCTTGCGCCGGTCGTCGGCAAGCGTCACCGTCTCGATCCCCTCGCAACTCGCCAGCCGTTCGCGAATCTCGATGCCGGTGGTGCCCTCCGCCCCGTCGATGAAGACGGCGACGCTCACGTCGCGGCCTCCAGCGCGGCGGCATCGACGTAGCCGACCAGGCCGTGCGCCACGGCAATGCCCCACGCCCGCCCCCCGGTGACGTCGAGCACGTCGAACGCCTCGCCCGGCTCCAGCGCCGCGACCGGCGCGGTGCCGTCGACGAGCGGTGCCGGGAAGGCGAGCGTGCGGCGGACGGGAAGCGCGTAGTGCGGCGCGAAGACGCGATCGGCGAGACGGGCGTCGGCGAGATCGGGCCGCACCGCGAAGACGCGCGGGTCGAGCGGCCGCGACGGCCCGGTCAGCGCAAAACCGCTACGCGCTGGCGAGCCGGGGCGGGATGGTGCCGCCTGCGCCGGGTGCATGGTCGTCGCCGTCGCCGATGAGATGGCCGAACTCCTCAAGAAACTCTTCCCCTTCGGACGTGCGCGCCACGAAGATATTGCGCTTGTCGCTGTCGTCCCGCTGGCGGCGCAGATAGCCCAGCGCACCGAGGCGGTTCAAGGCGCGCGTCACCACCGGCTTCGACACGTTCAGGACGCGCGCCAGCCCGCGCACGGTGTGCGGCCCGGGTCTGAGATAGACGACGAGCAGCAGCGCCATCTGTCGGTTGGTGAGGTCGGGTTCGCCCGACCGCACATAGTCGACGAGGGCGTTCATCCAAGAACTGAGTTCGGGCTGCGCAAAGCTTGCCACGTGACCGTCCTGTCCAGCTGGGCGCCCGCGGGCGTTCCGTGTTCGTGCCGTGATTAACGCCCGCTCGCGCGGCTGGTTTCAGTCGTGTCACGATTTCCGTGGCCGCTTTCCACGGCTTGATCGTTGCGCCGCCGTGACGATGGTGCGGTTGATCGACGCGCGCCGTGCGCCTATGTGCCCGCGGTCAGCCTCCCAGCCGGATCGCGTTCTCGACCTATGTTCACCTTTCTCCTCGTCGTGCAGGCCATCATCGCGGCGGCGCTCGTCACCGTCATCCTGATGCAGCGGTCGGAGGGCGGCGGGCTCACCTCGTCGGGCAGCCCGTCCGGCCTGATGTCCGCGCGCGGTGCGGCGGATTTCCTGACGCGGGCGACGTCGATCCTGGCGAGCGCATTCGTGCTGATGAGCATCCTGCTCGCGTTCCTGGCGGCGAATCGCGGTGCGACCAGCGTCGATACCTCGCTCCAGCGGCGCGCGCCCGCGGCGCAGACCGGCCCGGCCGCGGCGCCGGCGCAGCAGCAGGCGCCCGCGCCCGCCCCGGCCGACAACGGCGGCGTCCCGCTCGCGCGCTGAACGGCGCTCCATTATCGGCAGAACGCGCGCGGCGACCCCACGCCGCGCTTGTGCGGACTCGTACTTCAAGGTTAGGCGCATCCTCCCATGGCGCGGTATATCTTCATCACCGGCGGCGTGGTTTCCTCGCTGGGCAAGGGTCTCATGGCGGCGAGCCTCGCGGCGCTGCTGCAGGCGCGCGGCTATCGCGTGCGCATCAGGAAGTTCGATCCCTATCTGAACGTCGATCCGGGCACGATGAGCCCGTATCAGCACGGCGAGGTCTACGTGACCGACGACGGCGCGGAGACGGACCTGGACCTTGGCCATTACGAGCGCTTCACCGGCGTGTCGGCGCGCCAGTCGGACAACGTCACTTCGGGGCGGATCTACAAGACGATCATCGAACGCGAGCGGCGCGGCGACTATCTCGGTGCGACGGTCCAGGTGATCCCGCACGTGACGGACGCGATCAAGGCGTTCGCGCGCGCGGAGACCGACGACCTCGACTTCGTGCTGTGCGAGATCGGCGGGACGGTGGGCGACATCGAATCGCTCCCCTTCATCGAGGCGATCCGCCAGCTGAAGAACGAGGTGGGACGCGGGAACGCGATCAGCGTCCACGTGACGCTGGTACCCTATATCGCCGCGGCGGGCGAGCTGAAGACGAAGCCGACGCAGCATTCGGTGCGCGAGATCGCGGCGCTGGGCGTGCAGCCCGACGTGATCGTCTGCCGCTGCGAGCAGCCGCTGCCGGCGAGCGAGCGCGCGAAGATCGCCCTGTTCTGCAACGTGCCGGAGAGCGCGGTGATCCCGGCGCTGGATGCCAAGAGCATCTACGCGGTGCCGCTGCAATATCACGGCGAGGGCCTCGATTCCGAAGTGCTGCGCGCCTTCGGCATCACGCCCTCCTCCGCCCCCGACCTCAGCCGGTGGGAGGAGATCGTCGAGCGGCTGATGCATCCGGAGGGGGAGGTGACGGTCGGCGTCGTCGGCAAGTACGTGGGACTTCAGGACGCGTACAAGTCGCTGAACGAGGCGCTGGTCCACGGCGGCATCGCGAACCGGGTGAAGGTGAACATCCGCTGGATCGACGCCGAACTGTTCGAAGGCGACGAGGCGGAGATCGCGGGGCATCTGGAGCCGTGCCACGCCATCCTGGTCCCCGGCGCGTTCGGCGAGCGCGGGGCGGAGGGGAAGATCGCCAGCGTGCGCTTCGCCCGCGAGCGCGAGATCCCCTATTTCGGCATCTGCTTCGGGATGCAGATGGCCTGTATCGAGGGCGCGCGCGACCTGGCCGGGATCGCCGCGGCCTCCTCCACCGAATTCGGACCCACCGAGGAGCCGGTCGTCGGCCTCATCACCGAGTGGATGACCGAAAAGGGGTTGGAGAAGCGCGCCGCCGACGGCGACCTGGGCGGGACGATGCGGCTGGGCGCCTATGACGCGAAGCTGGCGGGCAACAGCGTGGTCGCGTCGATCTACGGCGGCGACGCGATCAGCGAGCGGCACCGCCACCGCTACGAGGTGAACACCGCCTATCGCGAGCGGCTGGAAGCGGGCGGGCTCGTGTTCTCCGGCCTGTCGCCCGACGGAATGCTGCCCGAGATCGTGGAGCGGCCCGACCATCCGTGGTTCGTCGGCGTGCAGTTCCATCCGGAGTTGAAGAGCAAGCCGTTCGAGCCGCACCCGCTGTTCGCCAGCTTCATCGCGGCCGCGGTGAAGCAGAGCCGGCTGGTGTGATCTAAGCGGCCTTGCCGGGCGTCCGCTGCGGCCCCCGCCCACCGCGCCTCGGCGTCGGAAGGTGCGTTCGATACAAGGTTGGGAGGCGCAGGGAGCTGCCGACCGAATAAGGGAAAGGCGCCCGGACCCTGCGGCCCGGACGCCCCCACCGGCGCTTCGAAAGGGAGCAAAGAAGCGCCGATCGGTCCGGCGCGGTCGCGCGTCAGGCGGCCTGCGCCTCGTCGTCGGTCCGGTTCTCGACCGCGGCGAGGGGCGCGCCCGTGCGGATCGCGACCTTCTTCGGCTTCATCGCGTCGGGCACCTCGCGGACCAGGTCGATGACCAGCAGGCCGTCGACGAGCCGCGCGTCCTCCACGAAGACGAAGTCGGCGAGCTCGAAACGGCGCTCGAAGCTCCGCGTCGCGATGCCGACGTGCAGGAAGTTGGCGTTATCCTGCCCGTTGTTGCGGGCTTCGTCCTTCTTTCCGGCCACCAGCAGCAGGTTCTGCTGCGCGGTGATCTCGATCTCCTCGCGGCTGAAGCCGGCGACGGCGAGCGTGATGCGGTAGCGGTCGTCCGCCACGCGCTCCAGGTTGAAGGGCGGGTAGTTCTCCGACGCGCCGCGCGCATTCGCCTCGATCATGTCGAACAGACGGTCGAAGCCGATGGTGGAGCGGCGATAGGGGGTGAGATCAAAACGCATATCAAATCCTCCGAACGAAGCGAGTTGACGTCGGGCGCCCGCCCATGGCGCGGCGCCGATCGATGCGCGGCCCGACAGCGGCACCGCGCAGACGAGAGATGGGTGCGGCGCGAAGCGTTTCAAGGGTGCGGTAAATACCTACTTTCTTGATGGGCATTGATCGTTGCGTGCAGGTTGCGCGGGAACGAAGAAGAGGGGAATTGCCGTGTCGATCACGCTCGCCATGTTGCTGGCCGCGCAGACGGGCGAGGCGATCGCCCCGCAGGTGCCGTCGCCGCCCGCCCCCCCGGTCGTGGTGGGCGCGCCGGACGCGCCCGCGACCACCCCCGGCGATCCCGACCGTACCGAGGCCGAGGTGCAGCGCAGCTCCGCCGCCGCCGACGTCGTCGTCACCGCGCGCCGCCGCGCGGAGCAGGCGCAAAACGTGCCGATCCCGATCAGCGTGGTCGGCGTGAAGGAACTGGACGCCACCGGCAGCTTCAACGTGCAGCGGCTGCAGCAATTGCAGCCGACGCTGCAATTCTACTCGACGAACCCGCGCAACTCCTCCGTCAACATCCGCGGGCTCGGCGCGCCGCTGGGCCTCACCAACGACGGCATCGACCAGGGCGTCGGCGTCTACATCGACCAGGTGTACCTCAGCCGCGTGGCCGCGGCGACGCTCGATTTCCTCGACGTGCAGCAGATCGAGACGCTGCGCGGGCCGCAGGGGACGCTGTACGGCAAGAACACGGTCGCGGGCGCGATCAACATCACCAGCCGCGCGCCCAGCTTCACCTTCGAGGGGCGGGCCGAGGTGACGGTCGGCAATCTGGAGTTCAAGCAGGCCAAGGCGTCCGTCTCCGGCCCGATCACCGACCAGGTTGCGATCCGCCTGGGTCTCGCCGCCACCAGCCGGCGCGGCACCGTGTTCAACGTCGCCACCGGCAACTACGTCAACGAGCAGGACAATGTCGGGCTGCGCACCGCCATCCTCTACAAGCCGAGCGAGGACCTGAGCTTCACGCTGGCGGGCGACTACAGCCGCCAGAACCCGGAATGCTGCGCGCAGGTGTTCGTGCGCGTCGGATCGACGCAGCGCGCCGCCAACCGCCAGTTCGACGCGCTGGCCGCGGCGCTGAACTACGAACCGCCGAGCCGCGATGCCTTCGATCGCGTGACCGACCTGGACGCGGACCTGAACGCGCGGAACGAGCTGGGCGGCCTGTCGCTGCGCGGCGAGTACGCGCTGGGCGAGGGGACGCTGACGTCGGTCACTGCCTATCGGTTCTGGAAGTGGCTGCCCGCCAACGACCGCGACTTCACCGGGTTGCCGATCACCACGCTGTCGCAGAACCCGACGCGGCAGGACCAGTACACGCAGGAATTCCGCTACGCCGGCGAGGGGAAGGGCTTCGACTACGTCGTCGGGCTGTTCGGCTTCTACCAGGACATCCACACCACCGGCACGCAACGGCAGGGCGCGGCGGCGAGCCGCTGGCTGATCGCGCCGCCCGCGGGGGGCTGCGTCGCCGGGTCGACCGCGCTGGCGTGCGACCCGAGCGTGCTGGACGGGCTGACCGCCAGCAACGACATCCGCCTGAAGAACTTCAGCGGCGCGATCTTCGGCAAGCTGAACTGGAACGTCACCGACCAGATCACGCTCTCGCCCGGTGCGCGGCTGAACTACGACGACAAGGTCGGCAGCTACGTCAGCATCGTGCGCGACGCGGCCGGCAACCTCGTCCCCTATTCGGGCGGCACCGCGCGCCAGGCGGCGCAGCGCGACGCGATCCAGCCTCAGGCGTTCGAGGACGAGGCGTTCCGCGCCTGGAACGCGACCTACGACATCACCGCGTCGTACAAGCCGTCGCGCGACGTGCTGGTCTACGGCACCTACGCGCACACGTTCAAGTCGGGGGGGCTGAACCTGAACGGCGTGCCCGTCGTCAACGGCGTGGTGCAGACGCAGCTGGCGCAGATCGATCCGGAGAAGGTCGACCATTTCGAGCTGGGCGCGAAGACGCAATTCTGGGACCGCCGGGTGACGCTGAACGTCACCGGATACTGGACGCAGATCAGCGACTATCAGGCGATCGTCAACAACCAGTCCACGTCCACGCTGCGCGGCTATCTCGCCAACGCCGGCAAGGTGCGGGTGCGGGGCGTGGAGGCGGACTTCTCCGTCCGGCCGAGCGACCGCTTCACTCTCTACGTCAACGGCGCCTTCAGCGACGCCAAGTACCTCGACTTCGAGAACGCGCCGTGTCCGCCGGAACGCTCCGGGGGCCCCGCCGCGCCGATCGGCAGCCCCGGCGGCGCGGCGGGCGTGCCGGGCGCGCAGAGCCCGGTGCTCTGCGACATTTCCGGCCAATGGCTGCCCGGCATCTCCAAGTTCGCCTTCTCCTATGGCGGCGAGTACAATCTGCCCGCGCAGGTGTTCGGCAACGACGGCGAGGCCTATGTCGGCATCGACGCCAATTCGCGCACGAAGTTCTCGTCCAACGCCTCGCGCTCGATCTACACCGATATCGATGGGTACACGCTGGCGAACGTGCGCGCCGGCTTCCGCACCGACAGCGGCGTCAACGTCTTCGGCTGGGTGCGCAACGCGTTCGATACCGAATATTACGAAGTGCTGGCGACGACGCCGGGCAACACCGGGCTGATCGCGGGCAACGTGGGGGACCCGCGGACGTACGGGCTGACGGTGGGGCTGAGCTTCTGATCGCGCGGGCGGGGAGGGGCGACGCTCCCCGTGCGTCGGGTCAGTCGCCGGTGACGTCGCCCTCCTCGTCCACCTGCTTCGTCGCGACATGTTCCAACACGTCGGTCTGGATCAAGCAAGACGCCGGCGCGCAAAAGCAAACGCCCGGGCCGTGCGTTCACGACCCGGGCGCCTGCGTGACGATCGCTCGTCAGCCCCCAATTTCGCCCCTCCGCCCGCGCGCCTCGTGTTCGAAGCGGGGCGGGAGAAGCTGTTCCCCGAACCACGGCCATTGCCTGTGTGCCAGTGCGGTCCGTGTACGGGGCGCCATGGGCACGTGTCGACCAAAATGAACGTGGGATAAACCGATTGCGGCGAGGCTGTGACGATTCCGCCACACGCCCGCCCGCTACGCGCCCGATTGCGCCGGCGGGGCGCAGCATCTAGAGCCGCATCCATGTTGCTGTCGCGATACGAGAGCATGATCGCGCGGCGCTACCTGCTGCCGGGCCGGGGCGAGCGCTTCATCGTGCTGGTGGCGGGCTTCTCGCTCGGCGCGGTGATGCTGGGCGTCGCCGCGCTGGTGATCGTCATGAGCGTGATGAACGGCTTTCGCGCGGAGCTGTTCGACAAGATCGTGGGCCTCAACGGCCATGCCGTGGTGCAGGGGTTCAACGGCCGCCTGCCCGACTGGCGCCGCGTGGTTGCGGAGGCGCGGGCGACCCCCGGCGTCACCAGCGCGACCCCGCTGATCGAACAGCCGCTGTTCGCGACGTACAACGGCCGCGCCGAGTTCATCCTGCTGCGCGGAATGCGGGTGGAGGACATCCGCAACAATCCCGCGATCCGCAGCAAGGTGGTGGTGGGCAGCCTCAACGCCGTCACGACGGGCAGCAACAACATCGCCGTGGGCGCGCGGCTGGCCGAGGCGCTGGGGGCGACGGTCGGCTCGGAGATCTCGCTGGTCAGCCCGCAGGGACAGACCACGCCGTTCGGCACGGTGCCGCGCATCGTCAACTATCGTATCGCCGCGATCTTCGAGGTCGGCATCTACGATTACGACAAGGCGTACGTGATGATGCCGATGGCGGACGCGCAGACGTTCCTGCTGATGGGCGACAGCGTGGGCATGGTGGAGCTGGACACGGTGGACGCCGACAAGGTGGGCACGATCCTGGCGCCGCTGGCGCAGAAGGTGGCGGGCGTGGCGGTGATCGCCGACTGGCGCCGGCTGAACGCGGAGCTGTTCGACGCGCTGGCGGTGGAGCGGGTGGCGATGTTCGTCGTGCTGTGCATCATCATCCTGGTCGCCGCCTTCAACATCGCCTCCTCGCTCATCATGCTGGTCCGCGCGAAGACGCGCGACATCGCGATCCTGCGCACCATGGGCGCCAGCCGCGGGGCGATGCTGCGCATCTTCATGACGGTGGGCACGACGATCGGCGTGCTGGGCACGCTGGCGGGCCTGGTACTGGGCGCGGTGTTCCTGTTCTATCGTCAGGCGGTGGTGAACTTCGTGCAGCTGGTGACGGGGCAGAATCTGTGGGACCCGTCGATCCGTTACCTGACCGAGCTGCCGTCGAAGCCCGATCCCGTCGAGATCGCCGCGATCGTCCTCGTCACGCTGCTGATGACGTTCCTGGCCACCGTCTACCCCGCGTCCAAGGCGGCGGGGACGGACCCGGTCGAGGTGCTGCGCTATGAGTGATGCAAGCGAAGCGGCGCACGGCCAGCGCGGCGACGCCGGCGCCATCGGGCGCGGCTTCGCCGCGTCTGACGGCGCGGTGGGTGACGGTGCCGCCCCCGTCCTGCAGACCACCGGCCTGTCCCGCGCCTTCACCCAGGGGGGCGAGACGATCCATGTGCTGCGGGGTGTCGACCTCGCCATCGCGCCGGGGGAGATCGTGGCGCTGCTGGGCCCGTCGGGTTCGGGCAAGTCGACCCTGCTCCAGGCGGTCGGCCTTCTGGAGGGCGGGTTCGAGGGGTCGATCCGCATCGCCGGGACGGAGGCGGCGAAGCTGGACGCGGCGGGACGCACCGACGTGCGGCGCGACCGGCTGGGCTTCGTCTATCAATTCCACCACCTGCTGCCCGATTTCGACGCGATGGAGAATGTCGTCCTGCCGCAGCTGATCCACGGCGCGGAGCGCGCGGCGGCGGAGGATCGCGCGACCACGCTGCTGACCGCGCTGGGCGTCGGCCACCGGCTGCGCCACCGCCCGGCGCAGCTGTCCGGCGGCGAGCAGCAGCGCGTGGCCGTCGCCCGCGCGCTGGCCAACCGCCCCGCGCTGGTGCTGGCGGACGAGCCGACCGGGAACCTCGACGAGCATACCGCGGACCGCGTGCTGGGCGAGTTCCTGCGGCTGGTGCGCGAGGAAGGGTCCGCCGCGCTGGTGGCGACGCACAACGAGCGGCTGGCGGCGAAGATGGACCGCGTCGTCAGGCTGCACGAGGGTGTGCTGACGTAGAGGAGGCGGACATGGCGGCGATCACCGATTTGCGGGTTACTGGCGCCGACGGGGCCGCCGTTCCGCTCGACCGCTGGAAGGGGCAGGTGCTGCTGATCGTGAACACCGCCAGCAAGTGCGGCTTCACTCCGCAGTACGAGGGACTGGAGGCGCTGCACCGCCGCTACGCCGCGCGCGGGTTCGAGGTGCTGGGCTTCCCCTGCAACCAGTTCGGCGCGCAGGAGCCGGGCGACGCGGCGGAGATCGCCAGCTTCTGCTCGCTGACCTACGACGTGACCTTTCCCCTCTTCGCGAAGATCGACGTCAACGGGGCGGACGCCGACCCGCTGTTCGAGCGGCTGAAGGCCGACGCGCCGGGATTGATGGGGACGAAGGCGATCAAGTGGAACTTCACCAAGTTCCTGATCGACCGCGACGGGCGCACCGTGCGCCGCTACGCCCCGACCACGAAGCCGGAGGAGCTGGCGAAGGACATCGAGGCGCTGCTGTGAGCCGCCTCGACCCGACGGGCACCTGGCGCATCCTGGCGGCGATGTTCGTGCTGATCTGCCTGGTGATGGTCGGGCTGCTGTCGCTGATGGCGGTGCTGCACTTCCGCTGAGATGCTATCCCGGCGTGGCGAAGGCGGGGGCGCCGCTGCGGTGGTCGTTCGCGGCCATGATCGCCGCGGCGCCGCCGAACACGAAGCTGATGCCGAGGAGATAGCCCGGCAGCGTCAGCGCGGAGAAGGGCACGGTCAGCACGATGAAGGCGGCGAGCAGGATGTTCACCACGCCCATCGCGATCAGCAGCCCGCGCCGCCGCCGCGTGCGCACGCCGAACACCAGCTCCATCACGCCCCGCGCGCCCAGCCAGATCGCGACCATCAGCGTCAGCGACACCGCGCCCGCGACCGGATTGAACGCCATCACCGCGCCGACGACGACCGAGAGGATCCCGAAGACGATCGCGTAGCCGCGCGATTCGCTGCCCCGGCCGAGCGCGCCAGCCGCGATCGAGAACAGGCCGGAGACGAGGAAGGCGACGCCCACCGCCACCGTCGCCGCGACGGTCGCGATCCACGGCCACACGAAGGCGGCGAGCCCGGCCAGCACGGACACGATGCCATAGGCCATGATCCAGCCCCAGCCCGCGCCGGTGGTGGGCGAAGGAGCGCGCGTATCGGTCATGTTGATGATCCTCCTGTTGCGCGGCGAACGGAAAAGGAGGCGGGCGGTTCCTCGCGCCCGAACACCCTCGCCACGCAGGTTCCGTCACCCCGGCCCTGTGCCCACAGCCCCGGCATGACGGCAGCGGAGGTAGCGACATGATGGCGCGGCGCTACGCCGAACCGGATCGATCCGCGCTGGTCGAATCGCGCGTCGCGCACTAGCCTGGGCCGATGGCGCATTCCGGGTTCGTACCGCTCCGCATCTTCTCCTCCTACACCATGCTGGACGGCGCGATCGATCCCAAGGCGATCGCCAAGCGCGCGGCGAAGCTGGGCTTTCCCGCCGCCGGGCTGACCGACCGCAACGGCCTGTACGCCGCCATGGCCTTCTCCGACGCGGCGGCCGGCGCGGGGGTGCAGCCCGTCATCGGCACGATGCTGGGCGTCGCGCGGCCCGACCTGCCCGATGGCGTCGCCCCGCAGGTCGACTGGATAGCGCTCTACGCGCAGGACGCTGCGGGCTACGACAATCTGTGCGCGCTGGTGAGCCGCGCGCATCTCGACCGGCCGATCGAGCTGGCGCCGCACGTCGGCTTCGACGTGCTGGAGCGGCACGCCGCTGGCGTCATCGCGCTGACCGCGGGAGGCGAGGGCGGCGTGGCGCGGCTGTTCGCCGAGGGGCAGCCCGACCGTGCCCGCGCCTATGCCGACCGGCTGGCGGCGATCTTCGGCGACCGGCTGTACGTCGAGCTGAGCCGGCGCGACGACGCGGTGGAGGCGGCGGCGGAAGCGGAACTGATCGACCTCGCCTACGATCGCGGCTGGCCGCTGGTGGCGACCAACCCGTGCTGCTTCGAGGAAGCGGATTTCGGCTCCGCGCACGACGCCATGCTGTGCATCGCCCATTCGACCTACGTCGAGAGCGACGATCGCCCGCGTTCGTGCGGCCATGCCTGGATGAAGCCCGCCGAGAAGATGCGCGCGCTGTTCGCCGACCTGCCCGAAGCGATCGAGAACACGCTGGTCGTCGCGCAGCGCTGCGCGGTGGCGGCGCCCAAGCGCAAGCCGATCCTGCCCAGCCTGGCGGGCGACCGCGAGGGCGAGGCGGCGATGCTGCGCGAGGAGGCGCGGCGCGGGCTGGACGCGCGGCTGGCGCGAATCGCGGAACTGTCCGCGTCCGCACAGCCGGAGGACTGGACCCGGCCCTATCGCGAGCGCCTGGAATTCGAGCTGGACGTCATCATCCAGATGGGCTTCCCCGGCTATTTCCTGATCGTCGCCGACTTCATCCAATGGGCCAAGTCGCACGACATTCCCGTCGGCCCCGGCCGCGGTTCGGGCGCGGGCAGCGTGGTCGCCTGGGCGCTGACGATCACCGATCTCGATCCGCTCGCGCTCGGCCTGCTGTTCGAGCGCTTCCTCAATCCCGAGCGCGTGTCGATGCCCGACTTCGACATCGACTTCTGCGAAACCCGCCGTGGCGAGGTGATCCGCTACGTCCAGGAGAAGTACGGGCGCGACCAGGTGGCGCAGATCATCACCTTCGGGAAGCTGAAGGCGCGCGCGGTGCTGAAGGACACCGGGCGCGTGCTGCAGATGAGCTACGGCCAGGTCGACCGCCTCGCCAAGCTGGTGCCCAATCACCCGACCGACCCCTGGACGCTCGATCGCGCGCTGAACGGCGTGGCCGAACTGGCCAAGGAATATGCCAACGACAACGACGTGCGCCGCCTGCTCGACCTGGCGATGAAGCTGGAGGGGCTGCCGCGCCACTCCTCCACCCACGCCGCGGGCGTGGTGATCGGCGACCGGCCGCTCGCGCAGCTGGTGCCGCTGTACCGCGATCCGCGCTCGGACATGCCGGTGACGCAGTTCGACATGAAGTACGTCGAGGGCGCGGGGCTGGTGAAGTTCGACTTCCTGGGCCTCAAGACCCTGTCCGTCCTGAAGAAGGCGGTGCAGCTGCTCGCGAAGCGCGGGATTTCGGTCGATCTCGACGCGCTGCCGTGGGACGACGAGGGCGTCTATCGCCTGTTGCAGAAGGGCGACACGGTCGGCGTGTTCCAGCTGGAATCGGAGGGGATGCGGCGCACGCTGTCCGCCGTCCGCCCGACCAACTTCGGCGACATCATCGCGCTCGTCTCGCTCTACCGCCCGGGCCCGATGGACAACATCCCGTCGTTCGGCCGCCGCAAGCAGGGGCAGGAGGAGATCACCTATCCCCACCCCCTGCTCGAACCGATCCTGAAGGAGACCTACGGGATCTTCGTCTATCAGGAACAGGTGATGCAGGCGGCGCAGGTGCTGGCGGGCTACTCGCTCGGCGGCGCGGACCTGCTGCGCCGGGCGATGGGCAAGAAGATCAAGGCGGAGATGGACGCGCAGCGCGCGACCTTCGTCGAGGGGTGCGCCGCGCACAACGGCATCGCGAAGAACTACGCCAACCAGCTGTTCGACTTGATCGACAAGTTCGCCGGGTACGGCTTCAACAAGTCGCACGCCGCCGCCTATGCGCTGCTCGCCTATCAGACGGCGTGGCTGAAGGCGCACCATCCGGCGGAATTCTACGCCGCGTCGATGTGCTACGACCTGCACCTCACCGACAAGCTGGCGATCTTCGTCGACGACGCGCGCCGGCTGGGCGTGCCGATGCTGGGACCGGACATCAACGCCAGCGTGGCGGAGTTCGACGTGCAGGCGGGCGCGGACGGCGAGTGGGGGGTCCGCTACGCGCTGGCGGGGCTGAAGTCGGTGGGCGAGGGCGCGATGGAGCGGCTGGTCGAGGAACGCGCCAACGGCGCCTTCGCCAGCCTCGACGATTTCGCCACCCGCGTCGATCCGCGGCTGCTGAACAAGCGCCAGCTGGAGACGCTGGCCGCGGGCGGCGCGTTCGACACGCTGGAGGCGGACCGCGCGAAGGTGCACGCGGTGGCGGAGACGATCCTGGCGGTGGCCGCGCGCACGCACGAGGGACGGACCAGCGGACAGGGCGGGCTGTTCGGCGGCGAGGCGCACGCGGGCGACGCGATCAAGCTGCCGGCGTCGGCGCGCTGGACGCTGGCCGAGCGGATGGAGCAGGAGAAGGAGGCGTTCGGCTTCTACTTCTCCGCGCATCCGGTCGACCGCCACCGCCACCTGGCGAAGATGCACGGCGCGCGCGCCTTCGCCTCGCTGGGCGAGTTGCAGATCGCCGACGGCGCGCGTGTCGGCGCGACCATGGCGGTGCTGGTGGAGGAGGCGCGGTGGCGCACCTCCGCGCGGGGCAAGCGCTACATGATGGCGACGCTGTCCGATGCGACCGGCCAGTTCGTCGCCACCTGTTTCGAGGATGCGGTCGCCAAGGACCTGGAGGACGCCGCGCGCGTCGGCGGCTGCGCGCTGGCGACGGTGGAGCTGGACCGTCGCGCGGGCGAGGAGACGCCGCGCGTGACGGTGAAGGCGCTGCGCCCGTTCGAGGGGCTGGCCAATGCCGCGCGCTTCGCGCTGGAGGTGACGGTCGCCGACGCCGCGGCGGTGGCGGCGCTCGCCGCGCTGATCGGCGGGGAGCGCGGCGCGCGCGGCAAGGTGTCGCTGCTGGTGCCGCTGACCGGAGGTACGACCGCTCGGGTGGTGCTGGGACGCGACTTCCGGCTGGACGCGGAACTGGCCGAGCGGATCGAGGGACTGCCCGGGGTGACGGGGGTGACGTTCGAGATCGAGGAGACGCGGCTGCGCTCGGTGGGGTGAGCGGGCGCCCCGCCGCTCGTTCTGCCTCGTCATGCCGGGCTGGTCCCCGGCATCCACCGTCCCGCAAAGCCGGCCGCTTTCGACTCTGAAGTGACGGTGACGGAAGGGAAGGTGTTCACGCGGAGTCGGGGAGAGTTGCGCTTCTGGCGGAGCTCCGCGAAGCGGAAGGGCCAAGGTGACGCTCTGGCTTGAGGAGCCGCCGATCGCCGCTCGGTGCGGCGGGGCCAGCACTTGATTCTCGGGCCTCCGCGCCTCCGCGTGAACCTCTTTTCGTCCCGTCAGAACAATTCCCCCTGCGCCCCCGGCGGCGGGCGGAACAGGTCGCGGCGCAGGTTCAGGCGGCGGCGCTCGTCGCTGAAGCCGGCGCGGGTGCGCGCGATGCGGAAGCGGGTGCGCAGCAGGTCCGCCCACGGTCCCTGCCCCCGCATCCGCGAGAAGAAGCCGGGATCGTTGTCGCGCCCGCCGCGCAGCGACTGGATCGTCGCCATCACCTTGCCCGCCCGGTCGGGAAAATGCTCGTCCAGCCAGGCGCGGAACAGCGGCGCCACTTCCCACGGCAGCCGCACCGGGATGAAGCTGACGCCGCGCGCGCCCGCGGCCGCGGCGGCGGCGACCACCGCCTCCACCTCGTTGTCGGTGATGGCGGGGATCACCGGCGCCATGTTGACGTAGGTCGGCACCCCCGCGTCCGCGAGCGCGCGCACCGCCGCCAGCCGCCGCGCGGGCGTGGGCGCGCGCGGCTCCACCGTCATCGCGATGCGCGGATCGAGCGAGGTGACGGAGATCGCCACCGCCGCCAGCCCCTTCGCCGCCATCGGCGCCAGCAGGTCGATGTCGCGCACGACGCGGTCGGACTTGGTGGTGACGATCAGCGGGTGGTCGCACTCGGCCAGCACCTCGATCACCTCGCGCGTCACGCGCCAATGCGCCTCGATCGGCTGGTACGGATCGGTGTTCGTCCCCATCGCGATCGGCTCGCACACGTAACCCTTCTTCGACAGCTCGGTGCGGAGCAGCGTCGCGGCGTCGGGCTTGGCGAACAGCTTCGTCTCGAAATCCAGGCCGGGGGACAGGTCGTGATAGGCGTGGCTGGGACGCGCGAAACAGTAGATGCAGCCGTGCTCGCAGCCGCGATACGGATTGATCGAGCGGTCGAAGGGGACGTCGGGCGAGGTGTTGCGCGCGATGATCGTGCGCGGGTGTTCCACCGTCACCGTGGTGCGCAGCGGCGGCGCCGCACCGTCCACGTCGTCGCGCGCGTCCAGCCAGTCGCCGTCCGCGTCCGCCTGCGGCACGCCGAAGCGCTTGCTCTGCGTGTTCAGCGTCGCGCCGCGATGGGGCCGGGGATTCGCCATTGCGCGATCCTACGGCACTCGATAGAACATAGCAAGAACATGGGAGACGGACGGATGGCACGCCTCAACTACCTCGAACTGCCGACCCGCGACCGGGAGGCGGCCAAGCGCTTCTACGCGGCGGCGTTCGGCTGGACGTTCACCGACTTCGGGCCGGACTATGCGGCGACGCTCAGCGGCGACACGGACCTCGGCGTCGATGCCGCGGACGATCGGATCGCCGCGCCGCTGCCGGTGATCGAGGTGGAGGATCTGGAGGCGACGCAGGAGGCGGTCGCCGGTGCGGGCGGCACGATCACCGTGCCGATCTTCGCCTTCCCCGGTGGCCGGCGGTTCCACTTTCGCGACGCCGACGGGCACGAACTGGCCGCATCGCAGCCCGGCTGAGCGTCACCGCTCGCGCAGGCGCGGCATCAGTTCGACGAAGTTGCAGGGGCGGTGGCGGCTGTCGAGCTGGTCCTTCAGGATGCCGTCCCACCCCTCCTTCACCGCGCCGGTCGAGCCGGGCAGCGCGAAGATGTAGGTACCGCGCGCGACGGCGGCGCAGGCGCGGCTCTGCACCGTGGAGGTGCCGATCGTCCTGAAGCTGAGCCAGCGGAACAGCTCGCCGAAGCCGGGGATCATCTTCTCCGCGACGCGCTCCACCGCCTCGGGCGTCACATCGCGGCCGGTGACGCCGGTGCCCCCCGTGGTGACGATGCAGTCGACGCTCGCGTCGTCGATCCAGCGGTGCAGCTGCGCGACGATGTCGTCGGCGTCGTCGCGCAGGATCAGGCGGTCTGCGAGCACGTGCCCCGCCTCCGTCAGTCGCGCGACCAGCGTGTCGCCCGAACGGTCCTCCGCCGGCCCGCGGGTATCGGAGACGGTCAGCACCGCGATGCGGACGGGGTGGAAGGGAAGCGAGGCGTCGATCGGCATGCCGGCGTCGTACCGTCCCTCGGCGCGGCGATCCAGCGCAGCGTATCATCCTGATACATCAACCATTTAACCAGATTTCCTGTAACAATCGCGCATGTTCTGCACCGCTGGAGCGCGTACATCGCCTGCCACGCCTTCACCGACGAAGGTGAACAGGGGATAGACAACAAGATGAACAGGATCATCGCCGGTGCCGCGATTGTTGCCGCTACCGTCATCGCCGCTCCGTCCGGGGCCGCCACCGTCGCGGGACAGCTGAACGCGCAGGGCACCGCAGACTATCGCTTCACCAGCGCGGGCGGCAACTTCACCGTCTCCGTCGCATCCGCCGGAGCGAACCCCGTTCACGACCCCAGCGTCTATATCTTCAAGGACAATAGCTCCACGCTGTCGGCGAAGACCGGCGAGTTCGTCGCGTACAACGACGATTACTTCAGCCTCAGCTCGTTCATCAGCGTGAACCTGGCGGCGGGCAACTACATCATGTCGGTCGGCCGCTATTACTTCAGCGAGGCCGAGGCGCGCTCGGGCATGGCCGATTACGGTGCCAACCAGACCTTCAATCTCACGACGTCGCAGGCGGTCAGCGCGGCGGGCGTGCCGGAGCCGGCGACCTGGGCATTGATGATCCTGGGTTTCGGCGCGGTCGGTGGGGCGATGCGCCGCCGCGCGGCCGGCGCCGCGGTCCGCTTCGCGTAAGATCGTTCTCCGCGGGGGCGGGCTTTCGCGTTCAGTTGGCGTGGGTGCCGCCTGCCGCGACGATGGCATTGGCGGCGATCGCGCTGGTCGCCGGCGCGGCGTTCATCCGCACCGCGCTGGCGCCGGGCAGGCCGGGGAAGCGCGGCCACAGCCCCTGGGCGAGCGCGGCGCGGCTGGGCGAGGCGATCTTGCCCGCCTGCCGTTCGTACATCCAGTAATTGCGCAGCACGGTGACGACGTAGCCGCGCGTTTCCCAATAGGGGATGCTCTCGATGTAGAGGAGCGGGTCGCCGCCGTCGCGGACGATCGCGTTCCACTCGCCGACGGGCTTCGGCCCGGCATTGTACGCGGCGATCACCTTGGGCAGCAGGCCGCCGGTCAGCCCCATGTCGCGCAGCCGCTCGATATGGCGCTGGCCGATGTCGATGTTGGTCGACGGGCGCGTCAGCGCCGCGGTGTCGACCGTCAGGCCGCGCTCGCGCATGTAGTCGGTCGCGGCGGCGGGCATGATCTGCATGAGGCCGTAGGCGCCCGCCGGGCTCTTCACCTTCGTGCGGAAGCCCGATTCCTGCAGCGCATGGGCGTAGACCAGCGCCTTGTCGACGCGCCACCCGGTGTCGGGCGTCCAGTTGGGCGAGGGGTAGCGCGCCTCCGCGGTGGCGGTGACGCCCGCGGGCATGTTGTGCGCCAGCCACACGGTGGTGGCGGGCAGGTCCATCTGCTCGGCCAGGCGCGTCAGGCTGGCGAATTCCGCCGGGCTGCCGATGCGCGCCTGCTGCCGGATCACGCCCTCGGCCGCGTCAGCCTCGCCGATCTCGATCAGCGCGGCGGCGACGCGCACGTTGGGGCGCTTCTCCAGCACCAGCCAGTCGCCCGAGCCGGTGGAGGAGAGGAGGTCCGCCGCCTTCTTCGCCGCCGCGCGCGGATCGGCGAGGCCGAGCGCCTCGCGCGCCAGCAGCCCGTAGAAGGTCTCGCGATATTGCGACGCCTGCTTCAGCCGCGCCTCGACCCGGTCGGGCCGGCCGCAGCGCATGTCGGCGCGCGCGGTCCAGAAGGTGGCGGTGGCGCGCAGGTCCGTATCGGCGGCGCGGGCGGCCACGCCCTCGAACGCGGGCGCCATGGCGGCGCAGTCGTTCTGGCGCCACGCCGCCAGCGCGCCCGTCCAGCGCGCGTGGATGGCCCATTCGCCGCTGCCGTCCTGCGCCGCCGCGGCCAGCCGCCGCGCGTCGCCGTCGCGCGCCATCAGATAGTAGATCCAGGCGATGCGCGACTGCCATTCCGTGGTCGCCTCCGGCGTCAGGCCCGAGGTGGCGTTCAGCAGCGCCTCCGCCTCCTCGCCCATGTCGCCCTTGACGAACGGCTGCATCTTCAGCGCGAGATCGGCCGCGATCAGGTCGCTCCTCGTCGCCTTGGCACGCACGCGCGCGGGGGCGCCGTCCTGCCAGATCAGCCGCTGCTGCACCGGCAGCGGGGCGAGGTCGGCCATGCCCCGCGCGCGCGCCAGCCGCTCGATCTCCGCCGCCTGCGGCAGTTCGGGCGCCTCCGCCAGCAGGCGGGCAAGCGCGTCGCCCTCGACCCGGGGCGATCCCTTGGCGGTGTACAGCTCGGCGCGGGCATAGGCGTGCAGCGGGCCGGGGGCGAGGCCGTCGAGCGCGATCTGCGCGTCGGTCCAGCGGCCCTCGCGGATCGCGGTGAAGACGGTGCGATAGCCGCCGCGCTGCTCCGGCGTCAGCTGCGCGGGCAGGCTGGCGGACAGTGCGAAAGGGGCCGGGGCGGGCGGCGCGCTGCCCGCCGGTGCGCCCGCGTCGGCGTCCGCCGTTGCGGCGGTCATGGCGAGGACCAGCCCGCCGATCCTTCCCAATACTGGCGTTCCCGTTCCTGCCGTTCTTTTCACCCCGGCAACTCCCCGTTCAGCAGCAACAGGTCGCGCCACGCTTCCGCCTTGGCCGCCGGCCGCTCGATCAGCAGCCGGGGGTGGTGGGTGGCGACGACCTGGGTCACGGTACCGTTCTTATGGTGAAGGGGATGGTAACGTCCCCGCGCCTCTGCCGCGTTCGTCGTCAGGATGGCACGGGTCGCCGCATCTCCCATCACCAGCAGCCGCTTCGGCGCGACCAGCCCGGCGTGATGGCGCGCGATCTCCCCCAGTCGCGCCTCCACGTCGCGCGGCACGCGGCCGATCGGCGGACGGCGCGCGCAGACCGAGGCGAGCAGCACCGTCTCGCGCGACTGGCCGATCGCGGCGAGCATCCGGTCGAACAATGCGCCGACCGCACCTTCGAGCAGCGCCTCCCGGTCGCCGCGCTCGGGACAGTCGAGCAGCACCATGATCGACGCGTCCGCGGGGCCGCGCGACGCGAACGCCGCGCCGCCCCAGTCGCGGTCGGGCGCCTGTTCCCCGGCACGCCACGCCGCGAACGCCTCCAGCGTGTCGGGCAGGGCGGCGGCGGGCGCCGCAGGAGAGGAGGCAAATGAGGGATGGGGGGCGGGCGTCGCCGGCTCGATCGGAGCGGGCGCGTCCAGCCACGCGAAGGGCGCATCCTCCACCAGCACGTCGACGCCCGCGTCGCGCCACCATTCCAGCGCGCTGGCCGTCAGTGCCTGCCAATCGAGATTCTGGTCGGCCCCCATCGCCTTGTCGGTAGCAGCTTTCGTCCCGCGTGAGGAGATGCGCCGCGCGGGCGTCCTTTGTGCCATTGACGGCAGGGGCCGTTCGCTGGCACCGCGAACGGCGGGGAAGGTGGCGGAACGGGGCCGGAATGCCCGTACCTCATCTTCGAAAAGGAGAAGACGAGTGAGCGATCGCGAATCCATGCCGTATGACGTGGTGATCGTCGGCGCCGGCCCCGCCGGCCTGTCGGCGGCGATCCGGCTGAAACAGGTGGCGGCACAGCGCGAGGCCGACATCTCCGTGTGCGTGCTGGAGAAGGGATCGGAGGTCGGCGCGCACATCCTGTCCGGCGCGACGATCGACCCGCAGGCGCTGGACGAGCTGCTGCCGACGTGGCGCGAGGACGGCTGCCCGCTGGCCGAGGTGCCGGTGACCAGCAACCTGCACTGGGTGCTGACGAAGGGCGGCAAGTTCAACCTGCCGCACCTGTGGACTCCGCCGTTCCTGCACAACAAGGGGACGTACACCGGCTCGCTGGGCAATCTGTGCCGCTGGCTGGCCGGCAAGGCGGAGGAGCTGGGCGTGGAGATCTTCCCCGGATTCGCCGCGGCGGAGATCCTGTTCCACGAGGACGGGAGCGTGAAGGGCGTCGCCACCGGCGACATGGGCGTGGCGCGCGACGGCACGCGCAAGCCCGACTGGCAGCCGGGGCTGGAGCTGCACGCCAAATATACCTTCTTTTCCGAAGGGTGCCGCGGGCATCTGTCCAAGGAGCTGATCCGACTGTTCGACCTGGCGCGCGACAGCGACCCGCAGGTCTACGGCCTGGGCGTGAAGGAGCTGTGGGACATCGACCCCGCGCTGCACGAGCAGGGAACCGTGGTGCACACGCAGGGCTGGCCGCTCAGCGAGCATGGCGCCAACGGCGGCGGCTGGATCTACCACCAGGCCAACGGGCAGGTCTCGATCGGCTTCGTGACGTGGCTGAATTATTCCAACCCCTACGTCTCCCCGTTCCAGGAAATGCAGAAGTGGAAGACGCACCCGGCCGTCGCCGCGCTGCTGAAGGGCGGCAAGCGCGTCAGCTACGGCGCGCGCGCGATCAGCGACGGCGGGTTGCAGTCGATCCCCAAGCTGGTGTTCCCGGGCGGGGCGCTGATCGGCGACAGCGCGGGCTTCCTGAACGTGCCGCGGATCAAGGGCACGCACACCGCGATGAAGACGGGGATGCTGGCCGCCGAAGCCGCGGTGGACGCGATCGTCTCGCAGCGCCAGTCGGACGAGCTGGCCGCCTATCCGCAGGCGTTCGAGACGTCGTGGGTGAAGAAGGAATTGTCGATCGTCCGCAACGTGGTGCCGCTGGTGAAGAAGTTCGGCGACTTTCTCGGCTCCGGCATCGCGGGCGTCGCGATGTGGATGGAATATCTCGGCCTCAAGTGGCCCTTCACGATGAAGCACCATCCCGATCACGAGAGCCTGTGGCGCAAGGACCTGGTCTCGAAGATCGACTATCCCAAGCCCGACGGCGTGCTGACGTTCGACCGCCTGTCCAGCGTGTTCCTGTCGAACACCAACCATGAGGAGGACCAGCCGGTCCACCTGACGCTGAAGGACCCGTCGATCCCGGTCGAGTACGACCTGCCGATGTACGACGAGCCGGCGCAGCGATACTGCCCGGCGGGCGTGTACGAGATCGTCGGCGAGGACACGGGCGATCCCCGGTTCGTCATCAACGCGCAGAATTGCGTCCACTGCAAGACGTGCGACATCAAGGACCCCACGCAGAACATCAACTGGGTGGTGCCCGAGGGGGGCGGCGGGCCGAACTATCCGAATATGTGAGGATGGCATCGGGGGTGGCATGTGAGGGGTGGCCGCGGCAGGCCGTGCTGGGCTAGGCTGGCGGCATGACCCGTCTCCAACCCGCCGCACCACCCCGGCGCACGCCGGGGGCCCGTTGCGTCGGCCAGGATGACGGACCCCGGCGCGCCGTCACGATCGTTCCCCGGCTGAATCCCGGCGTGCGCCGGGGTGGTCGCCTCCTCGCCGTCGCCGCGCTGCTGCTCGCCACCCCCGCGCACGCCGTCACCGGCGACCTCGCCGCGTACATGCGCGCGCGCGCCGCCGATGCGGACGGGCGGCCGGCGGCGGCGGCGCAGGATTACGCCCGCGCGCTTGCCGCCGACGCCGCCAGCCCGGTGGTCGCGATCCGCGCCTATCGCGAGGCGGTGCGCGCGGGCGACCTGGCGCTCGCCGACCGCGCCGCCGCGGCGCTGGGCGGGGCGGCGCCCGCCGACGCCGCGCTGCTGGCCGCGGGACAGGCGGTGCGCGATCCCGCCACCGCCGGGGCGGCGATCGACCGGCTGGCCGCGGGACAGTTCGCCATCTTCGCGCCCGCGCTGCGCGCCTGGACCGGCCGGGAGAGCGCGACGCCGGCTGCCACGAGCGCGGGAGGAGGCGACGCCATCGCGCGCCGCCTGCTGGAGGAGACGCGCGCGCTGGCGCAGATCGCGCGCGGCGACACCGATGCGGGCCTGGCCGCGCTCCACGCCCGGCTGGGCAACGATCAGGCGGCGCAGGACAACCGCCTGTTCGCGGCGCGGCTGCTGATCGCGCAGGGCAAGGCGGCGGCGGCGCGCACGCTGCTGGTGGGCGAGGCGCCCGCGATCGTCGCGCTGCGCGCGCGGGTGGACGATCGCGCCGCGGGCGTGGCGCCGACGCTGGCCTCCGCCGCCTCGCACCTGTTCGCGCGGGTCGCCTCCGACCTCGCGCTCGGTCCGCCCTCGCCGGTCAGCTACGCGCTGCTGCGCGCGGCGCTGCGCGCGGACCCGCGCAACGATCGCGCCGCCATTCTGCTCGCCGGGGCGCTGGCGCGCGACGGCGCGACCGACCAGGCGGTGGCGACGCTGGCCGCGATCCCCGCCGACAGCATCCACGCCGCCGCCGCCGCCACCGGGCGCGTGCAGATCCTGGCGGCCGCCGGCCGCGACGAGGAGGCGCTGGCCGCCGCGCGCGCCGCGGGAACCGCCAGCGCGGCGGACGCGAGCCGGCTCGCCGACCTGTACCTGCGGCTCGATCGCCCGGCGGAGGCGGTGCCGCTCTACCGCGCCCTGGTCGAGCGCGCGGGAGCCGGTTGGGCCGAGTGGCTCCAGCTGGGTGCCGCGCTGGAGCTGGCCGGCGACTGGGCGGCGGCGCGCCCGGCGCTGGAGCGGGCGGTGGCACTGGGGCCGGAGCAGCCGCTGGCGCTCAACCATCTCGGCTACTCGCTGATCGAGCATGGCGAGCGTGCGGGCGCGGCGCAGGCGATGCTGGAGAAGGCGGCGCGACTGCAGCCCGACGACGCCGCCATCGCCGATTCTCTGGGCTGGTCCTTCTATCGCCGCGGGCAGCTGGCGCGCGCTCTGCCGCTGATCGAGCGCGCCGCCGCCGCCGACCCGGCCAATGCGGAGATCGCGGAGCACCTGGGCGACGTCTACTGGTCCGCCGGGCGCCGGTTCGAGGCGCGCTACGCCTGGACCGCGGCGCGGCAGATGGGCGAGGGCGACGATGCCGCGCGGCTGGCGACGAAGATCGCGGACGGGCTGTGATACGGGAGGCCGCGCCGGCGAAGATCAACCTCGCGCTCCACGTCCGCCGCCGCCGCGACGACGGCTATCACGAGCTGGAGACGCTGTTCGCCTTCGCGCGCCACGGCGACGAGGTGGAGGTGCAGCGCTGGCCGGTGCCCTGCTTCGCGGTCGTCGGGCCGTTCGCCGCGGGACTGGCCGGATCGGACAATCTGGTCGTCCGCGCCGAAGCCGCGTTCCGCGCCGCGTTCGGCGTCGCGCAGCCGCACGCGATCATGCTCGACAAGCACCTGCCCGTCGCGTCGGGCATCGGCGGCGGATCGGCCGACGCGGCGGCGACGCTGCGCGCGCTGGCGCGGCTGCACGGCGTGGCGGCGGACGACCCGCGACTGTTCGCCGTCGCCGCCGCGCTCGGTGCGGACGTGCCCGCCTGCCTGCTCGGCCGCGCCACCTTCGGCAGCGGGCGCGGGGACGCGCTGGTGCCGGTCCCGGGGCTGGGCGATATGCCCGCGCTGCTCGTCAATCCCGGTGTGGCGGTCTCCACCGCGGCGGTGTTCGCGCGGTGGGACGGGACCGACCGTGGCCCGGTCGCCGCGGGCGAGACGCTGGCGCGCGCGCTCGCCGGGCGCAACGATCTCCAGTCGCCCGCGGCGGCGATCGCCCCGGTGATCGCCGAGGTCGTCGCGCTGCTCGCCGCCCAGCCGGGCGCCACGCTGGCGCGGATGTCGGGATCGGGCGCGACCTGCTTCGCGCTGTTCGCCGACGCCGCCGCGCGCGACGCCGCCGACGCCGCCGTGGCGTGCGCGCGGCCCGGCTGGTGGCGGCTGGCGACGACGATCGCGTGATCGCGCTGCACCTCGACGCGGGCGTCGCGACGCTGACGCTGGATCGCGCGCCGGCGCGCAACGCCCTGCCCGTGGCGGCGTGGCACGCGCTGGCGGATGCAGCGGCGCGGGTGGACGCGGACGCGCGCGTCGTCGTGATCGCCAGCGCGGTGCCCGGGATCTTCTCCGCCGGCGCGGACCTCGCCGAACTCGCCCGGCTGACCGACGACGTGCCCGCGCGCGCCGCCTTTCGCGAGGCCATGCGCGCGGGGATCGAGGCGGTGGCGCGGCTGCCGGTGCCGACGCTCGCCGCGGTGGAAGGCGGATGCTTCGGCGCCGCGGTGGCGCTGGCGATGGCATGCGACCTGATCGTCGCCGCGCCGGCCGCGCGTTTCGCCATCCCGCCGGCGCGGCTGGGCATCGGCTATCCCGCGGCGGACGTGGCGCGGCTGGTCGCGCGGGTGGGGCAGGGGGCGGCGGCGCGGCTGCTGTTCACCGCCGAGGCGATCGACGCGGACGAGGCGCGGCGGATCGGCCTGGCCGACGCGATCGGCAATCCCGCCGCCGTCGCCCACCGCATCGCCGCCAACGATCCGGGGGCGCTCGCCCTTCTGAAGCGGATGCTGCGCGATCCCGGCGACGTCGCGCACGACGCCGCGTTCGAGGCGAGCTTCGGCAGCGCTGCCTTTCGCGCAGGGACGCAGCGCTACCGCCCTTGATTTCGCACTGAAGTTCTCCACTTGTTCTTTTGGAACGGATGGGGTACATCCAACACTCGCGTTGAACGAAGCGCGCGGGTGCTCTAGCGAGGGACAAGGCAGATGGCCGCCAAACTTCAGGTGATCGACACGGGCATGGCAACCGCGACTACGGATCGGCAAAAGGCGCTGGACGCCGCACTGGCGCAGATCGACCGCGCCTTCGGCAAGGGCTCGGCGATGAAGCTGGGCCAGAAGGAGACGATGCAGGTCGAGGTGATCTCGACCGGCTCGCTCGGCCTCGACATCGCGCTGGGCGTCGGGGGGCTGCCGCGCGGCCGCGTGATCGAGGTGTACGGGCCGGAGAGCTCGGGCAAGACCACGCTCGCGCTGCACGTGATCGCGCAGGCGCAGAAGATGGGCGGCACCGCCGCGTTCGTGGATGCCGAGCACGCGCTCGATCCCGTCTACGCGAAGAAGCTGGGCGTCAACATCGACGAGCTGATCGTGTCGCAGCCCGACACGGGCGAGCAGGCGCTGGAGATTACCGACACGCTGGTCCGTTCCAACGCGATCGACGTGCTGGTGGTCGATTCGGTCGCCGCGCTGGTGCCGCGCGCCGAGATCGAGGGCGAGATGGGCGACAGCCACGTCGGCCTGCAGGCGCGCCTGATGAGCCAGTCGCTGCGCAAGCTGACCGGATCGATCAGCCGCTCGCGCTGCATGGTGATCTTTATCAACCAGCTGCGCATGAAGATCGGCGTGATGTACGGCAATCCGGAGACGACGACGGGCGGCAACGCGCTGAAGTTCTACGCCTCCGTCCGCCTCGACATCCGCCGAACCGGGCAGATCAAGGATCGCGACGACATCGTCGGCAACGCGACCCGCGTGAAGGTGGTGAAGAACAAGGTCGCGCCGCCGTTCAAGCAGGTCGAGTTCGACATCATGTACGGCGAGGGCATCTCGAAGATCGGCGAGATCCTGGACCTGGGCGTAAAGGCCGGGCTGGTCGAGAAGTCGGGCGCCTGGTTCAGCTACGACAGCGTCCGCATCGGCCAGGGACGCGAGAACGCGAAGACCTTCCTGCGCGAGAATCAGGAGATGGCCGACCGCCTGGAAAAGGCGATCCGCGCCCGCACGGAGGCGGTGGCGGAGGAAATGATGGTCGGCGAGGGGCCGGACGACGACGTCTGATCGCGCGACCTGGAGAGGGCGGATCGACGCGGACGGGTGGCGTCGACGGGTCGACGGTCGAGCGGGGCGGTGCTGCATGACACGGGCAGGCGGGGAGGCAGGCGGGGAGGTGGCGGTGGCGCCGGCGCGGCCGGGCCCGCGGCTGGCGGGCGGTGTCGCCCTTCTCGCGCGGCGGTGACCGACGCTGCCGCCTGGACCGGCGCGGTGGGGCGCAGCTGGGCGGCGGAACATGCGCGGACCGAGCGTGCCTTTGCCGCGATCGGCGCGACGCTGGACGCCGCGGTCACCGCCGTGGCACCCGCGGCCGGGTGCGCGGTGGACCTGGGCTGTGGCGTCGGCGGCACCGCGCTCGCGCTCGCCGCCGTGCGACCGGAACTGGCAATCACCGGCGCGGACCTGTCCGAAGACCTGCTCGCGATCGCCCGCGGGCGCGTCGGCGGACGGGGCGGTCCCGCCTTCGTCGCGGGCGATGCGGTGGCGGTCGCGGAGGAACTCGCGCCTGTCGACCTCCTCGTCTCGCGCCACGGCGTCATGTTCTTCGCCGATCCCGCTGCGTCCTTCGCGCGGCTGCGCAAGGCGTGCCGGCCGGGCGCGCCGCTCGTCTTCTCCTGCTTCCGCCCGCGACGCGAGAACGACTGGTCGGCCGCGGTCGACGCCGCGCTCGGCCTCCGCGTGCCGGCGTCACCGGGCTACGCCCCCGGTCCGTACGGCTTCGCCGATCGCTGCTTCGTCGCCGGGATGCTCGCACGAGCCGGGTGGCGCGACGCCGGCGTCGCCGCGCACGACGTCCGCTACGTCGTCGGCGCCGGCGCGGATCCGGTCGCCGACGCGCTCGGCTTCTACCGCCGCATCGGCACGGCCGCCGCGGCGCTCGCCGCCGCCGACCCGGCGACGCGCGCCGCGATGGAGGCGCGGCTCGCCGACCTGTTCGCCGCACGGACCCGCGACGGCGTCGTCGCGTTCACTGCCGCGATCTTCGTCTGGCACGCCGTCGCAGCAGGGGACACCGAATGACCATCATCGTCCACCATCTCGAGAACAGCCGCTCGCAGCGCGTGCTGTGGCTGCTGGAGGAGCTGGAGCTGCCCTACGAGGTGAAGCGCTACGAGCGGGACAAGGCGACGATGCTCGCCCCGCCCGAGCTGCGCGCGATCCACCCGCTCGGCAAGTCGCCGGTGATCGAGGACACCGCACCGCAGGACGGGGGCGGGCGCCGGGTCGTGGCGGAGACGGGGGCGATCGCCGAGTATCTGGTCGATCGCGCGGACGGGCGGCTCGGCTCGCCGTCGCGCCGCGACGCCGCGCTCGATTACCGCTTCTTCCTGCACTATGCCGAGGGCTCGCTGATGCCGCCGCTGCTGCTGCTGCTGGTCCTCTCGCGCATCCCGTTGCTGGGCAAGCGCGCGGCAAAGCGGGTGCAGCCGATGCTGGACCGCCACCTCGACTTCGTCGAGGCGCGGCTGGCGGACCGCCCCTGGTTCGCGGGCGATGCGCTGACCGCGGCGGACGTGATGATGAGCTTCCCGCTGGAGGCGGCGGTCAGCCGCGGCGGCCTGGGCGCATCGCGTCCGAACACCATGGCGTGGCTGGAGCGCGTCCACGCGCGTCCCGCCTACCAGCGCGCGCTCGCCGCGGGCGGCCCCTACGCCTATGCCGGCGGGCCAGCGTGATCGCGGGAGCGTGACGATCCCCGCTCGTCCGCCGAGCGACGGCCGACCTTCGCTCGCGCCGGTGCAAGGCGCGACGTCACCGGTGATCTCGCCGCGCCGAGACGCGTGTCGGGATGGCGGAGGTTGGCGAGGTACGGCCGACGATGCGCGTCGCGCGCCGTCGTATCGGGCTGCCCGATCGGGTCCCGGTCGCCGCCCCTGAGCAGCGTCGGGTCGGGTCATCGCGCCGGCTATGCGTGACGCGCGAACCGCACCGCGACTACGTGACGGGGCCGCGATCCGTCGCCGGACGCGAGCGGTCGGCGAGCCGCCGGCGCCCCGCCTCCGCCCGCCCGATCACCAGCCCCACGGCCGCTCGCGATACCATTTGGTGATGACGTACTTGGTCCCGGCGCGCACCTTCATGCCGTGGTGGATCGTGGCGGGGTTCAGCAATCCGTCCGCGCGGCGATTGTCCCAGCAGACCAGCTTTCCCGTCTCCGGCTGGATCGTCTTGTCCACCGCCTTGAACCGCGTCGCGCCGCCCGCCTCGGGTTCGTTGAGATAGACCATCGCCGTCCACGTCCGGTTGCCCGCGACCGAGCTATAGCGGTCGTAATCGACGCCGTTCGGCTCGAAATAGTCGGTGTGCGCCTTGAACTCCTGCCCCACGGCGTAGCGCTGGCCCTGCAGCGGCTCGCCGTGCAGCGGGTCGAGGCCGGTGAACGCGGCCAGCGCCGCGTCCACCGCCGCCACCAGCGGGTCCGCGGCGGCCAGGTCGCAGGTCTCGCTGGTGCGGAACGCCGCGTCGCCGTTGAAGTCGGACACGGTGGAGGGGCGGCGCTGCGCGTCGATCATCGCGACCAGCCCGGCGCAGGCGCCCGCGTCGAGGAAGCCACGCTTCACGAACAGCGTCAGCTTGGGGCTGGGTACTCGCTGGATGCCCGGCTGCGCGGCGATGCGCGCGGCGATCGATGCGTCGGCCATACCGATGTTCCTGCCACCGCGCGCGCCCGCACCTCAAGCGGAGAAATATTACACAAGGCTGCAATGCCGCTGTAACATGTCGCACGTAGCCGGCGCGGGCGGGAGTTTTGCAGGCGGATGCGATTGAAGTTCGACGCCCGGGCACGGGCGATCCTCAGGCGGCTGCCGGTGGTCAACGTCTATTCGGTGGTGGAACTGGCGCTGCTCGCCGGGCTGGCGGTGCAGGCGGCGCGGCTGCTGTGGACGATCGTCACCCCGGTCGCGCCGCTGGGCGCCTGGGTGCCGACCGGCCCCGCCATCCCCGCCGATCCCGCGGGCGTGATCGCCGGCTTCGACCCGTTCTTCCGCGTCAGCGGCGCCGCGCAGGCGCAGGGACCGGCGGCGGTCACCTCGCTTCAGCTGACGCTGTTCGGCACCCGCATCGATGCCGCCGCCGGCGGCGGCTCCGCGATCGTGGCGGGGCCGGACGGGATGCAGCGTTCGGTCAGCGTGGGTGAGGAAGTGGCGCCCGGGGTCGTGCTGAAGGCGGTGGCGTTCGACCACGTCACGCTCGATCGCGGCGGCGCGGCGGAGGACCTGTTCCTCGACCAGTCCGGCGCTGCCGGCGCCCCCGCGGCGCCGCCCCCCGCCGCGGGCGCCCCGCTGACCGCCGGCGCGCCCGCGGTGGGCGGCGGCAGCGCGATCCCGGTCGATCAGCTCCGCGCCGACATCACTGCCATTCCGCGCATCGACGCCGGCCGGATCAGCGGCCTGACGGTGCGCGGGCAGGGCGGCTCCGCCTTCGCCGCCGCGGGCCTTCGCGACGGCGATGTCGTGACCGCGATCGGCGGGCGTCCCATCGCCGGCCCGGCCGATCTCGACCGGCTGGCGCGCGAGGGCGCGGCCGCCGGCACGCTGGCGCTGACGGTCGAGCGCGGCGGCCAATCCCTTCCGCTGACGATCCCGGTGGCCCAGTGATGCGTTCCCTCCTCGCCGCCACCGCGCTGGTCGCTACCCTTTCCGCGCCGCTCGCCCTCCCCGCCGCGGGGCAGACCACGCTGAACGTGCGCGACGCCGACATCCGCGCCTTCATCGCCGACGCGGCGAAGGTGACGGGGCGTACCTTCATCATCGACAGCCGGGTGCAGGGGAAGGTGACGGTCGTCACCGACCGTCCCTTGTCGCGCTCCGAGTATTTCGAGGTCTTCCTCTCCACGCTGCGCGCCAACGGGCTGGTCGCGGTGCCCACCGCCAACGGCAGCTTCCGCGTCCAGCCGATCGAGGGCGCGGCGTCGCAGCCGGGCCGGGTGGGCGTGGCGGGCGCGGCGCGCAACAGCCTGGTGACGGAAATCATTCGGCTGCGCTCGGTCGACGCGACGCAGGCGGTGGAAACCGTGCGCCCGCTGGTCAGCGCGCAAGGGTCGGTGACGGCCAACCGCGGCGGCAACAGCCTGGTCGTGGTCGATTTCGCCGACAACATCCGCCGCGTGCGCGAGGTGATCCGGCGCGTCGACACCGACACTGCGGCGACCCGCATCGTCGCGCTGCGCAACGCCCGCGCGGCGGAGGTGGCCACCGCGCTCGCCGGGCTGATCGGCGCGCAGCCGGGCGGCGCGGCGGGCGGGGTGGGCGCGTCGGCGGTGGCGATCGAGAGCAGCAACGCGGTCGCGCTGCGCGGCGATCCCGCCACGGTCGCGCGGCTCGCCGGCCTCGCCCGCGATCTCGACCAGCGCGCGCGCAACGCGACGGAGATCAAGGTCGTCTTCCTGGAGAATGCGGATGCGGCGCAGCTGCTGCCCGTGCTCCAGCAGCTGGTCGGCCAGGCGCCCGACGCGATCCAGGAGACGACGCTGACGAAGACGGGCGTCAGCAGCACCAGCAGCAGCAATGGCAGCGGCACCACGCCGTCGTCGGGTCTCGCCCCGCAGCAGTCGCAGACGACCACGACCACCACCGGCGGCGGGGCCGCGCCGCAGCAGGCGGCGATCACCGGCGCGGGCGGGCGCACCGCCGCGGTTGTCACGCGCTTCGCCGGGGCCAACGCGATCGTCATCGCCGCGCCCGCCGACGTGCAGCGCCAGCTGTCCGACGTGATCGAGAAGCTGGACCGCCGCCGCCAGCAGGTGATGATCGAGGCGATCGTCGCGGAGGTGTCCGACCAGACGGTGAACCGGCTCGGCGCGCAATTCCTGCTCGGCAATCTCGACGGCGGCGCGTTCGCGGCGTCCACGTTCAGCAATTCCGCGCCCAACATCCTCCAGATCGCGGGTGCGGTGGGCGCGCAGGCGCTCGGCTCCTCGCGTACCGTCACCATCGGCGCGGACGGCACGCGGACGGAGACAACGACGAACAACTCCGCGTCCGACCAGCTGACGCAATCGGCGATCAATTCGATCATCGGATCGTCGGGCGGGTTCGGCGGGTTCGGCGGGCAGATCGGCTCCACCGTGTTCGGCGCGATCATCAATGCGGTGAAGGGCGACACGCAGTCCAACCTGCTCCAGGTGCCGCAGCTGATGACGCTCGACAACCAGGAAGCGCACACGCTGGTCGGCCAGGAAATCCCGATCACGACGGGGCAGGCGCTGTCGAACAATTTCGACAACGCCTTCCGCACGGTCCAGCGACAGAACGTGGGCATCGGGCTCGACGTGCGCCCGCAGGTGAATTCGTCGGGGACGGTGAAGCTGAACCTGCACCTGGAGGTCAGCTCGATCGCAGGGCCGGTCAGCAGCGACAATTCGGACCTGATCCTCAACAAGCGCGAGGTGGAGACCACGCTGACGCTCGACGACGGATCGATCGGCGTCATCGCGGGGCTGCTGAGCGACGAGGAGCGGCGCACGATCGAGAAGATCCCGCTGCTGGGGGACATCCCCGTGCTCGGCAATCTGTTCAAGTCGCGCGCGCGGACGCGGGCGAAGACGAACCTGATGATCTTCCTGCGCCCGCGCATCATCCGCACCGCGGAGGACAACCGCCGCGTGACCGAGCAGAAATACGGTCAGGTGCGGCTTCAGCAGGGGATGCAGGAGCCGGGGACCGAGCCGTCGATCGACGCGCTGGTGCGCGACTATCTCGGCGCCAGCCCGCCGCTGCCCCCCGCGGGCGAGCCGGGCAGCATCGAGGATCCGCGCGTCGGCGTGCCGGTGCAGCGCAACTCCACCGTCGTGATCCCGCGGGAGAAGCGGCGGTGATCGTCCGCACCGGCGCCGAGCCGGAGGCCGGTGAGGTGCTGGCCGAGGCGCCGTCGATCGCGGTACCGCCGGTGGCGCTTCCCTACGCCTTCGCGCGCCGGTTCGGCGTGTGCCTGTCGGGCGAGAAGGTGGCGCTGCGAGAGGGCAGCGATCCGCGTGCGCTGATCGAGGTGCGCCGCGTGCTGCGCCGCCCGTTCGACGTGGAGGTGGTCGCGCCGACCGCCTTCGACCGGCTGCTGAGCGACAATTACGCGATGGACGGTCAGGCGACCGCCGCCGCCGCGGTGGGCATGGGCGACGAGCTGGACCTGCTGGCGGAGGGGCTGCCCACCGCGGAGGACCTGCTCGACACCGCCGACGACGCCCCCGCCATCCGCCTCATCAACGGCATCATCGCCGACGCCGCGAGGAATGGCGTCAGCGACATCCATATCGAGCCGTACGAGACCGGCCTCGTCGTCAGGATGCGGATCGACGGCGTGCTGCGCGAGACGCTGCGGATGCCGCCGCACGTCGCGCCCGTGGTGGTCAGCCGTGTGAAGGTGATGGCGCGGCTCGACATCGCCGAGCGGCGCGTGCCGCAGGACGGACGCATGGGGCTGACGCTGGGCGGCAAGCTGCTCGACGTGCGCGTCTCCACCTTGCCCAGCCGCGCGGGCGAGCGCGTGGTGCTGCGCATCCTGGACAAGGAGAATGCGGGCATCGACCTCGACGCGCTGGGCATGACGGCGCCGATGTACGCGCTGCTGCGCGAGGCGATCGCGGAACCCAACGGCATCATCCTCGTCACCGGGCCGACCGGCAGCGGCAAGACAACCTCGCTCTACGCCGTGCTGCGCCTGCTGAACGACGGCAGCCGCAACATCCTGACCGTTGAGGACCCGGTCGAATATGCGGTGGAGGGCGTCGGCCAGACGCAGGTCAATCCCAAGGTCGGCCTCACCTTCGCCGCGGGGCTGCGCGCCATCCTGCGCCAGGATCCCGACACGGTGATGATCGGCGAGATCCGCGATCGCGAGACCGCCGAGATCGCGGTGCAGGCATCGCTGACCGGGCACCTCGTCCTGTCCACCGTGCACACCAACGACGCGGTGGGCGCGATCACGCGGATGCGCGACATGAAGGTGGAGCCGTTCCTGCTCGCCAGCACGCTGCGCGCGGTGATCGCGCAGCGGCTCGTGCGCCGGCTGTGCCCCGCCTGTCGCCACGCGGTGCCCGCGGGCGAGACGGTGGCGCCGCTGCTGGGCGTCGACCCGGCGGCGACGGTGTACGAGGCGGTGGGGTGCGAGCAGTGCAACCGCACCGGGTTCAAGGGCCGCATCGGCGTGTTCGAGGCGGTGCGCGTCGACGCGACGATTCGCCGCCTCATCAACGAAGGCGGCGACGAGGACGCGATCGCGCGCCACGCCTTCGCGCCCAAGGAAGGCGGGGGTGGCGACACGCTGGCGACTGCGGCGCGGCGGCTGGTGGAGCAGGGGCTGACCACCGCGGAGGAGGCGGTGCGGGTGAGCCGGGCGGAGAATGCGGACGCGGACACGGCGGCGATGGGCGATGCGTGAGCCGATCCTATCCTCCCCGGGACGGGGAGGGGGACCGCTCGCGAAGCGAGTGGTGGAGGCGGCGTGCCACGAGACGCACCGCCTGCGGCCCGCCCCCTCCACCATGCTGCGCATGGTCCCCCTCCCCATGCCGGGGAGGATGTAGGAGGTTGGCTGACTTCGACTATCTCGCCATCGACACGCGCGGTGCCGAGACGCGCGGGCACGTGGCCGCGGCGTCGATCGACGCGGCACGCGCGGCGCTCGACCGCCGTCGCCTGTACGTCGTGCGGATCGAGCCCGGCGCCGCGCCCGCCGCGCGCGGGCGGCCGCTGTTCGGGCTGGACCTCGCGCGCCGGAAGATGTCGGGCAAGCAGCTGACGCTGTTCACCCGCCAGCTCGCGACGCTGAGCCGCGTGTCGCCGCTGGAGGAATCCTTGCGCACGATCACGCGCCAGACCGAACAGGAGCACGTGCGCACCATCGTCGCCGCGGTCCACGCCGCGGTGGTGGAGGGACGCCGCCTCGCCGACGCGATGGCGCGCGAGCCGAGGAGCTTCCCGCCGCTGTACCGCGCGATGGTGGCCGCGGGCGAGAGTTCGGGCACGCTGCCGACCATCCTCGAGCGGCTCTCCGTCCTCCTCGAACGCCAGGCGGAGATCCGCGGCAAGCTGCTGACCGCCATGGCCTATCCGACGATCCTCGCGGTGGTCGCCATGGGCGTCGTCATCGCGCTGATGGCCTTCGTCGTCCCGCAGGTGGTGGAGCAGTTCGACACCGTGGGTCAGGAGCTTCCGCTGCTCACCCGTCTCGTCATCGCGCTGTCCGCGCTCATCACCGGCTGGTGGTGGCTGATCCTGCTGCTCGTCGGCCTGGCCGCGATGGCGGGCTGGGCGGCGCTGCGCCAGCCGCCGGTGCGACTGGCATTCGACACGTGGCTGCTGCGCGTCCCGCTTCTGGGACGGCTGCTGCGCGACCTGCACGCGGCGCGGATGGCGCGCACGCTGTCGACGATGGTGGCGAGCCGGCTGCCGCTGCTGGAGGGGCTGAACCTGACCGCGGGCACGATCCACAACCGGCGGCTGAAGGCGGCGTCGGACGAGATCACCGACGCGATCCGCGGTGGCGGCAGCCTGTCCTCGGCGATGCGGCGTACCGCGGTGTTCCCGCCGCTGCTGGTCTATCTCACCGCCAGCGGCGAGGCGGCGGGGCGGCTGGACGAGATGCTGGAGCGCGCCGCCGACTATCTCGAGCGCGAGTTCGACCGCTTCACCGCCACCGCCATGTCGCTGCTGGAACCCGCCATCATCGTCGTGATGGGCGCGGTGGTGGCGACCATCGTGCTCTCCATCCTGCTGCCGATCCTCCAGCTCAACACGCTGGCGGGACAATGAGGTTCTGATGCTCATTCCTTCCGAAATCTCCCATCCTCCGCTCACCCTGAGCGAAGTCGAAGGGCACGCCCCGCGCATGGGCTTCGACTGCGCTCAGCCCGAAGGGAGAGGCAGTGTGCCGGGGAAGCCTCGATTCTCACCCGCCTGGGCCCCGGCCTCCGGCGGGGCGGCCTCGCGCCATCGCAAGCGCCGGCGCGAGGCGGGCTTTACCCTGGTCGAGCTGATGGTCGTCATCGTCATCATCGGCCTGCTCGCCACCATCGTCGCGCTGAACGTGCTGCCGTCGGGGGACACCGCGCGAGTGCAGAAGGCGAAGGCGGACATCGCCACGATCGAGCAGGGGCTGGAGCTCTATCGCCTTCAGATGGGCAGCTATCCGACGACCACCCAAGGGCTGAACGCGCTGGTCACCGCGCCCGCCGGGGTGGACGCGGGCCGCTATCAGGCGGGCGGCTACATCAAGCGGCTGCCGGAGGATCCGTGGAACCGCGCCTATCTGTACGCCTCGCCCGGACAGCACGGCGCCGCCGACGTGTGGACACTGGGCGCGGACGGCAAGGACGGGGGCGAGGGGATCGATGCCGACATCGGCTCCTGGCAGTAACGGCCGGAAACGCGAGCGTTCCTGGCCCTGGGCCCCGGCCTTCGCCGAGGCGGCCTCCCGCCGTCGCGAGCGCCGGCGGGAGGCCGGCTTCACGCTGGTCGAGCTGATGGTCGTCATCGCCGTCATCGGCATCGCGTCGGCGGCCGTGGTGCTGGCGATGCCCGATCCGCGCGGAAGGTTGATGGACGAGGCGGCGCGCTTCGCCACGCGCACGCGCGCCGCGCACGAGGCGGCGATCGTCGCCGGGCGCCCGGTCAGCCTGTGGATCACGCGCGAGGGCTATGGCTTCGACGCGTGGCGCGGCGGGCGCTGGACCCCCGCGGATGCCGCGGGACTGAAGGTCGCGCGCTGGAACGAGGGAACCCGCGCGGTGGGGCTGGTGCGCGAGCGGGTGACGTTCGACCCCACCGGCCTCGCCGACCGCCCGCTCACCGTCACGCTGACGCGCGAGGGTACGCGGGCGGAGGTCGCCGTGGCGGCGGACGGAAGCGTCCGTGTCGCGGGGTGAGCGGTCGGGCCGCAACCCGGCCTGTGCCGGGTTCACGCTGGTCGAGATCATGGTGGCGCTCGCCGTCTTCAGCCTCGCCGCGCTGGCGCTGATCCGGCTGGAAGGGCAGACGATCCGCTCCACCGGCGTGGTGCGCGCGACGCTGCTGGCGCAGATGGTGGCGCGCAACGTCGCGATCGACGCGGTCACCGCCGCCGCGCCGCCGCCGCGCGGTCGCGCCAGCGGGGTGGAGGAGAACGGCGGCCTGCCGTGGCGCTGGACGCGGACGGTGTCGGCGATCGGCGACGGCGACGTGCAGCGCGTGGACGTGACGGTGGCGGATGCGGCGGGCACGCGGCTCGGCCGGATGACGATGGTGCGCCCGCCCGATCCGCCGATCGCGACGGTGGGGCGGTGAGGCGGCTTCGGCGAGCCGGCGCCTCGCGCGGGGCCCCGGCCGTCGCCGGGGCGCCCGATCGCGCGAGAAGCGAGCGTTCGGGCGGCTTCACGCTGGTCGAGGTGATGATCGCGCTGATGATCTTCGGCATGATCGCCGCCGCGGGCGTCGCGCTGCTGGCCTTCAGCGTGCGCGCGCAGGGCGCGACGGACGCGGTGCTGGACGATCTCGGCGCGGTGAACCGTCTCGCCTCGGTGATGACCGCGGACCTGGCGCAGGCGCAGGACCGCCCGGTGCGCGACGAGGCGGGCGTGCGGCTGCCCGCCTTCGCCGGGGCGACCGGCGCGGTGCCGCTGCTGCGGCTGGTGCGCGCGGGCTGGGCCAATCCCGACGCGGTGCCCCGCGCGGACCTGCAGAAGGTGGAATATCGGCTGACCGGCGGCACGCTGGAACGGATCGCCTATCCCGCGCTGGACGGCGCGCCGCCGTTGTCGCCCGCCGCGCTGGTGGAGGGCGTGCGCGAGGCGCGGGTGCGCTTCCGCTACGCCGGGGCGTGGAGCGACCGGTGGGAAGGGGACGCGCAGGCCGCGCTCCCTCGCGCGGCGGAGCTGACGCTGCTGCGCGAGGACGGGCGCCGCTACCGCATGATGTTCCTGGTCGGGACCGGCGCGCCGCGCGCGCAGGCGACTCCCGATCCGCAACCCACCGGTGCGCCGCCCCCATGAGGCGCCGGCGTAAGGGCGAGCGCGGCGCCGCGCTGCTCACCGTGCTGCTGCTGGTCGCGGTGATCGCGGTGATGGCCGCCACGGCGCTGGAGCGACTGCGGCTGTCGACGCGCATCGCCGCCAACGCGGTCGCGATCGACCGGGCGCGTGGCTACGCCTATGCCGCGGAGACGCTGGCGACCACGCGCGTCACCGCGCTGCTGCGCCAGTCGCCCGACCGCGTGGCGCTGATCGGCGGGTGGAGCGGGCGGCCGTTCGGCCTGCCCGTGCCCGGCGGCACCGCCACCGCGCGCGTCACCGACGGCGGCAATTGCTTCAACCTCAACGGTCTGGTCGCGCGCGCGCCGGACGGCAGCTATGCCGCCAATCCGTTCCAGATCACGCGCTTCGCCCGGCTCGCGCGCGTACTGCGCCTGTCGGAGGGCGAGCGGATCGCCGCCGCCACCGCCGACTTTATCGACAGCGACGACGTGGCGCTAGCGCAGGGCGCGGAGGATGCGAGCTATCGCGGGCGGCGCACCGCGGGCACGCTGCTGGCCGATCCGAGCGAGCTGCGCGCGGTCGCCGGCGTGGATGCGCCCTCCTATGCCGCGCTGCGGCCGTGGCTCTGCACGCTGCCGCTGGCCGAGCCGTCGTCGATCAACGTCAATACCCTGCTGCCGGAACAGGCGCCGCTGCTGGCCATGCTGATGCCCGACGGCGTGGGGCCGGAACAGGTCCGCGCGCTGCTGCTGCGCCGGCCGGAGACGGGCTACGCCAGCACCGACGCGTTCTGGAACCAGCTGTCGCTGGGCGGCGCGGGCACCGCCGCGTTCGACGCGCGCCAGCAGACCAGCGTGAAGACAAGCTGGTTCCGCCTGGCGGTGGACGTGGTCGCGGAGGGCGCCGAATTGCACGAGACCGCGCTGATCGACGCGCGGAGGCTTCCCGTCCGGCTCGCATCGCGGCAATGGGGGGATGCGCCATGACGACCGCCACGCTCCTCTTCCTGCCGCCCGACGAGGCCGCGCCGTGGCGCTGGTGGCGCGTGGCGGGCGACGCGGTGGTCGACGAGGGCGAGGGGCTGCCCGCGCCGGACGATGCGGCGGTCGTCGCGGTCGCGCCCGCGGACGCGGTGACGCTGCACTGGGCGGACCTGCCCGCCCGCTCGCCCGCACAGGCGATGGCCGCGGCGCGCATCGTCGTCGGCGATGCGACGGCGGTGCCCGCGCACGACCTGCACGTGGCGGTCGGCCGCGATGCCGCGGGTGGGGAGCGCGCGGTGGCGGTGGTCGCGCCCGATCGCATGGCGGGCTGGCTGGCGCGGCTGGCGGCGGAGGGGATCGATCCCGCCGCGATCGTCCCCGCGCCGCTGCTGCTGCCCGCCCCCGAGGAGGGCCATGTCCGGGCCGATCTGGCCGGGCAATCGGTCGTTCGCGGGCGGACGAGCGGCTGGGCCGACGAGGCGCGGCTGACCGACCTGGTCACCGCGGGAACGGCCCCGGAGACGCTGCCGCGCGACGTCGTCCACGCCGCCGCCGCCGCGTCGCTCGCCGCACTGCCGCTCGACCTGCGGCAGGGGCCGTTCGCGCGCCGTACCCGCCGCGCGATCGACTGGCCGCTGGTCCGCCGGCTGGCGGCGATGGCGGCGCTGATCCTGCTGCTGACGCTGGCAATCGACGTGGTGCGGATCGCGCGCTATTCCTTCGGTGCCGACGCGATCGAGGCGCGTGCGGACACGATCGCGCGCCAGGGCCTGGCCCGCGGCGCGGCGGCGGGGGAGGGCGACGCCGGGCGGATGCTGGCGGCGCGGCTCTCTTCACTCCGCGGTCCGGGCGCGGGATTCAGCGCCACCGCCGCCGCGGTCTATCAGGTGGTGCAGGCCTCCCTCGGTGCGGAAGTGACGGGATTGCAGTTCGAACCGAACGGCACGATGCGCGTGTCGCTGTCGGCGGCCAGCGAGGTCGAGGCGAATGCGGTCAAGGCGCGGCTGGAGCGCGCCGGCTTCGCCGTCACGGCCAGCGTGTTCCAGTCCGCCAACGGCCGCCTGACCGGCGACCTGACGGTGGCGCCATGAGGAGGCCGCGGTGAAGGAACTGCGCGACTGGTTCGCCGGGCGATCGCTGCGCGAGCGGCGGCTGATCCTCGTCATGCTCGGCCTCGCCGCGGTGACGCTGGTGTGGGCGGCCGTCATCATGCCCGTGCGCAACGGCCTGTCCTCCACCCGCGCGCGCTACACCGACGCGGTGGTACGACTAGGCGAGGCACAGGCGGGGCTGGCGCAGGTGAAGGCGGCGCAGCGCCGTGCCGGGCCGCCGCTGGCCGGCGCGCTGGCCGATGCGGTGCGCACCAGCGCGCAGGGCGCGGGGCTGACGCTGTCGACGCTGGATCCGGACGGTGCCGACCGCGTGCGCGCGGGCGTGGCGTCGGCGCGGGCGGGCGCGCTGACCGCGTGGATCGCCGGGCTGGAGGGCAGCGGCGTGCTGGCGGAGGCGGTGACGGTGGCGGGCAACGGCGATGGCACCGTCAACGCGCAGATGACGCTGGTACGGCGGGGGGCGTGATGCGGATCCGCCTGGCCACCCGTCGCCGCACCCTGTTCCTGGCGCTGTTCGTGGCGGCGCTGCTGCTGTTCCTGCCGATGCGGCTGGCGCTGGGCTGGGCCGGCCTCGATTCGCAGGGTTTCTCCGCGCGCGAGGTGACGGGCAGCCTGTGGTCCGGCCGGCTGGTGGAGGCGCGCTTCGGCGACGTGGCGCTGGGCGATCTCGATGCCGGGGTCTCGCCGCTGGCGCTGCTGATCGGGCGCGCGCGGATCGCGCTGGAAGGGCAGGCGGCCGACCCGGCGCAGCGCCTGTCCGGCACCGTCGAGATCGCGCGCAACCGCGCGGCGGTGCTGGACGCGGACGGGCCGCTACCCGCGGGCGCCGCCTTCGCCCCGCTGCCCGTCACGGGGCTGGACCTCGACGACGTCAGCGTCCGCTTCGTCGACAATGCCTGCGAGAGCGCGGACGGGCGTGTGCGCGCGAGCCTGGCGGGCAGCTACCTCGGCCAGCCGCTGCCCGGCAGCGTCAGCGGCGGTGCGCGCTGCGACGGCGGCGCGCTGCTGCTGCCGTTGCAGAGCCCCGGCGGGGTGGAGGGGGTGGCGCTGCGGTTGTGGCCCGACGGGCGCTACCGCGCGGAGATGACGCTGGTGCCGAGCGACCCCGCGACGGCGCAGCGGCTGGACGCCAGCGGCTTCGTCGCCAACGGCGCGGCGCGCATGATCGCGATCGAAGGGCGGTTCTGAACGGCCGGTTCTCCCCGCTTGCACCCGCGCCGATGTGCCGCTAGGGGGCGGCTCTTCGCGGCGACCGTAGTTCAATTGGTTAGAGCGCCGGCTTGTGATGCCGGAAGTTGCGGGTTCAAGTCCCGTCGGTCGCCCCACTCCGCCGCTTCGGGCTGGCGTTCCCGGTCAAACAATAATATTGCGCTGCGAAGCAACGATCTTCTGCGCGAGTGATGCGGCCATGACCTCCGTTTGGGACTATCCCGACTTCGACGCTCACGAGGGCGTCCACCTGTTCACCGATCCCGCGAGCGGGTTGAAGGCGGTGATCGCGATCCACTCGACCGCGCTCGGCCCGGCGGCGGGCGGCGTGCGCTTCTGGCACTATGCCGACGACGCGCGCGCGGTGACGGACGCGCTGCGGCTGTCGCGCGGCATGAGCTACAAGAACGCGATGGCCGGGCTCGAACTGGGCGGGGGCAAGGGCGTGGTGCTGGCGCCGCGACCGGGCGAGACGATCGCCGACGCGCAGCTGGTGGCCTTCGGCCGCGCGGTCGAGTCGCTCGGCGGGCGCTACGTCACCGCGGAGGACGTCGGCATGTCCGAGGCGCGGATGAAGGTGATCGCCGTCGAGACGCGCTACGTCTCCGGCCTGCCGGTGGCCGAAGGCGCGGCGGGTGGCGACCCCGGTCCGTTCACCGCGCACGGCGTCTACCTGGGCGTGAAGGCGGCGGCGAAGCGGGGTCTCGGCACCGACGACATGCGCGGGGTGCGAGTCGCGGTGCAGGGCACGGGATCGGTCGGCGGCGGCCTCGCCCGGCTGCTGGCCGGCGACGGCGCGGTGCTGACGCTCGCCGACGTGGACCAGGCGCGCGCGGAGCGGCTGGCGGCGGAACTCGGCGCGACGACCGTGGCGCCCGACGCGGTGCTGGCGGCGGACGTCGACATCGTCAGCCCCAATGCGCTGGGCGCGATCCTGACCGAGGCCTCGATCGCTTCGCTGAAGGCGCGGATCGTGGCGGGCGGCGCCAACAACCAGCTCGCGACCAGGGAGGACGGCCGCCGCCTGCACGAGGCGGGGATCGTCTACGCGCCCGACTACGTCATCAACGCGGGCGGCATCATCAACGTCGGCCTGGAGTATCTCGGCCACGGCGACGAGGCCGAGGTGATGGCGCGCATCGCGCAGATCCCCGGCCGGCTCGACCAGGTATGGGACGAGGCGGCGGCGACGGGCGATCCCACCGCCGAGGTGGCGGACCGGATCGCGGCGCGGCTGATCGGGCGCTGAGCTTGGCCTGACGATCGGTCGGCGGCCAGGGGGCACGACGGAGCGCCGTACCGCGCGGTGCGCGCTGGGGTGACGGGGTGACGGGGTGACGGGGTGACGGGGTGACGGGGCCGGCATTATCCCCTATCGCGCGCGCGTGCCTTCGCTCCACGCCTTCGCCAATCCCGCGCGCTTCCTGAAGATCGCGCGGCCGCTGACGCCGGTGCTGCTGCTGCTCGGCGCGGCACTGGTGGCGATCGGCTGCTGGGCGGGGCTGACGCGGACGCCGGCGGACTATCTGCAAGGGGAGACGGTACGCATCCTCTACATCCACGTGCCCGCCGCCTGGCTGGGTATGGGCGGGTGGAGCGGGATCGCGATCTCCAGCCTCGTCTTCCTCGTCTGGCGCCACCCGCTCGCCGACGTGGCGGCGCGGGCGATCGCGGTGCCGGGGGCGACCTTCGCCGCCCTGTGCCTCGTCACCGGCGCGATCTGGGGACGGCCGACGTGGGGGACGTGGTGGCAGTGGGACGGGCGGCTGACGTCGATGCTGCTGCTGTTCTTCGTCTACCTCGGCTATCTCGCGCTGGCGCAGGCGGATCGCGAGCGCGGCGGCGACGGGCGCATTCCCGCGCTCTACGGCCTCGCCGGCACCGTGCTGCTGCCGATCATCCGCTATTCCGTCGTGTGGTGGAACACGCTGCACCAGGGGGCGAGCATCGGGCTGACGCGATCCAGCATCGACGGCGCGATCCTGTGGCCGCTGCCGTTCACGATCCTCGGCTTCACCCTGCTGTTCGGCGCCATCGTGCTGATGCGGATGCGCACCATCCTGGCGCGCGCGAAGGCCGAAGCCCGGTTGCGGCGCAAGGCGCGGCCGGCGGTGGTGGCGTGAACCCCTGGCCCTTCGTCGCCGCGGCCTATGCGGTCACGCTCGGCACCACCGGGCTGGTCCTGCTGCTCGCCTGGCGGGCGATGCGCGAGGCGGAGAAGTGACCGCGAAGAACCAGCGGCTGGCGCTGGCACTGCTGGCGGTGGGCGCGATCCTGGCCGCGGCCCTGCTGGCGCTGTCGGGCCTGAAGGACCAGGCTGCGTTCTTCTACGCCCCCGGTGACGTGGCGCGCGCTGTGCCCCCGCCCGACCAGGCGGTGCGGTTGGGCGGCATGGTGCAGAAAGGGTCCATCCGCCGCGCGCGCGACGGCGTGTCGATCGCCTTCGTCGTCACCGACGGGCGCGCGACCACGCCCGTCACCTTCAGCGGCATCGCGCCGGACCTGTTCCGCGAGGGGTCTGGCGTCGTGGCGGAGGGGCATTTCAACGCCGACCGTTCCTTCACCGCCACCAACCTGCTGGCCAAGCACGACGAGAAGTACATGCCGCCCGAGGTCGCCGGGCGGATGCACGAAACGACGACGCTGGAGGATTGAGCGGCGATGGGGTTCCTCGCGCTCGCGATGCTCGCCGTCGCCGCCTTCGCCGGGCTGGTGCTGCTGCGGGTCGACCGGCTGCTGTGGTCGCTGGCCGCGGCGGCGCTGTGCCTGGGCGCCGCGGGTTACGCGTGGCAGGGGCGGCCGTCGCTGCCCGCCGCCCCGGCGCGCGCGGTGGCGACGGTGACGCCGATCGAGCCGAGCGCGATCGCGCTGCGCGACAGCCTGCTCGGCCGCTACACCGCGGACACCGCCTATCTGATCGCGTCCGACGCGATGGCGCGCGTCGGCGATACCGGCGCGGCGGCGCGCGTGGTGCTGGGCGGCGTCGCCAAGCTGCCGCGCAGCTTCATCCTGTGGACGTGGCTGGGCACCACGCTGGCGGCGGATGCGCGCGATCAGGTGTCCCCGCCTGCGCTGCTCGCCTTCCGCCGTGCCGCGCAGCTGGCGCCGGAGCATCCCGCGCCGCCCTTCTACCTCGGCATGGCCTATGTCCGCGCCGGGCAGTTCCGCGAGGCCCGGCCGTACTGGGCGCGCGCGCTGGCGCTGTCGCCCGCGCGGACCTCGTACCGGCAGGAGATCGCGCTGCGCCTGTCGCTGCTCGACCGGCTGCTGGCGAGCGGGGCGGTGCGATGACGAAGGAGACCGCATGACGCTCGTGATCCCCGCCCTTCCGCCCGTGCTGCTGCCCGTCGCCGGGGGCGGCGACTATCCGGTCGGCCGCATCTTCTGCATCGGCCGCAACTATGCCGACCATGCGCGCGAGATGGGCGGCGACCCGGCGCGCGAGGCGCCGTTCTTCTTCACCAAATGGGCGCAGGCGGCGGTGCCGTCCGGCACGACGATCGCCTATCCGCCGCAGACGCGCGACTATCAGCACGAGGTGGAGCTGGTGGTCGCCCTGGCGCACAGCGGGCGCGACATCCCGAAGGCCGACGCGCTGAGCCACGTCTACGGCTACGCGGTCGGCCTCGACATGACGCGGCGCGACTTGCAGGCGGCGGCCAAGGCGGCGGGGCGGCCGTGGGACGCGGCGAAGAACGTGGAAGAGGGCGCGCCGGTCGGCCCGATCCACCCGGCCACCGCGGTCGGCCATCCGGACCGCGGGCCGATCGCGCTCGCCGTCGACGGCGCGGTGCGGCAGGAGGGCGACCTCGCCGACATGACCTGGCCGGTGCCCGCGCTGATCGCGCATCTCTCCACCTTCTACCGGCTGGAGCCGGGCGACCTGATCTTCACCGGCACGCCCGCCGGGGTCGCCGCGGTGGAGCCGGGTGCGGTGCTGACCGGCACCATCGCCGGGCTGGAGCCGCTGACGATCACCGTCGGCGCGGCGGCGGCGTGAGCGCGCCCGTCCTCCACGGCTATTACCGCTCCACCGCGTCGTGGCGGGTGCGGATCGCGCTGGCGCTGAAGGGCGTCGATCACGCCGACGCCTTCCGCCACCTGCGCAAGGGGGAGCAGCGCGACGCGGACTTCCTGGCGCTAAACCCGCAGGGGCTGGTGCCGGCGCTGGCGGTCGACGGCGCGGTGCTGACGCAGAGCCTGGCGATCTGCGAATATCTCGACGAGATGTACGCGGACCCGCCGCTGCTGCCCGCCGCGCCGGTCGCGCGGGCGCGGGTGCGCGCGGCGGCACAGGCGATCGCGTGCGACATCCACCCCGTGCAGAACCTGAAGGTGCTGCAACGGTTGCGCGCGCTGGGCGTGGACGCGGACGCATGGGCGCGCGAGACGATCGATGACGGGCTGGCCGCGGTCGACGCGCTGCTGCGCGCGGAAGCCGGGCCGTTCGCATTCGGCGCGCAGGTGACGCTGGCGGACCTCTGCCTGGTGCCGCAGCTCTACAATGCGCGGCGGTTCGGCGTCGACCTGCGCTGGCCGCGGCTGCTGGCGATCGAGGCGGCGTGCGGGGCGCTCGACGCCTTCCGCCGCGCCGCGCCAGAGAACCAGCCCGACGCGGAGTGACGCTCAGCGCCAGCGCGCCTGCGCCCGCGTCGCCACCGGCCCGCCCGCGCCTGCGGTCCACAGGTCGAGGCGTCCGTCGACCACGTCGCCCGCGTGCAGCCGCATCGGCTGGCCGTCGAACAGCGGCGATGCGCTGCGGAAGGTGAAGTCGTCGGGTGGCGCGCCGCGCACCCGCGCGGCGAGGTGCAGCAGCAGCGTCGCCTGCAGCGGACCGTGGACCACCAGGCCGGGATAGCCTTCCACGCCCGTTGCGTAATCGCGGTCGTAGTGGATGCGATGGCCGTTGAAGGTCAGCGCGGAATAGCGGAACAGCAGCGTGGGCGTGGGGACGATCGTTTCCACCGCCGTGCCGGCCGTCGCCGCGTCGGCAGAGGGCGGGGCCGCGCCGCCCGCGTCGCGATAGACGATCGACTGCCGCTCGCGCACCATCGTCGCGCCGTTGGCGTCGATGCGATGATCGACGGTGACGAAGCACAGGGTGCCGCTGCGCCCCTCCTTCTCGACGACGTCGACGATGCGCGAGGTGCGGCGCACGTGGTCGCCGACGGTCAGGTCGCCGGCGAAGGCGATCTCGCTCCCCGCCCACATCCGGCGCGGCAGGGCGACGGGAGGAAGGAAGCCGCCGCGCGCGGGGTGGCCGTCCTCGCCCAGCGCATCGGCCGGGGCGACGGACTGGCAAAGGCAGAAGTGGATCAGCCGTGGGGCCGGCTCGCCCTCGCGCGGCGCAGCGCCGGGCAGCGCGAGCGTCGCGTGGAAGCGGGCGGCGAGGGCGGGGGTCAGCACGTCCTCCGCCGCCTCCTCGCGGCCGATCCAGTCGGTGATGCCGGGCATCAGTAGGACCGCGGCAGGCCGAGCACGTGCTCGGCAACGTAGCTGAGGATCAGGTTGGTCGAGACCGGCGCGACCTGGTACAGCCGCGTCTCGCGGAACTTGCGCTCGACGTCGTACTCGCAGGCGAAGCCGAAGCCGCCGTGGAATTGCAGGCAGGCGTTCGCCGCCTCCCACGATGCCTTGGCGGCGAGATACTTCGCCATGTTCGCCTGCGTCCCGCACGGCAGCCCCGCGTCGTAGCGGCGGCACGCCTCGAACCGCATCAGGTTGGCGGCCTCCACTTCGACGAACGCCTCCGCGATGGGGAATTGCACGCCCTGGTTCTGCCCGATCGGGCGGCCGAACACGTGGCGCTCGGCGGCGTAGCGCGCGATCCGGTCGACGAACCAATAGCCGTCGCCGATGCACTCCGCCGCGATCAGCGTGCGCTCGGCGTTGAGGCCGGTGAGGATGTAGCGGAAGCCCTGGCCTTCCTCGCCGATCAGATTCTCCGCCGGGATCTCGAGATTGTCGAAGAACAGCTCGTTGGTCTCGTGATTGACCATGTTGAGGATCGGCCGCACGGTCATGCCGTTCGCCTGCGCCTGCTTCACGTCGACCAGGAAGATCGACAGCCCCTCGGACCGTTTCGCCACCCGGTCCACGGGCGTGGTGCGCGCCAGCAGGATCATCAGGTCGCTGTGCTGGATGCGGCTGATCCACACCTTCTGCCCGTTGACGACGTAGCGGTCGCCGCGCCGCTCGGCGGTGGTGCGCAGGCGGGTGGTGTCACTGCCCGTGGTCGGCTCTGTCACGCCCATCGATTGCAGCCGCAGCTCGCCACGCGCGATCGCGGGCAGGTAGCGGCGGCGCTGCTCCTCCGACCCGTGGCGGACCAGCGTGGTCATGTTGTACATCTGCCCGTGGCAGGCGCCCGAATTGCCGCCGGCGCGGTTGATCTCCTCCATGATGACGGAGGCCTCGGCGAGGCCCAGCCCGGCGCCGCCATATTCCTCGGGGATCAGCGCGGCCATCCAGCCGGCGTTCGTCAGCGCATCGACGAACGCCTCGGGATAGGCGCGCGCCTCGTCCACGCCGCGGTGGTATTCGTCGGGAAACTCGCGGCACAGCGCGCGGACGGCGTCGCGGATCTCGTCATGGCCGTCGCCCGCCGTCGTCTGCATCGCGCTCTCCTCGCCTGTCCCCCGGCGTTACGGAACGGACGGGGCGAGGGGAAGGGGCGACGCCTTAGTTGTAGCGGCGCAGGATCCCGGCCAGTTTGCCCTGGATCCGCACCTGTGCGGGCGCGTAGCGCTGCGGATCGTAGGCGCGGTTGGCGGGGTCGAGCCGCACCATCGCGCCCTCGCGGCGGAAATACTTCAGCGTCGCCTCCGCCTCCTCGATCAGCGCCACGACGATCTCGCCGTCGCGCGCCACTTCCTGTCGGCGGATCAGCGCATAGTCGCCGTCGAGGATGCCGGCCTCCACCATCGAGTCGCCCGCCACCTCCAGCGCGAAATGATCGCCCGAGCCGAGCAGTGCGGCGGGCACGGGAAGCGAGGTGGAGCCCTCGAACGCCTCGATCGGAACGCCGGCGGCGATGCGGCCGTGCAGCGGGATCTCGATCACGTCGTTCGCGGGCTGCGGCACCGGGCGCGCCCGCGCGGGGGCGGTGCGCTTCGCCTCCGCGCGTTCGGGCACCTTCAGCACTTCCAGCGCGCGTGCGCGGTTGGGCAGCCGGCGCAGATAGCCTCGCTCCTCCAGCGCGCTGATGAGCCGGTGGACGCCGGACTTGCTCTTCAGCGACAAGGCCTCCTTCATCTCCTCGAACGAGGGAGAGACGCCGCTCTCCGACAAGCGGTCCTGGATGAAGCAGATCAGGTCGTGCTGCTTGCGCGTGAGCATGGCCGGGGTTCCCTGTTGCGAACAGACGTGGAACCAATATGGAACGTCGGCGCCGCCGTCAAGCGATCATCAGGATTTCCGCCGAGTCGCCCGCGCGGGCCGCCGGGGCATGGGGCGCGCGCACGACCAGGCAGGTGGAACGCGCCAGCGTCATCAGCATGGAGGAGTCCTGGATCGCCGCCACGCGCACCCGTCCGTCGATCACCGCGCCGCGCAGATAGTCGGTGCGTGGCCCGTTGGCGGGCAGGTCCTCGCCCAGTAGTGCGGTGGCGGTGTGGAGGAAGGGATCGCGCGCGCCGGACAGGTGCGCGACCAGCGGACGCACGAAGAGCAGCGCGGTGACGAAGGCGGACACGGGGTTGCCCGGCAGGCCGACGACGGTCATGCCGCCCCCCGGTCGAACGGCGCGCCGCCCCGCCAGCATCGGCTTTCCCGGCCGCAGCGCGATGCGCCAGAAATCCAGCGCGACGCCCGCCGCCTCCAGCGCCGGGCGGACGAGGTCGTGGTCGCCCACCGATGCGCCGCCGGTGGTGACGAGCACGTCGGCCTCGACGCCGGCGAAGGCGGCGGTCAGCGCGTCCATCCGGTCGGGCAGGATGCCCAGGTCGACGATCGCCGCGCCCGTTTCCGCCAACAAGGCGCGCAGCAGCAGCCGGTTCGATTCGGGCAGGTCGTCCGGCCCCGCCGCACCCGGTTCGGCCAGTTCGTCGCCGGTGGCGGCGATGGCGACGCGCACCGGGCGCGCGACGGCGACGCGGTCCACCCCGGCGGTCGCGGCCACGGCGAGCCGCGCGGCGGTGAACCGCTCGCCCGCGGGCACCAGCACGTCGCCCTGCGCGAAGTCCAGCCCGCGCACCCGCACGTTGCGCGCGCGATGCGGCGGCCCCTCGCCGTCGAGATGGAGCGTCGCGCCGTCCCGCCGCGCCTCCTCCTGCACCAGCACCGTGTCGGTACCCGGCGGCATGGCCGCGCCGGTGAAGATCCGCACCGCCTCGCCCGCGCCGACCGCGCCGTCGTGCGGGCGCCCCGCTGCGCTCTCCCCGATGACGCGCCACGGGCCGGGCAGGTCGGCGAAGCGAAGCGCGTAGCCGTCCATCGCCGACAGGTCGCGCGCGGGCTGCGTCCGCCGGGCGACCACCGGCGCCGCGGCGTAGCGGCCGAGCGCGTCGGCGAGCGGCACCTCGCACGGGGGAACCGGCGCGGCGAGCGCGAGGACGCGCGCCTGCGCGTCGGCGACGGGAAGAAGGGTCATGCGCGCGTCGTGCGGCGTCCCTGGCCCGCGATCAAGCGTTCATCCCTGCGGCTGGCGCGCCGGCGGCTCTTTCGGCGCGGGCTGCTGCTGGCCGGGATGGGGATCCTTCCTCAGCTGCTCGTGCCCGCTCAGGATCTGGCCGATCATGAACGTGCCCCAGATCATCGCCGCGATCACGGCGATGACCAGCGCGACACGCGCGGGGCGGGGGCGGGGGGGTGGGCGATCGTTGTCGTTCATGCCATGGCGTCAACGGCTTGGGACGCGCACGGTGCCGCAAGTTGATGAGGATCAGCCAGCTTCCGGCGCGCGCCAGTCGCCCGACTTGCCGCCGGTCTTCGACAATAGGCGGATGCCCTCGATCGTCATCGCCTTGTCCACCGCCTTCACCATGTCGTAGATCGTCAGGAGCGCGACGGACACGGCGGTCATCGCCTCCATCTCCACTCCGGTCTTTCCCTCGGTCGCGACGGTGGCGGTGGCGACCACCGCGTCGTCCTCCAGCCGCAGGTCGATGGCGACGCGGGTGATCGGCAGCGGGTGGCACAGCGGGATGAGGTCCCCGGTGCGCTTAGCGGCCATGATCCCGGCGACGCGGGCGACGGCCAGCACGTCGCCCTTCGCGGCGCCGCGATCGCGAATGGCGTCCACGGCGGCGGGGGTGAGGCGGATGCGCCCGCTCGCCACCGCCTCGCGCCGGGTGGGTGGCTTGCCGCCGACGTCGACCATGTGCGCGGCGCCGGTGTCGTCGAGGTGGGTGAGCGTCATGCGGCCTTCTCGCCGGATCGTGGCGGCAAGTCGAGTTCGTTCACGCGGAGGCGCGGAGAGTTGGTTCGCGCAGAGACGCGGAGGCGCAGAGGGGTGGCGTGCTGGGAGCCGGTCAAAGCCGTCGCAGGCGGCTCACCATCGTTGCTGCGGCGCTCCTGCCTGCGGCGCGAGGCGAGCGCACCGTCTCTGCGCCTCCGCGTCTCTGCGCGAAACGAACCTAGCCCACCAAGGCGCGGGTCGCCGCCTCGACGTCCTGCTGCCGCATCAGCGCCTCGCCGATCAGGAAGCAGCGGATGCCGTGCTCGGCCATCGCATCCAGGTCGGCGCGGCTGGTGAGGCCGCTCTCGGCGACGAAGGTGCAGTCCTGGGGCGCATCGGCGACCAGTTCGTAGGTGCGCTGGAAATGCACCTCGAAGGTGCGCAGGTCGCGGTTGTTGACGCCGATCAGGCGCGAGCGGAGGCGGGCGGCGCGCGCCATTTCCGCCGCATCGTGCACCTCGACCAGCACGTCCAGCCCCGCCTCCAGCGCCGCGGCCTCGCACTCCGCCGCCTGCGCGTCGGACAGCACGGCCATGATGAGGAGGATCGCGTCGGCACCGATCGAGCGCGCCTCCAGCGCCTGCCACGGGTCGATCGTGAAGTCCTTGCGGATCACCGGCAGGTCGCAGGCGGCGCGCGCCTGGCGGAGGTAATCGTCGTTTCCCTGGAAGTAGCGCTCGTCGGTGAGGACGGACAGGCACGTCGCGCCCCCCGCACGATAGGCGCGCGCGTGGCCGGGCGGATCGAAGTCGGCGCGGATCAGGCCCTTGGACGGGCTCGCCTTCTTGATCTCCGCGACCAGCGCGTGGCGGCCCGAGGCGGCGGTGCGGTCCAGCGCGGCACGGAAGCCGCGCGGGGCGGACGGGGAGGGCGGGGGCGCGGGGTTCGCCGCCTTGCGGGCGGCCACCTCCTCGCGCTTGGTGGCGATGATCGTGTCGAGGATGGTCATCAGAAGGCGATCCAGCGGTCGAGCAGGTCGCGCGCGGCGCCGGCGTCGATCGCCTGCGCCGCGCGCGTGGCACCGGCGCGAAGGTCTGCCGCGACGCCGGCAAGCACCAGCGCGGCGGCGGTGTTCAGCAGCACCGCGTCGCGATAGCCGCCCGCCTCCCCGCCGAGCAGGCGGCGCAGCGCCAGCGCGTTATAGGCGGGGTCGCCGCCGCGGATCGCGATGGTCGGGTGGCGCGGCAGCCCCGCGTCCTCGGGCGCGATGCGCGGCGGAAGCGCGGCGGTGCCGATCGAGACGACGCGCGTCGGGCCGGCGCCGGAGATCTCGTCCAACCCCTCCTCGCCCGCGACGACGAACGCCGCCTCGCTGCCCAGTTGCGCCAGCGCCTCGGCGTAGAGCGGGGCATAGTCGGGCCGGGCGATGCCGATCAGCTGGCGCGTCACCCGCGCCGGATTGGCGAGCGGGCCCATCAGGTTGAAGATCGTGCGCCGACCGATGCGGCGGCGGATCGGCGTGATCCGCTTCATCGCGGGGTGATGATTGCCCGCGAAGAGGAAGCAGATGCCGAGTTCCGCCAGCGTCGCCTCCGCCTGCGCGCCGGCGCGATCCATGTCGAGCCCGAGCGACTCCAGCGTGTCCGCCGCCCCCGCCTTGGAGCTTGCCGCGCGATTGCCGTGCTTCGCCACCGGCACGCCGCAGGCCGCGACGACCAGGCTGACCGCGGTGGAGACGTTCAGCGTGTGCTGCCCGTCGCCGCCGGTGCCGCACACGTCGATCGCGCCGGCCGGCGCGGTGATGGGGATCAGCCGCTCGCGCAGCGCGCGCGCCGCCTCGGCGATCTCGATCGAGGTCTCGCCCCGATGCGACAGGGCGAGCAGGAAGTCGGCCACCGCCTCCTCGCTGGTCCTGGCGTCGAGCAGGTCGGCGAAGGCCTGCGCCGCGGTCTCGCGCGACAGCGGCGAGGCGGGGTCGGGCAGCAGCGCGCTCACGGCCGCAGCCCCGCCTCGCGCAGGAAATTGGCGAGCATGTCGTGGCCGTGCTCGGTCGCGATGCTCTCGGGATGGAATTGCACGCCGTGGATCGGCAGGTCGCGGTGGCGGAAGGCCATCACGGCGCCGTCGGGCGCGGTGGCGTTTACCGCCAGCGCGTCGGGCACGTCGGTGACGATCAGCGAGTGGTAGCGCGTGGCGGTGAAGGGCGTCGGCAGGCCGGCGAACACGCCGGTACCGTCATGCGCGATCGCGCTGGTCTTGCCGTGCATCAGGCCGCCGCGCACCACGCGCCCGCCGAAATGCTGGCCGATCGACTGATGCCCCAGGCATACGCCGAGCAGCGGGCGGCGAGCCTCGGCCGCGGCGGCCACCAGGTCCAGGCTGATCCCCGCCTCGTTGGGCGTGCACGGACCGGGCGAGATCAGCAGCGCCTGCGCCCCGGTCGCCAGCGCCTCCGCCGCGGTCAGCGCGTCGTTGCGCTCTACGCGCACCTCCACGCCCAGCTCCATCAGGTAGTGGACCAGGTTCCAGGTGAAGCTGTCGTAATTGTCGACGACCAGGATCATGAGCGGCGACATAGCGGACCCGGGCGGGCGCGCAATCTATTGCGATCCGGCAATGCACGCGAAATATCGCGGCGGAGAAAAGCGCGCATGACGGCGTTGTTCTTTCGTTCGAGGAGCCTGTCCGATGCGCCGCCGTCCCTTCGCCTTCGCCGCCGCTTTCGCCGGGGCCATCGTGCTCCTTCCCGCCGCCGCCCCCGCGCAGCAGGCGCCGCAGCGGATCCGCAACGTCCAGCTGACCGGGACCGAGCCGTGCCCCAAGGCGCAGGGCGACGAGATCGTCGTGTGCAGCCGCATCTCGCCCAACGAACAGTTCCGCATCCCCAAGGAGTTGCGCAACACCGCCGAGCCCGCGCCGCAGAACCAGGCATGGGCGAACCGCACGGTCACCGCGGAGACGACCTCGCGCGTCGCCGCGGGCCTGCCGAACACCTGTTCCCCCGTGGGCACCGGCGGGCAGAGCGGCTGCGCCCAGGCCTATGCCCGCGCCTGGGCGGCGGAGCGGCGCGCGGCGGAGAAGAACGATTCGATGATCCCCGGCGGCGGCGTGGATACGTCGGGGGAGTGAGCGGCGGGCGTTGACCGCGCCGCCCTCACCCTTCCGCGGCTTCGCCGATCCCTCCCTCTCCCGGCGGGAGAGGGAAGGGGCCCGCCCGGCGGGGCCGGGTGGGAAGGATGAGGACAGAATCTACTGGCCGAACCCCGGCGCGCTCGCCTGCGCCAGTGCCTCCCGCGCCGCGGCGAACAGCGCGCCGGACTTCGCCTCGCACTCGCGCTGCTCGTAGGCGGGGTCCGAATCGGCGACGATCCCCGCGCCCGCCTGCACGTGGATGGTGCCGTCCTTCACCACCGCGGTGCGCAGGACGATGCACGAATCCATGCTGCCGTCGGGCGAGAAATAGCCGACGCCGCCGGCATAGGCGCCGCGCCGCTCCCCCTCCAGCTCGGCGATCACCTGGCACGCGCGCACCTTGGGCGCGCCGGAAACGGTGCCGGCGGGGAAGCCGGCCAGCAGCGCCTCGATCGCGTCGCGCGCGGGGTCGAGCCGGCCGACGACGTTCGACACGATGTGCATGACGTGGCTGTAGAATTCGACGCCGTAGCTGTCGGTCACGTTGACGCTGCCCGGCGCGGCGACGCGGCCGACGTCGTTGCGGCCGAGGTCGAGCAGCATCAGGTGTTCGGCCCGCTCCTTCGCGTCGGCGAGCAGGCCGTCGCGGTTCGCCGCATCCTCCGCCGCCGTCCGCCCGCGCGGGCGGGTGCCGGCGATGGGACGGATCGTCACCTCGCCGTCGCGCACGCGCACGAGGATCTCCGGCGAGGAGCCGGTCAGCGCGAAGCCGGGCAGGTCGAGGTGGTAGAGGAACGGCGAGGGGTTGATCCGCCGCAGCGCGCGATACAGCTCGAACGCAGGCAGCGGGAAGGGCGCGGTGAAGCGCTGCGCCAGCACCACCTGAAAGACGTCGCCCGCGACGATATAGTCCTTCGCGCGCAGCACCATGTCGCGATAGGCGCCCTCGGCCAGCACCGGCGTCGGTTCGATCGCGAGCGCGTCCGCGGTCACGCGCGGCGGCAACGGTGCGTGCGCCAGCCGCGCCTCCACGGCGTCGAGCCGCTCCTCAGCCGCGGCGACGATCGCGGCGGGATCGCGGTTCGCGTCCGGCCACACCGGCGCGACGAGGAACAGCGCGTCTGCCAGTCGGTCGAAGACCAGCACCACGGTGGGCCGCACGATCATCATGTCGGGCAAGCCGAGCGGATCGGCGGCCGGTTCGGGCAGGTCCTCGACCAGCCCGATCGTCTCGTAGCCGAAATAGCCCACCAGGCAGGCGAGCGCGCGTGGCAGCTCCGCGGGCACGTCCATCCGGCACGACGCGACCAGCGCGCGCAGCGCGTCGAGCGTGGGCCGGTCGTGCGGGACGAAGGCGTCGCGGTCGTCGAGCCATCGCGCGTTCACCTCCGCGCGGTGGCCGCGGGCGCGCAGCACCAGGTCGGGCGCAAGGCCGATCAGGCTATGCCGCCCGCGCACCGCGCCGCCCTCCACCGATTCCAGCAGAAAGTCGCCGCGCCCCGGCTCGATCAGCTTCAGCGCGGCGGCGACCGGCGTCTCCGTGTCGGCGACGCGTCGGCGCCAGACCAGCGCCGGGCGGCCCGCGTCCAGATCCGCGGCCAGTCGGGCGGCCAGTTGAGCGGGGGCGTCGCTCACTGCTCGCCCGTGCCCAGCAGGTCCTTCTTCAGCTTGTCGATGTTGCCTTGGTTGCGCTTCACGCCGACCGACGCGGCGACGGCGCGGGCGAATTGCTGGACATATTCCTGCCCGATCGAGCGGCCCAGGTCCGCGCGGGTCGCCATGACGACGCCGGGCTGCTTCGTCGCGTCGCCCGGTACGACCTGGTCCAGCTTCATCACCGCCCAGCCGTCCCCGGTCGGCGACGGGATCGTGCGCGCGCCGCCCGGCTTCATCGAGAACATCAGCGCGAGCAGCGGGTTCACCTGGCGCCCGGCCTGCAATTGCGAGCGGGTGGCGGCCAGCGGCTGCGGCGCGGGGCCGCGCACGCCCGCCTGGCGCAGCGCGTCGGCCAGCGAGGCGCCCCTGTTCACCAGCGCGACGACGCGGTTCGCCGCGTCGCGGGCGGCACGGCTGCGGCGGTCGGCGACGATGTCCGCCGCCACCTGGTCGCGCACCTGCGCCAGCGGGCGAGGCGCGGCGCGCACGATACGGTCGAGCCCCACCACGGCGAAGCCGCCGTCGCTGCCCACCGGCACCGTGGTCGGCGTGTCGCCCTCCTCAGCGGCGAAGCCGGCGGCGACGATGGCGGCAAGCGCGGGATCGGCGGCGACACCCGGCTTCTCCGGATCGGTGCCGTTGGCCAGCAGCGCGGGCGTCGCCTGCGCCGTCAGCTTCTGGTCGGCGACGACCTCCGCGATGCTGGCGTTGTCGGCCAGTGCATCCTCCACCGCATCACGCGTGCGCTGCAGCGCGGCGGCGGCCTTCTCGTTCGATACCTTGGTGGCAAGCTCGGCACGCGCCTGATCGAGCGACTTGCCCGGCACCTGCGCGATCGCCTCCACCCGCGCCACGACGAAGCCGATCGCGCCGCGCACCGGGCCGACCACCGCACCCCGGCCCGCGCCGAAGGCGGCGTCGGCGACCGCCGCGCCCGCCGTCTGCGCCAGCGCGGCCTTGTCCGCGCGCTCGACCTTGCGCGGCTCCAGCCCCGCGGCCCGCGCGGCGGCGTCCAGCGCGGTGCCGCCCTTCACCTTCGCGGCGAGCGCATTGGCGGCATTCTGGTCCAGCACCGTCACCAGCGTCACGTCGCGCGTCTCGCGCGCGGCATAGGCGGCGCGATCCGCCTCGTACGCCTTGCGGATCTCCGCGTCGGTGGGCGCGGCCTGCGCCTTCACGCTCTCCGGCGTGACCGTCGCGTAGCGCATCACCCGCCGCTCCGGCACGGTGTAGCGCGCCACGTTGCGCTGATAGAACTGGCCGATCTCCGCGTCCGTGGGCGCAGGCCCGGCGGGGACGGCGGCGAAGGGCACCAGCGCCACCTGCCCGCTGCGCCGCTCCAGCAGCAGCGAGGCATAGGGCAGCGCCACCTGCTGCGGCACCTGCGTCGCGCCGATCGTCGGCACGATCAGGAACTGCGTCATCGTCTCGCGCGCGATGTCGCGCTGCACCTGCGCGTCGGTCAGCCCCTGCTGGCCGATGATCCGCTCGTAGGCGGCCTGGTCGAACTGGCCGGTGGGGCCGCGGAAGGCGGGAATGTTGCGCAGCTCGCTGCCCACCAGCGCGCGGCTGACGGCGAGGCCCTGGTCGCGGCCGAAATTCTCCAGCGCGGCGCCCGTCACCATCCGCTCCAGCAGACCCTCCACCCCGCCGGCGTTCACCAGCTGCTCCACCGTCACGTCGGGCTGCTGCTGGCGCGCGACGCGCAGCTCGTCCTGCACCCGCTTGCGCAGGTCGGCCGAGGCGATCGATTTCCCGTCCACCACCGCCACCGCGTCGCCGCCCAGCACCCCGCCGCCCGCGCCCGCGATCCCGGTGATGTCCCCCGCCGCGAAGGCGAGCGCGATCACGCCGAGAATGCCGAAGGTGATGACGTAGCCGACCTTCGAATTGATGAGGCGGCGGACGAAGCTGAGCATGGAGCGTGGGACCGGCTGTTTGGAACCGGCACGCTTTAGGGGTGGCGCACGGTGGCATCAAGCCGGCGTCGTTGCTAGGCGCGGGCATTCAACGAGGCGAAGGGGCGGGGACGATGCGACGCAAGCTGGTGGCGGGAAACTGGAAGATGAACGGCAGCCGCGCGGCACTGGCGGAGCTGGACGCGATCGCCGCGGCGGCCCGCGCGCACCCGGACGTGGACGTCGCCGTCGCCGTCCCCTTCACGCTGATCGCACCCGCGGCGGAGCGGGTGCCCGGCCTCGCCATCGGGGCGGAGGACCTGCACGAGGCGGAGAGCGGCGCGCACACCGGCTGCGTGTCCGGCGCGATGCTGGCGGAGGCGGGCGCGCGCTTCGCCATCGTCGGCCATTCGGAACGGCGGCACGACCAGGGCGAGACCAGCCAGGACGCCTGGGCGAAGGCGGCGGCGGCGCATCGCCACGGCTTGCAGGTCATCCTGTGCTGCGGCGAGACCGGGGCGGAGCGCGATGCCGGCCGCGCCGAGCGCGTGGTGCAGGCGCAGATCGAGAAGTCGCTGCCGGAAAATGCGAGCGGCGACTGGCTGACGCTCGCCTACGAGCCGCGCTGGGCGATCGGCACCGGCCGCACGCCGACGCTGGAGGACATCGCCGCGATCCACGCCATCGCGCGCGCGAAGATGCGGCAGCTGGTGGGCGACGCGGCGGACGGCATCCGCATCCTCTACGGCGGGTCGGTGACGGGCGAGAACGCGCGCGACATCATGTCCACGCCCGACGTGGACGGCGCGCTGGTCGGCGGCGCCTCGCTGACCGCCGCGAAGTTCGTGCCGATCATCGAGGCAGCGACGCGGAAGGGCGGCGCATGATCGAGCCGCTGCCGCCCGTTCGCCGCGTCGTCACCGCGATCGACGCGGACGGCCGCTCCTTCATCGCGGAGGCGGGGCCGTCTCCCGCGGGCTTCGCGCTGCCCGGCTCGCCGTTTCGCAGCGACAACATCTGGCGCACCCACGCCGCGCCCGCGCCGGTGGATGCGCCCGACGACATCGCCGCGCATCGGGGCGTGCTGCCCCCCGCGGGCGGCACGGTGCTGCGCGTCATCGACTTCCCGCCGATGGAGGGTACGCGCGAGGAGCAGGCGGCGCTGGCGGCGAAGGTCTTCGCGCTGCTGTATCCCGACGCGGACCACCAGGTGGGCAGCGACCGCTCGGCGGGGATGCACACGACGGACACGGTCGACTACGCGATCGTGCTGGCGGGCGAGATCTACGCCGTGATGGACCAGGACGAGGCGCTGCTGACCGCGGGCGACGTGCTGATCCAGCGCGGCACCGCGCATTCCTGGGAGAACCGCTCCCGCCGGATGGCGCGGGTCGCCTTCGTGCTGGTGGACGGGGTGCGGGGGTAGCGAGTGTCTGGCGATTACCCAGCCTCCGTTCGGCCTGATCGAAGTCGAAGGCTACGCGCGACGGTGGCTGTGCTTCGACTTCGCTCAGCACGAACGGAGCTTGCTTGCGCCGCGCGCTAGATCGCTCCGGTCATGGCGAGAGGCTCAGGAACCGAACCGCGCCTTCAGCACCGTCCACGCCGCGCGCAGCCCGTACGCCTCGCCCCCCTTGGGCCGCCCGGGCTTCGCCGCGGGCCGCCAGGCGAAGGTGTCGAGATGCGCCCAGGCGATCCCGCGCGGCACGAAGCGGCGCAGGAACAAGGCGGCGGTGATCGCGCCGGCGAAGCCGCCGTCGGGCGCGTTGACCATGTCCGCCACGTCGCTCTTCAGCATGTCGTCGTAGCCATCGTGCAGAGGGAGCCGCCACAGGGGATCGTACGCCCGCTCCCCCGCCGCCAGCAGCTCCGCCGCCAGCGCCTCGTCCTGGACGAAGGTGGCGGGCAGGTCCGGCCCCAGCGCCACCCGCGCCGCGCCGGTCAGCGTGGCGAAATCGAGGATCAGGTCGGGTGCGCCCTCCACCGCCTTGGCGAGCGCGTCGCCCAGGATCAGGCGCCCTTCCGCGTCGGTGTTCGTGTTCTCCACCGTCAGCCCCAGCCTCGTGGCCAGCACGTCGCCGGGGCGGAAGGCCGCGGCGGAGACGGCATTCTCCACCGCGGGGATCAGCAGGTGCAGCCGCAGCTTCAGCCGCCGCGACATCACCAGGCCGGCGAGCGCCAGCGCGTGCGCCGCGCCGCCCATGTCCTTCTTCATCAGCCGCATCCCCGCGGACGGCTTGATGTCCAGCCCGCCGGTGTCGAAGCACACGCCCTTGCCCACGATCGCCACGCGCGGGTGCGCCGGGTCGCCCCATTCCAGTTCGATCAGCCGCGGCGCGCGCTCCTTTGTGGCGGCCTGGCCGACGGCGTGGATCATCGGATAGCCGGTCGCGAGCGCGTCGCCGCGGGTGACGGTGACGCTGGCGCCGTGCGCGCGGGCGAGCGCGTCCGCCTCCGCCTCCAGCTCCGCCGGGCCCATGTCGCTCGCGCCGGTGTCGACCATGTCGCGCACCCGCGCGGTCGCCTGCGCCAGCCGCACGGTCTCTTCGATCCGCCCCGGCTCCCCCGTCAACAGGACGCGCGGACCGTGCGCCTCCACCGCCTTGTACCGGGTGAAGCGATGCTGCGCGAGACACCAGCCCAGCATCGCCGCCCCGGGCTCACCCGCGTCCGCGAGCCGGTACGTCCCTTCCGGCAGGCCATCGCCCAGCGAGGCGATGCGCCACGGCGAGGCGGAATCCTCGTCGCAGACCAGCAGCATCGACCACTCCTCCGCCGCCTCGCCCGGCAGGATCGCGCGGTTGCCCGGCTTCCCCGTCACCCGCGCCGCCGCGGTGGCGGTGCGCACGCGCTGGGGCTGGCGCGCCAGCCACGCGTCGAAGGCGTCGGGATGGACGACGTGGATGCCGCGGGCGGGCTGGCCGCGGTCGGGCTGGAGCAGGGCGGAGAAGTCGGTCATCGCGGGCGACCAAAGCAGGACTTTGCCGGCCGTGCAATGAACCCTACATCGCCACGATGACCACGCACTCGACTCGCATGCTGATCCTCGGCTCCGGCCCCGCGGGCCTTTCCGCCGCCATCTACGGCGCGCGCGCGGGAATGAAGCCGATCGTCGTCCAGGGCATCCAGCCCGGCGGGCAGCTGACCACCACCACCGATGTGGAGAATTATCCCGGCTTCGCCGACGTCATCCAGGGACCCTGGCTGATGGAGCAGATGCAGAAGCAGGCCGAGCATGTCGGCACGACGCTGCTGTGGGACACGATCGTCGACGTGGACCTGACGCGCCGCCCCTTCCGCCTGACCGGCGACGGCGGCGACGTGTACGAGGGCGAGGTGCTGGTGATCGCCACCGGCGCGCAGGCGAAGTGGCTGGGCCTCGCGTCGGAGGACGCGATGAAGGGCAAGGGCGTCAGCGCCTGCGCCACCTGCGACGGCTTCTTCTATCGCGGCAAGAAGGTGGCGGTGATCGGCGGGGGCAACACCGCGGTGGAGGAGGCGCTGTACCTCACCAACCATTCGGACGACGTGACGCTGATCCACCGCCGCGACACCCTGCGCGCCGAGCGGATCCTGCAGGAGCGGCTGTTCGCGCACCCCAACATCACCGTGCTGTGGAACAAGGAAGTGCGCGAGTTCGTCGACGGCGGCGGCACCGCGGGCCTCGTTGCGCTCGACCTGGAGGATACCGTCACCGGCGAGCACAGCCGGCTGGACGTGGAGGGCGGCTTCGTCGCGATCGGGCACCATCCGGCGACCGAATTGCTGCGCGGGCACCTCGCGCTCGACGAGGACGGCTATGTCGCGGTGGAAACGGGCTCGACCCGCACCAGCGTGCCGGGCGTGTTCGCGTGCGGCGACGTGATGGACAAGACCTATCGCCAGGCGGTGACCGCGGCCGGCACCGGCTGCATGGCGGCGCTGGACGCGGAGCGCTTCCTGGCGGCCGCGGAGTTCGACCAGATGAAGGAAGCGGCGGAATAGGGCTGGCCTGCTGACGGCGCGCCGCGAACCTTCGGGCGGCCGAGCGGGTCAGCCTGCCGCGTGCAGGATCGCCCGTTCCACCGCGTCGATGTCGCCCGCGCGGGCGAAGCTGTGCGAGGCGGTGTCGACCATCACCGGCACGATCGCCGAGCCGCGCGCGGCGGCGGCGAAGGCGAGGGCGGTGGCGTCGCCCGCGGCCAGGACCACCGTCGCGCGCGTGCCCCAGCGCTCGATCGCGCCGACGACCGGCGGCACCTCCGCCCGAGCCGGACGCAGCAGCTTCGCCACGCCGCGCGCCAGCTTGCGCAGGTCGACGCCGCCGCGCAGCAGCCGCCGCCACTCGGCGGGATCGCGCAGGCTGGCGGCATAGCCCGCGCGGATCGCCGCCGCCGGTGGCAGGTCGTCCGCCTCCGCGCCCGTCCACGGATTGCTCAGCACGACGGCGTCGATCCCCATCAACGCGCCCGCGCCCGCCAGCAGCGTGGCGGCGTCGCAATTGCCGTAGCCGACGACGCGCGTCACGCCGGTCTCACGCAAGGCGGCGAGCGCGGCGGCCAGGTCGGGCGCGGCGGCCGCGAAGCCGCGGTTCTCCCCGGTCGAATCGCCGATCCCCCGGCGATCGTAGCGGAGGACGCAAAGGCCGCGCGCGGCCAGCCGCGCCGCCAGCATCGCCATGCCGCGATGTGCGCCCGCGCGCACCTCGTTGCCGCCGGACACGATCAGCACCCCGGTGGCGCCCGCCGCCCGGTCCAGCGTCGCCATCAGCGTCTCGCCGTCGCACGCGATGGCGATCACGTCGCGCATCGTTCGATCCATGCGGCGATGTCGTCGGCGAGCACGCGGGCAAGCGCCGCGTCGCCGCGCGGCTCGCTGGCGCGCCACAGCGGAGCGCCGGGAACGTGCCGGTCGGCCGCGCGCGGGTCGCCGTCCAGCCGCACCACGCGCAGCGGCCCCGCGACCCACGGCTCCGCCGCCGCCAGCGCGGCGACCATCGCCTCGTCGATCGCATTGCCCGCATAGTCCGCCGCGCCGCCGAGCGCGCGGACGCGCCGCCATTCGCGCACCTGCGCCGCGCCGGAAACGGGCGACAGGTACCAGCGGCTCGCCACCCGCGCCTCCGCGTCGAGCAGCGCCCCGCCGCGCAGCGCGACGACGTGGACCGGGCCGGGCAGCTCCGCCGCCACGGCGGCGAAGGCTGCGCGCCACTCGGCCAGCCGAGCGTCGGCGGTGGGGACCAGGCTGTCGTTCTGGCCCGGCAGGTCGGGCAGCGCCGCGCCGATCCCGCGCGCGGCCAGGCGCCGCAGCACCTCGACCAGCAGCGCGCGGGTGCGGTTGCCCTCCTCGAACAATGCGGCAGCGGCGAGAACGGTGGGCCCTTGCGCGGGGCCGAAGCGCAGCATCGCCTCGCCGTTGGCGCAGCGTTCCGCCCGCTGGGTCACGCCCGCCACGCCGAAACGATCGCCCGCCTTGATCTGCATCTGCGCAACCGAGGATCGTTCCGCCTAAAGATCAGCGACTTACGAGGGGAGTTGTCGTGACGGACCGGACCAAGCGCCATCTCGCGGCGGCCCTGCTGGTAGCGTTGCTGGCCGCGACGTTCCTCCTCGACACGGGGAGCCGCGTCGGCGCCGCGTTCGACGGCCTGGGCTGATCGCGGCGTCAGACCAGCGCCTTGCCCGCGGCGAAGCGGGTGAGCGCGCCGAAGGTCTCCAGCATCTCGCCGTCCACCTCGTCGTCGTCGATGACGATGCCCAGCCGATCCTCCAGTTCGGTCAGCACGCCCGCCACCGCCATCGAGTCGAGTTCGGGCAGCGCGCCGAACAACTCGGTATCGGCGTCGAACCCGGCGACGCGGCCCGCGTCCAGCGACAGCACGTCGCGCAGCACCGCGCGGACGGTGTCCTCCACCTGATCCATGCCCTCCGCCCTCACGCGCCTCTCCCCGTATTGCTGCGCCCGCGAAGGCGGAGCGATAGGCGCGGGGGATGAAATCCGCAACGGCTTGGCGCTATGAGGCGGCCATGGTGCCGCTCGACCCCGTTCCGCAACCGATCGACCACGCCCTGCGCGGCGCGCCGGACGCGCCCGCGCTGGTCCTGCGCGACGCGGTGACGACCGTGGCGGAGGCGGAAGCGGCGGTGGCGCGGCTCGCCGGCTGGCTGGCGGCCCAGGACCTCGCGCCCGGCGACCGCGTCGCGACCTGGCTGCCGAAGACCGCCACCGCCTGCCTGATCCCGCTCGCCGCGGCACGCGCGGGGCTGGTGCACGTGCCGGTCAATCCGGTGCTGAAGCGCGCGCAGGTGGCGCATATCCTGGCCGACAGCGGCGCGCGGCTGCTGCTGACGCAGGCGGTGCGGGCGGCGACGCTGGAGCCGGGCGACGCGCCGCGGGTGGCGACGGAGGCGGGGGAGGGCGACGCGCTGCCCCGCTCCACCGCCGATCCGCAGGGACTGGCGGCGATCCTCTACACCTCGGGTTCGACCGGCCGGCCCAAGGGCGTGATGCTGAGCCACGCGAACCTGTGGCTCGGCGCGGTGTCGGTGGCCTACTATCTCGGCATCGAACCGGACGACCGGGTGCTGGCGGTGCTGCCGCTGTCCTTCGACTACGGGCAGAACCAGCTGTTCTCGACCTGGATCGCGGGCGCGGCGGTGGCGCCGCTCGACTATCTGACGCCGCGCGACGTGGTGAAGGCGGTGGCGCGCGTCGGCGCGACCACGCTGGCGGGCGTGCCGCCGCTGTGGACGCAGCTGCTGGAGGCCGACTGGCCCGCCGGGACCGCGGGGACGCTGCGGCGGCTGACCAACTCGGGCGGGGCGCTGACCCCCGCGATGGTCCGCGCGTTGCGCGCGCGCTTCCCGGCGGCGCGGCTGTTCCCGATGTACGGCCTGACCGAAGCGTTCCGGTCGACGTATCTCGACCCGGCGCTGGTCGACGCGCATCCCGATTCGATCGGTCGCGCCATCCCCTTCGCCGAGGTGCTGGTGGTGCGCGGCGACGGCAGCGCGGCGGCGGCGGGGGAGCCGGGCGAGCTGGTGCACGCCGGCCCGTTGGTGGCGCAGGGATATTGGCGGGATCCGGAGCGGACCGCGGCGCGCTTCCGCCCCGCGCCGGCGCATGCGCGCCACCGCGGCATGGCGGTGTGGTCGGGCGACACCGTGGTCGCCGATGCGGACGGGCTGCTCCGCTTCGTCGGGCGCGACGACGAAATGATAAAGACCGCCGGCAACCGCCTGAGCCCGCAGGAGATCGAGGAGGCGGTGACGGCCGGGCCGGAGGCGGCGGAGGCGGTCGCCGTGGGCGTGGCGGACGCGCGGCTGGGACAGGCGATCGTCGTCGTGGCGCGCGGCGATCCCGCCGGGGAGGCGACGCTGCGAGAGCGGCTGAAGCGCGACCTGCCCACGTACATGCAGCCAGCGCGGATCGAATGGCGCGACGTGCTGCCGCGCAACGCCAACGGCAAGCTGGACCGCGCGGCCATCGCGACGGAGGTGCGCGCGTGAAGCCGATGGGACCGATCCCTCCCGAGTTCGCCGGCCAGCAGGGCGCGCTGACCATCGGCGGCCGCAGCGCCGACGATTGGGTGGCCGCGCACGGATCGCCGCTGTTCGTCTACGATCCGGCGATCGTCGCCGCGCGGGTGGCGCGGTTCCGCGCGGCGATGCCGGCGGCGGTGGACCTGCATTACGCGGTGAAGGCCAATCCCTTTCCGCCGCTGCTCGCCGCGGTGGCGCCGCTGGTGGACGGGCTGGACGTCGCCTCCGCCGGGGAACTGGCGAAGGCGCTGGCGGTGAAGCCGGGAGGCGCGATCAGCTTCGCCGGGCCGGGCAAGCGCGACGCGGAGCTGGAGGCCGCCGTCCGTGCCGGCGCGACGCTGAACGTCGAGAGCGAGGGGGAAGCGACGCGGGCGCTGGCGATCGGCGACCGGCTGGGCATTGCGCCGCGGCTGGCGGTGCGCGTCAATCCCGACGTGGAGCTGAAGGGGTCGGGCATGAAGATGGGCGGCCGCGCTTCGCCCTTCGGCGTCGACGCGGAGCGCGCCGCCGCGCTGGTGCGCGCGATCCGCGGCGGCGGGGCGGACTGGCGCGGCTTCCACATCTTCGCCGGGTCGCAGGCGCTGGACGCGGGCGCGATCGTCGAGACCCAGGCGGCGACGCTGGCGCTGGCGACGCGGCTGGCGGCGGAGGCGGGCGCGGCGCCGCCGATGCTGAACCTGGGCGGCGGCTTCGGCGTGCCCTATTTCGCGGGCGACGTGGCCGTGGACGTGGCGCGCATCGGCGCGGCGCTGGCGGAGGCGCTGGCGGCCACCGACCTGCCCGGCACCGGCTTCGCGATCGAGCTGGGCCGCTGGCTGGTGGCGGAGGCGGGCGTCTATCTGACCCGCGTCGTCGACCGCAAGGAGAGCCGCGGGGAGACCTTCCTGATCGTCGACGGCGGGCTGCACCATCAGCTGGCGGCGAGCGGCAATTTCGGCACCGTCGTGCGCCGCAACTATCCGCTGGCGGTCGCCACGCGGATGGGAGAGGCGGCGACGGAGGAGGCGTCGGTGGTCGGCTGCCTGTGCACTCCGCTCGACCGGCTCGGCGACCGCGTCGCGCTGCCGCATGCGAAGGTGGGCGACGTGATCGCGATCTTCCTGGCTGGAGCTTATGGCGCGTCCGCCAGCCCGACGGCGTTCCTCGGTCATCCGGCGGCGGCGGAGGTGCTGGCTGGCGAGGGATGACCTCACACAAAGACACGAAGCCACGAAGAGAGGAAGCAGGGCGGCTGCGCCGCAGGCAGTAATCTTCTCTCTCTCTCTCTCTCTCTCTCTCTCTCTCTCTCTCTCTCTTCTTCGTTCGTGGCTTCGTGCCTTCGTGTGAGTCCCCTCTCGCCGTGCCAACCACCAACCCCCTCCGTTCGCTTGGAGCGAAGTCGAGAAGCATCGCGCCCGATGAAGAAGGGCTTCTCGACTGTGCTCGAAGCGAACGGAGGGAGGAGGCCGGCCGCCGCGCCCACCACGCTAAACGCTATCTTCACCTCTCCCGCCGCATAGCCCCTCGCAAAGCGCGGCATCGCGCGGGTGGAGGTTCGTTCATGCGGTTCGGTCGCGTTTCGCTGGGGATGCTGGGGTTGCTGGCGGGGTGCGCGGGCGGCGGCGGCCGGTCGGAGCTGCCCCCCGCCACCTTCGTCGCCACCAAGGAACAGCCGGGCGAGGAATATGTCATCGGCCCGCTCGACAGCCTGCAGATCTTCGTCTGGCGCAATCCCGAGCTGTCGGCGAAGGTGCAGGTGCGTCCCGACGGCCGCATCACGACGCCGCTGATCGCGGACATGCCCGCGGTGGGCAAGACGCCCGCGATGCTGGCCACCGACATGAAGCTGGCGCTGGGCGAGTATATCAAGGAGCCGATCGTCTCCGTCATCGTCGACGGCTTCTCCGGCACGTTCAGCCAGCAGGTGCGCATCGTGGGCGCCACGCAGAAGCCGGCCAGCCTGCCCTATCGCGCCAACATGACGCTGCTGGACGCGATGATCGCGGTGGGCGGGCTCGGCGAATATGCCGCGGGCAACAAGGCGCGGCTGATCCGATACGACCGCGCGACCGGTACCCAGAAGGAATACGGCCTGCGCATCGGCCGCCTGCTGAAGAACGGCGATGCCAGCGCCAACGTGAAGCTGGAGCCGGGCGACGTCATCATCATTCCGGAAAGCATGTTCTGACGTGACGGGCCTGTTCGAGGAACTGCGCATCGCGCTGCACACGGTGTGGACGCGCCGCTGGCTCGGGCTGGCGGTGGCGTGGTGCGTGTGCGTGGCGGGCTGGCTGGTCGTCAGTCAGATGCCCAGCAAGTACGATTCGCGCGCGCGCGTGTTCGTGCAGATGCGCTCGGTCCTGCCCGCGGGCACCGATCCCGGCGTCGCGGCGTCGCAGGCGCAGGACATCGACACGGTGCGACAGACGCTGACCAGCGCGGTGAACCTGGAGAAGGTGGTACGCGGCACCGACCTGGCACAGGGCGTCGCCAGCGACCGCGACGTGGCCGATCGCGTCGCCGGGTTGCAGACCGCGATCAAGGTGGTGGCGCAGCAGAACAACCTGTTCGAGATCACCACCACCGCCGCCTCGCCGAAGCTGGCCGCCGCGATCACGCAGAAGCTGATCGACATCTTCGTCGAGACGAACCTGAGCGACGATCGCCGGCAGGCGACGCAGACGCTCGCCTTCCTGGACGGTCAGCTCGGCACGCTGGGTGCCAAGTTGCAGGACGCGGAGGCCAAGCGCACCGATTTCCAGAACCGCTACCTGGGCGCGCTGCCGGGCACGGGCACGATCAGCGACCGCATCGGCGCGGCGCGCACGCAGATGAGCCAGGTGGACGGCGATCTCGCCGCCGCCGCCAGCAGCCTCGCCGCGGTGCAGGGGCAGATGGCGGCGACGCCGCGCAGCGTGGCGGGCGGTGGCGGCATCGCGCCGGGCATGGGGCCGGCGCGCGCGCGGCTGGCGGCGATCCAGGGCCAGCTCGCCGACGCGCGCGGGCGCGGGTATACGGACAACCATCCGGACGTGGTCGCGCTGAAGCAGCAGCTCGCGCTGGCGCAGGCCGCCGCGCGCGGCGAGCCGGTGGCGGCGGGCGGCGACGGCAGCGTCGCCAATCCCGCCTTCCTCTCGCTCCAGGCGATGGTGGCGGACCGGCAGTCCGCGGTCGCCGCGTTGCAGATGCGCAGGCGCCAGCTGCAGGGCGACCTCGACCAGCTGACGGCGAAGCTCGCCGGCGATCCCGCCGTGGCGGCGGAGCAGGGCGAGATCGACCGCAGCGCCACCGTGCTGAAGGACCAGTACGACCAGCTGCTCGCCCAGCGCGAGCAGGTGAGCCTGCGCGCGCAGGCGCAGACGCAGACCGACGCGGTGAAGTTCAGCGTCATCGACCCGCCCACCGCGCCGCGCGTGCCCACCGCGCCCAACCGCCCGCTGCTGTTGTCGGGCGTGCTGGTCGCCGGGCTTCTCGCCGGCGTGGGCGCCGCCTTCGCGATGGGGCAGGTGCAGGCGACCTTTGCCACCGCGCAGCGGCTGGAGAAGGTGTCCGGCATGACCGTGATCGGCTCGGTCGGCGAGATGCTGACGCGCCGGCAGGAGGAGGAGCGCCGCCGCCGGCTGAAGTGGTTCGCGGGCGCCACCGCCGCGCTGGCGGTCGCCTATGTCGGCCTGCTCGGGCTGGAGATGGTGCAGCGGGGGCTGGCGGCATGACGCAGGGATCGCTGATCGAGCAGGCCGCGCGGGTCTACGACTTCGACGCCTATTTCCGCGCCAGCCCCGCCGCGCTGCGCCAGGCCGACGCGCCGGCGCCGGCGGACGACGTGCGCCCGATCGAGCGGGCGCCCGCGCCCGCGGCCGGCGACGTCATGCCGACGCTGGCGGCGATCCCGGTCGAGTTCCTCGCGCATGGCGGCGAGGACGAGGAGGACTGGACCCCCCCGCCGTCGGACATCGCGCTGATCGACCGCACGATGCTGGCGGAGAAGGGGATGCTCGTGCCCGGCGCCCCCGTCGGCGCGCTGGCGGAGGAGTTCCGCCTCATCAAGCGCCAGCTGCTGCTGACGGCGGACGAGGTGGGCGAGGGGCCGAAGGGGGAGCGCGCACGCACGATCCTGGTCGGATCGGGCAAGCCGGGGGAAGGCAAGACCTTCTGCGCGATCAACCTGGCCATCAGCCTCGCCGCCGAGCGCGACGTGGAGATCCTGCTGGTCGACGCCGATTTCGCCAAGCCCGACGTCATGGCATCGCTCGGCCTCGACGATTCGACCGGGTTGCTCGACGTGCTGGGCGATCCGACGATCGATCCGGAGAGCTGCGTCGTGCGCACCGACGTGCCGCAGCTGTCGCTGCTGCCCGCGGGCAAGCGCAGCCACGCCGACACCGAGCTGCTGGCGAGCCGCCGAACCGAGCAGGTGCTGGACCGGCTGCTCGCGGCCAACCCGCGCCGCATCATCGTGTTCGACACGCCTCCCGCGCTCGCCGCCTCGCCCGCCTCGGTGCTGGCGTTGCTGGTGGGGCAGGTGATGCTGGTCGTCCGCGCCGACCGCACGACGGAAGCCGACGTGCGCGAGGCGGTGCAGCTGCTCGACGGGTGCGAGGAGATCGCGCTGGTCCTCAATTCCGTCAGCTACGAGCCGGGGCGCGGGCGTTTCGGCAGCTACTACGGTCAGGAGGGGTGATCGTGTCCGGTCGCACGCATCTCGTGCTTTCCACCCCGGCGTACGCCGGGGTCCAGGTGGGTGACCAAGCGTCTCCATCGCCGACGTTTGCGCAACTGGACCCCGGCGTACGCCGGGGTGGCGTGTTGGTGATGGTCGTCGCTTCGCTCGCCGCCACGCCCGCCGCGGCGCAGAGCGACCGGGCGCACTACGTCCAGCCCTATGTCGAGGTGGCGCAGGCGGTCGCCGCGGACCTGTCGAACGATGACGTCACGACGTACACCTCGCTCGCCGCGGGCGTGGACGCGGGCGTCAACACCGCGCGGTCGCAGGCGCAGATCAGCTACCGCTACGAACGCCGCTTCGACTGGGCGGACGATCAGGTGACGCAGGACGTCCACTCCGGCCTCGCCCGCGCCGCGGTGACGGTCGCGCCGGGGCTGAACCTGGAAGCGGGCGGCATCGCCACGCGCGCGCGTACCGACATCCGCGGCGCGGCGCCCGGCAATCTCGTCGGCGACGTCGCCAACGTGTCGCAGGTCTACTCGCTCTACGCCGGCCCCTCGCTCGCTACCCGCGCCGGGCCGCTGAACGTGGGCGCGAGCTATTTCGTCGGCTTCACCAAGGTGGAGACCCCCGACGTCCCCGGCCCGGTGCCGGTGCAGCGGCTCGACTATTTCGACACGTCCACCAGCCACCTCGCGCAAGGATCCGTGGGCACCGCGGCGGGCGAGGTGTTCCCCTTCGCGATCCAGCTGTCCGGCGCGTACGAGCGCGAGGACGCGAGCCAGCTGGACCAGACCTACGAGGGCTGGTTCGGCCGCGGCGACGTGACGCTGCCGCTGTCGGGCCATGTCGCGATCCGCGGCGGCGTGGGCTACGAACGGATCAAGGCGACGCAGCGCGACCCGCTGGTCGACGCGACCGGCGCGCCGCTCCTGGACGGCAACGGCCGCTACGTCACCGACCCGGCTTCGCCGGAACGGATCGCCTACGATACCGACGGCCTCATCTACGACGCCGGGGTGATCTGGCGGCCCAGCCCGCGGCTGGAATTGCAGGCGAGCGCGGGCTGGCGCTACGGCGGCGAGACCTATTTCGGCTCGCTCAGCTACGCGATCGACCGCAACGTCGGCCTGGCGATCGTCGCCTACGACGGCGTCGAGACCTTCGGCCGCCAGCTGCGCGACGGGCTGCGCGAGCTGCCGACCGCCTTCGAGGCGCGGCCCGATCCGTTCGGCCAGCAGTTCGCCGGCTGCGTCTTCGGCGCGCGGCCCGGCACCGGCGGCGCCGGCGCAGGTGGCTGCCTGAACGACGTGTTCCAGTCGATCGCGACCGCCAGCTACCGCGCGCGCGGCATCGACGCCGTGCTGAGCGCCAGCTACGGCCGCACCCGCTTCGGCATCGGCGGGGGGTACGCCAACCGCCGCTTCAATGCGCCCCGGTCAGGCACCGGGGGCGGCGTGCCCGGCATCGTCACCTACGGGCTGGAGGACCAGAGCGCCTACGCCCAGGCCTTCTACGGCCGCGACCTGTCACGCATCTCCGCCATCGACCTGACCGTCTTCGGCAGCTGGTATTCCAGCGGGCTGGCGAACGGGCTGGGCGCGGGCGGCGACGTTTACGGCGGCGGCGCCAATGCCACCTACTCGCTCCAGCTCGGCCGGCTCGGCACGCTCGCCTCGATCGGCCTCTACGGCTTCGACCAGGAGGGGTTCGATACCCAGTGGTCGGCACAGGCGCTGCTCGGCGCGCGCTACACCTTCTGACGGACGAACGACGATGTACGACGCCTTCTTCGGCCTCTCCGACCGCCCGTTCCAGCTGACGCCCGACCCGCGCTTCTGGTTCGACACCGCCACGCACCGCAAGGCGATGGCGTACCTGGGCTACGGCCTGGCGCAGGGCGAGGGCTTCATCGTCATCACCGGCGACATCGGCGCGGGCAAGACGACGCTGGTCGGCCACCTGATGGAGCGGATCGACCCCGCCAGCCTGAACGCGATCCGCATCGTGTCCACCGCGGTGCGCGCGGAGGACCTGCTGCGCATCGTCGCCGACGGGCTGGGCGTCGCGCCCGAGGGGAAGTCCAAGGCGGAACTGCTGCTGGCGATCGAGCGCGGCCTCCACGCCGTGGCGCGCAGCGGGCGGCGCACGTTGCTGGTCGTCGACGAGGCGCAGGCGCTTCCCGTCTCCGCGCTGGAGGAGCTGCGGATGCTCAGCAACTTCCAGGCGGGCGGGCACGCCATGCTGCAGATCTTCCTGCTGGGCCAGCCGGAGTTCCGCGAGCGGCTGAACGGGTCGGAGCGGCTGGAGCAGCTGCGCCAGCGCGTGATCGCGATCCACCACCTCGATCCGATGGGCGCGGACGAGATCGCGGCCTATGTCGCGCACCGCCTCCAGGTCGCGGGCTGGCAGGGGCGTCCCGTCATCGCCGACGACGCCTGCGCCGCGATCCACGCCGCCAGCGACGGCGTGCCGCGCCGCGTGAACCAGGTGATGACCCGCGCGCTCCTCCACGCCTCGGTGATGCAGGCCGACACGATCGACGCCGCGCTGGTCGCCGCGGTGATGGCGGACCAGGGGGTCGAACTGCCCGCCCCCGTCGCCCCTTCGGTGGTGGTCGAGCCGGAGGAGGATGCCGTCGCCATCGCCCCGCCGGTGGAAGAAGCCGCGCCCCGCGCCGCCCGGCATGACGAACATGCGCTCGACGCGCGCGTCGCCACGCTGGAGGCACGCATCGCCGAGCAGGACGAGGCGCTGCGCCGCGTGCTGACGCTGCTGATGGACTGGGTCGAGAAGGACGCCGTGCCGGAGGCGCTGCGGGGCGCGGCATGACCGTGCTGAACGCGCTGTCCGTCGACGTCGAGGAGTGGTTCCAGGTCGGCGCCTTCGAGCGCACGATCGACCGTGCCGACTGGGACGCGCTGGAATCGCGCGTTGCCGACAACAGCGCGCGCGTGCTGGACCTGTTCGCCGCCGCGGGGGTGAAGGCGACCTTCTTCACGCTCGGCTGGGTCGCGGCGCGCCACCCGCGACTGGTCCGCCGCATCGTCGAAGAGGGGCATGAGATCGCCAGCCACGGCTGGGACCACGCGCGCGTCTTCACGCTCGACGCCGCCGCCTTCCGCGCCGACCTCGCCCGCGCGAAGGCCGCGCTGGAGGATGCCGCCGGCGTCGCCGTCACCGGCTATCGCGCGCCCAGCTTCTCCATCGACGCGCGCACGCCCTGGGCGCACGCGGTACTGGCGGAGGAAGGCTATCTCTACTCCAGCAGCGTCGCGCCGCTGCGCCACGACCATTACGGCTGGCATGGGTCGCCGCGCTTCGCATGGCGCCCGCACGCCGATGCCGCGCTGGTCGAGCTGCCGGTGACGGTGGCGCAGATCGCCGGGCGGCGCGTCGCGACGGGGGGCGGCTTCTTCCGCCTGCTCCCCGCCGCGCTGACCGACCTCGCCATCCGCCAGTCCAATGCGCAGGCGCAGCCGGGCATCTTCTACTTTCATCCGTGGGAGGTCGATCCCGGCCAGCCCCGCGTCGCCCATGCGCCGCTGCGCTCGCGATTGCGCCACTACAGCCGGCTGAAGGCGATGGCGGGGAAGCTGGACGGGCTGATCCGCCGCCACGCCTGGGGCCGCGTCGACCACGTGGTCGAGCGGCTGCCGGGCGACAGGCTGGCGGCATGACCGCGCCGCTGCTCCGCGCCCCCGTCGGCGTGCGCCGCGCGCGACCGTCCGACCGGGCGCGGATCGAGGCGTTCGTGCGCGCGCATCCCGGTGCCACGCCCTTCCACCTGCCCGCCTGGGGCGAGGCGGTGGAGGCGGCGTGCGGCCAGCGCGCGATCACGCTGATGGCGGAGCGCGCCAACGGCACGCTGGCGGGCGTCCTGCCGATGACGCACGTGCGCTCGCCGCTGTTCGGCCGGGCGCTGGTGTCCTGCGGCTTCGCCGTCGACGGCGGCGCGCTGGGCGAGGCGGAGGCGCTCGCCTCGGGCGCCAGCGCGCTGGCGGCGACGCTCGGCTGCCCCTCGGTGGAGCTGCGCGGCGGCGCGGCGCCGGCGGGTTGGGCGGTGGATGCCGCGACCTACGTGGGCTTCGCGCGCGACCTCGCCGGCGACGACGAGGCGCAGCTGCTCGCCATTCCGCGCAAGCAGCGCGCCGAGGTGCGCAAGGCGCTGGCCGCCGACCTGACGATCGACATCCACGCCGACGCGGACGTGCACCACCGCGTCTACGCCGAATCGGTGCGCAACCTGGGCACGCCGGTCTTCCCGCGCGCGCTGTTCCGCGCCGTGCTGGCGACGATGGACGCCGACGTGCTGACCGTGCGCCATCGCGGCCGCGCGGTGGCGAGCGTGCTGAGCCTCTACTGGCGCGGCACCGTCCATCCCTATTGGGGCGGCGGCACGCGAGAGGCGCGGGAACTGCGCGCCAACGACCGGATGTATGTCGCGCTGATGGCGCACGCCCGCGCGCGCGGCTGCACGCGCTTCGACTTCGGCCGGTCGAAGGCCGGGACGGGCGCGGCGGCGTTCAAGAAGAACTGGGGCTTCGAGCCGCGCCCGCTCGCCTATGCGACGTGGAGCGCGGGCGCCCCCCGCGTGGTGAACCCGCTGGACCCGAGATACGCGCTGATGGTGCGCACGTGGCGGCGCCTGCCGCTGCCGCTCGCCAATGCGGTCGGGCCGTGGATCAGCCGGGGGCTGGGGTGAGGCCCGCCGCCTCCATCCTCTCCCTTGTGCCGAGCAGGCATGGCCGATGACCGACATCCTGTTCCTCGCGCATCGCGTGCCGTTCCCGCCCGACCGCGGCGACCGCATCCGCAGCTTCCACGTGCTGCGGCACCTCGCCGCGCGCGCACGCGTGCACCTCGTTGCCTTCGCCGATACCGCCGCGGACGTGGACGTGCCGCCCGCCTTCCGCGCGATGCTGGGCGAGTGCGTCGTCGTCCATCGCACGAAGTCGCGCGCGCGTGCCGCGGCGGAGGCGCTGGCCGGCGGGCGTCCGGTCTCGCTGGCCGCGTTCGACGACGCGCGCGTCCATGCCGCGGTGCGCGACATCGTGGCGCGCCATCCGGTCGCCGCCACCTACGCCTTCTCCGGGCAGATGGCGCAATATCTGCCCGCGCACGGCCGGCGCATCATGGACTTCGTCGACGCTGATTCGGCGAAGTTCGCCGCCTATGCCCGCGGGCCGCTCGCCTGGCCGATGCGGCGCGAGGCGCGGCTGCTCGGCGCCTACGAGCGACAGGTCGCCGCGAACGTCGACGCCGCCCTCTTCGTCAGCGCGGCGGAGGCGACGCTGGTGCCGGGCGGGCGCGTGCTGGAGAACGGCATCGACACCGCCGTCTTCGATCCCGCCGCTCCCTTCGCGCCGGTGGTCGGGCAGGGGCGGCTCGTCACCTTCATCGGACAGATGGACTATCGCCCCAACGTGGAGGCGGTGGTCGCCTTCGCGCGCGAGATGCTGCCGGCGGTCCGCGCGCGTCACGCCGACGTGCGCTTCGCCATCGTCGGCCGCGCGCCGACCACCGCGGTGCGGGCACTGGCCGGGGAAAGCGTGATCGTGACGGGCGAGGTCCCCGACGTGCGCGGCTGGCTCGCCGCGTCTGACGTGGTCGTCGCGCCGCTGCTGATCGCCCGCGGGGTGCAGAACAAGGTGCTCGAGGCGATGGCGATGGCGCGCCCCGTCCTCGCCTCGGCGGCGGCGGCGGAAGGGATCGACCATGCCGGCACGATCCGCGTCGGCGAAGGCGCGGAGGCGGTGTGCGCACTGCTGGACGATCCCGCCGGCCTCGGCCCCGCCGCGCGCGCGCGGGTGGTGGCGCGCTACGGCTGGGACGCCGCGCTGGCGCCGCTCGACGCGATGCTGGGGCTGGCTTCCCTGAAGGCCGCGGCATGACGCCGACGATCGCCACCACCCCGGCGAGCGCCGGGGTCCAGTTGGGCGACATCGGCGAGCCGCAACGGCCGCCTCCGCGACTGGGCCCCGGTGTTGGCCGGGGCGGGGCGGGGACTTGGCCCCGCCACCTCGCCATCCTCGCCGTCACCGCCACTCTCCTCCTCGCGCTGTTCCGGCAGGACGTGCGCGACGTCGCGCGCATCTGGTGGACCAGCACCACCTTCGGCCACTGCCTCTTCATCGCGCCCGTCGTCGCCTGGCTGATATGGACCCGCCGGCGCGAGGTCGCGGCGCTGCGTCCTGTCGGCTGGCTTCCTGGCGTCGCGATCGTCGCCGCGGGTGGGTTCGCGTGGCTGCTCGGCGATGCGGGCAGCGTCGCGCTGGCGCGGCAGGCGGGGCTGCTGGTGATGGTGGAGGGCGCGGTGGTCGCCTGCCTCGGTCCCGCGGTCGCGCGCGGGCTGCTGTTCCCGCTCGCCTATGCCGGCTTCATGATCCCGCTCGGCGACGGGCTGGAGCCGCCGTTGCAGGACGCGACCGTCGCGATGGTGCTGCCGATGCTCCACCTCGCCGGCGTGCCCGCGGTCGTGGACGGCGTGCTGATCCACGCCGGGCGCTATTGGTTCGAGGTCGCGGAGGCGTGCTCGGGCGCGAAGTTCGTGCTGGCCATGCTGGCCTATGGCGCACTGGTCGCCAACGTGGCTTTCCGCGGCTGGCGCCGGCGGGCGCTGTTCCTCCTGGCCTGCGTCGTCGTTCCGGTCCTTGCCAATGCGGTGCGCGCCTTCGCCACCATCTATGCCGCGCACCTGACCAGCGTGGAGGCGGCGACGGGGTTCGACCATATCGTCTACGGCTGGATCTTCTTCGCGGTCGTGATGGCGGCGCTGATGGCCGGCGCGTGGCGCCGGTTCGATCGCGCGCCCGACGACCCCGCCTTCGATCCCGCGCGGATCGGCACCGAGCCGCGGATGACGCTCCACCCGGCGGTCGCCGCCGCGCTCGTCCTCGCCACCGCCGCGACCTTCCCGGCGTGGAGCGCCGCCGTCGCCGCGCGCGCCGCGCCGCTGCCGGCGCGGATCGACCTGCCCGCGGTCGCGGGCTGGCAGCGCGCGGCGATAAACGGCATGCCGTGGCAGCCGGTCTATCCCGCCGCGGACCATTATCTCTACGGTCGCTATCGCCAGGCGCACGGGCGCGCCGTCGACATGGGCGTGGCCGTGATCGCCGGCCAGCGCGAAGGCCGTGAGCTGGTCGGCTACGGCATCGGGGTGCTGGGCGAGGCGACGCGCTGGACCCGCGTGGCGGACCTGCCCGCGATCGACGGCGGCGCGGCGGTGCGGATCGTCGCCGCGGGGGCGGACGGCCGCCCGGTCGAGCGCGTCGTCGCGACCTGGTACCGCGTCGGCGGCACGCTGACCGGCAGCGGCACGCGCGCGAAGATCGCGACGGTGCGCGACAAGCTGGACGGCGGAACGCAGGTCGCGGTCGCGATCCATCTGTCGGCGACCGGGCCAGACGCGGTGGCGGCGATCCGTGCCTTTCGCGCGGCACTGGGGCCGGTCGACGCGGCGGCGGATCGAATCGTCTATCCTCGTTCGTCCTGAGGAGGCATTGAGCTTGTCGAAAGGCCGTCTCGAAGGGCAAGGGCGGTTCGAGACGAGGCTTCGACAAGCTCAGCCTCTCCTCACCACGAACGGCTAGGGGCTTAGATCGGGCATGTGCGGGTTCGCGGGGCTGTTCTATCCCGCCGTGGCGAAGCCGGTCGATCCGGCGCGGGTGCGCGCGATGGGCGAGGCGATGGCGCATCGCGGGCCGGACGGCGCGGGCACGTGGACCGCGCCCGGCGTGGGGCTGGCGCACCGCCGCCTGTCGATCATCGACCTCGCCGGATCGCCCCAGCCGATGGTGGATGCGGACGAGCGCCACGCGATCGTCTTCAACGGCGAGATCTACAATTTCCGCGACCTGCGCCGCGAGCTGGAATCGCGCGGCCGCGTCTTCCGCAGCGACGGCGACACCGAGGTGCTGCTGCAAGGCTATGCCGAATGGGGGCCCTCGCTGCTCGACCGGCTGAACGGCATGTTCGCCTTCGCCATCCACGATGCCCGGACGCAGACGCTGTTCCTGGCGCGCGACCGCATGGGCGTGAAGCCGCTCCACTATGTCGAGCTGTCCGACGGCGCGCTGGCCTTCGCGTCGGAGCTGAAGGGCCTGGTCGCCCATCCGCTGCTGCGCCGCGCGCCCGACGTGCGCGCGGTGGAGGATTTCCTCGCCTTCGGCTACGTGCCCGACGACGCCTGCTTAGTCGCGGGCGTGAAGAAGCTGCCCGCCGGCCATTTCCTGCTGCTGGAGCGAGGAAAGCCCGTGCCCGCGCCGCAACGCTGGTGGCAACTGTCGTTCGCCGACCGCGCGCGCGGGTCGGTCGCGGCGCTGGAGGAGGAGCTACTCCACCGCCTGCGCGAGGGCGTCACCAGCCGCATGGTCGCCGACGTGCCGCTCGGCGCGTTTCTCTCCGGCGGGGTGGACAGTTCCGCGGTCGTCGCGCTGATGGCGGAGGCGAGCCGCCACGCGGTCAAGACCTGCACGATCGGCTTCGACGAGGCGGGGCACGACGAGCGCGCCCATGCCGCCGGCGTCGCCGCGCGCTTCGCCACCGACCATCGCGAACGGGTGGTGAGGAGCGATGATTTCGCGCTGATCCCCACCTTGGTCCACGCCTTCGACGAACCCTTCGCCGACGCCTCCGCGCTCGCCACCTGGCAGGTGTGCGCGCTGGCGCGCGAGCAGGTGACGGTGGCCCTGTCTGGCGATGGCGCGGACGAGGCGCTGGCCGGCTATCGCCGCCACCGCTTCCAGGCGGCGGAGGAGCGCGTGCGCGGCCTGATCCCCGCCGGCGTGCGCTCCCCGCTGTTCGGTGCGCTGGGCGCGGCCTGGCCCAAGGCGGACTGGGCACCGCGCCCGCTGCGCGCGAAGGCGACGCTCATGAACCTGGCGCGCGACGGGGCGGAAGGATACGCCCGCTCGGTCGGCGTCACCACGCCTGAGCTGCGCGCCGCGCTGCTGACCGACGCGGCGCGTGGCGCCTTGCAGGGCCATCGTGCCGAGGACCGCTACGTAGCGGCGATGCGCGACGCGCCCGCGCGCGACGCGCTGGACCGCGCGCAATATGCCGACATGGCGATCTGGCTGCCCGGCGACATCCTGACGAAGACCGACCGCACCAGCATGGCCGTCAGCCTGGAGGCGCGCGAGCCGCTGCTCGACCACCGGCTGGTCGAGTTGGCGGCGCGGCTTCCCTCCTCGATGCGGTTGCGCGGGGGCGAGGGCAAGTGGCTGATGAAGAAGGCGATGCAGCGCTACCTGCCACGCGACATCCTGTATCGGCCGAAGATGGGGTTCGTGACGCCGGTGAGCGCCTGGTTCCGCGGCCCGCTGGCGGAACAGGCCACCGCGCTGGCCCGCTCGCGCACGCTGGCGCGAACGGGATGGTTCGACCTCGAGCGGCTCGGGCGGCTGGCGGAGGCGCATCGCGCGGGCCGCGAGGAGCACGGGCGGACCTTGTGGCAATTCGTCATGCTGGAGCGGAGTTTGGTGCGGCTGTTCGGGTGATGGATCACTCGATCCCGTTCGTCCTGAGGAGCCGCTTCGACTTCGCTCAGCCCCTCCTCGCCACGAACGGGGTCTCACGTGCAGACGAAAAAGGGGAAGGGGCGGGTTGATCCCGCCTCCTTCCCCTGCACCCTCTCCGTGCTTCTTCTCGGCCCCGCCGCGGGCAAAGCCCGCGTCGTCAGACGCCGCGGGCGCGCCGCTGGCCGGGCGTGCCGCGAGGTGGCCGCAGCGTCGCTGCGGCCGTCCCGCGTCACGCCGCGAATTGGTTCATCGTGTTGTGCACGCCGCCCGCCTTCAGCGCGGCCTCTCCGGCGAAATATTCCTTGTGGTCGTCCCCGATGTCGCTGCCGCTCATGTTCTGATGCTTCACGCAGGCGATGCCCTGGCGGATCTCCTGCCGCTGCACGCCCTTCACGTAGCCGAGCATCCCGGCCTCGCCGAAATATTCCTTCGCGAGATTGTCCGTCGACAGCGCCGCGGTGTGGTACGTCGGCAGCGTGATGAGGTGGTGGAAGATCCCCGCCCGCGCCGCCGCGTCGCGCTGGAACGTGCGGATCTTCTCGTCCGCCTCCGCCGCCAGCGGCGTCGCGTCATAATCGACGCTCATCAGCTTGGCGCGGTCATAGGCGGAGACGTCCTTCCCCGCCTCGGCCCACGCATCGAACACCTGCTGGCGGAAGTTCAGCGTCCAGTTGAAGCTGGGCGAATTGTTGTACACCAGCTTCGCGTCGGGCACGACCTCACGGATGCGGTCCACCATCGACGCGATCTGTTCGATGTGCGGCTTCTCCGTCTCGATCCACAAGAGGTCCGCGCCGTTCTGCAAGCTGGTGATGCAGTCCAGCACGCAGCGGTCCGCGCCCGTCCCCTCGCGGAACTGGAACAGGTTGCTCGCCAGCCGCTTGGGCCGCACCAGCTTGCCGTCCCGCTCGATCACCACGTCGCCGCGCAGTGCCGTCAGGTCGGTCACTTCCTCGCAGTCCAGGAAGGCATTGTACTGGTCGCCGATGTCGCCGGCTTCCTTCGAATAGGCGATCTGCTTCGTCAGGCCCGCGCCGAGCGAATCGGTGCGCGTCACGATGATGCCGTCCTCCACGCCCAGTTCGAGGAAGGCGTAGCGGCAGGCGCGCACCTTGGCGAGGAAGTCGTCGTGCGGCACCGTCACCTTGCCATCCTGGTGCCCGCACTGCTTCTCGTCGCTGACCTGGTTCTCGATCTGCAGCGCGCAGGCGCCCGCCTCGATCATCTTCTTCGCCAGCAGGTAGGTCGCCTCGGCATTGCCGAAGCCCGCGTCGATGTCGGCGATGATCGGCACGACGTGCGTCTCATAGCCGTCGATCGCGTGGATCAGCCGCTGCGCCTCGATCTCGTTCCCCGCCTCGCGCGCCTTGTCCAGGTCGCGGAACATCATGCCCAGCTCGCGCGCGTCGGCCTGTTTGAGGAAGGTGTACAGTTCCTCGATCAGCGCGGGCACGCTCGTCTTCTCGTGCATCGACTGGTCGGGCAGCGGGCCGAAGTCGCTGCGCAGCGCCGCGACCATCCAGCCGGAGAGATAGAGGTAGCGCCCCTTGGTGCTGCCGAAATGCTTCTTGATGCTGATGAGCTTCTGCTGGCCGATGAAGCCGTGCCAGCAACCGAGCGACTGCGTGTAGTTGGCGGGATCGGCGTCATAGGCCGCCATGTCGCGCCGCATGATACCCGCGGTGTATTTCGCGATGTCGAGCCCGGTGTTGAAGCGGTTCTGCAGGCGCATCCGCGCGACCGCCTCCGCGTCGATGCCGTCCCACGTGCCGTTGTGGCCGCGGATCAGCGTGTCCGCGCCGGCGATCTGATCCTGATAGGTCACGGATGGTCCCTCTATGGTCTTGCGCCACCGCCGTTCGCCCTGAGCGAAGTCGAAGGGCACGGGTGACGCATGGACTTCGACTTCGCTCAGCCCGAACGGGCGTTGGTCTCGGGGGAATGCCCGCCGGCGCTTGCGTCACCGGCGGGCCCCTTTCCTCCCCAGGAAACTCAGCCCAGCCGGCCGAGCCGGTGGTAGAGGTTGGAGAATTTGGACGAGCGCGGATCGTCGGCGATCTGCTTCACGTAATTGGCGACCGCTTCCTTCATCAGGCCGAAGTCCTCGGTCGAGAAGACGGCGCGGCTGCGCTGCGGTTCGGTGGTCATGGTGCGGCTCCTGCTTGGCGTTGCGCAGTAGCTAATTCACAGGATTTCACGCGAACAGGCGCTTTCGCGCGCTTTCAGGGTCGTCGCGTCGCGATGGGCGAGGTTCATTGTTGTGCAGCTGTAAATACTTTACAGACGCGTCATGGTACGCGAGAAACTGATGGCCGGGCACGTCGTCCGGCGGCTGCGACGGCGGCTGGCGCTCAGCCAGGCGGCGATGGCGGAGATGCTGGGGATCAGCCCCAGCTACCTGAACCTGGTCGAGCGCAACCAGCGCCCCCTGTCGGCGACGCTGCTCGTCCGGCTGGCGGAGACCTTCGACCTGGATCCGCGCGCGCTCTCCGCCGCGGAGCCGGGCGGCGGCGCGGCGGCGATGCGGCGGCGGCTGGCCGACCCGCTGTTCGCGGACCTGGAGATCGACCGCGCCGAGCTGGAAGAGTGGCTGGCCGCCGCCCCGTCCGGCGCGGAGGCGTTCGCGCGCGCCTACGACCGCGGCGGGTCGGGGGGGGCGGCCCCAGCCGACGACGATCCCGTCGCCGCGGTCCGGCGCGAGATCGAGCGCTGGCGCAACCATTTCGCCGATCTCGACGCCGCGGCGGAGGCGCTGGCGGACGAGCTGCGGCTCGGCGCGGGCGACCTTTACGGCGCGATCGCGGAGCGGCTGCGCACCCGCCACCAGCTCGCCATCCGCGTGCTGCCTGCCGAGGTGATGCCCGACGCGCTCCGCCGGCTCGACCTCCACGCGCGGCAGCTGCAACTTTCCGAACTGCTCGACCCCGCCAGCCGCACCTTCGCCGCCGCGTTCCAGCTGGCGCAGATCGAGGCGCGCGAGGAGGTGGAGGCGCTGGCCCGCGGCGCCGGCTTCGCCGATCGCACCGCCGAGCGGCTCTACCGGCGGCACCTGTGCGGCTATTTCGCGGCGGCGGTGATGATGCCCTACGCACGGTTCCTGCGTGCGTGCGAGACGACGGGCTACGACATCGAGCTGCTGCAACGCCGCTTCGGCGCCGGGTTCGAGCAGGTGGCGCACCGTCTGACGACGCTGAGCCGCGTCGGCGCGCGCGGGCTGCCCTTCTTCATGGTCCGCGTCGACCGCGCCGGCGTCGCGTCGAAGCGCTACGCCGGGGCGAGCGGTGCCGCGCTGGTGGAGGCGGATGCGCGCTGCCCGCTGTGGCGGCTGCACCACGCCTTCGACCGGCCGGGGACGCTGGCGGTGCAGCTGGTGGAGCTGGAGGACAATGCCCGCTTCCTGACGATGGCGCGCACGGTGTCGCCGCAGGGGCGGCGCTACGGCCTGGTGGCGGCGGAGTTCGCCGTGGGACTGGGCGTGGAGGCGGGGCTGGCGGGGCCGCTCGCCGCCGCGCGCGGGCTGGATCTCGCCGGGCTGGCGACGCCGATCGGGCTCGGTTGCCGCCGCTGCCTGCGTCCCGCCTGCCCGCAGCGCGCGGCACCGCCGGCGGGTCGCGCCTGGGTGGTGAACGAGCGCGAGCGCGGGGTCAGCGCGATCGCCTTCGCCGGCGACTGAATGTGAGCGAGTGTTTCTGCCCGCCGCCGCACGCTTTACACCACGCCGGGGCGCGGCGAAGGCCGCGCGCATGTCACCGATCCGTCATCTTCTGACGCTCGCCGCCGCGTTGGCGCTCGCCACCCCGGCGGCGGCGCAGGTCGACCACGACCTCAGCACCTGGGTGAACCTGACCGCGACCGGCCCGATCGCGGGCAAACTGATCTACTTCGCCGAGGTGCAGCCGCGCGTCGGCCGCGATGCCGAGGACGTGGAGCAGCTGCTGCTGCGCCCCGCCATCGGCGTGCAGGCGACCCCGAACCTGCAACTCTACCTCGGCTACGCCCATGTCGAGGAGCCCGCGGCGGGCGAGAACGAGGAGCGATTGTTCCAGCAGGCGACGCTGTTCGTGCGCGACCTGCCCGGCGAGCTTCAGTCGCGCACCCGGCTGGAGCAGCGCTGGCGAACCGACGGGCGCGACATGCAGTGGCGGCTGCGGCAGATGCTGCGCTACGAATATCCGGTCGCCAGAAAGCTGGCGCCGATGGCCTCGGTGGAGGCGTTCGTCGCGCTCAACGAACCCGACTGGCGCCCGCGCTCCGGCTTCGACCAGCTGCGCACCTTCGTCGGCGTGGAGCTGGGGCTGAAGGGCACGTCGACGATCGAGGCGGGATATCTCAACCAGATCGTCGATCGCGCAGGGCCGGCATCGCGGATGAACCACGTGCTCTCGGTGTCGCTGTTCCTGCGGCATTGATCGGCGTCACCACCACCCTTCCCATCGGCGCAGCCGATGAAAAGGGTGAGGGCGATCACGCCCCCGCGTCGGTCAGCCGTCCCAGCTGCTCCGCGCTCAGTTCCAGCGTCATCGCGCCCAGCAGGTCTTCGACCTGCTTCACCGACGTCGCGCTCGCGATCGGCGCGGTGACGCCGGCCTGCGCGGTCAGCCATGCCAGCGCGACCTGCGCGTGGGTCGCGCCGGTCTCCGCCACCACCGCGTCCATCGCGTCGAGCACGGTCCTGCCCTTGCCCTCGAGGAGGTCGCCCATCCGCCCGCCGCGCACGCTCTGCGACAGGTCGTCGCGCGAGCGGTACTTGCCGGTCAGGAACCCGCTGGCGAGCCCGTAATAGGGCAGGACGCCCACGTTGTGCTCGACGCAATGGTCCTGCAACTCGCCCTCGAACCTGTGCCGGCTGACCAGGTTGTACTCGGGCTGCAGCACGTCGTAGCGGGGCAGGCCGGCGGCGCGTGCCGCCTCGTTGGCGCTCTTGAGCCGCGCGGCGTGGAAGTTGGACGCGCCCAGCACGCGGACCTTGCCCGCCTCCACCAGCCGCGCGAACGCCTCCAGTACCGCCTCCTGCGGCACCGCCTCGTCGTCCTGGTGCGCATAGTAGAGGTCGATCCGGTCGGTGCCGAGCCGCCGTAGCGAGGCGTCGCAGGCCGCGGCGATGCGCGCCGGTGCCAGCTTCTCGCCGCCCTCGCCGGGCAGCATCCCCACCTTGGTCGCGATCAGCACGTCGTCGCGCCGCCCGCTGCGCGCCAGCCACTCGCCGATCATGCTCTCCGATTCGCCGCCGCGATGCCCCGGCACCCAGGCGGAATAGACGTCGGCGGTGTCGATCATCGTGCCGCCGCCCCCGACGAAGGCGTCCAGCACGGCGAAGCTGGCGTCGCGATCCGCAGTCCAGCCGAAGACGTTGCCGCCCAGCACCAGCGGCGTGATCTTCAGGTCGGTGGCGCCCAGGCGGCGGCGCGGCGTATCGGTCATCGTGGGTCGGTCCCGTTGTCGGTCACGTCGTCGAGCGAGACGCTGTTCGCGTCCAGCATGGCCGCGGCGTCGTTCAGCTGCCGTTCCTCGTCCCGCGTCAGCCCGCCGGGCGGGTCGTCGCCGCCCGAGCAGGCCGCCAGGAGAAGCAGGGCCGCGACCGTGCCGCCGCCCCGCCGTCCCGTCCGCATCAGTCGCGGATCGCGTTGCCGGCGCGGGTCAGCGCGTTGCCGGTGGCATCGGCGGCATCGTCCGCGGCGTTGTCGATCGAGCGGCCCGCGCGGTCGAGCGAATTCTCCGCCCCCGCCAGCGCGTCGTCGGTCGCGGCCTCGACATCGCGCGAGGCGTTCTCCGCGGTGGCGGCGGTATCGGCGGCGATCACGTTGCCGGCCTGCGCGCTCTCGTCCTGCGCGCGCTCGCTGCACGCCGCGGTGGACAGCGCCGCGGCGAGCGCGAGGCCGATGGTGGTGGCGATCTTCATAGGTCATCTCCCCGTTACGCAGCTGGAACGCTTGCCAGCGGGCCACTTAACGAAGCAAGGCTGCGGAAAGGTCCGGCGCGGGCAGGGGTGGCCGTTGACCGCATATAAAGATATCTTTATATCTTGATCGCATGGCGGCGGCACTCGACATCTTTCAGGCATTGGCGGACCCGTCCCGCCTGCGCATCGTCGCGCTGCTGCGCGCGATGGAATTGTCGGTGGGCGAGCTGGCGCAGGTGCTGGGGCAGAGCCAGCCGCGCGTGTCGCGCCACGTCAAGATCCTGGCCGATGCGGGCCTGACGGAGCGTCGCAAGGAAGGCAGCTGGGTGTTCGTGGCGCTGGGCGATCCCGCGCGCGTCGCCCCCGTGCTCGCCGCACTCGACGCCTGGGGCGAGGAGCGGGAGACGGCGGCGGACGCCGCCCGGCTCGCCGCGGTGCGCGCCGACCGCGCGGCGGCGGCCGCGGGCTGGTTCGAGACGCACGCGGGCGAGTGGGACGCGATCCGCTCGCTCCACATCGCCGAGGACCAGGTGGAGGCGGCGATGATCCGCGCACTGGAGGACCAGCCGATCGGCCGGCTGATCGACATCGGCACCGGCACCGGGCGCATGATCGAGCTGTTCGCCGCGCGCGCCACCCACGCGCTGGGCATCGACCGCTCGTCGGAGATGCTGCGCCTCGCCCGTGCGAAGATCGGGCAGCAGGGGCTCGCCAACGCGGAGCTGCGCCAGGCCGATCTCTACGCGCTGCCGATGGCGGACGGCGCGGCGGACGTGGCCATCATCCATCACGTGCTTCATTTCGCGCAGCAGCCCGGCGCCGCCATCGCGGAGGCGGCGCGCGTGCTCGGCCCCGGCGGGCGGCTGCTGATCGCCGACTTCGCCCCGCACGATCGCGAGGAGCTGCGCGCGAAGGACGCGCACACCCGGCTCGGCTTCTCCGACGCGCAGATCGAGACCTGGTTCGCGAGCGCGGGGCTGCGGCCGGCGCGGGTGGACACGCTCGAGGGCGGCGAACTGACGGTGAAATTGTGGCTCGCGCGCAAGCACGGCGCGCCGCTGAGAGAGGTGAAGGCGGCATGACCTTGTCGGTGCAGGAAATGACCGAGGCGGCGCGCGCGCTGGACGGGCCGCTCTACGCCGACGTCGGCGGCGACGTGGCGGTCAGCTTCGAATTCTCCCCCCCCAAGAGCGAGAAGGCGGAGGAGGTGCTGTGGCAGTCGATCGAGACGCTCGCGCCGCTGAACCCGCGCTTCCTTTCCGTCACCTACGGCGCGGGCGGCTCCACGCGCGACCGCACCCACGCCACGGTGGCGCGGATCGCGCGCGAGACGCAGGTGCCGGCCGCGGCGCACCTCACCTGCGTGGAGGCGACGCGCGCGGAAATCGACGCCATTGCGGAAGAATATTGGGCCGCGGGGGTGCGCCACATCGTCGCGCTGCGCGGCGACGCGCCGGCGGGCGCGACGGCCTATGCGCCGCATCCCGGCGGCTACGAGAATGCCGCCGCGCTGGTGGCGGGATTGCGCCGGCTGCATCCGTTCGAGATATCGGTGGCGGGCTATCCCGAATGCCACCCCGATTCCTCGGACCAGGTCGCCGACCTCGACAATCTGAAGCGGAAGCTGGACGCGGGCGCCAACCGCGCGATCACGCAATTCTTCTTCGAGCCCGAGACCTTCTTCCGCTACCGCGACGCCGCGGCGGCGGCGGGGATCGACGCGGAGATCGTGCCGGGGATCATGCCGATCGCCAGCTTCGCCGGGGTCAGGAAGATGGCGGCGATGTGCGCCACCGACGTGCCGGCGTGGTTGGCGCGACTGTTCGCCGGGCTGGACGATCATCCCGCGGCGCGACAGCTGGTGTCGGCGACGGTGGCGGCGGAATTGTGCCGCAAGCTGTACGCAGGCGGCGTGAAGCAATTCCACTTCTACACGATGAACCGCGCCGAGCTGAGCTTCGCGATCTGCCACCTGCTCGGCGTGCGCGCCGGGCAGGGAGAGGCCAAGGCGGCGGCCTGACATTCCCCTCCCGCTCGCGGGAGGGGCTAGGGGAGGGCCTGTCTCCTCTAGGCGGATGCGATCGAGACAGGCCCTCCCCCGACCCCTCCCGCAAGCGGGAGGGGGGAGATTGCAGATGACCCCTCGCGAAACGTTCAAGGCCGAAGCGGCGAAGCGCATCCTCGTCACCGACGGCGCCTTCGGCACCGAGATCCAGAACTGGAAGCTCTCCGAGGCCGATTACGCCGGCTCGCTGGCGCTGGGCCACGATCAGAAGGGCAACAACGACATTCTCGCGCTGACCAAGCCCGAGGTGCCCGAGGCGATCCACCGCGCGTATTTCGAGGCGGGGGCCGACATCGCGGAGACGAACACCTTCTCCGCCAACCGCATCAGCCAGGCCGATTACGGGGCGGAGAGCCTGGTGCGGGAGATCAACGTCGAGAGCGCCGCGCTCGCCCGTCGCATCGCCGACGAATTCCAGGGGAGGGACGGCCGCCCCCGCTTCGTCGCCGGCGCGATCGGGCCGACGAACAAGACGCTGTCGCTGTCGCCCGACGTCAACGATCCCGGCTATCGCGAGATCGACTTCGACTATCTGAAGCAGGTGTACAGGGAGCAGACCGACGCGCTGGTCGAGGGCGGCGCGGACTTCATCCTGATCGAGACGGTGTTCGACACGCTGAACGCCAAGGCGGGAATCATGGCCGCGATCGAGGCGGGCGAGGCGCTGGGCCGCGACCTGCCGATCATGCTGTCGATGACGCTGACCGACCTGTCGGGCCGCAACCTGTCCGGCCACACGGTGGAGGCGTTCTGGCACGCGGTGCGCCACGCGCGTCCGCTGACGATCGGCCTGAACTGCTCGTTCGGTGCGGAGCAGCTGCGCCCGCACGTGAAGACGCTGAGCGAGATCTGCGACACGCTCATCATGGTCTATCCCAATGCCGGCCTGCCCAACGAGCTGGGCGCCTATGACGAGGCGCCGGCGACCACGGCGGGGCTGGTCGGCGAATGGGCGGTGGCGGGGCAGGTGAACGTGCTGGGCGGCTGCTGCGGATCGACGCCCGCGCACATCAAGGCGATCGCCGAAGCGGTGAAGGGCCTGCCGCCGCGCGCGATCCCCACGCCGGCGGTGCGCACGCGGCTGGCCGGGCTGGAGCCGTTCACGATGGCGGCGTGAATATCCTCCCCGGACGGGGAGGGGGACCGCTCGCCGAAGGCGAGGGGTGGAGGGGGTTCTCCACCTGGTGACGCGCTAGCGGAGAACCCCCTCCACCAGCCTGCGGCTGGTCCCCCTCCCCGCGCCGGGGAGGATAGAGAAAGAAGAATGACCACTTCCTCCACCCACTTCGTCAACGTCGGCGAGCGCACCAACGTCACCGGTTCCGCCGCTTTCAAGAAGCTCATCATGGCGGGCGACTACACCCGCGCGGTGGAGGTCGCGCGCAGCCAGGTGGAGAATGGCGCACAGGTGATCGACGTCAACATGGACGAGGGCCTGCTCGACGCGCACGCGGCGATGACGACCTTCCTGAAGCTGATCGCCGCCGAGCCCGACATCGCGCGCGTCCCGGTGATGATCGACAGCTCCAAGTGGGACGTGATCGAGGCGGGGCTGAAATGCGTCAGCGGCAAGCCGATCGTCAATTCGATCAGCATGAAGGAGGGCGAGGAGGCCTTCCTGAAGCACGCCCGCATCTGCATGAACTACGGCGCGGCCGTGGTCGTCATGGCGTTCGACGAGCTGGGGCAGGCCGACACGCAGGCGCGCAAGGTCGAGATCTGCGAGCGCGCGTACAGGCTGCTGACCGGCATCGGCTTCCCGCCCGAAGACATCATCTTCGATCCCAACGTCTTCGCCGTCGCGACCGGGATCGAGGAGCACAACAATTACGGCGTCGACTTCATCGAGGCGACGCGCGAGATCAAGGCGCGCTGCCCGCACGTCCACATCTCCGGCGGGCTGTCGAACCTGTCGTTCAGCTTCCGCGGCAACGAGCCGGTCCGCCGCGCGATGCACTCGGTGTTCCTGTACCACGCCATCCCCGCGGGCATGGACATGGCGATCGTCAACGCCGGCCAGCTCGACGTCTACGACCAGATCGACCCCGAACTGCGCACCGCGTGCGAGGACGTGGTGCTCAACCGCGATCCCGAGGCGGGCGACCGGCTGGTCGCGCTGGCCGAGAGATATCGCGGCACCGACGCGGTGGCGGAGAAGCAGGCCGCCGAATGGCGCGGGCTGGAGGTGACGAAGCGGCTGGAATATGCGCTGGTGAAGGGCATCGACGCGCACGTCGTCGAGGATACGGAGGAGTTGCGCCAGCAGGTCGCCGGCCGCGGCGGGCGGCCGATCGAGGTGATCGAGGGACCGCTGATGGACGGCATGAACGTCGTCGGCGACCTGTTCGGCAGCGGCAAGATGTTCCTGCCGCAGGTCGTGAAGTCGGCGCGCGTCATGAAGAAGGCGGTGGCGCACCTGCTCCCCTTCATCGAGGCGGCGAAGGAGCCGGGCGCGAAGGGCAAGGGCAAGGTCGTGATGGCGACCGTGAAGGGCGACGTCCACGACATCGGCAAGAACATCGTCGGCGTCGTGCTCCAGTGCAACGGGTTCGAGGTGATCGACCTGGGCGTCATGGTCCCCTGGTCGCGCATCCTGGAGGCGGCGAACGAGAACGACGCGGACATGATCGGCCTGTCCGGCCTCATCACGCCCTCGCTGGACGAGATGGTGACGGTGGGCGAGGAGATGCAGCGCGCGGGGATGACGATGCCGCTGCTGATCGGCGGCGCGACCACGTCCAAGGTGCACACCGCGCTGCGCATCGCACCCGCGTACACCGGGCCGGTGGTGCACGTGCTGGACGCCAGCCGCGCGGTCGGCGTGGCGACGACCCTGGTCAGCGACACGCAGCGCGACGATTACGTCGTGAAGGTCGCCGCCGAATATCAGGCGGTGCGCGACGCGCGCGAGGGCAAGGGGCAGAACGCGCTGCTGCCGCTCGACGTGGCACGCCAGCGCGGCTTCGTCGCCGATATGGCGCTGAAGGCGCCTGCGCCTGCGAAGCCAGGGGTGCACGTGTTCGACGACTGGCCGCTCGCCGACCTGGTCGAGCACATCGACTGGACGCCGTTCTTCCGCGCCTGGGAACTCGCCGGCAATTTCCCCGCGATCCTCGACGACGCGGTGGTGGGCGAGAGCGCCACCGGCCTCTACGCCGACGCGCGCGCCATGCTGGAGCGCATCGTTTCGGAGAAATGGCTGACCGCGCGCGGGATCGCCGGGCTGTGGCCGTGCCATCGCCACGACGACGACGTGTGGGTCCACGACCGGCACAGCGTCGACCGGCGGACGCCCGACGGCGGCAGCGTGCCGGAAGGCTTCCGCCTGCCCGACCTCGACCGCCGCAACGAGCATTCCACGCGGCTCCCCTTCCTGCGGCAGCAGATCGCCAAGCGGGAAGGGCGCGCGAACATGTGCCTGGCCGACTTCATCGACCCCGCGGGCGACTGGATCGGCGGCTTCGCCGTCGGCATCCACGGCATCGACGCGCACCTCGCGCGCTACAGGGCGGCGCACGACGACTATAACGACATCCTGCTGAAGGCGCTGGCGGACCGGCTCGCGGAGGCGTTCGCCGAGGCGCTCCACGCGCACGTCCGCCGCGAGCTGTGGGGCTACGCGCCCGACGAGCAGCTGACCAACGACGCGCTGATACGGGAGCAGTATCGCGGCATCCGTCCGGCTCCGGGCTATCCCGCCTGTCCCGAACACTCGCTGAAGCGCACGCTGTTCGACCTCCTCGACGCGGAGGCGAACGTGGGGCTGGAGCTGACGGAGAGCTTCGCCATGCTGCCGACGGCGGCGGTCAGCGGCTTCTACTTCGGCCACGCGCAGGCGGAGTATTTCGGTGTCGCGCGCATCGGCGAGGATCAGGTGGCGGACTATGCCGCCCGCGCCGGGGTGGACCTGGAGCGCGCAACGAGGCTGCTGCGGCCGAACCTGGATTGATCCGCTCGCATTGATCGGTGCCGTTGCCGCCGAGTCCGCCGCACCCTAGATGGGCGGCATGTCCGGCTACGGCCCGCCCACGCGCTTCAACGAGGAAGCCGCCACCTACACCGTCCGCGGTTCCGACGCGCCCGATCTGAACGCGGGCGTGGCGGCGATCCGCAACGTGCTGAAGACCTTGCCGCTGAAGCCCGGCGTGTACCGGATGCACGATGCCAAGGGTGACGTGCTCTACGTCGGCAAGGCACGCGCGCTGAAGAACCGGGTCGGCAATTACGTGCAGGTCGACCGGCTGTCCAAGCGATTGCAGCGGATGGTCGCGCAGACGCGGTCGATGACGATCGTCACCACCAACAACGAGGCCGAGGCGCTGCTGCTGGAGGCGCAGCTCATCAAGCGCTATCGGCCGCCGTACAACGTGCTGCTGCGCGACGACAAATCGTTCCCCTTCATCCTGCTGCGCGCCGACCACCAGTTCCCGCGCATCCAGAAGCACCGCGGCGCGCGCCGCGCGAAGGGCGATTACTACGGCCCCTTCGCCAGCGCGGGCAGCGTCAACAACACGCTGAACGCCTTGCAGAAGCTGTTCCTGCTCCGCTCGTGCACCGACGGCTTCTTCAAGACGCGCGACCGCCCGTGCCTGCTCTTTCAGATCAAGCGCTGCTCCGCGCCGTGCGTCGGCCGCATCGACGACGCCGGCTATGCCGAGCTGGTCGCCGACGCGAAGAAGTTCCTCGCCGGCAAGACCACCGACGTGCAGGCCAAGCTGGGCGCGGAGATGACCGCCGCGGCCGAGGGCATGGACTTCGAGCGCGCGGCGGTGCTGCGCGACCGGTTGAAGGCGCTCACCTTCATCCAGGGGACGCAGTTCATCAACGCCGAAGGGGTGGGCGACGCCGACATCTTCGCGATGGCGTGCCACGAGGGGCTGATCGGCATCGAGGCGTTCTTCATCCGCGGCGGACAAAATTGGGGCCATCGCAGCTTCTTCCCCGCGCACACCGTCGGCGTGGAGGAGGACGAGGTGCTGACCCAGTTCCTCGTGCAATTCTACGAGGAGGTGCCGCCCGCGCGCACCGTGTTCGTCGACCGCCAGCTGGCGGAGGCGGAGGTGCTGCAACAGGCGATGTCGACGCAGGCGGGGCGCAAGGTCTCGCTGGAGGTGCCGCAGCGCGGCACCCGCCGCCGCCTGCTCGACCAGGCGAAGCGCAACGCGCAGGAGGCGCTGGAGCGGCGGCTGGCCGAATCGACCACGCAGGCGAAGCTGAACCGAGAGGTCGCCGACCTGTTCGAGCTGGCGGAGCCGCCGCAGCGGATCGAGGTGTACGACAACAGCCACATCCAGGGCACGAACGCGCTGGGCGCGATGGTGGTCGCCGGGCCGGAGGGGTTCCGCAAGGGCCAGTACCGCAAGTTCAACATCAAGTCGGCCGCGACCGACGACGATTTCGCGATGATGCGCGAGGTACTGACCCGCCGCTTCAGTCGCGCGCTGGAGGAGGATCCCGACCGCGACGGCGGCGAGTGGCCCGATCTCGTCCTGCTGGACGGCGGGCGCGGGCAGCTGAACGCGGCGAAGGCGGTGCTGGAGGACCTGGGCATCGAGGACGTGTGCCTCGTCGGTGTCGCCAAGGGCCCGCACCACGGGCGCGAGGGGCGCGAGGTGTTCCACCTGATGGACGGGCGCGAGCTGACGCTGCCGGTCAACTCGCCGCTGTTGTTCTACCTGCAACGCCTGCGCGACGAGGTGCACCGCTTCGCCATCGGCGCGCACCGCGCCAAGCGCGCGAAGGCGATGGGCGCGTCGCCGCTGGACGAGGTGCCCGGCATCGGCCCGGCGCGCAAGAAGGCGCTGCTGATGCACTTCGGCACCGGCCGCGCGGTGCGCAACGCCAGCCTGGAGGACCTGCGCAAGGCCCCGGGCGTGTCGGCCGCGGTGGCGCAGCAGGTGTACGACTTCTACCACGCGAAGTGACGGGCGGGGCGGCCGGCAAGTTTCGGCCGGTCTTTGGTGACGGACACGCCCGATCGTCTCCCGACGGTACAAGTCTCGGGGAAGATCGATGATGCCCGCGATGTCACGCCGCCACCAAGTCCTTGACGGAAAAGGGATCGGGTGAAGTATCGCCATCGCTGCGACGCTTCGCCTCTTCATGGGCGCGGTGGACGATCTGGTTGATATTGTAAGAACCGAGTGGCGCGATATTCTGTCAACATATGACGGCACATGATGCGGATCGCATCCGGGGAGGAACGACATGCTTCTTGCAACCTTGGCATCGGCCCCCTTTCTGGCCGCGGCACAAATGGCGGGCCTCCCGCCCGAACCGCCCAGCCCCGCCGCTTGCGTCAATCTGACCAGCGCGGAGATCGTGGAAGCCATCTCCAACGCGGAGATCAGTATATATGATGCAGGAGGGAAATTCTCAGTATCCTATTATTTCATATCATCGACTAAGGTAACCATATATCACAGCCTTGGTCTTCCAGGAACACTAAATTACATAGTTTCTAATAACTCGATTATAATAAACGGAGGTGATCCTAAATATCTTTGTAGGTTTCGTGGAATGCTATTCTTGAGGTATGAGTCGAAGGGATATACAAGGTATGTCGAGAGAAAAATCGTTAAAAGATTAATGTAGGTTGAATCGGATTTGTTGTGAGGAGGATGACATGTTCAGTATTCTGAACGACATTAAATATTGGGGAAATGATTTCTGGCTGATTCATCCTGATTTTAGTCCAAGCAATCTGGAGGCCAGTGCAGCCGTGAGTTTTCAGAACACGATCGCACAGCTGGCAACGAATTTGTACAACAATGCGTCTTTAACGATCGCGCCTATCCTCGACGCGATCGGCAGTGCAGGCGGGCTGCGGATCGGGCTGTCACCGGACTATCCCGCCGCTTGGATACCGGAGAATTTCAGAAATAATTTCAATGCGTCGTACATGCTGTTCGATCCATCGGTGAATTTCCTCGCCTTCGACGAGACCGGTCGGTCATTCTCCGTGGAAACGAGGGTCGTCTTCGCCCACGAACTCTCCCATTCGACCGGTCGCCTCGACGTGGCCTCCGATCTGCCGAACGGCGCCACGAGCGATGCTCTGATGAATACGGCCACCTTCGACCATGTCGGCGACAACCTCCGCTACGAGCATCAGGTCAGCGACGAACTGGGCATATCGACGAAGCGGCTATCCTACCTCGGCACTTTCCGCGAAGGCGATTCCCGGTTCGCCGATTACGATCTGACCGAGTCCTTCTCGAACGATCAGATCGTCTCCATCGTGCGCCTCGGCGATCAGGCGACTTCGCAGATCGATAACGACATCGACTTCTCCGCTTATACCTCCAACCCGGACGTGCTCGCCTTCGGCTTTACGGGCGACGACACGATGAAGGGTTCGGGCGGGACCGATCATTTTTGGGGAGGCACCGGGCACGACGAACTTCGCGGCAACGGCGGCGCCGATCGGTTGCATGGCGAGGCGGGCGACGATCGCCTCTACGGTGGTGACGGCAGCGATCATCTCTACGGCGGTGAGGGGCAGGACGTCCTGCGTGGCGAGGGCGGGGACGACACGATCTACGTCGACGATTACGACGGCGGCGACACGATCCGTGGTGGCGACGGATACGATACGGTCGATTACAGCCGAAGCAACCATATCGAGATCGTTCGGGGGAGCGGCAGCACGCTGCTAGGCGACGCGACCGACAACTCCGCAACGGGCGACCTTCTCGACGGCATCGAGCGCATCATCGGCTCGGCCTACAGCGACATCATCTACGCCAACGATGCAGGCATGACGCTTGATGGCGGTGAGGCCGGCGACGAATTGCACGGCGGCGCCGGCGCGGATCATCTCATCGGCGGCGAGGGTTCCGATCTGCTGTACGGCGGTGCGGGCGACGATACGTTCGTCGTCGAGGACGATTCACTTGTGGACGGTGGTGACGGCGACGACGTGATCTATGCCGTCAACGCGGGCGAGCTGTATGGCGGTGCCGGATCGGACACGATCGTCGCGACGAACGCCAGCCGGATCGGCGGCGGCACCGGCGACGACGTCATCAATGTGACCGGATCGTACAGCTCGGTCGGTCTCGAGACGGGGGATGGGTATGACATCGTCAATGTGGCCTCGCCTAATTCGGAATTGATCTTGGCATCGTCGATCGCGAAGTCGGCGTGGTCGGTAGTGGTGGACCTCTATGAATGGACCGCCGATTTCATTAGCGGCGACCCGGACGTGTCATGGTGGACGGTCGACGGCCACGTCGTCATGACCAACGGCCCGGACCAAATCAGGTTCAACAACCTGCAATTCAGCGTCCGGACCAACACCGATCTACCGTTCGACGTGTCGTTGATCGTCGAGGTGACCAACTACTATCTCCAATATGCAGCCGATTACAATTCCTATTATGAACCACTGATTGGTTACGAAAATCCGAACGGTTACACTACGTTCGCAGACTTCGGTGTGGTTTGATCGCGATTGATCGCCAGTTTCCTTAAAGCGGGCCGACGAGACGACATGGTGCGGTTTTCACTCGCCGTCCGTCCCTACTCCCCATGCCACGGCACCGACGCGTGCCGGTCGCGCAGCACCTGCGCCATCCGCCGCCCCGCGTCCGGATCGGTCTCGCGCAGCAGCGCCAGCGTGGACAGGATCAGCTCGGGATCGTCGTGCCACCCGCGCAGCTCCGCCGCCAGCCAGCGCAGCCAGTCCGCCGCATCCACCGCGCGCGGGGCGGGATCGAAGCCGAGCCGCGGGTGCGCGGGCGGCGACACCTCCCAGCGCCACGCCGCGGCCAGCACGTCGTGCGCGGGCTGGAGCGCGTGGAGCGCGCCCGGCTCGGGCCAGTCCTCCGCCGGACGGCCCGCGATGCGGCACGCGTTGCGGTAATGCTGCTCGCCCGTGGCGACGATCAGCGCGAGTGCGGCGGCGGTCACGTCGCGCTGGCGCCACGCCAGCGCGGTGTCGTCACCGTCGAACTGATCGAACACGAGCATCCGCCATCCCCTCCCGCCGGTACCGCGCTTAGCCCAATCTTCACGTCCCGCCGATAGCCCCGGCGGCGATGCCGCACGCCTTCGTCACGATCGATACCGAATTCGCGTGGCGACACCACGTCGCCGGGTGGGATGCCGCCGCGATCCACGCCCGCTCGGTCGAGCCGGCGGGCGTCGGCCTGTCGGCGCAGCTGGCGCTGCTGGCGCGCCACGGGCTGAAGGCGACCTTCTTCGTCGATCCGATGCCCGCGCTGGTCCACGGCATCGACTGGGTGCGGCGGATGGTGGAGCCGGTGCTGGCGGCGGGGCAGGAGGTGCAGCTGCACCTCCACGCGCAATGGGCCGGCGCCTGCGCGCACGACCGCACGCGTCACGCGCGGTTCGAGCTGACCGAGTATAGCGCGGTGGAGCAGCGCGCCCTGCTGGCGCGCGCCGCCGCGCTGCTGGCGGACGCGGGCGCGCCGCCGCCGGTCGCCTTCCGCGCCGGCAGCTACGGCGCGAACGACGATACGCTGGCGGCGCTCGCCTCGCTCGGCATCGCCTACGACAGCAGCCACAACGGCTGCCACGCGCCCTGGCCCAGCGCCATCGGCCTGCCCGCGGCGCGGATCGCGCCGGTGGTGCGGCGCGGCGTGGTGGAGGTGCCGGTGACGCTGGTCGAGGACCGGCCCGGCCAGTGGCGGCACATGCAGGTGTGTGCGCTCTCCGCCGCGGAGATGCGCGCCGCGCTCGACCATGCGGTCGCCGCCGGCCATGCCGCGGTGACGATCGTCGGCCACAGCTTCGAGCTCGCCAATCGTGCCGGCACCGCGCCCAACCGCGTCCACCTGCGCCGGTTCGAGGCGCTGTGCGCGATGCTGGCGGCGCGGCGCGACATGCTGCCCACCGCGCATTTCGCCGATCGCCCGGCGCTGCCGCTCGGCCGCGACGATCGCGCGCTGGCGCCGAGCGCGCTGCGGCTGCGCTGGCGCCAGGCGGAGCAATTGTGGTCCACCTTGGTCGCCGAGCGCGTGGCGTGACGCTGCGCTTCCAAGTCGGCGCGCGCACGCTGGCGACGATCCCGCGGCGGCTGCGCCGCGTCGCGCTGTCGCTCGATCAGGCGCTGGCGGGCCACGTCCCCGCGCTGCCGCCGCTGGCGGACGCGCAGGGTTATCTCGTCACCTCGGTGCCCGACGGCGCGGCGCTCGACTGGCCCGGCCTCGCCTTCGTGCGCCAGCGCTACGATCGCCACTACGTCGATCTCTCCGCGGGGGAGGCGGCGTGGCGCGCGGGGCTGTCCGGCCAGGCGCGCGCGACGATGCGGCGCAAGGCGAGGAAGCTCGCCGCGGCGGGCGGCGGCGCGCTCGACATCCGCCGCTATCGCACCGCGGACGATCTCGCCGCCTTCCACCCGCCGGCACGCGCGGTGGCGCGGCTGACCTATCAGGAGCGGCTGCTCGGCTCCGCGCTGCCGGAGAATGCGGCGTTCCAGCACGGGCGCGAGGCGCGTGCCTGGCTGCTGTTCCTCCACGGCGCGCCGGTCGCCTATCTGTGGTGCGGCGCCGACGGCGACACGTTGCGCTACGATTACGTCGGCCACGATCCCGCGCACCACGCGCTGTCGCCGGGCAGCGTGCTGATGGAGGCGGCGCTGGTCGATCTCTTCGCGGATCGCTTCGCCCGCTTCGACTTCACCGAGGGGGAGGGCCAGCACAAGCGCACGCTGGCGAGCGGCGCGGTGGCGTGCCGCGACCTGATTCTGCTGCCGCCCACGCTGGCGAATCGCGCCGCGGTGGGCGCGGTCGGCGGCTTCGACGCGGCGATGCGTGCGGCAAAGGGCTGGGCCGAGCGCCCGATGCTGCGCGCGCTGGCGAGACGGGTGCGGCGATAGGCCTCGTCGTCCCTGCGCAGGCTGGGACCCATCGCTGTCTCGTCCTGACACGCAACTCACACGAGGCGCGCACCGCCCGCCCGTCCCGAGGTATCGCGACAGGCGACAGGCATGGACCCCTGCCTTCGCAGGAGCGACGCGGTATGAAGGCCTGATGCACCTCGTCGCCGACGCCATCGTCCTCTCCGTCCGCGCCCATGGCGAGCACGGCGCGATCGTGCGCGCGCTCACCCGCGAGGACGGCGTGCAGCCGGGATACGTGCGCGGCGGCCACGCGCGTCGGCTGCGCCCGGTGCTCCAGCCCGCGAACCTGGTACGTGCCGAATGGCGCGCGCGCACCGACGAGCAGCTCGCCGCGCTGACGGTGGAGCTGGTGCACAGCCGCGCGCCGCTGCATGCCGAGCCGCTCGCGGCGGCGGCGCTGGAGTGGCTGACCGCGCTGACCGCCGCGACCCTGCCGGAGGCGCAGCCCTATCCGCGGCTGCACGACGCGCTGGCGGCGACGCTGGACGCGGTGGAGGCGGCGCCGAGCGCGGCGGGATGGGCGGGGGCGCTCGCGCGCTACGAACTGCTGGTGCTGGCGGAACTGGGTTTCGGGCTCGACCTCTCCGCCTGTACCGTCACCGGCGCCACCGACGACCTCGCCTTCGTCAGTCCGCGCAGCGGTGCCGCGGTCAGCCGCGCGGGCGCCAGCGGGTACGAGGCACGGCTGCTGCCGCTGCCCGCGTTTCTCACCGCGGGCGGTGCGGCGGACTGGCGCGATACGCTCGCCGCGCTGGCGATCACCGGGCACTTTCTCGCGCGCGACATCATGACGGACCGGCGCCGCGAGGCGCTGGCCGCGCGCGAGCGGCTGGTGGCGCGATTGCAGCGGGCGGTTGCGTGAGCGCGCGCGCCGGGCCATGCGGCTGGCCATGACAAAGCTGATCGCGCTGCTCGCCGGGGACGGCATCGGACCCGAAGTGACCGGGGAGGCGCGCCGCGTGCTCGACGCGCTGGCGCTCGACCTCGCGTTCGAGGAAGCGGAGGTCGGGGGCGCCGCCTATCGCGCGCACGGCCACCCGCTGCCGCCGGAGACGGTGGCGCTGGCGCAGCGCGCCGACGCGGTGCTGTTCGGCGCGGTGGGCGACCCCGCCTTCGACGCGCTCGACCGCGCGCTGCGGCCCGAGCAGGCGATCCTGGGCCTGCGCAAGGCGCTGTCCACCTTCGCCAATCTGCGCCCGGCGAGGGGTTTCCCCGGGCTGGAGGAGGCGAGCACGCTGAAGCCGGAGATCGCGCGCGCCATCGACCTCGTCATCGTTCGCGAGCTGAACGGTGACGTCTATTTCGGCGACAAGGGCCGCCGTACCACAGACGCGGGGCTGCGCGAGGGGCACGACCTGATGCGCTACGACGAGGCGGAGGTGCGCCGCATCGCGCACGTCGGCTTCCGCACCGCGCGCACGCGCAGCGGCCGGCTTTGCTCGGTCGACAAGGCGAACGTGCTGGAAACCTCCCAGTTGTGGCGGGACGTGGTGATCGAGGTGGCGGCGGACTATGCGGACGTCGAGCTGACGCACATGTACGTCGACAATGCCGCGATGCAGCTGGTGCGCAATCCGGCTGCGTTCGACACGATCGTGACCGGCAACCTCTTCGGCGACATCCTGTCCGATCAGGCCAGCATGTGCGTCGGCTCGATCGGCATGCTGCCCTCCGCCTCGCTCGACGCCGACGGCAAGGGATTGTACGAGCCGATCCACGGCTCCGCGCCCGATATCGCGGGGCAGGGGAAGGCGAACCCGTGCGCCGCGATCCTCTCCGCCGCGATGATGCTGCGCCACTCGCTGGGCGAGGCGGCGGCGGCGGACCGGATCGAGGCGGCGGTGGCGACCGCGATCCGCGGCGGCATGCGCACGCCGGACCTCGGCGGCACCGCCACCACCCGGGCGATGGGCGACGCGGTGCTGGCGGCGCTCTGATCGCAGGCCCGCCCCCGGTGCTGGACCTCGCCCCGCTCGATCTGGCGATCGTCGTCCCGGTCTTCAACGAGCGCGAGAATGTCGCCACGCTGGTGGCGCGGCTCGACCGTGCGCTGGACGGCCTGGCGTGGGAGGCGATCTTCGTCGACGACGACAGTCCGGACGGCACCGCCGAGGCCGCGCGCGACCTGGCGCGGGTGGACCGCCGCGTCCGCGTGATCCAGCGCATCGGCCGGCGCGGCCTGTCGAGCGCCTGCATCGAGGGGATGTGCGCCACCGCCGCGCCGGTGGTGGCGGTGATCGACGGCGACCTCCAGCACGACGAGACGCTGCTCCCCGCCATGGTCCGCGCGCTCGCCGATCCCGCGCTCGACCTCGCCATCGGGTCGCGCTTCGTCGCCGGCGGCAGCACGGGGGAGTGGGACCGCGACCGCGTGGCCAAGTCCGCCCTTGCCACGCGCCTGTCGCGCTACGCGATGAAGACGGAGCTGAGCGACCCGATGAGCGGCTTCTTCGCGATCCGCAGCGCGGTGCTGCGCGACCTCGTCCCCCGGCTGGGCGGCATCGGGTTCAAGATCCTGCTCGACATCATGAGCGCTAGCCCGCGCCCGCTCGCCTTCGTCGAACTGCCCTACACCTTCCGCACGCGCGCCGCGGGGGAGAGCAAGCTCGACCACGTGGTCGCGATGGAATATCTGATCGCGCTCTACGACCGGCGGTTCGGCCGCGTCGTGCCGGTGCGCTTCGCGATGTTCTCCGCCATCGGCGCGATCGGTACCGGGGTGCACATGGGCGTCCTCAGCCTCGGCTACGTGCTTCTCGGCTGGCCGTTCCTGGCGTCGCAGATCGTCGCGACGGTGGCGGCGCTGACCTTCAACTTCTTCCTCAACAACGCGCTCACCTATCGCGACCGGCGGCTGCGCGGGTGGCGCGCGCTGGTCGACGGGTGGGTCTCGTTCGCGCTCGTCTGCTCCGTCGGCGCGGTCGCCAACGTCGGCGTGGCGGCGTTCCTGCACGACGTGCGGCAGGGCGCCTGGGCGGCGTCCGCGCTGCTTGGCGTGCTGGTGGGCGCGGTGTGGAACTACGCGCTGTCCTCGCGCTTCACCTGGGGCCGCTACCGCTAGTCACACCCAGCCGGGGAACCACGTCCATCGCCGGAACGCGCCCGCATCGGTCAGCGCCTGCCCGCTCAGCACCGGCAGGAAATAGAGCGTCAGCGCGAAGGCGGCGAGCAGGAACGCCTCGTCCCACGGGCGGGCGCGCCAGCGGTCGAACGCCACCGCGATCGCGACGCACAGGAACACGCTGGCCGGGTAGAAATAATAATAGAAGCCCAGCGACTTGGGGATGACGGCGAATTGCGCCACCGCCAGCGTGAAGAGGAGGGCCGGCGCCAGCAGCCGCGCCGCGCCCGTCTTCACCCAGCCATGGTAGAGCGCGGCCACCGCGGCGAGGCCGCCGTACATCACCACGGGGTTGCCGATCAGCAGGATGCCGCGCTGGGCCCCGTCCGCAGGCTCGTAGAGGTACCAGATCGGGCGCAGCAGCAGCGGCCACGTCCACCATGGCGACTGATAGGTGTGGTGCGGCAGGACCTGCCTCTGCCGAAGGTACATGTCCCATTGCAGCGGCAGCAGCGACTTCAGCGTGACGGCATCCTGCGCGTAGAAGAACGCCGGCAGGAACGTCGCGAAATAGGTCAGCACCGATACGCCGCCCAGCAGCGCCAGCGCGGGAACGATGCGCAGGTCCGACCAGCGCCGCGCATCCTCGCGCTTCAGATGGACGAAGGCGGCGGCGGCGAACGCCACGTAGGGCGCCGCCGCCCATTTGCACGCGGTGGCGAGGCCCAGCAGCACCGCCCCCGCGATCCACGCCGACCGCCCGCGCCGGCGCATCGACCAGCCCAGCACGACGATCGCCCAGGTGAGGAACGCGACCATGAACGTGTCCAGCATCGCGATCCGCGCCTGGACGTAGACGGTGAAGCCCAGCAGCGCGCACGCCGCCGCCACCAGCCCCGCGCGCATCCGCCCGGTCAGGAGGTGCGCCAGCGCGAAGACCCCGGCCACCGTGGCGCTGCCCGCCAGCGTCGACATGAAGCGCCATGCGAACGGCGTGTCGCCGAACAGCGCGATGCCGATCGCGATCAATTCCTTGCCCAGCGGCGGATGCTCGACGTTCGCCGGTCCGCTCAGCGCCAGCATCGCGCGCGCCGCGGGAAGATAATGGACCTCGTCGAAGACGGGCATGTGCGGCACGGACAGCCGCACGAGAAAGATCGCCTCTGCCGCGACCGCGAGGAGGAGGGCGACGAGCCAGGGCTTGCGGATCGTCTCGCTCACGTGCGGCTTGTGCGCGAGCGGCGGTTCGGGATCAAGCCGCGCCGCCGGCCCCACCGTCCTCCCCCTTGTCACCCCGCCCCCCGCGGGGCAAAGCGGCGCCATCATGAAGCGTCGTACCGGGCAGGACCGTTCGATCACCGCCACCTGGCGCCCCGCCACGCTCGCCGTGCGCGGCGGCACCGCGCGCAGCGAGTTCGGCGAGACCAGCGAGGCGATCTTCCTCACCTCCGGCTACAGCTACGATTGCGCGGGCGACGCCGCGGCGCGCTTCGCCGGCGAGCAGCAGGGGATGACCTATTCCCGGCTCCAGAACCCCACGGTGGAGATGCTGGAACACCGCATCGCCCTGCTGGAGGGGGCGGAGGCGTGCCGGACGATGGCCACCGGCATGGCGGCGATGACCGCGGTGCTGCTGTGCCAGTTGCAGCAGGGCGACCACGTCGTCGCCGGCCGCGCCGCGTTCGGCTCGTGCCGCTGGCTGGTCGACACGCTGCTGCCCAGGTTCGGCATTGCCACGACGACGGTCGACGCGCGCGATCCGCAGGCGTTCGCCGACGCGACCCGTGCGGAGACCAAGGTCTTCTTCTTCGAGACGCCGGCGAACCCGACGATGGACGTCGTCGACCTCAAGGCGGTGTGCGGCATCGCGCGCGAGCGCGGCATCCGCAGCGTCGTCGACAACGCCTTCGCCACTCCCGCGCTCCAGCGTCCGATGGACTTCGGCGCGGACGTGACCGCCTATTCGGCGACGAAGATGATGGACGGGCAGGGCCGGGTCCTCGCCGGGGCGGTGTGCGGGACGCAGGATTTCATCGACAACACGTTGCTGCCGTTCACGCGCAACACCGGCCCGACGCTGTCCGCCTTCAACGCCTGGGTCGTGCTGAAGGGACTGGAGACGCTGGACCTGCGCATCCGCCGCCAGTCGGACAACGCGCTGGAGGTCGGCCGCTTTCTCGAAGGCCGCGTGCCGCGCATCCTGCATCCCGGGCTGCCGAGCCATCCGCAGCACGACCTCGCCATGGCGCAGATGGCGGCCGCCGGGCCGATCTTCGCCTTCGAGGTGGAGGATCGCGCGCAGGCGCACGCGCTGCTCGACGCACTGGCGCTGATCGACATCTCGAACAACATCGGCGATTCGCGCTCGCTGATGACGCATCCCGCCTCCACCACCCATTATGGCGTCGCCGCGGAGGCGCGGGCGGAGATGGGCGTGACGGAGGGGCTGCTGCGCCTCAACATCGGGCTGGAGGATCCGCGCGACCTGATCGACGACCTCGACCAGGCGCTGCGGCAGGTCGGGCTGTGAGCGCCGCATGATCGAGGCCCTCTTCCCCGCGGCGGCGACGACCGGGGACGTGACGGTGCGCGTCTCGGCCAGCTACCTGCCCGAACAGTCGGAGCCCGAACGGGGGCGCTGGTTCTGGGCGTACCACATTCGCATCGAGAACGGCGGCGCGCGCACCGTCCAGCTGCTGACCCGCCACTGGATCATCACCGACGGGCGCGGCGCGCGGCACAGCGTGGAGGGCGAGGGCGTGGTCGGCGAGCAGCCGCTGATCGAGCCGGGCGCCAGCTACGACTACGTCTCCGGCTGCCCGCTCTCCACGCCCACCGGCGCGATGCAGGGCAGCTATCGCATGATCGGAGAGGACGGCCGGCTCTTCGACGTCGCCATCCCCCGCTTCGCCCTGTCCGCCCCCGCGGTGGCGGAGTGACGGGAAGCGCCCTCACCCTTCCGGCGCTGCGCGCCTCCCTCTCTCTCCCGTCGGGTGAGGGAAGGGGCCCGCTCGCGCAGCGAGTGGGAAGGGTGAGGGTGACCCGATGAAGCGCACCCACCTCCCGCTGAACGGCCTGCGCGTGCTCGACGCGGCGGCGCGGCACCTCAGCTTCACCCGCGCGGCGGACGAGCTGGCGGTGACGCCCGCCGCGGTCGGCCAGCAGATCCGCGCGCTGGAGGATACGCTGGGCGTCGTCCTGTTCCGTCGCACGACGCGCGGGCTGGAGCTGACGGCGGAGGGCGAGGGCGGGCTCGCCGCGCTGCGCGAGGGCTTTCTCCAGTTCGAGGAGGCGGTGCGCGCGATGCAGGCGGGGCAATCGTCCAAGTCGATCGCCATCGCCGCCCCGCGCGAAGTGATCGACAAGTGGTTGCTGCCGCGCCTGGCGGAGATCGCGACGGGGGAGGCCGACCTGCGCTTCTCGCTGGTCACCGCCGACGACGGGCTGGATTTCACCGAGGCGAACCTTGACCTCGCGATCCGCTGGGGCGAGGGGCCGGGCACGCTGGAGGGCGAGGCGATCGAAAGCGAGGGCTTCGTCACCGTCGCGCGGCCCGGCGGCGGCGCGGACGCCGCGATCGGCTGGCCCGGCGGTCCGGACGGCGACGGCACCGTGCGCGTCGGCGACGCCGGTCTCGCGATCGATGCCGCGGCGGCGGGGCTCGGCCGCGCGACCGTGCCCGAGCTGCTGGCCACGCGCGATATCGCCGCCGGCCGCGTGGCAGTCGTGGGCGAGGCGACGCCGTCGCGCTTCGGCTATTGGCTGGTCGCGCCGACGCCGCAGTGGCGGCAGAAGAAGGTGCAGGCGCTGGTGGAGGCGCTGGGCGGGTGACGCCGGTGCTGGCGACCGCGCGGCTCACCTTGCGACCGCGGTTGCCCGGCGATGCCGCGGCGCTGTTCCCGACGATGGCCGATCCCGCGGCGATGCGCTGGTGGTCGTACGCGCCCGTCGCCAGCATCGCCGAACTCGACGATCGCTTCGCGGGGGAAGCCGCGGGGTGGCGGCGTTGGATCGTCACCCGCTCGGGGGAAGATCGCGCGATCGGCCTGGTGGGCGCGGGCGAGAAGCGGCAGGGCGGCGTCACCGAGATCGGCTATCTGATCGCCACGGATGCCGGCGGACAGGGCTATGCGCGCGAGGCGGTAACCGCGGTGATCGACCGGCTGTTCGCCGAGGGGCAGCGCCGCGTCTGCGCCGATACCGATCCCGACAACGTGGCGTCGAACCGCCTGCTGGAGGCGCTCGGCTTCCGACGCGAGGGCCTGCTGCGCGGCGAGTGGGCAACGCATATCGGCGTGCGCGACAGCGTGATCTGGGGATTGCTGAGGGGGGATTGGCGATGCGGGTAGGATGGGCGCTGCTGGCCGGTGCGGCGCTGGCGAGCGGAGCGGGCGCGAGCACCTATGGCATGCCGCGGACGATCCGCTGCCCGGTGGGCGGCGAGACCTTCCAGTGGCCGACCCTTGCCAGCTACTCGCGCTGGGGGGCGCTCCCCGATGGGCAGCCGATCGGCTCCGCGCCGTTCCCGCTGCCGATCCCGCAATGTCCGAAGAACGGGCTGCCCGTCTACGACGATTTCGACAAGGCGGCGGTGGCGAAGCTGGCGCCGCTGGTCGCGAGCGCGGAGTTCAAGGCGCTGCGCGCCGCCGGCGAGACGCCGCGCTACCTCACGCAATGGCTCCAGCAGCGCATGGGCGCACCCGCGATCGATTCGGCCTGGGTGCTGTTGCAGGCGAGCTGGGAAGCGAAGAACCGCGACGATCCCGCGCGGGCGTCGCGGTACAACGCGGAATATGTCGCGCGCGCCGCGTCTCTGGCGGGCGATCCGCTTGCCGTCCACGGGATGGCGGCACGGCGGGTGAACGCCTTGCGCGAGCTCTCGCGCTTCGAGGAGGCAGAGGCGGCGCGCACCGCGCTCCTCGCCGTGCCCGTGACCGGGGAGGGCGACGAGCGCCGGGAGCGTGAGGGCTGGCACCGCTATCTCACATCGCTGGCCGCACCGATCGCGCGCCGCGACGCGGCACGCGCGCCGATCGACCTGCTCGGCCGGCGCGATCAGGCGTTCCGCTGCCTCGGCGCGGGACGGGAGGGCGAACCCCCGCTCACCGCCTTCGAGCGCGACCATTGCGCCACGCCGGAGCTGGTTCACGAGGTCGATGGACTGCGCAAGGTGCGCGAGGCGATGGACGCGGCGCGGAACTGACGCCATCCCCGCGCACGGGTCAGTAGCTCGCGCCGTCAACCGGGCGGATCGGCAATCCCCGGCACAGCGCGGGATCGAACATGCGCAGGTTCACGCCCATCCGCGGATAGGCCGGGTCGGTCGACGTCCAGTGCGTGGTGCACCCGCAGATCGGGCAATGCCACAGGTCCAGCGCCCCATCGCCCTGCCGGTATGCGGCGCCCTCACCGGCGACGGTCACGCGGTCGGGCGCGCAATAATGCGACAGCCCCGCGGTGCGCCGGCAGATCGAGCAATTGCACTCGGCCGCTTCCACCGGCGTGTCGTACAGGACGATCGTCACACGCCCGCAATGGCAGCCGCCACGATGCTCGCTCACCTCGCGCCTCCCGCGGCTGTCCTACACGCCCACGACCGGCCAGACTGGCGGTCGCTCTTTCCCATGTCCCCGCCTGCACGCGGGTTCCCGGCCTCAACATTCGCCGCGAGAACCGCGCCGGCGCCTCAACATCCTCAACGGTCGCGTGGCGGGGGGATCAGCTCTTCAGCTTCCACCCGCTCTTCAGCAGGCGATAACACAGCAGCGCCAGCACCACGTCGATCGCGAGGATCACCGCACTGCCCAGTAGCACCGGCGAGTCGGCGGTGCCGAGGAAGCCGTAGCGAAAGCCGGAAATGACGTAGAAGAAGGGGTTCACGTGGCTGAACGCGCGGAACGCGGGCGCCAGGTGGTCGACCGAGTAGAAGGTGCCGCTCAGCAGCGTCAGCGGCGCGATGACGAAGTTGGTGACCGCGGCGGCATGATCGAACTTCTCCGCCCAGATCGACGTCAGCACGCCCGCGAGGCTGAGGAACACCGCGCCGAGCAGCCCGAACCACAGCACCGCCAGCGGGTGCCGCGGCATCACGTGGACGCCGGGCCACAGGCTCATCGCCAGCCACACGGTCGCGCCGACGCAGAAGGCGCGCGTCACCGCTCCGCCGGTCAGCGCCGCGAGCAGCTCGGCGGTGGACAGCGGCGGTTGCAGATAGTCGACGATCGTCCCCTGGATCTTGCCGACCAGCAGCGAAAAGCTGGCGTTGGCGAAGGCGTTCTGCAGCATCCCCATGACGATCAGGCCCGGCGCGACGAAGTCGGCGAAGGCCACCGTCTCCCCGCCGACGCGCACCGGGCTGCGCGCGCCGTTGGCGACGGTGAAGATGACGAGGAACAGGAGCGTCGTGATCGCCGGCGCCCACACGGTCTGGAGCTGCACCTTGAAGAAACGGCGTACCTCCTTCACATAGAGGGTCTTCAGGCCGCCCCAATTGACGTTCCGGATTACCGGTTCGCCGGGGGCGTTTCTGATCGCCGAAGGAATCTCGCCGAGGGGGGGCTGGCTGCTCATGGCGCAAGCGGGTAACCGCTCGCGCCCCGGCCCGCAACAACACCCCGCAACAACGCCCCGCAGGGCTGTGAAGGAACGATTGCCATGTCCTGGACCGAGGAGCGGATCGGAACGCTCAAGACGATGTGGGAGGCCGGGCAGACCGCCAGCCAGATCGCCGAGGCGCTGGGCGGCGTCAGCCGCAACGCCGTGATCGGCAAGGCGCATCGCCTGGGGCTCCAGTCGCGCCCGTCCCCCGTCGTCAGCAAGGAGGAGGCGAAGGCCGCCGCCGAGCGCGAGAAGCAGGCTGCCGTGGCCGCACCCGAGCCGGAGCCGGCGCCGTGGGAGGAGGTGGCGGAACCCGCTGCGCCGGCCCCGGTGGAGGCGGTCGCGCCCGTCGTCGAGGAGGACGAGGAGGAGGATGAGCCCGTGCGTGCCGCTCCGGCGCCCGCGCCCGCCTCCATCCCGCTTCCCGAGCCGCGGCGCGAGCCGGTGCTGCGGTCCGTCGGCCCCGGCGGCTTCGTGCGCCAGGCGCCGGGCGAGCAGCAGCCGCCGATCGCCCCCGCGCCGCCGCGCCGCCTGGTGCCCGCGCGCACGGCGCCGGAATATGCCGACAAGACGTCGCTGCTCGATCTCAACGACCGCATCTGCAAGTGGCCGCTCGGTCACCCTGGTGAGCCGGATTTCCATTTCTGCGGCGAGAAGGTGAACCCCGGCTTCCCCTATTGCGTCGCGCATTGCGGCCACGCCTATCAGGCCCAGCTGCCGCGCCGCGACCGCCGCGCGCCCCCGCTGCCGTTCGGCGGCCCGCGCGCGCGCTGAGCGCGGCGAGGCCGAAGCGTGGCGGCCCGCCAGCGGCGCTCAGCCGGGCGGAGGTGCGCGGGTCCCGCGCTACGCGGTGCGTAGCGCGGGTCGCATCACGTCAGAACCGGAACGCCGCCGTCGCCCGGATCGAGTGCCAGCGGAACTTGTCGTCCGAGCGACGGAAGTCCGTGCCCGCCGTCGTGCCGCCGTTGGCCGCGTTGGTGAAGGGCGTGCCCGCGGGCCCTGCGGCGCGGACGCGGAAGTCGTTGTCCTGATACTGGTGGTACAGATACTCGAGCCCGACGGAGAAGTTGTCGCCGATCTTCTGCTCGACGCCGCCGCCGCCCTGGATGCCGAACTGGTTCTTCTTGCCCGACTGGGTGAAGGTGTTCGTGCTCTGCGACGAGGTGAAGTCGCGGTCGATGCGGGCGTAGCCGGGGCCGAACGTGCCGTAGAACAGCGTCTGGTCGTTCGGCGTGAAGCCGGCGCGGGCGCGGATGCCGGCTTCCCAGTTGATGCTGCGGTACATCACGTAATTGGCCGGCGTGGAGGAGAAGCCGGTGACCTGGTCGTTGATCTCCGTCTTGCCGAACTCGCCGACGACGCCGACGACGAAGCTGCCCATCTGCTGGTCGATGCCGACGCGGCCGTAATAGGCCCAGCCGTCCTCGTCGTTGCGGCAGCCTGCACCCGCCGGGATCGCCGGATTGGCGGCGGTGCGACCGGGCGCATTGGCGGAGACGCCGCGGCCGTTGCAGAAGCCGGGCGCGAAGGCGTTGGCGCCGGTGCCGGTCAGCACGGTGTCGCCGAAGCGCCCGTCCAGGTTGCGGTCGAACAGGATCGAGCCGCCGTCGCTGCCCTGCACGTCGTATCCGCCGGCGGCGCCGACGTAGATGCCGTTGAAGCCCGTCGGCTCGCCATCCTGCGCCGCGGCGGGGGCCGCCACCGTCACTGCCGCCATTGCCGCCAGAAGAAAGGCCTTCGTCACATCATCACTCCCTGAAAGATACGGGAGCCGCAACGGGACCAACGCAGGTTAAGTTTCGTGACGAAGCGTTTCCGTTGCCTCGTTGTGGCATTTATGTGACAGATGGGCGGCGCTCTTGGGTTCCCGGCTTGTTCCCGCTATGCGGATGCCATGGCCGACGACCTCTTCGCAAACGCCCGCAGCGAGCAGCCCGCCTATGACGCGTCCGCGATCGAGGTGCTGGAGGGGCTGGAGCCGGTCCGGCGCCGCCCCGGCATGTACGTCGGCGGGACGGACGAGCGCGCGCTGCACCATCTCGCCGCCGAGGTGCTGGACAATGCGATGGACGAGGCGGTGGCGGGCCACGCCACCCGGATCGAGATCGTGCTGGAACCGGGCAATCGCCTGACCATCGTCGACAACGGCCGCGGAATGCCGATCGACCCGCATCCCAAATTTCCGGGCAAGAGCGCGCTGGAGGTGATCCTCTCCATGCTCCATTCCGGCGGCAAGTTCAGCGGCAAGGCCTATGCTACCAGCGGCGGCCTGCACGGCGTCGGCGTTTCGGTCGTCAACGCGCTGTCGAGCGAAACGGTGGTGGAGGTGGCGCGTGATCGCCAGCTCTATCGCCAGCGCTTCTCGCGCGGGCAGACGCTGGGGCCGCTGGAGACGGTCGGCGCGGCGCCCAACCGCCGCGGGACCAGCGTGTCGTTCGTGCCCGATACGGAGATCTTCGGCCCCGAACTGGGCTTCAAGCCGGCGCGGCTCTACCGGCTGGCGCGGTCGAAGGCGTATCTCTTCGCCGGCGTGGAGATCCGCTGGAAGTGCGCCGCCGCACTCGTGGAGGGCACGGACACGCCGGCCGAGGCGGTGTTCCAGTTCCCCGGCGGCCTCGCCGATCACCTGCGCGAGCAGCTGGCCGGCCGCGAATGCGCCACGGCGGACTTCTTCGCCGGCACGCAGGACTTCGCGGAGCAGCAGGGCAAGGTGGAATGGGCGGTCGCCTGGCCGCTGTGGAGCGAGGGCAGCTACAGCTGGTATTGCAACACCATCCCCACGCCCGACGGCGGCACGCACGAGCAGGGACTGCGCCAGGCGCTGGTACGCGGCCTGCGCCAGTTCGGCGAACTGGTCGGCAACAAGCGCGCCAAGGAGCTGACCGCTGACGACGTGATGGTCGGCGGCGAGCTGATGCTCAGCGTTTTCATCCGCGATCCGCAGTTCCAGTCGCAGACCAAGGACCGGCTGACCTCGCCTGAGGCGGCCGGACTGGTCGAAAAGGCGATGCGCGACCATTTCGACCATTGGCTGAGCCACAACATGGAGCGGGGCAAGGCGTTGCTCGGCTACGTGCTCGACCGCATGGACGAGCGGCTGCGGCGCAAGGCCGAGCGCGAGGTGAAGCGCAAGACCGCCACCTCCTCGCGCAAGCTGCGGCTGCCCGGCAAGCTGACCGACTGCGCCGCCGACAGTCCCGAGGGGACCGAATTGTTCATCGTCGAGGGTGATTCGGCGGGCGGCTCGGCGAAACAGGCGCGCGACCGCAAGACCCAGGCGATCCTGCCGATCCGCGGCAAGATCCTGAACGTCGCCAGCGCCACCGCGGCGAAGATCCTCGCCAATCAGGAGATCGCCGACCTGATCCAGGCGCTGGGTTGCGGCACCCGCAAGGAGTGCCGGCCTGACAACCTGCGCTACGAGAAGATCGTCATCATGACCGACGCCGACGTCGACGGCGCGCATATCGCGACGCTGCTGATGACCTTCTTCTTTCAGGAGATGCCCGATCTGGTCCGGCGCGGGCACCTGTATCTGGCGCAGCCGCCGCTCTACCGGCTGACCGCGGGGGCGAAGTCCGCCTACGCCCGCGACGACGCGCACCGCGCCGAGCTGGAGCGCACCGTGTTCCGCGGCAAGAAGGTGGACGTGGCGCGGTTCAAGGGGCTGGGCGAGATGAACCCCGGCCAGCTGCGCGAGACGACGATGGATCCCAGATCGCGCTCGATGATCCGCATCACCCTGCCGCAGGAATATGAGGAGCGGGCGGGCGTGAAGGACCTGGTCGACCGGCTGATGGGCACCAACCCCGCGCACCGCTTCGCCTTCATCCAGGAGAATGCCGCCCGGCTGGAGGACGAGGCGATCGACGCGTGAGGCCGATAAACCTTGCCAGCCGGCTGGCGATCGGCACGTCGCTCGCCGCGGTCCTGCCCGTCGCGTCGGTCTGGCTGCGTGGGCAGGCCGGAATCGACCGTTGCCTCGATGCGGGAGGCACTTGGCGCGACGGGCGGTGCGCTGGTGCCGGGCCGGGGCGCTGATCGGCCTCAGTCGTTCCCGCCGATCCAGTCGCCCAGGTTGCCCAGCGCCGAACCCTCGCCGCGGTTCTGGCCGCCGCCGCGTGCCGCCGCCATCATCCGCCCGGCGAGCCGGGAGAAGGGGAGCGACTGCACCCACACCCGGCCGGGCCCGCGCAGCCGCGCGAAGAACACGCCTTCGCCCGCCTTGAACATGGTGCGGATACCGCCGACGGTGACGAGGTCGAAGTCGATCGACGGCGTGTAGGCCGCGAGGCAGCCGGTATCGACGTGGATCTCCTCCCCCGCGCGCAGCTCGCGCTCGACCACCGTGCCGCCCATCTGCACGAACACCCAGCCATCGCCGTCGAGCCGCTGCATGACGAAGCCCTCGCCGCCGAACAGCCCGGTCATCACCTTGCGCTGGAACTCCACGCCGATCGACACGCCCTTGGCCGCGGCGAGGAAGCTGTCCTTCTGGCAGATCAGCGTGCCGCCCACCTGGTCCAGCCGGATCGGCAGGATCGCACCGGGCGTGGGGCTGGCGAAGGCGACGCGCGCCTTGCCGTGGCCGTGGTGCGTGAAGACGGTCATGAACAGGCTCTCGCCCGTCAGCAGCCGCTTGCCCGCGCCCAGCAGCTTGCCCATGAAGCCGCCGTCATCGCCAGACGAGCCGTCGCCGAACACGGTGGTCATCTCCACCGCGGCGTCCTTCCACACCAGCGCGCCCGCTTCCGCCACCGCGCTCTCGCCGGGATCGAGCTCGATCTCGACGAATTGCAGCTCCTGCCCCTTGATCTCGAAGTCGATATCGTCGGCGACGCCGCTGCGGCGCTGGTGGCTCCACGGACTGCTGGTCATCTGATGCTCCCGGCGGACGAGGTGTGCCATCTAGATAGGGCACTGTTTGCGCGCAAGCGGTGTTGATTCGCAGGCATGCTCACCTGTATCAGGCGGCGGCGGGCGGTCTCCATGGGCCGCCCTTGCTCTTTCAAAGGAGACCAGCCCGTGTCGATCCCAGCCCTCATGCCCGTCTACCCGCGGTGCGATGTGCGGCCGGTTCGAGGCGAGGGCTGCTACCTCTACGGCGAGCGAGGCGAGGAGTATCTCGATTTCGCCGCGGGGATCGCCGTCAATGCGCTCGGTCACGGCCATCCCGCGCTGACGAAGGCGATCGCGGAGCAGGCCGCGACGCTGATGCACGTCTCCAACCTCTACGGCAGTCCGCAGGGCGAGCGCTTCGCGCAGCGGCTGGTGGACGCCAGCTTCGCCGACACGGTGTTCTTCACCAATTCCGGCACGGAGGCGGTGGAATGCGCGATCAAGACCGCGCGCCGCTTCCACCATGTCGAGGGCAACCCGCAGCGGCACACGCTCATCACCTTCAACAACGCGTTCCACGGGCGCACGATGGGGGCGATCAGCGCGACCAACCAGGCGAAGATGCGCGACGGCTTCGAACCGCTGCTGCCCGGCTTCGCCTACGCGCCGTTTAACGATCTCGACGCCGCGCTGGCGTTGATCGACGACAGCACCGCCGGGTTCATGGTGGAAACGGTGCAGGGCGAGGGCGGGGTGACCGCCGCGTCGACGGAGTTCATCCAGGGCCTGCGTCGCGCGGCGGACGACCACGGCCTGCTGCTGGTGCTGGACGAGGTGCAGTGCGGCTACGGCCGGACCGGCAGGATGTTCGCCTACGAGCATTACGGCATCACGCCCGACATCATGTCCGTGGCGAAGGGGATCGGCGGCGGCTTCCCGCTTGGCGCGTGCCTGGCGACGGAGAGGGCGGCCAAGGGCATGGTCTTCGGCACGCACGGTTCCACCTACGGCGGCAATCCGCTGGCGATGGCGGCGGGCGAGGCGGTGCTCGACGTGATCCAGGGCGACGGCTTCCTCGACCACGTGGCGCAGATGGGCGAGCGGCTGCGCGCTGCGCTGGAGCAGATGATCCCCAACCACGACGACCTGTTCGTGCCCGGGATCCGCGGCAAGGGCCTGATGCTGGGCGTGCAGCTGAAGGCGCCGGCGGACGCGCGCGCGTTCGTGGCGCACCTGCGCGACCGGCACGGGCTGCTCACGGTGTCCGCGGGCGAGAACGTCGTCCGCGTCCTCCCGCCGCTCGTCATCGAGGAGCGGCACGTGGAGGAATTCGTGCAGAAGATGAGCGACGGCGCCCGCGCCTACGTGCCCGTCGCCGACGATTGACAATCGATACCTCCCCGGCACGGGGAGGGGGACCATGCGCAGCATGGTGGAGGGGGAGTGCCACGGGCGGATCGCAAGCGGCGATCCCCTCCACCACCGGCTTCGCCGGCGGTCCCCCTCCCCATCCTGGGGAGGTATGACATGCGCCATTTCCTGAACTTGACCGATGCGGGCGCCGATGGCGTCGCCGCCATGCTGGCCGACGCGCTGGACCGCAAGCAGGCGCGCGTGGGCTGGCCCCGTGGCCGCGCCGATGCCGACGCGCCGCTCGCCGGCCACGTGCTGGCGATGATCTTCGAGAAGAATTCCACGCGTACCCGCGTCAGCTTCGACATGGCGATGCGGCAGCTGGGCGGGCAGACGATCGTGATGGAGGCGGGGCAGATGCAGCTCGGGCGCGGCGAGACGGTGGCCGACACCGCGCGCGTGCTGTCGGGCTACGTCGACGCGGTGATGATCCGCACCGACGACCACGCCAAGCTGGAGGAGATGGCGCACCACGCGACCATCCCCGTCATCAACGGCCTGACCGACGCCTCCCACCCCTGCCAGATCATGGCGGACCTGCTGACGATCATCGAGCAGGGGCACGCGCTGCCCGGCCTGAAGGTGGCGTGGCTGGGCGACGGCAACAACGTGCTTGCCTCGATCATGGAAGCCGCCGGCCTGATGCAGTTCGACGTCGTCGCCGCCTGTCCGCAGGGCTTCATGCCGCCCGACGGTGACGTTGCGCTGGGCCGCGGTCGCGCGCGGGTCGTCGCCTCGCCGCAGGAGGCGGTGGAGGGGGCGGACGTGGTCGTCACCGACTGCTGGATCTCGATGGGTCAGGCGCACGCGGACACGAAGCTGGCGGCGATGATGCCCTATCAGGTGGACGGGGCGCTGATGGCCCGGGCAAAGCCGGGCGCGCACTTCCTCCACTGTCTGCCCGCGCACCGCGGCGAGGAGGTGACGGCCGACATCATCGACGGACCGCAGTCGCTGATCTGGCAGGAAGCGGAGAACCGCCTGCACGCGCAGAAGGCGGTGCTGCGCTGGTGCTTCGGGCAGATCGGTTGAAGCGGGGCACGGCTCGTCCCACCTAGGGGCCGAGCGTCGAGCCCGGCGCACCTTCCGTTCGGCCTGGGCGACGTCGAGACGATGCGCCGCCGTGGCTGTGCTTCGACTTCGCCCAGCACGAACGGACGTTCGTGTTTCCGATACCAAGGTGACGATGACCGACCCCAACCGTGCCGACCCCAACCACAGCGACCTCGACCGCGCGCTCGGCTTCACCATCCCCGCGCGGCACACGCGCGGGCGGATCGCGCGGCTGGGGCCGGTGCTCGACGCCATCCTCGCCGCGCACGCCTATCCTCCCGCGATCGAGCGGCTGCTGGCCGATGCGCTGGTGCTGACCGCGCTGGTCGGTGCGACGCTGAAGGATCCGCAGGGGCAGCTGACCTTGCAGACGCAGACGCAGGCGGGCGTCGTGACGCTGCTCGTCTGCGACTACCGCGGGGGCGAGCTGCGCGGCTACGTCCAATTCGACGCGGAGAAGCTGGCCGGGCTGCCGGCCGAGCCGTCGCTGGCCGCGCTGTTCGGGCAGGGCTATCTCGCCATCACCTTCGACCTCGCCGCGACGGGCGAGCGCTACCAGGGCATCGTGCCGCTGGACGGCGACACGCTGGCCGCGGCGGTGGAGCATTATTTCGTGCAATCGGAGCAAATTCCGACGCTGGTCCGCACCGGCCTCGCCAAGGATCCCGAGGGGCGCTGCGTCGCGGGCGGGCTGCTGCTCCAGCACCTGCCCGAGGGCGAGGACGGGCGCGAGCGGCTGCACACGAAGCTCGATCATCCCGAGTGGGACCACGTCTCCGCGCTGGGCGCCACGATGGGCATCGACGAGCTGGCGGACGCGGCGCTGCCGCTGGAGACGCTGGTGTGGCGGCTGTTCAACGAGGAGAGCGAGGTGCGCGTCCTGGCCGACACGCCGCTCTCGCGCGGATGCCGGTGCGACGTCGACTACGTCCGCTCGGTGATCGCCAAATTCCCGCTGGAGGACCGGCGCGCGATGGCCGACGCGGACGGGATCATCGCGGTGGACTGTGCCTTCTGCTCGACCGTCTTCCCGCTTCACGTCGACGATGCCGCGGGCGTTTAACGGCCGTTAACCTGAGCGGTGGTAGAGCGTCTCTCGTGCTGATCTTCTTCGCGGCACGATTTCTCCCTAGCGGCCCGCACGGGCCGAACTGGGCCGCCCGACGGGGCGGCCCATTTTTTTGCGCGGTCCGCCGACGTTGCGATTCGCGGCGGATGCGACTAGCGGCGGCGCGATCATGGCAACGATGACCCCTGCGGTGGCGCTCGTCTCGGGCGGCCTGGATTCGATGGTTTCCGCGGCGCTGGCGCGCGAGGCGGGGCACCCGCTGCTGGCGCTGTCGATCGACTATAACCAGCGGCACCAGGTGGAGCTGGCGGCGGCGCGGCGGATCGCGACGGCGCTGGGCGCGGAGCGGCACGTGGTGCTGCCGATGGACCTCAGCGTCTTCGGCGGCTCCGCGCTGACCGACCGCGACATCGACGTGCCCAAGGACGGTGTCGGCGACGGCATTCCCGTCACCTACGTGCCCGCGCGCAACACGATCTTTCTCAGCCTGGCGCTCGGCTGGGCGGAGGCGGCGGGGGCGCGCGACCTGTTCGTCGGCGTCAACGCGCTCGACTATTCGGGCTATCCCGACTGCCGGCCAGAGTTCATCGCCGGGTTCGAGACGCTGGCCGAGCTCGCCACCAAGGCGGGGGTCGAGGGGCAGCCCTTCCGCATCCGCGCGCCGTTGCAGGCGATGACCAAGGCGGACATCGTGCGCGAAGGCGCGCGGCTGGGGCTGGACATGGGACTCAGCTGGTCGTGCTACGATCCCGCGCCGGGCGGGCTCCACTGCGGCACCTGCGACAGCTGCCGGTTGCGGCACAAGGGGTTCGAGGAGGCCGGCGTTGCCGATCCGACGCGATACGCGATCGTGCCGCCGGCGCCCTGACGATGAGCTACGCGGTGAAGGAGCTGTTCCTGACGCTCCAGGGGGAGGGCGTGCAGGCCGGACGGCGCGCGGTGTTCGTGCGCTTCGCGGGATGCAACCTATGGTCGGGACGCGAGAAGGACCGCGCGAGCGCGATCTGCCGCTTCTGCGACACCGACTTCGTCGGCACCGACGGCCTGGGCGGCGGGCGCTTCGCGGATGCCGCGGCGCTGGTGACGGCGGTGGAAGGCCATTGGGGCGCAGGGCGCGAGCGGCGCTTCGTCGTGCTGACCGGCGGCGAGCCGATGCTGCAGGTGGACGACGCGCTGATCGACGCGCTCCACGCGGCGGGCTTCTTCGTCGCGATCGAGAGCAACGGGACGCTGCCGGTGCATCCCGGCATCGACTGGGTGTGCATCAGCCCCAAGGCCGGCAGCGAGACGGTGCAGCGGAGCGGCAACGAACTGAAGCTGGTGTGGCCGCAACCGGGCACGGACCTCGACGCGGTCGAGCGCTGGGATTTCGCGCACTTTCTGCTCCAACCGCTGGACGATCCGCGAGCCGACGCGAACCGCGACGCGGCGATGGCGCTGGTGATGGAGCGGCCGCGCTGGCGCCTGTCGCTGCAGACGCACAAGCTGCTGGGCTTGCGCTGAGGCCCGGCCCTCCCCGCGGCGAGAAGGGCCGGCGCAACGTCAGCGCGCGGCGTACACCACGGGCTGGAGCGGCTCGCCGCACTTCTTCGTATCGAACACGTCCTTCTTCCAGCATTGCTTGTCGAAGCGCGGCAGCGTGGCGAAGCTGGGATTGAAGTAGCGCGGGAACTGCTGTTCGCCCCACGGCGTCAGGCTGTTGCGCAGCTCGCGCAGGCGATCGAGCGCGATCTCGCCGAACTGCCCGCGCGGTGCGAAGATGGCGTCGCGGCCGATCGCGCTGGCGACCCGGCAGAAGTTGAACTGCGAGTTGACCGTCGCGAAGCCGGCGTAGGTCTTCGTGCCGAACTGGTCGAGCGCGGTCTGCCCTTCCTTCTTCGTCTTGGCCGTGCGGATGAAGTATTTCGTCAGCGTGTCGAACGAATCCGCCAGCTCCTGCCGGTGATCCGCCAGGATGGCATTGTAGTTCGACACGGTCAGCAGCGTCGGCTCGAACTGGCATTGCAGCGCGGCGACGTTCAGCGCGGCGCGCATGTTCCACACGACCCCCGCGCGCAGCTCCGCCGGGGTGGCGCCGGGCAGCGGCTGACCCATGTCGGGTTCGTTGCCCACGATCCGCTCGCCGCGCAGATCCTTCGCCTTCATGAAGAACTGCGCCCCTGCGGGCGCGGTCGCCATCAATGCCGCGGCGCCGGCGACCGTGCCGGCGAGGCGCATCATCCTCATCTCACCTGAACTCCCACTCGCGCCGTTCCTGCGCGGCCTGCGTGATACGTGCTTTCAGCAGGGTGCCCAAGCGATTTCGGCCGTGCCGGGCGATCGTTCCGCCGCAACCGAGTCCTGCCGGCAACACTCCGTATCGGCCCCGTCACGACCTTGCGACGTCACCGTTGGCACAACCTTATTATGACATTCCTCCAGCTGCCTCCTAACAGCTACCAGAAGAGCGGGGCTTGACGTCAGAGAGGGTCGGCACTTCGACCACGCGCTCAACCGGTAGCCCATTAGGAATCAGGATTTCGCTCTCGTCCCGACCATCGAACATCGCGGCGACAACCTCCGGTTCGATCTGAGATGAGAGTATGCGCGGCTCGCCCGCGGCCCCCCAACGGACGAGCCATTTTCGAGCGTAAAAGTCAGCGCAGCTGATGTCCGTGGTCCAGCTCATGCCTTGAGAGATCGACGCCGGATCGCCCACGCCGCCGCGATAGACGATGAGTGGCGCTTTCGTTTCCGACAGTCGCCGTCGTTCGTCGGCCGTCATCATCTCGTTCGCCAAGCGCCCGACGATTTCGCTCACCCCCGACTCGAACCGCCCGGCTGAGATGATTTCTGCGGCACTGAAGTACGTGCCCAACCGCTTGCCGCCAAGATATGGTTCGAGCTCCCATGCCAGTCGGAAGGCGGAGCCGGTGGCTGCGGTATTGAGTGGCTTCATGTCCTCCAGATGCATGATCAGGTCGGTGATCAGTCCGATCCGAGCTTCGTCGGTAAGAATAAGAAAGGCGTTCTGACCGTCCTCACGATCCTGATTCATCCGCTCCGGGGCGTCAGCGCGCAGGAACACTTCGGGTAGACTAGGCGGCAATCTTTCTGCTCCATGCTTCGACGGGACAAAGTGCTTCATTCCATCCCCTTGTTTGAAGAGCTTCGTTCTACTCCAACGACGATGCGCGCTCGCGGCAGCTGATCACTCTCGGCTCTGGCGCAGGCTACCATCCGCTGCGTCGAACCGCAGCGTGGCCGCGTCGACCTTGATGCACCAGAGCCCGCGCTCCTCCTTTTTCACCGAGACTATTCGTCGCTCGGCGAATACGCTGTGTTCGACGAGCGGGGCGACGGGGGCGCCAGCGACAGCGGTTCGCGCGTGTTCGCGACGGCGTTTCACATAGAGGCGATCTTCGTACCAGTACCCGTGATCCTCGTCTTCGAAGAGGCGCTGGTGTGCTTGCACTCGCCCGTTCCGACCGACGAGCGCCAGCAACCGGCGTGGCCCCAGTCGAGGATCGCCGAGCTTGAGCCAGGGTACCTCGGACATCCGGCGCAGCGTCGCGATCACGTCGGCGCCGTTCGCCTCTATCAGTCCGATGGCGACCTCGTCGATCAGGAACGTGTCCCCGACTGCAAGCGCCCGCCTGTAGGCCCGGGAACGCTCATCCTGGTGTGCGAGGCGTCGCCCCATTTCGCGTCGGACCTCGTCCGCATCGGCCACCTCGAAGGTCTGCTTCTCGTTCGTGAAGGTCGCAGAGAGCGTGTTGAAGGAGACACGAAAGCGCATGCGGGCAATGAGCTCCGCCGGCGTCAGGCTCCTGATGAACGATGCATCCTCCGCGACATGCTCGACTTCATAGTAAGCGGGATCGATGGCGGCTCGGACCAGGTCGAGGATCCCAGCCGCGGTCGCGCCGATCGTGCGGGCGACGCGCCGGATCGTCGGAAGGACCGCGACGAGATCCTCCACGAAGGCGTGCGATACCCGCTCGTCGGGAGACGTCTCGTCGATGATGCCGCTTCGCACCCGGAGGCGGAAGCGCGGCCCGACCGGCACGCGTGCCTCCAGGATCATCCCTCCCGTCTCGTGCCGATAAAGCGCCAACGAGCCGTCCTTGAACCATGGCCTGGAATGCCCAGCAGCCTCCTGGCCGGTGCGCACCGCCGTGGTGATGCGGTTCGACAGTTCCGGCTTGATCGTTTCGTACCTCATAAGATTGGTTCCTGTTGACGGGATCGGGGTGGCGGCGAGTTGGAGAGGGGCGGGGACCTGGTGCTCCCCATCGGCGTGTGCGTTTTCATCGGAGCGGCAGGAGGTCGAGCACCTCGCGCCTGCGCCAGAACCCGTGGAAGTCGACGAAGCCGGCCGCCCGCAGCCGATCGTTCACTTGCTCCGCCGAAGTGCGGGCACGTCGAGCCAGTTCGGCGGCGGAGACGAGCTTTGCGGCGAGCCGCTCGACGCCGATGCGTGGGGTCATCATTGCTCGCAGACCCTTGGTGCGGGTGATGACCCCGGCCGAGCTCAGCTCTGCGACTACGGCCGGCCGAACGTTCAGCAGTTCGGCAGCATCTCCCGTCGACATCTGAGTGGCGAACGGCGTATTTGAGCCGAACACCTTCGGCTCTGACGCGACGATGAAACGGTCGAGGCTTCCCCGCGCGACGAGGAGGCGGTCCGTATCGACGTCTCCGTCGAGCCAGAAGGGGATGCGATCATCGAGCAGGGCCGCGTAGATCTCAGACCAGGGCTTCGGTCGCCCTCCGATCCGACGGCTCTCCTGCCCGATCGGCAGGGCCGTGGAAGGCATCCGCTTTCGCGAAGCTCGCTCGGTGAGGCGCCGGACGAAGGCTTCGAAGGTGGAGGCGACCGCCTGAGGGCGACGCAAGATGATGGCGAGGATTTCGTCATCGTGTCGCGCGAGGAGGTCGGTCTCGATCAACTGCTCGACTGCGTAGAGCGGCAGGCGCAGGCGGCTGGCGATGGTGCTGATCGGAACGGAGTCGGCCCATCTCGCCGCCGCGGCATCGATCGGAACCGCGGAGTACGCGTGCTCGAGCATAATGCCATGTGAGGCGACCGCTCGGGTCGGCACGATCCTTAAACGGCGGATCGTCTCTGCTTGCGTACGGAAGCCGGGAAGAACGCGGTTTGCCTGTCGCCCGGTATAGACCCGGCCGCCACCGGCCAAACCGACCCGAGGTGGTGCGAAGCCGGGGAACGCCTCCTGAACGAGATCGCGCTGGTCGTCGAACCTGGAGTCGCCCCATGCAATACGGCGTATACGGCGGGCCATGTCGGCCCTACACCCCTTCTCATCGCTCGCAGCTGCGACCCGCTGGGTGGCCCAATCGAGGATGCCGTTGGGCCAGCTGCGAAGAAGGGCCACGCCGCGCACCGCGGTCAGCGCCAGTCGTTCGGGGCGCATGCGACCGGCGCGCGTCTGCCAGGCGCGCTTCTCCTCGCCATCGTCGCAGTCCAGCCCGCAGCGCATGGCGAGGCGGGCGAGCGCTCCCGGCGAGAGGTCCTTCAGCCGGTCGGGCATGATGCTCCTTGCGGCGTCGCGCTCTTCGGGAATCAACGACAGCAGTCCTGCGAAGATGCGGTAGTCCTCGGCGAGGTCATCGGAGAGCGGCGGAATCGGGTTCGGCTCGATTGGGCGCAGACAGTTCTCGCATCGCCCGATGCCGACGGACTGCACCCAACCGAGCGTTTTGCCGCAGTGGCTGCAGGAGTCGATGAGGCATTCAAGGGATTCGGGGCAGAACGGCAGTACCGACATGAGCCACGACTGGCGGTGGTGGGGAGAGCGGGCGAGGGAAAGGGGTGAGATGCGCCGACGGGCCAGCTCGAGATGGCCTCTCGGCACGACGAGTCCGTCGAAGTCGAGGAAGTGCTGAAGACGTCGGTCGCCGGGTTCGACGAGGCGCCGCCCCGCCTGGGCCCGAAGTCGTTCGGGGTCGCAGCGGAGCACCGTCGCGAGGCGATCGAGCGTGGCTGTGTCGGCGAGCTGGCTGGCGCCGGCGTATCTGCCGATCCCGATCTCCTTCAATACGACGTTGAGCTTGACGAGATGATTTTCGGCCACGCCGCGCGCGATCGCGCCCGGCACGCTCTCGTCGGATAGAACGTCGAGATCGAAGCGGAGGCGGCGGAGCTGCCGGTCATGCTCGCTCATGCGGGTTTGGCCGAGAAGGGATCATCGGTGAGCCAGCCGGCACCGATCGCATACTCCCGCGTGACCTTGCTGAGGTCGTAGGGCTCGACCCGGTCCGCGCCCCTCCAGACGGCGTCGGATGCCGCGATGCCCACGACACGCGCGACGCGGCCGACGTGCCCGCTCGAGACCTTCAGCAGCCTGTCGAGCATCGCGTGGTCGGTGAGGCCGGACCTCATGCCGAACACCCCGCTCGTGACGAGCAGATCGTCCACCGCTCCGCAGAAGAGCTTGAACAGCCTCGCGTCACCCTTGGTCCGCTGCGGATCGAGCGGGGTGAGTTCGAGCGGTCGACCGAGGCGGGCCGCGAGCTTGCCGTTGATCCGGAAGAACTCGACCGAGTCCTCGTCGCCGACCAGGACGAGCGGAACGACGCCCTTGTCGAGGAAGACCTTGAGGCGGTCGGTGACCTCGCCCGCCTCCTTCGCCTTGCTCCTGAGGTGCTGCACCTCGTCCGCGATAAGGAGTTCGACGCCGAGCCGACGGACGAAGTCGGCGATGCGGTTCTCGAGCACCTTGGCGCTGACCTTCTCGTTCCAGAACTCGTCGTCCAGCTCCTTCAGGACCTCCTGGTAGAAGGCCTTGAGCGTCATGCGCCGGTCCAGCTCGACGATGACGACCTGGTAGGGGTTGGGCGGCAGACCGGCGGCTTCACGCTCGGCCGCCATCTCCCGCTTCAGCTGCTCCATGGTGCGGCTCTTGCCCGCTTGGCTGAACTGCGAGAGCCGGCGACCGGAGAGAGGACGTCCGAGCCGGTCCTGGGTGTCGTCCCGGTAGCGCAGCAGCTCGTCGATGATCGCGCGCTGCGGGGCGTGCTCGATCCACTCGTCCTCGAGCAGCCGGGCGGCGAGGGACGATCGCCTCCGCACCTCGGCGTTCCCGGGCACGGGCTGCCGCGATCCGGTCACCGGTTTCGGCTGGACGCCAAACGGATCCTTCCTGGCTGATCCCACGGCTCAGTCCTCCTCGTCCATACGGTCGTCGTCCCAGATGCTGACGGGGCGACCCTCGGCGTCGCCCTCCTCGATGCCGGCGCCGCGGTCGGCCACGGGGTAGTCGGGATCGGTCGGAAGGGGTGGCGACGCCGCATCGGAAGCGTCCACGTCGTCGTCGGCGTGCGCCCGTCGGGCGGAGGCCGTCTGCGGCGGAGCCCTGGGCTCGTCCTCCCGGAGGCCGCCGCTCGGTTCGGTCGGGATCGCCGCCGCCAGCATCTCGTCGTAGGCCGCCGACCTGCCGAAGGCGCCCGCCGCCTCGCGCATCTCCTCCTGCTCGAGAAGCGCGACCGTTGCCGACCGGGCACGGAACGCCTGCTTCGGGAGGGCGGTCTCCGCGGCCTTGAGCAGACGGCTGCGCAGTCGGAGGCGGTCGGCCGGCTTCGTACCTCCGCCCTTCCCGGCGCGGAGCATGCGCTGATACTCGTGGTGCTCCCACCGGGTGAGGCCGGCGCTGTAGTCGGGATCGGTCGAATAGAGGCGGTGGTATTCCCGCCGTTCCGGATCGTAGAGGTCGATGTAGTCGACGTCGGAGTCCCACACGCGTGCGGTGAGCTCGACGCGTCCCGTCCCTTTGAGCCGCTTGGCGAAGGGCTCGCGGCGCAGGTTCGCGTCGAGCGCCTTCCCTACGGCCCGTTCGTTCCAGCGGTAGCGCAGGTTGTCGAATTCCACGCCGTTGGTCGTCAGGACGACGTTGACCGTGCGGCAGAGGTGCCGTTCGATCTCCTCGGTCGGCATGCCTCGCGAGCGTCTCGTGGCGAGACCCTCGAGCAGCACCTGCATCGGGGAGCGCCCGCCGAGCCACTTCTTGGGCCGCTCGTTCCAGGCGTGCCTCGCCTCCTGGATCATGAAGGAGAACTGCGCCCGGGTGATCTCGGCGTCGGCAAGTGGGTCGTAGCGGGGATCCCTGCCAGGGCCGGGGCCAAGGATGCGGCCGGGAAGTCGCGAGACGGCGGCGTGGAGGAAGCGGTGCAAGCGCTCGTGCTTGGCCTTCGCGTCGCTGTGATACGCCTCGGGCAGTTCGACGTAGGAGACGATGTTGACGAGCCCGGGCACCATCGAAGGCGGCAGCAGAGCCTTCTCGTTGTCCGGATGGAGCTGACTGGGGATCCCGAAGCAGAGCGCGCGCTGGGTTTCGGCGGCGAGCTGCTCCTCCGTGAGGCGCGGCGGCGTCATCAATCCCAATAGCGCACGCTCGGTGACCTCGGGGCGGAAGGGGCCGGTGAAGACCGGTCCCTCGAAGGCGAACGAGGACAGCCAGTCCATGGCGAAGACGCCCTTCATCCGGGCGGCCGGCAGCTTCCAGTCGTCGGAGTAGACGCACGCGTGCTTGAAGACCACGCCATCGAGCGTGACCCGCTCCAGGACGTGCTTGGCGCCGACGGGCTCGCCCACGGCTCCATACATCTGCTCGGCGGCGAAATCGCCGTTGCGGGCGGCGAAGCTCCTGCGGTTCTGGAGCGCGTTGATGCGGTTGCGCACGCATTCGAAGGAGGGTGGTTCGGCGCCGATGTCGGTCGCACCCGCCGCTGCGAGCTTGTCCCACTCCTCGATCACCCTCGACGCCGCGTCCGACTTGCAGGGGTCTCCGGCCTCGCTCCAGTAGTGCGCCGCCATCCTGTGGACGATGGCGTTGATGCGGGGCGGCAGCTGCGAGGCGCCACGCTCACGACCCGCGGTGGTGACGAGATTGCTGACACGCCGATGGGGATCCCGCCGCAGGGCGGCGATCCAGCGCACGAGCGAGCGCCACTGCGGCCGCTCCCCGGGAGCGGGCGCCGGATCCCTGCCGATGAACTCGCGCATCGCGGGCTCGCTTCGCGAAACGCCCTCCGAGATGGCCGCCATGGCCCACTCGTGGCGCCACAGGGACTTGGGATCGCGGGCCGCGCAGGCCTCGCGGTCGAGACCGAGCAGCTGGCCCTTCGCGCCGCCGAGGAGGGCGCGGGGCTCGTCCGCATCGTGCACATGGCCGGCCCGGTTCTCGGTGAGGAGCCAGTCCAGGTCCGGCGGCACGAGGGTGCCCGCAGGGCCGATCGGGAGCAGCAGGGGCGCGCCCTCCTCGTCCACGATGTCCAGCGTCCATCCGGACGATCCGAGCAGCGTGAGCGCCCGTCCCTTGTGGACCAGCCGCATGCCGGCGGGCAGTCCGATGCTCACTGCAGGACCTCCCGCACCGCGTGATGGCGCAGGAAGGCGCGGAGCCTGCCCGGGGTGCGCTCGGGCGGCAGGTCCACCGGCGTGTCGGGCATCTGCGGGCGCGACGGATCGATGCGCACGAGCCGGCGCACGCTCATTGCGTTGAGTTTGGCGGAGGCCGTGCGCCTGTCGCCGCCGAGCCTTTCGAGAACGACGCCGAGCGGGGCGACACCGCCCTCGCGCAGCACGGACTCGCGGATCGCCGCTACGTCGGCGACGCGATCGAACACGGTGTTGCGGTCGTCGAAGACGTCCTTGAGCGTGCGGTGTAGCAGCGTGCCGACGAGATCGGCTCCGACCTCGCGGCGGAGCGATGCGCCGTGGGCGACGAGCACCTCCTCCGCCTCGTCAAGCAGGTCGGCGGTGTCCGGCTGGTCGAAGAAGTCGCGGTGTCCCTTGTATTCCGCGAACACGATGGAGTGGTCCTCCATCTCGAAGCCGGCATCCAGGGTGATGTGCCGGGTGCGGCCGTGATCACGCCGCCAGACGATCCGCAGGGGCTGGAACTCGAGGTCCAGCCGCGAGGTGAGCGTCTCGGCCTCGACCCAGGCGGCGCACTCGATCGGACCCTCGTGATAGACGGCACGGTTGGACTTGACGCTGAAGCCGGCCGTCCTGCCGAACGGCCCGCCATAGTTGAAGTTGATGCGCATCTGCCCAGCATCGATTGCCGCCTCGAGCCGGGGATCGTGCCAGTTCTCCACGCGGGAGCGACGCGGCGCGTCGATCTCGGGAGACGAACCCCGCGGCATCCAGCGCGGATCGCGGCGCGGGCGCAGCGGACGACACTCGAGTGGATGCGGAATCCTGATGAAGGGCGGGACGTCGCTCTCGGCGTCGGGGGAGGCGTGGGCCGTCACGAGCGTCTCCGATGGTTTGAGCGTCTTGGAGGGCAGCGGGTGCGCGGAGTTCGACCACGCACCCATTCGGGGCGGAGTCAGTCGACGCGGTGCGTGTCGTCCCCGGCCGGCTTGTCGCGCGCCGTACCGGCGGCGTGCAGACGGGCGTACTCGTCACCGGCCATCAGCAGGCCGCGCCGCTTCAGCGCGATGACGTCGGCGCGCTGCCAGAAGCGGTCGCGGCGCATCCTGGCGCGGGTCGGGGCGGCCTCGAAAGGATACGGGCGGGGCGGCACGACCTGCGGCGTTTGCGCCAAGGAGCGCTTGGGGATGACGACGATCGTGCCGCGCTCGATCGCTCGCAGCAGCCGCTCACGCTCGATCATGAGCGTGAGCGTGGTGTGGATCGGCGTGGAAAAGGGACCCCGGTAGCGGGGTGATCGGCGTCGAAAAAGGACCCCTCATCCCGGTGGTCTAGGCTGCTCGCTTGGCGGTGTGTCAGGCGGCGAGATCGGGATGCTGGTA